>BFBZ01000002.1_pt6 | contig 675338 bp, 603 predicted proteins | sample 1888401 | NCBI WGS metagenome assembly BFBZ01 (sample SAMD00112614, study PRJDB3348) | symbiont metagenome | host: Chara braunii
TAGCCGACTCGTGGCTTTTCACACAGCCAGGGTCAGATTGCGACCTCGAACCTCTTTCAGGACTGGTCCGGTCTACGCCGGACAGCGGACGCTGCGGTGGTTCGCGTGAAGGTCAGCAGCGGGCCATAAGCCGACTTGCGGTCCGCGGACGACGGTCGCCTTCCTACGCACACAGTTCCGCAAATCTATGGCTAACGATTGCTGAAAACGAAACCACAAAAGATGGCAGGTCACCAGTTACTTCCACAACCTCCGTTTGCTATGAGGCTAAGCCGCTACAGCGATCCGACCGCAATCGACCCGTATAAGTTGGCATGAAGACATTACCCAGTTCGATTTTCGCAATCGTCGTCGTTTTGCTTGGCGTGGGGCTTATGCTGTTGATCGGGCAACCTCGGCTCTTCTTCAGTCGTTGGAGCTTTACGAAATCGGTCCAGGTCACCGTGCCCGGTGAGGATCGCGGGTACTATTATCGGTTCAAGGCCGGCTATCTGTACAAAGGCGAGCCGCTTGATTTCGACATCGTGGTCGGTTGCCGCGTCAAAATCACCACCTACAAGGATAACGACCGAACAGTCGAAGTTGGCGTCGTCCCCGCAATCTTCGGGCTCAAGACAAGAGATCAGCACGGTGTCGCAGTGCTCTTGCCTGACGGCTGCAATGGCGAGACCACGCAGAACGGCAAAGTCCCAAAAGCGCTACTACCGCTCGTGGTCACGTACGAACGTGCTGACGAGCCTTGGTCTGGCGTAGCCTACGCGTCGGAGGATGCGTACGACAGCCCGCGTTCCGAACTGAAATTCCTAGGTGCCACAATTACCCGAGCAACGCGCGAGGAATGGCAAGCGTGGCGTGAGACTGAGGCGAAAAGGAATTTCATCACTTACGAGTTGTTGGGCATCAATCCGAAAAACATGTGGGATGCACCTAAGTGGAAGCCGGGGCTTCGGGTGATGGCCACACAGTGCTTCGGTATTTCAAGACTGAAGCTCTCCGACGCGGTGCGCGATGTCGTGACACCCGGGTGGCCGTCCAGCAAACCAGCCTATTGGTTTGCTGATAAGCGGACGCAGGAACCGCTTTGGGATATTGCTATGGGGCCTAACAAGCCTCCGCTCATCGAAGGGAACCGGTTCCAAGATTACTTTCCTGGTGTCTCTCCGGGGCATAATGGATTGGCCCGCCGCGAACCCGGCGCAGTGATCTTCTTCAACCGCCAAGTTGAAGGCGACGTTTACCCGGCCCACACAGATCTCTCGATCAACAGGCTGGAGCCTAGCGGTGAACTTCCTGCCGAAATGAACGCAAAGGAACGTTTAGATTATTCAGCAGCTGAGATTAAGCCGGAACTACGCGGCTTTGCTTTTTGCGACAGTTCGATCGTCTCAATTGACGGCGCGCCTCAATGGCCTCCCAAATACCTTTATCGGAATGCGAATCGGATAAACGGCGAGGCGATCAGCGAACAACTGGCGAAGTGGGGCACCAACTACTTCTTCGCATTCGAGCGCGACGAGTACATCATTTTTCTGCGGATGTACGAACTGGCGAGCAGCTTCGCAAAATTGTGAACGAGCCCGCTAAGTCCGAGTGATCGTTAGCCAAGTCAGCAATGGGTCAATCGCGACGGTTTAGCTGGGTTAAGTTAGGTCCTGTCTACCCCTGACAGCCGACATATCCTCGGCCGTGGGATGCGGCAGCGATGAGCCATGAGCGGAAATCAAATCGCGGTCGCGGCCTACTCGATCAAATCGGTGGGTTCGCGGGACGGACACGCCGCGTCACTCCGGAAGTCCTGCTTTGCGGAGGCCGTCGATATACAACTGAAGCCGCGATGCGCCGCCGCGCGGCACCCGTTCAGAAATGCGAAAATCGGGTTCGAGTTTGAAGAGACAGGCCACTGCCTCCTTTGCCTCTGCTTCGCGTCCCAGATGAGCCAGGGCCGACGCAAGGCCGCGATAAGCGAAAGGATAAAGCGGGTTTTGGCGGACGGCCTTCCTGGCTGTCGCGACTGCCTCATCGAAACGACGAAGACCGATGAATGCAACGCTCATTCCTCCAAGCGTTGAAAAAAGCAACGGATCAAATGGGCTCAATCGAATGCGGCGCTCAAAGCTGCGGATTGCCTCGTCGGGCTGCCCCGCCACCAGGTAAGCGAAACCTCGCTGGTCCCATACGCGGGATGAATTAGGGTTTAGTGCGACCGCACGATCCACCATCTCCCTAGCTGTATCGTAATCGTCAGAAAAGGTAGCGGTTGCGTTGCCAAGCAGACTCAGTGCCAAAGTGGCGTTCCCGTCGATACTGAGTGCCAATCGGAGCAGCCGCAATCCTTCTGCAATTTCCGACTTTGGATCGGCCGCCCACCCCATACGTGCATTTCGGAGGTGGCATTCCCCTGCAAGGGTAGCAGCAAAGCCGTACCGAGGGTCAATCTCCAATGCGCGAGAGGCAAGCCGCAGGCTCTCGGCCGATCCGACCCGCGTCCATGATTGGAAGTGTTGTGCGCGAAGACAAAGGTCGTAGGCGCTGAGGTTGTTCGGCCGGCGAGCCGCCAAATCTATCTCGGTTTGAAGCAATCTTGGCTGAATGGCTGAGACAACGGCGACCGTGACTTCGTCCTGGAGAGCGAAAACGTCTGTCAGGTCGCGCTCGAATCTGTCCGCCCAGATGTGTGCGCCCGTCACCGCATCAATCAACTGCCCTGTAATGCGGACTTTCCCCGACGCCTTGCGCACAGCCCCTTCAAGGACATAGCGCACGCCAAGCCTGCGCCCGACTTCCTTGATATCGACGGCTCGGCCTTTAAAGGTGAAGCTCGAATTGCGAGCGATTACGAACAGCGATTTGAACCGCGAAAGCGCCGTGATGATCTCTTCAACCATTCCGTCCGCGAAGTATTCCTGTTCGGGGTCACCGCTCATGTTCTCGAACGGCAGCACGGCGATGGAAGGCTTGTCGGGAACCGCTAGAGTGCTCTCGGGCGCATCGCCGGGATTGGGGCCCGCAGCTTCTCGCGCCTCCCGCACCTGTCCGACGAAACGGAATCCCTTGCGCGGCAACGTCTTGATGAGGCGCTGTTCCTCCCCGGAATCGCCGATTGCGCTTCGGACGGCATTCAGCCGGGTCGTCAGTGCCGCATCCGAAACGCTGCGCCCATTCCAAACGGCGTTGATGAGGTCGTCTTTACTGACGACCCGCTCCCTGTTGCGGATCAGGTAGTCAAGCAGATCGAACACTTGTGGTGCGACGGAGACGACGTCCGCCCCACGATGCAGCTCGCGCCGGTCGGTGTCGAACGCGTACTTCTCGAAGAGATAGCGCAAGATGCGAATCCCCCTGGATGCGAGCCCCGACGGCCGGGTAGCGCCTTGGCCGGCTAGAAGTCGCAAGAATAAGCTGCCGGTGAGGAAAATGTAAGCTGCAGGTCAAGCGTGCCGGCCGATCTCGCGGCACCCTCGTGCCCGGCTGTGAAGGTTCCTGACACCACATTGGCAACAGGCCAGCGCTAAAGCCGTGGACGAAACACCGCCTTAGGGAGACTTTGCAATGAGCACGACGTACGGCACAAGTTGGCTGGAATGGACATCGGTACCGACCCGGCATCTCACAAGCTTCATCTGGAAATGTTGGGATGCCTTTCAGGAGCGCCGCGAACGCCAGAAATTGAGCGCTACCTTGTCCGACTTAAGTGACGGAGAACTGATGGATATCGGCATCACGCGCGGCGAGATCGACTACGTCGCCTCGCACCGAGGTATTGACCCGCGAGGCATCCGATCCGGCGAATGGCTGCGATATCTGCCAACTGTGGACGGCCAGGTAGGACCGACTGACTTTCGGTAGAGGTCGCGAGCGCGGCATTGCCGCGCCTGAAGTCCCTTCTGGTCTTCCTCGGACACCAGACATTGGAACTGATCACGGTGAGGTCCAGAAGGGGCCATCAGCGGACTAAGTGGTCCTTCGGTATGAGCACGGAACCGAGCAACGGATCGCTCTGCAGGTAGCCGAGAATGATGCCGCGCCCCCCAGCAGCACGGGGGCAGCCTTCGTACAAAAGTATCTTCACGGTGTCTGTTTTGATCGATCCCTTTATCACGTGATCAACGTGTGCGATGAACAGTAGCCCTTGCAGACCTTGCGCGTCGCTGACCTGCGCGCGATCATAGATGTTGGCTTCGATGATCTCGGGTGCATCAATGTTGGCTGGGACCTGCTCGAACATGATGCTCCGGGCCACCACGGCGACGCAGGCGGTCGCGCCAATGCATGTCATGCAATAGGTCGCCAATGAGAGCGACCATCTACGTATATGCGCAGGCAAGTCTTTGAACATCGTATGACAATGCCAACTCCCCGCGAGGTCTGCAACGGGTCAATCGCGACGGTTTGGCCCGGCTAAGTTAGGTCCGGTCTACCCCTGACAGCCGACATATCCTCGGCCGTGGGATGCGGTCCGGATGTAAGCACCGCAACAACAAAGAGACGAAGCCGCTTGCGTTAACGAAACTGAGCAACCGATCCCAATGGTGGACCAGACCAGCGATCCTGGATCATGCGCGGGGTTCACTAGACCGTGGTCGACGTATCACGTCATGCTGCCCGGAATGAAACAGCGGACACGAGGATGTCCATCGATGTAGTGCTTCCAGACCATGGTCCGTCCGGCAAGATTGGGTTGCTTGATGACAGCGCCGTCTGGCACGAGCACCCATTCGTCGTCGATGCGCACGCGATATTGTCCGTGGTCGGACTTCCAATCCGGTTCGGAGACGACGTAGGCGTCGGAGTCCTCACAGCACTTCCCGAATTCGCTTTGCAGACTCTCGAACCAGGGCTTTAGCGGGGAATTCGCATAGCGCCCGTCATCTCGCGCAAAAGTCGCGGTCGACACCAGCAGCAGGCAGATTTGAGCCGCCAAGCGCTTCATCGCTTTGATCGCCGGCATTTCGTCACCTCGGCCATCTCGGAAAATCAGTTTCGATTCAGCGCAGCTGGCGTAACGGGCAAGGAGCGCAGGAACACGAAGCGGGAGGTCACTGGTATTTCCGCGTCGGCGCGACCATCCTGGCCGATGAGAATGAGACCCGCTCCCCCATTTGCGACGGTCAGGATGACCTCTTCACCAGTCCATGTCCGGATCGGGTTCATCCCGATGACGAGAAACTCACCTACGGGCTGGTCCAGATATTGAAGTCTGAGCTGCGGGGCGATTTCGGGCGGCGCAAGCCCGAAGCCCAGTTGCTGCGCGAGTTCGTAGAGTTGCCGCAATGTCACCGTCTCACCCCTGAAGCCTAGATCGGCAGCGGTCACTGTCAGAAGTGTGACCGCTGTTCTGGTGCCGCTGAGCGTAAACGAAGGTCGGGCAAGCGCCTCCGCAGCCGAGTTACCAACGCCGCAACCCATCGCACTCAGCGCGGTGAGGAGAGCAAACGTGTCCGGGAACGTCCCGATGCTGATCGTTTTCCATTCGGCAACATCCGAAACCGACGTTACCGGACCCATGCGTGTCGGGACAACGGGCGCCGCCTTGAGCGCCAACTGCCTCTGCAACACATCGCGCGCCGAGCATTGAGCGTGGGCGCGGTTCGCAGCGGCGAGAACGCATACGACCCAGATCAGGAGCCTCGCTGCAGTGGCAGTCCACGTCAGTGCAGCCATCCGCCTCATGACATCCTCCCTCGTGACGCGAGATCCGCAAACAGTTCAGACTGCTCAGCCGCGCACGAGGATGCGCCAAGGTCATGAGAAGCGCTTTACAGGCGCCTTCCATTCTTCTTACCGTCTGCTTACATATCAGCCGCACGGGGCGCGATCGTACCGCAGGAGGATGCATTTGCTTTACTCCTTTTCGGATTTCACGCTGGATACGGAACGGCGGGAACTGCGGCGAGGAGCCGAGACAATCCCTGTGGCGCCGCAGGTGTTCGATCTTCTGAACTATTTGATCCGGAACAGGCAACGCGTCGTCAGTAAGGACGAGCTCATCGCCGGCGTTTGGAACGGTCGCATCGTCTCTGATGCCGCGCTGACGACGCGCATCAACGGTGCCCGGTGTGCAATCGGCGACACCGGTGAGAAACAGGACCTGATCAAGACGCTCCCGCGCAAAGGCTTCCGCTTCGTGGGCGCAGTGCAGGAAGCCGGGAGCTCCGCAACAGAGACGGTTGGCTCAGTCAAGCGAACCGGCGACATGCCGCCGCGCCTATCCATCGTCGTGCTACCCTTCGCGAACCTGAGCGATGATCGTGAGCAGGACTATTTCGTCGATGGTGTAACCGAGAATTTGACCACAGACTTGTCGCGCATCGCTGGTTCATTTGTCATCGCACCGAACAGCGCCGTCTCATACAAGGGTAGAGCAGTCGATGTAAGGCAAGTCGGCCGCGAATTAAACGTTCGCTACGCACTCGAAGGTTCAGTGCAACGCAGCGGCAAGCGGCTTCGCATGAACGTGCAGTTGATCGATGCTATCAGCGGCCACCATCTTTGGGCCGAGCGCTTCGAGAAGTCTGTCGTCGACCTGTTCGACATGCAGGACGAAATCGTATCCAGGCTCGCCAATATGTTAGGTCGCCAGCTCATTGAGGCTGAGGCGCGACGAGCCGAGCGTACGCTGCACCCTGATGCGATGGATTTGTACTTCCAAGGCCGGGCCTGGTTGATGAAGGGGTTTAGCCCTGAATGCGTAACGCAAGCGCGGAGCTTCTTCGAACGCTCTCTGGAGTGCGACCCCGGCAACGTCGAGGCAATGATTGGCCTGGCAAATGTTGATACGGCGGTTGGAACCAGCTTTACGACGGATGATGGACCTGCGCGGCTTGCAGCGGCCGAGGCGATGGTGAATAGGGCATTGTCGATCAGGCCGAACCGTACTTCGGCCCACTTGGCTCGGGGTTGGGTCCAGATCTTTACGAATCGGGCCGCCCAAGCTGTCCGCGAATTTGAGCATGTGTTGGCGCTGGATTCGAATATGGCCAGCGCTCATGCAGCCCTTGGTTTTGCCAAATTCTATATGGGACGCGCTGCCGAGACCGAAGGCCACATATTCGAGGCTCTACGTCTCTCCCCTCGCGACATCGAGGTCTATCAATGGGCGTCTTTTGTAGGCGTGGCCAAGCTACAGCTGGGTTCGGACGTCGAAGCGGTCAGCTGGCTACGACGAAGCACTGAGGCGAACCGCAACTTTCCTCTCGCTCATTTGTTGCTCGCCGCTGTGTTGGGCCTGAGCGGCGCCCTCGATGAGGCGCGAACTGCTGCAAAAACCGGACTTGCGCTCAACTCAGGTTTCACCATCCATCGCTTCCGCACTGCTCAACAAAGCGACAATCCGACTTTTCTTGCCGGGCTCGAGCGGGCGTGTGAAGGCTTCCGCCTCGCAGGCGTGCCGGAAGGGTGATGGACATTTCCGCACTGCCCTTGTGAGCCGACATGCAGTGCCCTCACTTCAACGGCAGCAACGAGCCCACAGGCGACATCGCAGCTTGGCCTGATATGAAACAGGCCGCCAACAGAGGCGGCCTCGGTTTGCAGCGTTTCCTGATGCTAACTGCGCCGGGCTTGCTCGGCGGCGAGGCGCGCCTCGACCGCGTCGAGGACGGCGAGTTGTGCCTGTTCGACCGACGCTATGGCGTAATCGATCGCGAAACCGGCGTCTTCTTCGAGAAGCTGCGCACGGTCCGCGCACGTCGATGTTCTGCTCGATCAGGTGGTAACATCCTGCCCCGCGACATCGTGGGTGAGGGTCATCGATGAGCCTTCGGGGCATTTTCGCAAATACAAGATGTGCGTTGGTCGCCCCCACTCAACGATCTCGTCGCTGGCACTGCCCCATTTGAGGCGCGCACGTTCAATACCAATCGGCTGGTTGGCTGAAGCCGTCTTTACCCGCCTGCCCCATGCTGCAACGCACCCGCCTGCAATCGCAAACCTCGCCGCGCGCGTCCCCGCTCGCTCCGAGCTTTGTCCTTGTCAAACACAACCGACGGGATCAGTGTGCGGGAACACCGGCACGCACGATGCCGGCTTCTGACAATTAGAAACATATGGGGCGGATGCCATGAACAGATATTCTATTGCAGGAGCAACATTGCTCACCCTTAGTTTCGCGCTCGCGACACCAACTCACGCACAGGAAGTCGCCAACCCGGACCAGTGGTCACCCGCCCGCGCGGCGAAGATCTCTCCGGTCACTCAAGATCAGCTCAACTCCGCGGACAAGGACGCGACGAACTTCCTGCTGACCAACGGCAATTATTCCCAGACCCGTTTTTATCCTGCGAAGCAGATCAACCGCGACAACGTGAAGAACCTGCACGTCGCCTGGATCTTCCAGACGCAGGTCAAGGAATCCCTCGAGACGTCGCCCATCGTGGTCGATGGAGTGATGTATGTCACGACGTCGTTCAGCCATGTCTATGCAATCGACGCGAAGACCGGCGAACAGCTCTGGCACTACAATCACAAGATGGGGCCCATAACGACCTATTGCTGCGGTCCAAACAATCGAGGCGTCCAAGTTCTTGGCGAGAAAGTCTACCTCGCCACGCTGGATGCAAAACTGGTCGCGCTGAACGCAAAGTCCGGCGAAGTGGTTTGGACAACCGACATTGCCGATCCCGAGCTCGGCTATAGCGAAACCATGGCGCCCACCGTCGTGAAGGATAAAGTCCTGATCGGAACGAATGGCGGCGAGTACGGAATCCGCGGCTTCGTCCGGGCCTACGATGCCAATACCGGCAAGCAGGTCTGGAATTTCGATACCATCCCCGATCAATCCGTCGGCGTATGGGCGACGAAGGACGCGACCGGACGCGACATGCACCGCGACATCCAGGCAGAAAAGGATCAGCTGGCCAAGATTGGCGATCCCTTCAAGAAGCTCGGTGGTGGCGTCTGGCAGAACCCGGCCGTCGATCTCGCAACGAACCGAATTTACTTCGTGGTCGGCAACCCCTCCCCCGACCTCGACGGCGCGTCACGGCCCGGCGACAATCTCTACACGGACTCGCTGGTGTCGCTCGATCTCGATACCGGCAAAATCGCCTGCCACTTCCAGTACATCGCCCACGACGTCTGGGATCTCGATGCGGTGAGCCCACCCGTGCTGGTGGACGTCAAGGACAAGAATGGTTCGACGATTCCCGGCGTGATCCATGCCGGCAAGACCGGACATATCTATGTTCACAACCGGAAAGATTGCAGCCTGATCCGGTTCTCCGAACCGATGGTGCCACAGGAAAACATGTGGACGCTCCCGACGAAAGAGGGCGCGCGGATGCTTCCCGGTGCAAATGGCGGCGTCGAATGGTCACCGATCGCGACCGACCCCGGCCAAAAGCTCGCCTACGCCATCAACCTGCATCAGCCGATGACCTACCGGGTCGAGAGCTCGGACTATCCGAACGGCAAGCTGTGGCTCGGCGGCGCTTTCACGGCCATTCCCGGCGAGAAACAGTCGGGCAACATCACCGCCGTCAACTACGACACCGGCAAGATCAAGTGGCAGGTCAAGACGCCGGAGCCGATGATCGGAGGCATTCTGGCCACTGCAGGCGGGCTGGTCTTTACCGGTGAAGGCAACGGCAAGTTCGCAGCCTACAATTCCTCCACCGGCAAGGAATTGTGGAGTTTCCGCGCCGGCGCGGGCGTCAACGCGCCTCCGTCCAGCTATTCGCTCGGCGGCAAGCAATACATCGTGGTCGGCGCGGGCGGCAACACGCAGGTCAATTTCAGGCGAGGCAACAACATCATCGCCTTCACGCTCGACTGACGAACCGAGCATCGCATCGACATCATCAAAGCGGGGCCGGTCGAGGCCCCGCTTCCGTTGAGTCTTACCGGAATGAGACGATGGACGACAATTTGGTCTTGAGAATTGCGGGCGGGATCATGTTTGCGGCGCTCTGGAGCGCGAGCCCGGGCCTGGCGCAGAGCGTGGCGGAGAAGGTCGAGATCTGTGCCGGCTGCCACGGCCAGGACGGCAAACCAGCGGACAAGACGATCCCGATCATCTGGGGACAGCAAGCCGGCTACATCTACATCCAGTTGCGCGACTTCAAACGGGGCGACCGCAAGAACGAAACCATGCAGTCGATCGTCTCGACCTTCGAAAAGAACGACATGCTGGCGATTGCCGAGTATTTCGCACAAAAGCCGTGGACGAACCTCGCTCAGCCTCGACCGCCAAAGGACGTTGCGCAGAGGGCGCTCACCGCCGAGCAATCGGTTGGCTGCACCAGCTGTCATCTCGAGCAGTTTCAAGGCGCGAGCACGGTGCCGAGGCTGGCTGGGCAGAGGGCGGAATATCTTGCGAAGACCATGGCTGATTTCCGCAGCCGGGCACGCGGCAACAATCCCGGCATGACCGATCTGATGCTCGCGACGTCTCCGGACGATCTTTCCGCGCTGGCTCAATACTTTGCGGGGCTTTAGCGCTGACCGGCCAGATCGGTCGTTGAACGAGTCGCGGGCGAGAGCGTCGACGCCGAACCCGGCCCGGACGCCGGCTCGACGTCACTGCGCCGTGAGCCGCTCACGCAAGGACGACACCGTCGTGAGATCCGCGGCGGCTTTGCCGCCCCTGTCCTTCAACGACGCGTCGGCGCCGCGCGCGATCAGCAGATTGGCGATCGCGACATGACCTCCCTCCGCGGCAATCATGAGAGCGGTCCGGCCACGCGCATCCCGATCATCGACATGAGCGCCGGCATCCAGCAGGCATCTGACGACCTCGACGGCATCGGATTCGGCGACCTTTTCGTCCGGGCCCGCGGCCCACATCAAGAGGGTGAGATCGTGCGCATAGCGCGCGTTGACATCGACGTTTCGGGCAAGCAGCCGCTTGACGACATCGAGCCTGGCGCGAGCGGCCGCATAGACGATTGGCGGCTTTCCCGTCTCATCGGGCGCGCGCTCGTCGGCCCCATGCGCAATCAACATCTCGACGATGGTGTCGTTGCCGGCATAGGCACTGGCGGCAACCGGCGAGAGGCCGCTGCGGCCCGTCAGCTTCACGTCGGCGCCGCTCTCGATAAGCCTTTGCACGACTGCGACACGGCCCCTTTCGGCCGCATAGTACAGCGCGGTGGCGCCCGCCAGATTCCGGGCATCGATCGGTGCGCCACGAGCAAGCAGGAGCTCCACCATTTCGAGATGGCCATTCCGCGCCGCGTGACTCAGCGGCCGCGCACCGAACCGGTCACGCGCATCGACCGAAGCCCCACCGTCGAGCAATTCGGCCGCCAGGACGGCACAATTCTCGTCTGCCGCTGAAAACAGGGCGAGCGACACCTCGGTGGCGCTGATCTTGGTCTTCTCGAGACGAAGCTGATTTCCAAGCTGCTGGCATCGTTGGGCATCTGCGGCGCAAACTGCGCTCGCCGCACTCGCGACAGCCACCAGGCTCGCGCATAACATCAGAACATGTCGGTACAAGATAACCCCCGCACATCTCTTCGGCTCAAGATGCCACGGCCGCGCGCACATGCCAAGCTGGCAGGTCTCATATCAGGTCTCAACGCCCGATCTACCCCGGCGCCAACGCCTGCCCCACCGCATAGAGCGAGCATTCCTTCCACGCGGCCACGCATTGCCGCATCGCTTCGCTCTTCGCATCGTCGGCCGTTCGCTGAGCCGCGGTGACGGAGGTGCAATGCCCTTCACGATTCCAGGCATAGGCCTTGGCGTCGGTCCACGCCTTCACATACGCATCGAAATAGCCGGCGCACGCCGCGTTGAGCGGCGTCGGCGGCGGAATGGCTGCGGGCGACGGCAGTTCGACCAGCACTGACGTCGGCAAGTGCAGTTGATTCAGGAAACTCTCCACCGCCGGCCACCAGATGTCCGCGGGTCCCATCGGCACCATGGCGTGCCCGTCGACACCGAAGGGAGGCATGACCTGAAACCGGGCCGGCGCGCCGGCGGCGACATAGGCATCGAACATGCGACGACCCAACGCAGGCGGCGCGCTGCGATCGTTGTCCGCATAAATCCACAGCGCCGGAATCCGCGCCGTGCGGCCAAAGATACCGGCGTCCGCCACGAGATGATCCGGGCTGCAGGTGCGCCCCGGGACTGATCCGTGAGCCGCTTCGAAGTTGAGAATGCCGACAACGCCGGCAGGATTGTCCGCCGCCGCAGCCGTCACGGCAAAGCCACCGGTCGAATGCCCCATCAGCAACACCCGGTCGGGCTCGCCCCATGGTTCCTCGCGAAGCGCGGCAAGCGCGCCCGTCACGTCTTCGGCCGCGATCCGCGCAACGGCGAGATAGTCGCGGTCGTCGCAAGGTCCGGACAGCGTCTCCGCAAATGGTCCGTCCGAACGACCAAAGCCCCGGCGCATGATCGATGCGACGGCATACCCACGTTGAGCGAACGCGACAGCCGGATTGAGCAGGCTGGCCGGCGTCTCCCGCGCCAGCGCGGCGCGAAGGGCATCCCCAGTCCCGGGAATTGTGCCGTGGACCAGCAGCACCAGCGGAAACCGCCCGGGTCGATCCGGGCGGAGGATCATGGTCTCGAGCCTGACCTGACTGCCATCGGCAAGCGTGATCGGTAGCATCAGATCTTGCCGAACAAGGCCCGGCAGCGCGGGATCGGCCGCGGCTGGAGATAGCAGAAGCACAAGCAGGCTGATGGCCCAGCCAACTCGCCTCATCCTCGCCTCCCGGTTTTGCTGCTCACTGATCTCCGCCAGCAAGCTGCTGATGAAAGAACTTCACCACTGCCGCGTTGAACTCGCGGTGAAAGTCAACCCGATCGAACCCCGCCGGCGTGTCGGTGCAGATGCGCGGCACGGCCGCGGCCTGCTCCGGCGTGCACGGCGCGAGGAAGGAGAAATGACCGGCCAGAACGACATGAATCTCCGGGTTACCCGGCAGGCCATCCGCAACGCGCGCCGTGCCTGAGCCGTCGCCGACGCCGGGGCCGCCCAGTTGCGAGCGCCAGAACTGGAACGGCACCTTGACCGCGGCGAGGTTCTCCCGCGTCAGGGTGCCCGGCGCAGGATCGACGATCACGGCCGCGCGGATCCGCGCATCCTGGATCGGCTCGGGCGGCGTCGCACCGTTATGAAGCTCCGCGCACGCTCCTGATGTCTCCTTGCAGAAGCTGGCGACCCTGGCGAAATCCGGCCTGGTCCCCATCAGCACGAAGCCGGTCGCGCCACCAAGCGAGAAACCGAAGAAGCCGACCCGGGCCGGATCGATCACCGCCCTGTCCTTCCAGTCCTGCAGCATGAAGTCGAGCAGACGCACCGCGTCCGCCGGACGCGATCCCCACACCGACAGCGTATCGCGCCGCGAGGAGTCGTTGGTGGTGTCGCCGGGGTGATTGATGGCGGCGACGACGAAGCCCGCATCGGCCAGCGCCTCCTCAGTGTCATGGTTGGCACCGAACCACCCGCCCCTTCCATGCGAGAAGATGACGAGCGGGAGCTTTGCACCGGTGACAGGGCAATCCTTCGCGCCCTTCAGGTCGAAATCGGCGCCAACCGAAAGACGGCCAAGCTCGACATGCGTCGGCTCCGCCGCGCACGGATACCAGATCGCACCCGACAGCGCCGGATCGGCGTCGAGAAGCTGAATGCCTGCGGCGCTGGCGGGTGAGCCAAGGCAACAGAGTGCGGTGGCGAAAGCCCAAAGCGTGCTGCGCAAAGCAAGTCCCCCCGATTTCGCGCGGGAGTTGAACGGACGACGGTAGCGGAATTGTGGCTTCAGACGGATCGATCGTCGGCGTCCGCGTCCAAATCAAGCGGACGAGCCTCCACGAGGCGCGAGCTCAGCTCCCCTCGCCCGCATCGCCCTCGCTGTCTTCGCCGGCGACATATTCGAGGATGTCTGCGGGCTGGCAATCGAGCTCGCGGCAGATCGCAGCGAGGGTCGAAAAGCGCATCGCCCTCGCCTTGCCCGTCTTCAGGATCGACAGGTTCTGGATCGAAATGCCGATGGCGTCAGCGAGGTCACCGAGGCGGCGCTTCCGCTTCGCAAGCATGACATCGAGGTTCACGACGATCGGCACCAGCATTCACCTCAGATCGTCAATTCGTTCTCGGACTGCAGCAGGATGGCGTGCTCAATGACGAATTTCAGCGCCATCAGGAACACCCCGCCTGCGATGGTTCCGATATCGACGTTGTAGGACGGCAGGAAGAACTTGATGTCGCCGATCTCATGCAAGGCATAAGCCACCGCATTGCTGGTGATCAGATCAATGAACGGCCAGATCACCAGAATGATCCCCATCCACCACACGCCCTGAAGCGTCTCGGACACGAAGATCCGGCCGCGTGCGAATCGATGCACCATGACGTGAAGGATGCCGATCAACACCGCGAAGAACGAGAGCTGAAGCGCAAACAACGTCCAGAACAACAACTGGCCCAGTCGCGACATGTTGAGCGGGTTGGTGACGATGCCGGCGCATGTCGCCTGCTCGGGGCCGAGGCTCGCCGCGATCGCGGCCGAGGCCGTCGTGTTGGCCCGATAGGCGAGCCATATCACGATCGGCAGCGCCGCCCAGATCGCCCAGAATGCAAGATCAAGACGCCGAAACCAGCGCTGCCGGGCCTCGCGGACCGACGTCCCCACCGCAACCATCTCCAACCACTCCGCAATGCCAGGGTCATCTCCGCCGGCCAGTATGCCTGTTCCCTCGGCTTGACTCAACCTTAAGCGCGATATATTGATTGTTTATCATGAAATAATTCATGATAATTAATTACATCTGGAGCTCCCATGCGTTCCACCCTCGTCCGGCACGTGCTCGCAGCCATGTTGTCCATCTCGCCGCTTGGAGATGCCAAAGCCGCCACAGTCAGCGATCCCGCCGGCGTCTGGCTGACCCAGTCGGGCGATGCGAAGATCAAGGTGAGCCGTTGCGGCAGTGCGCTGTGCGGCCGGGTCGTCTGGCTGAAGGAGCCGCTTGATAAGAAGACGGGGAAGCCGCAGCTCGACGACCATAATTCCAATCCAGCGCTGCGCAGCCGCAAGATCATCGGCATCTCCCTGTTCATCGACATGCAGGCCGCCGCCAGCAACAAATGGTCGGGCAAGATCTACAATGCCGACGACGGCAAGACCTATGCGAGCACGGTGACCTTGCTGCCGTCGGGCCATCTCAATGTCCAGGGCTGCATGGGAACCTTGTGCGCGGGTGAAGACTGGACGCGATGAGCGGCAGATCGTCGCTCAGCACGAGCCGTCGGTTCCGGCGGCTCAAAAATCTTCGCTGCATTGTCGGATCGGCAGCCCCGCCCTCGTCCTCGGTGCATGAGTGGGCAACAGACGCTAACGTTCGGCCCGTCAGTATATGAGGATAACAACCATGCCCGGCACTGTCCGCTTGCACCGCGTTCTCGCCACCAGCCCGGAGAAAGTCTATCGCGCCTTCGTCGAGGCCGATGCGCTGGCGAAATGGCTTCCGCCCAACGGTTTCACCTGCACCGTGCACCATCTGGAGGCCAAGGTCGGCGGCACGTTCAAGATGTCGTTCCGGAATTTCACGACGGGCAACGGACATTCGTTCGGCGGCGAATATCTCGAGCTCGTCCCGGGCCAACGCCTTCGCTACACCGACAAGTTCGACGATCCGAACCTGCCGGGCCTGATCGAAGTGACCGTGGTGCTGAAGAAGGTCCTTGTCGGCACCGAGGTGGAGATCACGCAGTCCGGGATTCCCGACGCGATCCCGCCGGAGGCCTGCTATCTCGGCTGGCAGGAATCGCTGCGGAATCTGGCGCGGCTGGTGGAGCCGGAGATCAGGCAGTAGCGCGCCAAAGCGGGGCGCGCGCGCCTCATCCTGAGGGCCCGCCAAAGGCGGGCGTCTCGAAGGATGGCCGCAGCAACGGCCTTCTACACCCCCGCCTTCAACCCGCCGTCCGCAGTCCAGCGATCCGGCTCGGGACTGTGCCCGATCAGCGCGAGGCCGTAGGCGATGGACTCGAACTGGTCGCCGGACATCAGCCGCTCGTTGCCGAAACGGTCGGCGAAGAGTTTCCGCACGGCCGGCACGAACGAGGTGCCGCCGGTCAAAAACACCTTCTCCACCTCGCGCGCGGTGATGCGCGCTTCGCCCAGCACCTTGTCGACGGTGGCACCGAGGCGCGCGATGTCGTCGGCGATCCAGGAATCGAACTTCTTGCGCGTGATGGTCGAGCCGATCTCGACGCCGCCAGCCTTGAAACGGAAATCCACCTCGTCTTTCGCCGACAGCGCAATCTTGGCGTCCGACACGGCGCGATACAGCGAGAAGCCGAGATCGAGATCGACGATGGTGATGAAATCCTCGAGCTGATCGGGCTTCAGCGCGGTGCGCGCGAGCTCACGCAACTCGCGCAGATCGCCATTGCTCTTCATCAGTGCCAGCTGATGCCAGCGCGCGAGGTTGGTGTAGTGGGCATTCGGGATCGGCAGCACCTTGTCGAACGAGCGGAAGCTCGAGCCTTTGCCGAGGCGCGGCGAGACGACGTGATCGACGATGCGATAATCGAACGTGTCGCCCGCAATGCCGATGCCGGCATGTCCAAGCGGCTCGGCGCGCAAATGGCCGCCGGCGCGCGAGAAGCGCATCACCGAGAAGTCGCTGGTGCCGCCGCCGAAATCGGCCACCAGCACGGTGGCATCGCGCTCGAGCCTTCGGGCAAAGGAGAACGCCGCACCCACGGGCTCGTAGACATAGCGCGCGTGACCCGCGCCGAGGCGTTCGAACGCGGCGCGATAGCGCTGCATGGCCAGATCGTCGTCGGGATTGCCGCCGGCAAAGCGCACGGGACGACCGACCGTGATGTTGGCGGCCTCGAAGCCGAATCTGTCGCCGCCATGGCGCGCCAGCGTGCGCAGAAATGCTGCCAGAATGTCCTCGAACTTGAAGCGCTGCCGGAACACCTGCGTGGTGTTGAAGCTCGAGCTCGCCGCGAAGGTCTTGAACGACTGGAGGAAGCGGTAGACGTGGCGTCCCTCGAGAAACTGCTCGATCGCCCACGGGCCACCTTCAGCCTGGGCGCCGGCGCCCGGCCGGTCCTCCCAGAAGCACAGCGCCGAAACGTAGGTGCTGTGGCGTTGTCCGCCGTGCTCGAAGCGGATGGCCTCGACGCGGCGACCGTCCGCCGCGAGCGCGACGACGGTGTTGCTGGTGCCAAAATCGATGCCGATCGAGACGGCGGGCGAGGCGCTCGACATGAACCACTCTGACGGTTGGGTGGAAGGGGGCAGACCACTAACGGCTCCGCGCGCCGCTGCCAAGACCTTTGATTGTGCACCGCGTCAGGCAGACAGCCCGGATTTGGCAGCATCTGGACGCGTTATGCCCAGATCGGGCCCCTTAACGCATCATTATGCTGCAATGCGAAGAGCTGCATGCTGCCATGCAATGGCATGCATGGACATTGGCATCTGGTATACATAAAACAACTTTCGAAATGAGACAGCAATGCTGACTGTCCCAGGAAAGGGAAATCCGATGTCCAAGACCGCTTCCGTCGCGCTCGCGCCGACCGCCTCGCTGTTCGCCCGCCTCATGGCTGCCATCGACCGCTTCCTGATGGCGAGCGCCGAGGTCGCCAACAAGAACGGCGATCTCCCCCGCTTCGGCCTGTAAGCAGCGTTTGAGGTCGCCGCGCGTCGAATTGTCGCGCCGGTTGTAAAAGCAGCGAACTCCTACTTTCGAAGAATGGCTCCGCGCTGCGGGGCCATTTTTATTGGGGATCAGGCTCGTTGACGCGACCAGATCAACAGGTTGCGTCATAAGCGCACAACGGGCCGGCGCACGCTTGAAGCTTGGCATAATGAATACAAAAATGCCGCCAACGCTCGCTCGAAAAACAGGGCGCTCATTGGAGGATTCATGACGGACATGGTGCAGGCAACAGCGGCCCCGACTGCGGCGCGCGTCAGCGACACGTTTCGCTGGGCGCAATTGGCGATCGGCGTGGCGGCGATGGTGATGATCGCCAACTACCAATATGGCTGGACGTTCTTCGTCCCCGACATCCAGAAGACGTTCGGTTGGGATCGCGCCTCGATCCAGTGGGCCTTTACGCTGTTCGTTTTGTTCGAGACCTGGCTGGTGCCGGTCGAAGGATGGTTTGTCGACAAATACGGCCCGCGCCTCGTCGTGCTGGTCGGCGGCGTGCTCTGCGCGATCGGCTGGGCGATCAACGCGCAGGCCACCACGCTCAACGGCTACTATCTCGGCATGATCGTCGCGGGGATCGGCGCCGGCGGCGTCTACGGCACCTGCGTCGGCAACGCGCTGAAATGGTTTCCCGATAAGCGCGGCCTTGCCGCGGGCATCACGGCGGCCGGCTTCGGCGCCGGCTCGGCACTCACCGTCGCGCCGATCCAGGCGATGATCAAGGACAGCGGCTTCCAGACCACCTTCCTCTATTTCGGCCTTGGGCAAGGCATCATCATCTGCGTTCTCGCCTTCTTCCTGCTGGCGCCGAAGGCCGGCCAGGTGCCGAACATCGTCGCCAATGCCGCGCTGCTGCAGACGCGGCGCAACTACCAGCCGACGGAAGTTCTGCGTCAGCCGATCTTCTGGTTGATGTACTTCATGTTCGTGATCGTCGGCGCCGGCGGCTTGATGGTGACGGCGAACCTCAAGCCGATCGCGGTCGACTGGAAGGTCGACGCGGTGCCGGTGACGCTTGTTGGCATGACCATGACCGCGGTGACGTTCGCCGCGACCATCGACCGCGTGCTCAACGGATTGACGCGTCCGTTCTTCGGCTGGATCTCCGACATGATCGGCCGCGAGAACACGATGTTCATCGCCTTCGGCATGGAAGGTTTCGGCATCTGGATGCTCTATCTCTGGGGCCACGATCCGATCTGGTTCGTGATCCTGTCGGGCTTCGTGTTCTTCGCCTGGGGCGAGATCTACTCGCTGTTCCCCTCGACCTGCACCGACACGTTCGGCGCGAAATTCGCGACCACCAATGCCGGCCTGCTCTACACTGCCAAGGGCACCGCCGCGCTTCTTGTTCCGCTGGCCAATTATGTGCAGCAGACCTCTGGCCATTGGGACAACGTGTTCATCCTGGCGGCCGGTGCCAACATCCTGGCCTCGCTGCTGGCGCTCTTGGTGCTCAAGCCCTGGCGCAAGGTCGTGGTCGCGCAATCGACCGTCTGATCTCGCTCGCGCAACGTCATCCCGCGCAGCACGCCCGGCCTTACGGCCGGGCGTTTTCGGTTTCCCGAATGCACCCGAATCCCGCAAACCCGAAGAAGCCCTGCACTTTTCTTGGGCTTGCCGCCAAGATAGGGCTTGCATTCTGGAATATGGTATACCAAGCTGCCGGCCGCGCTTGCGACCATAAGCCACAATATTTGCGACACTCCGTCATATGGGCGGCCCGTGTCGACCAGACAGGCGCTTGGGAGGATGTTGATGATTTCCAGCACGGATGGCGCCGTCACGGCCGCGCCTCTTCGCACAGGTTTCCGTTGGCTCCAGCTCGCCATGGGCATCGTCTGCATGGCGATGATCGCCAACCTGCAATATGGCTGGACGCTGTTCGTCGATCCGATCGATCAGGCGCACCATTGGGGCCGCGCCGCGATCCAGCTCGCTTTCACCATCTTCGTCGTCACCGAGACCTGGCTGGTACCGGTCGAAGCGTGGTTCGTCGACAAATACGGCCCGCGCGTCGTCATCATGTTCGGCGGCGTGATGATCGCACTCTCCTGGGTGCTCAACTCCTACGCTGACTCGCTTCCCCTGCTCTACACGGCGGCCGTCATCGGCGGCATTGGCGCGGGCGCGGTGTACGGCACCTGTGTCGGCAACGCGTTGAAATGGTTCCCCGATCGCCGCGGCCTCGCCGCCGGCGCAACCGCTGCCGGCTTCGGCGCAGGCGCGGCGCTCACGGTGGTGCCGATCGCAGCGATGATCGTCTCGAGCGGTTATCAGCATGCATTCCTCACCTTCGGCATCGGCCAGGGCGTGATCGTCTTCGTGCTCGCTTTCTTCATCCAGCCGCCGCGGCTTTCGATCCCGCCGAAGAAGAAGCAGCTCAATCTGCCGCAGACCAAGATCGACTTCACGCCGCCGCAGGTGCTGCGCGCTCCGATTTTCTGGGTGATGTATCTGGTCTTCGTGATGGTTGCGTCCGGCGGCCTGATGACCGCAGCGCAGATCGCGCCGATCGCGCACGACTTCAAGATCGCCGACACACCGGTCTCGCTCGCCGGCTTCCAGATGGCGGCATTGACGTTCGCGATCTCGCTCGACCGCATCTTCGACGGCTTCGGTCGCCCGTTCTTCGGCTATGTCTCCGACACGATTGGCCGCGAGAACACAATGTTCATCGCCTTCGGCACCGCAGCCCTCATGCTGCTGACGCTGTCGGCCTATGGTCACGTCCCGCTCGTGTTCGTGCTCGCCACCGCAGTGTATTTTGGTGTGTTCGGCGAAATTTACTCGCTGTTCCCCGCGACCTGCGGTGACACGTTCGGCTCGAAGTTCGCGACCACCAACAACGGCATGCTCTACACCGCCAAGGGCACCGCCTCCCTGCTCGTTCCGCTCGCAAGCGTGATCTCGGCCACCTATGGCTGGAAGGCCGTATTCGTGGTGGCCGTGGCGCTGAACGCGACGGCCGCGCTGATGGCGCTGTTCGTGATCAAGCCGCTGCGCCGCTCCTTCATCCTGGGCAAGGAAGCCGAGAGCGCCGACACCGCAACCGCCAATGCCGAGACAAGGGCCAAGACCGGGACGGCTTGAACCGCCACACGCCTTTACGTCGATCAGAAAGGGGCGCAGCATCGCGCCCCTTTATCTTTTTGGCTGGAGGACAAGCGTCAGCACTGCTGCCGCAAGATTTTTCGGATCAGCCAAATCCAGTGCTTGACGATTGGCATTATGTATACCACACTTCGATCCATCGCTCACCCAGGGAGGTTGCCATGCTGGTTGGAGACATTCTGCGCAAGAAGACGCCGCGCGTTGTCACGGTGCGAATGAACGAAACGGTGGGTATCGCCGCCAAGCTGATGCGGGCCAACAACATCAGCGCGCTGGTGGTGAAGGACGTGGTCCGCTCGGAAGGAAACACCGCGGTCGGCATGTTCACCGAGCGCGATGTGGTGCGCGCGGTCGCCGAGCACGGCGCGAATGCCGTCAACGTCAAGGTCTCGCAGCTCGTGTCGGTGCAGCAGCTGGTCTCCTGCACGTCCTCGGACACGATCGAGCACGTCCGTCATCTGATGAACGTGAATCACATCCGGCATCTGCCCGTGATCGACGATTACAGCCTCGTCTCCGTCATCAGCATGCGCGACATCGCCGCTGCCGTTGACGAAGCGCTCAACGGCGCGCCGCAAGCGGCAGCCTAAAAGCGGCGACCTCGCTTCCTGACTCCCTCTCCCGCTTGCGGGAGAGGGTTGGGGAGAGGGTGTCTCCGCTAGCAAGACTCCCCAAGGGGATAGAACCCTCACCCGCCGCGCTCTTCGAGCGCGCCGACCTCTCCCGCAAGCGGGAGAGGTGCAGAGAGCGCTTGGCGTGAGCCATCGCAACACTTCCAACTTTACTCCCGCGAGGATTTCATGAAGATCTGCATCTACGGCGCCGGCGCGATCGGCGGATATCTCGGCGTGCAGCTGGCGCGCGCAGGCGCCGATGTCAGCCTGGTTGCACGCGGCGCGCACCTCGCCGCGATGCGCGAGCGCGGCCTGACGCTGCTCGCCGGCGAGGAGACGCACACCGTCCATCCGCGCTGCACCGACAACGCAGCCGAGCTTAGCGTGCAGGACTACATCATCGTCACGCTGAAGGCGCATTCGATCACCGGCGTGATCGAAAAGATGCAGCCGTTGCTCGGACCGCACACCCGCATCGTCACCGCGGTCAACGGCATTCCCTATTGGTACTTCCACAAGCACGGCGGCGATTACGAGAACTCGACGCTGGAGAGCATCGATCCCGGCGGGCGGCAATGGCGCGAGCTCGGCGCCGAGCGCGCCATCGGCTGCATCGTCTATCCCGCGACCGAGATCGAGGCGCCCGGCGTGATCCGCCACGTCTACGGCAACAATTTCCCGCTCGGCGAGCCCTCCGGCGAGATCACGCCGGATGTGCAGCGCCTCGCCGACCTGTTCGTCGCGGCCGGGCTGAAGGCGCCGGTGCTGGATCGTATACGCGACGAGATCTGGCTCAAGCTCTGGGGCAACGTCTGCTTCAACCCGATCAGCGCGCTGACGCACGCGACGCTCGACGTGATCTGCACGGATCCCGCCACGCGCGCGCTGTCACGGGCGATCATGGTGGAGACGCAGGCCATCGCCGAAACCTTCGGCGTCAAATTCCGCGTCGATGTCGAGCGCCGCATCGAGGGCGCCCGCAAGGTCGGCGCGCACAAGACCTCGATGCTGCAGGATCTCGAGCGCGGCCGCCCGATGGAGATCGACCCGCTCGTCACCGTGGTGCAGGAGATGGGCCGCTTGACCGGTCGCCCGACGCCGGCGCTGGATTCGGTGCTGGCGATGGTGACCCAGCGCGCCCGCATCGCCGGCCTCTATGACGGCGTCTCCGCGCCCGCGGATCCTCGCGCGCTGGCGGTGGCGTGATGGCGGGCGAGACAAAAAAGTGGCTGCGCTTCCGCCACGCCGGCACCACCGGCTTCGGCACGCTCTCCGCATCCGGCATCAGCGTGCATGAGGGCGAGATGTTCGGCCGCAACGCCGCCACCGGCAGGATGCTGGCGCTGCCGGAGGTCGAGCTGCTGGCGCCCTGCGCCCCCAGCAAGATCGTCGCGCTCTGGAATAATTTTCACGCGCTCGCGGCCAAGCTCAACCAGCCGGAGCCGCCTGAGCCGCTCTATCTGCTCAAGGCCACCACGACCATCACGACACCAGGCGCCGTGATCCGCCGCCCGTCCTATTACGACGGCAAGACCACCTATGAAGGCGAGCTCGGCATCATCATCGGCAAGACCTGCGCGCGCGTCTCGCCCGATGAAGCCGACAGCTTCATCTTCGGCTACACCTGCGTCAACGACATCACCGCCAACGACATCCTGACCAGCGACCCCACCTTTCCCCAATGGGCCCGCGCCAAGGGCATCGACGATTACGGCCCGTTCGGCCCTGTCATCACCACCGGCCTCGATCCGGCCAGGCTCACCGTCCGCACCATCCTCAACGGCGCCGAGCGGCAGAACTATCCGATCTCCGACATGATTTTTTCCGCGCAAGCCCTGGTGAGCAAGATCTCCCATGACATGACCCTGCTTCCGGGCGACCTCATCGCGGTCGGCACCTCGGTCGGCGTCGGCGTGATGAAGGAGCCGGTCAATACGGTGACGGTCGCGATCGACGGCATCGGCGAGCTGACCAACGAGTTTCGGTTGTAGCCCCGACGTCATTCCGGGGCGCGCGTAGCGCGAGCTACGGTGCCAATTGCGAACCTGAGAATCCACTCCCCTACCGTCTCTGCTGCTCGATGGATTCCGGGCTCGGCGCTTTCGCGCCGCCCCGGAATGACGGCTAAGCCGCCCACCTCCACCCGACCGGCCGACGCAACCAGCCGTGGATCGCGCCTCCGGACACGCCCAGCAACCCGTCCGCCCCTTGATCTCGGTTCCACTCTCCAATAGCAATCATGGCGAAAATATGCACCGGCGTGGGGCGTCGCGATGTGGCTGTTTTTCCTGGCTGCCTGGTTTGTCCTGCTCGCCGCCATCGCGCTGGTCGCCCCGCAGGCGTTTGGCCTGGACATCACCCATTTGCCCGCCCTGTTCGCGAGCCAGCCGATGCCACAGCGCATCGCGATCGGTGCGATCCTCGTGGCCGGGCTGACGCTGATCGGCGCCTCGGCCTGGCGGCTCTCGCGCCAGGACCGGCGCCTCGACACGCTCCGTGATCGCCTCAAGAAGACCCGGGAAGACGTCGTCGTCGCCCATGCCTTACAGAACCATCTCGACACCACGGTCCAGCACCTGATCGAGAGCGATCCCCGGGAGGCCGTGTCCGCACTGCACGACAAGCTCGGCGAGACCGAGCAGCGCGCCCTGCTCCAGCAGGGCCGCAACCAGTCCACCGACATGCACGACCAGCTCGCCGAAATCCGCCGCCGCCAGCAGGCGCTGCGCGACATGGTCGGCAAGGTCGCCGATCAGCGCCGCGTGGTCGAGCCTGTCTTCACCGAGATCCGCGACCGCCAGAACCAGCTCGAGCGCGCGTTGCTCGATCTCGAAACCGACGACCGCAAGAACAATCTCGCCGATCGCCTGAAGAGCATTGCCAGCGACGTATCGACGCTGCTCTCCAGGGTCAACACGGTGCAGGACACGTTCGCGACCCTCAACCAGTACAAGGAAGATCTGGCGAAATCCCATGCCGAGCTGGTGCCGCTGCGCTCGTCCGACGCCGGCATCAACGCCCTGATCACCGAGCTCAGCCTCAGCCATGACCGTCTCGCCAAGAGCGTCGACGAGCTCGAGACCAGCGGCGAGACCCCGCTCAGCGCGCGCGTCGAAACGCTGTCAAACGCCAAGATCGAGATCGAGCAGCGCCTCGCCCGTGTCGACGACAGCGCCAACATCCTGAAAGCGATCCGCCTCGACTTCGAGGAGCTCGGCCAGCGCCAGGCCCAGCTCGAACGCGCGCTCACCGAGGTCGAGACCGATTCCGACGGCAAGACGCTCGCCGACCGCCAGAATGTGCTGAACGAATTCGTCCTTCAGTCGCGCCAGCGCCTCGGCGCATTGCAGGAGACGCTGACCACGCTCAACGCCTTCAAGGCGGAGCTGTCGAAATCGCAAGCCGATCTCGTCCCGCTGAAGGCGCCAGTGTTCGGCATCGAGGCCATGATCGCCGACGTCAGCGTCACCCGCGATCTTCTGGCCAAAACCGTCGCCGAAATCGAGGCGAGTGGCGATGCCACCCTCACCTCACGCATCGATGCGCTGACCAAGAGCAAGCGCGAGGTCGAAGACCGCCTCGCCCGCATCTTCGAGAATTTCAACGCGCTCGATGCGCTCCGCAAGGACATCGGCGGAATCTTCTCGACCATCCGCAACAGCCTGAACCGGATCGGGTGAAAGCGGACTGCTCGAACCGCAACTGACTTCGCTGCGACCAATCTTTCATGCGCATCATCCTCGGCTTCCTGTCCGGCCTGCTCGGCGCGCTCGCGGGCTGGGCCGGCCTTGCCGCGCTGGTGGTCATGCTCGCGGGGCCGGACCGCGATGGCGGCATCGCCATGGGGGCCTTCTTCGACATCGGCCCGATCGGCGGCGTGATCGGCTTTGTTGCCGGCATCTGGCTGTTCGTGCGCTTCGGCCTGGTCCGGACTGCGCAACCTGCTGCGGAGACCGCCGATGCTCCACCTCAGCCCGCCTCGCGCCTCTCGTTTCCCTTTGCCGTGACCATCGGGCTCATCGTGGCGATCCTCAGCTGGTGGGGATGGTACGAATTCATCCGCTCGCCCTATCTCAGTCACGGCTTCATGACCCTCCAGGTCGAGTTTCGCCTGCCCGCCGGCGTGAGCCTGCCGGACAAGGAGGAGGACGTGCAGATCCAGGTCGAGGAGGCCTCGGGCTATACCGACGCGATGTTGCCTCGCAACTGGCGCGCGCATGACGGCGACCGCAAGGCGATCATCGCCACGGCCTCGCTGTCGTACAAGACGCGCCACCGCGCCGTCAGCCTGACCCTCCCGGACATTCCCACGCAGCGCTGGCCGATCGATCTACCGTCCGACCCGGATCCCACGCCCGGCTTTTCGCCCTGGCGCACCGCAAGCGAGCCTGCGCCAGCGAAGATCGAAATGCATTTCCGTCTCACCGCCGACCGCTGAGCAGCGCGCCGAAACATTTCGACACAGATCACATCTCCGCGCGCCCAAGAGATGCCGCCAACATGTCGCGGACGTGCCGCACTGTGGACGCATTCGGCCGCCCTTTTGTCGGGCGTGTCTGGGGGCACGGCGGTGCCGTGTTTGGACCAAACCTTCTAGGGGTATGACTGTGAAGAAGATTGTATTTGTTCTGGGTGCGACGCTTGCTCTGGTGACGGCTGCGAACGCTGCCGACCTGCCGCGCCGCCAGCCCGTGCCGGTCTATCCGGCCGAGCAGGCCCCGATCGGCAAGATGCCGATCGGCAAGAGCCCGATTGGCAAGGCCCCGATCGGCAAGGCGCCCTACCCGGTCGCCGCGCGTTACTGAGGCGTAGCGAACGACGCGCAAGAACCTGCGTAAGCGGCCGACAGTCGAGGGGCACAGCGTGACGAACAAACCTGATCGATCGGGATCCTGCATTCTTGCGGGCCTCGCGCTCGCGGCCACGATCGCATGCATCACGCCCTCGGCTTCGGCCCACGACGCCAACAAGCGCATGGCCGACGCCAGCGCGCTTGTCGCGACGGATGCCGCATCACCGCAGCCGCAATCGGTGCGGCGCGCGGCCGCACGGGCGGAGAAAGGTCCTTATTACGTCGACTTCCGCGCGCGGACGGCGGCGAGCTGGGGCCATGCTTTCGTCTGGTACGGCAAGACCAGCGAGCGCGCCGTCGAAGTCGCAGGCCTGACGCCGGCAGGTGACACGTGGAGCTACGTGCTCGGCTACTTCACCTGGGTGCCATCAGAGACCGGCGCCAGCTATGGCGATCTCGATCCGGACTATCTGACCGCGAGCTACCGCGTCTATCTGAACGAAGCAGACGCCAAGCGCGTGTTCGCCTACATCAAGAAGAAGCAGGCGAACTCGCCGGTCTGGAACGCCGAGACCACCAACTGCACCGGCTTCATCGGCGACATCGCCGAATACATGGGACTGCAGGTCCCCAACCGCTGGCAGCGGCCGGAGAACTTCGTCAACAGCCTGCGAGACATGAACGGCGGCCGGCAGGTCGTGCGATTGTCAGCGGAGTAGCTGCCAGACTAGGGCCGCAGACCTCTCCAACGTCGTCCTGGCGAAAGCCAGGACCCATTACCCCGGTCAGCGCGATCGCGCATGCTGTGGCCGCCATCGTGCAAAACAGCATCTCCCTGTGGTTATGGGTCCTGGCCTTCGCCAGGACGACGGCGGTGGATGCGGCGAGCGTCGCGGTCCCAATTATCCGCCCCGCGGAATCATCGCCATCGCCTGCATGACTCACCGCACACCCGCGCAATAGACATTTCCCACCCCGGGCGGCATCCTCCGCCCATCAACCGAGAACAGAGCCTGCCACGCAGGCGGGGGAAACAGAAATGCTGCAGACACGGTTCACAAAGCTCGTCGGCGTCGAGCACCCGATCGTCCAGGGCGGCATGCAATGGGTTGGCCGCGCCGAGCTGGTTGCCGCGGTTGCCAACGCCGGCGCGCTCGGCTTCATCACGGCGCTGACCCAGCCGACGCCCGAGGATCTGACCAAGGAAATCGCGCGCTGCCGCGACCTCACCGACAAGCCATTCGGCGTCAACCTGACTATCCTGCCCGCGATCAAGCCGCCGCCCTACGCCGAATACCGCGCTGCCATCATCGAAGCCGGTATCACGGTGGTCGAGACCGCCGGCAACAAGCCGCAAGAGCATGTCGACGAGTTCAAAAAGCACGGCGTCAAGGTCGTGCACAAATGCACCAGCGTCCGCCACGCGCTCTCGGCCGAGCGGATGGGCGTCGATGCCATCTCGATCGACGGCTTCGAATGCGCCGGCCACCCCGGCGAGGACGATACGCCTGGCCTGATCCTGATCCCGGCCGCCGCCAACAAGGTCAAGATCCCGATGATCGCCTCGGGCGGCTTTGCCGATGCCCGCGGCCTGGTTGCGGCGCTGGCGCTTGGTGCCGAGGGCATCAACATGGGCACCCGCTTCATGGCGACCAAGGAGAGCCCGATCCACCAGCTCATCAAGGAGAAGATCGTCGCCAATGACGAGCGCGAGACCGAGCTGATCTTCCGCACCATGCGCAACACCTCCCGCGTCGCCAGGAACGAGATCTCGACCAAGGTCGTCGCCATGGAGAAGGAAGGCGCCAAGTTCGAGGACATCCGCGAGCTCGTCGCTGGCGCCCGCGGCAAGATGGTCTATGCAACCGGCAATTCGGATGAAGGCATCTGGTCGGCCGGCCAGGTGCAGGGCCTGATCCAGGACATCCCGAGCTGCGGCGAGCTCATCTCCCGCATCGTGCGCGAAGCGGAGGCGATCATTCGCTCCAGGCTCGAAGGCATGATCGTTCAGCCGCAACGTGAAGCCGCGGAATAATCACTGCAAGAAGTGAGAGCAATTCATGAAAGCTTACGTCTACAGCCCTGAGGGCGCTCGGATTTCCGACGTCGCTCAACCAAAGCCTAAAGGCACGCAGGTGCTGGTTCGCGTCCGCGCCTGCGGGCTCAATCGCGCCGACACCGGCATGCGCAAGGGCCACGCGCACGGTGCGGCCGGCGGCGTCGGCACCGTGCTCGGCATGGAATGGGCCGGTGAAGTGGCCGAGCTCGGGCCCGATGCAAAGGGTGTGAAGGTCGGCGACCGCATCATGGGATCGGGCGGCGCGGCCTTTGCCGAGTACACGCTGGCCGATCACGGCCGGCTGTTCCGGGCGCCCTCGAACATGAACTTCGAGGAGGCCGCCACCCTGCCCGTCGCGCTCGCCACCATGCACAATGCCGTCGTCACCATCGGCGGCGTGCAGCCCGGGCAAGCCGTGCTGATCCAGGGCGCCAGCTCCGGCGTCGGCCTGATGGCGATGCAAATTGCAAAGCTCAAGGGCGCCAGGCTCGTCATTGGCTCCTCGACCGACGCCTACCGCCGCGGCCGGCTGAAGGACTATGGCGCCGATCTCGCGGTCGACTCCTCCGATCCCAAATGGGTCGACGAGGTGCTGAAGGCGACCAACGGCGAAGGTGTCGATCTCATCGTCGACCAGGTCTCGGGCAAGGTCGCCAACCAGAACCTCGCTGCGACCAAGGTTTTGGGCCGCATCGTCAATGTCGGCCGGCTCGGCGGCACCCATGCGGACTTCAACTTCGACCTCCATGCCGCCCGCCGCATCAGCTATATCGGCGTCACCTTCCGCACCCGCACCATCGAGGAGGTCCGCGAGATCTTTCAGGAGGTTCGCAAGGACATCTGGAGTGCGGTGGAAGCGCGCAAGCTGCAGCTGCCAATCGACAAGGTCTATGCGTTCGACCAGATCGACCAGGCGTTCGAGCACATGGAGGCGAACAAGCATCTGGGGAAGATCGTGGTGACGGTGCCGTAGGCGTACGGCCGCCTAACGAAAACTCCATTCTCTCCGCTCGTCATGGCCGGGCTTGACCCGGCCATCCACGTCTTTGCCGCGCGGAACGAAGAACGTGGATGCCCGGGCCTTCGCCGCGCCGCAGCGGCTTCGGCCGCGCAGGCGGGACAAGCCCGGGCATGACGGAGCTGCCAACGCTCCTGCAAGTCACTCGCGACTACAGCTGTGGATCGTCGCTTGATGTTCACGAACGCCCTGCTAAATCCCCCGCCATGAGCGGACAACATGACAAGACATCGGTCGCGGCGATCTCGATCCTGGCCAGCGGCGGCATGGCGGCGGCCAAATTCGTGGTCGGGATCGCCATCGGATCGCTGGCGCTGATCTCGGAGGCCCTGCACTCCTCGATCGACCTGGTCGCAACCATCATCACCTGGGCGGTGGTGCGGGTCTCGGACAAGCCGGCCGACGACGAGCACCATTACGGCCACGGCAAGCTGGAGAGCATCTCCGCGCTCGGCGTCACCGCGATGCTCTACGTGCTTGCCGGCGGCATCCTGGTCGAATCCTACAGCCGGCTGCGCGAGGGAACCCCGCCGCCGACCATCTCGGCCGTGCCGTTCGTGGTGCTGGTGATCGACATCCTCGTCAATCTCTGGCGCGCCCGCGCGCTGCACCGGGCCGCCCGCGAGACCCGAAGCGAGGCACTCGCCGCGGATGCGCTGCACTTTGCGTCTGATGTCATGGGCTCGGGTGCCGTGATCGTGGGCCTGATTCTCGCCGCCCTCGGCTTCTGGTGGGGCGACGCTGCGGCAGCCGCCGCCGTCGCCGTGATGATCGCCCTGCTCGGCCTGCGGATGGCCAGCTCCACCGTGCAGACGCTGGTCGACCGCGCGCCGGAGGGGGCGCTCGAAAAAGCCACCACCGCTATTCGCAGCGTCCCCGGCGTCATCGACGTCGAGCGGCTGCGCGTGCGTATGGTCGGGGCGACGACCTTCATCGACAGCATCGTCAAGGTGCCGCGGACCTACCCGATCGACCGTGTCGAGGGAATCAAGCGCAACGCGGAGGCCGCCTTGAGCAAGGCGTTCGGCGATGCCGACCTCTCGTTTACCGCTGTCCCAGTTGCCCGCAACAACGAAACCGTCCGCGACCAGATCATGGTGATCGCGCGCAACTCGGGTCTCGCGATCCATCATGTCACGATTCATAATCTCGGCGCCAAGCTGATCGTCAGCATCGACCTCGAGGTCGATGCCGAGATGCAGCTCTTGGCCGCCCACGACATCGCCAACACGCTGGAGCGGAACATCCAGGAGGAGTTCGGCGCGGACGTCGAGGTCGACGTCCATATCGAGCCGCTGGAAGCGGAACTGCCGTTCGGCGTCGATGCCGCGCCGGAACGGGTGCAGACCATCGCCGCCGCACTCACCGAATATGCCGCCGGCGGCGAGATCCACGACATTCATAATGTGCGCGTCCGCGACACCGATGGCGGCGAGATCGTCAACTTCCACTGCCGCGCCACGCCGTCGATGAGCGTGATCAGGGTGCACGAGCAGGTTGACGCGATCGAGCGTCGCTTGCGTCGCGCGTTCCCGAGCGTGAAGCGTGTCATCAGCCACGCCGAGCCGCCGCGCGCATGAGCAGAATGCGCCGGGAGTCCGACGTTCTCGTTTCGGACTCATCATGCACGTGAGTTTGCGGGCTCGAGCCCGCACAAACTCTGCATTGGATAAGAATTATTTCGCGTTAACGTTTCGTTGACTCTCGACAGCCTGCGCAAACTGGATTCAAATCGCCATGATTCGAAAGCGTTGTGGGGCTGCTTTCGAACCGAGTAGCTAGCAGGTTTTCAGGGGGCCGAAGGCATGGCGCGTGCAGACGCCGCGAACGCGTGCGTCCAATCCGATTCGATCAAGGGATTGGCGCAGTCGATCGCGAAACCAGCCTATCATCGGCTCCTGATCGCGGAGCCGGCGCTGCGACGCGCCGTGCCGACGCTCATCATCGCCTTCCTCATCACGATCTGCCTCGGTGCCTTCGTCCAGGTCGTCGACCAGACGCGCCAGAAGCGCCTGGTGATCCAGAACGATATCGCCGCGCTCGCCGAGCTGCTTGCCGAGCGGATCGACCGCGTCACCTCGCTGCGCGCGGAGCGGCTGAAGAACATCGAGAACATGCCGGCGCTGCTCCCCGACATGATCCCGTCCCGGGCCCGGGTCTCGGGCCGCCATGTCGTCGTCACCTCGGCCGGCGTCAACGGCCGCATCCTTGCCCGCATCCCGATCAACAATGATCCCGCCGGCAATGATCGCCTGCTGGACGCGATCACCACCGCGCAGCTGCTCGCCACCCCGCCACGCGACAACAACGTTTCCGACATGACGCTGCCGAATGGCAATGCTGCGATGGCCACGGCACGGCCGATCAAGTCGCTGCCGGGCCTCGTCACCGTGATCCAGGAGCGCAACGAGCCGATCTGGGGCTCGGACGCAGCGCTCTCGGTGACGCTGTCGGCGACAACGGGCTTCGTCGTCCTGATCCTCGGCTTCGCCTTCCACTGGCAGTCGACCCGCGCCCGCGAGGGCGACCTCATCAATGACGCCGTGCGCGGCCGCATCGACACAGCGCTCAACCGCGGCCGCTGCGGCCTATGGGACTGGGACCTGTCGCGCGGCCGGATCTTCTGGTCGCAATCGATGTTCTCGATGCTGGGCCTCGACGGCCGCAACGAGCTGCTCACCTTTGGCGAAGTCAACGCGCTGGTGAAGTCCGACGACATCGACCTGTTCGCGATCGCCGACCAGCTGATCTCCGAAAAGATCGACCACATCGACCGGACCTTCCGCATGCAGCATGTCGACGGCCACTGGATCTGGCTGCGCGTCCGCTGCGAGCGCACCCGCGGCGCCAGCGATTCCGGCATGCACCTGATCGGCATCGCGGTCGACATCACCGAACAGAAGAGCCTCGCCGAACGCACCGTGGAGGCCGACCTTCGCCTGCGCGACGCGATCGAGACCATTCCGGAAGCCTTCGTGCTGTGGGACGCCAGCGACCGCCTGGTGCTCTGCAATTCGCACTTCCAGCGCCTGCACAAGCTGCCCGACACGGCCGTGATCCCCGGCACCTCCTACGAGACCGTGCTGGAAGTCGGCCGCATGCCGGAGGTGCGCACCCGCCACAACGAGACCGCTGCCCAAGGCCCCGGCGCCCGCACCTTCGAGGCCCAGCTCGACGACGGCAGCTGGCTGCACATCAGCGAGCGCCGCACCAAGGACGGCGGCTACGTGTCGGTCGGCACCGACATCACCCGCATCAAGGAGCACGAGCAGAAGCTCGTCGACAACGATCTGCGCCTGCGCGCCACCGTCATCGACCTCAAGCGCTCGCAGGCCGCGCTCGAGCGCCAGACCATCGAGCTCGCCGACCTCGCCGAGAAGTACCAGCGCGAGAAGACCCGCGCCGAGGAAGCCAACCAGACCAAGTCGAAATTCCTCGCCAATATGAGCCACGAGCTGCGCACGCCGCTGAACGCGATCATCGGCTTCTCCGAGATCATGGGCTCGGGCATGTTCGGCGACCTCGGAAGCGAGAAATACGAGGAGTACTGCCACGACATCCTGACCAGCGGTCACTATCTGCTTGAGGTCATCAACGACATCCTCGACATGTCCAAGATCGAGGCCGGCCGCATGAAGCTCGACATGGAAGAGCTCGACCTGTCGCGGACGCTGGCCGAATCCCTGCGCGTCGTCGCCGGCCGGGCCGAGGACAAGCACCTGAAGCTCGATGCCGACATCGCAAAATCCATCGCCGTCGTCGCCGACCGCCGCGCGACCAAGCAGATCGTCGTCAACCTCCTCTCCAACGCGGTGAAGTTCACGCCTGACGGCGGACGCATCGTGGTGCGCAGCCGGCAGCTCGAGGACAGGATCGTGCTGATGATCGCCGACACCGGCATCGGCATCGCGCCCCACTCGCTGGCGCGGCTCGGACGTCCGTTCGAGCAGGTCGAGAGCCAGCTCACCAAGACCTATCACGGCTCCGGTCTCGGGCTCGCGATCGCCCGCTCGCTGGCGCAGCTCCATGGCGGCTCGATGCGGCTGCGCTCCAAGCTCGAAGTCGGCACCGTCGTCCGCGTGACCCTGCCGCGCGACGCGATCAAGGCGGTGTCAGGGATATCGGCAGCAGCTTAAAGACTAGGATTGCAGCGACGGCGCAACTTCGCGCGCGATATTGACCAGTGCTGCGATCAGCGGCGTCATCGGATCGCGCTGCGGGATCACGAGCCCGATGCTGTAATTGACCTCGGGATCGACGATCGGGATGGTGCGGACCTTGTCGGAGAGGCCGAGCGTCTCGGCGAGCTTGGCCGGCATCACGCTCGCCCACCGTCCCGTCTTGACATGGGTGAACAGCACCAGCAGCGAGTTCGAGGTCAGCGTCGGCGTCGCCTCCGCACCGACCGAGCGCAGCGCGCGGTCGATGATGCGGCGGTTCTGCATGTCAGGCGTCAACAGGCACAGCGGCACCTGGCCGACCTCGCTCCACGTGACGGACTCGCGGTCGCCGAACATCGCATCGGGCGCGGTCAGGAGGCGATAGCTCTCGTTGTAGAGCGGAATGGTGCGCACCTTGCCGATCGGCTCGTTCTCGATATAGGTCAGTCCCGCATCGACCTCGAGATTTTCGAGCAGCCCCAGCACCTCGGATGAGGTCGTCGAGCGGATGCTGAAGCGCACCTCGGGATGCCGCGCACGGAACGGCGTCGTCAGCGACGCGACCATGCCGAGCACGGTCGGGATCGCCGCAATGCGGATCTCGCCGGAGAGCTGATGCTTCAACCCGTTGATCTCGTCGCGCATGGCGCGGGCATCGCCGACGATGCGCCGCGCCCAGTCGAGCGCCCGCTCGCCTTCCGGCGTAAATCCCTGGAAACGGGAGCCGCGCTGGACCAGCATCACGCCGAGGATCTCCTCGAGCTGCTTCAGCCCGGTCGACATCGTCGGCTGGGTGACGCCGCAGGCCTCTGCCGCCCGTCCAAAATGCCGTTCCTTGGCCAGCGCCAGCAGCAATTCAAGCTTGTCGATCAACCGTCCGTCCCCTGGATCTCAAGTCGTGGCGTGCAAGCTATCACGCCCGACCTGCACCAACACGCAAAAACCGGTAGTCGATACAAGTTTCATTACCTGATCGTATCGATCGATTGCGCTTTCAAATCGATCTGAATTCGCAATCGCAGCATGAGACAGCTTTATTGATCTTCGAACGATTCCAAATAGTTTGCGTGGAAGGGACGCTCAATCCGAGAACGAAGAATGACAGCCGTTTACGAGCCTTGTTACGAGCCTTGGAACGAGACACGCGGCGCTGAAATCATCGCCGAACATGCCGACCAGGAAGGCGCGACGCTCGTCATTCTGCACGCGCTTCAGGGCGCGTTCGGTTACGTACCGGAGGCCGCGATTCCCATGGTGGCGCAGGCGCTGAACCTGTCGCGCGCCGAGGTCCACGGCGTCTTCACCTTCTACCATGATTTCCGCCACAAGCCGGCCGGCCGCCACGTGCTGAAGCTGTGCCGCGCCGAAGCCTGCCAGGCCGCCGGCGGCGATGCGCTGGCGGCGCGGGCTGAATCGAAGCTTGGCGTTTCGCTCGGACATACCACCGCGGATGATCGCGTCACGCTGGAGCCGATCTACTGTCTCGGGCTGTGCGCGACCGCGCCCTCCGCGATGCTCGATGGCCGCCTCATTGGCCGGCTCGACGAGAAGCGCATCGATGCGCTGGTTGCGGAGGCGCAGCGATGAGCATGAAGATCTTCATTCCACGTGACGCTGCCGCGGTTGCCGTCGGCGCCGATGATATTGCCGCAGCCTTCGAGCAGGTCGCGGCGAAGCGCGGCCTGCCGGTCGAGATCGTCAGGACCGGCTCGCGCGGGCTCTGCTGGCTGGAGCCAATGGTTGAGGTGGCAACCCCGGGCGGCCGCGTTGCCTATGGCCCGGTCAGCGCGGAGGATGTCGCCTCCGTGCTGGAGTCGATGGTGAGCAACGGACCGCACGCCTTGCTGCTCGGCATCGCCGACGAAATTCCCTGGCTGAAGCGCCAAACCCGCCTCACCTTCGCCCGCTGCGGTGTGATCGATCCGCGCTCGCTCGAGGACTACCGCGCCCATGGCGGCTACAAGGGCCTGGAGCGTGCACTCTCGCTCGGCTCGGATGCGATCCTCAACGAAGTCACGGCGTCCGGCCTGCGCGGCCGCGGCGGCGCGGGTTTTCCGACCGGCATCAAGTGGAAGACGGTCGCGCAAGCGAAGGCTGACCGCAAGTTCATCGTCTGCAATGCGGACGAGGGCGACAGCGGCACCTTTGCCGACCGCATGATCATGGAAGGCGATCCCTTCCTCGTCATCGAAGGCATGACCACATCAGGTATCACCGTTGGTGCCACCAAGGGCTACATCTACATCCGCAGCGAATATCCGCACGCGGTCGAGGCGATGAATGCGGCCATCGTCACGGCGCGGCGCGGCGGCTATCTCGGCGACAAGATCGGCGGCTCGACCTACAGCTTCGACATGGAAGTGCGCGTCGGGGCCGGCGCTTACGTTTGCGGCGAAGAAACCTCGCTGCTGGAGAGCCTCGAAGGCCGCCGTGGCCTGGTCCGCGCCAAGCCGCCGCTGCCGGCGCATCATGGATTGTTCGGCAAGCCGACCGTCATCAACAACGTGCTGTCGTTTGCGGCTATCCCCTTCATCCTCGCCGAAGGCGCCAAGGCCTATGCCGATTWCGGCATGGGCCGCTCGCGCGGCACGATGCCGATCCAGCTTGCCGGCAACATCCGCCAGGGCGGACTGTTCGAGACGGCGTTCGGCGTGACGCTCGGCGAGCTCGTCGACGACATCGGTGGCGGCACGTTCACCGGCCGCCCGGTCCGCGCGGTACAGGTCGGCGGTCCGCTCGGCGCCTATTTCCCGCGCGCGCTGTTCGACACGCCGTTCGACTATGAGGCCTTTGCTGCGCGCGACGGCCTGATCGGCCATGGCGGCATCGTCGTGTTCGACGACAGCGTCGACATGCGCAAGCAGGCGCGTTTCGCCATGGAATTCTGCGCCGTCGAATCCTGCGGCAAGTGCACGCCCTGCCGCATCGGCTCGACCCGCGGCGTCGAGACCATCGAGAAGATCATCCGCGGCGAGCGGGTCGGCGAAAACCTCGCGCTCGTCGAAGACCTCTGCAACACCATGAAATTCGGCTCGCTCTGCGCACTCGGCGGCTTCACGCCCTACCCCGTGCTCAGCGCCTTGAAGCATTTCCGGGAAGACTTTGTCCCGGCACCAACCACGCTTCAGGCCGCGGAATAGGAGAACGACAATGTCTCTGATCGAAGAAATCGACTTCGGCACGCCGCGCTCCAAATCATCAACGATGGTCACGCTGACCATCGACGGCAACGAGGTCACGGTGCCCGAGGGCACCTCGATCATGCGGGCCGCGATGGACGCCGGCCACCAGATCCCGAAGCTTTGCGCGACCGACATGGTCGACGCGTTCGGCTCCTGCCGCCTCTGCGTCGTCGAGATCGAGGGCCGCGCCGGCACGCCGGCCTCCTGCACCACACCCGTCATGAACGGCCTCGTGGTCCACACCCAGAGCGAACGGCTGAAGAAGCTGCGCAAGGGCGTGATGGAGCTCTATATCTCCGACCATCCGCTCGACTGCCTCACCTGCGGCGCCAATGGCGATTGCGAGTTGCAGGACATGGCCGGGGCCGTTGGCCTGCGCGACGTGCGCTACGGCTATGAGGGCGAGAACCACGTGTTCGCGAAATCCAATGGCGAGGTCAACGCCGCCTGGATGCCGAAGGACGAGTCCAACCCGTACTTCACCTACGATCCCTCCAAATGCATCGTCTGCTCGCGCTGCGTCCGCGCCTGCGAGGAGGTGCAAGGCACGTTCGCGCTGACCATCTCCGGCCGCGGCTTCGACAGCCGCGTCTCGCCCGGCATGAGCGAGAGTTTTCTCGGCTCCGAATGCGTCTCCTGCGGCGCCTGCGTGCAGGCCTGCCCGACCGCGACGCTGACGGAAAAATCCGTGATCGAGATCGGCCAGCCCGAGCATTCCGTCGTCACTACCTGTGCCTATTGCGGCGTTGGTTGCGCCTTCAAGGCGGAGATGCGCGGCGAGGAAGTCGTGCGCATGGTGCCCTACAAGGACGGCAAGGCCAATCGCGGCCATTCCTGCGTCAAGGGCCGCTTCGCCTGGGGCTACACCAACCACAAGGAGCGCATCCTTAAACCCATGATCCGCGAGCGGATCGAGGATCCCTGGAAGGAAGTCTCCTGGGACGAAGCGTTCTCGTTTGCCGCCGCCAGGATGCGCGGCATTCAGAAGAAGTACGGCCGCGATGCCATCGGCGGCATCACCTCCTCCCGCTGCACCAATGAGGAGACCTATCTGGTGCAGAAGCTGATCCGCGCCGGCTTCGGCAACAACAATGTCGACACCTGCGCCCGTGTCTGCCACTCGCCGACCGGCTATGGCCTGTCGCAAACGTTCGGCACGTCGGCCGGCACCCAGGATTTCGACTCGGTCGAGGACACCGACGTCGCCGTGATCATCGGCGCCAATCCGGCTTCGGCCCATCCGGTGTTCGCTTCGCGCCTGAAGAAACGGCTGCGCCAGGGCGCCAAGCTGATCGTGATCGATCCGCGCCGCACCGAGATGGTGGAATCGCCGCATGTGAAGGCGCTGCATCTGCCCCTGATGCCCGGCACCAACGTCGCGGTCGTCACCGCGCTGGCGCATGTCATCGTCACCGAAGGCCTCGTCAACGAGGCCTTCGTGCGCGAGCGCTGCGACTGGGCCGAGTTCGAGGAATGGGCCGCCTTCGTCGCGCAAGCGAAGCACAGCCCGGAAGCGACGGCCATCCTGACGGGCGTCGACCCGAAGACGCTGCGTGAAGCGGCTCGCATCTACGCCACCGGCGGCAATGGCGCGATCTATTACGGGCTCGGCGTCACCGAGCACAGCCAGGGCTCGACCACGGTGATCGCGATCGCCAACCTCGCGATGGCGACAGGCAATATCGGCCGTCCCGGCGTCGGCGTGAATCCGCTGCGCGGCCAGAACAACGTGCAGGGCTCCTGCGACATGGGCTCGTTCCCGCACGAGCTGCCGGGCTATCGCCACATCTCGGGCGATGCCGTGCGCGACCAGTTCGAGGCGCTGTGGAACGTCAAGCTCAACCCGGAGCCGGGCTTGCGCATTCCCAACATGTTCGATGCCGCGATCGAAGGCACATTCATGGGCCTCTACGTCCAGGGCGAGGACATTCTCCAGTCCGACCCCAACACCAAGCACGTGGTGGCGGCGTTGTCGGCCATGGAATGCGTCATCGTTCACGACCTCTTCCTGAACGAGACCGCGAACTACGCCCACGTCTTCCTGCCCGGCTCGAGCTTCCTGGAAAAGGACGGCACGTTCACCAACGCGGAGCGCCGCATCCAGCGCGTGCGCAAGGTGATGTCGCCGAAGAACGGCATGGCCGACTGGGAGGTCACGATCGGCCTCGCCAAGGCGATGGGCTTCGCGATGAACTACAGCCACCCTTCCGAGATCATGGACGAGATCGCGGCGCTGACCCCGACCTTCACCGGCGTCTCCTACGCCAAGCTCGACGAGCTCGGCTCGGTGCAGTGGCCCTGCAACGAGAAGGCGCCGGAGGGCACGCCGGTGATGCATATCGACGGCTTCGTCCGCGGCAAGGGCAAGTTCATCGTCACCGAATATGTCGCAACCGACGAGCGCACCGGCCCCCGCTTCCCGCTGCTGCTCACGACCGGCCGCATCCTCAGCCAGTACAATGTCGGCGCGCAGACACGGCGCACCGAGAACGTGGTCTGGCATGCGGAGGATCTCCTGGAGATCCATCCGCACGATGCCGAGCAGCGCGGCGTGCGCGATGGTGACTGGGTGCGGCTCACGAGCCGCGCCGGCGAGACCACGCTGCGCGCGGAGATCACCGACCGTGTCTCCCCGGGTGTCGTCTACACCACCTTCCACCACGCCTCGACCGGCGCAAACGTCATCACCACCGACTTTTCCGACTGGGCGACCAACTGCCCGGAATACAAGGTCACGGCGGTGCAGATCTCGCCGTCGAACGGACCGTCCGACTGGCAGAAGAGCTACGACGAGCAGGCGCGGCACTCCCGCCGCATCGCACCGGCCGAGGCCGCGGAGTAACCGCATGCACGTGCCGGTCCAGGCCATCGACCGCGAGATCTGGCGCGACGGTGTCGCGTCAGAGGGGACGCGGCTGATCCCCGAGGAGACGCCGCTGGCGCTGACTTACAATGGCGGCACCTATGCCGTCATGATGGGGACGCCGCAGAACCTGGAAGATTTCGCGGTCGGCTTCAGCCTGGACGAAGGCATCATCACATCGGTCGACGACATCAAGTCGCTCGATGTGATCAGGCTCGACGACGGCATCGAGCTGCGGATGTGGCTGGAGCAGGACAACGCCGCACGCATCAGCGAGCGTCGCCGTCACATCGCCGGCCCCACCGGCTGCGGCATCTGCGGCATCGACTCCATCGCCGAAGCCATACGGCCCGCCGCGATCGTGTCGCAGGGGCACACCTTCACGCCCGACCAGGTCATGATGGCGATGCAGACCATCGCGCCCCTGCAAGCGATCAACATCCAGACCCGAGCGGCTCACGCGGCGGCCTTTTGGTCGCCCGCAAACGGTATCGTGGCCGCGCGCGAGGACGTCGGCCGCCATAACGCGCTCGACAAGCTTGCGGGTTCGCTGGCGCGCAGCCGGACCGACGCGAGCGGCGGCCTGGTACTACTGACCAGCCGCGTCTCGGTCGAGATGGTGCAGAAGACCGCAGCCATCGGCGCGCCCGTGATGGTCGCGGTTTCCGCTCCCACCGCACTCGCGGTTCGCACCGCAGCCGCGGCCGGCATCACGCTGATTGCAATCGCCCGCAGCGACGGGTTTGAAGTGTTCACGCATCAGGGCCGCATTACGGCTCCTTGCGCTCCGGAGATCATCCATGTCGTCGCCTGACCGTCTCGTCTACATGGCCAACCAGATCGGCACGTTCTTCCGCAGCCAGGGCCACGACAAGGCCGTGCCAGGGATCGCCGACCACATCAAGAAGTTCTGGGATCCCCGGATGAAGCGCGCGATCTTCGCGCATCTCGATGCCGGCGGCGCAGGCCTCGAGCCGAACGTGCTCGAAGCCTTGACCTCCCTCAAGCAGGCAACTTTCCTTCCAGAAGCGCGTTGAACACGCGCCGCACTTCGCTCTGCGTCTCCTTCACGCGCGCTTCCAGCGATGAGAAATCCGGCGCATCGCCGGCGCGTGCCATGACGCGCTGAAGATCGGTGCCGGCGGTTTCCGGCTTGAAGCGATCGCTGACGCAGAGCCGCAGGATCTGCGTGAGATCGTGATAGAGCCGCGCCGCGGCGCGCAAAATCTCCGCTTGCGATTGCGGCAGCACGCCAAGCCTTGCGGCATTCTCCAGCACCTGCACGGTCGAGACGTCGAGAATGTCGGGCTTGTCATGGGCATGGACGAGCTGGAGATATTGCGCGATGAAGTCGATGTCGACCATGCCTCCTGAAGCGTATTTGAGGTCCCAATAATCGGTCTCGCCCTTCTCCTGCGCGATCGCGCGGCGCATGTCGGCGACGTCGTTGGCGGTGATCGCAGGGTCGCGACGGCGGGTCAGGACCTCGCGGATGATGCTCTCGATCCGTGTGGTAAACTCCGGCGATGCCGACACCACGCGCGCGCGCGTCAGCGCCATGTGCTCCCAGGTCCAGGCCTCAACGGCCTGGTAGTCCGCGAATGACACGAGGCTCGACGCCACCGGCCCTGCGCGCCCCGACGGCCGCAGCCGCATGTCGATCTCGTAGAGCACGCCGTAATTGGTGCGGGTCGTGAAGGCACTGATCAGGCGCTGGGTGAAGCGGGCGAAGTAATGCGCGCCATGGAGTGATTTCTGGCCGTCCGAGTCCGGGTTGTCGCTGTCGAAATCGTAAAGCAGGATCAAATCGAGATCCGAGGACGCCGTCATCTCGCGGCTGCCGAGCCGCCCCATCGCGATGATCGCGGTCTCCTGCCCCTTGATTCGCCCGTGCTGGGCGGCAAAGCGATCGGCGACGAGGCCGTGAACGGTGTGGACGATGCCCTCGGCCACGTCGGCGAAGGCCGTGCTCGCCTGCTGCGCCGAGACGGTGCCGGAGAGGATGCGCGTGCCGATCAGGAACAGGCTCTCCTGCCCGAACAGGCGAAGGCGGTCCAGAAACTCCTCGTAGGAGCCGGCGTCCTGCACGGTGGTCGCCAGCCGCGCCGACAATTCCTGACGATCCGGCATCGCACCGAAGAAGCGCGGATCGATCAGGCCGTCCATCAGCTGCGGTTGCCGCGCCAGCATCTCGCCAAGCCGGGGAGCTGCGCCAAGCACGAGCGCCACGAGCGCGACGAGATCGCGGTTCTGGCCGAGCAGCGTGATCAGCCGGCCGCCGCGCTGGAGCGCCCCAAGAAAATGGTCGAACGCGACGACCGCCCGGTCCGGCTCCTCGGCATGCGCGAGGCCGTCGATCAGGGCCGGCACGAATTCGACGAAGGCGTTTCGCGTCTGCTTGTTGCGGAAGACGCGGTAGTCGCCGGTGAGCCAATCGCGGATGGTCTGCGCCACGGCCGCAGGCTTCTTGAAGCCGAGCGTCGTCAGGTGCTGGAGCAGGCGCGGATCATCAGGGCCGGCGCGATAGTCGATCGCCGGCAGGCTTGCCGTGCCGGTGGGATCATCGCCTTCGAACAGCTTTTCGTAATGTCCCTGGACGATCTCGAGCTGACGCAACAGATCGCGCGCGAAGGCCTCGCGGCTGTCATAACCGAAGAACCAGGCGAAACGTTCGACTGCCTCCTTGTCGTCAGGCAGCGCATGGGTCTGCTCGTCGGCGATCATCTGAAGACGATGCTCGACCCGGCGCAGGAATTCATAGGCCGTGGTCAGTTCGTCGCGCGCGGCGGATGTGATCCAGTCGCGCGCAGCGAGGATGTTGAGCGCGGCAAGCGTCGGCCGCACCCGCAGTTCCGGATGGCGGCCACCGGCGATCAGCTGCTGAGTCTGGGCGAAGAACTCGATCTCGCGGATGCCGCCGCGGCCGACCTTGACGTTGTGGCCCTCGACCGCGATGTCGCTTTGACCGCGATAGGTCTGCATCTGCCGCTTCATGTCGTGAACATCGGCAAGGGCTGCGAAATCGAGATGCTTGCGCCAGACGAAGGGCGCGATTTCAGCAAGCAGCGCCTCGCCCGCCCTAGCGTCGCCGGCGCAGGCACGCGCCTTGATCATCGCGGCGCGCTCCCAGGTGCGGCCTTCCCGCTCGTAATAGTTCAGCGCGGCGTCGCGCGAGATCGCGACTTGCGTCGAGGACGGATCCGGCCGCAGCCGCAGGTCGACGCGGAACACATAGCCGTCATATGTACGCTGCTGGAGGATGCGGGCCATGCCCTGCGTCACCCGGACGAAGAACGGCTGCGGCTCGATATCGCCCGCAAGCGTCGTGGCGTCGGGATCGAAGAAAACGATGAGATCGATGTCGCTGGAGTAGTTCAGCTCGCCCGCGCCCATCTTGCCCATGGCGAGCACGATCAGGCCGCAACCGACCTCCGGTGCCTCAATATTGAGCGGCAGGATCTTTCCACGTGCGGCCTCCTGACGCAGCAAATATTGGAGCGCCGCCTGCACCGAGGAGACCGCAAGGTCCGTCAACGCCGCCGTCACCCGCATCACCGGCCAGACCCCGCCGATGTCGCACAGCGCGATCAGCAGCGCTGCCTCGCCTTTCATGCGGCGGAGCAGCCGCATCACCTCGGCCTCATCGGGTGCGGCAAGCACGGCGCCCCTCGCCGCCGCAATCAGCACGGCCAAATGCGCATCCGGTTCGCATTCGAGCAATCGGATCAGGCGGAACGGATCGGCGCGCACCAGATCGAACAAATAAGGCGAGAATTCCGCGATACCCGCGAGAATATCCCGCGCGAAGGGATAGGCCAGCAGCACCTCCAGACGGGCCGATTGCGCCGGCTCGAGCTCGGCCAGCCAATTATCAAAACGTCGTTCGTCTGATCTGGAAACGGCAACATGGGGAGCCTCCACAAACCGCGTGGCCAGGCTCTCACCATGCTTGTCCGCGTTTCCCGGCGCGGATTGGTTCATGCCACCTTCTGTGGCACATCCGGCATTGGCGGAGCAACCCTGTCGCCGGCCGCTCCCCGCGCCGGTAGCACCAGCGTGGCGACGAGACCGGGATGGGCATCGCCCAGCCGCAATTCGCCGCCATGCAATGTGGCGACGGCGGATGCGAGGCTGAGGCCGAGGCCGGAGCCCGGCATCGTGCGGCTCGCTTCCAGCCGCACGAAGCGCTCGATGGCGTGCTTGCGATCGCCTTCCGGAATTCCGGGACCGCGATCGGTGACGCTGAGCAACACCTGATCGCCCTCGCGCCTCGCCTCGATCGTGATCTGACGCGCGTCCATGCTGACCACTGACCCCGCCGACGGCGCCGCCGGCTTGCCGTATTTGATCGCATTCTCGACGAGATTGGCGAGTGCCTGGCTGATCAATTCGCGATTGCCGTGAATCGGCGCCGTCTGGGTCTTGACCTTCAGGGTCATGCCGTCCTCTTCGGCGAGCGGCTCGTAGAGCTCGTGAATGCCGCCCGCGACTTCGGCGGCATCGAAATCATCCATGTTGCCGCGCGCCTGACCGGACTCCGCGCGCGCGATCATCAGCAGCGCATTGAAGGTGCGGATCAGCCCGTCGGACTCCTCGATGGTCCGTTCCAGCGCGGCGCGGTAATCGGCCTCGCAACCGGATTTCGCCAGCGCCTCCTCGGCCCGGTTACGGAGCCGCGTCAGCGGCGTCTTGAGGTCATGGGCAATGTTGTCGGAGACTTCCTTGAGCCCCGACATCAGCGCCTCGATCCGCTCCAGCATGGCGTTGAGGTTCTCGGCGAGGCGGTCGAGCTCGTCGCCGCTGCGCCCGACCGGCAGGCGCTCGCTGAGATCGCCGGTCATGATGCGATGCGCTGTGCCGCTCATCGCATCGATGCGCGTCARCACCCTGCGCGCGACGAAGACGCCGCCGCCAAGGCCGAGCACGACGACGATCAGGATCGACCATTGCGCAGCCTTGGCCACGATGCCGAACAGGCGCCGCCGCTCGGCAAGGTCACGGCCGACCAGGAGCCGGAAGCCGTTCTCCAATTCGGTGACGCGAACCAGCGCGCGATGATCGCGGTCATCGGTGTCCTCGATCCGCCGATAGGCGGTCTCCGACCAGCCGCGCGTCGCCATCACGCCGGGGGCCAGCGAACCGACATTGCCGGCGATCGCCTGACCGGTCGGCGTGGTCACGAGGTAGAGATTGGCACCCGGCCGCAGCGCGCGGGATTCGATCGTGCGCACCAGGCGAAACATGCCGCCGCGGCCGTAGATCTCGTTGATCTCCGAGGTCTCGGCATTGACCGTCTGCGTAATCTCCTCGGTGATCATCCGCCGCGTGTTCCAGGCGAAATAGCCGAGCAGCGACGCCGCGAAGATCGCGAACAGGAACAGGTAGACCAGCGTCAGCCGGAATGCCGTCGTTCGGATCAGTTTACCGAATGCCGTCACGGATCATGTACCCGGCGCCGCGGATCGTGTGCAGCAGCGGCCGCTCGAATCCCTTATCGATCTTGGAGCGCAGCCGCGAAATGTGCACGTCGATCACGTTGGTCTGCGGATCGAAATGATAGTCCCAGACGTTTTCCAGCAGCATGGTGCGCGTCACCACCTGGCCGGCATGCTTCATGAGGTATTCGAGCAGGCGGAATTCGCGCGGCTGCAGCGTCAGCTCGTCCTTGCCGCGGGCGACGCGGTGGGAGAGCCGGTCGAGCTCGAGATCGCCGACGCGGTAGAGCGTGTCCTCGGCAGGTCCGCCGCGACGGCGCGACAGCACCTCGACGCGGGCGAGCAGCTCGGCGAAGGAATAGGGCTTCGGCAGATAGTCGTCGCCGCCGGCGCGCAGACCCTTGATGCGGTCGTCGACCTGACCGAGCGCGGACAAGATCAGCACAGGCGTCGTGTCGCCCTTGTCGCGTAGCGCGCCGATCAGCGACAGCCCGTCGCGCTTCGGCAGCATGCGATCGACCACCAGCACGTCGTAATCGCCGCTCTCGGCCATGGCGAGGCCTTCCTCGCCGTCGCCGGCGTGGTCGGCAATGTGTCCGACCTCGCGAAACGCCTTGACGAGGTAGTCGGCGGATTCGCGGTCGTCTTCGATGATGAGGAGGCGCATCGTGCGTTCGGCGGCGGTCAAGGAGGTCAACCTTCTCTAAACATGGCGCGAGCAGCAATCGCATGCAAGCCGAGTGAACCAGACCCGGGTAGGCAAAAAGGCGGGCGGTGAAGCTGGGGGGACCTCACCGCCCTAGACCTTCCGACGGAGGGGGGCGTATTTCCACCGGAAGGTAGGCATGGGGAGCGCGCGTTGCGCTGCTCCCCGGAAGAATGCCGACGGCGGGGGCGACTAAGCCGGCGACACCTTCATCTCGCGAGCCTCCTGAGGCTCAGCCCTGGTTAGCCCTTGCTCAGCCCTTGGCAATGGGCACCGCGACGAAGCGCGACTGGCCGCCGCTCTTCACGCGCATCAGGACGCTGTTCTTGTTGTCGGTCCGCGCCGCGGTGATGGCGTCGCGGACATCGCCGGCGGTGCTCACGCTCTTGCCACCGACTTCGAGAATCACGTCGCCTTCCTTGAAGCCGCGCTCGGCGGCCGCGCTCTTCGGATCGACTTCGGTGACCACCACGCCGTCCTTGCCGGCGCCGGCCACGGAATTGGCAGGTGCAACTGTCATGCCGAGCTTCGGCACGTCGGTGCCCTTGCTGGCGCCCTTGCCGTTGTCGTTATCGATGTCGGCCTTGGCCTCGACCGTGTTCGGCAGCTGGCCGAGGGTGAGGTTCACGACCTTGTCCTGGCCCTTGTGCAGCACATTGAGCTTCACGGACGCGCCGGGCGGCATGCCGCCGATGGTGCGGGCGAGCTCGCGCGCATCCTTGACGGATTCGCCGTTGACCGATGTGATCACGTCGCCGGACTCGATGCCGGCCTTCGCGGCCGGACCCTCCTTCTGCGGCTCCGCCACCAGCGCGCCTTCGGCCTTCTTCATGCCGAGGCTGTCGGCGATATCAGAGGTGACGGGCTGAATCTGCACGCCGATCCAGCCGCGGCTGACCGAGCCCTTGTCCTTGAGCTGGGCCACGACGCTCTTCACCGTCGCAGCGGGGATCGAGAACGCGATGCCGACGCTGCCGCCGGAGGGCGAGTAGATCGCGGTGTTGACGCCCATCACTTCGCCGTTGGTGTCGAAAGCCGGACCGCCGGAATTGCCCTTGTTGACGGGCGCGTCGATCTGGATGAAATCGTCATAGGGACCGTTGCCGATGTCGCGGCCGCTGGCCGAGACGATGCCCGCGGTGACGGTGCCGCCGAGACCGAAGGGATTGCCGACCGCGAGCACCCAGTCGCCGATCCGCGGCTTGGCGTCGGCGAGCTTGGCGAACGGGAAGTTCGAACCGCCCTCGACCTTGATCAAGGCCAGGTCAGTGCGCTGATCGGAGCCGATCACCTTGGCGCTGTAGGTCTTGCCGTCGTCGGTGGTGACCTCGACCTTGTCGGCGCCGTCGACCACGTGGTTGTTGGTCACGGCAAAGCCGTCAGCAGAGATGAAGAAGCCGGAGCCCTGGCCCTGCACGACGCGGCCGCGACCGCCGCCCTTCAGCCCGGGAATGCCGTCCGGACCGCCGAAGCGACGGAAAAAGCGCTCCATCGGCGAGCCCGGCTGGAACGGCGATTGCGCGTCGTCGCCATCGTCGTTGCTTGCAGTCTTCTCCTTGATATTGACCTTGACCGAGATCACCGAGGGCTTCACGCGCTCGACGATGTCGGCAAAACCGATCGGACGCTCGACCTTCTTGACCTCGTTGTTGACCTGCGCGTTGGCCGGGGTGGAGAACAGGTCGGCAGGCGACGTCGACGGGCTGAAGCCGTGGACCGCGATGCCGAGACCGGCGACGACCGAGGCCATCAGCGCGATCCTGCGGGCGGAAAACAGCGAACGGCGGGGCTGCCGGTAGGACGGAAGGTTCGTGAGGTCGATACGGTCGGTCATGCAGAGGTCTCCAGGGCCTTGAAATCCTTTTGGTGCCTGATGGCAGCACCTTACGGACCTGAAGATGGGGGCTTCCGCCTTACCGCGCGCTGGCTGCGGGGTTAAACTTTTGTAATGAAGGGGGCCCAGCGCTGCGGCTGTTTAGCGCAGGCCAAAAATCGCGGTCTTACAGGAACTTAATGAGGTTCCTGAGATCGGTGCCGACACGCTATCCCACTCCGTCAGCTCGCCCTGACGCTGACGATGAATTCGTCGACTTCGCGCTTGAGGGTCTCGGCCTGCTGCGACAGGTCGACCGCGGAATCCCGGGCTTCAGCGGCCATACGGCCGGTCTCGGCCGAGGTCGAGGTGATCTGGACAATGTGATTGGAGACGTCGAGCGTTCCGCGTGCCGCGTCCTGTGCGCTGCGGGTGATGTCCTGCGTGGCGTTGCGCTGCTGGGCGGTGTCGACCTCGATGCCGGACATGATCGACGAGATCTCCGACAGCGTCTTCGAGATGGCGTCGATCGCGCCGCGCGTCTCCGCGGTGATGCCCTGGATGCTGGCGACGTGTGAGGTGATCTCCTCCGTCGCTTTGCTGGTCTGATGCGCGAGGCTCTTCACTTCGGAAGCAACCACCGCAAAACCCTTGCCGGCTTCGCCTGCGCGCGCCGCCTCGATGGTGGCGTTGAGCGCCAGCAGATTGGTCTGCGATGCGATCGCCTGCACGAGCTGCACGACCTCGCCGATCTTGTCGGCGGCATCCGACAGCGTGTGGATGGTATCGCGGCTCTTCTCGGCTTGCGTCGCTGCACCCTCGGCGCGCTGGGTCGCGTCCGTGACGCGGCGGCTGATCGTGCCGATCGAATTCGTCATCTCCTCGGCGGAGCCCGCGACCGTCTGCACGCTGGAGCTGGCCAAGCTCGCGGCGCTCGCGACCGCGTTGGCCTTGGTGCTGGTCTCGTTGGCGGTCTGCGACAGCGTCTCGGCGTTGCGCTTCAGATGCACGGCCGAGGACGCCACACTGTCGACGACGCTGGCAACGAGCTCGTTGAAACTCCTGATCCGGGCATCAAGATATTTCGACCGCTCGGCCTGGTGCTGTGCTTCGTGGAGTTGCTGAGCGGTAAGATGGCGCCGCTCGATCCCATTGGTCTTGAACACTTCCAGCGCGCCGGCGAGCAGACCGATCTCGTTGGTGCCGCCGAGGCCCGGTACCGGTGTCTCGAACTTCTGGTCGGCGACCTCGCGCATGGCATGCACGATCGCCGCCAGAGGATGAAGGATGCCATTGCGCACCGCAAACCAGGTGGTGAGGCAGATCGCGACGGCGACGACGGCGATCATGCCGCAAGCGGCCAGGAAATAGGAGAATGCGGCCTGGGCTTGCTGGTAGATCTGCATCGCGTGGTCGTGCGCAGGACCGCTCAGCGCGGCGAAGTCGGACGACAGGCTGGTGATCTCGTTGTTGAGATAGAGCACCGCGACGAACCCGGTACCGCCCCCGATACTCAGCAGGAACAATAATGCAGCGACGACGGCACCGACCAGAAAGCGGATCGTCAGATTGCTATTCGTGAACATGGGGGACTCAAGATTCTGGAATCAAATCTTGCGACAGGGTTCCAGACAAAGGTCAACATAGCATGAACCACGCGGCACCAGCCCGCGGGCGGGCCAGGTGGCACTGCGTAGCCAGAACGATTGATGCAGCTAGGAAGATCTGCCTTCGTCCGACATCAGGGCCGCGAGCCGCCTCTCTTCGTCCGGCGTCAGCGGCGGCGCTGGTACATCTGCACCACTTTGGGAGCGGCGACGATTTTGCCGCCAGAGCGCAAAGCCCCCACCGGCCAGCAGCAGCGGCGCCAGCAGCCACAACAACATGGTCTTCTGTTCGAAGCGCGGCTTCAGCAGCACGAACTCGCCGTAACGCGCGACCAGGAAGTCGAGCACCTGCGAATTGCTGTCGCCGGCCGCGATCCGCTCGCGCACCAGCAGCCGCAGATCGCGCGCGAGCGGCGCATCGGAATCGTCGATCGACTGGTTCTGGCAGACCATGCAGCGCAGCTCGCGCGACAGATCGCGCGCACGCGCCTCCTTCACGGGATCGGACATGATCTCGTCGGGCTGCACGGCGTGCACCGCGGGCACGGCCAGCAGCATCAGCGCGACAACGGCGGACATCATCCGGCGCATCGATCACTCCGCCGGTTGCAGGCGCTGCCTGGCCCGCGCCGGCTTCGGCGCACCGACCCGCAGGCGCCGGTCGGACAACGACAGCATGCCGCCAAACGCCATCAGCACCGGCCCCCACCAGATCAGAAGCACGAACGGCTTGTGATAGATGCGGACGGCGATCGCACCCTCTGCGGTGACGTCGCCGAGGGAGATGTAGAGCTGGCTCGCGCCGCGAGTCAAAAGTGCCGCCTCCGTGGTCGAGGAGCCACGCGTGGTAAAACTGCGCTTCGACGGCGTCATGACACTGAGCGCTTCGCCACCGCGGCTGATGTTGAACTGGGCGACCATCTCGCGGTAGTTCGGCCCCTGCCGCTCGAGCAGGCCGTCGAGCTTCAGGTCATAGCCGGCGACCCGCGCGACATCGTTCGGCTTCATCGTCGCGATGTACTCGCTGTTCCAGGTGGTCTCGCAGACGATCCCGATCAGCGCGACGCCCAGGCCGGCATGCGCAAACGCGGTGCCCCAGGCCGAGCGTGGCAGACCGCGCGCACGGTGCAGCGTCGTCACGAACGGCAGGCGAAACAGGCCGGTCCGTTCTGCCAAATCCGTCATGGCGCCGGCGATGACGAAGACACCAAGCCCGATCGCCAGCGGCGCCAGCGCGCTGCCGCCGCGCGTCCAGGCCCAGACAATAGCGATCACGACGAGACCTGCGACACCGGCCGCCAGCAGGCGCTGGGTGACACCGAGCAGGTCACCGCGTTTCCACGCCAGCATCGGCCCGAACGGCACGGCGAGCAGCAGCAGCGTAAACAGCGGCACGAAGGTGAGATTGTAGAAGGGAGCCCCGACCGACATCTTGAAGTCGGCGAGCACTTCCATCGCCAACGGATAGAGCGTTCCGAACAGCACGACGGCGCAGGCCACGGTGAGCAGCAGATTGTTCAGCACCAGCGCGCCTTCGCGCGAGATCGGCGCGAACAGGCCGCCCTGCTTCAACGAGGTCGCGCGGCCCGCGAACAGCGACAGGCTGCCACCGATGAACAGGCAGAGGATCAGGAGAATGAACACGCCGCGGGTCGGATCATTGGCGAAGGCGTGCACGGAGGTGATGACACCCGAACGCACCAGGAAGGTGCCGAGCAGCGACAGCGAGAAGGTCAGGATCGACAGAAGGATGGTCCAGACTTTCAGCGCGTTGCGCTTCTCCATCACCAGCGCCGAATGCAACAGCGCGGTGCCGGCGAGCCACGGCATCAGCGAGGCGTTCTCGACCGGGTCCCAGAACCACCAGCCGCCCCAGCCGAGCTCGTAATAGGCCCAGTACGAGCCCATGGCGATGCCGAGCGTCAGGAAGATCCAGGCGACCAGCGTCCACGGCCGCACCCAGCGCGCCCAGGCCGCATCGATCCGCCCCTCGATCAGCGCCGCGATCGCGAAGGAAAACGAGATCGAGAAGCCGACATAGCCGAGATAAAGCATCGGCGGATGCACGGCGAGACCAATGTCCTGCAGCACCGGATTGAGATCGCGTCCCTCGATCGGCGGATTGACGATGCGCAGGAATGGGTTCGAGGTGATCAGGATGAAGAGATAAAACGCGCTGGCGATCCAGGCCTGGACGGCCAGCACATGCGCGCGCAGCGACAGCGGCAGATTGTTGCCGAAGGCCGCGACCAGGGCGCCGAACAGCGCCAGGATCGACACCCACAGCAGCATCGAGCCTTCGTGATTCCCCCAGGCCCCGGCGATCTTGTAGATCAGCGGCTTCATCGAGTGCGAATTCTCGTAGACGTTGGCGACGGAGAAGTCCGAGTTCACGTGCAGCGTTACGAGCGCAATGAACGAGGCGCCGACGAACAAGAGCTGCGCCAGCGCGGTGGAGCGCGCCACGTTCATCAGCGCGGGATCGCGCAGGCGCGCGCCGATGACAGGCACGAAGGACTGGATCAGCGCCAGCGCGAGCGCCAGCACCAGTGCGTAATGTCCGGCTTCCGCGATCACCGCACCGCTCCCTGCGAATTGCCCTGCGCCGTGGTCGCCGCGGGCTTTCCGCCGTAATCATCCTTCCAGTGACCCTGCTTCTTCAGGGCATCGGCGACATCCTTCGGCATGTAGGTCTCGTCGTGCTTGGCGAGCACGGTGTCGGCCTTGAATACGCCGTCGGCATCGAGCGCGCCCTCGGCGACGACGCCCTGCCCTTCGCGGAACAGATCAGGCAGGATGCCCTTGTAGGCGACGGGCAGCTTGGCACCGCCATCGGCAACTTCAAATGTCACCGCCAGATTGTCGCCGCGATGGAGCGAGCCCGGCTGCACCAGGCCGCCAAGACGAAAACGTTTGCCAGGCTGGACATGCTTTTCGGCCACCATGGTCGGGGTCGAGAAGAACACGATGGAGTCGCGAAGTGCGTTGAGCACCAGCGCGGCCGCAAGCGCGAGCACGGCGAGCGAGCCGCCGATGATGGTCATACGTCGCTGCTTTCGCGTCATGGCGTGTCCGTTCTCCGCTCGTCTCGTGCTGCGACTGTCATCCGTCGAGCCCGAGGGTCCTGAGGCCTTCGTTGAGCTGGCGCAGCCGCTCGGAATCTTTGGCAACCGCCTGGCGGGCGTCGGTCGTGGCACCAAGCGCCTTGTCGCGATCGCCCATCACGAGATAAGCGCGCACCAGACGCAGCCAGCCCTCGACGTCGTCGCCGTTCTGCTTGAGGCGCGTGGCGAGACGATCGACCATGCCGCGGATCATCACGTTGCGATCGCCGTCGTTCATCTCCTTGGACGCCGCGATGGTCTCGTCGGAGAGCGCCGGCATCGTCACGCCGCCGCCGCCGACCCGCGCGAGCGAGGTCTGCACCAGGGGCCGCCACGGCGCATCCGCCGGCGCTTTCGCGAGCAGCGCGCGCCAGATATTCGCCGCGTCATCCTTGCGGCCGTCCTGCTCGGCCGCGAGTCCGAGGAAATAGTTCGCCTTGGGATCGTCGGCGTTGAGCGCATGCGCGCGCTCGAACTCGGTCTTGGCTTCGGCCGTCACCACGCCGCTGGCGGCGGCCGCGATCGCCTCACCGAGATCGGAGCGGCGCTCGGCGCTCTCGCCGTTATAGGTGATCGAATTGCGATAGGCGCGCACGGCCTCGTCGAAACGGCCAAGCCGCTCCAGCACCGGCGCGAGCACGTTCCAGCCGCGACCGTCGGCCGGATTTTTTTCCAGATGTTGCTGGACCTGCTCGACGAGGTTCTCGAGCGACTGCGCCATATTGGTGCCAGCCCCGCGCTCCCGCTGCGCCAGCGGGAAGTCGCGAAGTGCGGGCGAGCCGAGCGGCGCGTAGATCGCGACCGCCACCAGAGGCAGACCGACGAGCGCCAGCACGGCCGCCGCACGGCGCCATTTGGGGTTGGATGCGGGAGCGATCGCGGACTCGCTGCTGTCAGCGGCGAGAAGCCGGCGGCTGATCTCGATGCGCGCCGCCTCGGCTTCCGGCGCGGCGATGAGTCCTGCGGCAAGATCGCGCTCGATCTCGGCCAGCTGGTCCTTGTAGACCGCGACTTCGCTGCCTTGATTGTCGCGACGTCCGCCACGGCCGAGCGGCCAGAGCACGGCGAATATCGCCGCGACCGTCATCAGCGCGAACACGAACCATAGCGTCATCAGGCAAGCTTCCGGCAGCGCGCAAACCGCGCCTCCATGTGGCTTTACACCACGGCCGGACGATGCGGCAATTGACAATTGTCAATTTGGCGCGAGCCGCACAGTCCCGAAATGGTGAAAATCCAACGACTTAGCCGATCTCGAAGTCCGCGCTTTGCGCGGCGTCCTCGCCATGTCCGTTGAGGGCCCTCAGGAAGTATGTTCCGGGCTCGATAGCGTCGGGCAATCTGATCCGAAGCGCCCCGACGGGAACGGGCGATGCAACCCTTGTCACGGTCTCGGGCAACTGCCGACCGCTCGCCTTCTCGACCAGCACCACCTTCGCACCGACCATCAGCCGTTGATATTTGGCAACAATGACGCGGTTCTCAATTTCGATGGAGCTGATAAAGGGTTTCATGCGCCCACAGATAGAAATTCCAAATGCTTGCACGGGAGCGTAGGGCCCGCAGCCGGCAAGGTCAACCAGAAATTGTGAATACGAAAAAATACCCCTGAATCAGCTCGCGCGCGTCGATTTGCGCTCCACCGTCGCCGCGTTCTCCGCGGCCCGGCTCATCAGCGAGGCGTAATCGTCGCCGAACAGCACCTGGCAGAAGCGGATCGCGGCCTGCACCTGCTGCTGGCGGTAGGTGCGGACCTTGTGATCGGCGCCCCGCAGCGACTGCACCGCCTGCTCGGTCGACCGCTCCACATATTGCTGCAGGTCGGAATAGGTGCGCAGCGTCACCTCGTTGATCGCAAGCTCGCTGGCATAGTTGCGGCAGGTCGCGACGAAGTCGATCAGCGCCACGGTCTCCTCGACCTCGGTGGTGTCGACCCGTGCTCCGGGCGGAATCTCCTTTTCGGGACGCTGGCGCAGGATGCGGCGAACCCGACCGGGAACGCTGTCGATCTCCGATTGCAGGGCATTGGAGATGTCGGCCCGGATCGAGGTCAGCTGCTTGCCCCAGGCGGAATCGTTGCGCAGGTCGAGTTCGGTGCGCAAGCCGCGCACGCCGTCATGCAGCGCCTTCAGATTGTCTGCAACGGTCTCGAAATGACCGCGCTTGATGTCCATGCGCAGATTGGCGGCGACGCGGGACAGGTCGTGCAGCGCCATCGTGACGGCGACGCCATAAGGCGTCGCGGCGACGCGGATCTCGTCATCGGACGCGGCAATCTTGATGGCAAGGCGGATGATCTGCCACGGCGCGGTCATGCGCTGGACCACCATGGACAGCGCAAACGGAAGCATCTGCGGGGTCTGCAGCACGGGAATGTTGAGTGCAGCGGTCACCGAAGCGATCTGGGGATCGCCGAATGTGCGCAGGAAGCGCGGCAGTTTTTCATTGAGCGTGTCGAGGGCCTCGCGAACGGCAAGCAACGCGCCGATCGAATAGAGGTCTTCGATCACATTGGGCGGACCGACACGGGCGAGCGCACGCGACTTGTCGCCGCCACCGGGCCCTGTCAGCTCGAAGATGGCGTCCGCGGCCACGGCCTGGAGCTTGAGCGCCAACGCCTCGACCTGCCCTGAACTATCTGTCACCGGCATGTGCGCCAGCGCCGCCTCGAATTCGTTGATCTTGTCCGGGGCGCCATCGCGGCCGAGCCATTGCCAGATCGGATGCAGCGAGGAGCGGCGGATCTGGCCGACCCGGATCGGGACTCCGGCCTCCACCAGGAACGGCTCCAGCACCTGGAACAGCAGCCGTGACAGATCGTCGGTTCGCGGCGGGGCAGCTTCGTCGGCCTCGGTCTTGCGCACGATCTTGCGCAGCTGCTCGAGCACCAGGGTCGCGACAGCGGTGTCCTGGCCGCGCTCGAGCGCGCGCTCGAACTCCCGCATCAGCAGCGCCTGCGCCTGCGGCGGGAGCTGCGCGAGATATTCCCTCAGCCGCTCGATCGATGTCTGGCTCATGCGCCCGGGTAATGCACGGTAAAATGGCGGACGTAGGATGCGTCCGCGCCGATCATAGGTGGGCGCGCCTTAAGAAGCCGTTGAGGAAGTCAGTCCGAATGCCTCCGGTTTCGCCCGGAAGCCAAAATAATCGTGCCAAATCAGAGGATTAAATTCCCGGCAACACCAGCTCGGCGCGCAAGCCCCCGATCGGCGCGCTGCCCAGCGAGAGGCTGCCGCCATATAGCGCGGCGAGGTCCGTCACGATCGAGAGCCCGAGCCCGGAACCCGGCTTGGATTCGTCGAGCCGCTGGCCCCTGCGGGAGACCTGGGCGCGCTCGGCCTCCGAGAGGCCGCGCCCGTCGTCATCGACGATGAGCCGGAGCCTGAGGCCAGCACCGGCCTCGATCGGTGGCTCGACCAAAACCTCGATGAAGACGCGTGAGGCCGCCCATTTGCAGGCATTGTCGACGAGGTTGCCGACCATTTCCTCCAGATCCTGGCGCTCGCCCCGGAATTTTGCCGACGGATCGGCCTTGGCCTCGACCGCGATGCCGCGACCGCGATAGATCTTTTCCATCGTCCGCCGCAGCGCTTCGATCGCGGGGGCGACCTCCGTCACCGTGCCTACGACCGAGACTCTCGCCGCGATGCGCGCCCGCTCCAGATGATGGGCGAGCTGGCTCCGCATCACGTCGGCCTGCTCCATCACCTTGGCCGCGAACGGATCGGCCGCGTGCGAGCCGGCTTCATTGACGATGACCGAGAGCGGTGTCTTGATCGCATGCGCGAGATTGCCGACATGAGTGCGGGCGCGCTCCACGATCTCTCTGTTGGCATCGATCAGCGCGTTGGTCTCGCGCGCGAGCGGCGCGATCTCGACCGGGAATTCACCCTCGAGCCGCTCGGCCCTGCCCGAACGGATGTCGGCGATGGATTCGGAGATGCGCTTGAGCGGTGCGAGACCGAAGCGGACCTGGAACACGGTGGTCAGCAGCAGCACGATGCCGAGCGCGGTGAAGGTGCCGCCGAGGTAATAGTCGAAGCTCCGCGTCTCGTCGAAAATCTCTGTGGAATCGCCGGCGACGCTGACGAGGTATTTGCCGTCGCCGCCGAGATCGACCGGCCGCTCCACCATGCGCAAATTCTGCCCCTCAGGCCCGTCCACATAGGCGAGCCGGATGCCGGCGGCGGTGAGCTCGGTGCCCTGATCCTCCAGCTTCGGCAGCTTCTTGTCCCAGAGCGATTTCGACGTGCGTACCTCCGGCTTTTCGGTGTCGGTGCGCGTGATCTGCCAATACCAGCCGGACAGCGGCAGCTCGAACAGGGGCTCGCCGAGCGATTGGAACTGGCGGTCAGGCGGCTCGTCGGGGGTCGCGACTTCCGCGACGAGCGTACGCAGAGAGAGATTGAGCCGGCGGTCGAAGGCGCGCTCGGTTGCGTTCTTGTAGACCGACGACAGCACCACGCCCGTAATCGCCAGGATCACCACGAGCCAGGCGGTCGCCGACAGGAACAGGCGGTTCGCAAGCGAGCTGGCGGGCATCGGAATGATCCCGGGAGCATGAGGGGGCATGGCTTCAGCGGTCATGACCGGACCAAGGCCCGTGTCGAGCCGTCCGTCAAGCCCACACGCCTCAGGCGCCGGGGGCCGGCGGCGGGGTCAGGAGATAGCCGAGGCCGCGGACGGTCTGGATGATGTCGACGTCGAGCTTCTTGCGGATGCGGCCGACAAAGACCTCAATCGTGTTGGAGTCGCGGTCGAAATCCTGGTCGTAGAGATGCTCGACCAGCTCGGTGCGCGACACGACGCGCCCCGAATGGTGCATCAGATAGGCCAGAAGCCGATATTCGTGCGAGGTCATCTTGACCGGGTTGCCCGACACGCTGACCCGGCCGGTGCGGGTGTCGAGGGTAACAGGACCACAGGAGAGCTCGCTTTGGGCGTGGCCGGTCGAGCGGCGCAGCAGCGCGCGGATCCGCGCCAGCACCTCTTCCAGATGGAACGGCTTGGCGACGTAATCGTCGGCGCCGGCATCGAAACCCTGGACCTTGTCGCTCCAGCGGTCGCGCGCGGTGAGGATCAAAACCGGCATGGTGCGGCCGTTGCGGCGCCAGGCCTCCAGCACCGAGATGCCGTCCTTCTTGGGCAGGCCGATATCGAGCACCACGGCGTCATACGGTTCGTTGTCGCCGAGATAGTGTCCTTCCTCACCGTCGAAGGCGCGGTCGACGACATAGCCGGCGTCCGTCAGCGCCTTGGTAAGCTGGCGATTGAGATCGGGGTCGTCCTCAACAACGAGCAGGCGCACGCTTCTCTCCAGAAATAGATTGCACAATCGATCGCCAGAGATGAGCAATTCCGGCGTGAACCGAGTATGAACGCACGGAACCGTCTGCGTTACTTTTTAGTCATATACGATCTCTTCGCGTCAAACGCGACCGCGCCCGCCAAGCCACCGGACGAACCGGCAGCATGGCGGGCGCAATCTGTCGCGTATCGCGGCTCTCCGGAAGGTCCGCCCTTCCTGCCGGTTTTCCGTCAGGTCCGGAAGAACACGAACCAGATGACGGCGAGGATCAGGATCGCAAGTCCGGTCGAAATGGCGAGCAGCGCTGCCACCGACGGCCCTGGTTCGCCCTGGCGCGCCTCGGTGGCTGTTTCGACGATCTGACGGTCCTCGCGCGTGGTTGCCATGGTGACCTCAATTTCTGGATGCCGCCCCCGATGACCGCGTCCGATCACGGCCCTGTGTCCTGAGCCAACGCCCGACCCGAATTGATGTTCCGGCTTTTGCTGCCCAAATGGGCCAAACCGCTGGAGTCAGCGACTGGTTAACGCAGTTGCAAGATTCCGCACGGACCTGTGTATGATTCGGTGTTCCCCGATGGTATCCTCATAGGTCTGTCCCCGTTGCGTTTGGAGTAGCCCATGGCCCCCCGCGCCAATTGGAAGGGTTTTCTGCGTCTGTCGCTCGTGACCTGCCCGGTCGCGCTGTATCCGGCCACGTCGGATACCGAGAAGGTCTCGTTCAACCAGATCAATCGCAAGACCGGCCACCGGATCAAGTATCTCAAGGTCGACGCCGAGACCGGCGACGAGGTGACCTCCGAGGACATCGTCAAGGGCTACAAGGTCGACACCGACACCTACATCGAGGTCACCAAGGACGAGCTCGACGACATCGCGCTGGACTCGACCCACACGATCGACATCGACGAGTTCGTGCCCAAGGCCGACATCGACAATCGCTATCTGATCCGCCCCTATTATCTCGTGCCCGACGGCAAGGTCGGCCACGACGCCTATGCGGTCATCCGCGAGACAATTCGCAGCATGGACAAGGTCGCGATCGGCCGCGTGGTGCTGACCAATCGCGAGCACATCATTGCGCTGGAGCCGCTCGAGAGCGGGCTGATGGGCACGCTGCTGCGCTACCCCTACGAAGTCCGCAGCGAGAGCGAGTATTTCGACGACATCCAGGACGTGAAGCTGACGAAGGACATGCTCGACCTCGCCAAGCACATCGTCGAGAAGAAGTCGGGCGCGTTCGAGCCCGAGCTGTTCGAAGATCATTACGAGACGGCGCTGATCGATCTCATCAACAAGAAGCGCTCGGGCGCGCCGATCGCGGCCAAGGCCACGCCAAAGAGCGGCGGCAACGTCATCAATCTGATGGACGCGCTGAAGAAGAGCCTGGCGAACGAGAAGGAAGCGGCTCCCGCGGCGAAGGTTGCCAAGGAGCCAGCGAAGGAAACGACCAAGGCGAAGAAGCCGAAGAAGCGTGTCGAGGGACAGCGCGAGATGCTGCTGCCGATCTCGGGCAAGGGCGGCAAGGACGCCGCCGCCAGGGAGGCCGCGCCCAAGAAGGCCGACAAGCCGGTGCGCGCGACCACGCGAACCAAGAAGGCCGGCTGACCACATCGCGTCGCCGATCGCGCCGTGACACCTCCCCTCACCGACCGGGCAGACTGACATGCCCTGGTCGACGCCGTTCGACGATCCGATCAGCTTGCGCGGCAGCGCCAAGCTGCGCACGCTGCAAGAGGCCGCCGACTTCATCATGCAGCTGCCTGAGGCTGAGCAGCAGGATCCGCACTGGCAGACCGCCATCGAGATGCTGATCAACGCGGCAGAAACCGGCGGCGGCTGGCTGATATTCGCGCGCATCGGCATGCTGCGCGCGTTGAATGCGGACGACCGCCGCGCATGAGCCGAGATCGGCATGCTTGCCGATCGGTTGACGAACAGCCTCAACAATCCCTTAAGCGGCCGGGTCATTTTCGGCGGCACATGCCATCATACCGCACCCGGGTATTCCTACGGGACACAAAATTAACCGCTGATTGCCTTTGCGCGCACCATGGTCCGCCATCGATTGAGCCAGGGTTCGCACCTCCGTGCCGCAGCAGGACGCCAGCAAGAACTACATCGGCCTCGTGAGCGACACGGCCGAGGAAGAACGCATCGCCGATACGGCGTTGCGGGCGCAGCCGCGTGTCGTGAGCTATCTGGTCGGACGTATCGCTGCAGTGCTGGGGCGCCGCCGCAGCGGCACGCCGGAGCACACCACCGCCAATTGAGCCAGGCCCGCTTCCGTTCATTTGAAGTGGATAATGAAACCTTCGTTTAACGGCTGTTACCTTAAGACACAGAAGGCAAGGTCTGCCCAACCTGCCCTTTAACGCGCGCAAGCGCCTCGTTGATCGCTTTACGACTTTGATAACGACGCGCGCTTATATTGGTCCGGATGAACAGGAGTTGGCGATGATTGTGCTCAAGTCTTTTCTTGCCGATGAGAAGGGCGCCACGGCCATCGAATATGGCCTGATCGCCGCCGGCATCGCGCTCGCCATCGTCACCGTCGTGACCAACACCGGCAGTGTCCTGCTCAGCAACAAGTTCAACTCGATCAGCGCGGCCACGAAGTAAGGCCTGTCTCTTATACACATCCGCCGGCATCGCGCTCGCCATCGTCACCGTCGTGACCAACACCGGCAGTGTCCTGCTCAGCAACAAGTTCAACTCGATCAGCGCGGCCACGAAGTAAGGCTGGCCTCCCGTCATTGCGAGCGTAGCGAAGCAATGACGGCGTCCGGGTCCCTGCTTCCGGTATTGTTCCTCACGGACCTTCTCTAGCGAGTTCACGTTCTTGCCGTCCAAAGACTCCCGGATCGCGATGTGTGTCATCGCCGCGGTCGCGGACGCCCCGTGCCAATGCTTCAATCCCGGCGGAACTGGCGCACTTCGGTATCGCTGGCGATAGCGGCTCATTTCCGTCAACTTTGACGGCCAAATGGGTGCTGGTATTCTTTGCGACGTGGCGCGAAAAGCCATGCCGTCAATCATTGAACCAAAATCGCTTGAAGGACGCCGATGAGACGCGCGATGCTCCTGGCTTTCAGCCTGATCTTGATCGGCCTCTGGTCGCATGACGGCGCGAGAGCGCAGAGTTCGGCTACACCGCCGGTTTCGCTGGCTCCGCCCAATGCATCGCCACCGCATGCGAATGCCAAAAGCGCTAAACCCAAGAGGGAGCCGACCGCGGTGACGAACGATCATCGCACGCCCGCGGCATCTCCTGCAGAACCTTCGCTGCCTGTGGTCGGGTCGGCGCCAAACCCAGCCGCCGATTACGATGGCTTCAGCGCCACCGTCGACGACAGTGACAAACCCAGCCAGGTGACCCAGCCTGTGAGGTCACGCTCCGCGCGGGATACAAATGGCCTCGACAGCCAGTCATTGGTCGACCAGGAAGACGAGGCGCTGAAGCGAAAGCTGACGATCTGCAAGAACTGCAAATAGGAAGTTTGCCACCGGAACTCCTCATCCCTTCCGGCTGGTCCATCGCTGTTGCGGCTCGTCCGCCCATGTGGTGCCGAGGCCGAGCATCGTAATCCAGGTCTCGGCCAGCTTGCCGCCCTCGATGCGATAGGCCTGCATGCCGGCGCGGCTGCGCATTTCGCCGGTCGCGGAATCAGGCCAGACAAATGCAAAGCGGAACCAGGCACGATCCGCGGTGAAGGAGTGATCGTAGACCACGACGCGGATTCCGGGACGGTCTCGATGAACGGCCCGCAATTCCGCGGCATATTCATCGCGTGTGACGGTCCGATCGCCCTTCTCGTCGTGGCGGATGTAATGCGAGCCAACGCAGTCGGGGATCAGGTCGTATTGGGCGTCGTGCCAGACCCGTTCCCAATGATCGAAAAGATCGCGTACGCCGTCAGTCATGTCGCCTCCAAATATTTCCCGGCCATCCCGGGCTACGTTGCAAAACTCCTGCCGAAATCCGGACGAGGCGCATGACACCGGCCTGCATGCCTGCCCCAGCGCTTACGCGCCAGGGCTGCGCTTTACGGTTTGTCGTTTTCCTGATCCTCTCTCCCCAACAGCCGGAGCAACCGGCCTCTGCCTGAGGAGAGAGACGCCATGAAGCTCGGCACCGCCATTGCGGAAATCATGCGGCGCGAGGGGATCGAGATCCTCTGCGGCTATCCCGTCAATCATCTGATCGAGCACGCGGCCAAAGCCGAGATCCGCCCGGTGATGGTGCGCCAGGAGCGCGTCGGGGTACACATGGCGGATGCGATCTCGCGCGTCACGTCGGGGCGCACGATCGGTGCGTTCTGCATGCAGCACGGACCCGGCGCGGAGAACGCGATGGGCGGTGTCGCGCAGTGCTTTGGCGAATCCGTGCCCGTGCTGGTGCTGCCGATGGGCTATCAGCGCCGGCTCGCGCATATCGAGCCGAACTTCAATTCCAGCGAGGCGATGAGGCCGTTTGCGAAATCATCCGAGCCGATCATCCTTGCCGCCGAAGTCGCCAATATCTTCCGACGCGCCTTCACCAAGCTCAAGAACGGCCGCGGCGGGCCTGTCATCGTCGAAATCCCCGCGGACGTGTGGAACGAGGAGGTGCCGGAGCCGCTGAACTACACGCCGGTGCTGCGCACCCGCTACGGCGCCGACCCCGTGCATGTGAAGGAAGCAGCGGCCCTGCTCGTCAAGGCCGGACGTCCGGTGATCTATGCCGGCCAGGGCGTGCATTACGCGCAAGCGTGGCCGCAATTGAAGCGATTGGCAGAACGGCTCGCCATTCCCGTGACCACCAGTCTTGGCGGCAAATCATCATTCCCCGAGACGCATCCACTCTCGCTCGGCTCGGGCGGCCTCGCCGTGCCGCGCGCGGTGCCGAAGTTTCTCGCTGAGGCCGACGTCATCTTCGGCATCGGCTGCTCCTTCACCGAGACCAGTTTCGGCATCGCGATGCCGAAGGGCAAGACCATTATCCATTCGACGCTCGATCCGAACCATCTCAACAAGGACGTCGAGGCGAAGATCGGCCTCGTCGGCGATGCCGGCCTCGTGCTCGATGCGCTGCTGGAGGAGATCGGCAAGACCGTCACCGCGGATCGCGATGCTTCCGCGGTCGCCGCCGAGATCGCGGCCTCGCACAGGGAGTGGCTGGCGAAATGGACGCCGAAGCTCACCAGCAATGATGCGCCGCTCAACCCCTATCGCGTGCTGTGGGACTTGCAGCACACCGTCGACATCGACAACACCATCATCACCCATGATGCCGGCAGCCCGCGCGACCAGCTCTCGCCGTTCTGGAAGGCGGTGACACCCCTCTCCTATCTCGGCTGGGGCAAAACCACGCAGCTCGGCTACGGCCTTGGGCTTGCGATGGGCGCCAAGCTGGCAAAGCCCGACAAGCTCTGCATCAATGTGTGGGGCGATGCCGCGATCGGTTTTACGGGAATGGATTTCGAGACGGCGGTGCGCGAGCGCATTCCGATCATGTCGGTCCTGCTCAACAATTTCTCGATGGCGATCGAGCTCAAAGTCATGCCGATCTCGACGGAGAAATATCGCTCGACCGATATTTCCGGCGACTATGCCGCGATGGCACGCGCCTTTGGCGGCTATGGCGAACGCGTCACGAAGCCCGAGGACATCATCCCCGCAATCAAGCGCGGCATCCAGAAAACGAAGGAAGGCGTGCCGGTGCTGCTGGAGTTCATCACCAGCAAGGAGACCGACGTGTCGCGGCCGGGGACGTAGGGAGACTCCCTACTCCGCCATCTCCACGTGCTTGGTCACGGAAGGACCGGCGAGCGGCCGCTCCTCCATCATGATCAGGCAGAGCGAGGCGGTGGTCATCAGCGCGGTCGCCGCCGCGAACACGTAGCGGAAGGCGTGCCGCATGTCTTCAGTGGGGATCGCGGGAATGCCGCCTGCGGCGTGATGCTCGCCGGCCAGCGGAATGTCGGCGCCGAGCGCAATCAGCAGGATCGCGGCAAATGCAGCGACCGTGAATGACGACATCAGCGAGCGGAAGAAATTCATCGCGCCGGTAATGGTGCCGACCAGCGGGCGGGCAACGGAATTCTGCAGCGAGACCACGCAGACCGGGAAGGTCGTGCCGAGCCCGAGCGCAAACGCGGCCATCAGCGTCAGGAGCGCCGACAGCGGCAAGGTCGTCAGCGTGAGGCCGAGCGCGCACAGCGCGGCCCAGGACGTGCCGACGATGGCGACGCGCTTGTAGTGCTTGGCGCGCGCCATGGTGCGGCCGGCGACGGCCGCGCCCACGGTCGAGACTGCCGCGAGCGGAATCAGTGCAAGGCCGGCCTCGCTGGCGCTAAGGTGGTAGACCTGCTCGTAATAAAGCGGCAGCTGCACGGTGAGGCCGGTAATGGCGCCGAGACCGCAGCCGCCTGCCGTCAGCGCGAACGGCGCAACCGACCCTGATAGCAACGGCAGCGGCAGGAATGGCTCGTCGGCGCGGCGCGCGTGCCAGACGAAGGTAAGCGCGAGCGCGACTGCGCCCCCCACCATCGCAACAATGGTCGGGGAAAGCCACTTGAAGCGGGTGCCGCCCCAGGTCAGCACCAGCATGAAGACGACGGCGGAGGCCATCAGCAGCACGCCGCCGAGCCAGTCGACCTTGCGCTTGCGGTGGAACACCGGGATCTTCTTCATCTTCGGCAGCAGCAGCGCGAGCGCCGCAGCTGAAAGCGGCAGGTTGATCCAGAAGATCATCGACCAGTGCAGATGCTCGGCGAAGACGCCGCCGATGACGGGGCCGAGAATGCCGCCGACCATCCAGACGCTGGAGAAATAGGCTTGATACTGGCCACGCTCGCGCGGGCTCACGACGTCGGAGATCACGGTCTGCACGACGGGCATGATGCCGCCACCACCCAGTCCCTGGAGGCCGCGCGCCAAAATCAGCATCGGCATGCTCGGCGCGATCGCGCACAGCACCGAGCCGGCGATGAACAGGCTGAGCGAGACGATGATCATGGCCTTTCGGCCATAGATGTCGCTCAGCGTCCCGAACACCGGCGCGACTGCGGTCGAGGCGAGCAGATAGGCGGTGATGACCCAGGACAGGTTCGAGACGTCGCTGAACTGACGTCCGATGGTCGGCAGTGCCGTGGCGACGATGGTCTGGTCGAGCGCGGCCAGGAACATCGTCAGCATCAGGCTGATGACGATGGTGCGGACCTCATCCGAGGTCAGCGGCGCCGGTGGCGAGATCGACGGCGCGTCGCTGACGCTGATGACCTCGCCCGGAAGGCGTGTCAGCTCCTCGGCAATGTCGTCGGGCAATGTCTTGAGGTCGGCAGACTGGCTGCTCTGCCGTGCAAACTGGTTCATCTCGGGCTGTCAGATCGAGCGTGCTGCGGTGCAAAGCCGCGAAGGATTCGTTCTATGAAGCCAATCTAGACAGCAAAGTTCTTCTCAGGCAGGCACCGGGGCGCATGGGTGCATCCCGCCCCCGGGTCATCCCGAACAATTGATCTGGAAGTGCCGGCGGATCAGTCCTCGGGGCGTCGCTTCAGGCGGGCCCGTTTCGGCAGCTGCGCCGGCCATTGCACCAAGTGGTTCTCGAGCTCATCGTCCGGGATCTTCTCCTCGGTGCCCTCGACCCGGCCGCGCACGGAGACGCCGGCCTCGTGCACCGTATTCGGATCGCCTGATATCAGCGGATGCCACCAATAGAGATCGCGCCCCTCGGCGACGAGCTTGTAGCCGCAGCTTGGCGGCAGCCATTTGAGGCTGCGCACACTCTCGGGCGTCAAGACCACGCAGTCCGGAACGAAGTCGAAGCGATTCGTGTAGTCCTTGCAGCCAGCCGTGCAGGAATCGAGCATCTTGCAGCTGACATCGGTGTAGTAGATCTCGCCGGTATCCTCGTCTTCGAGCTTGCTCAGGCAGCAGCGGCCGCAGCCGTCGCACAGGCTCTCCCATTCGGCCGTCGACATCTCCTCCATCTTCTTGGTTTTCCAGAAGAATTCATCCTGATCTGAAGGTCGTTTGCGAGCTGCGGTCATGCACCTGGTACGATTCGAAAGAGCTGCGGCCAGCGCCATCTAGGGCGCGCGGCCGTCAGGCTGCAAGGAAAGCGCCCTCAAAGCCCGTAATGAACCGGGGGTCAATTAGGCCTGTTGTTCAAAATTGCGAGCCTGACCATTGGTTTATAGGCGCCGCTCGGCTAGAAGAACAGCAAGTCCCCTTTGGTGCGCGAAACGGGCGCCTTGGGTTTGCCGCAACAATCCCGCAAGACGTCTCGATGCCGCCCCGGCCGGGTGCTTGAACGCTGTCGAAGCGAGCCTCAAGGGTTCTAGGTGGTCCAGAACACACCATCCAACTGGAAGAGTCGTATCAGGAACTTCTTCCTGGATCTCGATGCACGCATCGACTCCTCGCTGTTCTCCTCTGCCAAGGGCATCCGCGAGCTCTACGAGCGCTACTCGACCTTCATGGACCGCTTCTATATCGGGCGGTGGAAGCGCTGGGTGTTCATTGAGCCGCTGTCGGAGGCCGCAACGCTCGGCCTCGGCGGCATGGTGCTGATGCTGATCCTCGCCATCCCGGCCTTCCGCGAGACCGCGGACGAGGACTGGCTGAAGAAGTCCGACCTCGCGGTGACGTTCCTCGACCGCTACGGCAACCCGATCGGCAGCCGCGGCATCAAGCATAACGACTCGATCCCGCTGGAAGATTTCCCGGACGTCCTGATCAAGGCGACGCTGGCCACCGAAGACCGCCGCTTCTATGAACATTTCGGCATCGACATCGCCGGCACCGCGCGCGCCCTCGTCACCAATGCCCAGGCCGGCGGCGTGCGCCAGGGCGGCTCCTCGATCACGCAGCAGCTTGCCAAGAATTTGTTCCTGAGCAACGAGCGCACCATCGAGCGCAAGATCAACGAGGCGTTCCTCGCGGTCTGGCTGGAATGGCGCCTGAGCAAGAACGAAATCCTCAAGCTCTATCTCGACCGCGCCTATATGGGCGGCGGCACGTTCGGCGTCGATGGCGCCGCGCATTTCTACTTCAACAAGTCCGCGCGCGACGTGACCTTGGCGGAAGCCGCGATGCTCGCCGGCCTGTTCAAGGCGCCGACGAAATACGCGCCCCACATCAACCTGCCCGCCGCGCGTGCCCGCGCCAACGTCGTGCTCGACAATCTCGTCGATGCCGGCTTCATGACCGAGGGCCAGGTGTTCGGCGCCCGCCGCAACCCGGCCTTCGCGGTCGACCGCCGCGACGAGGCCTCGCCGAACTATTATCTCGACTACGCCTTCGACGAGATGCGCAAGCTCGTCGATACCTTCCCGAAGTCGTACACCGAACGCGTCTTCGTCGTTCGCCTCGCCATCGACACCAACGTGCAGAAGGCGGCGGAAGACGCCATCGAGAACCAGCTGCGCCAGTTCGGCCGCGACTATCATGCGACGCAGGCTGCGACCGTCGTCTCCGATCTCGACGGCGGCGTCCGCGCCATGGTCGGCGGGCGCGATTACGGCGCGAGCCAGTTCAACCGCGCGGTCGACGCCTATCGCCAGCCGGGCTCGTCGTTCAAGCCTTACGTCTACACCACCGCACTCCTGAACGGCTTCACGCCGAACTCGGTCGTGGTCGACGGCCCCGTTTGCATCGGCAATTGGTGTCCGCAGAACTATGGCCATTCCTATTCCGGCGCGGTGACGCTGACGCAGGCGATCACCCGCTCGATCAACGTCGTGCCCGTGAAGCTCTCGATCGCGATCGGACAGAAGGAGCAGCCGAAGGCGCCGAACCCGGCCAAGATCGGCCGCGCCAAGATCGTCGAGGTCGCGCGCCGCTTCGGCATCAAGGCGCCCCTGCCCGACACGCCGTCGCTGCCGATCGGCTCGGACGAAGTCACCGTGCTCGAGCACGCCGTGGCCTATGCGACCTTCCCGAACCGCGGCAAGTCAGTGACGCCGCATTCGGTGCTGGAAGTGCGCACCGGCGCAGGCGATCTGGTCTGGCGCTGGGACCGCGACGGCCCGAAGCCGAAGCAGGCCATTCCTGCGAACATCGCCGCCGACATGGCCGGCATGATGAGCCACGTCGTCAGCGAAGGCACCGCGCGCCGCGCCGCGCTCGACGGCATTCCGACCGCCGGCAAGACCGGCACGACGAATGCGTATCGCGACGCCTGGTTCGTCGGCTACACCGGCAATTTCACCTGCGCGGTCTGGTACGGCAATGACGACTACTCGCCGACCAACCGCATGACCGGCGGCTCGCTGCCGGCACAGACCTGGCACGACATCATGGTCGCCGCACATCAGGGCGTCGAGGTGCGCGAGATTGCCGGCATCGGCATGGGCCAGAAGCTGCCGCCGGAACGCGTTGCCAACGCGCAGGCCAATGCGGGCCCGAAGGTGCTGGAGACCAAGCCCGGTCCGCCGCCGGTGCTGACCAAGCGCGGCGCCGACATCCTGGTGCGCGTCGAGAAGCTGCTCGACGATGCGGCCAAGACCGCGACCAAATCGACTGATAACGACAGCACGAAGCCGGCCAAGCCGGCGTCGTCGACGAGCGCGCTCGCCTTCCCGCAGAATTATGCGGCGGAGGAGAACGCGAACGCATCCACCCCGCGCAAGAACTGATCTGATCCCGTGCGGCTGCTCCTGATCACATTGACGGCCCTTCTGCTCGCGAGCGTGGTCGGCCTGGGCGCGACCTGGATGACGACGACACGCGGCACCGAGATCGGCGCGCTGACCATCGGCCCATGGACCGCCCGCCCCCGCACCGGCACCGCCGACGTCGATCCCTATTCGCGCGCCACCATCGTGCGCAATGGCGAGCTGCCGATCGGCACCGGCGACGGCGTCGCCTTCACCGCGACAACTGACGACAAGAAGAAGGCGCTCGACGGCCGCTGCGACGTTGTCGTCTCCGGCGTGACGCCGCCGGCGCGGTTCTGGACGTTGACGCTGTACGACCGCAAGGGCCATCTCGTCGCCAACTCGCTGCAACGCTACGGCTTCACCAGCCAGGAGATCGTGCGCCAGTCCGACGGCTCGTTCGAGATCCACATCGCCGCGCGCTCGCGCGCCGGCAACTGGCTGCCGACCGGCGGCATCGAGCGCTACGCGCTGATGTTCCGCCTTTACGACACGCCTGTCGGCGTCGCGACCCGCACCCAGCGCGACGCGCCGATGCCTGCTATCGCGACGGTGGGCTGCTCATGATCCGGCTGGTGTTCACCATCGTCGCCGGCGTGGTGCTGGGCCTCGTGGTCCATCTCGTCAGCGTGCTCGCCTTGCCGCGCATTGCAACGCAGGACGCCTATTCGCGGCTGACGCCGATGACCAGGCTCAACGGCGTGACGCAGCTTCCCCTCGCCGATCCCAACACCTCGCCGATGCCGTTCATGGATCCGGCCTTTGCGCTCGCGATCTGCCGCTATGATCTGTCGGGCGGCCCGATCAAGCTCACGGTGCCGGTGAGCCAGGCCTATACGTCGGTGTCGTTCTACACCCGCAACGAGATCGCCTATTACGCCATCAACGACCGTTCGGCCGGCAAGAAGGTGATCGAGCTCGATTTGATGACACAGGCGCAGCACGATGCTTTGCCCGAGGACGAAGAGGTCACCGCGGCCGACCGCCTGATCATCGACTCCCCGAGCACGACAGGCCTGATCGTGATGAAGGCGCTCGCCGCCGAGCCCGGCCTGATGCCGCAGGCGCAGGGCTCGCTGCAAGCTGCGACCTGCGCGCCGCAGACGGAAGCGCCTACAAGGGCGGAAGCACCGCGCGGACGGCGCTGAGGCGCCGGGCGTTGAGACGCGATAGAATTCAAGAGCCGAAAACAACCCCATGCACAGTAGCGTTGACGTTGAATTCATTGAGCTAGATTTCGTCGATCGGCTGCACCCATTTTCAGCGCACGGCGGCGCGGCGGCACCCCTCGATCTGGGAGGGTTTGACTCGTCGGGCAAAACACTGGCAAAATGACATCGTCGAAAGTTCGTCACACCCGCGCGGAAAGCTCCGTCGCGGTTTTTTTTGTGCCCGCAAGAAGATTGCCGCGATCAGAAGTTCGTTGTTATTCCCGGGACAAGCCAGACTATCGATACAGCAAAACCCAAATTGAATTTGGACGCGTGGCCGGATGAGGACACATACGTCAATTCTTGCGATCGCGGTCCTTTCCGTCTGGACCCAGTCCGCGCGCGCTCACGGCATCGCCGGTAACCGCTATTTTGACGGCACCATGACGTTCGACGACCCCGCGGTCGCCGACGAGGCGATTGTGCCCGACTTTTCGTATCTCGACTATCCGACCCAGGACAGCCATGTGCTGGAGAACCGCATCAACTGGTCCTTCGCGCGTTTGCTGACGCCGACACTTGCAGTCACGCTCGACAGCGGATGGATCCACCAGAATTGGCCTGTCGGTCACACGTCCGGTTTCGACAAGACCAGCCTTGGCCTCAAATACGAAACCTATCGCGACAACAAGCACGAGGCACTTGTTTCAGTGAGTCTTGCCTGGGGTATTGCTCATTCCGGCGCCGTGGGTGTCGGGGCCGACGCACCACACACGATCCAGGCTGGCGTGACCTTCGGCAAAGGCTTCGGTGATCTGCCAGACGCGCTCTCGTGGCTCCGGCCATTCGCCGTGACTGGCTCGATCGTTGACGAAGAACCCGTCGGGCAAGGCGGCCAGGCACTTGCGCCAAACTCCGTCACGGGCACGTTCCAGAACGTCTCCTCCCCGGCCGTGCAGACCTTGCACTGGGGTTTCTCTGTCCAATACAGCACGCTGTACCTGACCCGACGCTTCAACGGCGGTCCGCCAAGGGAAGAGCCGCTAAACCAGTGGGTGCCGCTGGTCGAGTTTCGGTTCGATAGCCCGCGCGGCCAAAAGACGATCGCGACAGCCAATCCCGGCATCGCCTATGTCGCGGTCGCATGGCAAGCCTCGGCCGAAATCATTCTTCCCATGAACCACGCGGGCGGAAACAGTCCGGGCTTCCGGGCCCAGATGCTGCTGTTTCTCGACGACCTGATCCCGTCGGTGTTTGGCAAGCCGCTTCTGACCAGTGCACCGGCTGAGAACCGGCAGATTGCATGGTGAGTGGCGTGGGTCGCACCTAACGCTCCTCGTCGGCTGCACCCATTTTCAGCGCGTGGCCGCGCGGCGACACCCTCGATCCGGAGGGTTTGACACGTCGGGCAAAACACCGACAGAATGGCATCATCGAAAGTTCGTCACACCCGCGCGGAAAAATCCGTCGCGGGTTTTTTCATGCCTACGGAGATTGCGATGATGAGAGGATTGGTATTGTTTCCAACGACAAGCCAAGCCTCGGATCGAGCAAACCCGATATTTGGGATACAGTTCGCAAAGATTTCTTGCCCGTACGGATTCGCGGAGAGACTCGAAATCGATCTGCGAACACCGAAGCCGGGATTCCAGCGGAAAACAACGCGATATTCTCGCGCCTCAAGAGCAAGGCGATGATGAATGGTGATGCGGATCAACACAAGCCGGCGCATGGAAGCAAATAGTCAGGAGAGGCATCATGAATCGTCGTGACTTTGGCATCGCACTTGGCGCGCTGCCGCTTTTGTCGCAGGTTCTTCGAACAGCATCTGCAGTCGAAGCGGCAGAGACACCAAAGCCGAAAATCGGCATGCTGATCTATCCGGGCATGATCCTTCAGGATCTGGTTGGGCCGCAAACCGTCTTTTCGATACTTCAGGCCGACGTCAGGCTGGTTTGGAAAGACAAGACCCCGGTGATGACCGATGTCGGCATCGCCCTTCCCGCGAACGATACGTTCGACACCTGTCCCTCGGATCTGGATGTCCTATTCGTCCCGGGCGGTCTCGGAGGATCCATTGCCTGTATGAAGGACGCGGAAGTGATTGGATTCCTCGCATCGAGCGGAGCTCGCGCACGCTATGTGACGAGCGTGTGCACGGGATCATTGGTTCTCGCGGCCGCGGGCCTGCTGAAGGGGTATCAGGCCACGTCGCATTGGTATGTACGCGACCTGCTGCCATTGATGGGCGCGACTCTCAGGGCCGAGCGTGTCGTCGAGGACCGCAATCGCTTCACAGCAGGAGGCGTCACCTCCGGGATCGATTTCGGACTGACGCTCGCGGCCCGCCTCTCCGACGATGATACCGCCAGGCGCATCCAGCTTTTGATCGAATACGACCCGAAACCGCCGTTCACCGCCGGCAGCACGGAAGGCGCAGGCGCGGCGCTGACGCAGACGATACTCCAGCGCCGCTCGCCGCTTATCGCACAGGCCCGAAAGGAGGCGGAGATGGCCAGGGAGCGGTTGGGTCTCTAGATAGCAGACACATCCGGCAAGACCTCGGCATGCTCGGCGTGAATTTCTGACCCGACCAGACACCACGCGGCAACGCCTTTTGCGTTGGCCGCGCTGTGTTCCGGCAGTTGATCGTTGCACTTGAGCGGCGTGACCGGCGGGCAACGCGCCGCACGCCATCGATCCGGCACCACATGCCGTGGTTGCGATACCGCCGACTTCCGGCTATTTTCCTTTTTGAGGGGGACTATGCGGCGTCGCGTGCAGAGATTTTTGCCGATCGTCTTGATTGCGCTGATGGCGCAGATCATGGCACCGATCGCTGCCTGCTGGGCCACGGCGATCGCGGCAGCCGATCCTCTTGCATCCGTCGAAATCTGCCATGGCGCTTCCGGGAATGGGTCGGCGCCGTCCGATGATCGCGGCGACGACGGCTCCTGTACGCTCTGCTGCGTGGTTCTCGCGGATGCCTCGCTCCACTTGCCGCAAAGCGCCACTCTTCCGGCACCGGTTGAAAATGTTTCAAACTTAATTTGGCAGCAGGAACCAGCGGTTGTCCTGGCTGCCCGCACTGGCTCCAACTCCCAGGCTCGCGCTCCGCCGCCGGCGATCTGATCCGCAACATTCACGCATTGATCAGTTCGTCACGCGTCAAGTCGCTATGACTTGGCGTCACTCATGGAGCTTGCGCCATGCGCAGTTATTTCAGCCTCGGTCCATCGGAGGATCGCTTTCGTTTGTCCATCGCGGTCGCAGCGCCCCTGCTTCTGCTTTTATCAACTTCTGTGTCGGCTGCCGACCTTTCGGTGAAAGCGGTCCCCGCTCACACGCCAGCCTTCAGCTGGACCGGCTGCTATCTCGGTCTCAACGCGGGTGGCGCCGCGAGCGGGACTGACTTCAAGTCCAGCGTCGATCCCGGCACACATCTCGTCGATCCCGCCGATCTCGCCACCACGGCTGCGACCGGCACCGGCTCAGGCAACGACCCCGGCTTTATCGGCGGTGTTCAGGGAGGCTGCAACTACCAGACCGGGATCTTCGTCGCCGGAATCGAGAGCGACTGGGACTGGTTCCGCAGCAAGCCCGCCTTCAGCAACCCCAACGGCGTGCTGACGACCGCAGACACGATGACGATCACACAGTCCCTGCAAACCGACAGCCTGGCGACCATCCGTCCGCGCATCGGTATCGCCTCGGACCGTTCGCTGATTTACGCCACCGGCGGCGTGGCTTTCGCACACGTCAAGTACACGCAGACCTATGTCGATACCCTCAATACGGCAGCAGGTACCGCGACCGCATCATCCAACCTGGTCGGCTGGACCGCAGGCGCAGGCTGGGAATGGGCCTGGACCGACCATGTCAGCGTCAAGACCGAATATCTGTTTGCGAAATTCCCGACGCTGAATGCGCTCGGCGTCATCGCCGACAATGCTGCCGGCACCAACACGCTGCATGGGTCAGCCAATCTGACTATCCAGACCGTGCGCCTCGGCGTGAACTACAGGTTCTGACATGACACACGGCCATCAATCGGCGGCGACCATCGTGAATGTCGGCCAGCCCTCCACTCAAACCGAGGCGCGAAAGCGCGTGTCCGTTCGCGGCACCCTCCTTTCCGCACATGCCATCGGAGCATCCATGTTCACTGACATCTGGCAGCGCGGCTCGCGCCGTATTCGGCGCGGCATCCTCCTCCTCGCATCCCTCGTCGGCGCGTTCTGCATCATGTCGACCGTCGGCTCCAGCCCCGCTCTGGCCTGCGCCTGCGGCTGCAGCGTGTTCGACGTCGGCGGCGGCCTGCTGCCGCAGGAAGACGAGCACGGCGGCAGGATCTTCACCGAATGGTGGCACTCCAACCAGAACACCAATTGGATCGGCAGCTCGAAAGGACCGGCGTCTGCCAATTCGGACAGGCAAGTGTTGACCAACTGGTACACGGTCGGCCTGCAATACATGTTCAACCGGGATTGGGGCGTCATGATGCGCGTGCCCTATGTGACCCGCGCCTTCAGCACCGATACGAACTTCCCTAACGATCCGCCGATGGTGCAGACCTTCAACTCGCGTTCGTTCGGCGACGTCGAGGTGATGGGCATGTACACGGGATTTGCCGCGGACATGTCCACCGGCATCATCTTCGGACTGAAGCTGCCGACCGGCACGTTCACGGCAACCGGCCTCGACCGCGACACACAGATCGGCTCCGGCAGCACCGATCTCATTCTCGGTGCATTTCACCGCGGCATGATCACCGGCGACAATGCCTGGCAGTATTTCTCGCAGATCAGGTGGCAGCAGCCGTTCCTTTATCAGTCGGCCTTCAACGCTGACAGCGGCATGATGCAGGTCTACAAGCCGGGCTTCCAGGTCGATGCCGCGGCCGGCATCATCTACAACAATTTCTACAACGTGCTGGGCTTCGACAAGATCGCGCCGCTGGTCCAGATCATCGCCTCGCACCGCCAGCACGACAGCGGCCCGGCGTCCGATCCGCTGAACACCGGCTTCGACCGCCTGATGTTCTCTCCGGGCGTCGAGTTCACCAAGGTTCTGGATGAGGTGAACAAGCGCGTCTTCAAGTTCTATGTCGATGTCGAGGTCCCGATCTACTATCGCACCAACGCGGCAATCAACGACAACGGCAGTCAGGGACAGTTGATTGCGCCCTACATGGTGAAGACCGTGGCGAGCTATAATTTCTAGCGGGAGGTCGACCTTAGCATGCGACCACAAGCACTCGTAACAGCGAGAAGGAGCCTGGCGCTCCTTCTCGGGCTAAAGGACAAGTCGATCAGAGTCGCCACAGCACTGTTGGTGATGACGGCGTTGATCGATCGTGCCCGCGCTGCACCGGAGATGGGCAAGCCGGCGCCACCGCTCATCGTCGCACGGCTCGATGGCGACACTTTCGACCTCGCCAGGCTTCGCGGCAAGGTCGTCCTGGTGAACTACTGGGCGACCTGGTGCGCGCCGTGCAAGAAGGAGATGCCGACCCTCAATGCTTTCTATCAGCGCTATCACGAACAGGGACTGGAGTTGATCGGCATCAGCGCGGATCGTCCTCGGGATTTTGCGAAAATGCGCACCGTCAGCCGAGGTCTGTCTTACCCGACCTCCACCCTCGACAAGATCACACAGGACGGGTTTGGCCCTCCCGAAGGCTTTCCGCTCACCTTCGTGATCGATCGGGATGGAATCATCCGTGACAAGTTCATTGATGTCCGCGAGCCCCTTCTGCGTGATGTTGTTCTGCCGCTCCTTGAAAGCAAGGACACCCCGTGAACGAAGCCGTCAAGCAGATCATCGGTAGATCGGCATTGTTCCTGATGGCGCTGGGTTACCCGGCGGCGGGGAATGCTCAGACCAAAGAGCCCTCGGTAACGCCCGGCGCCTTCGTCGCCGATCCCGGAAACGGCTGCCAAGTCTTCAATCCGCATCCAACTCCCGGCGAGTCCGTGAGTTGGACCGGCGAATGTGTCAACGGATTGGCGCAAGGGCACGGCAACCTGCGATGGCTGCGAAGCACGACCGTAATCGAGACCGACGAGGGACAATGGAATCAAGGCCGTCAGTCCGGCCGTGGTCGACAGGCCTGGGGGTCCGGTTCCTATGAAGGTGAGCTGTTGAATGGCGAGCCCAGCGGGCATGGCATCATGAATCTGCTGCGCGGGCGCTATGAAGGAGAATTCCGCAACGGCAAGCCGAACGGGATGGGCACTGCGACTACGCTCGAGGGCGTGTTCCAGGGAATTTGGAAAGATGGCTGCCTCGCTGACGGAAAGCGTAAGTTGGCCTTCGGCGTATCGTCCTCGAACTGTCACTGATGAGGCAACTACCGATGTTCCGCAGGAGAAAACTATGAAATATGTCGGCCGGATTCTGATCGCAACGCTCGTTATCGGCGCCAGCACCGCAGCCCTGGCAGGCCAAGCCGCGCCGGCAGACCCGAAAGGAAAAGCATGCCGGATGGAACAGCAGTGCCGCTGGGAGAACTTCAAGAAGATCTGTGTCTACGTGAAGGTCTGCCGCTGAACGGCCCGCGGCCGCTTTGACCAAGTTAGGGTCACCGCGATAGCTGGCGATGTCGCCTTCCGGCCCGTTGCGGCGGCTCGTCCAGCATGCACGACATCCGACTCTCGTCAGACTCTCCTGCCCGGTATTGCCCCGGTCGGAAAGCTATTGAACATGCGAAAGTTGATCTTCCGTAACGACCCGCTCGATCTTCTCGGACTTGCACCTGATCCGGTATCTAACGCGTCCATCGGACTCGATGGGCATATGTCGAATGATGGTGTAAGTCACCGGCGGTTCGGCGGCGGCCCGTCCTTGTGGGCCTTGGGGTTGGTGGCGAACGTCCTCGTTCAACTTGTAAGCATGCGACATGTGTGACCTCAACGTTTGCGGCTGTCATGGCTTGAAGCGACGCAATGCGTACTGTCGTGTCCGGTCATGGCTCGCCAGATCAAATACGAGATGCTCTAGTCCTCGAGAATGGATTTTGTAGCCTCGAATATCTGTTCCGCCGTGCCCTGGATCGTGCCCTTGGCCCAGGCCTGAAACACGGTCACGTAGGCGTTCTTGTAGGCCTCTTCGTCTGCAGAGAAGTAGACCTCATCTGTGGCGGTATCCAAGACGAGCGCTCCCTTATCGATGCAAATTTCTTCGATGAGAACCAGTCGCTCTTCCTGCTCGGCGAGATGCCGCTTTACAATGCTCATTGAATATCCTGCTTTGCGCCGATCCACGTTCTTCGGATGCACCGCACGGATTTGAAGCAAAATCCCCGCCCCTGATGACTCAGGCGCGGGGGACCACAAGCTCTGCCAGTACATCCGTGGCGAGAGCAAAAGGTCTGTCGCGCGTTAACTAAGCAGCACGAAGATTTTCGGCAGCGGACTTGCCCGTGCGACGGTCTGCGACGACGTCGTAAGACACCGTCTGACCTTCGTTGAGGGTGCCCATTCCGGCGCGTTCGACCGCGCTGATATGAACGAAAACGTCGTTGCTGCCGTTTGCCGGCTGGATAAAGCCGAAGCCCTTTTGGGTGTTAAACCACTTCACTGTACCTGTATTCATCGGGTGTTCCTTTCGCGTGCGCGCATGACCTGGCGCGCGGAGTTGCGGCCAGCGTCCAGTTCGTCGATGTTGGAGAATGTCTGAAACGTGCGCGCCGTCAGGATCTGAGGCGAAAGCGGAACAGTTGTTCGGCCAGTATCGATTTTCAAACTATACATGAGTAGTGGGGAGATCTCAAGAAGAAACCAACAGCGGGCGCACGAGCTTGTCAACAAACTCCTCGTCGGCACGACAGAACCATAGCCGCAGGCCCGAGGCTGGCGACAAATTGCTTCAATTGCTTCCCCAGAGGTTCCCTTTTCGCGCGCTTTCCTGCATGGTTCGGCATGGCAAAAGTGAAAGTAAGCTTCAAACCACTCCGTAACTCAGAGGGCGACTGGACTATTGTTGCCGAGTACCCCGGCGCAGCCCCCCGGGAAATCACGGGCTTCACGAGCAAAGCAGAAATCGACGATTGGATGAACGGGGAACGCCGGATCGCCTGGCTCCGATCGCAGGGTTACGCGAAGTGACTTGATGAGCTTTTCTTTCCGCTAATCGCGTTGTCGCTTCTGGCTTGTGATGAACTTGGTGAGATGCGCGAAGCGTTGACATCAAGCCGGAGCAAGACCCATCATCCCTCTCCTGTCGCTGCGTGAGCCTATCGTTGCGTCACTTGCGGATGCGCCGCCGTGACCCGCCATACCGTATTGCCGCTGTCATCGGCGACCAGCAAAGCGCCTGATTTGTCGATGGCAACGCCGACGGGACGGCCGCGTGCCTGATTGTCACTGTTGAGGAAGCCGGTGACGACGTCCTGTGCCGGCCCGCTCGGCTTGCCGTCCGTGAACGGCACATACACGACCTTGTAGCCGTTCAGCACCTGCCTGTTCCAGCTGCCGTGCTCACCGACGAAGGCGCCGCCGCGGTAGGCGGGCGGCAGGCTGCTGCCGGTTGAGAAGGCCAGCCCGAGCGGCGCGACATGCGAGCTCAAGGCGTAGTCGGGTGCGATCGCCTTGGCCACCAGGTCCGGCCGCTGCGGCTTGACGCGGGGATCGACGTGCTGGCCGTAATAGCTGTAGGGCCAGCCATAGAAGGCGCCGTCCTTCACCGACGTCATGTAGTCGGGCACAAGGTCGGGGCCGAGCTCATCGCGCTCGTTCACCACCGTCCACAGCGCGCCGCTCTGCGGCTCGAAGCTGAGGCCGTTGGGATTGCGCAGGCCGCTGGCAAAGATGCGCCAGCGGCCGCTGGCGCGATCGACCTCGAGAATATCGGCGCGATTGTGCTCGGCCTCCATTCCGTTCTCGGTGATGTTGCTGTTGGAGCCGACGCCGACATAGAGTTTTGAACCGTCCGGGCTCGCGACCAGGCTCTTGGTCCAGTGGTGGTCGATCGGGCCGCCCGGCAGCGGCGTCAACACCGTGCCCGCCGCGGTGATCCTGGTATCGCCTTCGGTATAGGGATATTTGACGAKCGCATCGGTGTTGGCGACGTAGAGATCGTTGCCGACCAGGGCGACGCCGAACGGCGAGTTGAGATGGTCGAGGAAGACGCTCTGCGTGTCGGGCACGCCGTCGCCGTTGGTATCGCGCAACAGCGTGATGCGGTTGCTCTCGCCGGTGTCGCCGCCGGAGGTCGCCCAGGACTCGATGAATCCCATCACGATCTCCTTGGGCCGCTTGATCGCGGCGGCCTTGGGTGCCTTGGATTCCACCACCAGCACGTCGCCATTGGGCAGCACGTAGAGCGAGCGCGGATGCTGCAAGCGGGTCGCGAAGGCCTTGGCCTGCAAGCCCTGCGCGACATCAGGCGTCTCGTCCTTCTTCCAGCCGACAATGCGGGCGATGTGCATCGGCGGCAGCAGATATTGCTGGATGTCGGGCAGCTTCGGATTGGTCCCGATCTGCGCCTTGGGGTCACCGCTGCCGTCATCGCAGCCGGCGAGGCACAGGAGCGACGTGCACAGAAGCGCGCGGGTGAGCTTGGACATCATCGCGCAACTCCTACGCCGTGGCGGTACACCAACGCCCAGCCCAGCCAGCCGGTGATTGGCAGGATCAGCACCGTAAGCGCCGAGAGGACGAGCCCCAGCGGCCATACCGAAGTCCAGGCATCGCGGGTGTGGATCGCTGCATTGAAGATCGCCAGGACCAGAGCGATGGCGTTGCCGATCAGATGCGGCCAGGCCGGTGCCTGGGATCGCACGAGCCGGTTGCCCAGGAAATCGATTAGGCCTGCGGCAGCGGCCAGCAGGCCGAAGATGACGCCGACGACCAGGAGCCACGCGGAAAAATCCGCCCACATGATTTCGGCGGAGACGACATAGGCGATGTCGGTCAGCAACGCCCCGACGAAGCACGCGATCGGTATCGGCACCAGCATCGGATGAATTGGCTGGCCAGCGACTTCCGCGGTCGCAACCGGGCGGATCGCGCGGGATGAAACATCGCTCATTTGCGTTTCTCCAGGGAATGATGCCGCCCCGCATGCGCGAGACGGCATCATCCAGTCACTTCTCCGGATGATCGGTGCCGGGCTTCGTGGTCTTCGGCGCCTTGCCGTCTTCGATCCGGCCTTCGTTGCGCAGATCACGACCTTCCTGGGCCTTGCGTTGGCTCTCCGCGGACTTGCCGTGCTCGTGGATCTCTTCCTTGATGTAGCCGGCGCCTTCCTTGATCTCACCCTTAACGCTCATGTCAGTCTCCCTGTGTTGTTAATGTCACGACCAATCGTGCCGTCAGGGCAATTCATCAGAGATCATCACGTTCCTCCGCGCCGGCGCGGCCGCGCAATCGGGGAACCTCAAACCGACGTGAACTCTCATTGTTGTGAGCGGCCGAGGAACGTTGAGGGTTTGCTTCCATTGATAGGTCTCCCCCAAGGAGAGGAACGATCGCACGGAGGCATGATGGACCACGCGTTACGCTTCGTCATCGGCGGTATCGTCGTCTCGTTGTTCGCGATCCTGGGCGATGTGCTGCGTCCGAAAAGCTTTGCAGGTCTTTTTGGCGCGGCACCATCCGTTGCGCTGGGCACGCTCGGCCTCGCCTATGCAAGGCATGGAGGCAGTTATGTAAGCATCGAAGGGCGGTCCATGATCCTTGGATCGCTTGCGCTCGCCATCTACAGCTTCACCGTCTGCCAGCTCATCGTACGGGCTGGCTGGAAGGTGTCCCTTGCATCGTGTGCAGCGCTCGCGGTGTGGCTGATCGTTGCGATCGGCGCCGAACAGACCCTCATCGGCTAGGACATGGTTGTCCGGTTCAAATTCAGCGCCGCGAAGCAGACGAAGCTCCACGATTATCTCGCGCGGTTTGGCCTCGGCGGCCTGACGGCAGTTGTCGCCGGGCTGGTCGGCGATCTCGGCGGACCTGCGCTCGGCGGGCTCTTTCTTGCTTTTCCGGCCATTTTTGCCGCCAGCGCAACCCTCATTGAGAAACACGAGCGCCAACGAAAGGAACGGAAATGCCTCTCCGGCGTCGAGCGCGGCAAAGGTGCAGCCGCGCTCGATGCTGCGGGTGCTGGCTGGGGAAGTCTCGGGCTCGGCGGCTTTGCCGTCGTGCTGTGGTGGCAAGCCGACCGGCTGTCGCCGCTGGTCTGCCTCGCGACCGCGCTCCTCGTCTGGTTGGCGATCGCCATCGCTGCCTGGCGCTTGCGGCGCGACCTTCGAGCGCGCCCCTCGGCCCGACAGCGACATGGACCTCATCCCGATCCGATCAATCCGCGCACGGGACGTCACCCGACGGATTAGGAACCTCCGTCGCGAACACGTGTTGATCGCCGCAAAGCTGCGCGCCGAACGCCGCGCGACCAATCAGAGGACCGGACCATGAAGCATACCGTTATCGCCGCAGCCTGCGTGCTGCTCGCAGGACCAGCTCTCGCTCAATCGCTCGGCGAGAAGACCGGCGTCAATTCGGCGCTCGGCGTCGCGCCGGCGACCGCAGATTTCGTCAAGGAGGTTGCCGTCAGCGACATGTTCGAGATCGAGTCGAGCAAGCTCGCCGAGCAGAAGGGCAACGCGCAGGAGAAGAGCTTTGCCCAGCAGATGGTCACCGACCACACCAAGACCAGCAGCGAGCTCAAGGCTCTCGTCAGCGGCGGCAAGGTGCAGGCAACGCTTCCGACAGCGCTCGACAGCTCCCACCAGAGCAAGCTGGACAAACTGACGAAGGCCACAGGCAAGGACTTCAGCTCTGATTATGATTCCGACCAGGTCAGCGCGCACGAGGACGCGATCTCGCTGTTCGATCGCTATGCCAAGGGCGGCGACAATGCAGCGCTGAAGGATTGGGCCGACAAGACGCTGCCCGCGCTCAGGCACCATCTCGACATGGCCAAGGAGCTTGGCAGGGCGCCGAGCGTCGGACAGTCGAAATAAGCAGGGTTTGGGGATTTCTGCCTTGCCGGCGTCCTCCCCGCCTTGGCGACGATGCTCCCCTCCGTGGGTTGGGTGCAAGATCACGGAGGCCTTCATGGCAGATCAAGACAGGACTTCAGTATCCCGCCGGCACGTCGTGCAGGCCGCGAGCGCCACGCTCGCTGCTGCCTCGCTGGCAGCTTCAACAGCGAAAGGAAACACCATGGCCGAGCAGGATCTGATCGATCCCGTCACCCGCTATCCGAAGCCTCCGTTCAAGAAGCAATCGCAGCCCTGGCCCGGCCTGGCCGGCAAGATGGAGCCGCCACCGGACCATGGCGAGACCAGCTACAAGGGCTCCGGGCGGCTCGCCGGCCGCAAGGCGCTGATCACCGGCGGCGATTCCGGCATGGGCCGCGCCGCCGCGATTGCGTATGCGCGCGAAGGCGCCGACGTCGCCATCAACTATCTGCCGGCGGAGGAGCCGGATGCGCAGGAGGTGATCGCATTGATCAGGAAGGAAGGCCGCAGGGGTCTCGCGATCCCCGGCGACCTCAAGGATGAGGCCTTTTGCCAGAAGCTGGTCGAGCAGGCGGTACAGGGCCTTGGCGGGCTCGACATCATCGTCAACAACGCCGCACGGCAGCAGACGCGCGCCTCGATCCTCGACGTCTCGTCCGAGGATTTCGACGCGACCATGAAGACGAACATCTACGCACCGTTCTGGATCATCAAGGCGGCCTTGCCGCACCTCAAGCCCGGCTCCTGCATCGTCGGCACGACATCCGAGCAGGCCTACGATCCCTCGCCCGATCTGTACGATTACGCACAGACCAAGGCGGCGACGATGAATTACGTGAAGTCGCTGGCCAAGCAGCTCGCTTCGAAGGGTATCCGCGTCAACGGCGTTGCGCCGGGACCGATCTGGACGCCGCTCCAGGTCTCCGGTGGGGCGACCATGGAGAAGCTCGAAAAATTCGGTGGAATGACGCCATTTGGCCGCCCCGGCCAGCCTGCCGAGCTCGCCTCGATCTATGTGCAGCTCGCGGCGGCCGACGCGAGCTACGCAACCGGCCAGGTCTACGGCTCGGCGGGCGGATCGGGACAGCCGTAATCTGTCGACCCCAAGCTCGGGAACCATCACTGGCTCGCGAGCTTTACAAGACAGTCATGGAGAATGCTCCACCAGCTGGGGACCGATGGCGCCTGTCACGATCAAACCCACACGGTTCGATATCGCGATCGCTGACGCGATCGCAGCCCATACCGATGACGACATTGAGGATGCCGCCGACGCGCTCACCTGGGGTGCCGACGAGCACGTGCTGCTCGCGCTCGCGGCGGCAGGCTGGCTCTACGTTCAGCTCCGCAAGCCGCAGCAACGTCCGATCGCAAATCACGTCCTGGCCGTTTCACTGGTGACGGCTGTGCTGCCGCATATCCTGAAATCCGCGTTCGACCAGACCCGGCCCGATCGGCTGACAATTGTCGGCCATCGGCATGGCGTTCCCGTCTCCGGTCGGGCGCGCGACGCCTTTCCGTCCGGTCACGCCGTCCACATGGGTGCGCTGGCGTCCGCAGCCGGCCTCCTGCCCCCTATGCGAAGCCGCGCGGTGCGCTTGATCGCGGTCGCGCTTTCCCTGACGAGAATCGCCCTGCTTGCACATTGGGCGAGCGACGTCGTTGCGGGTTTCGCGCTTGGCGCCATGGTCGAGAGACTCTTGCGGCCCTGGACGTTGGCGAGACCGCGCTGCGGCGCGCGACGTGTTCACGACAAGCGATGCTTCGAATGAGCAGGCCTGTCGCGCTGTGCGGGCCGCCCGCAGCGTCGAGCACGACACCGGCAAGCCAACGCGCCAGGCCGGCACGCTCCGCTTCATCCCGGCTGCGACCTGAGCGCGCCTCGTCCGTCGAGAGACGCCAGCAACATCTGTTTACATCTCAGAAATATTCCTTCTGCCGAAAGGCCACAATCGGCCGGCACCTGATCCAGGCCTCGCATTCGCGCGGGCGGTCGCTCCCAAGGGGATGAGCCCCTTCCCGTCCATGCCCATGGATTTTTGCCGATCTAATGCCGTTTCACCCGTTCGCCGTCGTTCCCGTGCCAGCTGCAAAGGAGAGCCATCATCGGACGCCCTGCCTGTGGCGCGATGCGCTCTCGGTCCGTTCCGCCGCTGTCGCACTGTTGCTGGGCGGCGCCTTGGCGGGCTGCGCGGTCGGTCCGGACTATGCTGGTCCACCCAAGCCCGATCTGCCGGCGCATTGGAGCGCGACATCGTATCGCCGCAATGCCGGCAAGCTCGATCGCTGGTGGCTGCGCCTGCGCGATCCGCTGCTCAATCGCCTGATCGAAGAAGCCGTCGCCGCCAATCCCGATGTCGCCAAGGCAAAGGCCGTGGTGCGCGAGGCGCGCGCGACGGTTCAACAAACCGCAGCCGGCCTGTTTCCATCCGTCAGCGGCACCGCCGAGGTGACCGACAACAAGACCAGCGCCGCCTCTGCCGGCGTCGACAGCGCGCCTTACGCGCTGCACCAGGGAAGCTTCGATTCGACCTGGGAGCTCGATCTGTTCGGCGGGACCCAGCGAAGCGTCGAGGCCGCGGTCCGCAGCGAGCAATCGGCCGGCGAAGACCTGCGCAATAGTCTCGTCACGCTGATCGGCGACGTCGCCTCCTACTATGTCGAGGCGCGCGGCTATCAGGCCCGCATCGCGCTGGCGGAGCGCACCTCGGTCTCGCAACGCGACACCGAAAAGCTCACCCGCAGCAAGTATGACGCCGGCAGCGGCAATGCCGTCGACCTCAGCAAGGCCACCGCGCAAGCCGCGAGCACGGAAGCGAACGTTCCGACCTATCGGGCCGCGCTCGCCGCCGATATCCACCGGCTCGGCATTCTGCTCGGCCGGCCGCCCGATGCGATAGCCGCACTGATGGCGCGGTCCGCGCCCGTGCCGGCGCCGCGCATGCCATTGCCCACGGGGCTCCCCGCCGATCTCCTCACCAGCCGTCCCGACGTCGCCAGCGCGGAGCGCAAGCTGGCGCAGGCCACCGCCAAGATCGGCGCGGCCGAGGCCGACCGCTACCCGGCGGTGTCGGTGACCGGCTCGGTCGGCACGTCGGCCCTGCGCGTCGGCGATCTCGCCAAATATTCCAGCGTCAGCTGGTCGGTCGGGCCTTCGGTGACGGTGCCGGTGTTCGACGCGGGAAAACGCCTCGCCACCGTCAGGATTGCCGAAGCGCAGCGCGACCAGGCCTTCGCGACATTCCATTCCACCCTGCTCACCGCACTCGAGGACGTCGAGAACGCGCTGGTCTCGCTGTCGCAGGAACGCGTGCGCGCCACCAAGCTGACGGAAGCGGCGAAGAATTATCGCGAGGCCGCGAAACTGTCGCGATCGCTGTTCGAGACCGGAAGCGCCAGCTTCATCGACGTGCTCGACGCCGAGCGCTCGCTCTATTCGGCCGAGGATTCGCTGATCCAGAGCAAGGTGTCGGCGGCCAAGGACTACATCGCGCTCGCCAAGGCACTCGGTGGCGGCTGGGTCGAGCCGGTCGATGTGTCGACGCCGATCATCGTCGATACCAACACGGGACCTCACCTGCGGGAGGCGCTGAAGTGACCGGGATCATCACCACCAGGCGCGTGAAGATCGCCGCGGCCGTGATTGCCATCGTGGTGACGGGCGTGGTCGCGGCTACGCGCTTTCCTGGGACGTCGAGCAAGGCGCAGTCCTACATCACGGCTCCCGTGACCGTCGGCGATCTGCGCGAGGAGGTGCTCGCGAGCGGCACGCTCAAGCCGGCGCGGCTGACCGCCGTCGGCGCGCAGGTGTCGGGCCGGATCACCGCGCTCAACGTTCGCGTCGGCGACACCGTCAGGGCCGGCGACGTCATCGCCCAGATCGATCCCGTCACCAAGCAGAACGATCTGCGCAGCTCGGAAGCCTCGCTGAAGAATTATCGCGCGCAGAAGGACGAAAAGGAGGCCGCGCTGGTGCTGGCCGAAGCCAACCTCGCGCGCCAGCAGGCGACCTTGGCCCAGCGCGCGACGTCGCGCAGCGATTTCGACAGCGCGGACTCGACCGTGCTGCAGACCCGCGCCCAGATCGCCGCCCTCGAAGCCCTGATCGTCGGCGCCGAAGCCAGCGTCGAGACCGCGAGAGTCAATCTCGACTACACCCGCATCACCGCGCCGATCGACGGCACGGTGCTGGCCACCGTCGCGCAGGAAGGTCAGACCGTCAACGCGGTGCAGTCCGCACCGACCATCGTCGTGCTCGGCCAGCTCGAGACGATGACGGTACGGGCAGAGATTTCCGAGACCGACATCGTCAAGGTCAAGCCGGGGCAGTCGCTCTACTTCACCATCCTCGGCGACCAGGACCATCGCTACGAGGCCCGGCTGGAGCAGATCGAGCCGGCGCCGGAATCGATCAAGAGCGACGCCAGCTTCTCCTCCACCACGACGTCATCGAGTTCGAGCTCAAGCTCGAGCTCATCGAGCTCGACCAGCACGGCGATCTACTACATCGGCGTCTTCAGCGTCCCGAACAGGGATCTTGCGCTACGGACCTACATGACCGCCGAGGTGCACATCGTCACCGGCGAGGCGAGCCGCGTGAAGGTGATCCCCGCGCTCGCCGTGATGCGAAAATCCGACGGCCGCAGCACGGTGCGCACCCTCGCCGCCTCGGGCGACGTGCGCGAGCGCGAGGTCAAGACCGGTCTCAACGATCGCACCACGGTCGAGATCAAGTCCGGCCTCGACGAGGGCGAACGGGTCGTCACCGGCGAGGCGAACGAGCAGACCGCATCGCACAGCACGCCGGGCGGCCCACCGGGAGGTCTCTGACATGGCCGATCCGATCATCGCGCTGGACAAGGTCCGCCGCAAGTTCACAGCCGGCGACACCAGGGTCGTTGCGCTCGACGATCTGTCGCTGAGCATCGCGCCCGGCGAGATGGTCGCGATCATCGGCTCGTCCGGATCCGGCAAATCGACGCTGCTCAACATCCTCGGCTGCCTCGACCGGCCGACATCCGGAACCTATCGCGTCGCCGGCAAGAACGTCGCCGAACTCGACGCCGACGAACTGGCGGCGCTGCGCCGCGAGCATTTCGGCTTCATCTTCCAGCGCTACCATCTGCTTGGGGATCTCTCCGCCGCCGCGAATGTCGAGATCCCCGCCGTCTATGCCGGCATGAATGCGCGGGAGCGGCGCACGCGCGCGGAGCAGCTGCTCGCGCGGCTCGGCGTCGGCGACAGAGGCGGCCATCGCCCGAACCAGCTCTCGGGCGGCCAGCAGCAGCGCGTCTCGATCGCGCGCGCCTTGATCAACGGCGCCGAGGTGTTCCTGGCCGACGAGCCTACCGGCGCGCTCGACCGGCGCAGCGGCGAGGAAGTCCTGAAGATCCTCAAAGAGCTGCGCAGCGAAGGGCGGACGATCATCATCGTCACTCACGATGCCGACGTCGCCGCGCGTGCCGAGCGCATCATCGAGCTCAGTGACGGCAAGATCGTCTCCGACCGCCGCACGGAGACCGTGGCTTCCCCGCAGCCGCCTCCGGCCATGATCCGGACCGCGCAGGGCAGCGGTGCAGGCTGGGCAAACGCGTTGGGACGTCTGCGCGAGGCATCGCGCATGGCGCTGGTGGCGATGGCCGCGCATCGGTTGCGCGCGTTTCTCACCATGCTCGGCATCATCATCGGCATCGCGGCGGTGTCGTCGGTCGTAGCCCTTGGCAACGCATCGCAGCGCAAGGTGCTGTCCGACATCTCGAGCCTCGGCACCAACACGATCGAGGTGTTTCCAGGCAAGGATTTCGGCGATGCGCGCGCCGGCAAGATCAAGACGCTGGTGCTCGCCGATGCCCGCGCGCTGGACCGGCAGAGTTTCATTGCCGGCGTCACCCCGACGGTGTCGACCAGCACGACGGTGCGCTACCGCGGCAACGAGTCCAACGTGCTGGTGAACGGCGTCGGCGAGAGCTATTTCCAGGTCAAGGGCGCCAAGCTCGCGAAAGGCCGCCTGTTCGACAGCGACGCCGTCCGCAACATCGAGCGGCAGGTCGTCATCGACGAGAACACCCGCAAGACCTTTTTCGCCGACGACCAGACCGCCGGGATCGGCCGCATCATCTGGCTCGGCACGGTGCCCTGCCGCATCGTCGGCGTCATCGCGCAGCAGCAGGGCGGGTTCGGCTCGAACCAGAACCTGTCGGTCTACCTCCCCTACACCACCGTGCAGGCGCAATTCACCGGCGACCGCGCGCTGCGCAGCGTTCTGCTCCGGATCAGCGACGAGGTCTCGACCAATCTGGCGCAGGACGCGGTCACCACGCTGCTGACGCAGCGTCACAACACCAAGGATTTCGTCATCCTCAACACCGATGACATCCGCCGCACCATCACCAGCACGACGCAGACGCTCGCCTTCCTGGTGGCCGCGATCGCGGTGATCTCGCTGATCGTCGGCGGCATCGGCGTGATGAACATCATGCTGGTGTCGGTGTCGGAGCGGATCGGCGAGATCGGCGTCCGCATGGCGGTCGGCGCCAGGCGCAGCGACATCCTCCAGCAATTCCTGGTCGAGGCGACGCTGATCTCATCGATCGGCGGTATCGCCGGCATTCTCATCGCGGTGCTGCTCGGCACTGCGGTCAACATCGCGGTTCCGGGATTTGGCGTCAGCTATTCGCCGTTCTCGATCGGCGCGGCGTTCCTGACCTCGACCGGGATCGGAATCGCCTTCGGCTTCTTCCCCGCCCGCCGCGCGGCTTTCCTCGACCCCGTGGTGGCGCTGAGCCGTGACTGACTTTAGAATTACGAGAGTTACAGCTTCACCATACCATGGCGACGACGCCACCGACGCGCATGTCCTGCAAGACATGCATGGTACTCTTCGCCACCTGTCCGATGCACATGACCGCAATCAGCGACCACCCGCTCAAGCTACGAATGCTCTCCCCCCATCAGACGTCTCTTTATGGCTTCTGATCCGCGCGCAACAATAGCAGCGCGAAGAACGCCGAGATCGACGCCAACGCGCTGATCCACAGCGCGTTACTGCCGAAATGCTCGACCATCAATCCCAATACGAGCGGCGCAAATGCACCTGTTGCCCTTCCGGGCAGCGAGATCATGCCGACACGCTTGCCAAACCCCACCGGCCCGAAGATCGCCAATGGGAGCGTACCGCGGGCAATGGTGATGATGCCGTTGCCCGCGCCATAGAGCACCGTAAAAGTAGACGCGAGGAACGGACCGCCCGCGACCAGCGCGACGACACCGATCGGGTTCATCAGCGTCGCCAGTCTCGCCGAGAGCAGGGGATGAAACCGGCCGAGCCAGCCCGCCTCCAGAAGCCGGGCGCCGACCTGCGCGGGACCAACCAAAGTTCCCGCGAACAAGGCCTGCGCCGGCGTCGCCCCGAACGCAACCAGCATCGTCGGCAGAATGGCCGAGATGCCGGAGCTGACGAAGCCGACCGCAGCAAACATGTAGGCCAGCAGCACCATCGCGAAGGTTTCATCCTGGCGTCCGGATTGCTGGTGCGCGCCCGTGCTCGGCCGAGGCTGCTGATCCAATGGGACGGCGCGCGGCAGCGACAAATTGAATGGCAAGGCGACGCTGATATGGATTACCGCCCAGACCTGGCAGGCGACGCGCCAGCCGTATTCCGACGCGAGCCAGGTCGTGAGCGGCCAACCGACTGTGCTGGCGAAACCTGCGATCAGGGTGATGCCGGTGATGGTTCTCCGCGCATTGGCGCCATAGATGCGGGCAAGGGTTGCGAAGGCCGCCTCATAAAGGCCCATGCCCATGCCAATCCCGAGCAACACCCAGGCTGCAATCAGCAGCGCCACGCCGTGCGCTACGGACAGGAGGAGCAGGCCCGCAACAAAGACGAGGTTGGAGACGGCAAGCAGCCTGCGTCCTCCGAACGTATCGATGACATGGCCGACACGCGGGCCGAGCAGTCCGGAGATAACGAGCGCGGCCGACAGCGCGCCGAACACGTAGGTCGGCGCGAGACCAAGATCCCGCGCAATCGGCGCAGCCAGGATCGCCGGGAGATAGTAGCTCGACGCCCACGCAATGGTCTGCGCACTGCCGAGCGCAACGACGACCGCGAATGGGCCCGAAGGCACCAGCATCACGAGCAACCGCACCCCGCGCTGCCTGCCTTCTTCGCGGTTTCGTCGGCGGCGCAGCAGGCCGATGCCTCGTCCTTCGCCGGACCGCCGCAGCATCCTGCTGCGGCTCCCGACTCGACGCCGCCGCGTGTGCAGACGCCGGTTTCAGGCAGCACAAGCTCCACCCGCGCCGCAGCTTTCTTGTCACCCGCGATGTCGGCGACGACCGAGCGCACCTGCTCGTAGCCGGTCATCATCAGGAAAGTCGGCGCGCGGCCGTAGGATTTCATGCCGGCGAGATAAAAGCCGGGCTCGTCATGCGCGAGTTCGCGAGCGCCATGGGGGCGGACGGTCCCGCAGCTGTGCTCGTTGGGATCGATCAGCGGCGCGAGCGCGGCGGGCGCCTCAATCGCCGGGTCCAGCCGAAGCCGCAGCTCAGACAGAAACGACAAATCGGGACGGAAACCAGTGGAGACGACCAGCTCATCCGCCACCACGCTTCGCGCTCCGCAGCAGGCACCGGCCAAAATCTTGAGACGGCCTCCGGAGTCCGAGATGTGAGTGACACCAAATCCGGTCTCCACCCTGATTTTGCCGGCCGCCACCAGCGCTGCGAAGTGAGAGCCGAGCTCGCCGCGCGCGGCAAGCTTGTCGTTGCTTCCACCGCCAAAGGCCTTGGCGGGATCGGCCCCGCGCAACAGCCAGATGGCCTGCGTGCCGGGCACCTCTTCGGCCAGTTGCACGAGATCAATCAGCGTGCCGACTGCGGAATGACCGGCGCCGAGCACGGCAACGGCCTTGCCAGCGTGTCTGGCGTGATGGGTGCCACACACATCCGGCATGCCGTAGGCAATGCGATCCGCGTGCTCGCGTTCACCGATCGCCGGCAAGCCGTTGCTGCCGGCGGGATTGGGAGAGAACCATGTGCCCGAGACGTCGATGACAGCATCGGCGCGCAGCACTTCGGGGCCCTTGCCGTTCTGATAGCGGATTTCGAACGGCGCCTGCTCCCGCCCCTTTGTCTTCGCCTTGTCGAAACCGGCGCGGCTGATCGCCGTCACGCGACTGGAGGTGCGGATTACCTCGCGGAGCGGTGTGCGTGTCGCGAGCGGATCGAGGTATTGGTCGATCAACTCGCCTCCGGTTGGATAGGATTGAGGGTCCGGCGAATTCCACCCCGTCGGCGCAAGCAGGCGCGCCGCCGCCTTGTCGACATTGTATTCCCACGGCGAGAACAACTGAACGTGCTGCCACTGACGAACAGCGTGCGCGGCTTGTGGCCCGGCTTCGAGCACGATCGGCGACATGCCGCGTTCGAGCACATGCGCTGCGGCTGCGAGGCCGACCGGACCTGCCCCGATGATGGCTACCGTCTTGTCGTTCACTTCGCTTCTCCGATCATTCTAGAATCATCGAATAATAGCGACCAAAAAAATCAGGCCGCCGTTTGCGTATCCTTGCAACCGACTTCGTCCATGCAGCACTCCGATGCCAGGAAATCCACCAGTCCTCGCATGGCATCGAAATTCGCGTGACAAACAAGCGTCGTCGATTCCCTGACCTGACTGACCAGGCCAACCGAGACCAACGTCTTGATATGATGAGACAGCGTCGAGGCCGGAACCTTGAGCTTTTCCTGCAAGCGACCAACCGGCATGCCGGGGTGCCCTGCCCGGACCAAGGCCCGGTAGATCTGGAGCCGTGTCCGGTTGCCCAAGGCTTCGAGGCGTGCTGCTGCGTCGTCGATCTTCATAACGCGTACGATGCGCACCTCGGCGCCAGCTGTCAAACGATATTTCTAGAATATTCGAAATACAATTTCAGATTGGGGTTTGGGATTCCGGATTGACGAGCCCTCAATAATTCCATACATCTGGATATATGGAAACTGAAGACGCTATGCTGGCGCTCGCCGCCCTGTCGCAGTCGACACGCCTGGAGGCGTTCCGGACGCTGGTGAAACACGAGCCTGACGGCCTTGCGGCCGGCGACCTCGCGCGTCTGCTGGAAGTCCCGCAAAATACGCTCTCGGCGCATCTGTCGATCCTCACACGCGCGCGCCTCGTGACCTCCGCGCGGCAGAGCCGGTCAATCATCTACCGCGCCAACCTCACAGAATTTCGCGATGTTGCGGTTTTCCTGCTGCAGGATTGCTGCGGTGGACGCCCTGAAGTTTGCGAGCCCGTGGTTCAAACCCTGCAATCCTGTTGTTCGCCAAGGAGAGCGGAGCGAGCCCGCTGATGGATACTTTCGATCTTTCCCGGCGCCTCGCGGCCGAGGCGCTCGGCACCGGCATTCTCGTTGCCACCGTGGTCGGCTCGGGCATCATGGCGGAGACGCTGACCAGGGACGTCGCGCTCGCACTGCTCTGCAACACCCTGCCGACCGGCGCCATTCTGGTCGTCCTGATCACGGTGCTCGGTCCGATCTCCGGCGCGCATTTCAATCCGGCGGTGACGCTCGTTTTCACCGGCAAGCGCGAGCTTCCGGTCAATGAGGCCGCGCTCTACGTGATTGCGCAGATCGCCGGCGGCATCGCGGGAACATTTGTGGCGCATCTGATGTTCGGATTGCCCCTGCTCGATCTCTCGACCAAGGTTCGAACCGGCGGCCCGCAATGGTTCGCCGAAGCCGTCGCGGCTTTCGGCCTGGTCGTGACGATCCTGGCCGGGATCCGCTTTCAGCGGACAGCCGTGCCTTGGCTGGTCGGCCTCTACATCACCGCGGCCTATTGGTTCACCGCCTCCACCTCATTCGCAAATCCGGCAGTCGCCATCGCGCGGTCGCTGACAAACACGTTCGCCGGCATTCGTCCGACCGACCTCCCCGGCTTCATCCTCGCGGAGCTCTGCGGAGCGTTCGCCGGAATGCTGTTGGTGAACTGGCTGCTCGGACATTCCAATGCACGCACCCCGGTCCCGATTGCGGAAACAAACCAATGAGCGTCACCATCTATCACAACCCCGACTGCGGCACCTCGCGCAACACGCTGGCGATGATCCGGCAGAGCGGCGTCGAGCCCGTCATCATCGAATATCTGAAGACGCCGCCGTCGCGCGAAACGCTCAAGCGGCTGATCGCGGCGATGGGAATATCCGCCCGCGCTTTGCTGCGCGAGAAGGGAACGCCCTACAAGGAACTCGGCCTTGCCGATCCCAAATGGTCCGATGACGAGCTGATCGACCAGATGCTCGCGCATCCGATTTTGATCAACCGCCCGATCGTGGTGACACCCAAGGGCACGCGTTTGTGCCGCCCCTCGGAGGCCGTTGTCGATCTCCTGGACAATCCCGTCGGCCGGTTCGTGAAGGAAGACGGCGAAGTGGTCGAAGCGCGATAGGACCGCATGGGACGACAAGGGACCTGCCTGAAGGGACCAGCCTGAACCGATTTGCGCGGTTCCCCTCAATCTTATACCTTCCATAGGTAACGAGGGGTGGGGCAGCCTTTTGGATAAAGTCTCGGGCTCAGGCGGCTGTCAGATCGTTTTGGATCTGCGTGGCGCGCGCATTTTCTTGCGTGCGGCGCGGCGGATGGCTTTGGCGACATTGATCGCGGCCGGACAGATCAGTCCGATCTCGGCGCAAGACGTGCCCGCCGATCGAATACCCGATCGCACCGTGACGCCGCCGATGCGGCTGCCGCCAGTGTCGGTGTATCCGAACCGTAAACGCACCGAGAAACCCAAGTCCAGCAAACCAGCGATTGTGGCTTCGCCAGCTGCACCCAGGGCGAAACGCACCAATTTGCCGGCGCTGCCCGATGGCGTCGTGCTGAATGGCGGGCCGCCCGCGACGCAGACGACCGCCGGGCCGGTGAGCGGATATCGCGCGCTCACATCGGCTTCGGCAACGAAGACCGACACACCGGTGGAGCGCATTCCGCAGGCGGTTGCGGTCATCCCGCGCGCCGTGCTCGATGACCAGCAACCGCTCGGGCAGATGGATGCGCTGCGTAACATCTCGGCCGTGACACCGATGTCGGCCAACACTTTCATCGGCTATGCCTACAAGGTGCGCGGCTTTCCGGCCGACCGCTATGTCGACGGCCTGCCGAATTATTACGACGGCGGCGACAACACCTCGCTCGTCAACACCGAGCGGATCGAGGTGCTGAAAGGTCCGGCCGGCATTCTCTACCAGGGCGGCATCGGCCCTGTCGGCGGCATCATCAACACGATCTCGAAGCTGCCGACCGATATCAGGTTCGCCGAAATCGGCGTTACGGCGGGCGGTTACCAACTGGCGAATACCTGGTTCGACGTCAACCAGCCCATCACGAGCGCGGGCACGGCGCTGTTCCGCATGACCGGTGAGTTCGAAAGATCCGGCGACGTCGTCGATGTGATCGAGCACCGCCGCTACGCGTTCAATCCGACGCTTCTCCTCAACGACAATGACGGCACGCGCCTCACCATCCAGGGCAGCTTCTCGTCGCGCTCGTTCCAGAACTACACCGGGCTGCCCGGCGCAGGCACGGTCGACCGGTCGCTGTTCACGATTCCCCCGTCGCTGTTTCCCGACCGGGCCGACCTCGGTCGCAGCTGGACGACTTATAACGGCGTGACCGCGCGTCTCGATCACGAGTTCGATGCGGTCTGGTCAGCCAATGCCACGACCCGCGTCAGCGAGATGCGCCTCGATCAGTTCGGACATTTCCTCGGCACCGATACCCCGCTGTTCGGCTCGACATTTCCCTTTCTCAGCTTCCATTTGCCGATCGATACGCGCGAGATTGCATCGAACGCCAACGCGGTTGCCAAATTCGCGCTCGGGCCGACCAGAAACACGGTTCTGTTCGGGGCGGACAGCGATCGTGTCGCCGACAAGATCCGCGACGATGTCGGCTTCGTCGGCCTCGTCGATTTCGCCAATCCGGTGTTTCCCGCCTATACCCCACCGACCACCCCTGCGTTCAACTCCAACAACCTCTACGTCAACAGCGGGCTGACGGCGCAGTGGCAATCGGACATCTACGAGCGGCTGCATCTGCTCGCGGGCGTGCGTCTCGCCAATGTCTATATCCACGGCACCGACACGGTGGCGGGCAACGATTTCGTTACCAATGCCTGGAAGCCGCTGCCGCGGGTCGGTGCCGTGGTCGATCTCGTGAAAGGCGTATCGGCCTTCGCGGACTATTCGCAAGGTTACCGTGGTGTCCCCTTCTTCAATGCCGCCGGGGCGCCGAAGCCCGAGGAGGCCGAGCAGACCGAGGCCGGGTTGAAGCTCGCGCTGCCGTCCGGCTTTGCCGGCACGCTGGCATGGTTCACCAACACGCGGCGCAACGTCATGAACCTGCTGCCGGGCAGCCTCTTCCTCGCCACCCAGGTCGGCGAGCAGCGCGCAGAAGGGTTCGATGCGGACCTGACCTGGCAGCCGCTCGCGGGTCTTTCGATCCTTGCAAGCTACGCGCACGTCAAAGCCATTGTCATCCAGGATCAGCTCTACGCGCCCGGCACCGTGCTCGAACGCGTCCCGCGCGACTCCGGCCGGCTCTGGGTGAACTACAAGGTCCAGGATGGGTGGTTGCGGAATGTCGCGTTCGGGGCCGGCCTTTACGCGGCCTCCGCGCAGGCCGTGGCACTCGACAATATCTATTTCACGCCGAGCTACGTCACGTTCGACGGCAAGATCGCCTATGAGACGGATCACGGGAGCATCGGCGTGACCTGCAAAAATCTCGCCGATCACCGCTATTACGTTCCCTACGCGAGCGGCTCCGGATACATCATGCCGGGCGAGGGACGCACCGTTCTGGCTTTCGCCAGGCTGAGGTATTGAGCGGAGTAACAAGGCATTCGGTGCGATCACCAGGTGCCTCGTTTGGAAAACATTGCGCAGATCGGCGTAGCCCTATACCTTCCCACGGGCAAAGACTGGGGGAAGCCTTGGAAAGAGACGAAATCGAGCGCCTCATCGGGCGCCCGCTGCGATTGAGCTTCGAGGACATCGTGAACCATCCCAGGCTGCCGGAAGCACGGCACGCCTATCTCAAGGGCTTTTCCAAGGTCTACGAAGGCGATCAATTTCTGGTCCGCCTTCTGCTTCAGGCAGGACGCTTTTTTGTTTTTCACAATGCGGCGGTGCTCGAAGCCGCGCAGGATCCGTCGCGGCGCGAGACCTGGTTCACGGTCGCAGCCCTGAAGCGGCAATTGGCCATGTTCGGATATGCGAGCGCGCGGCAGGTGGATCATCTGCTGGAGCGGCTGTGCGAGGTCGGATTCATCGAGCGGCGCCGCGCGCCGCAAGACGGGCGCGTGCGGTTGCTTGCGACCACGGAGAAGCTGCGCGCGCATCACGCCGACTGGCTTGCGGCGCATACCGCCCCGCTCGCCATCTTATACCCTGATCACGACTACAGCCCGACACTGTCGCGAGATCCCCTTTACCACATTCTCCATTGCCGCGCGTCTCTGCCGCTCCATCCAGTCGCCGCGCGCCTCATGATGACGCTGCCCGACACGTTGCTGTTTTTCGCTCACGCCGCGGGGCCGTTGATCCAGAATGCACTGCTGAAGGCCGCCATGGACGCGAGCGATCCGGCCGCGGCGATTCCCTATATGGACGTTGCCGAGCGACTAGGCGTTTCCCGAACCCACGTCCGCAATCTGATGGCCTCCGCGGAAGCGGCGGGTCTCGTCAGGATCGTGGGGCGCGGTGGCCGCAGCATCGAGATCCTTCCCCGCCACTGGGTGAGCTACGACCGCGGCCTGGCCCTCGGTCTGTATCTGCACGATGCGGTCAATCTCGCCGTGATGCCCGAGTGGACGAAGCGCCAGGCCGAGGGCGCAGCCCGGCCGCTTGCTGCTACGGCCGCTGGATAGCACGTCAGCTCAACAAGGCGCGGCCATAGCCCGCATTGCGGGCAAAAGCGGAGCGGCCAGCCGAGGACGAGGCCCGGCAGCTTGATTCCTGGCCAGCCTATCGCGGTGATTTTCTTCGACGTCCCGGAATATGCGCAAAGTTTTCCGAACGCATCAGGCGCGGGACGGCTAGGTTGCTGGCGCCTGGAGGATTTTCATGAGTCTTTGTGATCGGCGTTTTGCTCGGTGATCTTTTGCGCATTTGAAACAGTCATATTTGGAGGAATTGCATGCCGGAGACGGTGGATGTCTTGCTGTGGTGTGCCGCGCTCGCGACGTGGCTCATGATGTTCTTCAAGATCGCCAGCGAAAGCGTGAAGAAGCTCGTGCTTTTTGTCCGCGGCAGAGCGAACAAGCCTCGGCGAACACCGCCCGACCGGCATCAAAACGCCGAGCGATGAGAGGCTTCTGCCTTGAATGTCATGGCGCGCGCGGAGAACTCCGAGGTCGAGGCGGCGCTGCGCCGCGAATCCCCAGGGGACAAGGTGAGCACTTTCGTGTATAAGAGACAGGTCATGGCGCGCGCGGAGAACTCCGAGGTCGAGGCGGCGCTGCGCCGCGAATCCCCAGGGGACAAGGTGAGCACTTTCATTCTCGTCGTCGATGACGAGCCGGACGTCGAAAGCATGTTTCGCCAACATTTCCGGCGCGATCTGCGCGCGAGCCGGTTCGTGATGGAATTTGCGACCTCGGCGCGGGCGGCTCTCGAGCAAGTCAAGGCCATTGCCGATCCGTCGCTGATCCTGATCCTGTCGGACATCAACATGCCCGGCATGAGCGGCCTGGAGATGCTGGCCGAGGTGAAGGCAGCGCGGCCGCGTGTGCCCGTGATCATGATCTCCGCCTATGGTGACGACGAGACGAAGAAGACAGCGGCGAAGCTGGGAGCGGCAGGCTTGTTGACCAAGCCGATCGATTTCAGCCTGCTCCGCCATGAGATCGATGCGCGCCTGGAGCACGCATCATAACGGCGGCAACGCCGCGAAGGTCGCCCACCGTTTTTTAGATGTTCCCGCCGGTTCAGGCCGGCCGCGTTGGTTTGTCCAGGAGGTAGTTTTGATCTTCTTGAAACGGATTTCGTTGTGCGCATTGGTTTGGCTGATAGTCGCAATTGCTGCCAGCAACGACGGCTTCACACAAGGTGGCGCTGGTTCGTCCCCTGCGCTGGCGTCTGACGGGCTCCCGGCGTGGGCCTTCCTGTGGGACCCGACCGTCCAGGTACCCACGCCCACCGACACGCCCAATACGCTTCCGGGCAGCAGCGCCGCGTTCAGTTGGAAACAGGCGCGGGATCTGTTCGCCGCGCTCGACTGGCATCCAGAGGCCCATCCGGCGATGCCGGACATTGTCGCGAACGGACGCAAGCCCGAGATTCGCGCGTGCGGAGCATGCCATCGCGTCGAGGGCACCGGCGGCCCCGAGAATGCAAGCCTCGCCGGTCTGCCTGTTGCATATTTCGTCCAGCAGATTGCGGACTTCAAAAGCGGAGCGAGAACGATGTCCGGCCCTCAGAGGTTGTCAACACAAGTCATGCTGGCCTCCGTCCGGAGCATGACGGACGCGGACATTCTGGCCGCGGCGGAATATTTCGCCGCGCTGAAGCGCAAGCAAATCATCAAGGTCGTCGAGACGGAAACGATTCCGAAAACGGGACCGTCGCGTCTGTTCTACGTCAGGAGTCCAGATGGAGGAATTGAACCGCTCGGCCAGCGCATCGTCGAGATGCCCGACGATGTCAACCAATTCGAGCTTCGCGACCCACGCGCGACGTTCACGGCTTATGTCCCGGTCGGGAGCCTGGCGAAGGGAGAGGCGCTGGTGAAGACCGGCGGATCGGGAGTGACTGTCGCCTGCGGTAGCTGTCACGGACCGGACTTGAAGGGCGTCGAGACCGTTCCTCCGATTGCAGGGAGATCGCCAACCTACATCATGCGCCAGCTCTACGAATTCCAGCACGGCAGCCGATCGGGAGCCGCGAGCGCCCCGATGAAACAGACCGTCGAGAAGCTGTCGCAGGACGACATGATCGCGCTCGCCGCTTACGTCAGCTCGCTCGATCCATAAAATCGCCTTCCCGGAAGGTGATTTGGCGATAATATGCCCGTCTCGGGTCGGGGGATCGGTATGGCGCGTCGTTCGGCGGCGGTGAGCGGTGCGCGCAAGCAGCGCGGTCGCAAGGTTGCGAAGACTGCAGCAATGAAGCCGGTGCGCAAACCGGCATCGGTTGCGGAGCTGCGCGCCCAGATGACCGCGGCATCCCGCGTGCTGGAGCTCATTGCCAAATCGCCGACGGACGTGCAGCCGGTGTTCGACGCCATCGTTCAGACCGTGGTCCGGCTCGTTGGCTGCGAGACGGCCTTCATCCAGCGTTGCGACGGCAAGCATTTCTGGAGCGTTGCCAGGTGCAGGCGTGACGATGGGCTGGTGACGGTCGTCAATCCCCGCCATGCGCCGATTGACCCCAATGCCAACTTTCCCTCGCGGGCCATTGTCAGCCGGGCGACCCTGCACCTGCCGGATTGGTCGCAGATCGAGCTTCCCGAATTCGAGCGCCGCATCCAGGAACAATTGGGCTACCATTCGGCCGTCTATCTGCCCCTGCTGCGCGAAGACGAATGTATCGGCGTGCTCGGGCTCGCCGGATCGCGGCCCGGCATGTTCGGCGAGACCGAGATCGCCCTCGCCGAATCCTTCCGCGACCAGGCATTCATCGCCATCGAGAACACGCGGCTGTTCAACGAGACACAGAACGCGCTGGCACAGCAAAAGGCCCTGTCGAACATCCTGAGCGTGATCAGCAATTCGGTCGCCGACGTCGAACCGGTGTTCGACGAGATCCTGCGGAGCGTCCAGCACCTGTTCGACGTGGAGGACCGCGTCATCTTTCGGATTCACGGTGATCTTCTTCACATCGCCGCAGTCGACGGCCCGAACGCGGACGCTGTTCGGCGGCTTTTTCCGGTGCCGCTGCGGGGGACCACAACCGACGAGGCGATACGCGAGCGCCGCCTCGTCAGCTACGACGACGTCCTGAATGGCGAGGGAGTGCCCGACGGACTGAGGGCCGTCGCAGCCCGGTTCGGCTATAGCTACTCGATCGCCACCGCCCCGCTGCTGGCAGGAGATCGCGCCATCGGCTCGCTCGTGGTTGCCCGCGTGAACATGAAGCCGTTTGCCGAAGACGAACGTCTCCTGCTCCAGACCTTGGCAGACCAGGCCGTGATCGCGATCGAGAATGCCCGGTTGTTCAATGAAACGCAGGAATCGCTTCAGCAGCAGACCGCGACCGCCGAGGTGCTTCAGATCATTTCCGACTCACCTGGCGAGCTCCAGCCGGTTTTCGAGGCCGTGCTACAAAAGGCGACCCGCATTTGCGACGCCCGATTTGGTTCGCTGCTTCGCTTTGACGGCAACGCGTTCCACTTCGCCGCCGACGTCGGGACGCCGGAGGCGCTCCGCGAATATATGAGGCGCCCTGGCCCGTTTCAGGGGCTGGCAGGAGGCATGATCGATCGCATTCACAGGACGCGACAGGTCCAGCACACCGCCGATTACGCGGCAGAAGCCGCCCCGGGCCTCGCGGCTAAACTCGGGGGCGCGCGGTCGACCCTTGGCGTGCCGATCCTCAGGGACGACGAACTGGTCGGCGCCATCGTCATCTACCGCCAGGAGGTCAGACCCTTCTCCGAACGCGAGATCGAACTCGTCCGGAGTTTCGCCGCGCAAGCGGCCATCGCGATCGAGAATGCCCGGCTGTTCAACGAGACTAGGGAGGCGCTGGAGCGGCAGACAGCGACGTCTGACATCCTCAAGGTGATCGCCAGTTCGCCCTCGGATACACAACCGGTGTTCGAAGCGATCGTCGGCAGTGCTGCCAGGCTGTTCGCGCCATGCGCAGCGACCATCACGACGTTGAGGGACGGCAAGCTGCACTGGAATGCGGTTGCAGAACTGGTCCGAAGCTTCGACCACGAGGCTGCACAGGCCACATATCCGATCGCGTTCGATCCGGAGCGCTCGCCCTCGGCCCAAGCCATGCTCGAACGCCGCATCATCCAGATTCCCGATGTCAGCGCACCCGATACTCCGGAGTTCACCCGACGGATCGCGCTGGCCGGGGGGTTCAGAAGCATCACTTTCGTGCCGCTGGTCCACAACGACAAGGGCATCGGCACCATCATCCTGACGCATCCCATCCTCGGCTTCCGGCACACTGACAAGCAGCTGGCTCTCATTCAGACCTTTGCCGATCAAGCGGTCATCGCGATCGAGAACGCGCGCCTGTTCGACGAAGTGCAGGCCAAGACGCGCGATCTGACCGAAGCGCTGGCTTATCAGACCGGGAGCGGCAATGTTCTCAGGGTGATCGCCTCGTCGCCTACCGATATCAACCCGGTGCTCGAGGCGATCGTAGAAAGCGCCCGCGAGCTTTGCGAGTCTGACGATGCCGTCGCCCTCTTGAAGGATGGCGAGAACCTTCGCTTCAGCGCACATTCCGGCCCGATCGCCTTGCGGATCGGCAAATGGCCGATCAGCCGCACCTGGACGGCCGGCCGCGCCTTCGTCGATCGAAAGCCGGTGCATGTCCACGACATGCTCTCCCAAGAGGGCGCCGAATATCCGGACGCCCGGGCGATGGGGCAGGCCACCGGAGCCGCCATTCGGACCGTTCTGTCGGTGCCATTGTTGCGCGGCGACGAGAGCATCGGCGCGATCCTGCTGCGCCGGACCGAGGTACGTCCGTTCAAGGACAAGCAGATCGATCTGCTGTCGACATTCGCCGACCAGGCCGTGATCGCGATCCAGAATGCCAGACTGTTCACCGAGACCAGGGAGGCACTGGAACGTCAGACCGCGACGTCGGATATTCTGAACGTGATTGCGAGCTCGCCGACCGATACACGGCCGGTGTTCGAGGCAATTGCCAGCAGGGCCAAGAGCCTGGTCGGCGGCTTTTCCAGTACGGTGTTCCGTTTCATCGATGGACAGGCGTATCTCGAAGCGTTCACGCCGACCACGCCGGAAGCGGATGAGGTCCTGACGTCGACCTTCCCTATGCCGGTCGCGGATTTTGCGCCGTTTCTCATGGCTCAGTCCGGCGAGGTCACGCAAATTCCCGATATCGAGGCCATCACGGATCAGATCAGGGATATCGGCCGCGCGAGGGGCTTTCGCAGCATGCTGTTCGCTCCGCTGATGAACAAGGGCGTGTCGATCGGCCTGATCGCGACGACCCGGATCGAGCCCGGCCGGTTCGCCGAGGATCACGTGCAATTGCTGAAGACCTTTGCCGATCAGGCGGTGATCGCGATCGAGAACGTCCGGCTGTTCGACGAGGTGCAGGCCAAGACGCGCGATCTCGAAGTCGCCTTGCAGCAGCAGACCGCGACCGCGGATGTCTTAAGGATCATCAGCCGTTCGGTGGCGCACGCAGCGCCGGTCTTCGACACGATCCTCGAAGCTTGCGGCCGTCTGTTTCACCCCTTTGACGCGGCCATCTATCTGGTCGAGGGCGACAGGCTGAGAGGCGTCGCGCATCGCGGGCCCGGAGCGGGCGACTGGGGCACGGACACCATGCCGCTGGAGGGCAGCCAGACCGGTCTAGCAATCGCAATGCGGCAACCGATTCATCTTCACGATCTCACCGACAAACCCGAAGTACCGGAGGACAAGAGGGCAGCCCTCAGGGAGGCCGGCGGCATGACCGTCTTGTACGCGCCCATGATGTCCCAGGACAGCGGGGTTGGTTCCCTCGTCCTCACGCGCCGGCCAAAGAGGCCCTTCACGGAATCGGAGGTCGGGCTGATCCAGACCTTCGCGGACCAGGCCGTGATCGCGATCGAGAATGCCCGGCTGTTCGACGAGGTGCAGGCGCGCACGCAGGAGCTTTCGAAGTCGCTCGAAGACCTGCGGACGGCGCAGGACCGCCTGGTACAGACCGAGAAGCTGGCTTCGCTCGGCCAGCTCACCGCCGGGATCGCGCACGAGATCAAGAACCCGCTCAACTTCGTCAATAATTTCTCGGCGCTTTCAACCGAATTGACCGACGAGCTCAGGGATGTGCTGGCCGGAGAGAACCTGACCGCGCCGGGCCGCGAGCAGGTCGACGAGTTGACCGGGCTTCTGAAAGACAACCTCGGCAAGGTCGTGCAGCACGGCAAGCGCGCCGATTCCATCGTCAAGAACATGCTGCAGCATTCGCGCGAAGGCTCCGGCGAGCGTCGTTCGCAGGATCTCAATGCATTGGTCAGCGAGAGCCTGAACCTTGCCTATCACGGCGCCCGGGCAGAACGATCCGACTTCAACATCACGCTGGAGCAGGATCTCGATCCCGACGCTGGCGCGGTGGAGGTGTACCCGCAGGACATCACCCGGGCGCTGCTCAACCTGTTTTCCAACGGCTTCTACGCGGCGATCAGCCGCAAGAAGGACGCCGACGGCACGGCGTTCGAGCCCGTGCTCAGCACGACAACCAGACGAGCCGGCAACACCGTCGAAATTCGAATCCGTGACAACGGAACAGGCATTCCGGCCGAGATCAGGGAGAAGATCTTCAACCCCTTCTTCACGACCAAGCCGACGGGCGAAGGCACCGGCCTCGGCCTCTCGATGACGCACGACATCATCGTCAAGCAGCATGGCGGCAGGATCGACCTCGCGACCGAAGCCGGCGCGTTCACCGAATTCACGATCACCTTGCCGCGTGCGAACGGGGGCACGAAACCCACGTGAGCCGTTGGGATCTTGTGGCCATCGCCGCGTGTGGCGACAGCCTTCAACTTCCGACGCCGCCGACCAGCCGCGGGCGGCGATTTGTGCGCGGGCTCGCAGCCGCTCGTGCACGCAGCCATTCGCGGAAACTGACGATTTCAGGACAATCCGCGGTGCCCTCCGGCGCGATCAGCCAGTCGCCCAGCCCGGATCCCTCCGTGACGCGGTCGCAGCGATAGCCCGGATGATGGCCGAGGCTTCGGGCGATCAAGAGATCGACCTTGCCTTCGACCAGTTCGTGCAGTCCGGCTGGCTGCAGCACGCGCAAACCGATCTCCGCATGCGCCTCGCGAAACTGCGCTAGATCGAGCCGGCGCAAATCGAGGCTGGCGTGCACGCCCAATTGCAGCAGCACGGCGCCCGCCGGTTTCAATTGCGAGGTCGCCTCCGCGATGTGACGAAAGCCCCTGGAGACGCCGGGCAGATAGGCCTGGCCTGCAGCGGTCAGGATGAGTTGCTTGTGCAGTCGCTCGAACAGCTGCACGCCAAGGCGGGCCTCCAGCGCCTTCACCTGCTGCCCGACGGCGGCGGGCGTGACGTGCAGCTCGTGCGCGGCGAGCTTGAAGCTGAGATGCCGCGCGGCGGCTTCGAAAGCGCGCAGCGCGTTGAGGGGCGGAAGGGCGTGGGTCATCGCGATGCGCAGTTTGACACCGATGAGCGCCGGTCTTGCAATAGATTTTCTTACGTTGAGCCGCAGGAATGATGCTTTGCGCCGGCCTATCCTCCCCGGCTACAGGTCGGCTCGTCACATTAAGAGAGCCCCTATGACCGAGATCCATCCCTTCTACGAGCAACATCGCGATGCCATGGAAGCCGCGATGCGCCACCGCCTCGACCTCGCCGAACCGATCCTGCGCGAACGTACCGATCTCACCGACATCGACGGGATCAGGCGGGACGCGATGGACGAATTCGAAATCGTGCTCACCCAGATGCCCTACGTCGGAGGCGCTACGAGCCGCATGAGCGATGTCTTCGTGCGCCTCACCGGATTCATGGCGACGAGCCGCGTGCTGCGTCGGCATGGCGTGCCGCTGCCCGTCATCCGCGACATCGAGCGGGAGACCTACAAGGCGCAATTGCTCGACGTGCCCGAGGCCAAGCGTCTCGCCGCGGGAGATCGATTCATGTCGCCGGAAAACCAGGCCGTGCTGCGCGAGCAGGCGGCCAGAAGCACGACGGAGAACCACCAGGCCGAATTTCCGGAGGATTTCGTCTACGATTTCGTCGAGCCTGATACGAACGACAATTTCGAATTCGGCATCAATTACCGGGCCTGCGGCTTCTGCAAATTCGCCAGCCGCCATGGCGACAAGGACATTCTGCCGAGCATCTGCGGCCTCGATTTCGATGCCTATGCAACGCTCGGCATCCATCTGGAACGGACTCAGACGCTGGCTGGCGGCGCGAGCCATTGCAATTTCCGCTTCTCGCGATTGCAACGTGACTGATGACGTCGCAACCGGCCTCCCGCATTCGCAAGCGGCACTAATGCGCTCCGCAGCGGCAGTTTTCGTAATCCACGGGATCGTGGCTGTTGAAAATCGTCACACGATCGCCGTGGCTCAGCTTCAGCTCGCGTAAGCGCGCCTGGTTGGCAATGCGGGCGTTGCGGTCCATGTCGACGCGGCGCTGGAAATAGCGGAGCACCAAAGGCGCGCGTGGTGATGCGTCGAGCTGGGCATGATGGAAATAGCTGTCGCCGGCATGCAGCAGCCATTTGTCGCCTGAGCGCACCGCGATGCCGCAATGGCCTGATGTGTGGCCGGCGAGCGGGATCATCACGATATCCGCCTCCTTGTCGCCAAGCGCGCGGACGCCCTTGAAGCCGAACCAGTCCTCGCCGGCCTCGCCGTAGAACGTCCAGCTTGGCCCGTGCCCCCATTGCTCCGTGACGTAGCGCCCCTCGGGCGGCGCGGGCTTGCGCAACACCGCCATGTCGTACTCGGCGCGATGGACGTGGATCGCGGCGTGGGGAAAGTCGGGCACGCCACCGGCATGATCCCGGTCAAGATGCGTCAGCAGCACATGGCGGACGTCAGAAGGCGAATAGCCGAGCGCCCTCACCTGCTGCACGGCCGTCTCCGCCGGATCAAGCTTCGGCGCGGTCTGGCGCAGCCAGCGTTTTCCGAGCCGGTCGGGCGTCGCGATATCGCCAAGGCCGATGCCGGTATCGACCAGAGCGAGGCCGTCACCGGTCTCGATCAGCAGGCAATGGCAAACCATGCGGGCGCGCTGAAACAGGCCGCCGGTGCCGTTCACGAGCCGTCGGCCCATGGGGCACATGGTGCCGGTGTTGAGATGATGGATCTTCATGAACGATGCTCGCCTGTTGTGAACAGGCCGTTCTTGTCATTCCCTCATCCATAGGTAAAATATCAACTATTGATAATATCTATAGGATGTAACTATGGATATCCGCGAGCTCCGCTATTTCGCCGCCGTCTACCGCGAGCGCAACCTCACGGCTGCGGCGCGCACCTGCTTCGTGTCGCAGCCGTCGATCTCGACCGCAATCACCAACCTCGAAGCCGAGCTAGGCACCACGCTGTTCATCCGGCACAAAAAGGGCGTCGCGCCGACCGCCTCGGCCGAGCAGTTTCACAGCGTTGCCCGCCGCATCATCGACGAGGCCGACGTCGCGCGCAGCCTGTTTCGCAAGCCCAGTACCAAGACCACTGTGACGCTCGGCCTGATGCGCACGCTCGACGTGCCCCGGACGATCGCGCTGCTGAAGCCGCTGACGGCGCGCGGTGACATCGCTCTCCGGCTCGTCGGCAGCGACGAGCGCGCGGACGCACGGATCATCTCGAAGAGCATGCTTGGAGATGACGAGCATTTCGTCCCGCTCTGGAGCGAGCGCTACGTCGCGGCGCTGCCCCCGTCGCATCCGCTGACGCTCAAGGAGAAGCTCCGCGCCGCCGACCTCGCCGACGTTCCCATGATCGACCGTTGTCATTGCGAGCAGAGCGCGTTCTTCGGCCGCGCCACGCAACGGCGCCCATCCGCAGCCATCGCGCAATCCGAGGATTGGGCCATGGCGCTGGTCGCGGCCGGAATCGGCATCGCCATCGTCCCCGAGGGCGTGGCGAAAGGCCATGGCGACGTCGCCATCCGTGAGATCGACGTGAAGGTCAAACGCGAGGTCGGACTCGCCTATCGCGCATCGGTGCCACTGGCGGATCCGTTGAAGGATTTTATCGGAAAGCTGCGGCGCGGCGGCACGAAGCAACGGCCCTCCAAGCGTACAACATCCAGCCGCCGGCGCAACTCGCAGAACTATCCGAGCAGGCCCTTCAGGCCGGCATAGATGGAGCCCACAGCCGTCGCGGCCACGCCGGCCAGCGGGCCGACGGTCTGCATCAAATCCTGAATCAGACGCGCGCGGCGGCGGAGCTGCTCTTCGCCGACATGCTGCCCAAGCAGGCGCGCCACCTTGAAGGCAAAAGCATTGGGTTTCCCGCCCTGGCCGAGAACGCGTGGCAAGACCTGGAAGATGACGACTCCCAGGATGTTTCCGGACACGAAGGCGAGCAGGATGCTCGCACCGTATTCGAACACTTCGCGCCATTCGACCCACACCGTGGGCAGGATCGGAACATCATCATGGAATCCGGTCACCGTCAGCATCGCCTGGATGCTGACGCTGGCGAGCAGCAACGCCAGCACGAACGCTCCAAACGCCGAGACCCGATGCAGAGGATAGGCTGCGAACCCGAACAGCAGCGGGACGATGATCGACGCGATCCGGAGCGGAATTGGAGAGAGATTGAAAGTGATGGTGACCAGAATATGCGCGACCGTCAGCAGGACGGCCGGAATGACGACATAGAGAAACGCATGCGTCGCGAAATAACGCAGCGGATTCTTGTAGCGCTCGAGCCGGACATTGACACGGTCGAGATCGCGCCTGAGCCTGTCCAGCTCGGCAACGATGTCACCGATCTCCAGAAGCGTCGGCCGCACGACGCGCAGATCGCGCGAGCAATGCTTGCACGCGATGGCTTCATCCTTGATCGTCTCGGCGCAGAACGGACACTCCATCGTTACCGCGACTTCCTGCGCCGCATGATGGTCTCGACCTCGTCCCTGGCCCGCGCCAGCTCTTCGCGCAACTGGTCGCGCTTGCGCAGGAGATCGTCGCGCTCCGCAAGCAGCGTCGCAGGCACGGCGATGTCTCGCGAACAGGAGGCGCAGACCAGCGCGCGATCGGCATTCTCGGCCTGGCAGTAAGGACACATCACTTGGGTGCGACCTTGAGGGTGAAGATGGCCGTGCCCGGCCGCCCGTCGCTGTCCTTGATGTCGACCCGCACGGTGTACTCGCCGGGCGGCAATTCCGCATCCTGCATGTTGATCCCGTCAGCCTGGACGAACGGCTTGACTCGGGGCGTCAGATCGACGTTCGGCGTGCGGAGGAAGGTCACCTTGACCGATTCAGGATCGATCTTGGCACCGCCGAACGACTCGAACTTCAACTGAAGCCGCATGGGCGAGGAGACGGAATCACTGGACGAGACGAACTCCACCTTCGGACCACGCAGGATACCGCGCCTGTCGGCCGCAACCGCACCCTTCGGCGGCGGCAGCTTTGCCTCCTCCTCCGTGATCAATTGCGTCGCGCGCGACGGTCCTGAAAACAGAATAGCCGCTACAACGAGCCCGAAACAGATTTGCCGTTTCATTGTCATTCCGATCTTCCCAATCGTCCTAACGCACGCCGCCATCACCGATGATCGTATACGGCGCCCAGAACAGTGGATGCGCGTAGGCGAACTCGGTCTTGCCCTCGCTGTTCAGGTAGCCGGGACCGTCGACCAGCGCCATCATCGCCTGCCGCAGGGCTTCGCTCCGCGACAGTTTCGGATCGTCGGCCTGCCGCTTGAACAGGTCGGTCACCAGTTGCCGGGCCGATTGCGAATGCACCGACCAGTTGGTCACGAGCAAGGCGCGCGTGCCCGCGTAGAAGAAGGCACGGCCAAGGCCGGAGGCGGCCTCCGCACCGGCGCCTGCACCAGCGCCGGTGTTGCAGGCGGACAGGATCACCCAGTCGGCGTCGAGCTTGAGGCCGAGAATTTCCTCCATGGTGAGGAGGCCATCTCCGCTATCGCCGGTCACCGCCGGCGACGACAGGGCAAGCGCCGGCTGCGTCAGACCGTTGAGCTCGCCCGGGACGAGACCGTGCGTGGCAAAGGCGATGATCCTGAAGCCGGAGAGATTCATCGTCTTCACCGCGCTCTCGGTCGCGTTCTTGCCGAGGAAGAGCACTTTTGAGGGATCCGCCTGCAAGGCCAGCGCGATCGATTTGAGCTCGTCGGCCGTATCAGGAAGGCGCGGCAAGAGGCCGAGTTCGGCGCTGTCGACGCCTTCGAGCTTCGGGCTGCTGCGACGCTTCAGCGGCACGCCGCGGGTGACGTTGCCGCCGACATCGGCAACCTGAATCTTGGCGTCAGCGCTCTCTGCCTCGGCTTGCTGATCCTTGTTGAAATAGGGATCGCCGAACGCCACGAGATCACCGCGGCCGGGCTTGCCCGGCGGCAGCTGACGCAGTGTTCGCAAGGCGGCTGCCGACGGCACCGTCGAGACGGCATGGGTCCGCGCCAGCCACGGCACGTTGCGGTAACCGACGAACAGCGGATCCTCGTCCGCGGCCACCTCGGTCGGCGCAGTCGGCAACAGCGACAGCGGCAACAGGCCGAGCGCACCGTTGGTCACTACGATCAGGTTCTTCGCCGGCTTCCATCCGCTCTCGACCGGTTTCAGCAACAGTTCATAGAGCTCGTAGCCGAGCTTGAGATCGAACGGCGGAATATCCGAGATCATCGCCGCCTGCGGCTCAAGCGCTTCCCGCAGCATGCGGATCTTGGTCTCGATATCACCGATACCGGCCTTCACGGCGGCGAATGCCACCGGACCAGATTTCGGGACGGCCCAGACGAAGCTGCCATTTTGGCCGAAATAGAACGACAGCATCGCTTCATTGTCTGACAGCGTCGCGCGGATCTCGGCAACGCTCGGCGGCTTCGGCGAAACCAGATCGGCGTAGACAGGGAACTTCTGCTTGATCTCCTGGCGCGCCTTGTCGCGTTCACCGCGCAAGGCCGCGATCGAGGCCTGGATCTGCTGCGCCCCCTTCTCGTCGCGCTCCGCCGAGGGAATGGCGAGGACGTTGTTGAGCGTGCCGAGCTGGGCGTTGACCTGTTTTGTCAGATCCTGCTCCTTGCGGACGAGCTCGGCGAGCGCGGGATCCTTCGCCGCCGCACGCGCGCTGGAGGCTGCCAGCGCCTGCTGCACGGAGCGGCCACGGATGGCATCGGCAAGGCCGAACGTCTCCTCGCCGATGGAGCCGCTGGCGCCCTCGGCCCGGGAGAGCAGCAGGAGGTAACTCTCGACGATGGCCTGGAGCCGCTGGCTGCGCGCGGCGACGACAGTGGTGTTCTCGTCGTCGGCGTTCTCGTTTGCATTCGCCATCATGATCGGAATGGCGGCCTTAAACTCCCTGATCGCGTCGGCATCGCGCCGCGCGCGCATCAGGCCGATCGCCAGGGTGCCGCGCGCCGACGCCGCATCGAAATGGTTCTCTCCGACCCGCCCGATCTGCTTCTTGACCAGTTGCTCGGCGGCGGCGATGCCGTCATCGAGCTGGCCGGAATTGTAGAGGGCGAGAATGCGGGCCGGATTGAGCTCGATGACCTGGCGACGCTGCGGATCCCAATTGGCGACGGCCTTGTCGATTCGCGCAAACATGTCGTTGGCTTCGGCATTGTTGCGCCGCAGGTTGAGGATGCCGGCGAGCTGCGAGAGCAGTTGCACGGTCGATTGCGAATCCTCGGGCACGCCGACCGTCTTGTTGATCTCGAGCGCGACGCGGCCGAGCTGTTCGGCCTCCTCGTAACGGCCTTCGTCGACCAGGATGCCGGCCAGTCCCATCACGTAACGCGGCGTCACCGGATTGTACTTGCCGGTGTCCTTCAGCCGCGACAACAGCGCCCGACGCGCGTCGACCTCGGCTTCGGCGAGCCTTCCCTGCCGCGCCTTCATGCGGGCCTGGCTCAGAACCATAAGATCGATTGCCTGCAACAAAACGGTTTCAGCGGGCGGATTCTCGAAGTCCAATACCCCCTTCATACCGGCGCGTTTGCGCTGCTCAGTCAGGCGATAAGAGGCCTCGGCCTCGCTGAACTGCCCGCGAGCCTCGAAGATCATAGCGCGGGTGCCCTCGATTTCGGACTCCCAGTTCTGCCCCACCTTCGCATAGCTGGCGCGCCATCCGGGGAGGCCGCTCGTCCGAGCCTCCTGGATCGCGGCCTGGCTGCGACGCAGGTAAGCTTCAGCTTGCGCAACATCCCCCATCTGAATGAGGCTACCCGCAATCGCGCGGTAGGAAGAGAACTGATAGCCCTTGGCGCCAGGCTGCGTGGTGATCTCACGCAACTGCCGTTGATACATCTCGACGGATTTTTTTGGATCGCCGGCGGCCGAATATTGCAGCGCCACGAGTTGCATCAACCGTCCCATCATTCTCGGGCTGATGCCGCCGCGTCCCGCCTCGATGGCCTTGTTGGCATCAGCAATGGATTCGGCAAGCCGTCCAAGCTGGGCGCGCGCATTGGCGCGATCGAAATAGAACTGGGCGAGATCCTCGCGGCCCTCTTTGCCCGTGGGCATCGAATCCGCGTCCGCCTTCAGCTCCGCAATCAGCTTTTCGTTCGGCTTTTCGCTGTCGAGGATCGCGGTGATGTCGGAGATAGTGCGCGGCGGCGCGATGAAGCCCTTGGGCAGTGCCGTGCCGGGTTCCAGCTTGGGCGCGGCTTCCTTCGGAAGCTCGACGGCGACGTTGGCGCGGCCGTTGGCGGCGTTGAGAGCCGCCAGCACGCAAGCATGGACCTGCGGCGAGGCCTTAGCGCGGCATGCTTCCCGATCAGCACCGCCGCCCGCATGCATGCAAGCCTGCACGATCGGCTTGCCGACGGTCATCCGGCAGTTCTCGCGCGCCGCCTCCTGGGTCAGCGCGGCGGCGGACGCGGTCGATCCGAGCAGAACGGCGAGGACCAGCAATTTTCGCGGCAGGGTGACGTTCAGACGGCCGTTAAAAGGACTTGCGGCGTTGAAGCTCATCTCGCAGGACCTTTGGATGAAATAGCTTGAAGAAACGCGACAATCCTACCCCTATAGCGCGGGAGGGCAATCACCAATCGGTAGGGGGGCGGAGTGCTCAAGGGGGTTAACGACAGCCGACGGCGCCGCGTCATCGGACGCGTGTGGTGGCAGAACCTGTGCTGGCTGATCGCGCTCACTGGCGGGCTGGTTGCCGGCTGGAGCCTCGCAACCGCTGCGGACGGACAGGAGTGGAAGGCAGCGGTCTGGGAGTCCGACGCAATCTACCGCGGAGCCACAATCGCCCCTGACCTCGTTCTGCCCGATGTCGCCGAGACGGTCGACCGGTTGACTTCACCACGGATGGCGCTGATCAAACCAGCCGGTTCCGGCCCGTTTCCAGCTATCGTTCTCATGCATCAGTGCAGCGGGCTGAACGTCGCGGTTGCGGCCTGGGCGCGCACCGCCGTCTCGCACGGCTACGTCGTCTTGCTCATCGACGGCCTCGGGCCGCGCAACGTCAAGAGCGTCTGCTTCGGTCCCCAAAACGGTGTGAATTTCTTTCGCGGTGCGCGTGATGCGCTGCAAGCGGCCGAGCATCTGCGACGCATGCCCTATGTCGATCCGCAACGAATTGCACTCGTCGGTTTTTCGTGGGGCGCGATGGTGGGCCTGCTGGCGGCGAGCCCTCATTACGTCGAGGCCTTGAAGTCGGGCCCGGGATTTGCGGCTGTCGCCAGTTTTTATCCCGGTTGTTTCCGCATCACGCCGAAGGAACGATCGCCATATGATCTGGTCAATGAAGATGTGTCACGACCACTTCTGGTCTTGATGGGCGATGCTGACACCGAGACGCCGGCGCAGGAATGCCTCGGCAAGCTCGACGTGCTCAAGCGCGGCGGCGCTCCGGTCGAATGGCATCTCTATGCCGGCGCAACGCACTGCTGGGACTGTCGGCACCGGGACGGCTTCAGCAAGATCGACGTCCGCGGCAGTCACGTTACCTATCATTTTCGTCAGGATGTGACCGACGATTCCCGGCGCAGGCTGTTCGAGTTTCTTGATCGGGCCATGCCGAGAGGGCCGTAGCGGCGGACGCTCAGCCCTTCGACACCACCGCGCGGCCGTAAGGAGGCTGCGACTGCACCGGCGGATTGGCGGTCTGGGCGGCGAGCTCGCCGATCAGGCGGTCGGCATCTGCCGCCATTCCGTCGGGCGCCTGGATCACCAGCCGCTCCAGCCCCCAGCGGTAGGACGAGACGCGCTGCTCGAGCGATTGCTGCACCCATTGGACGATCAGCGCGTTCTCCTGCATGCGCGCGACTGCGTCCGCCTTTTCCTTCGGCGACAGTTCGGAGACGCGCGCCATGCTGGCCTCGCGCTTCTTATCGAGGTCGATGACGCGGATCGCGCAGCCGAAGAACGGCTCGAAGCGGGTGATGTCGTTGCGCACGTCCTCGATCAGCTGCGCATAGCGCGAGGAATGCGAGCGGTGCGGCTCGTCGATCAGCGTGCGCCCGTACATGGTACGGTCGAACACGACCTTCTGATGCCACGGCGACGGCAGCGGCCTGTAGTCGCCGAACACGCTCTTCCAGGCCGGCCGCGACAGCGGCGGCTCGATCATGGGATAGGCGAGGTCGCGAAGCTGGCGCTCCTCGTCGGTGAGCTGGAATTGGGAGGCCTTCAGGCCGAGGCTGCCGGTGGCCTCGATGCCAAGCCAGCCGTGCATGTCGTCGCTGCGCATGTTGGCGCGGGTGCGGCCGAAATCACCGCCGCTGCAGGCAGCGAGCGATGCGCCCATCAGCGTCAGCAGGATGGCCGATGCGAGCTTGCGAATCTGGCGGATGGAGTCCGGCATTGCAAAGCCGGACGCTAGCGGCGACGACGACGGCGCCCCGGCGCAGTGCCCGCTTCCGGTCCACGATCGCCGCTGGTTCCGTCCGCCTCGCGCTCGATGCGAATGACGGGAAGGATCAAGATCGTCCCCATGTCCGCGCGCGGTGTGACGTCGCCCGACGAGCCCACCCGGCGACCGGCCGGAAATTCGATGATGGTCCCCATGTCAGCTCTCTCAATTGCCGCGCGACCAAACGCGCCCCTGCAACATGCGGGGCATTAGGATCAGTTTATGGTTAACGGGATGTAAAGATGGCCTTTGGACCGTAACCGCACGGACCGCCCCGGTTCGTCCCGCAACGATGCGAGACCGCTTGAAATGGGCGGGGTCGCTTCACATCTCGTTTTCCTTAACGAGCCTTTAAAGGAACCCCTGATAGGCTTCCGACAACAGTTTTTCCCGAGTTGCGTTCGCCTCCATGACCAAGTCGCTGTTTCCCGGATTCGACGGGCTGATGACGCTCTCCCGCCGCGAGGGCGTGGATGTTCGCCCCACATTGCTGCGCGTGTTGACCGATCTCTACGTGCAGGCCAGCACCCATAGCGAGGACGAGCAGCGGCAATTCATCGAGCTTGCGACGCGGCTGATCGACCAGGTCGATGACGCGACGCGCGCTTCCGTCAAGGCGAAGCTTGCGATCTATCCGCACACGCCCGTGCCGGTGCTGCAAAAGCTCGGACTGGTCGCGGCGCAAGAAGGCCGCCGGGTGCCGCTCGCGCGCGCAATCCCGCAAGCTCCGCCCGCCCCCTCGCCTGCCCGCGCGCCGACCGACGCGGAAGTGCGCATGGCCGCCAACATGGCGATGCAGCCGAAAGAAGCGGCCGAAATCCACGACATGTTCTTCCGCGCCGACGCAAACCAGCGCGCCCTGATCCTGCAAAACCTGGCGCAGACGCCGCTGAAGGCGGCGCCGCGGATTCCGACGGTGCACGCCAAGCGCGCGATCCAGGTGCTGGAGATGGCCGCGATTGCCGGAGATGTCGACAGTTTCACCTACGAGCTCGGCGACACCCTGATCCTGCCCTGGCGCGTCGCGACCGAGATCGTCGAGGATGCCGGCGGCGAGGCGCTTGCGGTCGCGGCGCGCGCGCTCGACATGCCGAGTCCGAATTTCCAGCGCATCCTGCTGTTCTTCAAGCCGGCGATCGGCAATTCCGTGAACGAAGTCTACCGCCTGTCGCGCCTCTATGACCGCCTCAGCGACCGCTCCGCGCTGGTGATGCTCGCCGCCTGGCGCGGCTCGACGCTCGCCGTCACGCGCGCCAAGTATCAACCTGCGCTGCATGACAGCGACCGGCAACGTGCGCGCGCCGCGGTCGGCCAGACGCGGCCGAGCGTGCAGCCCGGGTCGAGTCCGGCCGTGCGCACGGGCAGCGGCGGATCGTCGGAGCGCTGAAGCGAACGCACCTCGCTCTAGAGGCACGAGTCAGGCCGACGTTTCCTCAATTTTCGACTGATCGAGCTTGCTGCAATAGATGGCGGCCTCCATCAGCAAGATCAGCGCCACGTGCGGTGGCAGCACATCTTTCACGTCTCGAATGGGACGATTCGAGGCATAGGCCGCGATAGCCGACCACCATTTCACGGGAGCTGCCGGGTATTCGCGGCTCGCGCCCGGAAATTTCCCTGAAAAGCACGTAAGAGCCAACGGCCACACCACCTTGAGAAGCTCGCGCGCCGGCAGATGGGCCTGGTGCTTCTCCCCGACCGAGGACTTGCCTTCGCCTGTCCCGCCAATCGTCGCGGCAACGTGCTTGAACATTGCATCAAGCCCCGGCATCTGTTGCCCTTGCATGCCGGCACTCATTGCACCGCCGGCAGCCAAAGCCCAAACACACCTGTTTGCGTCGGCGTCAGTCCTGGGCACCAGCATGAAGTTCAGCGCATCACCAAACCAATACTGTTCGCCGGAGGTCACGCCGACGCGGTTGATGTTAACGCCCATCACGGGTGGGGCCTCGGCAAATAAGGTCCTCTGCGCGGCGTATCCAGCGATCGCTCCAACAGCTGAAATGTAGGTTTCGGCGTGGATTCGACCGTTGGTCGTCAGGCGACGCGGCAGGTTCTCGATGAGATGACCGAGAGCTAGATTGCACGCCACTTCATCCAGCGTTTTCCGCCAGGGCCATTCGGTCGCTACGGCACTCATCTACGTCCTGATAATGGAAGCCGAAGCCGAGCAAACCCGAGGCGGGTACAAGTCGACAGGCTTAGAGAAAAGATGTCTGATTCACTCGCGCAGCAAATTACCAGATCAACTTTTGATTGTCACCATCGCGCGAGACATCGAGATCATTCTGCGATGGGCATGACCGCTAGAGGTCGATCGCACCCATCGCGAACAGCACGTTAAGAACGATCACTAAGCCGATCACGATCGCGATACAGGTGCCGAGGACCCGAAAATACTTTCGGTTATATGGCTACAGCAAAAAATACCCGATGAAGAAGCGAAAGAGCGTAAAGCGCTCGTCCTTCAGCGCACCCAAGGCCATCATCAGCATCGCCCACGCGGCAACCAACCATACCGGTCCGATCAGGCGGGGGGCGACGATCGCAAGAGGTCGACACCTCGCTAGGTCTTCGCGAGGTCGAGGAAATGCCGCCCGGCGCGATCCTCGGTCTCGACGATCCAAGCATCGGGATCGAAGCGGAGCTCCTTGGTCAGGCGCTCCTCCACTGCCGACTCAGGCACGGGCTGCGCCGCAGCCGGCACGAAGAAGCGATCGATCGGTCGGCCGTCGTCATAAGAGCTCTGCGGTGCCGGCACGTAGAGCATCGCGTTGCCGTCGAGCAGCGACACCTTGACGAACACCGCGCCCGCCTCCTCGGCGCCGCGACGGCGCACGGCGCCGAACACGCCCTCGGTCTGGCAACGGCGCAAGTAGGCTGAGACCCAGATGTGTGATTTCAAACGCATGGGTGCACGATAGGCCAGCGCCGCAAGCAGCACCAGCCGTCAGGCCTCGTGAACGATGACGATTATTCGATCGGATGGCCGATCGCTGCGGCGAGCTCGCGCAGCAGGCGGTCCGACACCTGGCCGGTGACGGGCATCTTGTGCTGGCGCTCGAAGGTCTGGATCGCCGTCTGGGTCTCGCCGCTCATCGTGCCCGTGATCTTCAAATTGCCATAGCCGTATTCGGAGAGCGCGCGCTGCACGCCGGCGAGGCGACGCGCCGCCGGGCTTTGCTGCGGGATAGGCGCTGGCGGCCGCGCGACGGCCACTGCAGTCGGTGCCGACGTGGGTGCCGTGGCCTTGATCACCAGATTGGTCATGGGATCGCCCGAGCGCGGCGTCGATGCGGTGGTCTCGGCGGGCTTCTCAGCCAACTTCTCTTGCGCCTTCTCGGCCGGCTTTGGCTCGACGCGAAACTCGGTTGCCTTTGGCTCGAGCGGCGAGGTATCGGCGCCGACGGGGCGCGGGCGCGGCATGGGGCTGGACAGCGACGCGGGCGACGGCGCGGGAAGATTGATCACAGTGCCGAACATCGGCGCCGGATGCCGGCCGGTCTGCAGGAACAGCGCGTTCGCAACAATGGCGCTGACGGCCGCTGCCGCAACGAGGCCTGCCAGCGTGTCCTTCGGGCTGTGCAAGAGTACGCGCATCACGAGATTGCGCTCGGTCTCGATATCCACGACCGCAGCCTTGGCGCCGCCCTTGGCACCGCGGCGGCGCGGAGCAGCTTCGTCGTTGGCAGACTTCTTAGGCACTTTTCTTCACCAGAGCAGGTTGTTCCTGAACGTCATGTCGGAGCACCGGCGTCAACGTCGCGATCTTGCTCTCGGCCGGCTTCACTTGCGGCGGCGTGTAGACGAGCGGCAGCTTGACGGTGACGGCGGTGCCTTCGCCGAGCTTGCTTTGTACCGTCAATTCGCCGAGATGCAACGCCACGAGATTCTTCACGATCGAAAGGCCGAGGCCCGTGCCTTCGTGACGGCGCTCATAGGTCTTGCCGCACTGGAAGAACGGCGCGCCGATACGTTTGAGATCGTCGGCGGCAATGCCGACACCGGTGTCGCTGATGCGCAGGGTCAGCTGCGAAGCCGATGCCGACGCGGACACGGTGACCTGGCCGCCGCGCTCGGTGAACTTGACGGCGTTGGCGACGAGATTGAGCACGATCTGCTTGAACGCGCGGGGATCGCCGGTCATGACAGGCAGGTCCTGCGGCGCATCGGTGATGAGATCGACGCCGTTCTCGCGCGCCTTGAGCGCGAGCAGATTGCAGCAATGAATCAGCGAGGCGCGCGGTGCGAACGGCTCCGACGCAATCTCGAAATTGCCCGATTCCATCTTCGACATGTCGAGGATGCCGTTGACCACCGACAGCAGGTGCTTGCCGGAATCGTTGATCAGCTCGGCATATTCCTTGCGCTGGCTTGCTGCCAGCATCAGGGTCTGCTCCTGCGCGATCATCTCGGAGAAGCCGATGATGGCGTTGAGCGGCGTGCGCAACTCGTGGCTCATGGTGGCGAGGAAGCGCGTCTTGGCGGCATCGGCGGCTTCGGCCGCGCTGCGCGCCTGGTCAAGCGCCTGCTCGGACAGCTTGCGATCGGTGACGTCGCGCATCACCGCCACGACCTCGAGCTCGGCGGTAGCTTCGCTGTAAGGATTCTGGCGGCGCTGGTCCTGATCGAGCGGCCGGCAGCGCATCTCGACCCAGATGAAATCGATCTGGTCCCGCTCGGAACCGCCGGGCTCGCGCCGCACCCGGAATTCGACACTGCGCACGTCGCCGCGCGCGGCATCCGACAGCGCGGTGAGATAGGCCGGACGATCGGCAACGTGGACGCGGTCGAACAGGCCGTGGCCATGGAGTTGCGCAACCGGCATGCCGAGCATGGCCTCTGCCGCCGGCGAGATGAACTGCACGGCGCCGTTGCGCTGGTGCCGGGAGATCACATCGCTCATGTTGCGGGCGAGCAGGCGATAGCGCTCCTCCTCGCGCGAGAGCAGGGTAACGCTGGTGCGCGCAAGCGACTCGGCGCCGAAGGCGAGGCCGGCAGCATAGAGCGTTGCGGAGGCAACGCCGAACGCCATCATCACGCCATGTTGCGCGGTGCTGAGCTCTCCGGAGGGCAACCAGCCGAGCTGGCCGAGCAGGATCAGAATGGCGGCGCAGGACAGTGCGAGCAGCGAGGCAAAGGCCGCGACGCGGCGCGAGGCCGACAACGCGGCCTCCAGCGGGACCACGACCAGCCAGACCGCGGCGAATGATTCGATACCGCCGGTCGTGGCCGCGATCGCCATGATCAGGCCGGCGAGCGCCAGCGACGACAGCACGTGGGCGCCTTCGTAGCGCCCGGTGCGCGACAGGAACCAGGACAACAGGATCGGCGCGATCAACCAGGCGAAGGCAGCGACCTCGATCGCGCTCGGCACGCCACGCAGGACGAGATAGACGGGAAATGCGGCAAAGGCAGCCAGGCTTCCAAGAAGCCGCGGCGCCATGAAGGCCCGATGGCGCGCACGCGTCAGCGCATCGTAACGCGCGGAGGGATGCAGCAACGCATCGAGACAATCGCGGATGATACTCAAAACTGTCACGGGTCTCGCGCTTCGGCTCACTCGTCAAAAGACGCGCCGGAACGCCTCCTTGTCGTTGAGCCACCGTGTCAGAGCGACCTTAAACGAGTGCTAAGGCGGATCGACCTGCCGCCGAACAGCATGTGATCGCAGAGATTTTTAGGCGATTTGGCGATGTCATCATCGTAGATGGTGAACACAGGGTTTCGCCGTCCCGTTCATGGTTTCGAATTGGTGGATATGAGGTCCGGACAACCACGGTGCCCGTATCAATCGAAAGTTTACGAGACCTCCAGACGCGACAATTTTTGCGTAAATTTTCCGCGAATTAAGCGGAAGGCAAGCACTTGCGATTTATCGACAGTTGCTAGGTCCGACGCGCTCTGCGGATATCGCCGCGGCGGGATCTAACATACAGGTCGACAAGATGCGCTTTCTGCTCCGCATCACATTCTGGCTCGGGCTGGTGCTGGTGCTCCTGCCGCGGGACAAGACACCCGAATCGGACAAGCTGCCGAACATCGGCGCTGCCGACGCGGTGCAGGCCGCAACCGCGGCCGTCTCCGACATGAGCCAGTTCTGCAAGCGCCAGCCGGCGGCGTGCGAAGTCGGTGGACAGGCCGCGACCATCATCGGCCAGCGGGCCCAGGACGGCGCGCGCAAGATCTACCAGATCGTCAACGACAAGAAAGAGCAGATCACCGACGAGAAGAACGAGAAGACCAAAAGGAACGACAAGAAGGCGCCCGACCACACCGGCTCGATCACGGTTGCCGGTGAAGGCGACACGGCAGCCACCGAGGCGCCGCGCGACACGCTGACCCAGGACGATCTCGCGCTGGAATGGCACGGACCGACGGCGAATTAGGGCCCAAATCCTATCGATTTCGACGCTTCGCGTGCCTATATTGGCCTGAACGGGAACCACAGGCCATCAATGACTGACATCGACGCCATCCGCGAGAATTTCGAGCTTCTGGACGATTGGGACGACCGCTACCGGTACGTCATCGAGCTCGGCCGCACCCTGGAACCGATGCCCGAGGAAGAGCATTCGGCCGAGAACAAGGTGCAGGGCTGCGTCAGCCAGGTCTGGCTGCAGAAGACGGTCGATCGCGGCAATGGCGCGCCGATCCTGAAATATCGCGGCGACAGCGACGCGCATATCGTGCGCGGCCTGGTCGCGATCGTGCTCGCCATCCATTCCGGCCATACCGCGCAGGAGATCCTGGCGACCGACGCCTTCGCGATCTACGAGCGCCTCGGCCTCGCCGCCCATCTGACGCCGCAGCGCTCCAACGGCCTGCGCTCGATGGTCGAGCGCATCAAGACGGACGCGAAGGAGGCGCTCGCGGAGGCGTCGTGAGACGCTACTTCCCCTTCTTCCGCTGCTGCTGTCCGAGCCCCATTTTCTTCGCCAACTGCGAGCGCGCCACCGCGTAGTTCGGCGCGACCATGGGATAATCCGCCGGCAGGCCCCATTTCTCGCGGTACTGCTCGGGCGTCATGTTGTACTGGGTGCGCAGATGGCGCTTCAGCGACTTGAAGCGCTTGCCGTCTTCCAGACACACCAGATAGTCAGGCGCGATCGACTTCTTCAGCGAGACCGCGGGCTTTGCCGGCTCGAGCGGCACCTCGACGCGGCCCGACGACACCCGCGTCAATGCCCCGTGCACCTGGCTGATCAAGTTGGGAATCTCGGAGGCCGGCGTCGGGTTGTTGCCGACATAGGCGGAGACGATGCTCGCCGTCAGCTCGATGAAATTCTTGGGCCCCGCATCCGACATGGGCGCAACCTCTCTCCAACCCGGCTTCGTCGCGCTGCACGGGCGGCGGTGGAGTATTCTCTGTCAACAATACGTTTGGCCGAAATACGACGACTGGCGAATATGCGTCGATTACTGATCTCGTGACAATAGCTGCGAGACTTTACTTGCATGGGGCTGGTCTTCAGCCACCGCGCTGGTCGAGATGGGAGCGCAGCTCGTCGATCGAGGCAAAGCGCATCATGCCCTCCGGCATCTGCGCCTCGATCGAGCCGTCGGAATAGAGCGAATAGGCCATGCCGTCGACGATGCCGGATTTGAGCACCGTCACCGGCGGCTGTTCCACCGGCCGCGGCTCGGGTGCAGGCGGAGGCGCGTCAGGCTGAGGTACGGCAGGCTCGAAGGTCGATGCCGGGCGCGACGGCGGTGAAGGCGGTGGTGGAGGACGACGCGCCGCGGGCGGCTCCGGCGGCCGCGCCCGGTCGGGCTTTGGCCAAGCGTCGTCGAAGCTCCCCGGCGGGACATCAGGCGCAGCGGCATCAATGGGTTCGGCATGTGGCGGAGGCGGGCCCTCGGATGCCTTCGCTTCCGCACGCTCTCGCTCCTTGCGGGAGCTTGAGGCAAACATCAGGTTGCGGCGGCGCGGCGGTTCCGGGGCCGCTGGCGGCGGCGGTGCCTCCGGCTCTGCCGGGCGTGCGGGCGCGGACACTTCGGCTTGCCATGGCGGCGCGGCGGGCGATGGCTGCGGCTCGCCCCGCATCGCTGGTGCAGGCGCAGTCTCCATCATGGGCGCGCCGGGCACGGCGAGGCCCTGGGGCAGCACCGGCCTGACCCGAACCTCCGATGGCGCCGCGGTCCCGGCGAGCCGGCGGGCAATGCCCTGCAGCTCAAGCAGCACGACGTAGAGGCCTATCAGTAACATACCGGAGCAGACGCCAATCGTTCCGCTCGTTATGAGCGTACTGCCGAGGCTGAAATCCCTGATGGAATAGCCAAAAGCGACCGCGAGGAGGCCCGCCACCACGGCGAAAATCCCTGCGATCAACAACGCCCAGCTCATCGAACTCACCCCCGGCCGCGCATCCGTGCGCGACGTCAGTTACGCCACGATACCGTCATCTTACGTTGCGCGCCAACGGCCAATTGCCGCCGCCGTTCCTAAAGGGAAGGATATCAGGGACTTATTCACATTCCCTTCAGCAACGATCCGCTAGCTCTTACAGCCTCCCGCGTTTCCAGGAATTGCTGCGTCGCATCAGGAATTTAGCCATAATGCCCAATTACTTGGTAATGGAACTGCGCTATAGGGAATCCGGGGAACAGGCCCGCGCGCACCAGCAGGGCCACGAGGGGATTCCGGGTCACCAATAGCCATGACATCCATCACGACTTCGGCGATCGACACGCCCCAACGGCGCTCGGTTGAACGGACTTGCGACGATCTTGCCATGCTGGTGCTGGCTGTCGTCGCCGTCATCGCGGGCTTGACCTTCCGCGACTACGGGCTCGGCTGGGACGACTACACCCACGCCGAATATGCCGACCTGCTGCTGCGCATGTACGGCTCCGGCTTCAGGGACACCTCCGCCCTCTCCTTCGCCAACCTCTACATGTATGGCGGCGGCTTCGACATGGTCGCAGCCCTCCTGCACAGGGTTATACCGCTCGAGCTGTTCGAAACGCGACGCCTGGTCGGCGCGATCGTCGGCGTGATCGGACTTGCGGTGACGTGGCGGCTCGGCCGCCGGATCGGCGGGCCCCTTGCCGGCCTTGCTGCGCTGCTGCTGCTCGCGCTTTGCCCGATCTTCTACGGCCACATGTTCATGAACCCGAAGGATGCGCCCTTCGCTGTGGCGATGATCATCCTGATGCTGGGCCTGGTGCGGCTTGCCGAGGAATATCCAAATCCCTCGCCGCGCACGATCCTGATCGTCGGCCTGGGCGCGGGCCTCTCGCTCGGCACGCGCATTCTCGGCGGCCTTTCGCTCGTCTACGCCGTGATCGGCTTCATGCCGCTGTTCCTGGAGGAACTGCGCACCGAGGGCGCACGCGAGGCCATCAGGCGTTTCGCCCACGTCGTCTACGTGCTGGTGCCCGGTCTTGCGCTCGGCTATCTCGTGATGGGCCTGATCTGGCCGTGGTCGATCATGGAGCCCGGCAATCCCTTCGAGGCGCTGACTTACTTCTCGCACTTCTTCGAGAAGCCCTGGAAGGAGATGTTCGACGGCGCCATCGTGTCCGTGCCCGACATGCCCTGGTCGTATCTGCCGACGCTGTTCGCGCTGCAGCTGCCCGAAGTGATGCTGGTGCTGATGGCCGGCGCGGTGTTCAGCACCGTCGCCATGCTGCCGCGGCGCGAGGTTCCCGCACGCCGCAAGACCATCCTCTTGATGCTGACGCTGGCAGCGACCCTGCCGCTCGCGATTGCGATGGTGAAGCGGCCGGCGCTCTACAATGGCATCCGCCATTTCGTATTCGTGATCCCGCCGATGGCGGTGCTCGGCGGCGTCGCCTTCGCCTGGACCATGGAGCGCCTGCGCGCCAACCACCGCGCCTGGCAGCCTGCTATGCTCGCACTGTTCTGCTTCGGTCTCGCGCTGCCGCTGGCCGAGATGATCCGGCTGCATCCGTATCAATACACCCACTTCAACCACATCGCCGGCACGGTGCGCGCCGCCGACGACCGCTTCATGCTGGACTATTGGGGCCTCGCCCTGAAGCAGGCCTCCGACGAATTGCGCGAGCAGCTGGTCGAGCGCCAGGAAGTTCCGCCGCGCAATCGCAAATGGAAGGTCGCCGTGTGCGGTCCGCAGCGCCCGGCCCAGGTCGCGCTCGGCCCCGACTTCACCATCGGCTGGGATTCCAATGCCGCCGATTTCGCCATGACCCTCGGCGAGTTCTACTGCAAGGGACTCACCGCCCCCGTGCTGGTCGAGATCAAGCGCGACGACGTGGTGTTCGCGCGCGTCTACGACATCCGTGGCCGCAGCATTTCCAGCCTGCTGTCAATCCCGGCGCCGTAATATTCGTCTCAGCGCAGCCCGCTCCATGCGGGCTACGCTGAACTGCCGCGCTTTGCCCGCCTTGCTGCCGGCTTCACCCAAGACTAGGCTCCCTCCCCGCAACAACGAAGTTCGGAGAGATTTGCCATGTCGCCAGCGGAAGCCCGCCTGAAGGAAGTGCCGTCTGACATGACGGAGGCCGAGTGGCAACAACGGGTCAATCTCGCCGCCTGCTATCGTCTCGTCTCGCTGTATGGCTGGGACGATCTGGTCGATACCCACATCTCGGCGCGCGTGCCCGGCCCGGACCATCACTTCCTCATCAACCCCTACGGGCTGATGTTCGACGAGATCACCGCCTCGAGCCTGGTCAAGGTCGATCTTCACGGCAACCAGCTCAGCGAGAGCGAGTACAGCATCAACCCGGCCGGCTTCACCATCCATTCGGCGATTCACGAGGTGCGCGAGGACGCCATCTGCGTGCTGCATCTCCACACGCTGGACGGCACCGCGGTGTCGAGCAGCGCCGAGGGCCTCTTGCCGCTGAACCAGACTGCGCAGCTCGTCACTCACGACCTCGCCTATCACGACTATGAAGGCATTGCGCTCGATCACGACGAGCGGCCGCGGCTGCAGAAGGATCTCGGCGACCACAACCACATGCTCCTGCGCAACCACGGCACGCTGACCGTCGGCCGCTCGGTCGCTTCCGCGTTCGAGCGCATGTACCACCTCGAGCGCGCCTGCTCGATGCAGGTGCGCACCCGTGCGCTGGGCACGCCGGTCTATCCGGTCGAGGAGATCGCGATCGAGAAGAACACCGAGCTGCTCGCCAACCGCGACCGCGCCGAGCTGCGCGCGACCCAGCTCGTCTGGCCGCCGCTGCTGCGCAAGCTCGATCGCGAGCTTCCAGGCTACCGCTCTTGAGATTTTGCCGATTTCGTGTAGGATAGGCGTCACCTACCTCTGCACGTTCTGGAATGAAACGCCGCCCAATTCCGGGCGGCGTTTTTGTTTTGTGCATTCGCCGATGCGGACACAGGTCTCGTAGGATGGGCAAAGCGAAGCGTGCCCACGTTCTTTCGCGATCATTGAGAGGTGGTGGGCACGGCGCTTTGCGCCTTTGCCCACCCTACGGCACCGGTGCTTACTTCACCTCCGCCAGCGCGGCGAGGATGCGTGCCCAGGAGCGGATGCCCTTCTGGAAGCTGCGGAGGTCGTACTTCTCATTCGGCGAGTGGATGTTGTCGTCGTCCAGGCCAAAACCGACCAGCAGCGAGTCCAGCCCAAGCGTGCGCTTGAAATCAGCCACGATCGGGATCGAGGCGCCGGAGCCCATCAGCACGGTCTCCTTGCCCCATTCTTCAGTCAGCGCCTTGCTCGCGGCGGCCAGCGGCTTCATGTTCCAGTCGAGCGCGACCGCGGGCGCGGCGGAATGATCGCCGAACTCCACCTTGCAGTCGCCGGGAATGCGCGCCGTCACATAGTCGCGGAAGGCCTTCCGGATCTTCTGCGGGTCTTGCCCCTCGACTAGGCGGAACGAGACCTTGGCCGACGCATGCGACGGGATCACGGTCTTGGAGCCTTCGCCGATATAGCCGCCCCAGATGCCGTTGACCTCGGCGGTCGGCCGCGACCAAATCTGCTCGAGCACGTCATGGCCCTTCTCGCCGGCGGGGATCGACAGCCCGATCGGCTTCAAGAACATCTCGGGCGTGAGGTTGAGCTTCTTCCACTGCTCCAGGATATCAGGCGGCAGATCCTTCACCCCGTCGTAGAAGCCGGGGATGGTGATGCGGTTGTCGTCGTCGAACAGGCTGCCGAGAATTTTGGTCAGCACCCGGATCGGGTTCATCGCGCTGCCGCCGAACACGCCCGAATGCAAATCGCGATTGGCCGCGGTGATCTTCAGCTCTTCATAGAGCAGGCCCCGCAGCGATGTCGTGATCGCCGGGGTGTTGCGGTCCCACATGCCGGTGTCGCAAACGAGAACATAGTCCGCCTTGAACTCGTCCTTGTTGGCTTCGATGAAGGGCACGAAATTCTTCGAGCCGACTTCCTCTTCGCCTTCGATCAGGAAGGTGACGTCGATCGGCAATGAGCCCGTCACCTTCTTCCAGGCACGACAGGCTTCGACGAAGGTCATCACCTGCCCCTTGTCGTCCTCGGCACCGCGCGCGACGATGATCTTGCGGCCGTCGGCATGGTCGGTGACGACGGGCTCGAACGGCGGACGGTGCCAGAGGTCGAGCGGGTCGACCGGCTGCACGTCGTAATGGCCGTAGAAGATCACATGCGGCCGTCCACTCGCCCCAGTCTTGCCGACGATGGCGGGATGACCGGCCGTCGGCCTCACCTCGGTCGCGACGCCGAGGCTTGCGATGTCCTTGGCCAGGTGCTCGGCCGCGGCCTTGCAGTCCCCGGCAAAGGCCGGATCGGCGGAAATCGACTTGATCCGCAGCAGCGAGAACAGGCGTTCAAGGCTGTTGTCGAAGTCCTTGTCGATGTGGTCGAGCACGGATTGAAGCTGCGCATTGGCCATGGTCGCATTTCCCGATTTTCTGGAGTCTCACGCTGTCGGTGGTTTTAGCCCTGCGGCGGCCTGCGAGCTAGCAGCTTCAGGCGGATGCCGAATGTGCCAGGCGAGTGTAACGGCGAGGACGGCCGTGGCAGCGAGGTTGTTGCCCCAGGCCTGAAAGGCGTTGGGAAACGGCGGCAGCGACAGCAACATCAGGAGCCCGGCAGCGCCAAGCGCAAGCCAGGTTCCCAGCCGGACCCCCGGCCGCGGGTCGAAGGCGCCCCGTTGCATCAGCACGGTGAACGGCAGGAACAGCCACATGAAGTAGTACTGTCGCGCCAGCGGCGAGGCCACCGTCATGAGGCAGAACAGGATGCCAAGCTCCTCGGCATCCGATCGTGCCGTTCGCTCCGCTTGCCGTGGCATCACCGCGACGAAGCCGAGCCCGAGCAAGACCGAGATCACAAACACGATCCAGTTCGCCGTCCTGAAGCTGACATCGATGATGTTCATCGTGCGCGGCGGCTTTTCGGGATCCTCCTGATTGTAATTGATCGGCCTGACCAGCCGGTGCGTCACCGCAATGATGGACTGGTTGACCCATGACCAATTCTGCTCGTCGCGCTGGCCAAAGCCCTTTTCCGAGCTCGATCCGACCATGCCCCGGTACCAGGTGCCGAGCTCGGCGGCGTTGCGTTCGAAGCCGCGGATCGGTGCCGGCACGACATAGAGCAAGATGCCGATGAAAGCGAGCATGCTGACGGCCGCGGCCCACTGCCTGCGCCAGACCAGATAGGGCAGCACCGCGACCGGAAACACCTTGATCGCGGTGGCGAGCGCGAACATGAAGCCTGCGAACCAGGACCGCTGATGCTGAAGGCACCGGAAGCCGTAGAGCATCATCGCCAGCAGAACGAGGTTCGGCTGGCCAAGATCGAACATGTCGAACACGAAGGTCACGGTGACGAGCGCCGGCAAGGCTTCAAGCCACGGGCCGGACTTGCGGTCAGATCCGGTCATGGCGTTGGAGAGCATGCCCGTGTACCACCACGCCACCCCGTTCAGGATGGACAGCACCACATAAAGCGGGATCCTGCCGAACCAGCTCGGGATCGCCAGCAGGATCGCCGGCAGCGGCGGGTAGATGAACTCAAACGGGTGGTCTATGTCACTGGGATAGAGCGGGCCGCCATGCAGCACCTGCTGCCCGGCCCAGTACCACAGCGCATAGTCCTTGGTCTTGCCGCGGCCGAAGATCTCGGGACCCAGGACATCAGCGGTCAGGATCAGGCAGCAGAACAGGAAGAGCAGGTCGAGCGGCGCGCGCAGCGAGGGAGCTCGGAGCGCGCCGGATCGGTGGGGCGGTTGGGCTGGGGTCACAATGCCTTCAATCTGCGGCCGGGAGAGGGTCGATATATGTCTACCCAGACACAGGGCGCAAGTCTGCCCCTGCCCCCAATAGGCGCGAGGTGAGCCGCGGCAGCGCGGAAAGCCGCATCAAGAATGTCCTTGCCTGCCTACCTTCGGAGCAATCCGCCGAGCGCGCCGCGGACCAGCGCCCGGCCGACCGAGCCGCCAAGCTGGCCGCCGACCGATTTGCCGAGATCGGCCACGACGCCGCCGACCACCTTGTCGGTGACCGTGCGCGTCACGTCGCGCGCAATGCGCTGCCCCGTCGTGAGCCGGTTACGCCCGGTATTGGTGCCGAAGATGGTGCCGACCATCGAGCCGATCTGGCCGAGGATGCCACCGCTGCGTCCGCCGGCCTGGCCGTCGGCCGGCGCCGCGGTGCCGGCGAGCCGCTTCTGGATGATCTCATAGGCCGACTCGGCATCAACAGCGGTGTCGTATTTCCCCTTGACCGGGCTCGCATCCATGATCGCCTTGCGCTCTTCCGGCGTGATGGGTCCGATGCGGGCCGAGGGCGGGCGGATCAGCACCCGCTCGACCATCGCCGGCGTGCCATTGCCTTCGAGGAACGACACCAGCGCCTCGCCCTTGCCGAGCTCCACGATCACCTTGGCAGTGTCGAGCTTGGGGTTGGGCCGGAAGGTCTGGGCGGCGGCCGCGACCGCCTTCTGGTCGCGCGGGGTGAAGGCACGTAACGCATGCTGCACCCGGTTGCCCATCTGCCCGAGCACGCGATCAGGCACGTCGATCGGGTTTTGGGTGACGAAATAGACGCCGACGCCCTTGGAGCGGATCAGGCGGACGACCTGCTCGATCTTGTCCATCAGCGCCTTCGGCGCATCGTTGAACAACAGATGCGCCTCATCAAAGAAGAACACCAGCTTGGGCTTGGGCAGGTCGCCGGCCTCGGGCAATTCCTCGAACAGCTCTGACAGCATCCACAGCAGGAATGTCGCGTAAAGCCGTGGGCTCTGCATCAGCTTGTCGGCGACGAGGATGTTGACCATGCCGCGGCCGTCGCGGTCGGTCTTCATGAAGTCCTTCAGAGTGAGCGCCGGCTCGCCAAAGAATTTGGTGCCACCCTGGTTCTCCAGCACCAGCAGCTGACGCTGGATGGTGCCGACGGTCGCCTTGGTGACGTTGCCAAAACCCTGGGCAGCTTTGCGGATCGGCGCGAGCGGATCCTCCTCCGCATCAGGCCCTTTCTTGCTGCTATCGGGCACGATGGCATCGAGCAACGCCCGCAGATCCTTCATGTCGATCAAGGCAAGGCCGTTGTCGTCGGCAACGCGGAACGCGACGTTGAGCACACCCTCCTGCACATCGTTGAGATCGAGCATGCGGGCCAGAAGCAGCGGACCCATCTCGGTGATGGTCGCCCGCACCGGATGGCCCTGCTCGCCGAACACATCCCAGAACACGGTCGAGAACTGGTCGGGCTGGAAATTCAGCCCCATTTCGCCCGCTCGCTTGACGATGAAATCCTTTGCCTCCCCGACCTCGGAGATGCCGGAAAGATCGCCCTTGATGTCGGCGGCGAACACCGGAACACCGGCCCGCGCAAATCCTTCCGCCATCACTTGCAGCGTGACCGTCTTGCCCGTTCCGGTCGCGCCGGTGACGAGGCCGTGGCGATTGGCAAGCGCCAGTGTCAGCCAGGCCAGCTCGTCTCCCTTGCCGACAAAGATCTTGTCGTCGGTATCGCCGAGCTTGTTGTCCTGCGCCGTCATCACTCTCTCTATTCTGTCTGTTAGGTTCGCGTACGAGTTTCGTAGTTTAACGCATGTCGCAAGCCGATTGAAACCGTTCAAGGCGGTATCGATATGCGACATTGTCGGAGATGACGCGCGCCGCATGCACCAAAAGTCGGAAGCGCGCATTCGCAGCGCGGTAGTTTTCGTGAATTTCTTCTCCGCTCTTGCATCGCTGCAACACCTTTCGCGTCTTCGAGAACGAATCGGAACGTTGCGTGCGTTCATCGCTTGTATTTCACATCACACCGGCTCAAGATCATTCTTCGAAACAATACTCCGGCATGTGAACCGGCTGAGGGGCGGGCTAATATGGACGAGCTGATCGGGCGGCTGGCGACAAACGCCAGCATAGATAGTGCTGTCGCTGAAAAGACCGTCGGCATTATTTTGGGCTTCCTTCGCAACGAAGGCCCTTCCGACAGCGTGCAGGCCTTGATCGACCAGATCCCTGGTGCAGAAGGCGCGATCGAAGCGTCCAGGAGCGGCGGCGGACTGTCGCGGCTGATGGGCGGCGGGCTGATGGCCGTCGGCACGCGCCTGATGGGCCTCGGCCTTGGCATGTCCGACATCCAGAACGTGGCGCGTGAACTTTTCCGCTACGGCCGAGACAAAATCGGAGCGGATCAGATGGGCAAGATCATCGCAGGGACGCCGGGCCTCAGCCAGTTCGCCTGAAGCTGCCGTATTTCACGTCGAGTATCATGACATATCCGATCTCCGAGATTGAGGGCCTGCCGGCCTTTGCCGCCAACAAGCTGAAGGCGCAAGGTATCCGCACCACCGACGCACTGCTGGAAGCCGCGAGCACCGCCAAGGGCCGCAAGGCGCTCTCGGCCAAGACCGGCATCAGCGAGCAGCAGCTCCTGGAATGGGCCAACGTCTCCGATTACATGCGCATTCCCGGCATGGGCCGGGCCAAGGTGGGCCTGGTCCGCGCCGCAGGGGTGACCACCGTGCGCGAGCTCGCCTATCGGAATCCGGCAAGGCTGGCGCAAAGCATGCGCGAAGCCAACGATCGGAAGAAGCTCGTCCGCATCCTGCCGTCCGAGAAGTCGGTCGGCGACATCATCGCCAAGGCCAGGAAGCTGTCGCCGAAGATTACGTATTAGCTCCTTACGTCGTCCCACCGAAGGCCGGGACCCAAACCGCGGAATCTATCGATCGCCGAAAGCCGCAGTACCGAACGACGAGTCTTCGCCAAACTTCTCCCTGGGGTTATGGGTCCCGGCCCCCGTGCGCAATTGCGCACTAGGCCGGGACGACAGCGGAGATTGATGCGCGAGATTGCCGCAACATCGACGCCGCCCGGCACGGCGCAGACGCCAATCCCGTCTTGACTCCCCCTCCCCGACCGCGCAAAGCGGGCCGCATGAATGCCTTGCCCTCCCCATCCGTCCCGTCGGCCGGCTCGGCCGGGCCTGACGTGCTGCGGACGCTGCTGGAACGGCCTCTGCCGGCGGTGATGGGCGTGCTCAATGTGACGCCGGATTCCTTTTCCGACGGCGGAGACTTCATTGCTCCGCACCGGGCGCTCGAAAGGGCGCGGGCGATGATCGCTGATGGCGTCGACATCATCGATATCGGAGCCGAATCCACCCGCCCCTATAAAGGCGCCCAGCCGGTCACGGCGACGGATGAACTGGCCCGGCTAAAACCGGTGCTATCAAGCATCGTCGCGCTCGGCGTGCCGGTCTCGATCGACAGCATGAAGGCGGAAGTCGTGGCCTTCGCGCTCGACCAGGGCGTGGCCATCGCCAACGACGTCTGGGGCCTGCAACGCGACACTGATATGGCGCGGGTCGTCGCCGCGAGAGGCGCTCCCGTCATCGTCATGCACAACCGCGAGAGCGTCGATTCCGCGATCGACATCGTCGCTGACATGAAGGCATTTTTCATGCGCTCGCTCGATATCGCGGCGAAAGCCGGCATCGCGCGCGACAAGATCGTGCTCGATCCCGGCATCGGCTTCGGCAAGACCGCCGAGCAGAGCATGATCGCACTCGCCCGCTTACGCGAGCTCGACGTATTCGGCCTGCCAATCCTCGTCGGCGCCTCGCGAAAACGCTTCATCGCCTCGGTGTCGCCATCGGAGCCCAAGGAACGGCTGGCCGGCTCGATCGCCGCGCATCTGATCGCCGCCCAGAGGGGCGCGAAAATCATCCGGACCCATGACATCGCCGAAACCTTGCAGGCCCTGCGGGTCGCAAACGCAATCGAGAGCAAGCAATGACCGACACGATCTTCGTCACCGGCCTGTCGATCCATGCCCGCCATGGCGTGATGGATCACGAAACCGAAGTCGGCCAGCGCTTCGTCATTGATCTCGAACTCTACACCGATTTGTCGGAGCCAGCGCGCAGCGACCGGCTCGCCGATACCGTCTCCTACGCCGATGTCGTGGCAACCACCACGGCGGCGTTCAAGAACACCAATTACAAGCTGCTGGAACGCGCGGCAGGTGCAGTCGCCGACGCCATCCTGTCGCACTTCCCGCGCATCCGCGCGGTGAAGATCACCGTGCACAAGCCGCATGCGCCGATCGCCGCGATCTTCGACGACGTCGGCATCATGCTGACTCGCTCGCGGCACCCCTGACATGGGAAACGTGCTGATCGCCCTCGGCGGCAATGTCGGCGATGTCCGCGCGACATTCAAAAAGGCGATCGCCCATATCTGCGGCATGGCGCAAGCCGTGGTGATCGCGCGCTCGTCCGACTATGCGACGCCGCCCTGGGGCGACGAGGACCAGGATCCCTTCATCAACGCCTGCGTCGAGATCGAGACCGACCTCGATCCGCACGCGCTCTTGTTCGTGATGCAGAAGGTCGAGCAGAAGTTCGGTCGCATCAGGGACAAGGAGCGACGCTGGGGCCCGCGCACGCTCGATCTCGACATGATCGCCTACGACGATGTGGCGATGGACAAGCCCGACCTGACCCTGCCGCATCCACGCCTGTTCGAGCGCGCCTTCGTGCTGGTGCCGCTGGCCGAAATCGCGCCGGACCGCGTGATATCAGGCGTTCGCGTCCGTGACGGACTTGCCAGCGTCTCGACGCAAGGCATTGAGCGGCTTTCAGATACCGGTTAACCAAAATCGACCGTTTGCAGGGGCGGTCCGCCGTGGCAAATTCGCCTGCGAAGAACGAGACGTTTGGGAGCCCTTGGCCGTATGACCTCCGTGACTGACGATCTGCCGCTGGCGGCCGATTTTCCCAAGGCAACGGACGCGGACTGGCGCAGGCTGGTCGACGGTGTGCTGAAGGGCGCGCCGTTCGAGAAGCTGGTCGGCAAGACTTATGACGGCCTCAAGATCGAGCCGCTCTATCCGCGCGCCAAGGGCGTCGCACCGGTGACGGGACGGCCCGCGGCCGCACCGTGGCAGATCACGCAGCGGATCGACCATCCCGATGCGGCGGCCGCGAATGCGCAGGCGCTGACTGACCTGGAGAACGGCGCCACAGGACTCTCGCTCGTGTTCGCCGGCGGCGCTGGCAGCCACGGTTTCGGCCTGGAACCCACGGCCGATGCGGTCGCAAAGGTGCTGAAGGACATTCATCTCGATGCCGGCATCGGCATCGAGCTTCAGGTCGGTCCGCAATCGCGGATGGCTGCGATCCATATCGCGGAATATGTGAAGGGCAACGGCATCGATCCCGCCGCCTGCGACATTCGCTTTGGGCTCGATCCGCTCGCGGCGTGTGCAGTCTGGGGAAACAGCCCCTACAGCTGGGAAGAGATCGTTCCCGCCGTGACTGGCGGCATCAAGGGTCTCGCCGCGCTCGGCTTCAAGGGGCCGTTCGCCTCCGCCGATGGCCGCGTGATCCACGATGCCGGCGGCTCCGAGGTGCAGGAGCTTGCCTTCGTGCTCGCGTGCGGCGTCGCTTATCTCCGCGCGATCGAAGGCGCCGGCGTTCCGCTGGAAGCCGCGCAGGGCATGATCTATGCGCGGCTCGCTGCCGATGCCGATCAGTTCCTGACCATGGCGAAGTTCCGCGCGCTGCGATTGCTCTGGGCTCGGATCGAGGCCGCCTGCGGGCTATCGCCGAAGCCGTTGTTCATCGCGGCCGATACGGCCTGGCGCATGCTGACGCAGCGCGATCCCTATGTGAACATGCTGCGGGCGACGATGGCGACGTTCGCAGCCGGGCTTGCCGGCGCCAATGCAATCACCGTGCTGCCGCATACGTTGGCGCTCGGGCTCCCCGATCCATTCGCGCGGCGTGCCGCACGCAACACGCAACTTTTGTTGCTCGAAGAAAGCAACCTCGCCAGGGTCAGCGATCCCGCGGCGGGATCCGGCGGCATCGAGACGCTCACGGCGCAGCTCTGCGACGCCGCATGGGCGCTCTTCCAGGAGAGCGAGAAAGCCGGCGGCGCCTTCGCCGCGCTTCAACAGGGCCTGTTCCAGGGTAAGGTCGCAGCCGTACGAAAGGCACGCGATGCCAACATCGCAAAGCGCCGCGACGTATTGACGGGTGCCAGCGAGTTTCCAAGCCTGCATGAGCGCGAGACGGCCGTACTGCAGGCAACACCGATTGCATTGGCCCCCTATGGCGAGGCCAAATACAAGTTCGACGCGCTCACCCCGATCCGGCTCGCACAGCCGTTCGAAGCGCTGCGCGACAAATCCGACGCTGCATTGAAGGTGCGCGGATCGCGGCCCAGCGTATTCCTGGCCAATCTCGGCACGCCCGCCGATTTTACCGCGCGAGCGACATTCGCAAAAAGCTTCTTCGAGGCCGGTGGCATCCAAGCCATCGACAGCGAAGGTTTTATCGATCCCACCAAGCTCGCCGCCGCCTTCAGGGCATCCGGCGCTGCAATTGCCTGCCTTTGTTCCAGCGACAAGGTCTATGCGGAACACGCTGAAGCCGCGGCGAAGGCCCTGCAAATGGCGGGCGCGCGACATATCTATCTGGCAGGCCGTCCGGCTGAAGCCGAGGCTGCCCTGCGGGCGGCCGGTGTCACGGGCTTCGTGTTTGCCGGCGGTGACGCGCTTGCCACGTTGCAAGACGCTTATTTGCGGATGGAGCAGGCATGACGGACGCGAGCAAACCCGTTCTCACCGGCGGCTGCCAATGCGGCGCGGTGCGCTTTGCGATTTCGGCAACACCGAACAAGGTGTCGATCTGCCACTGCCGGATGTGCCAGAAGGCGAGCGGCGCGCCGTTCGCCTCCTTCGCCGACATCAACCGCACCGATTTTGCCTGGACCAAGGGACAGCCGTCGTTCTTCCGCTCGTCCTCGATCGCCGATCGCGGCTATTGCGCCGCCTGCGGCACGCCGCTGAGCTTTGGCCGCATCGACGGCGAGCGGATCGAGATCATGACCGGCGCATTCGACCGGCCCGACCGGCTGGTCCCGACACGGCAATATGGAAGCGAGTCCCGCCTCGGCTGGGTGGTCGGCATCTCCAACCTGCCGAGCCAGACCACGCAGCAGAATTACGGGCCGGAGAAGATGGCGACCATCGTCAGCCATCAGCATCCGGATCATGATTGAGGTCAACGCGTGATAGGCTATGCCATGCTTCAGGCGCTCGGGGAAATACTGCTGATCGAGTGGAAGGCGAACATCGGGAAGCTTCTCGCACGCCTGCTGTGGGGCGCGACTGGTGTGATGACCGAGAATCGGCTGGATGATCCGGTCTACAAGAAGAATGTGCAAAGGCTGATCGAGCGCAATCGCAGGTTTGAGGAATCCAAGGAATGACCCGCATTCCCAATTTCGCCGATGTCGCCTTCGAGCGAACCGCAAGCGCAGCACCGTCAGGCAGCGCCGAGCCGTGGCTGACGCCCGAGGGCATTCTCGTAAAGCCCGCCTATGACGAGGCTGATCTCGCCGGGCTCGATTTCCTCGAAACCTATCCGGGCATCGCGCCGTACCTGCGCGGCCCCTACCCGACCATGTATGTCAACCAGCCCTGGACCGTCAGGCAATATGCCGGCTTCTCCACGGCGGAGGATTCCAACGCGTTCTACCGCCGCAATCTCGCGGCCGGACAGAAGGGCCTCTCGGTCGCCTTCGATCTTGCCACCCATCGCGGCTATGACAGCGATCATCCGCGCGTCGGCGGCGACGTCGGCATGGCCGGCGTGGCCATCGATTCCATCTACGACATGCGTACGCTGTTCGCGGGCATTCCGCTCGACCAGATGAGCGTGTCGATGACCATGAACGGCGCGGTGCTGCCGATCCTGGCACTCTATGTCGCTGCCGCCGAGGAACAGGGCGTTCCGCCGGAAAAATTGTCGGGCACCATTCAGAACGACATTCTGAAAGAATTCATGGTGCGCAACACCTATATCTATCCGCCCGCGCCCTCGATGCGGATCATCTCGGACATCTTCGCCTATACCTCGCAAAAGATGCCGAAGTACAATTCGATCTCGATCTCCGGCTATCACATGCAGGAAGCCGGCGCGACGCAGGATCTCGAGCTCGCCTATACGCTCGCCGACGGCGTCGAATATCTGCGCGCAGGACTTGCTGCAGGGCTGGACGTCGATCGCTTCGCGCCGCGCCTGTCGTTCTTCTGGGCGATCGGCATGAACTTCTTCATGGAGGTCGCCAAGCTGCGCGCCGCGCGGCTGCTCTGGGCGAAGCTGCTGAAGCCGTTCAATCCTAGGGATCCACGCTCGCTCTCGCTGCGCACGCATAGCCAGACCTCGGGCTGGTCGCTGACCGCGCAGGACGTGTTCAACAACGTGATGCGCACGACAGTCGAGGCGATGGCGGCGACGCAGGGCCATACCCAGTCGCTGCACACCAACGCGCTCGACGAGGCACTGGCGCTACCGACTGATTTCTCAGCCCGCATCGCCCGCAACACCCAGCTGTTCCTGCAGCAGGAGAGCGGCACCACCCGCATCATCGATCCCTGGGGCGGCTCGTATTACGTCGAGCGGCTGACGCGCGATCTCGCCGCGAAAGCCTGGAGCCACATCCAGGAGGTCGAGGAGCTCGGCGGCATGGCCAAGGCGATCGAAGCCGGCGTGCCCAAGCTGCGCATCGAGGAAGCTTCCGCCAAGACGCAAGCGCGCATCGATGCCGGCAAGCAGGCCGTGATCGGCGTCAACAAGTACAAGCCGACGGACGAGACGCCGATCGACATCCTCAAGGTCGACAACACCAACGTCCGGCGCCTGCAGATCGACAAGCTGACGCGGCTGAAATCCGAGCGCAACCAGAAGGATGTCGATGCCGCGCTTGCTGCGATCACGCGTTCGGCCGGGGAAGGCAACGGCAATCTGCTCGCGCTCGCCATTGATGCTGCGCGCGCCAAGGCGACCGTCGGCGAGATCTCGGACGCGATGGAAAAGGTGTTCGGCCGGCACCGCGCCGAGATCAAATCGATCACCGGCGTTTACAGGCGGGAGGCGTCCAGCATGGGCAACCAGGTCGAGAAGGTTCAGGCGTTGATCGATGCGTTCGAAGAGGCGGAAGGCCGCCGCCCGCGCATCCTCGTCGCCAAGATCGGCCAGGACGGCCACGACCGCGGCCAGAAGGTGATCGCGTCTGCCTTCGCCGATATCGGCTTCGACGTCGATATCGGGCCGCTGTTCGCCACGGCCGACGAAGCGGCGCGACAGGCGGTCGAGAACGACGTCCACATCCTCGGCGTCTCCTCGCTCGCCGCCGCCCATCTCACCGCGGTGCCGGAGCTGAAGGCTGCGCTCGCCAAGGCAGGCCGGCCGGACATCATGATCGTCGTCGGCGGCGTGATCCCGCCGCAGGATTTCGATGCCCTGATCGCAGCTGGCGCCAGCGCGATCTTCCCGCCGGGCACCGTGATCGCGGACGCGGCCGAGGAGCTGATCCGCAAGCTCAATGCCCGGCTCGGGCACAGCGAGGCGGCGGAGTAATTCCGCCGCCGTCGGGCTGCCCGCATCAAACCGGCGGGCGCGCTGCCGCGACCAATCTTCACGTCCAGGTGTTCACGCCGCGCGTTCTGCGCCAGTTCATCTTGTAGTCATTACGCTTATGCAGAGATCCGAGCGCTGCGACGGGCCACGGATTCAGAATTGATGGATATTGAAGTGACATATCATCGTCCAAATGCACGGGCCGGCTTGCTCGCGATCCTGTCCGCTATCGCAACGATTGCCCTAACCTTCCCCTCCCTCGCCGCCGATCCCAAGCCCGATGCCGTCGTCAAGAACAAGAACATCGACGCGCGGGTCTTCCTCGATGACAAGATCAAGGCCGATCCGGTGCTTGCCGCCGATTGCCTGGCCGACGGCAGGAAGTGGCTCGACAAGAATACGGCTGACGCTGCTGCCTCGCGCAAGGAAGATCCGCAATTCTTCAGGGACGGCGGCTGGGACTTCGAGCGCAAATATTCGATCCGCTCGGTCGTTGCCGACCGCTATGTCAGCGTGCTTCGCGACGACTACATGGACACCCACGGCGCCCATCCCAATACCGACGTCAACACGATCCTTTGGGACAAGTCCGAGAACAAGCGGATCTCGATCCGCCCGTTCTTCACCGAGACGGCCGATGGCGGCACGACCATGAAGGCGATGGTGAAGGCTGCGATTGCCTCGCTGAAAATCGAGAAGAAGAAGCGCGACACGAGCGATACCGCGACCGGGGAATGGTTCAAGGGCGTGGAGCCTAGCCTGCTCAAGATCGGCGCGGTGACGCTCGCGCCGTCGACCGAGACGGGCAAGAGCTCCGGCCTCACCTTCCACTATCCGCCTTATGCCGTCGGCCCCTACGCCGAGGGCCAATATGTCGCGTATATTCCGTGGGAGACGTTGAAGCCCTACCTCACACCGGAGGGCTCACGCATCTTTGGCGGGGCACGACCAAAGGGCGACGCGGACGAGTAGGGCTGAGAGGGGTTGAGGGCTCTCGCCTGCCTGCTTCCGCCGTTGTAAAGCAGGGCATGATCGAAAAGAAGACTTCGTTTGATATTACCTCGCTCGCCCGCAACCTCCGTGCAGGCCATCGCGCAGCCCTGGCGCGCGCCATCACGCTGGTGGAGAGCCGGCGCGGCGATCACCAGGCGCAGGCGCGGGAGCTCGTGCAGATGCTGCTGCCCGACACCGGCAAGGCGGTCCGGGTCGGTATCACCGGCTCGCCCGGCGTCGGCAAATCCACCACCATCGATGCACTCGGGACCTATCTGATCGCGCAAGGCAACAAGGTCGCCGTGCTCGCGGTCGATCCGTCCTCGGCGCGCAGCGGCGGCTCGATCCTCGGCGACAAGACGCGGATGGCGCGGCTGTCAGCCTCCGACGATGCCTTCATCCGCCCCTCGCCGTCATCGGGCACGCTCGGCGGCGTCGCCGCGAAGACGCGCGAGGCGATGCTGCTGTGCGAGGCCGCCGGCTTCGATGTCGTGCTGGTCGAGACCGTCGGCATCGGCCAGTCCGAGACCGCGGTCTGCGACATGACCGATTTCTTCCTCGCACTGATGCTGCCGGGCGGCGGCGACGAGCTGCAGGGCATCAAGAAGGGCCTGGTCGAGCTCGCCGACATGATCGCCATCAACAAGGCCGACGGCGACAATCTCAAGCGCGCCAACATCACCGCCGCCGACTATCGCGGTGCGTTGCATATCCTGGCGCCGCGATCCGAACATTGGCATCCGCCTGTCATCACCTATTCGGCGATATCAGGCACCGGCATTGCCGAGCTTTGGCAGAAAATTCTGGATCACCGCAAGGCGATGAAGGCATCCGGCGAATTCGCGGCGCGACGGCGCGACCAGCAGGTGAAATGGATGTGGTCGATGCTGGAGCAACGGATGCTGTCGCGACTGCGCAGCGAGGCTTCGGTTCGCACCAAGGTCAGGAAGATCGAGGCCGAAGTTGCCGACGGCCATCTCACCCCGTCGCTCGCCGCCGAACAGATACTGGAGTTGCTGCAATGAGCGACAAGCTCCGCATTCTCCTCACCGGCTTCGGCCCGTTTCCCGGCGCGCCCTACAATCCCACGCAAGCGCTGGTGGCGCGGCTGGCGCAGCTTCGCCGTCCGGCGCTCGATGATGTCGCGCTATCGCGCCACATATTTCCGGTGACTTACGCAGCAGTCGACCGGCAATTGCCTGACGTCCTGGCAAAGGTGAAGCCGGATGCGCTGCTGATGTTCGGCCTCGCCGCGCGCACGCCTTACCTTCGCATCGAGAGCCGCGCACGCAACGCCGTCACCATGCTCTGGCCCGATGCCGCCAACACCCGCTCCAGCAGACGCGGCATCGCCGGTCATGCGGACGCCATGAATTTCGGCCCGCACACCGCAAGGCTGCTGCGCGCCGCACGCCTCACCGGCATCGATGCACGACCCTCGCGCGACGCCGGCGCCTATCTCTGCAACTATCTGAGCTGGCGCGCGATCGAGAATGTGAAGGCAGGCGGCCCGACGCTTGCCGCCTTCATCCACATCCCCCTGCTTGCGCGCAGCGGCGCGGTCCGGCGCAAGGGCGCGCCGCGGATCACGCTGGAGGAACTGGTGGATGCGGGGGAAGCGATGCTGGTGGAGATGGTACAACTGGCAAGGAAGGCGCGGAACACGCAGGCCTTGCGGTAAACATTTAACCCTACCGCGAACAATCCCGACGAGCCTGTCCGCCCTGCGCTACCAAGCGGCTGCGGACACCCCGCGTCCGCCAAAGGACGCGTCATGGACCTCAACCGCCGTCATCTCATCGGAGCTTCGACCGCCGGCATCGCAGGCGCACTTGCCATGCCTGCCGACGCCGCGCGCGCAGCGCCGCTGACGTCGCTGCTTGGCCGCGATGCGACCCAATATGGCGTGCGGCCGGGCGGCAGCGAGGACCAAACGCGCGCGCTCCAACGTGCCATCGACGATGCCTCGCGCGTGCAGATGCCGCTGGCGCTGCCGCCAGGTATCTATCGCACGGGCCTTTTGCGGCTGCCGAACGGGGCACAACTGGTTGGCGTCCGCGGCGCGACGAAACTCGTCTTCACCGGCGGAGCCTCGGCAATCCAGAGCGACGGCTCTGATGCGATCGGCCTCACCGGTATCACTTTCGATGGCGGCGGCATTCCGCTGCCGACGCGGCGCGGGCTGATCCATGTCCTCGGGGGCCGCAACATTCGTATCACCGACTGCGAGATCACGGCATCGGGCGGCAGCGGCATCTGGCTCGAGCAGGTGTCCGGCGACATCTCCGGCAACATCTTCACCGACATCGCGGTGACCGCGGTGGTCTCGTTCGACGCGAGAGGCCTCAGTATCGCACGCAACACAATCATCGGCACCAACGACAATGGCATCGAGATCCTGCGCACTGCCATGGGCGACGACGGTACACTGGTCGCCGACAACCGCATCGAGGACATCAAGGCCGGCCCCGGCGGCTCCGGCCAGTACGGCAACGCCATCAACGCCTTCCGCGCCGGCAACGTGATCGTGCGCGGCAACCGCATCAGGAATTGCGATTACTCCGCGGTGCGGGGCAATTCGGCCTCCAACATCCACATCTCAGGCAACAGCGTCAGCGACGTGCGCGAGGTCGCGCTCTATTCGGAGTTTTCGTTCGAGGCGGCAGTGATTGCCAACAACACCGTCGACGGCGCCGCGGTCGGCGTCTCCGTCTGCAATTTCAACAAGGGCGGACGTATTGCTGTGGTTCAAGGCAATATCATCCGCAATCTGATCCCGAAGCGGCCGATCGGCACCGCGCCTGACGACGATGCCGGCGTCGGCATCTACGTCGAGGCGGACACGTCGGTGACGGGCAATGTCATCGAGAATGCGCCGTCCTACGGCATCGTCGCCGGCTGGGGCAAGTATCTGCGCGATGTCGCGATCAGCGGCAATGTGATCCGCAAGGCGCTGGCCGGAATCGGCGTCTCCGTCGTGCCCGGCGCCGGCACCGCGCTCGTCAACAACAACATGATCTCGGAAACCCCGCGCGGCGCCGTGGTCGGCCTGGAGCATGCGCGCGCCGTGACGGCGGACCTGTCGGCCGACGGTGCCCAGCGCTTCGCGCAGGTGGTGATCGGCGGGAATGCTGTGCGGCGATAGGTGCCGCCCTCACATGGCGTCCTAGGCCCTAGAACGCGTTCCTGAGCAGCGGGTATTTCGCTTCGAGGCCGTCGAGGCTGAAGGTGAATTCGACCAGGCGCTCGGGGGCGGCGACGACGTCTTCGGCGGGCGGGGTGAATTGCGGCAGAAGCATTGCCATCGCAGCGGGCGCGGCGACGGGTGGCTTCACGGCAGGCGCGCTGCGCGTCGCAGCTGCGACCGGCGACCTCACGGCAGGTGCGGCGCCCGGCGCCCTCGCGGCGGGCGCCTTGAGCAGCGGCATCTCGGCAGGCGCTGTAAACGACGCCATCAGAGCAGCCACCCCGACCGGTATAGGCTCGGCAAGCGGCGCGATCGGGGCTTCCGTGATCTCGGCAAGCACGTCCAGCCTGACCGGTACGGAGGTCTCGGGTGCGATGTGCACGGCCTTCGGCTGCACGGTCTGGGCCTGCTCGCTCGGAACCGTGCGGGACATCGTCGCCGGTGACCAGCCGAAGGCGGAGGTCACACTCGCCGCGGCCGCAGCGACGTCTCCGCCATTCGCAAGCGCACGCCAGATCTGAACCGCACGCTTGGCTTCCTGGATGTTTTCGAGAAATGCGAGTTCGGAATGATAACGGCGCCAGCGCCCGGTCTCGAACATTTCGGAGAGGTGCTCCAGCCGCTGTTCGGCGAGAGCGCACCAGCGCGCCGCAATTTCACGTCTGGCCGCGCCTTGGTCGACCTCTTGGCCAACCCCTATGCGATGAGTCATGAACCAGCCCGTCAGGAGAAAATTACGGACGCGACGCAACGCACGCGAATCAATTTAGACGTGACGTGAATATTTTGTGGAAAAGTTTTGACTTGTCCAGCAACGACGCAGCTCTCCTCACAAAACACCGTAGTCGTGCGGAGTTTTCAGGGCTTTATGAGTCAAGCTTCGCACAAGCATGGCGGACTTGCCGCGCCTCGTCGGCGAGTTACGACAACGACGCGCTCGCGAGTTCAACCGCAAGCTGATCACGCACGACGCTTCAAGAAATCGGATGCCAAAAGAAAAGACCCGTCCGGGGGGACAACCGGACGGGTCGAGCCATATGGGCGCTTGGGGTGGATGGGCGCTCGCGCCTAATATGACTGATGGGGAGGGATGACCGCTCCCACATAGATTGGTCGTGGCAGCGAGCTGAACGTTCAAAGCGGGGGTCGACTTTTTAACCTTTCGCCCGCATGCAAAGTTGTCGCAGGCGCTAGCGCGCCGCCGGCCTATCCGCCTGAGAAATCGTGGATTTATCGCCCGCACTCGACAGCGAGGGCTGCTCGATCGCGCGGATGTTGGGGTCGTCGCGACGCTTCTCGGCATCTTCACGTTTAGTTGTACCTGATACGGCTGCGACCGGTGTCGTGCTGTCGGGCGGAACGGCCGTCACTGCCGCATACGCGTCGGCCTCGCCATCGCCGAACTGATCATCACGCCCGGGTGAACCGAGGTCGCGCGCGGTCTTCGCCAGCGTCATGCGAAGCGCTTCCGGCTTCAGCGTGTAATTGCGCTCGAGCAGCAACGCCGCGACGCCGGAGACATAGGCCGCCGAGAACGAGGTGCCCGACGTCATCTGGTATTTGCCGTCAGGCGCCGGCAGGAAGATATCGACGCCGGGCGCGGCCAGCGCGATGTAATTGCCGCGGTTGGAGGCGGCGAACAATTTGTCCTGCTGGTCGGTCGCGCTAACGGCGATCACGTTGGGATTGGCCGCGGGATAGAGCGGCGGCGATTTTGCGCCGGCATTACCGGCGGCCGCAATTAACACCAGGCCACGAGCGGCGGTTGCCGCGATCGCGCGCTCGATCACCGCGTCCTTCGGACCGGCAAAGCTCATATTGACGATCTGAGCACCGTGCTCGGCGGCGTAGTTGAGCGAGCGCAGGATGATGTAGGACGAACTCTCGGCGCCGCCCGTGGTGCCGCCGAAAGCCCTAATGGCGATGATGCGCGCTTCCGGCGCGCTGCCCATCAGCTTCGCATGGGCCACGATGGCGCCCGCAATGCCGGTGCCATGGATATGGGCGCCCTCGCTGCTGCCGAGCGCGTCGAAGACGTCGGCAATCGAATTGGCAAGTTCAGGATGTTTTGCGTCGATGCCGGAATCGATCACGGCAACCGTGACGTTGGCGCCGTGCGCCAGCATGTGCGCCTCCGGCAGGCGCAGCTTGGACAGCGCGTATTGCGCGGGATCGCCTTCGGTCGGGACCGCCGGCTTCTGATCCTGGAGCACGTAGCGGAAGTTCGGCTGAAGCGAGCGCACACTGCCGTCCGCCGCGAATTCGCGCCGCACCGTGTCATAGGGCCGGCCGTCGGTGATGCGGAACAGGCCGATCGTAGCTCCGATCAGCGGGAAATTCTCCGACGACACGCGGCTCAGGCCGTGGCGGCGTGCCAACTCGTCGGCTTCGGTCAACGACAGCGCACTATCGATCTCGGCCACGAATTCATTGGCGAAGCTGCGCGAGGTGATGGCGAGCGGCGCAGCGTTGCCGCGCCCCTTGCCGGCGCTCTTCTTCGTCGCCTTGCCGGAGCCGTCGCCGCTGCCGTTCGGCTGGCTGAGGCATTCGCCTTCGGCATCGCGATAGGCGGTGGAACAGGCCGGATAGAGGTTGGGCGAGTAGCGCGCATAGGGCAGCACGGGGTTCGGCACCATGCGCGCCGTGATGTGAACGGTCGGCGTCACGCGCGGGCCGCGATCAACACCCACGGCTCTCGCCGCGATATTTGGAGAGATTGTCGGCGTGCGCGAGGGAAGACTGATCGTCGGCGTGCGCATGATCGCCTGGGCGTGCGCCACCTCGATACCGAGACAGGCGGCGAGCAGGAGTGCAGCTCCGACAGACGAAGCATAGGCCCCGGCGCGTAACTGACTCTCTGACTTGCGCATCATTGCTGCAGAAACGCGCTCAAGGCGCCGCCACGGCGAGGTTGACGAACTTCTCGCGCTGCATCCTGGCAAGCAGCGCAGTAAGCTCGTCCTGGCTCATCGCCTTGTCGAACTGGAGGCGGAACATGCCGCCCTTGGCATCGCCGATGATCGAGGCCTGATAATTGTCGAGCAGCGCGGTGATGTCGGCAACGCGCGCCTCGGGCGTGAAGCGTACCAGCGCTCGCGAGGGCGCAACCGCCCCGAGCTCGCGCGTGATCGGCGCGCCGGTCGAAAGCGATGCGGTCTGGAAGGTCGCGGGCTGGGTCTTCATCAAGACGGCGCCGATGATGCCGGCCTGGAGCAGCAGCGCGACGGCGCCTAAGCTCGCCGACCAGGCCAGCGCGCGCGGCGACAGGCTCGCGAAGAAAGTGGCGATGCGCGCCGACAGCGGCAGCGAACCGGTCGCCCGTGCAGGCTCGGCGTCGATCGCGGCGAACAGCTTCTGCATCGCTCGCGCCGACGGAGCACCCAGGCTCTCGTTCAGATGGATGGTCTCTTCGTATTCGCCGCGGATCGCCGCATATTGCTTTGCGAGTTCCGGATCGCTGGCAAGCGCTTCCTCGACGCGGCGGGCATCGCGCGCGTTCAGCGTGCCGGCGGCATGCCACGGCAGCAGCAACTCGATCTCACCGGGCTCTTGCTCCAGCATCTTCTTGCTCAAAGCCATCATGGCCAGCCTCGCTCAATGCCGGCTGCCTTCAGCAGTTCGGCCAATTTCTTGCGCGCATAGAACAAGCGCGTCTTCACGGTGTTCTCCGGGATCCCGACGATTTCGGCCACTTCTTCCACTGACTTCTCGTGGTAGTAGACGAGGTCGACGATTTCCCGATGGTCTGGCGAGAGGCCCGTCAAGCACTCCCGCAACGCTTCACTGGTATCCTTCTTCTGCACCACCGTTTCGGGATCGTCGGATGAATCCTCGATCGCGTTGGCGGCTTCGTCGTCCAACTCAAAGTCCTTTCTGCGCCGGAGCGCTGACAGGGCCTTGAATCGGGTGATTGCCAAAAGCCAGGTGGAAACGGCGGATCGGCCTTCGAACTTGCCGGCCTGACGCCAAACGTCGAGAAACACCTCGCTGATGAGGTCTTCTGCCGTCTGCTCGTCCCGCACGAGCCTGAGCCCGAACCTGTAGACCCTGACATGGTGCCGCCCGTACAGCACCTGCATGGCGAGCCGGTCTCCTTGGGCGATCCTGGCGATCAGGACCTCGTCCGTAGCCGCCTGTGTCACGCTCAAAGCCCGTCTCGCAAGGTTGGTCGGGTCGATACGGCGGAGGGTTCGACGGGAGGTGCAAAATTGTTCAACCTACCGCAGTCACACGGGGATCTGTGTGATCTACCCCACATGGGCCCATTTTCCTTGTCCCACCCGTGGCGGCTTGCCGCCTCGCTCCATAACGGTAACATAATACGGAAACACTCTCTCGCGGACTTGCCGTCGACTGCACAGGCGGCCTGGTCGAGCCCGATCCATAACACGGCCCTGTGCACCTTATGTCGCACGGCGCCGGCTTTGGTCCGCGATATCGCCTGCAATGCCTAACTGGCTGCAAAATTCCGCGCCGCATGAGGCCCCTCACCCGCGCGGCGCCCCCGGGATTCGGTTCAGAAGGATACCAAACCTAAAGGCTTGCCACGTAGACTTTTTCGGCTGACATCCACCATTGGCGGGACCATGAGCACTGCCGCGACGTCCTTTCCGGAGAGGAATGCCGCAGAGGTCGCGGATATCGTCCTTGCGCCCGAAGCGGTGGCCCCCGAGATCGTGGCGCGGCGGACCCGGCAGCGTCGGCAGATGTATGTCGGCCAGGTCGCAAGCTATTCGCTCGGCGCCTTCGTGCTGCTGCTCTACGCTTATGACGGCGCCGTTCACATCAACGTTCCGTCGCTGTTCTGGGTCGGCGGCGTCACGATCATCGGCATCTTCGTCGTGATGTCTGAGGCCGGCGTCGGTGACAGGCACAATGACCACTATCTCACCGTCTTCCAGATCTCGGCGCATATGGCGCTGCAATTCATCTTCCTGGTGTCGGTGCCGACGATCGGGATCGCCTTCATCAGCGTGCTGTTCCTGATCTTCGCCTTCGGCACGCTGCGCATGACCTCGGCCCAGGCGATGCTGACCTGGGCGCTCGCGACCTGCGCGCTCGCGGCCGTCTTCCTTGCCTCCGACCTGCCGATCGGCATGCCGGTCGCGACGCGGCTGCAGCGGACTGCCTCGATGCTGTGCTTCGTGCTGGTGATCGGCCAGTGCGCCTTCCTCGGCCTGTTCGGCGCCACGCTGCGCAAGGTACTCTACCGGCGCAGCGTCGAGCTGAAGGACGCCTATCGACGCATCGAGGAGCTCGCCGAGCTCGACGAGCTGACCGGCTCCTACAACCGCCGCTGCATCATGCGACTGCTCGACGCGGAGATCGAAAAGTCACGGCAGGCGGGCACGCCCTGCGCGGTCGCCCTGATCGACCTCGACTGGTTCAAGCGCATCAACGACGTGCACGGCCATCCCGTCGGCGACGAGGTGCTGCGGACCTTCGCCATCACCATCTTCGCCAACATCCGGCCCGATGATCGCTTCGGCCGCTATGGTGGCGAGGAATTTCTGCTGCTACTGCCTGGCACCGCAAGCGAGGCCGCATCGCGCATGCTCGATCGGCTGCGCAGCATCGTCGCCGAGCTCGACTGGAGCGCATTCTCGCCCGGCATGCGCGTGACGATTTCCGCGGGCGTCGTGACGCTGCGCGACGCTGATACCGCCGACACATTTCTCGCGCGCGCCGACAGCGCGCTCTATTCCGCCAAGGCGCAAGGGCGCAACCGCATTGCTACGAGCTGACCAATCCAATTCCTACGGTGGGCGTGAGGATACGCCGCCGGACCGAACGCTCCAGGACAGGGCTATGAGATCCAAAACCGTCAAATCATCCGAGAATCTCCTCGAGGAATTGCAGTCGGCACTCGCGCACGGCACCGTCGCGCGCCGGGTCGAGACGCTGCGCCGGGTCACCGATCTCTTCATCAATAACGCAGTGGACTATTCCGACGATCACGTCCGGGTGTTCGACGACGTCTTTCAGTGCCTGGTCGAGCAGATCGAGACCTCGGCAAGAGCGCTGCTCGCCGACCGCCTCGCGCCGATCGGAGCCGCGCCGCCGCAGATCATCCGCACGCTTGCGCTCGACGACGTCATCGAGGTCGCCGGTCCCGTGCTGACCAAATCGGAGCGGCTGGACGAGACGACCCTGCTCGAGATTGCACGCAGCAAGAGCCAGGCCCACCTCAAGGCGATCTCGCTGCGCCGGGTGCTGTCGGAGGCGCTGACTGACGTGCTGGTCACGCGCGGCAATGAAGACGTGGTGCAGTCGACCGTCAGCAATCCGGGCGCGAAGCTTTCCGAAAGCAGCCTCACCGACCTCGTCACGCGCGCCGAACGCGACGACGATCTCGCCACCTGCGTCGGCCTGCGGCCCGATCTGCCGCGGCATCATTACCTGAAGCTGATTGCGAAGGCGTCGCTGAGCGTCCGCAGGAAGCTGGAGGCCGCGCATCCCGAGCTCGCCGACGAAGTCTCGAGCGTGGTCCAGGAAGCGGCACAGCGGGTCCGTACGGCTGCCATGACCAAACAGACCGAAATGGCGCGGGCGCTGGTGAGATCGCTGCACGAGGACGGCCGCCTTACCGAATTCCAGGTCGCGACTTTCGCCGAGCAAGGCAAGTTCGACGAAGCCAATGCCGGGCTCGCGGCCCTCGCCGGCGTCTCGGTCGAGACCGCCGAGAACATGATGATCGAGAGCCGAACCGAAGGCCTGATGATCCTCGCCAAGGTCGCCGGCATGCAATGGACGAGCGTTCGCGCGATCATTGCCATGCGCGAAAAGCTCTCGGGCGGCTCGCAGACCGACATGCTGACGCTGCGCGACACCTACGAGGCGTTGCGCAGCTCCACCGCACAGCAGGTGCTGCGCTTCCACCGCATGCAGAACACGACGTCGGCGGCTTAATAGCGCAACACTTTCGAACCCGCGAAGGCACCGATCGCGGTCACGACCGCGGTCGCGATCGTGTACCAGGTCGCCACGAACAGCGGCGAGTCGTCGGTGCAGTGCGAGGCGTAGAGCGTGGCGGCGAGCCCGGCCGACAGCAGGCCGGCGAGCGCACCGGCCAGCGCGGGCCGCGACGGTGCGCCATGGCGCAGGCCGAACAATGCGCCCGCGAGCAACGGCAGCGACATCGCGGGAATTGCCATCATGCAGGCCCTCGAGTTCTTGCCGACCAGCCGCATCGTCATCGGCATCGCCGGTGCCATCATAGCCTCGCTGCCGATCGCAACCGCAAGCAGGCCGACGGGCAGCAGCAGCAGCCAGGCCCAGCCGCGCATAAGCGCTTCTGGCCGAGACAGATGTAGGCTGATGATGATCGCGGGGATCGCCAGCGACAGCGTGACCGCGAACTTGGTGTCGAAGAACGGATTATGCATGGCCGTCATCACGTCGGCGCGCACACCGAGGAATGTCGCGAAGATCAGGATCGACAGCGGCGCCGCGACCAGCAGCCCCATGGTCAGCAGCGCGCCAACGCGCGGGGCGCGGTGAGCGTTATCGGCCGCGAGCGTGCGAATGAGTTGATCGGTGTCCATGACTAGTGGTCCCGTAGTTTGGCCGTCAGGGCCGCAAGCCCCCGATGCAGCGCGACACGCACAGCACCTTCGCTCATCGCGTATTTCGCCGCAGTATCCTTGATCGAGGTGCTGTCGACCGCGATCGACTGCAACACGTCGCGCTGGCGCTGTGGCAGCGTGTTGAGCTGCGCGGTCACCTCGCCTGCCGAAGCCGTCTCCTGCAGTGCCTCGCCGGGCAGCGTCTCGGCGAAATCGTCGATGTTGACGAAGACGCGGCGGCCGCGCCGCCGCAGCGCATCGATCAGCTTGTTGCGCGCGATCGCGAACAGCCAGGGGGCGAAAGGCGCTTCGCTGTCCCAGGTGTGCCGCTTCAGATGCACTGCCAACAAAATCTCCTGCACGATATCCTCGGCCTGATCGGGAGGCTGCCCGGCCCTCGCCAGGCCACGCCTCGCCGCAGCGCGCAGCACCGGCGTGACCGCCTTCAACAGGCGATGATACGCCGCATCATCGCCTGTCATGGCCGACCGCATCAGGTCGGTCCATTCGTCTTCACGTCCGCGCACGCGCGCCCCTCACCATTGCAATTCGGCCGCTCTTTCAATTTGTTACGCCACAGGCCTCGCGATCACGAAATCGTGATAGACGTCGAACCCGGCCCCGAAGCAGCCGCAGAAACCCCGTCAGGGCTCATAACACCGATCGGTCCCTGCCGCATACGGCCGGTCGGTGCGTCCGGCCGGTTTGCCCCGGTTTTGCCCGGTGTGGCCCGAAGATTCCCATATTTTGCCCCGCTGTCGTCATGCAGCAGGGTCTCTGTTCGCCCCCGGGGACGGGTGAATTGGGGAGATCGTCAACATGATGAAAGCCAGCGGGCGCGCGGCAATGGTCGTTCTGGCCGGACTGTTGCTGCTAATGGGAGCCTCTGTGCAGGCCGCGCCGAGCTCTGCCGCAAGCGCAAGCAAACAAGCCGATACGGTCAAGCCGAGCAAGCCGCGGCACCATGCCTCTCGCCGCCATACCGACAGCAAGACGGCGCAGAAATCCGACGACAAGGCCGGCAAGACCAACAACACGGACGCGACGCCGCAGGCTGATGCGGTCAAAGCGGACAGCGGTGCGCCTGCGTCGAACCAGATGCCGGCGTCAGTTGCCAACGCCAATGCGCAGCTCGCAGCCGCCGACACCCTGCCTGCGGCCGCGGCGTCCGCCATGACGGGCCGGGCCAACGACAATGTGCAGGCTGCCGCCGACAACAACCCGGCCCCCAATGCCGAGAACCAGGTCGTCGCGCCCGACCAGCTCAACGACATCGACCGAGCCCTGCAACAGGACAACCCGCCAGTCCAGAAAACGGTGGTCGCAGCGACCGACGCGCAGCCCCGTCCGGCGCCGATGATGGCGAGCAGCCAGCCGAACTCGGCCTGGGAGCAGAGCTCCCTGATCGGCAAGATCTTCATCGGCGTCGGTACGCTGCTGACGCTGGCCTCGGCCGCACGCATGTTCATGGCCTGATTGCCCGGGACGCGCTCACCTGCGCGTCCTAGCTCCTTGCCAGCCCTCTTGAAGGCATCCGCGCCAGCGGGCACATTGCCCGCTCAATCAAAAGCGTGGGTGGAGCATGAGCACGTTCGAACACATCATCGTCGAGAGCATCAAGGCGGTCGGCATCATCAAGCTGAACCGGCCGAAGATGCTCAACGCGCTCTCCTTCGGCGTCTTTCGCGAGATCGCCGCAGCCGTCGACGATCTCGAGGCCGATGACGCCATCGGCTGCATCGTCGTGACCGGCAGCGAGAAGGCCTTTGCCGCCGGAGCCGACATCAAGGAGATGCAGCCGAAGGGCTTCATCGACATGTTTTCCGAGGATTTCGCCGCGATCGGCGGCGACCGCGTCGCGCGCTGCCGCAAGCCGACCATTGCGGCTGTCGCCGGCTACGCGCTCGGCGGCGGCTGCGAGCTCGCCATGATGTGCGATTTCATCATCGCCGCCGACACGGCCAAGTTTGGCCAGCCCGAGATCACGCTCGGCACCATCCCCGGCATCGGCGGCACCCAGCGTCTGACCCGTGCGATCGGCAAGTCCAAGGCGATGGATCTCTGCCTCACCGGCCGTATGATGGACGCGGCCGAGGCTGAGCGCTCGGGCCTCGTCAGCCGCATCGTACCCGCCGACAAGCTGATGGACGAGACGATGGCGGCGGCCGAGAAAATCGCCTCGATGTCGCGCCCTGCCGTGGCGATGGCCAAGGAAGCGGTCAACCGCGCCTTCGAGACGACCTTGGCCGAGGGCCTGCGCTTCGAGCGCCGCGTCTTCTCGGCGCTGTTCGGCACGCATGACCAGAAGGAAGGCATGGCCGCCTTCATCGAGAAGCGCAAGCCGGTGAACAAGAACCGATAGAGCCGACCAACGGTAAGGCTGGTGTCAGACTCCGCCGCTTTCCCGCAGAACCCCTGTGACGCACCTGCAACAAGCACGGATTTCATGGGGGTTTCCTCCGCGGCAGTTTGCCTGCGGGACCCGCGCTGGGTAAACAGTTAAGAGAGCCGCCGTCGGCGGGGGCGGACAGTCGGGGTTTGCGGGATCACATGATTGGGCGTGCCGCCAGAGCTGGTCGCGTGATGACGCGGCATCGATCGGGCGCGAGTCCTGTCCTCGTGACATGGGCCGCGCTGGCGCTCTGCTGTACCCTGCCCGCTGCGGCCGATGCGGAAGCCCTGCCGGAAGCGCTGGTCAAGGCCTACCAGACCAATCCGCAGCTCAATGCCGAGCGCGCAAGGCAGCGCGCCACCGACGAGAACGTGCCGCAGGCGCTGGCTGGCTACCGACCGCAGATCGTGGCGAGCCTGAGCGCCGGCCTGCAGGCGGTGCGCAATTTGCTTCCTGATAACACCATCCAGACCGCAACACTGAAGCCCTGGACCATCGGGGTCACGGTGTCGCAGACCCTGTTCAACGGTTTCCGGACCGCCAACAGCGTGCGGGTGGCGGAACTCCAGGTGCAGTCCGGCCGCGAGGCGCTGCGCAATGTCGGCCAGGGCGTGCTGCTCGACGCGGTGACCGCCTACACCAACGTGCTGGCGAACCAGTCGCTGGTCGAGGCACAGCGCTCCAACGTCGCCTTCCTGCGCGAGACGCTTTCCATCACCCAGCGCCGGCTCAACGCGGGTGACGTGACCCCGACCGATACCGCACAGGCCGAGGCGCGCCTCAGCCGTGGCCTTGCCGATCTCAACGCCGCCGAAGTCGCGCTCGCGGTGAGCCAGGCGACCTATTCCCAGGTGATCGGCAATGCGCCCTCCGCGCTTCGTCCCGCCGAGGTGGTCGATCGCTATCTGCCGAGGAGCCGCGAGGATTCCATCACTATGGCGATCCGCGAGCATCCGGCGGTGATGGCAGCCGGCTTCGACGTCGACGTCGCTTCCACCAACATCCGCGTCGCCGAAGGTGCGCTGCTGCCGAGCGCCACCCTCCAGGGCAGCGCCAGCAAAAGCCGCGACAGCGACCAGACGCTCGGCACTTTTGCGACCGACCAGGCCTCGATCGTCGCCAACGTCACCGCGCCGATCTACGACGGCGGCCAGGCCGCCTCGCAAACCCGGCAGGCCAAGGAAGTCTCGGCGCAAAGCCGGCTGGTGCTCGACCAGGTGCGCAATCAGGCGCGCACCGCGGCTGTCAGTGCCTGGGTTGCCAATGAAGGCGCCAAGATTGCTGTCTCCGCCTCGGAGTCCGAGGTGAAGGCGGCAACCGTCGCGCTCCAGGGCGTGCAGCGCGAGGCCGCCGGTGGACAGCGCACCACGGTCGACGTGCTGAACTCGCAGGCCGATCTGATCCAGGCCAGGGCCCGCCTGATCGGCGCGCTGCGCGACCGCGTCATCGCCTCCTACACGCTGCTCAGCGCCGTCGGCCATCTCGACGTCAAGACGCTGAGCCTGAACACGCCGGACTATCTGCCCGAAGTGCATTACCAGCAGGTCCGCGACGCCTGGCACGGCCTGCGCACACCATCGGGGCAATAAGCTTCACATCTACCGGCCGACACCGATGAAAAGCCGCCGCATCCACCTGATGGGAGCTTCCGGCTCCGGCGTGACGACGCTCGGCCGCGCGCTTGCCGATCGGCTGGCGCTGCCGCATCACGACAGCGACGATTATTTCTGGCTGCCGACGGCGCCGCCCTACCAGACGACGCGCCCTGCCGCAGACCGACTGCGCCTGATGCACGAGATGTTCGTGCCGCGCCTCGACTGGGTGTTGAGCGGATCCGTCACCGGATGGGGGGACGAACTCTTCCCGTTGTTCGATCTCGTCGTCTATGTGACAACGCCGCGCGAGCTTCGTATGCAGCGACTGCGGGCCCGCGAAGCTGCGCATTTCGGCGCCGATGCCGTCGCGCAGGGCGGCTGGCGTCATGACGAGACCGAGTCGTTCGTCGAATGGGCCTCGCACTACGAAGCCGGTGATCGCGAGGGCCGCAGTCTCGCAAAACATGAGGCGTGGCTCGCTCGTTTGCCCTGCCCGGTCGTACGCGTCGACGGTTCGCGGCCGGTTGCAGAGCTGGTCGAACAGCTATGCGGCGACGTGACGGGACTGCCCGGCTGATGTGATATCGTCCGGCGCCTTCCTCGCCGCCGGAGTCCCCATGACCGACACGATTTACGCGCGCGCAGCGCAACCCGCGACGCCGATCAATTTCGACGTGCCGGCCCACGCCTGCGACTGCCACACCCACATCCACGGTGATGTCGAGAGATTTCCGTTTTTCGCCGGGCGCGTCTATACGCCCGGACCTGCAAGCCCCGAGGAAATGGCGGCACTGCACAAGGCGCTGCATATCGAGCGCGTCGTGATCGTCACGCCAAGCGTTTACGGCACCGACAATTCCTCCAGCCTGTTCGGGATGAAGGCGCGCGGCGCCACCGCGCGCGGGGTGGCCGTGATCGACGACAAGACGACAGAGAACGAGCTCGATGCGATGCAGGCGGACGGCTTTCGCGGCATCCGCATCAACCTCGCGACCGACGGCGTCAACAATCCCGATGTCGGGCGTGCCCGCTTCACGGCGGCCGTCGAACGCATGACGTCGCGCGGCTGGCATGTGCAGCTTTACACCACGCTGGCGATGATCTCGGCGATCAAGGATCTGGTGCTGGATTCACCGGTGCCCGCCGTGTTCGACCACTTTGGCGGGCTCGAGGCCTCGCTCGGCCTCGAGCAGCCCGGCTTTGCCGACCTCATCGCGCTCGTCAAATCCGGCAAGGTCTATGTGAAGATCTCCGGCGCCTATCGCTCGTCGAGCCTCGCGCCGGATTATCAGGACGTGGCGCCATATGCGCGTGCGCTGATCTCCGCGAACCCGGATCGCATCGTCTGGGGCACCGACTGGCCGCATCCGGATTCGGCGCAAGTCGCGGGCCGCAAGGCCACCGACATCGCACCATTCCACCAGATCGACGATGGCCGCTTGCTCAACCAGCTTCCGGTATGGGAGCCCGACGCAAGCGTTCGCAAGAAGATCCTGGTCGACAATCCGGCGCGGCTCTACGGTTTTTGACGTCAGCGCGCACGGCGCGAGAAGAACGAGATCAGCACCGGCAGCGTCACCAGGATCACGATCGGCGCCAGCATCATGCCGGTGACGACCACGACCGCGAGCGGCTTCTGCACCTGCGAGCCGATGCCTCCGGACAAAGCAGCCGGCAGCAGGCCGACGCCGGCGACGACGCAGGTCATCAACACAGGCCGGAGCTGTAACTCGCCGGTGCGGATCACCGCGCTGAGGCGGTCCATACCTTCATCAATCAGCTGGTTGAACTGCGACAGGATGATGATGCCGTCCATCACGGCGATGCCGAACAGGGCGATGAACCCGATCGCCGCCGAGACGCTGAAAGCCGTGCCGGTGATCAAGAGGCCGAGCACGCCACCGAAGATCGCCATCGGGATCACGCTCATGGCGAGCAGCGTGTCGGTCATCGAGCCAAAATTGAACCAGAGCAGAATTCCGATGAGCGCCAGCGAGATCGGCACCACGATCGACAACCGCCGGATCGCGTCCTGAAGATTGCCGAACTCGCCGACCCATTCCATGTGCGAGCCAGGCGGCAGCTGCACCTGGTCGGCGATCTTCTGCTGCGCCTCGCGGATGGCGCTGCCGAGATCGCGTTCACGCACCGAGAACTTGATCGGCAGATAGCGCTCCTGCTGCTCGCGATAGATGTAGGCCGCACCCGAGACCAGGCTGATATTGGCGACCTCGCTCAGCGGAATCTGCGTGACGGAGCCGCTCGGGCCCGGCGCCCCGATCCGGATGTTCTGGATCGCCTCGGCGCTGCGGCGGTACTCCGGCGCCAGACGAACGATGATCGGGAAGTGGCGGTCGCTTCCGGGCTCGTAGAGATCGCCCGCGGTGTCGCCGCCGATCGCGACCTTGATGGTGGCGTTGATGTCGCCAGGCGCAAGGCCGTAGCGCGCGGCCTTGGCACGGTCGATGTCGATCTGCACGGTCGGCTGCCCCAAGGAGGTGAAGACCGCGAGGTCCGTGATGCCCTGCACCGTCGACAGCACCGACTTGATCTTGTTGGCGGTGTCGGTCAACGCCTGAAGATCGTTGCCGAACAGCTTGATCGAGTTTTCGCCCTTCACCCCGGAGACGGCTTCGGAGACGTTGTCCTGGAGATATTGCGAGAAGTTGAACTCGACGCCGGGGAAGCGATCGTCGAGCTGCTTGAGCAGCTCCGCGGTCAGCTCTTCCTTGTCATGCGTGCCGGGCCACTCGCTCGCCGGCTTCAGCGGCGCGAAGAACTCGGCGTTGAAGAAGCCGGCGGCGTCGGTACCGTCGTCCGGACGACCGTGCTGCGACACCACGGACTCGACCTCGGGCCGGGCGCGGATCAGCTTGCGCATCTCGTTGACGTAGGTGTTGCCTTCCTGCAGCGAGATGGTCGGCGGCAGCGTGGCGCGGATCCAGAGATTGCCCTCTTCGAGCTTGGGCAGGAATTCGAGGCCGAGTAGCCGGCTGAGCGCAACCGTCATCAGCACGAGGCCGACCGCGGCACCGAGCATGATGGCGCGATTAGCGACGGCCCAGTTCAGCAACGGCATGTAGAGCCGGTGCAGGATCAGCATGACCTTGGTCTCGGTCTCATGGACATGTGCGGGCAGGATGATCGCGGACAGCGCAGGCGTGACGGTGAATGTCGCGAGCAGGCCGCCGGCGAGCGCGTAGGCATAGGTGCGCGCCATCGGTCCGAAGATGTTGCCCTCGACGCCGGACAGCGTGAACAGCGGCAGGAAGGCCGCGATGATGATGGCGGCGGCAAAGAAGATCGAGCGCGAGACGTCGGCCGCGGCGCTGAGAATGGCGTGGCTCTTCATGCCGAACAGGGTCTCTTGCGACATCTGCTCGGATTCCGTCGGTGGCGTGGTCTGTGTCAGGCGACGGAAGATCGCCTCGACCATGATGACGGTGGCATCCACGATCAGGCCGAAATCGATGGCACCGACCGAGAGCAGGTTGGCCGACTCCCCGCGCAGCACCAGGATGATCACGGCGAAGAACAGCGCGAACGGAATCGTGGCGCCGACGATCAGCGCGCTGCGCAGATCCCCAAGGAAGATCCACTGCAGCAGCACGATCAGCAGGATGCCCACCACCATGTTGTGCAGCACCGTGTGGGTCGTGAGGTCGATCAGGTCCTTGCGGTCGTAGATGCGCTCGATGCGTACGCCCGGCGGCAGGATGGTCGAGCCGTTGATCTGATTGACGAGCTGCTCGACGCGATTGATGGTGGGCGTGCTCTGCTCGCCGCGACGCATCAACACGATACCCTGCACAATGTCGTCGGAATCGTCGAGACCGGCGATGCCGAGGCGCGGCTTCTGGCCGACGGTGACGGTGGCGACGTCCTTCACCAGCACCGGATTGCCGTTGGTCTGGGCAACCATGGTGTTGGCGAGGTCGTCGATCGACTTGATCAGGCCGACACCGCGCACCACGGCCGATTGCTGGCCGATATTGACGGTGTTGCCGCCGACATTGACGTTGGAATTGCTGACCGCCTGGAGCAGCTGCGGGAGCGTCAGGCCGTTGGCGACCAGCTTGTTGTTGTCGACCTCGAGCTCATAGGTCTTGCTCTTGCCGCCCCAGCCCGTGACGTCGATGACGCCGGGCACGGCGCGGAAGCGGCGCTGCAGGATCCAGTCCTGGATGGTCTTGAGGTCGAGGACGCTGTAGTTCGGCGGGCCGACCAGGCGATAGCGGAAGATTTCACCGATCGGGCTCAGCGGAGAGATCTGCGGCTGCACGTTGCCCGGCAGTGGCGCGAGCTGCGCCAGACGATTCAAGACCTGCTGCAACGCCTCTTCATAGGTGTAGGCGAAGGAGAACTGCAGTTTGACGTCGGAGAGGCCGTAGAGAGAGATGGTGCGAATGGTCGTCAGGTTCTTCAGGCCCGCGACCTGGGTCTCGATCGGGATCGTGATGTAGCGCTCGATCTCTTCCGCCGACAGGCCGGGGCTCTGGGTGACGATGTCGACCATCGGCGGGGTCGGATCCGGATAGGCCTCGATGTTGAGCTGGTTGAACGCAATCAGGCCGCCGATGAACACGGCGACGAACATGCCGACCATCAGGAAGCGCCGATTGACGGCAAGGGCGACGAGACGGTCCATTCAGGTTTTTCGCAGTTTCTTGGGGCTCGCCGATCAGCTACCGGACGCCGCGCGGTCGATGAACAGACTGCCTTTGACGACGATCTGTTCGCCGGGCTTCAGGTTGTTGGTCACTTCGACGAGGTTACCATTGATGAGGCCGATCTTGATCTGGCGGAGCTCGACCGACTTGTCTTCACGCGCGACCCAGATACGGACCTGGTCACCTTCGTAGATCAGCGCCTGCTTCGGCACTGCAGGCGCCGCGCGGTCGCCGGCCGAGTAGATCGTGACGTTAGCGAACATTTCCGGCTTGAGCAGGCCGTCCTTGTTGTCGATGGTCGCACGGACCAGCAGGCGGCGAGTGTTGGGATCGATCGCAGCGGCGACGTAGTTGATCTTGGCGGTCAGGGGGCGGCCCGGCAGCGCCATCACGTTGACGCTGATGTCCTGCCCGACGTTGACCTGGGCGGCGTCGCTTTCGCGCACGAAGGCGGTGAGCCAGACCGTGGAGAGATCGCCGATCACGAACACCGGATCGCTGGCGCCGGCGCTGACATATTGCCCCGGGCCGATCTTGCGCTGCACGACCGTGCCAGAGAGCGGCGCGTAGATCGTGATTTCTGGATTGATGGCGCCCTTGTCCTGGAAGGTCTTGATGGCGTCGTCGCTGAAACCGAGAATGTGAAGCTTGTTGTTTGCGGCCTCCAGCGCCGTCACCGCGGAGCGCATGTCGTTCTGCGCCTGGACCTGGGTCGCTTCCGCCTGCTGATAATCCTTGAGTGGGATGGCACGGCCTTCGTAGAGATCCTTGGCGCGCCGGTACTGGATGTCGGCAAGCTCGAGCGCCGACCTTGCCTTGTTCTGAGACGTCATCGCCGTGATGAAATCGTTCTGGGCCTGCACGGTGTCGGCGGCCTCGATCTTGAACAGCGGTTGACCCTGGGTCACGCTCTCGCCGGGCTTGGCCAGCAGCTTGGTCACCCGGCCCGCATAGGGCGAGAACACCGGCGTCGAGCGGTCTTCATCGACGGCAACTTTACCCTCGGTGACGTATTCCGCGCGGAAGGCCTTGTCGTTAACCGGCTCGATCGTCAGCGTCGCCCATTCGGACGGTGACGGCTTGAAATTCTGGGCGTTCTTGCGCGACTGGCTGGAGACTTCGGAGTGCTTCTTCTCCTTAGCCCCGGCAAACAGGACGCCGTAGGCGCCAGCCCCGGCAAGCGCCAGTAAAACTACGGATGTGATCACCCGCCGTTTTGTAAGCACCTGCAATCGCTTGGTATTTTCAGCTACCATGGGGCCCGGTCATGTCTGCGACGATCTCGGCAGACGGCTGCCTCATCGGTCGCGCTAATAGTGCCGAATTGGGATTTCAAACAACCTAAAAAACGCTGTGCGTCCTTCGGTTTGCGTTAAAAATTTGCGACACGTCAGCTTCACGTCAGCTTTGCGACGGCCATTGCGGCGGATGGCTGCCGAGCGGCATCGCCGGACGGCTCCATCGTGCCGGCGTCTTCGACAGCGCTGCTGAATGGCGCACCGCGGTCAGCGTACCGAAGCCAGATGACACTGTTTCCATGAACGCAGCATGTATGGCCTCGACCGCAAGATCCGGCGTGTTGAGGCCGTCATCGAGCCGACCGAGATTCCACAGCCAGCGTCCGGTCTGCGCCAGCGACACGCGCACGTGCCAGCTGCCGCCTTCACGGGCCTGGCGCGCCTTGGCCATCATCGCGCCGAACGCCATCAGGTAGCCGGTGGCGTGGTCGAGCATCTGCGCCGGCAATTCCTTCGGACCATCGATGCCGGCGGCCTTCCCTTCCGCATGGTTGAAGCCGGTCGTGGTCTGCACCAGTGAATCGAATCCGCGACGCTCGGCCCAGAGGCCGGCATGGCCATAGGCCGACAGCGTGACATAGACGATGCCCGGATTGATCTGCGCCGCCTCCTCCGGCGAAAAGCCGAGGGCCGCAAGCGCGCGTGGGCGGTAGCCTTGAGAGAAGATATCGGCGTCTTTCAGCAGCTCGCGCAGCTGCGCCCTGCCCGCCTCGCTCTTCAGCTCAATGAAGGTGGTGAGCTTGCCGCGGCCGGTGTCGATGGTGAGCCAGGGAATGGCCGGCAGCTCCGGCCCTGACACCAACAGCACATCCGCGCCGTGCGCAGCGAGCGTACGGCCCGCGACGGGACCTGCGATGACGCGGGAGAGATCAAGCACGCGCAGACCTGCGAGCGGACGATCGCAGGTCGAGCATCCTTGCGGCCATGGCTTTGGCGGGGCATCGCCGATCTTCTCGATCGAGACCAGCGGAAGATCCGCAAGTGCACGTGCCTGCGGCAGCGCGGACCATTCATCGTAAGAGCGCATCAGCGCAACGACGCCGCCGGCCGCATAGGCCGCCGTTTCAAAATCCTCCCCCTTCCACTGCATCAGTGCGGCCTGCACCTTCTCGCGCTCCGCCTCGCAGCCGAGCACCTTACAGACCGCGTCGCGGTGATGCCTAAAATTGGTGTGGCAACGGACGAAACGGTTGTCGCCGGTCTTGTAGACGCCTGCGATCGCGTCCCAGGCCGGTGGCGGCGGCTTGTCGTCGAGGCGCAGATAGCGCTCCGAGCGGCATTCGACAACGGCGTGGCGCATGTCGACGGTCACGTCCTGCGTCTCACCGCTGCGCAACCTCCAGATTTCGGCGGCGGCGAGACCTGCGGCGGCAATCGTCGCCTGCCCGGCGACGGCCACGCGAAAGGAGGACGGGATCTGCGGCTCCTCGCCGGTCAAATGCACGCGTGCGAGCGCGGTTGCATCGCCGCCGGCGGAGGTCCAGATATCTTTGAGAATATCGGAGGGGCTTTGCATGGCCGCTTCTCTCCCTTACGTTTTCGCGACCATTCATCAGCACAAGAAGGAATGCAATGGCCGCCATCGATCCCCTCACCGCAGGCGCCGTGTTCATCGCAACGGCGGCAACCGACGCGGTCTATGTCATGTTCACCTCGGCCGTCATCGCACGCAAGCGGGTGCCGGCCGCGAACTGGAGCGCGGTCTGGTATCTGCTCTCGTCCTATGCCGTGATCAGCTACACCGAAAACGCCTTCTATGTCGCATTCGCCGCGATGGGCTCCTGGGCCGGCGCCTATGCATCGCTGACCTTCCTGCACCGCCCGCCCGGCGGCCCGCCGGTGGGAGCTGCGCCGGAGTGAGGGGAGGACTTTCTCCGCCTCCACGGCTACACTCGTTACGACCAACAAAAATGACGACATCAAAAAGGAAAACCGAACAATGGATCTCGGTCTCAAGGGAAAGAACGCCGTCGTGCTCGGCGGTACGCGCGGCATTGGGCGGGCGATTGCGGGAACGCTGGCCGGCGAAGGCAGCAACGTCGCGGTGTGCGCACGCAACGCGGAACAGGTCGCAGCCACCGTGGCCGAACTGAAAGCGAGCGGTGTCAGCGCCACCGGCGGCACGGTCGACATCACCGACGGCGCGGCGCTGAAGGCGTGGGTCGAGGGCGCGGCCAAGGAGCTCGGCGGCATCGACCTGCTGTTCGCCAATGCCGGCGCCATGGCGCAAGGCCACGATCCCGCATCATGGGAGCAGAATTTCCGGCTCGACGTGCTCGGCGCCGTGCATGCGTTCGACGCGGCGCGGCCGTTCCTGGAAGCCAGCGGCGAAAAGAGCGGCGATGCCGCCTTCGTCATCATCTCCTCGATCTCGGCGGCGCAGGCCGATATCGCCAGCTCCTATGGCCCGATCAAGGCAGCGCTGATCCACATGGCAAAGGGACTGGCGCGGCAATACGCAAAGAAGAAGATCCGCGTGAATGTCGTGTCGCCCGGCACCGTCTATTTCAAGGGCGGCGTCTGGAACATGATCGAGAAGAACATGCCCGAGCGCTACAACGACGCGATGAAGCGCAATCCGACGGGACGCATGGCGACGCCACAGGAGATCGCCAACGCCGCGGTGTTTCTGGCCAGCCCGGCCTCGTCGTTCACGACCGGCGCCAATCTGATCGTGGATGGGGCGATCTCGAACCGGGTGAATTTTTAAGGGCACACTGTCATCGCCCGGCTTCAACCGGGCGATCCAGTATTTCCGAGGCGGCTGTGATTGAATCGAGAAGCCACGGCGTACTGGATACCCCGCTTTCGCGGGGTATGACGACTGAGAGTGCGGCGCGAGATCGCTCGACAAACTCGTCATTGCTTCACGCTTCGCAGACGCTTAAGGTGCGGATACACGCGAAAGCCGGCGAATGAGCCGCACTGCAAATTGCACGAGCCAGTTCGGCGTTTTCAAATAGCGCAATGTATCAATCTGGCCCTCGTCTTCGCGGCTCCGAAAACTGGCGTCGGAAAAGTAGGTTTGGTCGTTTTCGCACCACGCCAATGTACGAGCGATTTCATCCTGGATGAGCCCGGTGTCAGGCAGCTTCTTGAGGAAGTTAAGCTCGCGCCGGAGACAGACCGCTTCGATCCGATAGCGGCTTTTTTCTTCATAGATAATCCCGCATCCCTCCAACCGCGCATGGGTCGCTTCATGGACGATCGTGGAGGCGATCCGCTCAAGCGTCATTGTCTCGTTGAGAACGTAACGTTCATCGAGGGCGCAAGCGTTCAGTGATCGATCATATTGCGCCTGAGCGCTGGGGAGCAGATGCACCCATATTCGGTCGAGATTGTGGGTGATGCGGGAATAGTTGAGCGCATCGTGGCGCTTGATGAGCTGGAGGGCCTCTTCGACGCGGCGTAACGCCGGGTAAGGCTTGCTTTCGGTCGTCCCGATCCAAAGCCTCTCGATCGTGTTGCTCTTAGAGAACCAGAGGCCCAGCCTATCGATGCGGGAGGGGCTCCGATCCGGCTTTACGACGACGACGAGGCCACGCGATCGCGGCGGCGATTTCAGTTCCTGCAAGATCACCCCGTCATGTCCAAATCGGGCGCGACCAAGGATATAGGCGCATCTCGCTTTCAGGTTGCTTAGGGACTTAATTCAAATCGTATTGATCGTTGGGATCAGCCAAACCTTGCGGCTGCTCGTGCCACTTCAATGGAAATCCCGCGACGGCGGCAGGATGCGGACGTTGCGGGGGTGGCGGATTTTTTGCGCCGGCATATCGGCGTGGTCGCGGCGATCGTCGTTGAGCGGCTCGACCCCGGTGGCGCCTACCGGCACCGCAGGCTTGCGGCTCAGGGCATCATTGGCGAGTCCGACCAGATCGTGCGAACGGTCGATCATCCGCTGCGCGATCAGATGCGTCACCTTCTCTGGGCTGCTCTGGATATAGCCCTGAACCTCGATGAGGCGGGCGCCCATCACCTCCTTGCGGTACTGCTCCATGACCTTGGGCCACACCACGACATTGGCGATGCCGGTTTCGTCCTCCAGCGTCATGAACACGACGCCGCTGGCGCTGCCCGGCCGCTGCCGCACCAGCACCACGCCGGCGCAACGGACGCGGCGCCGCTCGTTCTCATGGCTGATCTCCTTGCAGGCGACGATCCGCTCGCGCGAAAACATCTCGCGCAAAAATTCCATCGGATGGCCTTTAAGCGACAGCCGGATGGTCTGGTAATCGGCAACGACCTGTTCGGCGCGCGGCATCACGGGCAATGGCTTGGCGTGCTCGTCCGGCTGTTCGCGTGCGGTGGCCGCTTCGAACAGCGGCAGCGCCACATCATCAGGCAGCCGCCGCACCTGCCACAGCGCCTCGCGGCGGTCGAGCCCGAGCGAGCGGAATGCGTCGGCATCCGCCAGCAGGATCAGCGCACGCTTGGGCAGGCCGGTGTCGCGGGCAAAATCTTCGAGCGAGGTGAAGGGACCGAGGTTGCGGGCATCGATGATAAGATCGGCCCAGTCCTTCTGACCGACATATTCTTTTCCTTGCCTCTCCGCCTGCTGCCTCTTGAGTTCTTCCTCATCCTCATCCAGCCAGTGAAAGCCGTCGATCTGGCGAAAGCCGAGACGGACTGCGCAATATCTTCCGTCCGTATTCTCCAGCGTGTTCTGCGCAAAGCTGTAGGAGACATCGATCTCGCGCACCTCGACACCGTTCTTGCGGGCGTCGCCGACGATCTGTGCCGGGGCGTAAAAGCCCATTGGCTGCGAGTTCAAAAGGCTGCAGCAGAATGCATCCGGGTGATGATATTTCAGCCATGAGGAGATGTAGACGAGCTGTGCAAAGCTCGCGGCATGGCTCTCCGGGAAGCCGTAGGAGCCAAAGCCCTTGATCTGGTCAAAGCAGCTTCTGGCGAAATTGGCATCGTAGCCGCGCGCGACCATGTTGCCGATCAGCTTCTCCTCGTATTGGCCGATGGTGCCGACATTGCGGAAGGTCGCCATCGAGCGGCGCAGGCCGTTGGCCTCCTCGGGAGTGAATTTTGCCGCCTCGATTGCGATGCGCATCGCCTGCTCCTGGAACAGGGGCACGCCCTTGGTCTTGTGCAGCACCTTGTAGAGCTCGTCCGCGGGACCATGCTCTGATGATGGCGAGGGATAGGCCACCTTCTCCAGGCCGTTCCGTCGGCGCAGATAAGGATGCACCATGTCGCCCTGGATCGGCCCCGGCCGCACGATCGCGACTTCGATGACGAGATCGTAGAAGGTCCGCGGCTTCAGCCGCGGAAGCATGTTCATCTGGGCGCGGCTCTCGACCTGGAAGACGCCGAGCGACTCCCCAGCGCACAGCATGTCGTAAACCTTGGGATCGTCCTGCGGGACGCTCGCCAACACGTAGCGTTTCCCTTTGTGATCCGCGATCAGATCAAAACACTTCCTGATGCAGGTCAGCATGCCGAGCGCAAGCACATCGACCTTCATCATGTTGAGTGCATCGACGTCGTCCTTGTCCCATTCGATGAAAGTGCGGTCCGCCATCGCCGCATGATGGATCGGCACCGTCTCATCCAGCCGGTCCTGCGTCAGCACATAGCCGCCGACATGCTGGGAGAGATGGCGCGGGAATTCGATCAGCTCGGTGGCCAGCTCGACCGCGAGGTTGATCATGGGATTTTGGGGATCGAGCCCGGCCTGCCGGACCTGCATGTCGTTGAGGCCCTTGCCCCAGCTGCCCCAGACGGTGTCGGCGAGCGCGGCGGTGACGTCCTCGGTCAGGCCCAGCGCCTTGCCGACATCGCGGATGGCGCTGCGCGGACGATAATGGATGATGGTGGCGATGATCGCAGCACGGTGGCGGCCGTATCGGCGATAGACATATTGCATCACCTCCTCGCGCCGCGAATGCTCGAAATCGACGTCGATGTCAGGCGGCTCCAGCCGCTCCTTGGAGATGAAACGCTCGAACAGGAGATCAACCTTGGTCGGATCGACCGAGGTGATGCCGAGCACGTAGCAGACGGCCGAATTCGCTGCCGATCCACGCCCCTGGCACAGAATGTTCTGGCTGCGCGCGTAATGGACGATGTCATGCACGGTGAGGAAGTAATGCGCGTATTTCAGCTCTGATATCAGCGCGAGCTCCTTCTCGAGCGTGGCGCGCAGCTTGTCGTCGATCTTGCCGCCGAAATATGTGTCGACGCCCGCCCAGGTCAGATCCTCCAGATGCCCCTGCGCGGTCTTGCCCGGCGGCACCGGCTCATCAGGATATTGATATCTGAGCTGGTCGAGGGAGAACTCGATCATTCCCGCAAAGCGCATGGTCTCCGCGATCGCTTCAGGGACATCGCGAAACAGCCGGGACATTTCGCGAGGCGTCTTCAGGAAGCGCTCGGCATTGGCTTCCAGCTTGCGCCCGACCGCCTCGATCGTGGTCTTTTCCCGGATACAGGTGAGCACGTCCTGAAGCGGGCGGCGACCGGGATCGTGGTAGAGCACCTCGTTGGTCGCAAGCAGCGGCACTCCTGCCTTGGCGGCGAGATCGTCGAGCCGCGCCAGGCGGCGGCGGTCGTCGCCGCGATACACCAGGCTCGCCGCAAGCCACACGCCGTCGGCGCGGCTTGATTTTAGTTTTGCAAGCACATCCAGCACCTGCGCATCATCGAAGCGATGCGGCAGCGTCAGGACCAGGAGCTGGCCTTCCGAAAATTCCAGCAGATCGGCGAAGCTGAGATGGCACTCACCTTTCTCGATCCGCGTGATGTCATCGCCGCGTTTACCCTGGGTCAGCAGCTGGCACAGCCGGCCATAGGCGGCGCGGTCGCGCGGATAGACGAAGATATCGGGCGTGCCGTCGATGAAGACGATGCGCGCGCCGACCAGCAATTTAGGTTTATGCAGCACCTTGTCATTGTCGAGCTCCTTCCAGGCCCGCACCACGCCGGCGAGCGAGTTGTGATCGGCAATCCCGATCACGGGAATGCCGAGCTTGCTGGCCTGATGCACATAGGCGCGCGGATCAGAGCCGCCGCGCAGGAAGGAGAAATTGGTGGTGATCCCGATCTCGGCATAAGCAGGCGTCATCATGCGAAGAGACCGTGCACATACCAGCGGGGCGGAGCGGACTTGCCGTCGGCGTCGAATACCTCTCCCTCGTAAAGACCGTCGCGAAAAATCCAGAAGCGCAGGCCCTCGGCATCCTCGATGCGGAAATAATCCCGCGTCAGCTGCTTGCCGTCCTGCCGCCACCATTCCATCGCGATGCGCTCAGGCCCCTCCACCCGCACCACCGCATGTTTCGCGCGGCGCCAGGTGAATTGATGCGGCGGGCCGTCAGGCACGGTCGCGAACGGCACGGTGACCGGCTCCGGCTTATCGAACAGCCTTAAGGGGCGCAGCGGCGGCTCACTCTCGGCACGATCAGGCCATTCGGCCTGCATGGCTGCCGCGAGATGATGCTGCGCGGGCGCGGCCAGCACCGCCTGCTCGGGGATGTGCGTATCCTGCGGCAGGTGCACGACGACGCGCTTTCCGCCGATGCGTGCGGCGATGCGGTCGATCAGCGCGGCGAGCTCGTCATTGTCGTGGACATGGGCATCGAGATCGCGCTGCTCCTGCACCACGATCTCGGTGCGGCTCGCCGACAGCCGCACCATGTCGAAACCAAAGCCGGGATCGAAGGGGTCGGCAAGCGCGTCAAGACGCTCGCGGAACAGCCGGTCGATGACTTTGCTTTGCGTCACCGGACGGCCGGTCTCGACCATGATCGCGCGCACCACGCCGTCGGTGCGGAAGAACGCGGCTTCCAGGCGGCGCGCGCCCTTGCCCTGCTTCTCCATGGACGCGATCAATGTGTCCGCCAGCCGCGACAGCGTCATCGCGATTATGGTGTCGGTCGCGATCGGCTCGGCGAAGCGTTTTTCGACGATGTAGTCGGGCAGCGGCTTGCGCGGGCTGATCGGCGCATCGCCTTGCCCCAGCGCATGCGCAAGCAGCGTGGAGAATCGCGCGCCGAACCGCGCCGTGATTTCACTCGGGTTGCGCGAGGCGACATCGCCGATGGTTTTCAGCCCGGCACGGCGCAGGCCGGCGGTGATCGCCTCGTTCGCACCGAGCGCGGACACCGGAAACCGGTCGATCGCCGCCGCCTCCTCGCCATCGGCGACGATGGTGCCGGACGCCTGCCGCGTCAGCGTGCGCGCGCAGACCGAGGTGCCGGCAATCGCCGCGCTGACGGCAAAGCCCTGGCGCCCCAGCGCGCGAACCAGCGTCCGCAACAGCGCGGCTTCGCCGCCAAACAGATGCGCGCAGCCGGTGATGTCGAGAAACAGCCCGTGCGGCGGATCGAGCGCCACCAGAGGCGTGAAGCGGTCGCACCAATCGGCGATGTCGCTGAGCGTCTTCGCGTCGGCCACGACATCGGCGTCGAACACTTTTAAATCCGGACACATCGCCCGGGCATTCGCGAGCGGCTGACCAATATGCAGACCGAGGCGCTCGGCGGCTTCATCCAGCGCATGGATCACCAGTGCATTGTTCTCCTTGATGACGATAATGCTGGGACCATTGTTATTCCTACCCAGCCCGGCGCTGTTGAGGAACCGCTGGATCCGGTCGATGGGCAGGCGCGGCAGCCACAGGCTGAGGATACGCCGACGGTTCACTGAACTGGCACTCATCACATTTCCATTCCATGATCCACCGGCCGCACGGGCCATGACGATTACGCAAAAGCTCGACATCGAAGCGCGGTGCGCCCCAGACGCCCCAAGGCGCCACAGGCATTGATGCCGAATCCGGCGGCGAATGCGCCGCGCGCAACATCCATCGTGTTTCCGCAGTCGAGGGCAGCGGCTGCGCTGCCATCCGCAGCAAGAGGCCAGTGACGCCGGACGATTGCGCCGCCAGCGTCAGCTTACGGCTCGCCACCAGATCGAACTGGCGTGTCTCGCCCCAGAACTCCAGCACGACGGCGCCGAGCGCATCGCAAGCGAGCGCATCGGCCGAGGTACGCAGCGCGCTCTCGACATCGGCCGCGCGCACCATCACCATCAGGCGCGGATCGAGGCCGAATTCGGCGAGCCCGCTCATCGACAGCGCGCCGGTCTCGGGTTCCGAGAAATCCTGCCGCACCCACAGCAGCGGCCGCTGCGCCGTCACGCGGCCCGCAAGCCCGGTGACAAAGCCGGTCGCGGCCGCCCCCTGGCGCCCCTCACAAAACACCTCGTGGATCGCCGCGCGTGCGAGCCCGCCTTTCAAGGCGTGGTCCACTTCGCCGTGACCGAGCGCGACGCGGTCGTGATCGTGCACGACCTCCGCCGTCTCGATCCGTTCGATCTGGCTGCGCAAGGTCGCAAGCGCGCTCATGCGTGCGCTCATGCTCGCCGCTCCTTCAGAGGTGATTGCCGATAGCTCTCAAAAAGAGAACCAGCGGCTGGCTCATTTGTTCATGATATGTTCTAATATAAAGCTAACGGTGCCCTGGGAGTCAACCGAATTGGCGCTCCGTCGGATTCACCAGCGGAATCAAAGGGATTCAATAATGGACGTACAACGCAAGCTGGAGATCCTGGCTGACGCCGCCAAATACGACGCCTCCTGCGCTTCCAGCGGCACCGAGAAGCGGGATTCCAGCGACGGCAAGGGCATGGGCTCGACCGCGCCTGGCATGGGCATCTGCCATTCCTACGCGCCGGACGGACGCTGCATCTCGCTGCTCAAGGTGCTGCTCACCAACGCCTGCAATTACGACTGCCTTTATTGCGTCAACCGCGCCTCCTCGAACATACCGCGCGCCCGCTTCACCATCAACGAGGTGGTCAAGCTGACGCTCGATTTCTACCGGCGCAATTACATCGAAGGCCTGTTCCTTTCCTCCGGCATCATTCGCAGCCCCGACTACACCATGGAGCAAGTCGTCAGCGTCGCGCGAAAACTGCGCGAGGAGCATCACTTCCGCGGCTACATCCATCTCAAGACCATTCCCGAGGCCGATGACGCGCTGATCGCGGAAGCCGGCAAATATGCCGATCGTCTCTCCATCAACATCGAAATGCCCGAAGCGGCGAGCCTGCAACAATTCGCGCCGGAGAAAGACGTCCGTGCGATCCGCCGCACCATGGGCCGGTTGCGGCTGAAGCTGGACGAGGCCGAGGAAGACCGCACGGCAAAAACAAAGGCAAAACCGCAGCGTTTCGCGCCGGCGGGACAAAGCACGCAGATGATCGTGGGCGCCGACGCGGCGTCCGATCACACCATCCTCCACACCAGCGCCAATCTCTACGGCTCCTACCGGCTGCGACGCGTCTATTACTCCGCCTTCAGCCCGATCCCTGACGCCAGCCGCGCATTGCCTCTGGTGCAGCCGCCACTGCTGCGCGAGCACCGGCTCTATCAGGCCGACTGGCTGATGCGGTTCTACGGCTTCGATGTCGGCGAGATCGTCGAAGACAGCGCGATGCTGCCGCTCGACATCGACCCGAAACTCGCCTGGGCGCTCCGCCATCGCGACCGCTTCCCCCTCGACGTCAACCGCGCCAGCCGCGAGGAGCTGCTGCGCGTGCCGGGCTTCGGCACCAGGGCAGTCGAACGCATCATCGCAACGCGGCGCACCACCACGATCCGCCTCTCCGATCTCGCGCGGCTGCATGTGCCCAAGCACAAGGCGCTGCCGTTCATCATCCTCAGCGATCACCGTCCATCGCCGCATCGTCTCGATGCCGCCGGCCTGATCGAACGGTTCAAGCCGAAGGCAACACAATTGGGGTTTGGCTTCTGATGCAGTACATCATTCTCGACACCGAAACCGATTTCGACGGCTGGCGCACAGCCGCACGCACGCTCGTGCTTGGTCATGTGCAGCCCACCGATGTCACCTGGACCGTGCAAGGCGGCGAAGCCGATTTGTTCGCACCGCCCGCGCCGTCTCCGATCCTCGAGGTCAACGAGGGCACCTTCAGCGTATCAGGCAAATTCGTCGACCTCGCAAAATCGGCAATCCTGCATCGCGATCCCGAGCGCTTTGCAATCCTCTATCGCCTGCTCTGGCGATTGAGAGACAACCACGACCTCATCGAGGTCGCGACCGACTCCGATGTTGGGCAGGTCACGGCGATGGCGCGCGCGGTTCATCGCGACGAGCACAAGATGCACGCCTTCGTGCGCTTTCGCGAGATCGGCCGCGAGCGATCAGCGCATTACGTCGCCTGGTTCGAGCCGGAGCATCACATCGTCGAGCTCGCCGCGCCGTTCTTCGCAAAACGCTTTGCCGACATGCCCTGGTCGATCCTGACGCCGGATCTCTGCGCGCATTGGGACGGCCACGCGCTCTCGTTCACACCGGGCGTGAGCAAGAGCGAGGCTCCGGGCGAAGACCGGCTGGAGGAAACCTGGCGGAGCTATTACGCCAGCATCTTCAACCCGGCGCGCTTGAAGGTGAAGGCGATGCAGACGGAGATGCCGAAGAAATACTGGAGGAACCTGCCCGAGGCCTCGATCATTAAGCCCTTAATCGAGGACGCCGAGCGCATGACCGGTGCTATGATCGCCAACGCCGCAACCGATCCGCACAAGCCTCAGAGGCGGCCGGAGGCTCCGATGATACGCAGACCCGCAACCAACGATCTCGACGCGCTTCGCGAGGAAGCCGCGCATTGCCGCGCCTGCCCGCTCTACAAGGACGCGACGCAAACCGTGTTCGGCGAAGGCCCTGACAACGCCACCATCATGCTGGTCGGCGAGCAGCCCGGCGACAAGGAAGACCTCGCCGGCCATCCCTTCGTCGGTCCGGCCGGCCAGATGCTCGATCGCGCGCTCGCCGAAGCCGGCGTCAATCGTGAGAAGGTCTACGTCACCAATGCCGTCAAGCACTTCAAATTCGTGCCGCGCGGAAAAATCCGCCTGCATCAGAAACCGGCGACGCCGGAGATCAAAGCGTGCCGGCAATGGTACGAGCGGGAAGTTTCGGCAATCCAGCCCGAGCTCATCGTGGCGATGGGCGCGACCGCGGCGCAAAGCGTGTTTGGCAAGATCACGCCTGTGGGCAAGACCCGCGGCCGGCTCATAGACCTGCCCGACGGGCGCAAGGCTCTGGTGACGGTGCACCCGTCCTATCTGCTGCGGCTACCCGATCCCGAAGCGAAGGCGCTGGAATATCAGCGCTTTGTCGAAGACCTGAAGATCGCCGCCGCGATGCAGCGAAAGGCCTCGCGCGCCGCCTGATATGGCTGACACACACAGCAACAAACCTTGGATAACTTCCATCATTTCAACTGCCTGCCGACCATTTCAACCGCCTGTCACATGCCGCGCGCAAACTCCCAGGTCTTGGGACCAGGAGAATTTCCAATGAGTGACGTTGCTTTGCCAGGCTCGATCGAGCCGGCCTTGAGTAAGGGGCCAGACCTCAATCGCGGATTCCATCCGCTCACCGGCGTGATCTACATGGGGGTGATCGCCGCCGCCCTGCTCTTCGTCGCCTACAGCATCTGGGTCGACGTCGATGCCGCCGGCGCGCAGGTCAAGAGCTTCGCCCCCTTCCTCCTGCTCTTCGTCGCGCTTCTGATCGCACTCGGCTTCGAGTTCGTGAACGGTTTCCACGACACCGCCAACGCGGTCGCGACCGTGATCTACACCCGCTCGCTGCCCGCTCACATCGCCGTGGTGTGGTCCGGCATGTTCAACCTGTTCGGTGTGCTGCTGTCCTCGGGCGCGGTCGCGTTCGGCATCGTCTCGCTGCTGCCGGTCGAGCTGATCCTCCAGGTCGGCTCCAGCGCCGGCTTCGCGATGGTGTTTGCTCTCTTGATCGCCGCCATCATCTGGAACGTCGGCACCTGGTATTTCGGCCTGCCTGCGTCGAGCTCGCACACCCTGATCGGCTCGATCATGGGCGTCGGCATCATGAACGCGGTCCTGCATGGCCGCAGCGGCACCACCGGTGTCGACTGGACCCAGGCCACCAACATCGGCAAGGCGCTGCTGTTGTCGCCACTGTTCGGTTTCGCGCTTGCCGCCGGCCTGCTCCTGATCCTGCGCACCGTGCTGCTGCGCGCCACGCCCGCTCTGTTCGGCGAGCCGAAGGGCGACCAGCCGCCGCCATGGTGGATCCGCGGCATCCTGATCCTCACCTGCACGCTGGTGAGCTTCTTCCACGGCTCCAATGACGGCCAGAAGGGCATGGGCCTGATCATGCTGATCCTGATCGGTACCGTGCCGACCGCCTACGCACTCAACCGCGCCCTGCCGGAGAGCCAGCTCGCTCTGTTCAGCCAGAACTCGGAGGCTGCCAGCAAGATCATCGAAAGCAAGGCCGCTGGCTACAACGTGATCGGCAACCCGCGTCCCGCCGTGACCAACTATGTCGCGCAGCACGAGGTCAATGGCGGCACCTTCCCGTCGCTCGCCGTGCTGGTGCGCGACATCTCCAAGCAGGTGACTACCTACGGCTCGCTCGCCAAGGTGCCGGCCGACCTCGTCGGCAACACCCGCAACGACATGTACCTCGCCTCGGAAGCGCTCCGTTTCCTGATGAAGGACAAGGAAGCCGAGCTCAGTGCCGCCGACGTCACCGTGCTCAACGCCTACAAGGGTTCGCTCGACAGCGCCACGAAGTTCATCCCCGGCTGGGTGAAGATCGTGGTTGCCATCGCGCTTGGCCTCGGCACCATGGTCGGCTGGAAGCGCATCGTCGTCACCGTCGGCGAGAAGATCGGCAAGACCCACCTGACCTACGCGCAAGGCGCCTGCGCCGAGATCACCGCGGCCGCGACCATCGCCGCCGCCGACGTCTATGGCCTGCCGGTCTCGACCACCCACGTGCTGTCGTCAGGCATCGCGGGCACCATGGCCGCCAACGGCTCGGGCCTGCAATGGGCGACGATCCGCAACATCGCCATGGCCTGGGTGCTGACCCTGCCGGCCGCGATGATCATCTCGGGCGTGCTCTATTATCTGTTCTCGCACGTGTTCTGAGCCGCGACGGCAAACCAGCAAAAAGGGCCCGTGCGATGCACGGGCCCTTTTCATTTGTGTGTTCGTTTAGCCGTCACGACGCTGCGAGCTGCTCCTCGACCAGCTTGACCCAGTACGATGTGCCGAACACGATCGCCTCATCGTTGAAATTGTAGGCGGGGTGATGCAGGCCGGCGCTGTCACCGTTGCCGCAGAAGATGAACGCACCGGGGCGCGCTTCCAGCATATAGGCAAAATCCTCGCCACCCATCAGCGGCGGCATCTCATGCACGTTGGCATCGCCGGCAACTTGCTTGGCGATGCGCGTCGCCACTTCGGTCTCCGCGGCGTGGTTGCTCACGACGGGATAGTTGCGCTTGTAGTGCAGATCGATCTTGGCGCCGGTGATCTGCGCCACGCCCGCCACCACTTCGTGCACGCGCTTCTCGACCAGCTTGCGCACATCGGCAGAGAGCGTGCGGATGGTGCCGCGCAGTTCCGCGGTCTGCGGAATGACGTTGCGGGCATTGCCGGCGTGGAACTCGCAGATCGAGATCACGGCCGATTCGAGGGGATCGACGCTGCGCGCGACGATCGACTGCAAGGCGGTGATCAGCTGCGCACCGACCAGAACAGAGTCGATGCATTTATGCGGACGCGCGGCGTGGCCGCCGAGGCCCTCGATCTTGATGTCGACCTCGTCGGTCGCCGCCATGATCGGGCCCGGCCGGATCGCGAACGAGCCGATCGGGATGCCGGGACCATTGTGCATGCCATAGACCTGCTCGATGCCGAAGCGCTCCATCATGCCGTCCTTGACCATGGCCGCGCCGCCGGCGCCGCCCTCCTCGGCCGGCTGGAAGATCACGATCGCGTCGCCGGCGAAATTGCGCGTCTCGGCGAGGTAGCGCGCAGCGCCGAGCAGCATCGCAGTGTGGCCGTCATGACCGCAGGCGTGCATCTTGCCCGGGATCTTCGAGGCGTAAGGCAGGTTGGTCTGCTCCTCGACCGGCAATGCGTCCATGTCTGCGCGCAGGCCGATGACCTTCAAGCCCTCGCCGGTCGGCTTGTTGCCCTTGATCACACCGACCACGCCGGTCTGGCCGATACCGGTCACGACCTCGTCGCAGCCGAACTCCCGCAGGCGATCCGCGACGAATGCTGCGGTGCGATGGACATCATAGAGCAGCTCGGGATGCTGATGGATGTCCCGCCGCCAGGCCTGGATATCGGGTTGAAGGTCGGCGACGCGGTTCACGATGGGCATGGAGGGTCTCGAGCTTTGTTGAAAATACAGCCCTGTCTACCATGCAAGCGCCAGTCCACCTAACTGCTACGGATCACCGGGTCGCCCTGTGCTCTGGTCATGGCCGGGCTTGTCCCGATCCGCAGCGTCTGCCTAATAGGACAGAACGTTAAGGGACCACCCGGGTGGAAGCAGAATGCCAAGGCGGCTCGAAGGTGAGTTTGACTACATTGTCGTGGGCGCCGGTACAGCGGGCTGCATTATTGCGAACCGGCTGTCGGCCGAGCCCAAGAACCGCGTCCTCATTCTCGAGGCTGGCGGCGACGACAACTGGATCTGGTTCCACATCCCGGTCGGCTATCTCTACGCCATCGGCAATCCGCGCGCCGACTGGCTGTTCGAGACCGAGGTCGAGGCCGGGCTCGGCGGGCGTGTCCCTGTCTCTTATACACATCTAGATGTGTATAAGAGACAGGTTCAAGACCGAGGCCGAGCCGGGGCTGAACGGCCGTTCGCTATCCTATCCGCGCGGTAAGGTGATCGGCGGCTCTTCGGCGATCAACGCCATGATCTCGATGCGCGGCCAGGCCGCCGATTACGATCATTGGCGCCAGCTCGGCATGACTGGCTGGGGCTATGATGATGTGCTCCCGCTGTTCAAGCGGCTCGAGGATCACTTCCTTGGGCCTAGCGAGCATCACGGCACCGGCGGAGGCTGGCGGGTCGAAGCGCCGCGGCTGTCCTGGGACATTCTCGATGCCGTCGGCGATGCCGCAGAAGAAATGGGCATCAAGCGCATCCCTGATTTCAACACCGGCGACAATGAAGGCACGAGCTATTTCCACGTCAACCAGAAGCGTGGCCGGCGCTGGTCGTCGGCACGCGGCTTCCTCAAGCCGGCGCTGAACCGCCCCAATCTGCGGCTCGAGAAGAACGTGCTGGTCGATCGCCTGATCATCGAGCAGGGCCGCGCCGTCGGCGTGCGCTTCATCCAGAACGGCGAGACCATCGAGGCGCGCGCCAAACGCGAGGTGATCCTCTCGGCCGGCTCTATCGGCTCGGTGCAGATACTGCACCGCACCGGCATTGGCCCTGCCGACTGGCTGTCGCCGCTCGGCATCGACATCGTCATGGACAAGCCCGGTGTGGGGCGCAATCTGCAGGACCATCTGCAGCAGCGCGCGATCTACAAGGTCGAGGGCGTGCGGACGTTGAACGAGACCTATTACAATCTGTTCCGCCGCGGCCTGATGGGCCTCGACTACGCTTTCCGCCGCCGCGGACCGTTGACGATGGCACCGTCGCAGCTGGGTATCTTCACACGCTCCGACGCAACGCGCGCGCGCGCCAACATCCAGTTTCACGTGCAGCCGCTGTCGCTCGACAAATTCGGCGATCCCCTGCACCGCTTCCCCGCGATCACGGTGAGTGCCTGCAATCTCCAGCCGACCTCGCGCGGCACCATCCGCCTGCGCTCTGCGAGCCCGGACGAGAAACCGATCATCGCGCCGAATTATCTGTCGACCGACGACGACCGCCAGGTCGGCGCCGACGCCATCCGCACCACGCGCCGCCTGATGCAGCAAAGGGCGCTGGCAAAATATCGCCCGAGCGAGTACTTGCCCGGCCCAACTGTCGGCGACGACGATGCCTCGCTCGCAAAAGCCGCCGGCGACATCGGCACCACCATCTTCCATCCCGTCGGCACCGCGAAGATGGGATCGGCCAGCGATCCCATGGCCGTCGTCGACGAGCGCCTGCGCTTCTACGGTCTCGGCGGTCTGCGCGTCGTCGACGCCTCGATCATGCCGACGATCACCTCGGGCAATACCAACACGCCGACGGCAATGATCGCCGAGAAAGGTGCCGCGATGATCTTGGAGGATGCGAAGTAGCATCCCGCCCTCGTGGCGCGGGCGATCCGGGAATATTCGGCCTAGATCCCTGTTCATCTCCGAGGCCTCGGATCACAAGCCTCGGAATCCTAAGCCTCGGAAACAGCGTGGAAACTCGCGCAGAGCCCGCGCCGCATCCGCGTGTGTGACCCGACCTCACGAAAACGTCATCGCTTCCCGCGAATAAACCGACCCCTCCCCCAATCACCTCCCCGAAGCCCAATTCCGGGCCAAAGGAGACGTGCGATGAGCGGACACGATCACGGGGAAGACGGCGTCAGCCGCCGCAAGGTGCTGGAATGTATGACATGGGCCGGAACCGGGGTGCTCTGGACCATCACGGGCGGCGTGCCGCGCTCGCTCGGCATCATCGATTCCGCTGAAGCCGCGACCGCCACGGCGCCCGGCATGACCTTCATGCAGATCAGCGACAGCCATGTCGGCTTCGACAAGCCGGCCAACCCCAACGCGCTGGGTACGCTGGAAGAAGCCGTCAACAAGATCAATGCCATGCCGGCCAAGCCGTCGTTCATGATCCACACCGGCGACATCACCCATCTGTCCAAGGCCTCCGAGTTCGACAACGCCGATCGCATCATCTCGCAGTCCAAGCTGGATGTGCACTACGTGCCCGGCGAACATGACTTCCTCGACGAGGAGGTGAAATTCTATCGCGAGCGCTACGGCCGCGGCACCAAGGGCCAGGGCTGGTACTCGTTCGACGCCGGCGGCGTGCACTTCGTCGGCCTCGTCAACGTCGTCGACCTCAAGGGCGGCGGGCTCGGCAATCTCGGCGCCGAGCAGCTCGCCTGGCTCGAGGACGACCTCCGCGGCAAGTCGAAATCGACGCCGATTGTCTTGTTCGCGCATATCCCGCTCTGGACCGTCTATCCGGAATGGGGCTGGGGCACCGAGGACGGCGGCCGCGCGCTCGAATACGTCAAGGGCTTCGGCTCGGTCACCGTGCTCAACGGGCACATCCATCAGGTGATGCAGAAGGTCGAAGGCAACGTCACCTTCCACACCGCACGCTCGACCGCCTTCCCGCAACCGGCGCCAGGCACCGCCCCCTCGCCTGGACCGATGAAGGTCGAGGACGCCAAGCTCCGCTCCATGCTCGGGGTCGCCAGCATCAACTTCAAGCAGAACGAGCAGCGGCTCGCGATCATCGACACACCGATCCAGGGTTGATTCAGGGCTGAACGGACGCTGACAATGAAGACACTCAATCGCCGCGACTTCGGGGTCGCTGTGGCCGCGGCCATCCTGCTCCCCGTCACGACCGCCCGTGCCGACGACAACGCCATGGAGGTACATATCGACAATTTCGTCTTCCAGCCGCCAGAGCTCAAGATCAAGGTCGGCACGACGGTGACCTGGACCAACCGGGACGACATCCCCCACACGGTGGTGTCGGCCGGCAAGTTCAGGTCCAAGACCCTGGATACCGACGACAAATTCACGTTCACCTTCACCGATGCGGGCGACTACAAGTATTTTTGTTCGCTGCACCCGCACATGACCGGGATGATCAAGGTTGAGTAACGTCTCCAACCAAGGCATCTCTGTCTTGCCCGGCCGGTGGTCCCACGCCGGCCGGGCTCGCGCGCCTTCGGTCAGGCCCAAAGATGACGCGAAGCACGCGACGACATACGAAACGCAGCAAGAGGCAAAGCGAGAGGCGATGCCCGTCAGCGACGATTTCCAGAAGGCGCAGCGCTTCCGCGAGGCGGCACTGCCCTATCTCGACGACGTCTATACGCTCGCACGCTATCTGCTGCGCGACGCCTCCGACGCGGAGGACGCGGTGCAGGAATGCTATCTGCGCGCGCTGAAGCACTTCGACAGCTATCGCGGCCCGGCGATGAAGCCGTGGCTGTTCGCGATCCTGCGCAATGTCTGCAACGCCGAATACGCCAGACGCGCCCACTCGCATACCGCGATCGAGGACACGCCCGGCGCGGCCGACCAGACGCCGATGTGGCAGGAGAGCGAGGCGGGCCCGGAGGCCGAAGTGCTGCGCAGCCGAGACGCCGGCGCCATTCGCAAGATGATCGACGCGCTCGCCGAGCCGTTCAAGGAAACCTTCGTGCTGCGGGAGATCAACAACCTGTCCTACCGTGAAATTGCCGAAGCCGTCGGTGCCCCCGTCGGCACCGTGATGTCCCGCCTCGCCCGCGCCCGCGCCATGCTGCGCGCGGCCTGGACGGCGGAAGAGGAGCACTCGAAATGACCTGCGACGAAGCAAAATTCCTGCTTCACGCGCTGCTCGACAACGAGCTCGATGCCGGCCACGCGCGCGAGGTCGAAGCCCATATCGCCACCTGCCCGGCCTGCACGGCCGAGTTCGCGGCCCAGCAAGAGATGAAGCGCGTGCTGGCCGACACCAAGCTGCGCTACAGCGCGCCCGCGTCCTTGCGCGCCCGTATCGAGGCGTCGATGCCGCAAGCGCGGTCGCAGCCGAGCCGTCGCTCGGTGCTGCGCGGGTTTGCAATGGGCTCGGCCGTCTCGGCGCTCGCCGCCTCCGGCGTCGTCGCCGTCGTGCTGCGCCAGGACGACCAGCAGCGCATCCTCTCGGAAGTCGTCTCCGCGCATCTGCGCTCGCTCCAGGCCGGTCATCTCATCGACGTCGTCTCGACCGACCAGCACACGGTCAAGCCCTGGTTCAACGGCAAGCTCGACGTCGCCCCGCCCGTGATCGACCTCACTGCGCAAGGGTTTACGCTGGTCGGCGGGCGCCTCGACTATATCGATGCGCGTGCGATCGGTGCGGTCGTCTACAGGCGCCGGCAGCACATCATCAACCTGTTCGTGGCGCAGACCGCGAGCACCGAGCATCGGCCGCCGAAGACGCAGACCATGCAAGGCTTCAACTGCCGCCGCTGGGGCGAACGCGGCCTGAATTTCTGGGCCGTCAGCGACATCGGCGGCGACGAGCTCACCGAGTTCGTCGACAAGTTCGAGACGGCGATGAAGGCGAATGTGGAGGGGTAGCGGCAGCCCTACACCACGCCGATGGAATATTCTCTGTGCCGATCTGCCAGATCGGACAGACTGCGCAAGGTCGAAGGGCTGAACAGTTTGCGTACCGAGGTTCCGCAGAACGGACAGAAACTGAGAACGATAGCCGATGAAAGGGTGACGTTGGGACCAATGTCACCCTCGATCGTTAGACGCGCCTGCTGCTTCGACAGGAGATCTTCACCACTTTTCGTGACCGCGCGGGATTGAAGCTCAAATCGGAAGCCGCCGGGCTTTCGGGAAATGGCTACCGACATTCCACGCTCGCCTACGTTCGAGACCAGATTTCCGAAGCCCTGACAACAGAACACCAAGCCGTCTCCAAATCGCCTTTCGCTTACCTATATTGTTGGCGATCTTGACGATCGCAACTAAGCTTTGGCAATCAGCAAGTGAAATTTGGGCAGCGGATGGCACGCTAGCGACATCAAGATCGCCAGACGCGATCTTGGCAAGACACTTGATCGCATCGAGACTGTGAACAAGCCCGAACCGGTCAGAGCCACCGGCCTTACGCCGACCTTCGCACCGCGTTGTCGACCAGCGTCTTGCCGAGCGACCAGATCGCGCCGGGGACCTTGTGGCTGCCGGCGATGACGTCGTCGAAGGCGCGCTCGATCCAGTTGCAGTCTTCTTCGGTGATGGTGAGCGGCGGCAGCAGGCGGATGCAATTCTCGCCGCCCCCGGCGACCAGCAGCCCATGGTCAGCAGCTTGATGGTGTGGCTGCCGTGACCGGCGACCTGGGTCAGGATCTTGTGATCCTTGAACAGCGGCACGGTGATGAGCTGGCAGAACAGGCCCTTGTTTGCGGCCTCCAGCACGTTCCAGGACGCGCGCAGCCGCAGCGATTTCGGCGGTCCGAACTCGATGCCGATCATCAGGCCCTTGCCGCGGACTTCCTTCAGCAACTCGTAGCCGGGCACCATGCGCGTCAGCGCGAGGCGCAGCTCGGCGCCGCGCTTGGCGGCAGCCTCGATCAGCTTCTCCGATTCCATCACGTCGAGCGTGGCGATGCCCGCGGCCATCGCGAGGTCGTTCTTGGAGAAAGTCGAACCGTGCACCACGGCGCGGTCCATCTGATTAAAAATCTTGTCGAAGATGCTCTTGCGCGTCAGCACGGCGCCAACAGGCACATGGCCGCCCGACAGCGACTTCGACAGCAGCACCATGTCAGGCTCGACGTTCCAGTGCTCGACCGCGAGGAAGCGGCCGGTGCGGCCCATACCGGTCTGGATCTCGTCGGCGACGAACAGCGTGCCGTACTTCTTGCAGAGCGCAGCCGCACCCGGCAGGAATTCGTCGGAGGGCATATTGACGCCCTTGCCCTGGATCGGCTCGACGACGAAGGCTGCGACCTCGCGCGAGGCCAGCGCCTTCTCGAGCGCGGCCAGATCGTTGAACGGAACCGAGGTGCAACCGGGCAGCAGCGGCTCGAAGCCGGTGCGGAAGTTCGAATCGCCGGTCAGCGAGAGCGCGCCATAAGTCAGGCCGTGATAGCCGTGGGCGCAGTAGACGATACCGGGACGGCCGGTGGCACCGCGCGCGAACTTGATCGCGGCCTCGACGCATTCGGCCCCGGAATTGGCGAAGAACGCCTTGTCGAGATAGGGGACGTATTTCAACAGCCGCTCGGCCAGCACGCCTGCAAGCACCGAGACGTCGAACTGGACCAGATTGGGCAGATCAGCATCGAGCACGCTCTTGAGCGCCTCGCGCATGACAGGATGATTGCGCCCGATCGCAAACACGCCAAAGCCGGACAACAGGTCGAGATAGCGTGCCCCCTCGCGATCGTAGAGGTACTGTCCCTGCCCCTTCTGGAAGCCGACATCGTAGCCGATGGTCTTGAGAACCCGGACGAACTGCTCGTTCAGGTACCGATTATGCAGGGCGCTGCGCTGGGCCTGACGGTCCGCGAACAACTGGGACATGTCTGGATTTGGACTGTTCATCCGCTACATACTTCGGTTGAGGGCCGCTTCGTCAACTGAAAACGGTCAGCAAACGGAAAAGGGTCTGTGCGGCCTTTTGCCCTTTTTCGGACCATCTTCGCAAGCACAGCTTTAAACCATGTTGCACTGCCGAGGAACACTCATGCGTTTGGCCATTTTCACCGGAATAATACTGACAAGCTGTTACACCGGCCTGACGCCGGCACTCGCTGCCGATCCTACCGGCGACTGGCGGGTCGCTGATGGCGTCGCCAATGTCCGCGTCGCCCAATGCAATGGCGGCATGTGGGGCGCTGTTTCCTGGGAAAAGCAGCCCGGCGGACGCGACGAGAACAACCCGGATGTCTCAAAAAAGAACAGGCCCACGCTGGGCATGGCGATCCTGATCAACATGAAGAAGTCGGCTGGCGCCGAACAATGGGAGGGTCAGGTCTACAACGCGAAGGATGGTCAGATGTATAGCGCCACCATCACGCCTGTTGGCACCGACCAGCTCGAGATCAAGGGCTGCGTGCTGGGCTTCCTGTGCGGCGGAGAGACCTGGACCCGCGTCGGTCCACCGATCCCCCTCAGCACCGCCAACGCCATGCCCAAGGGCGCTCCCAAAACCACTGGAGCAGCGCCCAAGGCTGCGCCAGCACCAGTTACCGCGGCACCTGCGCCGACGCCGGCCGCCCCGAAGAGCGCCGCCGCGGCCAAGCCGGGTCAGAAGAGCGCCACTGACCCCGTCGGCGACATCTGCCTACTCCCTGAGATTGCGGGGCTTGCCCATTAGGGCGGGCTGGAACAGCAGCACGGCGGCAAGCGTCGTCACCAGCGACAATGCGAGCAGCTTGCCCATGCTGGACGTGCCCGGATGGCTCGACAGCCACAGGCTGCCGAATGCGGTCGCCGTCGTCAGCGCGCTGAAAAAGATCGCACGCGTCAGGCTGGTCTGAAGCAGGTTTGTCCTGCCGGACCGCCATGCGACGACATAGTAGATCTTGAAGGCGACGCCGACGCCGAGCAGCAGCGGGAACGCGACGATATTGGCGAAGTTGAGCGGCAGGCCGATCAGCACGCAGATCTCGAGCGTCACCGCACCCGCAACCAGAAGCGGCACCAACGTCATCAGCACGTCAACGATGCGGCGCAGCGTGATCCACAGCAACAGGCCGATCACCAGCAGCGCATAGATGCCGGCATGGATGAAGGCGTTCACCACGGTGTCGCCGGATTTCAGGATCGAGACCGGTCCGCCGATCGCGGTCGGCTCGGCCTCGAGCACAGCTGCCGCAAACTTGCGTAGCGTATCGTTGTCGTTCGGGTCGCCTTTCGGCTGAGCCTCGACGCGGATGATGCCGTCCTTGCTCTTCCAGGCGTTGACGAGATCCGGCGGCAGTGAGCTCAGAGTGACGGGCCCGGCCTGCATCGCATTCCTGAGCTGGTCGAACACGATCTTCATCGGGGTGACGAACACGTCCTGCGCCTTGTTGCGGGTCGCCTCGTCCGAGTTAGCGAGCTTGTCCAGGGCGTCCGCGAGCCGGCGCGAGGCAATCGCGCCCGGCCCCTTGGCGTCACCCGCAGTCCGGCGGAGATTCTCGACCGAGGATTTCAGCGACTCGACGTTCTCCTGGTCCGACGGCGCCGCATCGACCTGATCCGGGTTGAGCGCGGGGTTCAACGTCTTGGCGCCCTGCGCGATCAGCCTCAGCTTCGGCTGTTGGTCCTCCGGCACGAAACTGTCGAGCGACATCACGCGCAACACTTCCGGCACCTTCTCCAGCCTCGCTTCGACCTGCTTGGCCTGCTCTTCCGACGTGGTCATCACATTGATGGCATTGGCGCCGGTGTTGGGGTCCTTGCGCAGATCGAGGAAAGTCGCGATGGACTCCGCGTTCGGATTGCGCAGGTTCATCGGGTTGAAGTCGAACTTCATGAAATAAAGCAGCGGCAGACCGGCGACCGCGAGCAGCAGCGTGCCGCCGACGACCAGCACACGGTGCTTCTCCAGGAAGTAATCGAGCGGCGCCAGGAAGGCATAGCCTACCGGCTCCATCTCACCGGGCGGATTCAGCAGCTTCAGCATCGCGGGCAGTACGGTGATACTAGAGACGAACGCCACCAGCATGCCGACGCCGGCGATCTGGCCGAGCTCGGAGATGCCCTTGTAGTCGGTGGGCAGGAAACAGAGGAAGCCGGCGGCGGTCGCCATTGCCGCTAGCGACAACGGCACTGCGGAGCGCTTCGCGGCAAGCACCAGCGCGCCGGAGAGATCGTCGTGTTTGTAGCGCTCCGAGCGATAGCGGACGCTGTACTGGATACCGAAATCGACGCCCAGTCCGACGAACAGCACGGCGAACGCGATCGACAGCAAATTGAACGAGCCGACCATCATCAGGCCCGCGGCGGTCGTCAGCGCGAGGCCGACGAAGAGATTGACGAACACCGCGAAGATGATCTTCGAGGAGTGCAGCGCGAGCCACAGGATCAGCAGCACGACGAGCACCGTGCCGACACCGTTGACGACGGCGCCCTCCTGGACGGTCGCGTATTCCTCGTTGGCGATCGGGACCGGACCCGTCAGCCGCACCCGCGCCTGATATTTTGTCGCGAAATCGAGATCGCGCGCGGCCTTGCGGATCGCGTCGGTCGCGCCCTTGCCAGGCTCGAGCGCGTTGTAGTCGAGAATCGGCTTGAACTCGATGAAGGCCCGCTTGTCCGAATCCGACAGCGGCTTGTCGCTGACGAGCTCGCGCCAGGAGAAGCTCGCATTACCTTTGTTGAGCACGGTCTCGACCGTCTCTGCGATCTGGTTGAACGGCCGCTCGGTGCTGTCGAGCTTGACCTGACCACGCTTGACGCCCGCAAGCCCGGTCTCCAGCGCGCCGGTCAGACCGCGGATCGAGGGATCGCCGGCCATGATCTCGATCAGGGGCGCAGCGGACTCGAACTGGCCGGTGATCTTGCCGACTTCCTCGGTCGGCAGAAACAACAAGCCGTTCTTCTCGAAGAACTCGCCGGTACCGAGCTGCTGGATCGACTGGAAGTTGGTCTTGTCGTCCTTCAGCCTGGCGTAGAGCGCGTCAGCCGCTGCGGTCGCCATCTCGGGCGTCCTCGCCTCGACGACCGCGAGAATCGTCGCGTCGCGGTCGAAGGCGCGGTCGAACTGCTGGTCACGCTGGCGCCAGTCCAGGTTCTGGGCGATCAGCGAATTGATGTCGGTGTTGATGGCGAAGTGCTTGGACGTGTAATAGCCCGCCCCCACGGCCAGCAGGAGCCCGAGAATAACGACGAGGGAGGCAAACCGGGTACAGGCCCTGACGATGGCAACGACTACGCTTTGCAGCACATCTTTTCTTTCTGGTGTTAACAGCCTGCCGAAAACGCCCGCTGTTTAGCGGAGTTCCCGGGCGAAACCTATTGCCGTTTTGGGTCGTTCTCGCCGGAACAAGGTTCGAAGTAAACGGCGACAGACCATGGCAAAATCATGCGGGGCGGCCGGTATAGCCGGGGACTTGAGGCAGTAACGTGACGAAGGGGTGAGCAGACACGTCGCCGTCCTGCTCACACAATTGGCAACATTATAATACCTAAAATCGAGCCTCCGAGGAACCCGCGGCGCATCCCACCTTTCCTTTTCGCCGATTTTTTGACACAAAATGCTGTGCCTGCATGCGCCGGGGCCCAGATTGGGGTGGGCGGTTACCGCGGTTGCGAAAGCCAATGGTGCGGATATTGCAACATTGGTCCCGTATCGGGGTGCCGCCGGGACAATTGAGCTAGATGGTGCAACTTGCGTGATGGGCGTCCAATGGAAGTTTATCTGGCGCAGCCGCGCGGCTTCTGCGCGGGCGTGGTGCGCGCGATCGAGATCGTCGAGCGGGCGCTGGAGAAATACGGCCCGCCCGTCTACGTGCGCCACGAGATCGTTCATAACAAATACGTCGTCGAGAGCCTCAAGAACAAGGGGGCGATCTTTGTCGAGGAACTGTCGGAAGTTCCGCCGAAGGCCGTGACCGTTTTCAGCGCCCATGGCGTCGCCCGCAGCGTCGAGGATGAGGCCGCCGAGCGCGACCTTCCGGTGCTGAATGCCACCTGCCCGCTGGTCACGAAAGTTCACAATCAGGGGAAGCGCTACATCACCAGGGGCCGCACCCTGATCCTGATCGGCCATGCCGGCCATCCGGAGGTCGAGGGCACGATGGGCCAGGTTCCCGGCCCCGTTCTGCTGGTCCAGAGCGTCGACGAGGCCCAGGCGCTGGCGCTGCCGGCCGGTACGCCAGTGGCCTACATCACCCAGACCACCCTATCGGTCGACGACACCAGGGGCATTATCGAGGCCCTTCAGGCGAAATTTACAGATATTCAAGGCCCGGACATCCGGGATATCTGCTATGCGACACAGAACCGCCAATCTGCGGTAAGGGACTTGAGCAAGCTGGTCGACGTGATTTTGGTGGTGGGCGCTGCCAATAGCTCGAACTCGAACCGGCTCCGCGAGATCGGCACTGAGGCCGGTGTCGCGAGTTATCTGATCGCCGATGGAAGCGAGCTCAATCCGGAGTGGTTGAAGGGTGCCAGGACCGTCGGCCTCACGGCCGGTGCCTCGGCGCCCGAGGTGCTGGTGGATGACGTGATCGAAGCGCTGCGGCGGATCGGACCGGTGACGGTGTCGGTGCTCCCGGGCCGCGAGGAAAACATCGAATTCCGGCTTCCGGCCGAACTGGCTGCAAGCTGACCTACCGAATTTCAAGCCCAGAAAGAAACGTGTAATGGCAATCCCCTTCTTCAAGGAAATGCGTATCGGCGGCTATTTGCTCAAGCAGAAACTGCTTGGCCGCAAGCGCTATCCGCTCGTGCTGATGCTGGAGCCGCTGTTCCGCTGCAACCTCGCCTGCGTCGGCTGCGGCAAGATCGACTATCCGGATGCGATCCTCAACCGCCGCATGACCGCCCAGGAGTGCTGGGACGCGGCCGACGAGTGCGGCGCGCCGATGGTGGCGATCCCGGGCGGCGAGCCGCTGATCCACAAGGAGATCGGCGAGATCGTGCGCGGCCTCGTCGCGCGCAAGAAGTTCGTCTCGCTCTGCACCAACGCGCTGCTGCTCGAGAAGAAGCTCGATCTGTTCGAGCCCTCCCCGTATCTGTTCTTCTCCGTGCATCTGGACGGCCTGCGCGAGCATCACGACAAGGCCGTGTCGCAGCAGGGCGTGTTCGACCGCGCCGTCTCCGCGATCAAGGCGGCGAAGGCACGCGGCTTCACCGTGAACGTCAACGCCACCATCTTCGACGGCCATCCGGCCGAGGAGATCGCGAAATTCCTCGACCTCACCGTCGAGCTCGGCGTCGGCGTCTCGATGTCGCCCGGCTACGCCTATGAGCGCGCGCCGGACCAGGAGCACTTCCTCAACCGCACCAAGACCAAGAAGCTGTTCCGCGACGTCTTTGCGATGGGCAAGGGCAAGAAGTGGAACTTCATGCACTCCGGCCTGTTCCTCGACTTCCTCGCCGGCAACCAGGAATACGAGTGCACGCCGTGGGGCATGCCCGCGCGCAACATTTTTGGTTGGCAGAAGCCCTGTTACCTCCTCGGCGAAGGCTACGCGAAGACCTTCAAGGAGCTGATGGACACGACCGACTGGGAGACCTACGGCACCGGCAAGTACGAGAAGTGCGCCGACTGTATGGCCCATTGCGGCTACGAGCCGACGGCGGCGACCGCAGCCCTCAACAACCCGATCAAGGCAATGTGGGTGTCGCTGCGCGGCATCAAGACCACTGGCCCGATGGCGCCGGAGATCGACATGTCGAAGCAGCGCCCGGCGCAGTACATCTTCTCGGCTGAAGTGCAGAAGCGGCTTTCCGAGATCCGCAAGGACGAAGCCGAGGCTGCTGCGGCGAAGGCGGCGCGGAAGGCTTCGACGGCGGCGTAAGCACGCAAGTCGGCACGAACGAACAAAGGCCCGGTCGCCGATGGCGAGCGGGCCTTTTGTTTTGTTTGGCGAAGCGCGGGCGATACCCTCTCCTCCTCGCGCTCCGGGAAAAAGTGAAAAAACAACCCCATGCACAGTAGAGGCGCGGCTGCCCGCCACAGCGAGGTTCGCTCGGTTAGGCCATTGCAGCGTCGAGCAAATCAGCAGCAAACCGGCAAGGACCACGGCATCGGCGGCGCGTGTTCGTTTTCGTAACCAGCGGCACCGTCAGTCGACCGCGCAGATCTGCGCTATTTCGTATTTTTCGAAAATTGTTTGACCCGTCGGGCAAAACAGTGGCATTATGCCATGCTGGCTGTTTCGGGGCGCGGGCAGGACGCCATATGCGACGCGCGACGTCATGGTCTTCGCGATCCGCCTCGCGGCTCGTTCTCAGCGAAGCGCATCGGCGATCTGCCGGATGCGTCCGACGAGCCAGGACAGTCCGGGATCGGACTTCATCGCGGCAAGCCGCACGAGGCTGACCGGAAAGCTCTCGATGGCCAAGGGCGGAGGCAACACGCGCAAGCCGAAGGTGGGCGCGAAGCGCTGGGCGAGGCGCGCGGGCACGGTTGCGACGAGATCGCTGCCGGCGACCGCGGCAAACGCCGTCAGGAACATCGGCACGCTGGCGCGGACGCGGCGCTTCAGTCCCTGCGTGGCGAGCGTCTCATCGACGATGCCTGCCAGCCTGCCCTGGAACGACACGAGCAGGTGATCGGCATCGAGATAGGTTGCAAGGTCGAGCGTCTCCGCGAGTTTTGGGTGGCGATGGCGCGCGATGACTGAGAAGCTTTCCTGCAACAGGATGTCCGTCTCGAAGTCGTCGGGGATCTCGTAGAAGCGGCCGATCGCAAGATCGATCTCGTCCTTGCGCAGCGCTTCGAAGGCGGCCTGCCCGACCGCAAAGCGGCTGACCAGTCGCGTCGCTGGAGCCTCAATCGCCAGCTTTTCCAGGAGAAGCGGCCCGATCAACGTTGCCACGAGATCGTTGGCCGCCAGCCTGAACTGCCTGTCGGATACCGCCGGATCGAAGTCGTCGGCGCCGCCGACGACCTCCTGCGCCCGCCGCATCAACTCGCGGACCTTGGGCGCGAGCTCGAGCGCGCGCCGCGTCGGCGTCAAACCATCGGGTCGGCGGGAGAACAGCGGATCGTCGAAGAGGTCGCGCAGCCGCGTCAATGCGTGGCTGACCGCCGATTGGCTGAGACCGAGCCGGTCGGCCACCACGGTCGTGCGCTTGTGGCGAACCAGCTCGTCGAAGATCAGGAGGAGGGAGAAGTCGAGGCGCCTGATATTGTTCTTATCGATATCCATAATGAATGGATATCATTTCCATGCATATAGGAGCAAAGGCTATTAGCTCGGACAGACATTCCCCGGGGCGGCTCTGACGTCGTGCAGAGCTGCGATCACTCAAAGGCTCGTCCGTGACTGTTGAATATATTCGCTACACCCTGACCAAGCACAGCGGAGACGATCTCGTCGCTGCCTATCGCGTAGCGGCCGAGAGCTTGCAGGCATCGCCCGAATGCCGCGGTTTCGATCTCACCCGCTGCGAGGAGGACCCGGCCAGTTACACCCTGCGCATCCGCTGGACGTCGACCGCCGATCATCTCCAGAAATTTCGCAAGGGGCCGCACTTCCCGCCATTTTTTGCGGCCATCAAGGCCTTCGTCGATGAGATCGTCGAGATGCGCCATTACGCGGACACGGGCGTCGAGTGGCGGCGATGACCAAACCTATTCTCATCATCGGCGCCGGCAATGTCGGCACAGCGCTTGGCAAGGCGTGGCTCGCCTGCGGACATGATGTCCTGTCTCTTATACACATCTAGATGTGTATAAGAGACAGTGTCGGCACAGCGCTTGGCAAGGCGTGGCTCGCCTGCGGACATGATGTCCGGTTTGGCGTTTCCGATCCTGACCATCCAAAACATGCAGGCCTGCCGCGCGAACGGCTGCAGTCCGCCCGCGACCGGCGCGACGCCGAGATCGTGGTGCTGGCCACTCCCTACGCCGCGGCGAAGCCCGCGCTGGAGGCGCTGGGCGACCTCTCCGGCGCGATCGTGATCGACTGCACCAATCCGCTCGGCATGGGGCCGGAGGGGCTGCATCTCACTCTCGGATTTGAAACCTCGGGCGGCGAGGAGATCGCCAAATGCGCACCCGGAGCAAGCGTGTTCAAGACGCTCAACCAGACCGGCGCCGAAAACATGGCCCATGCGGCCGCGTTCCAGCCCAGATCGATGATGTTCGTTGCCGGCGACGACGAGGCGCGCAAGCCAGATGTAATGGACCTCGTCGCCGATCTCGGCTTCGAGCCGATCGATGCGGGGCCGCTCCGTGCCGCGCGGCTGCTCGAACCGCTTGCCATGCTGTGGATCGACCTCGTCACCAAGCGCGGACACCCCCGCGACATCGCCTTCGCCCGGCTGCGGCGGGAATAAAACACCCTTCAACCAACCCGGAAGATCCGCCATGAGCTCAAACAATCCAAATCGTGTCAGCGCCGCGAAGCCACAGCGCATGGTGATCGTCGGCGGTTCGAGCGGCATCGGGCGGGCGACTGCGGAAGCGGCTGTTGCGGCCAGTCTCGCCGTGACGCTGGTGGCCCGCGATGCGCGCAAGCTGGTGCGCGTCGCGGACGAGTTGGGTGGCGTGCCCTGGGCCAGCGTCGACATGACCAATGCGGTCGCCGTGGCGGAATGGGCTGAGGCGCTCGATCCGTTCGACCATCTCGTCATCACCGCCGCCTCGTCCAGCCATGGTCGCTTCGCCGAAATGCCCCTGAGCGATGTCCGCCGCATGTTCGACGGCAAGTTCTTTGGTCCCTATGGCGTCGCCCAGGCTTGCCTGTCGCGGATCAACACCGGCGGATCGATCACCTTCTTCTCGGGCGTGTTGAGCCGACGCCCCGGCCTGAACTGCTCCGGGCTCGGGGCGGTCGAGGGGCTGACGCGCGCGCTCGCGCTCGAACTCGGGCCCCGGATACGGGTCAATTGCATCTCGCCAGGCATGGTGCGCACCGACGTCTATGCCGGGATGCCTGAAGATGCCCGGGAGGCCATGTTCCGCAGCACCGGCGAAAGCCTGCCGCTCGGCCGCGTCGGCGAACCCGGCGAGATCGCCAATGCCGTGCTGTTCGCTGCGACCAACACCTTCCTGACCGGCCAGGTTCTCGACGTCGATGGCGGCCATATGATCCGCCAATATGCGACGAGATGAAGCTCGTAGGTGGGTTAGCTAAGTAGATGCGCGACGCGCATCTGCTTGGCGTAACCCACCACTTCTCTTGACGCGGAGACAAAAGAGGTGGGTTACGCCAAGCGGTTTGCGCTTCGCGCAATCCGCGGGGCTAACCCACCTACGAACTTGTGTCGGCGTGATCGTGGTGATCATCATAAAGAGGGCCGCCTCAACGGGCGGCCCTTTCATGTCAGGTCGAAGCGCTTGCGGATGCTCCGCCGCCTAGGTGAAACTTGCGCCGGCGTGATGTTGATGCCGTCCGTTCGTGGAGCTAGGGTGATGCGGCGTCGAACGGGGCTATTGGTTGATTGCACCGTCATTCCTGATTGGGCTCACGCACGATGTGTCGGGGGCCTGGTGCCAACATTCGGTTGGAGATCATCGATGAATGGTGGAGCGGCTACTCGACTTGTCGTCATGTTGTGTTTCAGTGGGATGGTGGCTGCCGCAATTGACACGGCCGCCGCGCAAACCGCCCCGACGGGCTACACAATTCCTGACATCACTCTCTCACCGGATCATCGTTACGGCGTAACAGTGCCTGGCTTGGATACGCCCAATCCGCACAACAGCCTGATCGAAACCAAAACAGGGCGTGTGCTCGCTGAAATTCAGGCAATCACGGGTTACGAGCACGCAAATCATATCAGTCTTGCTCCTTCCCGCTGGACCAGGGACAACTCGTATCTGTTGTGGGAAGTCGACGGCAAATGGTGCGATACGGCCCTGGTTCTTTTGAAACTGGAAAACGGGAACGTCGCGTGGCAGCGCGATGTCCTCAAGATCGGACAGCAGGCCATTCTCGCACGTACAAAGCAGGCGGCACCCGGGAAATATCGTGACGCGAAGGAGCAAAACAAAGGAAATGGTTCTGCCTATCCAGATGGATTCACCGTCGACGTTGCAGTCGAAGGCAAAGAGGATGAGCCCCTTTCACTTCCTTTGACAATCCACGTGTATCTGACGTCAAACCCGAAAGGGATCGATGATCGACCATTCGTAAATCTGGACGCGCGTCTGGATGGTGCCATGAATAGCGAAGGAATATTCACCGTAACGAAGTTCTACCTCGGTAAGAAACCGCCGGCCCCTCGTTGGGAATGATCGACGCAACAGCAAAAGCACCGACAGTAGGATGGGCTGAGCCCCTTCGCGAAACCCATCGCACTGGTGTCGCGGCACCGTCCTAATTTCATCGTCACGTGAAGCTTGGCAGCTAGCGGATGACAGCCTCGATTACGGAGAGCGGTGATCGGGAAGCGATGGGTTTCACAAGGGCTCAACCCGTCCTACGGACTAACGATTCCGCAGATCGGAATGACATCTTGCGCAAGTCTCCGCGGGCCAAAATGCAGTAAGCAAACCTTCTCGTTCAAATATGGATGTGCCGCAAACGGGACACCTATAGATGCTTCTCACCCATAAACCTCCCGGAATAAGAAAGAAAAAAGCGAGGCCGGCAAATATAATCGAATATGACTGACTAGGCGCTAGCGCGGTCGCGTACATAAATCCAACGGCCACCAAGAACACGGTGATCGCGGACAGGAGGGCTCGCGTTCGGAGCGTCATTTCGCAACTTGTTTCGGGTGGATGCTTCTTTCTTCACCGTCAATCTGCGGAGCGAAAGCTATCGTTGCTGACGGATCATGTCGAGTTGTTGCGCGCGGCGTTTCGTGAGACGCACCAGCCCGTAGGGTGGGTTACGCTGACGCTAACCCGCCCTACGAAGTCATGCTGGCGGGCGACAAAGTCGGCCCACGCACTTCAACAAAGAAAAGGCCGGCCGCCAATAACGCCCGGCGACCGCCTCCCCCGCGCCCGAAGTTGCAGTGCACTCAAGCCGAGACTGCACTCAAGATGTGCAGAAACAGGGCAATCGAGGCGCGCCGTGCACAAAATCCGACATGCACGTGTCGGAAATGTCATCTAACAATACCGGGTTCCCTGCCCTGATGGCGCCGGCCCCTGGCCAACATCGATGGAGCCCGACATGAATCCGTGCACGACAAGCGGTCTGCGCTGCGCTGTTGCGTCGATCGCCGCCGCCATGTTCTGCCTCGCTACGACAGCTCGCGCGGCAGACCTCACCGTTTACACGGCCCTGGAGGCCGACCAGATCAAGCCCTACAAGGCCGCCTTCGAGAAGGCCAATCCCGGCATCAACATCCTCTGGGTCCGCGACTCCACTGGCATCATCACCGCAAAGCTCCTTGCCGAGAAGGCAAACCCCAAGGCCGATGTGGTCATGGGCCTTGCCGCAACCTCGCTGATGCTGCTGCAGAAGGAAGGCATGCTGATGCCTTACGCGCCAGCCGGTCTGGACAAGGTCGACGCCAAGATGCGCGATCCCGCCGCCGTGCCGGAATGGGTGGGCATGGACGTCTGGGCATCGGCCTCTTGCGTCAACACCGTCGAAGCGGGCAAGAAGAACCTGCCGGAGCCCGCCTCCTGGGCCGACCTGACCAAGCCGGTCTATCAGGGACAGATCGCCATGCCGAACCCGGCGTCCTCGGGGACCGGATTTCTGATGGTCTCCGCCTGGCTCCAGATGTTCGGCTGGGACGAGGGCTGGAAATACATGGACGAGCTGCACAAGAACATCGCGGCCTACACCCATTCCGGCTCCAAGCCGTGCCGGCAGGCCGCCGCCGGCGAGTACACGATCGGCCTCTCGTTCGAATATCGCGCCAACAAGACCAAGAAGGGCGGCGCGCCGATCAGCATTGTCCTGCCCAAGGAAGGCCTCGGCTGGGACATGGAGGCGATCGGCATCATGAAGACGACCAAGGAGGCCGAGGCGGCGAAGAAGCTGGCCGACTGGGCGGCGACGCCGGAGGCCAACAAGCTCTACGCCGAGAACTTCGCCATCGTCGCGTTGCCGGGCATCGCAAGCTCCATGGAGTTCATCCAGGGTGACATCGGCAAGATGCTGATCAAGAACGACTTCACCTGGGCCGCGGAGAACCGCGACAAGATCCTGGCGGAGTGGAGCAAGCGCTACGACGGCAAGTCCGAGCCCAAAAACTGAAGAACCTGAATTGAACAACCTGAACTGAGGGACCTGAATTGAGAATCCCGCCCGGGATTCTCGGAGCACGAACCCGGCAGTGCATGGGCGCCGGTCTATGCGGGACAGTACAATGGACAGCATGCCGACGACGGTGCCCTATCTCCGCATCCGCAACCTGTCGAAAAAGTTCGGCGCGTTCACCGCGCTCGATACTGTCGATCTCGACATCATGCCGGGCGAGTTCGTCTCGTTCCTGGGGCCTTCCGGCTGCGGCAAGACCACGCTGCTGCGCGCCATCTCCGGCCTCGACGTGCAAACCACCGGGTCGATCCATCAGGGCGGGCGGGACATCTCGACGCTGCCGGTTGCCAAGCGCGACTTCGGCATCGTGTTCCAGTCCTATGCGCTGTTCCCGAACCTGACGATCAAGGACAACGTCGCCTACGGCCTGGTATCCACAGGCACGCCTCGCATCGCGATCGACAAACGGGTCAAGGAGCTTCTCGAACTCGTCGGCCTGCCCGAGCAGGCCGACAAATATCCGGCCCAGCTCTCGGGCGGACAGCAGCAGCGCGTCGCGCTCGCCCGCGCGCTGGCGCTATCGCCCGGCCTTCTGCTGCTGGACGAACCGCTGTCCGCGCTCGACGCGCGCGTCCGGGCGCGTCTGCGCGGCGAGATCCGCGATCTGCAGCAACGTCTCAAGCTGACGACGATCATGGTGACCCACGATCAGGAGGAGGCGCTCACCATGTCCGACCGGATCGTGGTCATGAGCCATGGCAGGATCGAGCAGGTCGGCACGCCCGAGGAGATCTATCGCCGCCCAGGCACGCCCTTCGTCGCCGACTTCGTCGGCAAGATGAACTTTCTGGAGGGGCGCATCGTCACCAGCAAGCGCGCTGTCGTCAGCGGGGCCGTGCTGGATTTCAGCGAGGAGGTGCCGCTCGCCGAGGGCGCGGCCGTCACGGTCTGCCTTCGGCCGGAGGACGTGGTGGTGCGCGACATCGGCGAGCATTCGGACAATCGCCTGTCGGTCCAGGTCGGCGTGATGGAATTCATCGGCAATCATTTCGCGACGACCTTGCATGCGAGCGGCACGAATCTGAACTTCTCGGCCGACTTTTCCATCAACGCCGTGCGCGACCTCGGCATTTCATCGGGCGCGACCATCGAGGTGGCGCTGCCGCCGAAGCGGCTGCGCGTCTTTGCCCAGCCGCGCTCCGCGACGGCCTGACACGGGACAGCAGCGATGACGACCGAGACGCTCAGTCTGCCGGACCGTGCCGCTGGAATCGCGCAGCTGCGGCAGAAGCTCGGGCGCGACGACTGGATCATGCGCGGCGCGGTCGTGGCGCTCGGCCTCTGGTTGATCGTCACCGTGTTGCTGCCGCTCTGCGCGCTGCTGTCCAAGAGCTTCCAGGCGGCTGATGGCAGCTTCGTCGGCCTCGCCAATTTCCAGGCCTATTTCGCCAATCCCGCGCTCGCCGATTCGATCTGGCACTCGGTCTGGGTGTCACTGCTGAGCACTTTCATCTGCGTTCTGCTCGCCTTCGTCTACGCCTACGGGCTCACCCGCACCTGCATGCCCGGGCGGGGGCTGTTCCGCATCGTCGCGCAGATCCCGATTCTCGCGCCCTCGCTGCTGCCGGCGATCAGCCTCGTCTACCTGTTCGGCAACCAGGGCCTCGTCAAATGGATGCTGTTCGGCGCATCGATCTACGGTCCGATCGGCATCGTCATGGGCGAGGTGTTCTGGACCTTCCCGCATGCGCTCATCATCATCACCACAGCGCTGGCGATTTCTGACGCGCGTCTGTACGAGGCCGCAGAAGCCTTGCGGGCAAGTTCGCACCGCACCTTCTGGACGGTGACCATCCCCGGCGCGCGCTACGGACTGATCAGTGCGATCTTCGTCGTCTTTACCCTTGTGATCACCGATTTCGGCGTGCCGAAGGTCATCGGGGGCAAGTTCAACGTGCTCGCGACCGACATCTACAAGCAGGTGGTCGGGCAACAGAATTTCCGGATGGGCGCGGTGGTCGGCTTGATCCTGCTGTTGCCGGCGGCGGTGGCCTTCGTCGTCGATCAGCTGATGCAGCGGCGGCAGCTGGCGCTGCTCTCCGCGCGCGCCGTGCCGTATGCGCCCAAGCCTGACGCCACGATCGATCGCGCGATACTGGCGATCTGCTCCCTGATCGCGTTCGCGATCCTGGTCATGCTCGGCGTGTCGTTCTTCGCCTCGATCGCGACGTTCTGGCCCTACAATCTGACGCCCAGCTTCAAGAACTTCGACTTCGACATGATGGATGGCGGCGGCTGGCGCAGCTATTTCAACTCGCTGGTCATGGCCGGCCTCACCGCGCTGTTCGGGACCGCGGTGATCTTCACCGGCGCCTACCTCGTCGAGAAGACCCCGCGCTTTCGTGCCATCAGAGGCTTCGTGCAGTTTCTCGCACTGCTTCCCTTGGCCGTTCCCGGGCTGGTGCTCGGCCTCGGCTACATCTTCTTCTTCAACAACCCGGCCAATCCGCTCAACTTCATCTATGGCACGATGGCCATCCTCGTCATCTGCACCATCTCGCATTTCTACTCGGTCTCGCACCTGACCGCAGTGACGGCGCTCAAGCAGATCGACCAGGAGTTCGAGACCGTTTCGGCATCGCTCAGGGTGCCGTTCTGGCGTACCTTCATGCGCGTGACCTTGCCGGTCTGCCTGCCGGCCGTGCTTGATATCGCCATGTATCTGTTCGTGAACGCGATGACGACCGTGTCCGCGGTGGTTTTCATCTACGCGCCGCACACGACGCTTGCGGCGATCGCCGTGCTCAACATGGATGACGCGGGCGACGTGGCCCCGGCGGCAGCCATGGCCATGGTGGTGTTCGCCACGGCGGCCTTCACACGCGCCATCTATATGTTACTCACGCAGGGCTATCTTGCGCGAGCACAGATGTGGAGACAACGGTGAGCGTGTCCGGGAACGAATTCGATCTGGCAATTATCGGGGGCGGCATCTGTGGTCTCGCCCATGCGCTTGCGGGCGTGCGCCGGGGCTTGCGGGTCATGGTCATCGAGCGCGATGCAAGGGCAAACGGCGCCTCGATCCGCAACTTCGGCTTCGTCACCGTCACCGGGCAGCAACGCGGCCAGTGCTGGCAGCGGGCGATGCGGTCGCGGCAGGTCTGGGCCGAAGTGGCCCCGGCCGCGGGCATCAGGATCGAGCATGCCGGACTGGCGGTTGCGGTGCGGCGACCGGAAGCCGCAGCGGTGCTCGAGGCGTTCCGCAGCACCGAGATGGGCGAGGGGTGCGAGCTTCTGAGCCCGACTGAAGCGGGCCGCCGTTTCCCGATGCTGCGGACCGACGATCTGCAAGCCGTGCTGGCGAGCCCGCACGATTTGCGGGTGGAATCGCGCATCGCCGTGCCGGCCTTGGCGAAGTGGCTCGCCGAGGTGCATGGTGTCACCTTCCTGTATCAGACGCTGGCCAAGGAGGTCGCGCCGCCGGTGATCGAGACCACGCGGGGGCCGGTCCGCGCCCGGCTCTGCGTGGTCTGCCCCGGCGACGATTTCCTCGGCCTCTATCCGGAACGCATCAGCGCCTATGGGCTCGTGCGCTGCAAGCTGCACATGCTGCGGGTCGCGTCGGCAAGCGCGGCGCCGCGCTTCAACGCGGCTGTGATGTCGGACCTCGGCCTCGTGCGCTATCTCGGCTACGCCGAACTGCCGGAGGCGGCCGCGCTCAAGCAGCGACTCGAATCCGAGCAAGGACAGCATCTGGCCAACGGCGTGCATCTGATCGCCGTGCAGAGCGAGGATGGCTCGCTCGTCGTCGGCGATTCCCACCATTACGACGCGACGCCGGACCCGTTTGGTCCTGATACGGTGGACGAGTTGATCATGGACGAATTCCGCCAGGTGCTGGCATGGCCAACACCCGTCATCCGCGAGCGCTGGATCGGCACCTATGCCTCGGCGTCCGACCGGCTGATGCTGGTCGATCGCCCATCTGACGCTGTGCGCCTCGTCATGATCACCAGCGGCACCGGCGCCAGCACCTCGTTTGCGATCGCCGAGGAAGTCATCGACGAACTGACGTCCGGGAGCCGAGCCACATGAGCGATACATTCGAGCACGTCAGGGCCGTGGTGTTCGACTGGGCCGGCACGACCGTGGACCACGGCTCGCTGGCGCCGATGGGCGTGTTCGTCGAGGCATTCGCGCGCTTCGGCGTGACGATCACCGTCGACGAGGCGCGCGGGCCGATGGGCATGGCCAAGCGCCCCCACATCGCCGCGCTGATGCGACTGCCCCGGATCGCCGCCGCGTGGCGCGACAAGCACGGGCACGAGCCGACCGAAGCGGACATCGACGCCGTCTACGACGTCTTCGTACCGATGAATGTCGAGGTCGCCGCCCGCTACGCCGACGTCATCCCGGGCGTGACCGAGGCTGTCGCGGCCTTGCGGCGCCGCGGCCTGAAGATCGGCTCGAGCACGGGCTACACGCGCGAGATCATGGCCGAGGTCATTCCGGTCGCAGCCGCGCAAGGCTATGCACCTGACAGCATCGTTTGCACCGGAGACACGCCCGACGGCCGCCCGACGCCGTTCATGCTCTACAAAGCCTTTCTGGAGCTCGCCGTCTGGCCGGCATGGAGCTGCGTCAAGGTCGACGACACCGAGGTCGGGATCAAGGAAGGCCTCAACGGCGGCTGCTGGACCGTCGGCGTTGCCGTCACCGGCAATGTGTTCGGGTTGTCGCTGGCCGACACCGCGGCGTTGCCGCCGAAAGCCTTCGCCGAGCGCCGCGCGGCCGCAGTCGAGCGGCTGACGGATGCCGGCGCCCATTACGTGATCGACGGCGTCGCCGACATCCTCCCGGTGATCGCGGCGATCGAGGGCCGACTGGCCAGCGGAGAGCGGCCATGAGCTCGTCCGACATGAGCGCTGCCGAGGGCGACGTCAATCTGTCGGCGGAGCGACGGGCGTTTCAGAAACGCCATATCGACGCGCAGACTCAGCAATGGCTCGACGAGGATGAACGCTGGTTCCTGCGACAGTCGCTGTCGACGCCGTGCCTGAACGTGGCGACTGCCGCCGAAGGCAGCCACATCGTCGATCTCCAGGGCCGGCGCATCCTCGATTTCCACGGCAATAGCGTGCATCAGGTCGGCTACGGTCATCCAAGCGTGGTCGCGGCCATCAAGTCGCAGCTCGATACCCTGCCCTTCTGCCCGCGCCGTTACACCAACACATCCGCCATCGACCTCGCCCGGCGCCTCGCCGAAGTGGCGCCCGGGAAGCTAGAGAAAGTGTTGCTGGCCCCCAGCGGGTCGGCAGCCATCGGCATGGCCCTGAAGCTCGCCCGCTACGCGACGGGGCGACACAAGACCCTGTCGATGTGGGATGCTTTTCACGGCGCCAATCTCGACGCCGTCTCGGTCGGCGGCGAAGCGCTGTTCCGGCGCGGCGCCGGCCCGCTGCTGCCGGGCACGGAGCATGTGCCGCCGCCGGGACTCGCCGCGCGCTTCTTCGGGCAGGACGGCCGCGCGCATGAGCGCCTCGCCGACTACATCGATTATGTCCTCGAGGTGCAGGGCGACGTCGCGGCCGTGATCGCGGAGCCGATGCGCTGGACCACGGTCGAGCTGCCGCCGCCCGGCTTCTGGCCGCGCGTGCGCGCGAGCTGCGACCGGCACGGGGCGCTGCTGATCTTCGACGAGGTACCGAGCTGCCTCGGCCGCACCGGGACCATGTTCGTCTGCGAGCAGGCCGATACGACACCCGACATTCTCGTGCTCGGCAAGGGCCTCGGCGGCGGCATCATGCCGATGGCGGCCATCGTGGCGCGGGCCGATCTCGACGTGGTGCCCGAGGGAGCGCTCGGCCACTATACCCATGAGAAGAGCCCGGTCGGCTGCGCTGCGGCGCTGGCCACGCTCGATGTGATCGCGGAGGAAGGGCTGCTGGCCGCAGCGCGTGTCCTCGGCGCCCACGCGCTCGAACGTCTGCGATCGATGGCAGAGCGATATCCCGTGATCTCCGAGGTGCGCGGCGCAGGTCTCTATCTCGGCGTCGAGATCGGCCGGCGCGACACGCTTGATGCCAACGCACGCGCGGAGCGCCTGTTGTATCGCTGCCTGGAGGCAGGCCTGAGCTTCAAGCTCGGCGGCGGCAACGTGGTCACGCTCTGCCCGCCGCTGACGATCTCGCGCGCCGAACTCGACGAGGCTCTCGATATTCTGGAAGCAGCGATGGCTGCCTTGTGAGCGGATCGCGACGCGCAGGCTTCACGACAGCGCGCGCCATCCGGGTTATGGACTCCGAACGAAAAGGCCCGGTCGCGCGACCGGGCCTTTTTGCTATTCTCGTTTCGAAGACCCAGCTCAGGCCGCGTTCGAAACCAGCGCTTCACTCTCGATGAGCTCCGTCCCGATCAGGAAATCGCGACAGCCGCGAAGCGAGCGCAACGCGCGGTTGAAGTCGAGGCCGGTCGAGACCAGCGCGTGGAGCGTCGTGGGATTGCGGACGATGCCGCGCAGGACGGCGGCGAGGTCGATCTGGCCGTTCGGCTTGATCGCGGCGCGGGCGAGTGCCGGCAGCGCGCGGTGGGCGGGGTCGCTGATGACGCGGACCGCGGCGAACGGCAGGCCGGCTTCAGTGGCGTAGGCGGCGGCGATGTGGCTTTCCATGTCGACGGCGGAGGCGCCGGTCTCCGAATGCAGCGCGGCCTTGCCCGACCTGCCCGTGACCACTTCCTCGGCACCTGCCAGAGAACCGCGCACCACCCGGCGGCGGCCGGAGGTCAGCTTGTCGATGAGGTCGCCGCCGAGCGACAGGCCGGCGACCCAGCGGGCATCGCCCGCGAGCACCTCGGTCGCCACCACGACGTCGCCGGAGCGCAAGCTCGGGTCCAGCCCGCCGGCCACGCCGAACGAGATCACGCCGCGGATCGAGACGGGGTCCACGACCGTCAGGAGCGCGCGCAACTGGGTCGGGCTGCTGGACGAGCAGATGACCGCCATCCCGGGCCCAGCAGCGATGCGGGCCTCCTGGACCAGTCCGGTCACGATCAATATCGGGCGCGGATCAACGGCTTGACGCGCGGTAACACACTCCCCCGTCCCCAAAGTCACATCCCGACCCCTACCACCCTGCTGTTGGTATTCCGCAAGTTCCGATACCGCGCAAGTGCCCACAACGGGAAGAACTTCGGGTAACCATGGTATCGCAGATAGAACACGCGGGGGAAGCCGGTGGCGGTGTAGCGGCTCTCGTCCCACAGTCCTTTTTCGTTCTGTGTTGCAATCAGGTACTCCACCCCGCGGGCGACGGCCGGGTGATCAACCTCGCCTACAGCCATCAGGGCAAGCAAGGCCCATGCCGTTTGCGACGCGGTCGAGGGGGCGGCTTCCCAGCCCTTGTAGTCGAGCCGGTAGCTCACCGCATCCTCACCCCAGCCGCCGTCCTCGTTCTGGATCGAGGCCAGCCAGCCGGCCGCCTTGCGCATCATCGGGTCGTTGCGGTCGACGCCGGCCATGTTGAGGGCGCACAGGACCGACCAGGTCCCGTAGATGAAGTTCATGCCCCAGCGGCCGTACCAGGAGCCCTCCGGGTGCTGGGTCTTGCGCCTGTCTCTTATACACATCTAGATGTGTATAAGAGACAGGCACCGACCAGGTGCCATAGACATAGTTCATGCCCCAGCGGCCGTACCAGGAGCCCTCCGGGTGCTGGGTCTTGCGCAGATAGGCGACGCCAGCGGCGACGGACTTGCTGGTCTTTGCGGTCTCGCCGAGCTGGGCCAGCATCGAGATGCAGCGGGCCGTGACGTCCTCGGTCGGCGGATCGAGCAGCGCGCCGTGGTCGGAGAACGGGATGTTGTTCAGGTAGTACTCGAAATTGTTGACGTCGAAGGCAGCCCAGCCGCCGTCGTCGCTCTGCATGCCCTCGATCCACTCCCGGCCGCGGTCGATCGCCGCGTCATATCCGGTCGCCCCGTGCTCCCGGCGCATGCGGTCCATCGACATCACCACGACGGCAGTGTCGTCGAGGTCGGGATAATGGGCATTGTTGTACTGGAACGCCCAGCCGCCCGGACGCACATTGGGCCGCTTCACCGCCCAGTCGCCCTTCACCTCGAGCTCCTGCTTCGGAATCAGCCAATCGAGGCCCTGCTTGGCCGCAGGCACCGCCTTGTCGCCGCCGGCTTCGAGCAGCGCATGCGCAGTAAGTGTCGTGTCCCAGATCGGCGAGACGCAGGGCTGGCAATAGGCCTCCTCGCCCTTGATCACGAGCAGCTTGTCGAGACCACGGCGCGTGGTCGCGCGCGGCGGGTAAGTCTCGTCCTTGCCGAGCGCATCGTACATCATGACGATGTTGGCCATGGGCGGATAGATCGCGCCCATGCCGTCTTCGCCGTTAAGCCGCTCTTCGATGAAGGCGAGCGCCGCGTCGATTGCGCGCTGGCGCAGGCCCTTCGGAGCGATCGGCTCGATCGCGCGCAGGATTACATCGATGCCGCGGAACAGCATGAACCAGGCCATGCTCTGATGTGGCGCCTTGGGGGTCATGCCGATCGAGCGTGGATCTTCCAGAAAGAGCTCGTCGATGCCGACGCCCTTCGGATTGCGCGCGCGCGGCTTCAGCGCCGCGAGCACCAGGAGCGGCACCATGGTGGTGCGCGCCCAATAGGAGATCTTGTTGATGTGGAACGGAAACCAGAACGGCAGCAGCGTGATCTCGACCGGCAGCACCGGCACCGCGCGCCAGGTCAGGACCCCGAACATCGCGAGCGTGAAGCGGGTGAAGACGTTGCTGTGGACCGCGCCGCCCCGCGAACGAATCGCCTCGCGCGCCCGCACCATGTGCGGGCTGTCCGTGGAATCGCCGATCATCTTCAGCGCGAAGTAAGCCTTCACGCTGGCGCTCATGTCGAAGGCACCGTCATGCACCAGCGGCCAGCCGCCATGGGCACCCTGAATGCGGCGCAGATAGTTGGCGATCCTGGCCTCGAGCTGCGCATCGACGGGCTCGGCGAGATGGTGCCGCAACAACACGTATTCTGCGGGGATGGTGGCATCGGCCTCGAGTTCGAACACCCAATGGCCGTCCGGTTGCTGGAAGCCGAGCACGCCTTGCGTGGCCGACGCAATGCTCGATTCCAAAGCTTCGCGGCTGGTCGCGGTCACGGAATCCATGTCGCTCGATTGCTCCTGGCGTCGATTTGAAAGTGACCGGGACATTGCCCGTCAAGCCCGCTTTGCGGCCAGCACCAGATCGGCGGCGCGATCACCTGACCGGACCGATCCCTCGATCGTTGCAGGCAATCCCGTAGCAGTCCAGTCACCGGCAAGAAACAGATTTTTCAGCGCAGTGGCCGGCCCGGGACGCAGGGCATTCTGGGCCGGCGTTGCCGCAAATGTGGCACGGCGCTCGCGCACGATCTGCCACGGCGGCAGCTCGCCTGAGACACCGCCGGCCTTGCAGACGTCATCCCAGATCGTCTGCGCGAGCTCCTCGCGCTGGAGGTCGACGAGACGATCGCCATTGCTGATGGTGACGGACAGCCGGTTCGGGAATGCGAACAGCCATTCCACGACGCCGCCGATCACGCCCAGGATCGGCGCCGAACCCGGCGGCGGCTCGAAGCGGAAATGTGCATTGACGATGGCGCGGAATTCGGTCGGCGCGGTCAGGCCCGGCAGCAGGCTCGTGGCGGCGCGCGGCGGCACCGCCATCACGATCACATCGGCTGCGGCAAGCTGGATCACATCCTCGCCACCAAAGTTCAGCGCGCTGACCTTGCCGTCCGCGGTGACGAAGGAGCGGAGCTCGTGACCGAGCTGAACGGTGTGGCCGCGCTCAGCCAAATATTTCACGGCGGGCTCGATCAGCACAGCGCTCAAACCATCGCGCGCGATCAGCGGACGACAGGCCTGCCCGCCCGCAAGCAGCGTCTCGCGCACGATTGCGCCGGCAAGCCCGGCCGAGCCCTCGGGCGGATCAACGTTGAGGGCTGCGAGCAGCAACGGCTGCACCAGGCGATGATAGAGCGTGCCCTCGCAAGGAATGGACTTGCCGACCAGCGTCTGTTCCGACGCCCAGATCAGCGGCGCCAGCTTGAGATAGTCGGTGAGCCCGGTATCAGGCACGCGACGGCCCTCGTCGAACACCCAGGTGGGCAGCCGGCCCGAACCGAGATCGATCTGCCAGCGTTGCCCGGTCTTGATATCGACGAAGGGAAACTGCGCGCTCTCAGGCCCGACGAGGCCGGCTTCGGTGCCGATCGCGCGCGCATAGGCCCGCGCATGGCTGTTGCCGGACAGCAGCAGGTGATTGCCGTTGTCGATGGTGAGATTGGTGGCGCCGTCGAAATAGGAGCGGCAGCGGCCGCCGGCCTGGTGCGTCGCCTCGTGCACGGCGACCTTGTAGCCGGCATTGGCGAGCCGCACAGCTGCGGAGAGGCCGGAAATTCCAGCGCCGATGATGTGAGCTGTGTTCTGCATCAGATGAAAGCGTAGCGGAGCAGGATCAAAATGCGTGTGACCTTCGACACACGCACCGGCTCGCGCGGCGCATTGAAGCCGCGCGCGATCAGCAGGTCCAGGATGGAATGGTAGTATTTCGACATGATCCGCGGCGCGCGCACGACGCGGCGCCTGTTGCGGTTCATGATCTCGTCCGATTTCTCGAAATGCGCCTTGGCGCGCTGGGTCAGCGATACGCAAACTTTCGACAGCGCGCGCTCGGCAATCACGCGGTTCGGATCGTTGGAGGTGATGCCGGCATGCAGCAGCGCCTCGCGCGGCAGATAAAGCCGGCCGAGCGTTGCGTCCTCGTCGATGTCGCGCAGGATGTTGGTGAGCTGGAGCGCGCGGCCGAGATGATGGGCCAGCAGGATGCCATCCTCTTCCGGCAGGCCGAACACCCGCACCGACAAACGTCCGACCGCGCTGGCGACGCGATCGCAGTAGAGATCCAGCGTCGCCATGTCGGGCGCACGGATGTCCTGCGGTACGTCCATTTCCATGCCGTCGACGATGGCCAGGAAATCCTCGCGCTTGAGCCCGAAGGTCTTCACGGAGGCGACATAGTCCTTCAGCCGCGGCGGCGGATTGCCCTGGTAGAGCGCGTCGATGTCGTTGCGCCATTGCTGAAGCGCGGCGAGCCGCTGATCGCGCGGACCGTCGGAATCGGCGATGTCGTCGACCTGGCGACAGAAGCTGTAGATCTGGAACATCGCCTCGCGCTGATCGCGCGGCAGGATGCGCATCGCAGCGTAAAAGGAGCTGTTCGATGCGGACGAGCCATAATTGGCGCTGGGCGCGGTCGCCTCAAGCGTCATGGGCGGCCCCCGGACGAGAGATGGCCTTGCGGCCGATCGCGCGACGGCCGAGCTCACCGGCGATGCCGGCCAGGCTGAAAATGAGCAATTCAAACTTGTTCAGATGCACCCGCTCGCGCAGGGGATCGCGCACCTTCAAGAGACGCACGATGCGATCGGCATAGGCCTGGATCACCGCGACGTCGACGCCGAGGCGGACATCGCGGATCTCCGCGGCCAGCGACCGGCCGTCATTGAGCAGTGCCTCGTTGCGCACCGCAAGGCCCTGCAGGCAAGCCAGCATTGCCGGCGGCGACTGCGCAAGGCCCAGCTGCTCGACCGTGGCGCCGTGTGCTGCCAGCGCATCGCGCGGCAGATAGACGCGGTTGAGCTCGCGATAATCCTTGCCGCAGTCCTGCAGGTGATTGTTGATCTGCAGGCCCGCGCAAAGCGCATCCGACGCGGCCCAGGTCGCGGTGCTCTCGCCATGAACGTCGAGCATGAAGCGGCCGACCGGCATCGCCGAATAGCGGCAATAGTGGATGACCTCGTCCCAGGTCTCGTAGCGCAGCTTGGTCACGTCCATGCGGAACGCGATCAGCACGTCGAGCGCGTGCCGCGGGGCCATCCCGCGCTCCGCCAGCGCGCGGCGCAAGGTGACGGCTTCAGCCTGGGTATCACCGTTGCCGAGCAGTTCCGCCTCGAGCAGGTCGAGATAGCGAAGCTTCTCGTCCGCCGGCAGGCTCGCGTGATCGGCGATGTCGTCGGCGGTGCGGACGAAATTGTAATAGGCCAGGATCAGGGCACGATGACGCGGATGAATGATCCAGGACGCGACGGGGAAATTCTCGTCGCGGTCACCCTTGCCGGATCGCAATTCGCTCGCAGAGGTCATCGAGGGCTGATCAACAATCGTTTGGACAGGAAGGGCTTTTTCGCTCGCGCGGGCTGATGCCGGCGACGCGGCCGCGGCCCCCATATAGGGGAATATGGCCGCAAAACCAATCCTGTCTCGCGATGGCAGCCCCGCTGGATCCGGCCCGAAAAGGCAGCCCCACGGCCGCCTTTATGGGCCAGTGGCCGAGCTTACTGGTTGTGGTCCTTCAGGACCTGATCGCAGGCCTGCGAGATCTTGGCCCGGTTCTCCTTGAGGCAGGCCAGGATGGTGAAATCGCCCTGGTCGATCACCGGGCGGCAGAACTTCTGCACATCGCGCGTGCAGGCCTTCTGCTCGGCGTCCGTGCCACGCCCGCCCTGGGCGAAAGCGGTCGTGGAGAGGGTTGCCGACAGCACGGTGAGAGCGATGAGAAGCTTACGCATTGTATTCCTTCATTCTGACGGCAGAATCGCACCAGTCCCGGGCAGCACAGGGCGGACGACGGGAACGGATTGTTCTGATGGCAAGTTGCCGCTGGAAGAGTGCGGCACCGGAGAAGGCCACAAGCGCTGGCAAATGCGGCCAAATTGGCGCCGCGTTCACCAAATCGGGTCTTCCCTAAGTCTTCATTGGCAGATGTAAGAGTTTGATACTACGTCATAATTCTGGCATGCGGCGTTTTACTGCATACCTGTTGCAGCGTTGCATCTGTCCGACCGGCCATTTGGGCCAGAAACACACTGAAACAGAGAGAAATCCGGCTTCAAACCATGACAAGACCGCTTCGCGAGCCTGACATCGCGGACGGGTAGGCTTCGAACCTGACACGAACTCTTGAACCTGGCACGGGTTAGCAACACTAAACTTTCGATGTGGCGAGACGCGCAGCCTTGGGCGGGCGTCGTTTCAAAAACGGGATATTGATGATGAAATTCTTTGGGCGATCTGAACTGGCAATCAAGGCGGCCGGCATTGGCGCGGCGCTGCTCCTCTCGGTTGCGGCGAGCCACGCTCAGTCGTCCGGGCCGTTCGCCGGATTCGACGGCGCGTGGACCGGCACCGGCACGGTGTCGCTGTCCGACGGCTCGACCGAGCGCATCCGCTGCAAGGCGGACTACAAGGTCGCCGGCACCGGTCTCAGCCTCAAGCAGGCCCTGCACTGCGCGTCCGACAGCTACAAGTTCGACCTCACCAGCGACGTGACCAGCCAAGGTGAGCGCATCTCCGGCAACTGGAGCGAGTCCAACCGCAACATCTTCGGCAATCTGCAGGGCACCGCCGGCGGCGGCCAGATCGACGTGTTCGTCGAGGCCAACGGCTTTGCCGCCAATCTGTCGCTCCGCACCAACGGCTCCAAGCAGACTGTGCAGATCTCGTCCAAGGGCGAGATCCGCGGCGTCAATATCACGATGACGAAGGGCTGATCGCCCTTCCAGCGTCGAAAGGAATACGGCCCCCGGTTCTCGCGAGCCGGGGGCTTTTTGCTGAATGAACCGCAGACACCTGCTCAAGGCCATCGGACTCTTTGCCGCCGCTCCAGCGTGGGCAGATGATCATCCGTCGATCCAGCGAGGGACGGACATGCAGCCGTCGTCAGCGAAGCCACGCCATGTGCTCTGTTTTCTCGGCAGGGACGACAGCCTGCTGCATCCGCCGAAAGCCGTCACAAAGACAATCGCCGATTTCGGTTTCGAGATCGACCGCACCTATTCGCAAGCGAAGCCCGATCCGCACATGGAGCGGTCGTTCGGCGTCTGCTGGGACCGTGTCTTTCCCAATGCCTGGTCCGCCGCCGACGAGGCCGCCGTCGCGGACCACAAATCCGTGCTGTACGTGCTCAGCCCGCGGATGGAGCAGCAGAAGGCGGTGGCCTACTCCGCGGCAGCCTTGCGCATCGTCGAGGAGATGATCGAGGTTGGAGCGACCGCCGTGAAAGGCGAGAGCGCCGGTGTTGCCCACGGCCTGAAGCGATGGATGCAATTGGCATCCGACTGCAAGGCGGCGGCCAAGACGAACCAGGGTCTCGCCCTGACGGCAGCGATGAGCCGAGCCTGCCGCCTCGCCTTCGCCAAGCGTCCGCTCGACGGCACGGCTTACAACGAGAGCGTCGGATTCCACCTCGTCGGCCTGCCGGAGATCTATGTCGCGAAAGCGCGCGGCAGCGATCGCGACGCGGTGAAGATCACGGACGAGATCGCCGACGCAATGGCCGAGCGCGGGATCGATGCTGCGCTGGCCGATCGCAAGCTAAGCCTGTCACGAACGTCGCAATACGCTGAGGACGATTTCAAGTTCAACCCGTACGGGATCGTCCATGTCGAGGCGTAAGGCCGAGGATCACGGCTTGCGCGCGACGCATTCGCAGCGGCATCTGAAATAAACCGCGTCGGGATCGCGTCCCCAGGCGTCCCAGCCGGCACGCGCGGTGTCAATCTCGTCGGCGGTCGCAATTGCCTTGCTTACGAGCTGCGGCCCGAGCCCAAGCAGGCTTCGTCGCGCATCTGCGACCGCCTCGGCACGGCTCGCAGCGTCGGCGCTATGGTTGACATAGCTTGCGCCGGCCCAGACCGGCGTGAAGCCGTGGGCGCGAAGAATGGCGCTCTGGCGGCGACCGAAGCGAAGCGCATCAGGATCGTCGTGCTCGTACCAGCGCTGCCAGAGGTCGAGCGCAAGGCGCACGCCATCAAGCTCGGGATAGAGAATGTTGCCACCGACATCGGCGTCGCGCGTGGCGAGCAGCCCGCCGGGCTTCAACGCTCGCCGCGCTTCGGCAAGCGTTCGCGTCAGCTTTGCGTGGCTCTGATGGTAGAGCACCGCGTGAAAGAAAACCGCGTCGAACGCACCGTCCTCGAACGGGAGTGCGGTCATGTCGGCCTCGACAAAAGAGAGATTGGCCAAGCTTGAATGCGTGGCAAGCTGTCTGGCGGCCGCGATCGCATTCGGATCGATATCGACGCCGATCGCAGTATCGACGATCCCCGCAAGCGCCGCCGTGATCGTTCCCGGGCCGCAGCCGACGTCGAGCAACCGCATGCCTGGCGCCAGGAACGGGACGAAGAAGCCCGCCGCGTCGCCGCCGCGCTTCTGCTGAAACGCCGTGATCGAGCTATCGTGCCTGATGTCGCGCATAAAGCCTCCGGACCGCAGCAAACGTGCTGCGATTCGGTGGCCGCGTGATGACCGCCGCTCAGATCGCCGACTTGTCCGAGCCCTGCAGCTTGCCGTGCAGATTGATCAGCCACATCGCCGTCGGCCGCAGGATGAAGAGGTCGGCGACCAGTGCCGCCACCATCGAGAAGGCGCTGAGCCAGCCGAACAGCCGCAGCGACGGCAGATCCGAGAACACGGTGACGACAAGGCCGCAGGCCAGCACCACCGTGGTCAGGATCAGCGCCGGACCGACCAGCACGGTCGCGCGTTCCACCGCGAGCGCCGAACCGACGCCCGGCTTGCTCTCCAATCGCAAGCGATTGAGGAAGTGGATGGTCGCGGAGAGGCCGAGACCGAACGAGACGGTGAGCGCGACGACGCTGGCGAATTGCAGCCCCTCGCCCATCGCCCACAGCACCGTTCCCGACATCACCACCGGGAAGATGCCCGGCAGGATGCAGGCGAACATCACCACCCAGGAGCGGAAGGCAAGACCGATGAAGATCGCGACCAGCGCGAATTCGACGGTGAGGCCGCGGTTCAGCTTCTCGATCATGCCCGCCGAGTTGCGCGCGGCGATGGCGGCAAGACCGGTGACGGCGACCTCGTAGCCGGGATGCTTCTTGCGGACCGCGTCGAGCTCGGAATCGAGCTTGTCGACAATCGGCAGGAGCTGGCTGGAGTCCTTGTCCGGCACGCGACCGGCCACGACCACCGCATCCTGCTCGGCATCGATGAAGCGCCGCACCAGATGCTCGGGGATGACGCCAACGTATTCCTTCAGCGTCGCGACGTCGCTGCTGCCGGCCTTTTCGGCGAGCCAGCGGCGCAGCGTCTCCAGCGACCAGACGTTGCCGACGCCGGCCGCCTTCTCCACGGTCTCGTGGACGTCAGCGATGGTCTGCAGCGTCTCCGGCGAGTAGAGCGTTTCACCCTTGGGGAGCTGGATCAGCACGTTGACCGGATTGGCGCCGGTCAGCTTGGCATCGAGCCGGTTGCTGGCGGCAACCGCCTGACGCTTGTCGGGCACTTGGTCGGCGAGCCGGTAGCGCGGCTGCAGATTGGCGTAGATGACGCCGAGGCTGGCGACGAACAGCAGCGCAATCAGGCTGAACAGGCCGGGACGGCCGACCATGCGCACCGCGATCCAGTAGCAGAAATTGCGCAGCGCCTGCACGCCGGCATCCGCGCTCTGGAACTTGACCGCAAAGACCTTCTCGTTGCGCACGAACAGCACGCCGAACACCGGCACCAGCGACAGCACCGTGACCAGCGCGATGATGGTGGCAGCTAAGCCCGCCTCGCCGAACTTGCGGATCAGGTCGGAGTCCGAGAACTGCAGCGCGATGAAGGAAATGCCGGCGGTGCCGTGCGTCAGCACGCAGGCCGGGCCGACCACCAGCACGGCGTTCTTGAACGCCGTGAACTTGTCCTGGCCCGCGATCAACCGGTCGCGCGCGGCGAAGGTCAGCTGCATCGAGTCCGAGAACGAGATCACCATGATAAGCGGCGTCATCACGTTCAGGAACATGTTGAGATTGAAATTGGCCCAGCCGAGCGCGCCGAGCGCGATCAGGATCGCGATCATCGGCGGGAACGCCGCCACCACCATGAACGAGATCTTGCGGAAGAAGATGATGGCGATGATGCAGCCGGCGAGAATGCCGAGGATGTTGTAGGTGAGCCCGTCGCGCTCGACCGCGTTGCGGATCTCGAGCTGCATCACCGGCACGCCGGAGAGCTGCACGCTGAGCCCGGTGTCGCCGAGATCCTCCTTCATCAGCGCGCGAATGTCGCCCACGACCTTGGTAAGCTTGCTGGAGGCCACCACTTCCGGATCGAGCGAGAGCACGATCAGTGCGAGCGTACCGTCCTCGGACAGCAGCTTGCCGCGGATGATCTCGTTGTTCTTGACGGTCTCGATGAACTGATCGTAGGCCGCGCCCTCGGGCAGCTCGGAGGGGAACAGTGCGGCCGGCAGCTTGCCCGGCGCCGGAGCCTGGCGCGCCGAGAACAGCGAGACAAGCCCGCGCGTGCCTTCGACCAGCTGCAGATCGGTGACGAAGTCACGCAGCTTCTCGAGATTGTTTCGGGCCAGGAGTTTCTGGCCCTCGGCCACGACGAGGACATCGAATTCCTCGGCCGGGAACTTCTTGGTCACCGCTTCATACTGGCGGAATTCCGGCGTGTTGGAGCGGAACAGCTGCGACAGCGAATCGTCGATCTTGATCCGCTCGATGCCGAACACCGCGCCGACGATGAGCGCGAGCAGGATGATGCAGGAGACGATCGGCGCCTTGACGGCGATCAGCCCGAGACGCTCCAGCCCGAAGGCAATGGAGGACGCAGGCCCCTGCTCGACCTTGTCGACATGAACCTCACTCTCGCTGTGCTTTTCGAGCATGCCTTGTCCAGTTCCTCAATCGGCTCTAGCTGTGAGCTTGTTGCGCCCCGCGAACGGCTTGAAAACGCCATACCAATGGGAGGCTTGCCCTTTGAAAATGCGCGGAAAATCGCCGGCAGCGGTTTAGCAGGTCAAGCGCCCTTTTCGCAAGCGCACCAACGCTCTCTGAATCGATCAAGATGCGGCGATTTTGCCGGAATGCCCGTCATTCTGGCACAGCCGTGCCGATTCGACGCGGCGCGCGATCGGCGCTCTCGTCCTTGAGCGCCACACCCGTGACCTGTCGCGCCAGCCCCTCGCGGACGAGCCAGGCGATCTTGAGGGCGGCCTCGTCATAGCTCAACCCAGCCTTGTGGATGTTCGACACGCAATTTCGCTCGGCATCGGTCAGGCCGGGCCTCGGTGCGAAGGTCAGATAGGCCCCGAGGCTGTCGGGCGCGGACAGGCCCGGGCGCTCACCGATCAGCATCAAAACCATGCGGGCGCCGATGATAGCCCCGATCTCGTCACCGAGGGCAACCCGCGCGCCCGAGGCGACGACGACGTGGCTGATTGCGACAGCGTCGCCTTCGCCAAGCAGCGGCAGCAGGCTTTGCAGCAGCGCCAATGCATGGGCGTGGACAGCGGCGGCCGACAATCCATCACCGATCACGATCGCAAGCTGGCACGGCACGGTGGCGCGCTCCGCCAGCGTCGCGGCAGAGCCGGCATCGAGCTTCCGTCCCAGATCCGGCCGGCGCAGATAGTCGCCGCGATCGGCCGCCCGGCTACTGACCTCGGTGACAGCAAGGCCGAGCGCCTTCGCCCCGGCAACCAGATGCGGCGCATCGAAGACGGCATGCACGGCATCGCGGGCGCGCGCGTGGGCCAACGTGAAATCGAGCAGCGGCCTGGTCGGCAAGCTCACTCCGCTGCGCCCGAGTGCGACGCGCGCGGGCGTGAACGATCTGAGGTCGACGGTCGGTCGCGCCGGAACGGGCTTCTCGCTCATTCGGCGGGAACGGAGGCTTCGCGCAGGCGGATCGAATAGTTCGACGCGTTCTGCTTGCCGCTGGTGGCCGCGCGCGCAAAGGTGATCAGATGATGCGCGATCATGGTGCAGCCGATCAGGCCTTCCATGTCGCCGCGCCTGATGCGCCCCAGCGCGAACTTCCAGAACACGCGCCTGTAGTCGCCGAGCACGCCGACCTTCCAGAAGATGTTGCGCATCATGACAAGGCCGCGCTTGATGTTGGCCCAGGTCTTCATCTCGTCCGGCACCGGCATCTTCAGGCGGTGCGGATAAACGTTGTCGCATTGATACTGGAAGCGCTCGTAGACCTTCTCGGGCTCGTAGGCGACGCTCATGGCGTGTTTCCAGGACGCGACGACCTCGTCATAGGGCAGCAGGAAGTCGACGTTGGAATCGCGCCCCTCATCGTCGACCAGGCGCCCTTCCTTCTCCAATCGGTCCCAAAGCGGCGTCTTCGGCAGTGCCTGAAGCAGGTTGATGGTGAGAAGCGGAATCCGGGATTCCTCGACGAAGGCGAGCAGCGCCTCCGAGGTGCCCGGCTTGTCGGTGTCGAGCCCCATGATGATGCCCGAGACCACCTCCATGCCGTAGGAATTGATGGTGCGCACGCCCTCGAGGATCGGGACCATCATGTTGTGATCCTTGTTCATGGCCTTCAGCGCGTCGGGGTCGGGCGTCTCGATGCCGCAGAAGATGGTGATGAAATAGGCCTCTTGCATCTTCTTGAGGATCTCGGGACGCTTGGCGATGTTGAGCGTCGCCTCACAGGCAAGCCGCATCACATAGCCGGTCTTCTTCTGCCACTCGATCAGATGCGGCAACAGGTCCAGCGCGGCCTTGCGGTTGCCGATGAAATTGTCATCGACGAAGTAGACGGTGTCGGTCATGCCGCATTCGCGCAGGCGGTTGAGCTCCGCGATGATCTGCTCCGGCGACTTGATGCGCGGATTGCGGCCGTAGAGGCCGGGGATGTCGCAGAACTCGCACTCATAGGGACAGCCGCTGGAATACTGGATGCTGCCGAGGAAATAGCGCTTCACGTCGGCAAGCTCGTAGGCCGGTATCGGAAACTCCGTCATCGGCACGCGGTCTTTGGTCGTCAGCACGACCTGCTGCTCGGGGCGCGAGGTATCGCGCGACAGGATCTCGAGCAGCTGATTGGTGGCATCGCCGAGCTCGCCGACATGGAGATAGTCGAACGACGGATAATAGTCCGGACAGGCGCTCACCGAGGGACCGCCCAGCGCGACCGGCAGGTCGAACTCATGGGCGCGGCGGCAGATGTCGTTCATCTGCTGGCGCTGGATGTGCATGCCGCTGACGAAGACGGCCTCAGCCCATTCGAACTCTTCCTTCGTGGTGCGACGGAGATTCTCGTCGACAAATTTGACCTGCCACTCCTTGGGCAGATAGGCCGCGAGCAGTAGCAGGCCCTGCGGCGGCATGAAGGCGCGAACGCCGTCGGTCAGCGGATAGGCATGCTCGAAGGTACCGAAGGAGGACGTGTACCGCGGAAAGACACAGAGAATCTTCCGGCTCGTTCCGTTGCTTTCAGCGCGCATCGAACTTCCCCCTACCACGTTCCACTGATGGTACCGACGAGGTCTCCAGACACATAGCGTAACGCTGCGACCGGAATTCCTCAATATTGTGGCACCGAACTAATTCGTGAGACGCGCCAATGGTTTCCCCGGTTCACGCCGATGAGCGGGGTTTTTCGCGAGGTTTTTCCGCATCACGCGATCAGCCGCGCGGCAAAATCGGGCAAGAGGCCGGCGTCGCGGGCGAGCCGCAAGTCGGCGCCGGCGATGCCTGATAGCACCAGCCAGTCGTCGAACTCGGGCGCGCGGGCCGCACCGAAGACGTCGCGGACATAGAGCGCGTCGTGGAAGGAGGTGGACTGGTAGTTCAGCATGACGTCGTCGGCGCCGGGCACCCCCATGATGAAGGTGACGCCGGCCGCGGCAAGCAGCGTCAGGAGGTTGTCCATGTCGTCCTGGTCCGCTTCGGCATGGTTGGTGTAGCAGATGTCGACCCCGAGCGGCAGGCCGAGCAGCTTGCCGCAGAAATGGTCCTCCAGGCCCGCACGGATGATCTCCTTGCCGTCGTAGAGATATTCCGGACCGATAAAGCCGACCACGCTGTTGACCAGTAACGGCGCAAAAGCCCTGGCCACCGCATAGGCCCGCGCCTCGCAGGTCTGCTGGTCGACGCCGTGATGGGCATTGGCCGACAGCGCCGAGCCCTGCCCCGTCTCGAAATACATGACGTTCTCACCGACCGTGCCGCGCTTCTGCGACAGCCCGGCCGCCTGCGCCTCCTTCAGCAGCGCGAGGTCGATGCCGAAAGACCGGTTGGCGGCCTCGGTGCCGGCGACCGATTGGAAGACGAGGTCGACAGGCACGCCCTGCCCGATCAGCGACAGCGTCGTGGTGACATGGGTCAGCACGCAGCCTTGCGTCGGAATTTTCAGCCGCGCGATGATCTCGTCCAGCAGCCGCAGCAATTGCCCGATCACGGCCGGATCGTCGCTCGCCGGGTTGATGCCGATGCAGGCGTCGCCGGCCCCAAGCAGCAAGCCGTCGAGGATCGAGGCGGTGATGCCCCTGGCATCGTCGAAAGGGTGATTGGGCTGCAGCCGCGTGCTCATCCGGCCCTTCAGGCCGATGGTGTTGCGGAAGGCGGTCGTGACCTGGCACTTCCGCGCCGCCAGGATCAGGTCCTGGTTGCGCATCAGCTTTGAGACCGCGGCCGCCATTTCCGGGGTGATGCCGGGCGCGAGCTTGCGCAAAGCCTCAGGCGTCGCGGCGTCCGAGAGCAGCCAGTCGCGGAAGGCTCCGACTGTCAGCGAGGAGACCGGCGCAAAGGCCCTGATGTCATGGCTGTCGATGACGAGGCGGGTGATCTCGTCGGCCTCATAGGGGATGACGGCCTCCTGCAGGAATTGCCCGAGGGGAACGTCGGCCAAGGCCATTCGCGCGGCGATCATCTGCTCGGCACTCCCGGCGGCAACGCCGGCCAGCCGGTCGCCCGAGCGCGGCGGCGTCGCCTTGGCAAGGAGGTCGCGCAGGTCCGGGAAGGTGTAGGTCGTGGCGTCGATGGTGTGGCGGTAGACCACAGGTCCCTCCGGAATTCGTCGGCCAGCGACCGGCCCCCGGTCGAGCCCGGGGTGGCGCTGGCGTCAGGGATACGCGCTTGGCGGCCGGTGTGCACGCCGATGTTTGGGGCATCCCGGGCGATCCCCGGGGTCGACTTGCCGGGAACCGATAGGATCGCTCCAAATCACTGAGGCAGCACGTCTTTCCTGCGACAAAGGGCGCACACCCCACACTTGCGCGTTAACACAGCGTCCATCTTCATTCTGCATAGTTTTGCATCAATTTTACACGACCGCGCGCACCGGCCGCTCCTGGCCATTCGGGCCCCGACCACATGCAAATCGATCGATCTGGGAATGCTGCCGGCCTGGCAGGCCGTTTCACCCTGGCCACCAAGCTCTACGCGATCTTCGCGCTGTTCGCCCTGCTGACCGGGGCGATCGCGATGCTGTCCGATTACAACAGCCGCCGCAGCGCCGAACTGACCAGCGCGATCGAGACGGCGAATGCAGCCGCGCTGAATGTCGAGCGCGTCAACTCGCTGGTCTACGCAGTCGTGATGGAATCGCGCGGCGTCTACATGTCGACCGAGCCGGCCGTGGTGAAGAAATACGGCGAGGGACTGCTCAAGTTCAACGAGCAGATCCTGGACGTCGTGAAGCGCTGGGAGACCATCGTCAAGGCTGACGATTCCGAGCAGTTCGCGACCTTCAAGAAGCGCATCGAGCAGTTCGTCGAGTTCCGCAAGGAGCTGGTCCGCCGCGGCGTCGAGATCAACGCGGCTGCGGGGCGCGAATGGGGCGACAACGACGCCAACCGCGCCGTGCGCTCGGCGCTGAACAAGGATCTGGAGGCGCTGTCCAAGGTCTATGCAGAGCGGGGCAGGCAGATCGCGCTTCAGACCGAGACCAACCGCACGCTGTCGTTCGTGCTGACCTGCCTCGCCGGCGTGGCGCTGGCCCTTGTCGTGATCGGCATCATCATCATCGCCCGCTCGATCGCCCGGCCGCTCGCCGCGATCACCGCGACCATCAAGCAGGTCGCCGACGGCGCCGAGAATGTCGTGGTGCCGCACGCCGGACGCGCCGACGAGATCGGCGCGCTCGCCCGCGCCATCGAGGTGTTCCAGGACGCGATGGGGCGCAACCGCAACCTCGCCTCGCAGGTCTCGCAGGACTCCGCCGCTCGCGACGCCCGCGCACGCCACATCGAGCAGTCCGTCGAGGCGTTCCGCGAGGCGATCGGCGCGATCATGCGTGGGCTCAGCGACAATGCTTCCGTCATGCGCGAAACCGCGCAGACCATCACCCGCGTCACGGCGGATGCAAACAGCCGCGCCGGCACGGCGGCTGGGGCCAGCGAGCAGGCCTCGCACAACGTCACTGCGGTCGCGGGCGCCGCCGAAGAGCTCTCCGCTTCCGTCGAGGAAATCGGACGCCAGGTGCGGCAGAGCGCCAGCGCGGTCGAGCAGACCGGCCAGCGCACCGAAAAATCGATCGCCGAGATCGAGAGCCTGGCCGCGGCCACGCAGCGCATCGACGGCGTTCTGAGCCTCATTCAGGCGATCGCCGAACAGACCAATCTGCTTGCGCTCAACGCCACCATCGAGGCCGCGCGCGCCGGCGATGCCGGCCGCGGCTTTGCCGTGGTCGCGCACGAAGTGAAGGCGCTGGCCGGCCAGACCGCGAAGGCGACGGCCGACATCAGCGAGAACGTCGCGATGATCCAGTCATCGACCCGCAATGCGGTCGACGCCGTCCGCGAGATCGGCGGCGCGGTGCGCGAGATCAACGAGGTCACCTCCGCGATCGCGGGCGCCGTCGGCCAGCAGGACCAGGCCACGCGCGAGATCTCCTCCAATGCCCAGTCGGCGGCGCAAGGCAACGAGACGCTGGTCGCCAACATCACCTCGCTCCGCGACGCCATCGGCGAGACCGATACGGCGGCATCCTCGGTGCTGACGGCGGCGAGCAGCCTGACCGCGACCGCGGACACGCTGTCGCGCGAGGTGGAGAAATTCTTCCAGAACCTGCGCGCCGACAGCCGCATCGCCAGGGCGGGATGATCGCGCACACATCAATCTCGAAAACAACCCCATGCACAGTAGGCTGGGTCAGCCTTATCAAGGGCTTGCCGGCCGTCACGGACATATTGCTGATTTTACGAAATCCGTTTGACTCGTCGGGCAAAACACCGGCATGATGCCATCATGGCGGTAGCGCCCACGCTGAGCCATTCCGCTCAGAACAGCATGGACGCGATGGCGAACAGGCCGATCGCCGTCAGTCCCCAGGCCAGCGCGTGTAACATCCACGGCCGCATCGTTGCGCCCCCGTCGGATCTCTCTGCCCATCACAGGGCCCGAACGCGATGCGCGCGTTGAGATAGATCAATAGCTGAACAGGAGCACCGAGACGGCGGCGACGGTGAAAGTGCCGGCCGCAATAGCCACAACGCGTATGATCAGCTCGCTGTCCATGCCCGAAACTAACCCATGTCAGCGCCGGAGGTCTGTGCAGTTTGTGCCAAAACGGGCGCGGCAGTGGTCAGGTTTCGTCCGCCCTCAGGACCACGCAAGAGGGCGTTTTGGCCTATTTCGGGAGACACTCCACGTTGTAGGCAATGATGATCTGACTGGGGTCGGCCTTTCCCAGGGCTTTCAAATCCTCAAGGCCGCTCTTCAGCCGCGCGCCTGCCTGACCCAGGCTTGCTTCAAGGGTCGACTTGGCCGCCTTGCACCGATCCTCGTTCGAAAATTCCTGGAACACGACGGTCGGCAAAAGCCGCCATTCCGCCCTGTCATTCGTTGCGGCTGGACTGACCGAATAGGAAAAGACGTACATCAGGACCCACATGAGGGGCTCCGGCTCAAGCGATGCAGCACACGGCACATCGCGCCATCCGGCAACGTTTCCTCCTTGATCCAGATCAACGAATGGCAGCGGCCCAAAAAACGAAAAGCCCCGGCGCAAAGGCCGAGGCTTGCGATCCGGCCCGCGTACATCCGGCGAACCAATCGTCACGCACGAAACTAGCGGCGAATCTTGAAGGGATGATGACGAGATGTCGACGACAGAATGTCGCGACGGCCGGAACCTGAGAGGCGGCGATCGCCTCGAAACATGGCCAGCAGCGGATCACCCGATCGCGTCACGACAGATAAATCTCCACCCGTTGCAACAGACGGTCGATCGATTCATGGGCGGTATCGAGCAGCAGATGCTCGCGGTCCCACGGCTCGTAGTGCCGATTGGCGATCTCGTGCCAGGTCGGCAAGGTGAGGCCAACAATGTCGGACGTACGGACTTCCGCGCGCCGCCGGTGGAGGGCCACGTCGCTGCAGATCACTTCGATCTCGGCAAGGCGCGCCGATCCCAGCAAAGCTGTCTGCCGCCAGCCGTCACGGCTTGCCTGCACCGGATTGACGCAGTCCGCGACGACAGCACGGCCGAGCCTGAGATTCTCGGCCGCCAGCGCATTGGCGATGACGTAGCCCATCGGGCCGACCTCATGGCCCTGCGCGCGCAGCGTCTGCTCAATCGCGTCGATGCGGATATAGGTCGCCCCTATGCGTCGGGTCAGCTCGCGAGAGAGAGTCGTCTTCCCAGTGGCGGGAAGGCCGCCGAAGACGATGAGGATGGGCTGCCGGCTTGTCATGCCTCATGATCTCTCGACGCGGGTGGACCTGCAATGGGTCGCTCCCGTCCGGCGCTTTGCCCCGCGTCGCGGCCTAGTCCTGCCGTGCCGCGACCGGCCGTGCGCGTCCGAACAGGATGCGCTCCTGCATGGAAGCGAAGGTCGCATCCGCGTTCGTCTCGGTCGTCACGAGCGAAATCACGATCGCAACAAGGAACGACAACGGCATGCAGATGATGGCCGGGTTACGCAGCGATACGAACCACCAGGCGCCTTCGACCTGCGCCAGCGTCTTGCCGAGGACGTCGACCTGGATGGTCGGCGACAGCACGATCAGCAGCAGCGAGCTCAGCGTTCCCACCAGAATGCTGGCCACTGCTGCCGAGGTCGTGAAGCGCCGCCAAATGATGGCGAGAACGAGCGACGGGAAATTGGCCGCGCACGCCACCGAGAAGGCAAGCCCCGCCATGAACGCCACGTTCTGGCCTTCGAAGGCGACCCCGAGGACGACGGCGAGCACGGAGATCGCCACGGTTGCGATGCGTGCGACCTTCAGCTGCTCCGCCTCGGAGGCGGTGCCGTTGCGGACGACATTCGTCCAGACGTCGTGGCACAGGGTGGCGACGCCGGACAAGGTGAGCCCCGCGACGACCGCGAGCATGGTCGCGAACGCCACCGCGCAGATGAAGCCGAAGAAGGCGTTGCCGCCGACGGCGAGCGCAAGCAGAGGCGCCGCCATGTTGCCGCCGCCGCCAGCCCTGGTCACGGCCTCGGGGCCGACCAGGACCATCGCGCCGAAGCCAATGATGAACACCATGAGGTGGAAGAAGCCGATCAGGCCTGTGGCATAGAGGATCGACAGGCGCGCCGCCTTGGCGTCGCGCACCGTGTAGGCCCGCATCAGCACATGCGGCATCGCCGCCGTTCCGAACATCAGGCCGAGGCCGAGCGAAACGGCGTCCCATTGCCCGGAGACCACGCGCGAACCGGGCTGAAGCACCCTTGCTCCGTACTTTTCCGACGCCGCGGCAAACAGTTTCAGCGGGTTCATCTCGAAATGCGTCAGCACGAGAAAGGCGAGCAGCACGCCGCCCGCCATCAGCAGCGCTGCCTTGACCACCTGCACCCAGGTGGTGGCGAGCATGCCGCCGAACAGCACGTAGACCAGCATCACACTGCCCACGAGCATCACCGACCACGAGTAGGACAGGCCGAACAGCAGCTTGATCAGCGATCCCGTCGCGACCATCTGGGCGATCAGATAGAACAGGATCACCGCGAGCGTTCCAACCGCCGCCGCAACCCGCACCGGTCGCTGGCGCAAGCGGTAGGCCACCACGTCGGCGAAGGTGAAACGGCCGACGTTGCGCAAGGGCTCGACGATCAGGAACAGGATGATCGGCCAGCCGACCAGCCAGCCGATCGAGTAGATCATGCCGTCGAAGCCGTTCGAGGTCACGATGCCGGCAATGCCGAGCAGCGCGCCGGCACTGAGGAAGTCGCCAGCCAGCGCCCAGCCGTTCTGCCAGGGCGTCACCTCGCCGCCAGCCGCGAAGAAATGTTCGGTCGTGCGCGTGCGCCGCGCCGCCCAGTAGGTGATCAGAAGGGTGAGCGCCATGAAGGCGAAGAAGAAGCCGATCGAGATCGCGTTGCTGCCCATGTCGTTCCCCTATCGATCAAGATCGCGCAAGGCCGGATCGAACACCCGGTTGGCCCAGAGCACGTAGACAAGGCACAGCAGGAAAGAGCTGATGATGACGAGTGGTCCGAGAACGATACAGAGCGACAATCCCGGCGCCAGCATCTGGCCGAGCAACGGCTTGTCGAACGCGAACAGCGCCATGAACGTGAAATAGATGATCATCATCGCGGCACTCAGGCCGAGCGCGACCCAAAGCCTCTGGCTCGCCAGCGCTCGGGCCTGGGCCCTCGCCTTGCTTGCCGTGTCAGTCCGTGCGTCCATTGCGGTCTCGATGTTGCGTGCCGGCAGACTTGACCGGCAAATTCAGCCGCCGGCCGTTGAAGGCAGCTTCCGGCCCGCTCGCAACAAAGGGAACTACGGATTTTTGCAATCTGCCGTGCGCATCTGCGGCATGGGCGTGAGCCCCAGCTGCATGTCCGGGTCGTTCTTCAACGTGGTGCGCAGGAACGCCCGGACGGCGCGGATGCGCGGGGCGAACTGGAGATCGCCGTGCACGTTGAGCCAGACCTCGCGACTGGTCGAGGCAAGACCGGGCAGCACGGGAATGAGGTCCGGCCGCTCGGCAATCGCGAAGCTCGGCAACAACACGATGCCGAGCCCGCCCGCGGCGGCGTTCATCTGCGCGATCATGCTGTTGGAGTGGAAGGCGATGCGGGGCTCTTCGATGACGTCGTCGAGCCAGCGCACCGAATCCACCTGGATCAGGTCCTCGATATAGGACACGAACCAGTGCTTCTCGAGGTCGCGCAAGCTTTCAGGCGTGCCGTGGCTGTCGAGATAAGAGCGGCTGGCATAGAGTCCGAGGGCGAACTTGCCGATCCGTTCCGAGATCAGGCCCGGCCCCGGCGGCTGGAAGAACGACACGAACAAATCGGCTTCGCGCTTATGGACGTAGACCGTCTGCGCCGAGGTCACGAGCTCGACGGTCAATTGCGGCATGGTCTTGCGCAAACCGCTGAAGCGCTGCGCCAGGTACAGCGAGGCGATGCCCTCCATCGTCGCCAGCCGGACGGTGCCGGCGAGCCCTTCGGTGTCGCCGATGCTCGCTTCCTCATGAATGGCGATGACGGCGCTCTCGACCTTTTCGGCATGACGCAGCAGCCGCTCGCCGATCTCGTTCAGCTTCAGGCCGGTGCGGTGGCGCTCGAAAACGGCCGTGCCGAGCGAGGCTTCCATCTGGGCGATGCGCCGGCTCACCGTGGAATGATCGAGCCGCAGCCGCTTGGCGGTCTGGCTGAGATTGCCGGCGCGGGCGGCGTGCAGAAAGACGCGCAGATCATCCCAGTTGAGCGTGTCGAACATGGCCGGCTCCTGCATGTCGTGAATCTTCCGACGAAGGCTGCAATTCCTGTTCCAGCCGGCGCTTTCGATCCTCTGCAACCGGGCTTGCGATAATCCCTATGCGTAGGACGGAATGGACAATGCTACCGGACCGATCGACCAGGACGCCAGGAAGATCCCATGCTCCCCCGTTTCAAGGCTGCCGCCGTCCACGCCGCACCCGTCTTTCTCGACCGCACCGCAACCACGGAGAAGGCCATCTCGATCATCCGCGAGGCCGCCAGGGCCGGCGCGGAGCTGATCGCCTTTCCGGAGACCTACATCCCGGCCTTTCCGGTCTGGGCCGCGCTCTGGGCGCCAATCGACAACCACGATCTGTTCGCCCGCATGGCCGGGCAATCGGTCCTGGTCGACGGTCCGGAGGTCGCGCGGCTGCGCGCTGAGGCGCGGGCGCTGGGCGTCACCGTCTCGATCGGCATCAGCGAACGCTCTCCGGTCAGTGCCGGCGGATTGTGGAATTCGAACCTGCTGATCGGGGACGACGGCGAGATCCTCGTCCATCACCGCAAGCTGGTGCCGACGTTCTACGAGAAGCTGGTCTGGGCATCGGGTGACGGCGCCGGCCTCAAGGTGGCAGAGGTGCGGCTCGGCCGGATCGGATGCCTGATCTGCGGCGAGAACACCAATCCGCTGGCGCGATTTGCCCTGATGGCCCAGGGCGAGCAGGTGCATATCTCGAGCTGGCCGCCGATGTGGCCGACACGCAGGCCGAGCGGCGGCGGAAATTTCAACAACGTCGCGGCCAACCGCATCCGCGCCAGCGCGCATTCGTTCGAGGCCAAGGCGTTCGGGATCGTCACCGCCGGATACATGGATGCGCCGATGCGCGCCTTCCTGATCGCGCGGGATCCCAGTGTCGCCGACGTGATCGACCAGACCCCGCGTGCGGCGAGCTTCTTCGTCGATCCGACCGGCGAGGCCTTCGGCGACACGCTCCAGGACGAGGAAGGCATCGCCTACGCGAACATCGATCTCAACAAATGCGTCGAGCCGAAGCAATTCCACGATGTCGTCGGCTACTACAACCGGTTCGACATTTTCGATCTGTCGATCGATCGGACGCGGCTTGCTCCGGCGAACTTTTCCGACGATGCGACACGACCGTCGCCCGTCGCCTCGCTGCCATCCACCGATCAAGTGAAAGTCGGTGACGGGCCGGCGTAATCATTTCAACGCGTGAGCCGTCACGCCGTCAGCACCGTCAGCCAACCGGCCCCGGCGTCCAATCGTCTCCGGACAGCGGCCTGACCGTGACGCCGGGAATGACGCCAAGCTCCATGCTCGGATCGAAATGGCGCATCGTTCGCTCGTTGAGGTCGATGATGCGGCCGGGCTTGAGCGGCCCCACGTCGTTGATCTTGACGATCACCTTCTTGCCGATGGCCTCGATGAGCGCATATTTCGGCCTCGCCCCGAATTGGACGCCGCCAAACTTCTCACGCAAGCTCGTCCTGATGGCGGCTGTCCACACCTCGGGATCATAACGCTCGCCGGAGGCCGTGCTCGGGCCGCCCTCCTCCTTGCCGGGCTTGAGGGGATTATACGTGGATGCCGCGCCGACGATCGCTTCCTCACAGGCAGCTTCGACAACGGCGCTTGATTGAGCCTCATTTGTTTCACTGCGGGCGACGGTCACAGACACGGCAAGCGCAACCAGGGCGCCGCACATCGCGGCGCTCGAGCGGAACTCCATCAATTCTCCTTTGATTGTTCGTTCGGTTCCCGATGCCGCAAAAACATGGGCAAGCAAACGCGAAGCGTTTTGCGAACCTGCGCCAGTCCTTTGCGGATTCGCGCCAACGCTGGCCGCGGAACCGTTGGGGGAACCAGAGTGATTCCCGCACTGTTTTTGAGTTGTCGCCGTCTAAGACAGGGATTGCGTCAGCAACATGACTCGGGGAGTCATGTATCTCGACTCCCCGGAATCTTACGGGGCTGGCGATCGAAGCGTGTCGCGCAATACCCGTGAAAACCACGATCGCGCCAGACTGCAGACATGTTGCGCGCCGTTGTTCGGCAACAGGAGGCTCCAGCCTCCCCTACCCCATCACGCCGCCGCGCTTGATCAGTTCCTTGCCGACCGCGGCCAGATGCACCTGGTCCGGGCCGTCGCCGATGCGGATGAAGCGGGCGTAGACATAGGCGCGGGCGAGGAACGTGTCCTGCGAGACGCCGGCGGCGCCATGGATCTGGATCGCGCGGTCGATGACGCGGGCGGCCATGCTGGGCACCACGATCTTGGCGGCGGCGATCAAGTCGCGCGCGGCCTTGTTGCCCTCGCGGTCCATCTTGTCCGCAGCCTGCAGCGTGAGCAGGCGCGCCTGCGCGATCTCGCAGAAGGAGTGCGCGATATCCTCGCGCACCGAGCCCTGCTCGGCCAGCGGCTTGCCGAAGGCCGTGCGCGAGACCGAGCGCTGGCACATCAATTCCAGCGCGCGCTGGGCGCAGCCGATCAGCCGCATGCAGTGGTGGATGCGACCGGGCCCCAGTCTTCCTTGCGCGATCTCGAAGCCGCGGCCTTCGCCGAGCAAAATGTTCTCGGCGGGCACGCGGACATTCTCGTAGACGATTTCGGGGTGGCCGACCGGCGCATCGTCATAGCCGTAAGTGAGCATGTCCCTGACGATGCGGACGCCGGGCGTATTCTTGGGCACCAGGATCATGGATTGCTGGCGATGGCGGTCGGGATCGTCAGGGGCGGTCTTGCCCATCACGATCAGGATCTCGCAATCCTCGTTCATCGCACCCGAGGTGAACCATTTGCGGCCGTTGATGACATAGTCGTCGCCATCGCGCGTGATCGCACACTGGATGTTGGTGGCATCGCTGGAAGCGACCTGCGGCTCGGTCATCGAGAAGCCGGAGCGAATGCGGCCCTCGAGCAGCGGCTTCAGCCAGCGCTCCTGCTGCGCGCTTGTGCCGTAATTGGCGAGCACTTCCATGTTGCCGACGTCGGGGGCCGAGCAATTGAACACTTCGGGCGCCCAGAGGATGCGGCCCATGATCTCCTTCACCGGCGCGTATTCAAGGTTCGTCAATCCGGGACCATGCTCGCCTGATAGAAACAGGTTCCAGAGCCCCTGCTGCCGCGCCAGCCGCTTCAGGTCCTGCAGCACAGGAGGTGTCTCGTAGCGAGCGGCCTCCGGCTTCACCTGATCGTAATAGAGTTCCTCGACCGGCTCGACATGCGTCCGCATGAACTGGCGGACGCGCTCCTGCAGCTCCAGCGAGCGGCCGGTGTGGTGAAAGTCCATGGTGGTCTCCTGCTCGCTAAAGGTGTCTCTTCCCTTCTCCCCTTGCGGGAGAAGGTGGCGCGAAGCGCCGGATGAGGGGTCTGTCACCGCATACTCAGCTGCATTTGGATTCGCGGATAGAGACCCCTCACCCGGCTTGCCGCTTCGCGGCAATCCACCCTCTCCCGCAAGGGGAGAGGGTGCGCCGTCTCCATGGCCGCTCGCCTTCCCCCTCACGTCCCGCGCAACAGCTCGCTCGCGACCACCCAGTCGTTGCCGTCGAACTGCAGCATATAGCCGTCCTTGATCGGGCGGAAATCCTGCGGCGTGGTGTTGAGCGTGATGCCGGGGAGCAGGAGCGACAGCGGCACGTTCTTCAGGTTCGAGGCCTGAGCCATGATATTTTCCCGCGTCAGATCGTCCTTGCATTGCGTCAGCACCACCACCAGCGCCTCGGCGACCGTATAGCCATAGAGCGCGGCGACGTTGTTGATGTCGGCATTCGGCAGGCGCCGCTTCATGAAGTCGATATAGGCCGACATCGCCGGATCGTCCTTCGGCTCCGCCGTGAACGGCTTGAGCGAGCCGAGCGACAGCACGCCCTTGCCCGCATCGAGGCCGGCGGGCGCCATCACGGTCGCCTTGTTGGCACAGCCGCTCGCGAGGAAGCGCGTCGGCTGCCAGCCGACCTCATGCGCTTTTCGGATCGCCTGCGCGCAGGCGCGCGGCGTCACCGAGTAGATCATGAAAACGTCGGCCTTGGTGTTGGCCAGCGTCAGCACCTGGGAGTCGACGGTGGGGTCGGCGACCTCGAAGCTCGAGGCCATCGCGATCGCCTTGTCGGCGTCGGCGCCGAGCGCTTCCTTCACCCCGCGAAGATATTCCTTGCCGGCATCGTCGTTCTGATAGAGGACGGCGAAGCGCGCATTCGGATTCTTGGCGCGGGCATAGGCGACGTCGATGGCGGCCTCGCTGGTGTAGTTCGGCGCCCAGGGCAGCGCCATCGACCACGGCATGTTGGCGGGATCGTTCCACTTCGAGGCCGAGCTGATCAGGAACAGCTGCGGCACCTTGTTGCTGTTGAGATATTTCGCGATCGCCGAGCTCGGCGCCGTGCCCATGGTCGCGAAGATGAAGGCAACGCCATCGCCTTCGACCAGGCGCCGCGCGGCTTCCATGGTCTTCGGCGGCGAGAAGGCGTCATCAAGCGACAACAGGTTGAGCTTGCGGCCGTTGACGCCGCCCTTCTCGTTGATCTCGTCGAAATAGGCCGTGAGCACCCGGCCGGTGATGCCAAGTGGCGAGGCCGGCCCGCTATACGGCATGGTGTTGCCGATCTTGATCTCGGTGTCGGTCACACCGGGACCGTAAGATTTCTGGGCGGAGACGGGCGCGGACAGACAGGCGGCAGCCAGCGCTGCGGCCAGGGCCAAAGCGGCTTTCATGGTTTCTCCCCAATGATGATCGTCCGCGCGAGGCGACCGCACGGCGTGCTGCCTTTTGCCAGCGCGTCAGCTCAGCGGAGTTCGGCGAGGTGGTCTTGCGTCGAGTTGCTGGTTCACTCGACGCTACGCTTCGAGCCGGTGTAGGAGCGCCTGAGCAGCGCGAACAGGCTGCCGCCGGTCGCAGCTCCCAGCAGATAGACAACCAGGGTCTGGACCGCGAGCGGCAGGCTGAGATTCATCCTGAAGAAGGAGATCGTGACCGTCTCGAAATTCTGCGCGGCAAAGATGACCGTGCCGGCGGCGAACAGCGCGATGACGGCAATGTAGAGCCAGCGCATCACGATCTCCTTCGCACCGCGCCTAGTGACGCTGCTTCAGACTGAAGCCCAGGCTGATCCATCCGGCGCCGGCCATGACCAGGTCGATGCCGAGGAACAGGCCGAGGATGTAGACGCTGTTGACCGGCCAGCGCGCCACGATCAACAGGCCCAGCAGCAGCGTGATCGCGCCCGACAACGCGACCCATACCCACGGGCTCTCGCGCTTCATGCTGAAGGCGAGGAACAGCCTGACGGCGCCGGAGGCGATCAGCGACGCGCCCAGGAACAGCGTCAGCAGGACTGCCGCGAACAGCGGGTTGTCGAAGGTGAGGAAGCCGGCGATGACGTAGAGCACACCGAGCAACGCCCAGATCAGGAACTTGCCCCAGCTCTTCATCTGGAACGCACCGATGATCTCGGCAGCGCCGGCGACGATCATCATCGCGCCGACGACCAGCACGCTCGCCACCGTCGCCATCACGACGCTGCCGAGCGCGACGAAGCCGGCGATGAGGTAGACGACGCCAAGACCAACGATCCAGCCCCATTTGGCATGCAACGCGGCGATGCCGGAGCCGAGGCTCGCATGGTGAGACGTATCCGAAGCACTTGTCATGACGTACCTCCTGCATGTGACGCCCCCGAGCACATCTCAGGATAGCATCGTGCCGGGACGACGGCGAGCAGATCAGCTCCGGCGCGCGCGGACGTTGACGCAAATCAAGCCTGCGACAACGCCATTTTGCGCACATCCAGGACAGCCTGCGCCCATTCGGCCGGCCGTTCCTGCGGCAGATTGTGACCGGCACCAGTGAACACGCGCCGCTCGAACAAACCCTCGAACTTCTTCGCATGATGCGCGGTGCCGGGATTGACGCCGTCGCTGTCACCGTCGATCGCGATGGTGGGGACACGGACCGGCGGCTGCCCGGCGAGCTTCGCCTCGATGGCGGCATAGGCCGGATCGCCTTCGACCAGCGCATAGCGGTGGCGATAGGAATGGATCACGACGTCGACGAAATCAGGATTGTCGAACGACGCCGCGCTCGCCTCGAACGTGGCGTCATCGAATTGCCATGTCGGCGACCACATCGCCCACAGCTGGCGGGCGAAACCGCGGCGATTATGTTCCAGCGCGCGGCGGCCGCGCTCATTGTGGAACAGATATTGATACCACAGCGCCGCCTCCTCCGGCGGCAAGGCCGGCTCCATGGAACGGGCGATGTTCTGGATGTTGTAGGAATTGCCGGAGACGAGCCCGACGACGCGTTCGGGGTACACCGCCGAGACGACGCAGGCCGCGCGCCCGCCCCAATCATAGCCGCCGACAACGGCGCGCTGAATACCGAGGGCATCCATGAAGGCCAGGAGATCGGCACCGAGCGCCGCCTGCTCGCCGGAGCGCAGCGTCTCAGCCGACCGGAACCGCGTCGGCCCGTAGCCGCGCAGCCACGGCACCAGCACCCGCGCACCGGCCTGCGCGATCAACGGCGCGGCCGCGGCATAGGCGTTTACGTCATAGGGAAAGCCGTGACCCATGATGCAGGACCAGCCGTCCGGCGCGCCGTAGTCGAGATAGGCGATCTCCAGAACGTCCGTCGTGATGGATTTGTATTGCATGAGGCGCACTCGACCCGGTGCAAGAACCTAACTCGCGCCCGTCGGTGATCCAACCCCTTTTGCGCATCGTTCCTGCTGCATCACAATCGAGGTGCAGCATGGTCTATGTCTCCATGACCGGCTTCCGCCCGCGCGGGATCGCGCAGTTGCCGAGGTTCTGGTGGCGAACGGTTCAGTCTCTCGCGCAGGCACGCCATGCATCCGGCGTTGTCGTGGTCGAAGCGAGGATCATCGGCGGGACCTATCACACGCTGACAGCCTGGTCGGATCTCGTCAGCATGCGCGCCTTCGTTGCGAGCGGCGCGCATCTCAAGGCCATGAAGAACTTCCGGAAGCTCGGCACCGGCAGGATCTTCGGCTACGCTCCCGATCAGATTCCGGATTGGAACACTGTGTACGAGCTCTGGATGCTGCACGGCCGAGAGGTTTGACCGGCCGTCTCAGGCCGCCTCAACCGACTTGCGCTCCTTGCGCGCATCGGCCGCTTGCGGACGCGACGCCTTCTCGTCGTCAATCATCCGGGTCACGACCTCGACCGGCATCGGCCGGCCGAACAGATAGCCCTGCACGCTGTCGCAGCCTTCGCCGCGGAGAAAGTCGAGGTGGCGCGTGGTCTCGACGCCTTCGGCCAGCACCGGGATGTTGAGACTGCGGCCGAGCAGCAGCGTCGCCTTGACGATCGCGGCCGCGTGAACGCTGGTCTCGACCGCCTGCACGAAACTCTTGTCGACCTTGATCTTGTCGAACGGGAACGCCTGCAGCGTCGAGAGCGAGGAATAGCCGGTGCCGAAATCATCCATGGCGACAGTGACGCCGATCGCCTTCAGAGCCAGCACGACCTGAAGCGCGTGCTGGCGGTCGGCGATGATGCCGCTCTCGGTCAGCTCGATCTCGAGCCGCGACGGCGCCAGGCCCGTCTCGCTCAGGATTTCCGCCACGCGCCGCGGCAGTTCGTGATTGAGCTGCATCGGCGCGACGTTGACCGCAACCTTGAACGGCAGGCGCCACCCCGCGGCGGCGGTGCAGGCGGTCCGCATCACCCAGTCGCCGATCTCGATGATCAGGCCGGTCTCTTCAGCGATCGGGATGAAGGCATCGGGCGGAATGCGTCCCTTCTGCGGATGATTCCAGCGGATCAGGGCTTCGAAGCCGACGATGCCGCCGGTGTTGGTGTCGTTCTGGACCTGATAGTGCAGCTCGAGCTCGTCGCCGGCGAGCGCGCGCTTGAGATCGATCGCGAGCTCGGCGCGGAGGCGGCTCGCCTCGTCCATCGACGGTTCATAGGTGCAGATCTTGCCGCGGCCGAGGCTCTTGGCGCGATACATCGCCAGATCAGCGCGCTGGGTGAGCTCATCGCCGGTCTGACCATGCTCCGGAAACAGCGCAACGCCGATGCTGCAGCCGACCGCCAAAGTCTGGTGCTGCCACTCGACCGGGTCGAGCACGATGTTGCGCAGGCGCTCGGCGAACTTGACCGCCTCGCCGCGGGCGAAGACGTCGCTCTTCACGGCGACGAATTCGTCGCCGCCGGTGCGGGCCAGAAATTCGCCGGGCTGCAGCTCGCCGGCAATGCGCTGGGCGACCTGCTGCAGCAGGTAATCGCCGCCGACATGGCCGTGGACGTCGTTGATGTCCTTGAAGCGGTCGAGATCGATCGCCAGCACGACGACGCGCGCCGTGTCGTCTCCGCGTCCCGCGAGCAGATCGTGCAGGCGCTGCACGAGGCCATTGCGGTTCGGCAAGCCTGTGAGCGGATCATGCATCGCCAGATGCTTGAAGCTCTCGGTCGCCTCGTTGGCGGCCTGCAGGTCGATGGCATAGGCAGACGCCGCCATCGCCATCATCAGGCTGATGCCGACGATGACGCTGGTGATCATGAACGTATCCGACAGCGCCTGCGGCGGCATCGCCATGTCGAACACGGGATAGACGGTCACCGCGGCCATGCCGGTGAAATGCAGCGACACGATCGCCAGGATCATAGAGAGCGCGCCGCCATATTTGCAGAAGCGGGTGATGGGCCGCGCGATGCGGTTGGCGGCGACCGCGCCGAAGCCGGCCGCGAACACGACCGACAGTGCCACGAGCGGATAATTCCAGCCGAGCATGCCGGGAACTTCGAACGCGGCCATGCCGGTATAATGCATCGCGGCAATGCCGAGACCGAAAATCGCGCCGCCACCCTCGATCGCAGGCCCGAGCCGGGTGCGGGTGGTGATGAAGAAGCCGACCCAGGCGAAGAGCACGGTGATCATCAGCGAGGCGAAGGTCAGCCCGGGTTCGAAGGCGCGCGCGACCGGGGCGTGGTAGCCGAGCATCGCCGCAAAATGCGTGGTCCACACCGTGCCGCCGGCAACGAGGCCAGACAGGAACAGCAGGTTGAAGCGCCGCGCCCCGGTGTTGCGCCTGACACGTGCGAGCAGCCGCATGGACAGCAGCGACCCGAGCACGCAAACCAGCACCGCGACTGCGAGGTAGCGCAGATCGTGCTGGCCGGGCAGACAGGTCAAAGCTTGCCACATGCGAATTTGTTCTCCTGGAAAGCAGATACGAGGCAGGGTGGCGATTGGATCAGGGCACGTTCGGACAGGGTTAGCGGCACGTGAACGCCGCCTCGCCCGACCAAGGCCGGGCGACCAATCCAGCCATGCGGCGTATTAAACGCTGGTGTATGCAGGAGAAATCAGCCGGACCCGAAGTCTGCACGATGAAGAAACGGTTCTCGGTACCCGAAGTTTTGCCGCCAACGGGAACCTTGGCCACCGCGATCCCACTGCTTGTCGCGGCCGGGCCGGGCACCTACAAGGAAAGGACTCATGGAAGTGATCCGGAGGGCGGCGTCGGGCGTTATGGACAGGACATGTCATCAGAGGCTCCATGACCGCCGGTCTTTACGCTGTGAGCAGGCCCTTGTGGCGCAGCAACCCTGCGGCGGCTACCCGGCGGGATCGGCCTCGCGGATTCCCAGGCGAAAGGCCCAAGGCGACAGTGGAATGGGCTGAATTGATCGGACGCATCGCGGCCCATGGCGACCGGGACGCGTTCAAGCTCTTGTTCGAGCATTTTGCTCCGCGCGTGAAGGGATTCCTGGTGAAGACCGGGATGAACGCAGACGCTGCGGAGGAAATCGCGCAGACGACGCTGCTGACGGTGTGGCGCAAGGCCGCCCAGTTCGACCCCGCGTCCGCGGGCGCGGCCGCCTGGATCTTCACCATCGCGCGCAATCTGCGCATCGACTCCGCCCGGGCTGCGGCACGGCAGGCCAAGGTCGCGCTGGGCGCAGAGCGGGACGAGACGCCCGAGGTCGCGGATTCGCCGGAGACCATGATGGTCAGGAGCGAAGATATCTCGCGGGTGACGGCCGCGCTGCAGCGATTGTCCGAAGAGCAATCCAAGGTGATCCGGATGTCGTTTATCGAGGAGCAGCCGCACGGCGAGATCGCCGAGCGGCTCGGACTTCCGCTCGGAACGGTCAAGTCTCGCATCAGGCTTGCCATGGCGCGGCTCAGGGATCTTTTGGACGACTGACATGACCATCAACCATCATCCCCCTGAAGATCTCCTGGCCGATTTCGCCGCCGGCCGGCTCGACGAGGCCGACCGACTCGTCATCGGCGTCCATGCCGCGCAATGCCCGCGCTGCCGGCGCTTCATCGCCGCGATCGAGCAGCTTGCCGGCGCCGCGCTCGAGCAAGCCGCCCCGGTCGCCATGGCGGACGATGCGTTCGCGACGATCATGGCTGCGATCGACGAGCCGGAGACGACGTCTGCGCCGGCCCCGGAAGTTTCGCGACCGGTGCCGCTCATTGACGACGATCTCCCGGAGATCCTGCTCCGCTGCCGGTTCAGCAAGAGCCGGCGCGTGGCGCCGGGCGTCAAGATGCAACCGATCATGCTGCCTGGCGCGGACAAGTCGCGCGCGTTTCTGCTGTGGTCGGCGCCTGGCACGCGGATGCTGGAGCATTCGCACACCGGGACGGAGCTGACCCTGGTGCTGAAAGGCAGCTTCAGCCATCAGGGCGGCGATTTCAGGCCGGGCGATTTCGACTTCGGTGACGGCGAGGTCGATCATCAGCCGATGGTCGGCAACGATAGGCCGTGCCTATGTCTTGTCGCCATGAGCGGGGATTTGCAGATGCACGGCTGGCTCGGCCGGCTGATCTCGCCCTTCGTGCGGCTTTGAGCGCTCTCATGTGATCCAGTCCAGCCACGCCGTCGTTCTCTTGGCAGGTTAAGCTGGAGGACGAGGGAATGAGCTGCGGCAGGCTGACGGCCCGGGATCCGTTGATCGAGCGCCTGAGCGATCTCCTCGCCCGCGTCGGGCGCGGCGATCAGCGGGCCTTCGCCGAGCTCTTCGCCGCGACGCGCAACAAGCTGCGCAAGACCGCACGCCCGTTTGCGCCTGTAAACGCGGATCTCGACGACCTGCTCCAGGATGCCTATCTGAAGATCTGGAAGCACGCGGCCCACTTCGATCCAGGCCGTTCATCGCCGATCACCTGGATGTGCGCGATCATGCGCAACACCGCGATCGACGCGGCGCGGCTCAAGCAGGTGCCGACGGCGGAACTCGACGAAGCGCTGGCGGTGCCGGACGCCGCCGCTTCCGAAGACGCATTCGACTACGACCTCGTCGAGCCGATCGCAGCACGTGCCATCGAGCGGCTTCCCGATCAACGCCGGCAGTTGCTGTCGCGGGCCTATCTCGAAGGCGAAAGCCGCCTGATGCTGGCGCAGCGTTTCGGTGTGCCGGTCGGCACGATCAAGACCTGGCTGCGGCGGACGGTTGCCTCGCTGCGCGACGAATGTCTGGCCTGCACACCCAACGTGGTGGCGCCGCGTCCGTGAGCCGGCGCATGGCCCGATCCGGTGAGCCGCAGCGGGAGGTCAGGAACCTGGTGCTGGTGCTCGGCGACCAGCTCGATCTCGATAGCGCCGCATTCGACGGCTTCGAGGCCAGCCGGGACGTCGTGCTGCAAATGGAGGTGATGGAAGAAACCTCCTACATCCCGCAGCACAAGAAGCGCATCGCGTATTTCCTCGCATCGATGCGCCATTTCAGGGATGAGCTCGCCGCACGCGGACGGCGCGTGCACTATGTCGAGATCGACGCACCCGAAAACACCGGCCGGTTCGAAACCGAGATCGCCCGGGCCCAGCAGATGCTCAGGCCATCCCGCACGATCGTGGTCGAGCCGGGCGACTGGCGGGTCGCCGAAAAGCTGCGCCGGCTGGTCCAGCCGCCGGAGCTTCGCAACGATCGCCATTTCCTGTGTTCGCGCGACGAGTTCGCGACCTTTTCCGAGTGGCATCCCCGGCCGATCCTGGAAACGTTCTATCGCGCCATGCGCCGGAAGACCGGCCTGCTGATGGATCGCGAGGGACGACCCGTGGGCGGGTCCTGGAATTTCGACGCCGAGAATCGCAAATCGTTCGGCAAGACCAGTCCACCATTGCCATCCCGGCCGACCTGTGCGCCGGACGCACTCACGGCGCAGGTGCTGCGGCTCGTCGCCCTGCGTTTCGCCGACAGCCCCGGCAAGCTCGACGATTTCGACCTGCCTGTCACGCGCGCGCAGGCGCTGACGCAAATGGAGGACTTCGTCGCAAAGCGGCTCCCCCTGTTCGGGACCTATCAGGACGCAATGCGCTCCGGCGAGCCGTTCCTCTACCACTCGGTTCTGTCAGGGCCGCTGAACCTGCACCAGCTGCGCCCGCTGGAGGTCGTCCAGTCAGCGTTGCAGAGCCGCTCCGCGCCGTTGAACGCGCTGGAAGGATTTGTACGCCAGATCATCGGCTGGCGCGAATTCGTCCGCGGCATCTATTGGCGGCGAATGCCGCACTACGCCGAAGAGAACGCGCTGGGCGCCGAACTGCCGATGCCGAGATTCTACTGGACCGGCGAGACCGAGATGCGCTGCCTCGCCGAGGCGATCGGCCATACCATCGACCACGCCTATGCCCACCACATCGAGCGGCTGATGGTCCTGGGCCTGTTCGCCATGCTGCTCGGCGTCAGGCCCTACGATGTCCATCGCTGGCACATGTCGATGTTCTGGGACGCGATCGACTGGGTTTCGTTGCCGAACACGCTCGGCATGAGCCAGCATGGGGATGGCGGCATCGTCGGCACGAAGCCTTATGCAGCGTCGGGCAACTACATCAACCGCATGAGCGATCATTGCAGGCACTGCCGTTTCGATCCCAAGCAGGCGACCGGCGAGAACGCCTGCCCCTTCACCACGCTGTACTGGAATTTCCTGGACAAGCACCGCAAACGCTTCGCCACCAACGGCCGGATGAACAATCAATACGCCAATCTCGATCGCAAGGACGCGGCGGAATTGCGCGCGATCCGGCGGCAGGCGGCGAAGATTTCGGACGCCGCGGCCTGACCGCCTGCTCAATTGAGCATGAAGATGCCGGCGTTGAGCAAGGTGGCGAATGCGACCCACGCAGCATAAGGAACGAACAGCAATGCCGCCGTCCGGTCCGTCGGCCAGCGCTCGACGATGAACCCGATGATCGCAAACAGCATCGCAACAATGATCCCCAGCGCGAGGCCGCTCCGATGCCAGGCGAAGAAGACTGGCGACCAGGCGAAGTTGAGCAGCATCTGCACGGTCCAGAGCATCATGGCGACGCCATATGGCGCCTGCTGCCAGGTCCGCGCGCCGGCGAGCGCGATCAGCAGATAGATCACGGACCACACCGGCGCGAAAACCCAGTTCGGCGGGTTGAACGACGGCTTGATCTGCGCGGCGTACCATTGGCCCGGCATGGTCGTACTTCCGATGGCGAAGCCGATCCCGAGCACGAGGAGAACGAAAATGATTTGGGTCGTCAAAGATGAGCGCATGCCGCCATGACCGCGTGAAAGGGGAGCCATCACCCCTGTCAACGCGGCATCATCAGGTTTGGATCACCTGTTTATCTCTGCGGCCCTGACAGCGTAATATCGCGTTCGGCGCGGAAGACGTTGCTGTAGAGATTGGCGATCCACTGCCGGCCGATCTCGGTCTTGTTGAGATAGCCGATCTCGGTCTGGATGTGCGGTGCGACGCTGTTCCAGTAGAATTGCGGATAGCGGTTCACGATGTCGGCGGGCGAGTCATAGCCGAGTTGCCGGTTCATGCCGACCTCCTCGAACTCGTAGTAGAGTGCGTTGGCCTTGCGCAGGTAATTGGGATCGCCAAGCTGGCCGATGAAGTCGGCGGCGCGCAGGATCGAGGCCTCGTCGTCGTATTCCTGGCCTTGACGCGCCGGGAAACGCGTCCCCTCGATGGCGCGAGCAATGCGCTCAGGGTCCACGCCGCGGATCGACGGCAGTCGCCGCCTCACGAAAAGCTTCGACCGGTCGACGTGGTACATCATCAGACTGGCATCGGATGCACCGCGCGGCAGTGACACCTTGGTGCCGGCCTCGTCGACCAGAAAACCGTCTTCGTCGTCCTCCGCGAACAGGCCACGCACATAGCCGATATCGTGGGCGAGGCAGGCGATGAGGACGTGGAGGTAGTCTTCCGCGTCGAGGTGCGCGTGGAGATTGCGCCCCATCAGGATCGCCTGGGCGGCCAGCGTCACCAGCATCGTATGCTCAATGTTGTGGTAGAGCGCGTCGCTGTTGCCGATGCATTCGAGCGCGGTGCGGGTCGACGCCTCCAGCACCCTGGCATAGGACTCGTCGAACCGGCGGCGCATGAACTGGCCCAGCAACTTCTCCAGGGTCTCAGCCGCCAGTCTCGGCAACGTCATCATAGATGCAGCCCCGTCTGTCGCTGGTGTCCCACGCAAACTCCCGATGTCTATTCTCTAATTGTCGCCCTCGACGCAGGTTCAGCATAGCCCAATCCGGGCCGGCTGACCAAATCCCGAAACAAAAATACGTAAATATGATCCTGCGCCGCCGCGCAACATCACGGTGCGTCACAGTTCGGCGAAGCCCGTCGCCAGCGCTTGCGGGGACTCATCCAGCCCGGCCAATGGCCGACTGCAGGGCCTCGTCTTGTGAGGAGGGACGCCCCAGAGCCGGGCGTCCGCCGAGGCGTGGTCGGGGCACCTGCACCGCGTTAGGACGGCAGCGTCAATTGCTTTGCGAAGCGCGCGAGCAGCGCGTCGAACGCAAGCTTGATCCTGCGGATGTACAGGTCCTTGTAAGGAAATTCCGGATTCTGGTCGTGCACCAGCATGGAGGCGTTGACCTCGAACACGACGAGATGGCCGTCGGCATCCAACCCGCAATCGATGCCAAAATAGTCGAGACCGATGCGGTCGCGAATGACTCGCAACGCCTGATAACGAGACGCACCGAAGACCTGCCCGGGCGCGCGAAGGAAACGCTCCTCCTCGTCCTGCATCCAGGCGCAACTGCGCATCTCCGTAGCATCGCGATGGAGCTTCCAGTCGTCGCCGATCGCCAGATGATAAGGCAGGATCTCCTCGCCCACGAACAAGAACCTGTACTTGCGGAAGAAGCCGTCTTTGGAGCGATAGTCGACATAGTCGATCACGTAGCGGTCGTGGTCCGCACGGGCCGCGAGGAATGCGGTCAACGCAGCAACGTCGTCGAGCTTCTCGAAGACATCGCCACCATGCATGCCGGCCTGACGCGCCAGCAGCGGAAAGGCGAGCTCCAGCCCGCCGGGCAGCCCCTCGCCGGCGCCGATGCGGATCGTGCGCGGAACGCGGCAGCCCTCGACATCGGCGAGGGCCCGAGCCGTGGCGTCGCGCGTTGTGTTCCGGATCTTGGCGGGATCGTTGACGACAGGCTTGCCGAGGCTTCGTGCGATGGCCAAGGCAAGCGGAAGCGCTTCCGCGCCCTGGTCGGCGTCGGAAACAAGGTTGACGACGACGTCGGCCTCCAGCGCCAGCAGCGCGATATCAGGCCGGCTGCCTGGAAGCAGCGACAGGATGCTGGTCTGGTAGGCGCAATCCCTGAAGAGAAATTCGACCGGCGTGTTGCCGACGAAAGGCGCAAACAACGCCAGCGCCCGAAACGCCGGCGGCGATTGGGTCGCCTGCCTGCGCAGGATCGGATGCATTTGCGCGGCACGAGCGTAGGCGGCCTCCGCCTCCTCCTGCTCAGCGCAGGCCTGACGGATCGCCCCGACCCAGTAGAAATTCTCGGCCTGTCCAGGCGCGAGCGCGATGGCCCGCTCGAACTGAGCCACCGCCTCGCTGCTCTCCCCGAGTTCGAAGCAGACCTTGCCGAGCTCGCTGCGGAGGTCGGCATCGTCAGGCGTCTCCTCGATCAATTCGAGCAACAGCGCCTTGGCGATCGCGAACTGGCGCGTTGCCATCAGCGCCTGGACCAAATTCGTGCGCGACGGCCGATGGACCGGATTGCGCCGCAAGGCTTCCAGGTAAAGCGAAATCGCATCCTGCATCATGCCGCTTTGCTGATGGACGATGCCGAGATTGCACCAGCAGGCGACGAGATGAGGCGCGATGCGCAAGGCTGCCTTGTAGTTGTCGGCCGCGGAGCCGATGTCGCCGCAGAGCATGAAGGCATTGGCGAGCGAAGCGTGCAGGTCAGCAACGCCATCGACCACGACGCCAATCGACACCGAGGCTGCGAGCGCGAGGCCGGCCTGAAACACCGCGATCGCAGGCCTGATCTCGCCGCGCCGGTAGTGCTCGCGCCCGGTGCGCAGCATGTCGGCGATGCTTGGCGTGCCGGCGGCAGGCAGCGCGAGGGCCATCGATGGTGACGTCATGAGTCGGCTTCAGCAGCGTTGAGAGCGAGCCAATATGTCGCGGGACAGCGTTAACAGCGTGTTAATGAGCCGCGGCTCGCCACATCAAGGACACACACCGAAACAAATTTCCCGCAACCAGACGCATACGGTCACACAGCCGAACCGGTGAAACTACGGTCATTCCACCAGCAGCACGTCCACCGCGACGCCGAGCTTCTGCTTCGGCGAGCCGACGATGATGCCGTCGATCGGGGACACATCGGAGAAGTCGCGGCCGACCGCCAGCACGATATGGTCGTTGGCGACCAGGAGATCGTTGGTCGGATCGAAATCAATCCAGCCGAGTTCCGCCCCACACCATAGCGACACCCACGCATGCGTCGCGTCCGCACCCTGCAAGCGCGCCTGGCCCGGCGGCGGAATGGTGCGCAGATAACCACTGACATAGGCCGCAGGCAGGCCGAGCCCGCGCAGCCCCGCGATCATGACATGGGCAAAATCCTGGCAGACGCCATGACGCTGGTCGAAGACCTCGTTGAGCGGCGTCGAGATCACCGTGGCCTTGGGGTCGTAGCGAAACTCGGCACGGATGCGGTGCATCAGATCGACGGCGCCGGCGACGATACCCGTGCCAGGCTTGAAGCTCTCCGTGGCATAGGCGCTGACGGGACGCAGGACAGGCACCAGCGGGCTCGCAAAGACATAGCCGACCGGCGAGGACGGCCCGAGACTCGTGGCCTCGAAGGCGATGTCGCGGATGCTCTCCCAGGCCGGACTCGCGGCATCGCGCGCCGGCGGCTTGCGCTCGACGGAAACGCGCGAGCGCGAGTCGATCCGCAGATTGCGATGCGCGGCCTCGATGACGATGCTCTCGGTCAGCGTGCCGAAGAAATCGCGGCGGACGTTGCGCTCGGACGGACGCGGGCGGATCTCGACCTTGTGCGAGATCAGCTCCTGGCCATGGCCGTTCTTCGGCTCAAGCCGCAGCGTGCAGCGGGCGAAGCTGACCGGGCTCTCATATTCGTAGGTGGTGACGTGCTGGATGTCGTAGATCACGCCAGCCCCGTCAACTTTTCCGGCCGGCTCGCATTCGGGCCGTGCGGGAAGTAGTGCAGTCCGATCGCCTCGGCGAGGCTGAGCAGATCCTGCTCCAGCGCGAACAGGTTCTTGACCTCGAGCTTCTCGGCCTCGGCCGTTGCCAGCATCGACTGCACCGCGACGGCAAGCCGCTGCGGTTTTTCGATCAGGCCGTGCTCCTTCAGGCTCGGCAATGCGGCGATATGCTCGTTCAAGGTCGCCACCTGGAACGCGACCGAGCGCGGATTGTAGCTGTCGAGCACCGCGAGGTCGCGCACCGGCGCCAGGATCGGCGCCAGCAGATAGCGCGAGCGATAGGTGATCTGGGAATCCACCAGCGTCAGCAGGATGTCGAGGTCCTCGTCGCCGGCCTCGTCATAAGCAAACTGGCGCGCAAAACGCGCCGTGTTGATGGCGCGCTCGGTGCGGCGGCCGATATCGAGGAAGCGCCAGCCGGCGGCGCGGTTCATGTTCTCCTGCGCAAGTCCCGCAAAGCTCGCAAGCTCCTGCAAGGTCAGCTCGGCCGCGCTGAGCACGCTGTCGTCGTCCTCGACCTCGTAGGAGAGTCGCTCGGCCATTTCGGTGATGACCTGCCAGGCGTCGGGCGACAGCCGCTCGCGCAAGGAGGTCGCCGTGCGCAGCGCCGAGCGCACCAGCGAGAGCGCCGAGCCGAAACGCGCCTCGCTCTGCAAGGCTTCGGCGACGATCCGCCCTGGCGCCGCGCGCGAGGTCTGCGAGATCGCGCCCCAGGTCACCAGCAGGCGCTGGATCCGTTCGGCCGATTGCAGCGAGGCCGCGGTGCCCTTGTTGGGCCCGCTCGGCGAGCCAAGCGCACGGACCAGCCGCAGCGTGGCCTCAGCGCGCTCGAGATAACGGCCGAGCCAGAACAGATTGTCGGCAGCGCGACTCGGCAGCACGCCGGCGATGCGGCGGATGCGGACCTTGTCGGTCGTCGGCAACAACGATGCGGTCGAGACTTTCTTGTCCGAGACCACCCAGACGTCGGCGGCACGCGCGCCGTCGCCCATCGACACCGCGCGCGCATCCGCCTGCTCGGCGATCCGGCAGAAGCCGCCGGGCATGATGGCCCAGCCATCGGGCGTTGCCGCCGCAAACACGCGCAGCACGAAGGGACGCGGCGTGAGCTGCCCCTGCTCCCACACCGGCATGGTGGACAGACGCACCACCTCCTGGCCGACGTAGTCCATGCCGCGCGCGCCGATGGCATCGACCAGGCGCTGACGTCTTGTTACATCGAGCTCGCTTGCGAGCACTGGACCGTTGCTGTGGAAGCCGGGAACGCCGCGCTGATAGGCGCCCTCGATCGCGACCTCGTCGAGCCGCGACAACACTTCGTCACGCGCCGATTTCTGGCCGCACCACCACGTTGCGATGTGCGGCATCTTCAGCTCCTCGCCGAGCAGGCGGCGGCTTAGTGCCGGCAGGAAGCCGAGCAGCGCCCGCGCCTCCAGCACGCCGGAGCCCGGCATGTTGGCGACGACGACGCCGTCCTTGCGCAGCACGTCGATCAGGCCGGGCACGCCGAGATGCGAGGACGCATCGAGTTCGAGCGGGTCGAGCGAATTGGAATCGACGCGGCGCAAAAGCACGTCGAGCCGCTTCAGGCCGGCGACGGTACGGATGTGGACACGATTGTCGCTGACGGCGAGATCGTCGCCCTCGACCAGCAGGAAGCCGAGATAGCGCGCCAGCGTCGCATGCTCGAAATAGGTCTCGCTGAAACTGCCGGGCGTGAGCACGCCGATGCGCGGCTCATCGCGATCGGCACGTGCGCGAAGACTGTCGCGGAACGCCTCGAAGAACGGCGCGACGCGCGGCACGTTCATCGACTTGTAGAGATCGGAGAAGGCGCGCGAGAGCACCAGGCGGTTCTCCAGCGCATAGCCGGCGCCTGACGGCGCCTGCGTGCGATCGCCGAGCACCCACCAGCGGCCGTCGGGCCCGCGGCCGACATCGGCGGCGTAGAGCGAGAGATAGCGCCCACCCGGCGGCGGCACGCCGCAGACGGCGCGAAGATATTCGGGGCTGCCGGCGATCGCGCCCGCGGGCAGCGCGCCTTCGGCAACCAGCCGGCCCTCGCCATAGATATCGCGCAGCACGAGTTCCAGAAGCTCGGCGCGCTGGGTTATGCCGGCACAGAGCTGCTTCCAGTTAGCCTCGTCGATCAGGAGTGGCAGATGGCTGAGCATCCAGGGCCGGTCGGCGCTGTCGCCGGGGGCGCGGTAGGTGACACCGGCCTCGCGGAGGTGGCGGTCGGCCATGCCGAAGCGCCGTTCGACCTCGTCGGGCGCCAGTGCACCAAAAGCGCCGAAGAACCGGTTCCAGACCGGGCGCGGGGCGCCGTCAGGCCCCAGGAATTCGTCGGGGATGCCAGGCAGGCGGCGATAGTCGCGGACCCATTGCGCAAGACGGCGCTGGCCTTCACGCTGACCTTGCGTCGTCTTACCTGCCCTGTCCCCTTCGGCTGCGCCCTCGCCCATGCGCCTCTCCCTGCCCCACCATCATACTCATTGCAGAAGCGGGGTCCGCAAGTCGAGGGTCAGCGGGAATTCATTTGTGCGTTCCTCGGGCGGTGGCTGCATGGGTCCCGGCGTATGGCCATGGTCCTGGAAGCGCGCCAGCCGCCGCGCCTCGGCCTCGTAGGTATTGACCGGCTTGGTATCGTAGCTGCGGCCGCCGGGATGGGCGACGTGGTAGACGCAGCCGCCAAGCGAGCGGCCGTTCCAGGTGTCAAGGAGATCGAAAGTCAGCGGCGCGTGGACCGGGATGGTCGCATGCAGGCCGGAGGCCGGCTGCCAGGCCTTGAAGCGGACCCCGGCCACGGCTTCGGCCGAGCGGCCGGTGGAGGTCATCGGCAGGCGGCGGCCGTTGCAGGTGATGATATGGCGGCCCTCGACGAATCCTTCCGCCTTGACCTGGAGCCGCTCGACCGACGAATCGACATAGCGCACGGTGCCCCCGGCCGAGCCTTCTTCGCCGAGCACGTGCCACGGCTCCAGCGCCTGCCTCAACTCTATGGTCACGCCGCCATGGTGGACGCGGCCGAAGCCGGGGAAGCGGAATTCGAGCTGGGCCAGATACCATTCCGGCTCGAACGCATAGCCTGAGCCTTTCAGCTCGGAGAGCACGTCCTGAAAATCTTCCCAGATGAAATGCGGCAGCATGAAGCGATCATGCAGCGCCGTGCCCCAGCGCACGAACTTGCCCTGTTGCGGCTCACGCCAGAACTTTGCGATCAGCGCGCGGATCAGGAGCTGCTGTGCCAGCGACATGCGCGGATCCGGCGGCATTTCGAGGGCGCGGAATTCGACCAGGCCGAGCCGGCCGGTGGGCCCGTCAGGCGAGTAGAGCTTGTCGATGCAGATCTCGGTACGGTGGGTGTTGCCGGAGACGTCGATCAGGAGGTTGCGGTAGAGCCGGTCGACCAGCCAGAGCGGGATTGCCGGATCATGCGGACCGGGCGTCTGCGCCAGCGCGATCTCGAGCTCGTAGATGCTGTCGTGGCGCGCCTCGTCGATGCGCGGCGCCTGGCTGGTCGGGCCGATGAACAGGCCGGAGAAGAAGTAGGACAGCGACGGATGCCGCTGCCAGTACAGCACGAGGCTCTTCAAGAGATCGGGCCGGCGCAGGAACGGCGAGTCCTGCGGGCTCGAACCGCCGATCACGACATGATTGCCGCCGCCGGTGCCGGTGTGGCGGCCGTCGACCAGGAAACGGTTGGCGCCGAGGCGTATCTTGCCGGCATCCTCGTAGAGCCCGACGGTGATGTCGACCGCCTCGCGCCAATTCTTCGCCGGCTGAACGTTGACCTCGATCACGCCCGGATCGGGCGTCACCTTGATGACCTCAATGCGCGGATCGAATGGCGGCGCGTAGCCCTCGACATGGACATGGAGCTGCATCTCCTCGGCGGTCGCTTCGAGCGCCGCGACCAGCTCGAGATAATCCTCAATGCGTTCGACCGGCGGCATGAAGGCGCAGATCACGCCATCGCGGACTTCGATCGACAGCGCGGTGCGGACGGGGACGGACGTGTTGAGCTTCTCCGGCGCGACTCGTGGCGGCGATTTCGGGCGCTCCGGGAGCGTGAACACCGGCAGCTTGCCGCGCGCCTCCATCGGATCCTGCTCGACGATATAGGGATATTCACCGGGCGGGACGTAGCCGAGCGAGCCCAGCGGCAGGCGCAGGCCGAGCGGGGAATCGCCCGGCATCAGGAACAGATGATTGCGCCGGAGCTGCCAGCGCTCGCTGCGCCAGCGCGGCGGCGCGTTCCAGCGCTGCACCGGCAGCACATAGCCGCGCGGCGTGCGCAGGCCCTGATCGAACACCCGCGCCATGCGCGCCCGTTCCTCCGGATTGGACAATTTGGAATCGGCGGGATCGACGTTGACGGGAAGCTCGGCCTCCTTCAGCAGCCAATAGGCGGTGTCCTCATAGGCCGGAATAATGTAGCCGGAATCGAGCCCGAGCCGCACCGCCGTGCCCTCCATGAAATCCTCGGCGTCCTCGGTCACGGCGCGCTTGGAATTCTCGATCTTGGCAATGAGGTCGGCATTCTTCCAGATCGGCACGCCGTCCTTGCGCCAGTAAAGGCCGAAGGCCCAGCGCGGCAGGCTCTCGCCCGGATACCATTTGCCCTGGCCGTAATGCAGCATGCCGCCCGGTGCGAAGCGCTCGCGCAGGCGCCGGATCAGCACGTCGGCGCGCTCGCGCTTGGTCGGGCCGACTGCGGCGGTGTTCCATTCCTCGCCGGTCTGGTCGTCGATCGAGACGAAGGTCGGCTCGCCGCCCATGGTGAGCCGCACGTCCTGCGCGGCGAGATCGTCGTCGACCTGCTCGCCGAGATCGTTGAGCCGCGCCCAGGAATCGTCGGAGAACGGCTTTGTGATGCGCGGCGCCTCACGGATGCGCTTCACGCTCATGTCGAAGGCGAACTCGACCTCGGCAAAGCCGGCGCCGCCGGAGATCGGCGCGGCCGAGCGATAATGCGGCGTGGCGGCAACGGGGATGTGCCCCTCGCCCGCCAGCATGCCCGAGGTGACGTCGAAGCCTATCCATCCAGCGCCGGGCAGATAGACCTCGGCCCAGGCGTGCAGATCGGTGAAGTCGTTCTCGACCTCCGGTGGCCCCTCGATCGGATCGATGTCGGGACGGATCTGGATGAGATAGCCGGAGACGAAACGGGCCGCGAGGCCGAGATGGCGGAAGGTCTGGATCAGGAGCCAGGCGGAGTCACGGCACGAGCCGGCGCAGGAGGTCAGCGTCTCCTCCGGCGTCTGCACACCGGGCTCCATGCGGATGACGTAGTTGATCTTCTGCTGCAGCTCGCGATTGAGATCGACCAGGAAGTTGACCGTGTTCGGCGCCTCGCGCGGGATCGAGGCCAGATATTTGGCAAAGGCGGGGTCGGGCTTGATGGTCTCGAGATACGGTGCCAGCTCGGTCTTGAGATCCTTCGTGTATTCGAACGGAAAGCTGTCGGCGTAGGGCTCGACGAAGAAGTCGAACGGGTTGATGATCGAAAGCTCGGTGACGAGATCGACCTCGATGCGGAACTCGGTCACCGGCTCCGGAAAGACATAGCGCGCCAGCCAGTTGCCGTTCGGATCCTGCTGCCAGTTCACGAAATGATTTGATGGCGTGACCTTGAGCGAATAGCTCAGGATCGGCGTGCGCGTGTGCGGCGCCGGCCGCAGGCGGATGGTCTGCGGGCCAAGATCGATCGGGCGGTCGTATTTGTAGTGGGTGACGTGGTGTAATGCGACGTAGATCGACACGGGGTACGTTGCTCCAGCAGCTTTTTTGAGCAGAACACCTGACGTCAACGCGATCAAGCATTAACAACGGGCAGACCGTGCCTAGGAAGTATCCCGTCGTCCCGAGTTGCCACACAAGAGGTAGGAGTTTGGGGTCCTGAAACCTCCGCGGCGTCATGGCCGGGCTTGTCCCGGCCATCCACGACCTTCGCCTGCGGTGCCGAAGAACATAGATGCCCGGGACCAGCCCGGGCATGACGATCTGTTACGGATCTACGAGACCCTTACGCCGCCGAGGTCAGCCGCTGCAGGAATTGCGTCACCTCGCGCCGGAGCGTCTCGACCTCGCCGTGAACGCGCTCGGAAGCGCCGTTGACGCGGCTTGCGACGCGGCCGGTGTCGGCGGCGGCTTCGCTGATGCCTGTGACGTTGGAAGAGACCTGCGAGGTGCCGGCCGAGGCTTCCTGGACGTTGCGGGCGATCTCGCGGGTGGCGAGGCCCTGCTGCTCGATCGAGGTGGCGATCGAGGCGGTGATGCCGTTGATCTCGGCGATGGTCTGCGCGATCGCCTCGACGGCCGCGACCGAATTGGTGGTCGATTGCTGCATCTCGCCGACCTTGGCGCTGATCTCCTCGGTCGCTTTCGCCGTCTGGTTGGCGAGGCTCTTGACCTCGGAGGCCACGACCGCAAAGCCGCGGCCGGCTTCCCCTGCCCGAGCCGCCTCGATGGTCGCGTTGAGCGCGAGCAGATTGGTCTGCGAGGCGATCTCGCTGATCAGCTTGACGACGTCGCCGATCCGCAGCGCGGCGTCCGCAAGCGTGCGGATCTCGCTGCCGGCGCGGTTGGCTTCCGTCACCGCGCGGCCCGTGCTCGCCGTCGAGCCGGTGACCTGGCGGCCGATCTCGGCGATCGAGGAGGCGAGCTGCTCGGCGGCGCTGGCAACCGTCGCGACATTGCGCGAGGCCTGATCGGAGGCGTTGAGCACGCCCGAGGTCTGGCGGCTGGTCCTCTCGGCCGCCGCAGCCATCTGGCCGGCGTCGGATTCGAGATCGGTCGCAGCCCCCATCAGCGTGCCGGCAACCTCGTCGAGATGCGTGCCGAAATGTCTTGCGAGATCGGCGATCTCGACCACGCGGCGGCCGAGGCTGTCGGTACCGGCATTGATGACGGTGGCCGAACGGCGGAACGAGCCGGGCAGACCGCGTGCGAGGATCTTGCGGAAATACTTGCCGCGGCTGGCATAGTCCATCGACGCCGAGGCTTCACGCAAATACGCATCGGTGATGTCGAGCATGTCGTTGACGGACTTCTGAATGCCACCGATGCGCCCGGCCTGCCGTTCACTCAGGATGCGCGCTTCGAGATCGCCGTGGGCCGCCTTGCGGCAGACATCGGCGACTTCATCGACCGCCATCGCGGTGCGATGCTGGCACCAGACGGCGTAGCCGAGCAGCACGATCGTCGCGCCCAGCAGCGCTGCGCCGGACAGTCCGGTCACACCGAGGAGCGAGAATCCGAACGCAACGATTGCAAGAACACACGCGAGCGCGGTCGCTCCCTGCGCCTTAGAGAGAGAGCACAAATTCATCGTAACCGACACCCTGTTGCTTGAGCAGTCCGACCATCGCATCGAAGCTCGCATGCATGCCGTCCTTGGCATTGGCATGCCGCGCCTCTTCCGCGCACAGCGTCTTGTAGATCGGCTTGATGCGCTCGATCTGCACGGGATCGGGCTTGCGACGGTTGGAATGATAGCCGACGATATTGCCGCGTTCATCGAAAGTCGGCGTGACGTGGGCGAACACCCAGTAATGGCTGCCGTCCTTTGCCAGATTGACGACGTAGGCGAATATCTCCTGCTTGGACTGGAGCGTGTCCCACAGCAGCTTGAAGACAGCGCGCGGCATGTCGGGGTGGCGGATCAGGCTGTGGGGGGCACCCATCAGTTCCTTCCAGGAGTACTTCGCCATGCTGAGGAAGATGTCATTGGCATAGGTGATACGGCCCTTCAGATCGGTCTTCGAGACGATCAGCTCTTCCTCGCCGAGGAAATTTTCCACGCCGGTCGGCCGTATCACGTGCGTCATCTGTCGCCAATCCCCACGAAGGCGAGCGCCCCCAAAAGGAAGCGCGCTCAAATCGATTCAGGATTACGGCAGGATCATTAATCAGGCGTGAGCGCGGGACACCGTGCGGTCAAATGACGCCTACGTATAATTACTAGGGGCCGTGTTCGGCTACCGCCGCAGTGGGCTCACATCGTCGCGCCAAGCACCCAGGGCGCGAACTCGGCGCCGCCGAAATCGAAGCTCTCGCTCTTGGTCGGCTGGCCGGATGCGGTCTTCAGGATGAGGTCGAAGATGCGCTGGCCGCACTCCTGGACGGTCTCCTCGCCTTCGAGGATGGTGCCGCAATTGACGTCCATATCGTCTTCCATGCGCTTGTACATGGGCGTGTTGGTGGCGAGCTTGATCGACGGTGCCGGCTTACAGCCGAACACGCTGCCGCGGCCGGTGGTGAAGCAGACGAGATTGGCACCGCCGGCGACCTGGCCGGTGGCGGCGACCGGATCGTAGCCGGGCGTATCCATGAACACGAAGCCGCGCTTCGTGACCGGCTCGGCGTAGCGCAAAACGTCGACAAGGTTCGTGGTGCCAGCCTTCGCCATCGCGCCAAGCGACTTTTCGAGAATGGTGGTGAGGCCGCCGGCCTTGTTGCCGGGGCTCGGATTGGCGTTCATCTCGGCGCCTTCGCGCGCGGTGTATTCGTCCCACCAGCGCATGAGATCGACCAGCTTCTCGCCGACCTCGCGGCTGACGGCGCGGCGCGTCAGCAGATGCTCGGCGCCGTAGGTCTCTGGTGTCTCCGACAGGATCACCGTACCACCGTGACGCACGATCAGATCGCTGGCCGCGCCCAGCGCCGGATTGGCCGACACGCCGGAATAGCCGTCCGAGCCGCCGCATTGCAGGGCGACCGTGAGCTCGCTCACCGGCACGGACTCGCGCTTCACCCTGTTGGAATCCGCCAGCGCCTCGCGCACGAAGGCGATGCCGGCTTCCACCGTCTTGCGGGTGCCGCCAACCTCCTGGATGTCCATCGCGCGCAGGCGGCCGGCGAGCTTCTGCTCTTCCATCAGGCCGCCGATCTGGTTCACCTCGCAACCGAGGCCGAGCACGATGACGTGCGAGAAGTTCACGTGCCGCGCATAGCCGCCGAGCGTGCGGCGGAGCAGCGCCAGCGGCTCGTTCTGCGTCATGCCGCAGCCGGTCTTGTGGGTGAGCGCGACGACACCGTCGACATTGGGAAATTCGGCCAGCGGATTGTCGCCGGTGAAGGGGTTCTTCTTGAAGACGTCGGCGACGAGACTGGCAACATGCGCGCTGCAATTCACCGAGGTGAGGATACCGATATAGTTGCGCGTGGCGACGCGACCGTCCGGGCGGCGAATGCCTTCGAAGGTCGCGGGCAGATCGAAGTTCGGCGTCGGCTTGACGTCGGCGCAGTACGCATAGTCCTTGGCGAAATCGCCCATGCCGATGTTCTGCACGTGCACGTGCTGGCCCGGCGCGATGGCTTGCGTCGCAAAGCCGATGATCTGGCCATAGCGGATCACAGGCTCGCCCACCGCGATCGGCTTGATCGCGACCTTGTGGCCGGAGGGAATGCGCTCGACCGTAGCGATGCCGTCAGCGACCACCGTACCCGGCGGCAGGCTGGCGCGCGCGATCAGCACGCCATCATCGGGATGCAGGCGGATGACGGGGCTGACGGTCATGAGAGTCTCCTTGGGTCTTCAAAGGATCGTGCCCCGGACGCAGCGCAGCGTGAAACGGTGCGCTGCTGAGCCGGGGCCCATCTATCGTATCGTTCGCAAGCAACCTGGGTCCCGGCTCTGCGAAGCAGCGCTACGCGCTGCATCGCGTCCGGGACACAGAGGGAGATCAGGCCTTGCCGCCCGAATCCTTGCGGGTCGCGTTGACCTGCATCTTGGCATAGGTCGTCATCATGCCGACCTCGTTGGAGAGTGTCACGAGCTTGAAGCCCATGTTGATGGCACGCGCGGCACCTTCGGCGCCGCTGCAATGGATGCCCGGGTTGAGGCCGCGCTTGCCGCACTCCTTGATGATCTTGTCGTAGATCGCAAGAATCTCGGGCTCGGAGCGATCGAGCTTGGGCTCGAGGCCGTAGGAGAAGCCGAGGTCGGACGGACCGATATAAACGCCATCGATGCCCTCGACATCGAGAATCGCTTCCATGTTCTCGACCGCCGTCTTGGTCTCCATCATCGGCAGCAGGATGGTGTCGGCATTCGCAGTCTTCTGATACGAGCCGGCGGTGCCATACATGCCGGCACGGATCGGGCCGTTGGAACGGACGCCCTGTGGCGGATATTTGGAATAGGAAACGAGGTTCCTGGCTTCCTGCGCCGTGTTGACCATCGGGCAGATCACGCCATAGGCGCCGCCATCGAGCACCTTGCCGATGATGCCGGGCTCATTCCAGGGCACGCGAACCATCGGGGTCACCGGATGCTTGTCCATGGCCTGGAAGCACTGCACCATCGACAAATAATCCTGCACGCCATGCTGCATGTCGACGGTGACGCTGTCGAAGCCGCATTGCGCGATCATCTCAGCGGAGAAGCCGGAGGGAATAGCCAGCCACGCATTGACCACGGCCTTGCCCGACTTCCAGATTTCCTTGACCTTGTTCGCCACGTTGCCTTCCTTCTTTGTTGCCTGGATCTTCTCTGTTGCCTGGATCTTCGTCACCATGACGAGCGCCGCAACAGCGCGATCCTGCTTTCCGATGCCGATTTTGGACGGATCAGCTTGGGCGGCACTTTGAGCTAAAAAACGCGGCAATGTCCATGGCTGTTGCCGCACCCAAGCGCATATCTGGTTTCACTCCTCGGCACTTGCCTCATCGCCGGCGCCGAGCCCTGCGAGGCTCTGCTCAAGCTCGCCCAGCATCTCCTGCAGCTCGGCAAGTTTGCGCGCGCCGAAACGCTGCGTGATCTCGGCATAAATTGCTTCCGACGACGGCGCGACCGACGCCATCAGCTTCACACCCTCTTTCGAGATCGACACCATGCTGCGGCGCTGGTCCGCCTTCGCCGTCTTGCGCTCGATCAAATTGCGCGCCTCGAGATCCCGCAGGATGCGCGACAGGCTCGGTCCGAGGAGAAATGCCGTGCGCGCGAGTTCCGTGACCTCGGCGGCCTCGATCGCGGCGAGCGCGCGCAGGATGCGCCATTGCTGCTCGGTCAAACCATGCTCGCGCAGCGATGGGCGAAATTGCCGCATCACCGCCTCGCGCGCCCGCAAGAGCGACATCGGCAGCGATCGGGAGAAATCGCGCATCGGCACTTGCCGCGCGGCAGCCGCGTTTGCGCTGGTGGGTTCAGTGGATTTCTTGGCCATAACGCTCTTTCAAAGCCGCCCGTTCAGACCGGAAAACGTTTGCGGTGCAGCATAGGCGAATTGCGATTGACGCATTCACTTAACATGTTAAGTAACTCCCGGCACCAGGATTTGGCAGATCACCGATGGCGCTTTCGAACGACGATATCCAAGCCTGCGCGAAACGTCTGCACCAGGCGGAGAAGACCCGCGTGCAGATCCGGCAGCTCTCGCAGGACTTCCCAGACATCACCATCGCCCATGCCTACGCGATTCAGAAGGCATGGGTCGACATCAAGATCGCCGAAGGGCGCGTCGTCAAAGGCCACAAGATCGGCCTGACCTCGAAGGCGATGCAGAGCGCGCTCAACATCGACGAGCCGGATTCCGGCGTCCTGCTCGACGACATGTTCTTCGCCGACGGCGGCCTGGTGCCGACCGAGCGATTCATCGCGACGCGCGTCGAGGCCGAGCTCGCCTTCGTGATGAGCAAGCGGCTCGAAGGGCCCAATTGCACGCTATTCGACGTGCTCAACGCCACCGATTTCGTCGTGCCGGCGCTGGAGATCCTGGATACGCGCATCGAGCGCGTCGATCCCAAGACCAAGGCGATGCGCAAGATCTACGACACCATCGCCGACAATGCCGCGAATGCCGGCATCGTGCTCGGCGGACGGCCGATCCGTCCGCTGGATGCCGACCTGCGCTGGATCGGCGCGCTGTGCTTCAAGAACGGCCAGCTGGAAGAGACCGGGCTTGCCGCGGGCGTGCTCAATCATCCCGCGACCGCCGTGGCGTGGCTCGCCAACAAGATCGCGCCGCTCGGCCTTGCGCTCGAGCCCGGTCAGGTCGTGCTGGCGGGCTCCTTCATCCGTCCGATCGAGACCCGCAAGGGCGACACAATTCAAGCCGACTATGGCGCCTACGGCTCGGTCAGCTGCTACTTCGCTTAGAAAGCAACAAGAATACACAGGGAGTGAAACTGCCATGCCGCATTTCACGATCGAATATTCGGCCAATCTCGATGGCCGTCTCGACATCGGCGCCGTCTGCGAGATCGTGCGCAAGGCGGCCGTCGAGACCGGCATCTTCCCGCTTGGCGGCATCCGCGTTCGCGCCGTCAGGTGTGAACATTATGCGATTGCCGATAACAGGCACGATTACGGCTTTCTCGACATGGTGCTGCGCATCGGCGAAGGCCGCGATCTGCCGACCCGTCAGAAAGCCGGCGAGCATGTCTTCCAGGCGCTCTCTAAGCATCTTGATCCCGTCTTTGCCGCCAGCAAGTTCGCCTTGTCGTTCGACATGCAGATCAACGACAAGGACACCAGCTGGAAGCGCAACAACATCCACGACGCATTGAAAGTGGAGGCCGCCCATGGATAAGCCTACCCCGAAAACCGACATATTCCAGGCCAACCGCGACCGCGTCGCGCCGCTGCTCAAGAAGCTGCAGGCGGACGGCATCGGCCACATGATCGACGGCAAGATCGTGCCGGCGATCTCCGGCCAGACCTTTGAGACCAAGTCGCCGGTCGATGGCGCCGTGCTCGCAACCGTCGCGCGCGGCGATGCCGAGGACATCGATGCCGCGGCGACGGCTGCGGCGCTCGCCTTCAAGTCCTGGCGGGACATGGGGCCGGCGATGCGGCGCAAGCTGCTGCATCGGGTGGCCGACGCGATCGAAGACAATGCCGAAGACATCGCCGTGCTCGAATGCATCGACACCGGCCAAGCCTATCGCTTCATGGCCAAGGCCGCGATCCGCGCCGCCGAGAATTTCCGCTTCTTCGCCGACAAATGCGCCGAGGCGCGCGACGGCCTCAACACGCCGAGCGACGAGCACTGGAACGTCTCGACCCGCGTGCCGATCGGCCCTGTCGGCGTGATCACGCCATGGAACACGCCGTTCATGCTCTCGACCTGGAAGATCGCCCCTGCGCTCGCCGCGGGCTGCACGGTCGTGCACAAGCCGGCCGAATGGTTCGCCGCGGGCTGCACGGTCGTGCACAAGCCGGCCGAATGGTCGCCGGTGACGGCCGCTATCTTGTCGAAGCTCGTTAAGGAGGCCGGCGTGCCCGACGGCGTGCTCAACACCGTGCACGGCTTCGGTGAGGAAGCCGGCAAGGCACTGACCGAGCATCCCGCGATCAAGGCGATCGGGTTTGTCGGCGAGAGCGCGACGGGTTCGGCGATCATGGTTCAGGGCGCGCCGACCTTGAAGCGCGTGCATTTCGAGCTCGGCGGCAAGAACCCCGTCATCGTGTTCGACGATGCCGATATGGACCGCGCGCTCGATGCCGTCGTGTTCATGATCTACTCGCTCAACGGCGAGCGCTGCACCTCGTCGAGCCGCCTGCTGATCCAGGCGAGCATCGCGGAAAAATTCATCGAGAAGCTGACTGCGCGCGTGAAGGCGCTGAAGGTCGGTCATCCCCTCGATCCCGCCACCGAAATCGGGCCACTGATCCACGAGCGGCACCTGGCCAAGGTGTGCTCCTATTTCGATGTCGCGCGGCAGGACGGCGCAACGATCGCCGTCGGCGGCAAGGCCTATGATGGCCCTGGCGGCGGACATTATGTCGAACCGACGCTGGTGACCGGCGCGAACGGCAAGATGCGCGTGGCGCAGGAAGAGGTGTTCGGCCCCTTCCTCACCGTGCTGCCCTTCAAGGACGAGAAAAACGCGATCGAGATCGCCAACGACATCCGTTATGGCCTGACCGGCTATGTCTGGACCAACGATGTGGGCCGAGCCTTGCGCGTTGCCGACGCGCTCGAGGCCGGCATGATCTGGCTGAACTCGGAAAACGTGCGCCATCTGCCGACGCCGTTCGGCGGCATGAAGGCCTCCGGCATCGGCCGCGACGGCGGCGATTACTCGTTCGACTTCTACATGGACTGTCTCTTATACACATCTGACGCGCTCGAGGCCGGCATGATCTGGCTGAACTCGGAAAACGTGCGCCATCTGCCGACGCCGTTCGGCGGCATGAAGGCCTCCGGCATCGGCCGCGACGGCGGCGATTACTCGTTCGACTTCTACATGGAAACCAAGCATGTCTCGCTGGCGCGGGGCACGCACAAGATCCAGAAACTGGGACTCTGACGTTCGTCGCTCCGAGGGAAACGCAAATGCCGGTACCGCAACACATCTTCGAGCCGCCATTCAACATCATCCGCTCCAGCCACGTCGTGCTCGACGTCACCGACCTGAAGCTGAGCCGCGAGTTCTACGAGACCACAGTCGGCCTGCATGTCGAGGACGCCGACACCAATGTCGTGTATTTGCGTGCCGCCGAGGAGCATCAGCATCACTCGCTGGTGCTGCGCAAAGCGGCCGTGCCCGCCTGCAACAGGCTCGGCTTCAAAGTCGGCAACGACAAAGATCTCGACAAGGCCGCAAAGTTCCTCTCCGAGAACAGTCTCAACTACGCCTTCGTCGACCAGCCCTTCCAAGGCCGCACGCTGCAGTTCACCGATCCGTTCGGCTTCCAGATCGAGCTCTACGCCTCGATGGAGCGCCGGCCGCATCTCTTGCGCCGCTATGACCTCTACAGGGGGTGCCATCCGCAGCGGCTCGACCATTTCAACGTCTTCGCTGCCGAGGTCCAGGACACCATCGACTTCTATGCCCGGCTGGGCTTCCGCCTCACCGAATATGCCGAGGAAGACGGACCGAACGGCCGCATCGCCGCCGCCTGGATGCATCGCAAGGGCAACGTCCACGACTTCGCCATCACCAACGGCAAGGGTCCGCGGCTGCACCACTTCGCCTACTGGACGCCGACGGCGATGAACATCATCCATCTCTGCGACGTGATGGCCTCACAGGGCTTTGTGAAGAACATCGAGCGCGGCCCGGGACGCCACGGCATTTCGAACGCGTTCTTCCTTTACGTCCGCGATCCCGATGGACATCGTCTCGAGCTCTACACCAGCGACTACTTCACCGGAGATCACGACCATGAGCCGCTGCGCTGGTCGTTGCGCGATCCGCGCCGCCAGACGCTGTGGGGCGCGCCCGCGCCGCGCTCCTGGTTCGAGCAGGGCTCGCCTTTTACGGGACAGGTCGTGCGTGAACCGAAATTCGTGGCCGATGTGCTGGTGGCGGATTAGGCCATGAAACTCCCCCGCCTCGCCACCTATTCCCTCAATGGTGCAACCCGCTACGGCGCCGTCCTTGCGGGCGGCATCGTCGATCTCTCCGCGCGCTACGCGAAGGACTATCCGACGCTGCGTGAAGTGATCGCCGCCGGAAAGCTCGTGAGCTTCGCCGAAGAGGCCGCCGGTCGCACGCCGGTTCACGCGCTCGACGAGATCACCTGGCTGCCGCCGGTGCCAGCACCGGAGAAGATCATCTGCATCGGCGTCAACTATCCTGATCGTAACGCCGAGTACAAGGACGGCCAGGAGGCGCCGAAATATCCGAGCATGTTCATGCGCTCGCCTCGCTCGTTTGTGGGCCACGACACGCCGCTGGTGCGTCCGCGCGCATCCGCGCAGCTCGACTATGAGGGTGAGATCGCGCTGGTGATCGGCAAGCCCGGCCGGCACATCAAGGAGAGTGCCGCACTCGATCACATCGCAGCGCTCACCCTCTGCAACGAGGGTTCGGTGCGCGACTGGCTGCGTCACGCCAAGTTCAACGTGACGCAGGGCAAGAACTTTGATTCCAGCGGCAGCCTCGGGCCGTGGCTGGTGCCCTACACCAGGGAAGCGCAGATCGCCGACATCAGGCTGACCACCCATGTCAACGGCGAGCTGCGGCAGGACGACCGCACCAGCCGGCTGATGTTTCCGTTCCGCTATCTCATCAGCTATATCTCGACCTTCGCGACGCTCGTCCCCGGCGACGTCATCGTCACGGGCACGCCGACCGGCGCAGGTGCGCGGTTCGATCCGCCGCGGTACTTAAAGCCCGGCGACGTCATCGAGGTCGCGGCCGAGGGCATCGGCACGTTGCGCAACGGCGTCGTCGACGAAGCCTGATCAACAATCGAACTGGAATGATGCAATGACCACCCTCACCGGCGGCGAAGCGATCGTAAGCGGGCTTGTCGCCCATGGCGTCGACACCGTGTTCGGCCTGCCCGGCGCGCAGGTCTACGGCCTGTTCGACGCCTTCCACCAGGCCCAGCTCAAGGTGATCGGTGCACGGCATGAGCAGGCCTGCGGCTACATGGCTTTCGGCTATGCACGCTCCAGCGGCAAGCCCGGCGTGTTCAGCGTGGTGCCCGGCCCCGGCGTGCTCAACGCCAGTGCCGCGCTGCTGACAGCTTTCGGCTGCAACGAGCCGGTGCTGTGCGTCACCGGCCAGGTGCCGACGCAGTTTCTCGGCAAGGGCCGCGGTCATCTGCACGAGATGCCGGACCAGCTCGCGACCTTGCGGACCTATGTGAAATGGGCCGACCGCATCGAACATCCCGGCAACGCACCGACGACCGTCGCGCGCGCCTTTCAGGAGATGATGTCGGGACGACGTGGTCCAGCCTCGGTCGAGATGCCCTGGGATATCTTCACCCAGCGCGCCGAGACCGCCGCCGCACAGGTGCTGGAGCCGCTGCCCGCGCCGCAGCCTGATCCTGATATGATCAGGCAGGCGACCGCGCTGATCAAGAACAGCAAGGCGCCGATGATTTTCGTCGGCAGCGGCGCGATCGACGCGCGCGCGGAGATCCTCGAACTGGCCGAGATGATCGATGCCCCTGTCGTTGCTTTCCGCAGCGGCCGCGGCATCGTCTCCAATGCGCACGAACTCGGCCTCACCATGGCCGCCGCCTACAAGCTGTGGGCCAAGACCGATCTGATGATCGGCATCGGCACGCGGCTGGAGCTGCCGACCATGTCGCGCTGGCCGTACCAGCCCGACGGCCTCAAGAGCATCCGCATCGACATCGATCCCGTCGAGATGCGACGCTATCCCTCGAACACAGCGATCGTCGCCGATGCCAAGGCCGCCACCGCCGATCTCGCTGCGGCCGTCAGCAAGGCCGGATACAGCAAGACCGCCGGCCGACGCGCCGCGATCCGAGACGCCACCGCGACGGCGCAGCAGGAGATCCAGCGCATCCAGCCGCAGATGGCGTATCTCAACATCCTGCGCGAGGTGCTGCCGGCGAACGCGATCGTGACCGACGAGCTGTCGCAGTTCGGCTTCGCCTCCTGGTACGGCTTTCCGATCTATGAGCCGCGCACTTTCGTCACGTCAGGCTATCAGGGCACGCTTGGCTCGGGCTTCCCGACTGCGCTCGGAGCCAAGGTCGCCAACCCGGACAAGCCGGTGGTGGCGATCACCGGCGACGGCGGCTTCATGTTCGGCGTGCAGGAGCTTGCCACCGCCGTGCAGTTCAACATCGGCGTGGTGACGCTGGTGTTCAACAACAACGCCTATGGCAATGTCCGTCGCGACCAGCGCGAACGCTTTGACGGTCGCGTGGTGGCGTCCGACCTGGTCAATCCGGACTTCGTCAAACTGGCTGAATCCTTTGGCGTAGCCTCTGCGCGCGTCACGGCGCCGGACCAGTTCAAGGCGGCGATGGAGAAGGCGCTGGCGCATGGCGGGCCCTACCTGATCTCCGTCGAGGTGACCAGGGATTCCGAAGTGAGCCCGTGGGCGTTCATTCACCCGCCGAAGCCTTGAGGTGGGTGCTGCCCTGTAGCCGCGCGGCCGCGATCACCAGGAGGCCGGCGCCTGCGACCGACCAGCACGCAACCGGCGCCCAGTGCAGCATCGGCGCGTAATCCGGGATTTTCTGCAGACCGCCGGCGACCGCCGCCATTCGCGCGAACGTGCCAAGCGCCAGCGCGGAGAACACGAGGCCCGTCACCTTGCCTTCCGCGCCGGTCGAGCCGATCGCAAGCGCTGCCGAGATCGCGCTCATCAGCATGCAGCCCCACGCAGCGCCGGCGAGAAATTGCGCGACGATCAAAATGTTGAGGCTTCCCGCGAATTCAGCCGCCGCGATCGCGACCGCGCCGAACAGCCCGGCCGCGCCCATCACAATCAGGCCGCCGCGGTGCTTGACGATAAGGCTCGCCGGAAACATCGCGATGTTGAAGCCGATCCAGAACACCGGCATCAGCCATTGCAGCTGATCCGGCTTGGCAAAGCGCAGATAGAACGGCGCGCTGTTCATGGCAAAGTGCAGCTGATAGCCGAGCGCGAGAGCGACCATCGCGACGATGAAGATAATCGACGTCAGGCCCAGCGGCTTGGCCGCCTCCTCAGGCGTGGGCGGCGGCGTATCCCGCGCGGCATCGTATTCGATTCGCGAGAGCGCCAGCGCGGTGAGCAGCAGCACGACGCTGGAGATCACGAACGGCAGCCGCGCGTCGTGCTCGCGCAAGACCACGCCGAGATAGGGTGAGATCGCGCCGGCAACGCCGTAGCCGAGCATGGCGAGCGCGGCGAGGAACGGCACCTGCGGACGCGCGCGGTATTTGCCGAGCAAAGTCAGCGGCGGCGCGCGCAGCGCCGACGAGGTGGCCGCCCAGACCACGATCAACACGATGAACCAGCCCTGCGCAGACGCGCCAGCACCGGCAACGAAGGGCAGCGCGAGAAACGCGCCGCAGGAAATCGCAGTCACGAGCCCGACGAACAGGCCAAGCCTGCCGATAACAGGCGCAAGCTTGTCGGCGGCGATCCCCATCGCGGTGTCGGCAATGGTGAAGATCGCCTGATCCAGCATCAGGATGAGGATCACGGCGGACGGCGCGATGCCAACCTGTGCAGCAAGCTTCGGCAGGTAGATGACGTAAGTGGTCCAGCCCAGCGTGAACACCAGCTGCAGCGCGGCGAGATAGAGGCCGGTGCGATTGGCCGTCCCAGTATCAGCCGAGATCTGTGCTGTCGACATATCGCCGCCTCCCCGCCGGAGCTTAACCGAGCTAGGCCTGCGAGAAAACGTCAGCGCGTGCGGCGGAAGGTCAAATTGATCCTGATCCGCCCGAGCAGCCCATGCTCGCCGTCGGCGAGCGGCGCGACGCCGTGATAGGCGAACCGCGATGGCCCGCCCCAGACCACGACGTCGCCATGGACGAGCCGGAAGCGGCGCGGCTTGTCGGCGCGCGCAAGGCCTCCGAACAGGAAGGTCGCGGGCAGGCCGAGCGAGACCGAGACGATCGGCGCAGAGAAATCCAGCTCGTCCTTGTCCTGGTGCAGCGATAGCCGCGTACCCGGCTCGTAGCGATTGACGAGGCAGGCATCGGGCGCGAAGTCTTTAAAGCCGCCCTGCTCCGCCGCGCGGCGGGCGAGATCGCGCAGGACCGCCGGCATCGCTGGCCACGGCGCGCCGGTTCGCGGATCGATGGGATCGTAGCGATAGCCGGTGTGATCGGTGATCCAGCCGCGCTCGCCGCAATTGGTCATGGCCACCGACATCTGGTAGCCGCCGGGCGTCGTCATCCGGCGGAACGGCGATTGCGCCACGATGGCGCGCACGGTGTCGATCAGCTCGCGCTCGATCGGCCTGACGAAACCACGCAGCAACATGGCGCCGTCGGCGATCTCCTCGCGCGACGGCTGGGCCTCGGCAACGCTATCGAACAAATCGGCGGTCAATCGTCGCGCTCATTTGGCATCATGAAAGATCACACCCAGCGTGTGGCGCTGGCCGGACCTGATCCGGCTGACGCCATGGCGCAGATTAACGCGGTAGGTGCCGCGAGTCCCCTGCACCGGGCGGTGATGCACAGCGAAGGCCACCGCATCGCCCTGTGCCAGTGGAACCACCTCGGCGCGAGACTGCATGCGCGGGCGCTGTTCCGTCAGCACGAACTCGCCGCCGGTGAAATCGCGCCCCGGTTCGGACAAGGGGATCGCCACCTGCAGCGGGAACACGTGCTCGCCATAGAGGTCCTGGTGCAGGCAATTGTAGTCGCCGGCCTCGTACTGCAGCAGCAGCGGCGTCGGTCGCGGCTGCCCCGCCTCGTGGCAGCGTTTCAGGAACGCGGCGTGTGCCGTGGGATAGCGGATGTCGATCCCCATCGCCTCGTTCCAGCTGTTGGCGACAGGCTGTAGGTGCTCGTAGAGTGCCTGGCGCAGTTGGGCGATCAGGTCGGGCAGCGGATAGGAGAAATATTTGTACTCGCCGCGGCCGAAACCGTGGCGCCCCATGACGACGCGGCTGCGGAAGTTGGCGTCGTCAGGATAGAGCGCAGCCATGGCGCGGCATTGGTCGGGGGTGAGCAGGCCTTTGAGGACGGCGCAGCCCTGGGAATTGAGCTCGGTGGTGATCTGGGGCCAGTCGAGGGTATCAACGTTGGCTGCGAGATCGGCGGACGGTTTCTCCGGCGATTTGCGTGCTGTTGCTGTCATGGCCGACATTCTCGCAAAGCTGGCTAACCCTCTGCCACCCGATTTCCGATGACTGCCTCACCGTCATTGCGAGGAGCTCTTGCGACGAAGCAATCCAGGCTGGTTCCGCGGAGGGATTCTGGATTGCTTCGCTTCGCTCGCAATGACGCGGAGAGAGATTACCCCCGCACCGGCAGCGTCACCACGTCGTACCCATGCCTGATCGTGCGCTTCAGCACGGGATCTTCCAGTTCGAAGTCGAAGCGATCGGCCGGACGGATGCCGCCCTTGGCGGCAAACGTGCCGCCGAACATGGCGCAGCCGTCAGGGAACTCGCCGCCCTCGAAGCCGCGCGCGATCAAATCGGCAACCGGCAGCATCGCATCCAACGTGCCCTCCTGGTAGAGCACGCGCTCGCCCTTGATGGTGGCCCAGGAGCGCAGGATCATCTTGTCCCAATGGCCGGCGACGTCCTCGAGCTCCCACAGCGTGGACGCAATGGGCTTGTCGCACATCTGCTTGGAGACGGTGACGTTGTAGGCTTCGACCTTGCGGTCGGTGTGGTCGGAGCCGCAGCCGACGAAGATGCGGCCCTGCCAGCCGACCAGCACGAACTCGACTTCGCCTGAGGAATCGCTGCCGCAGCATTCGATGCTGTCTTCCTGAGTGAGCCGCCGCGCCGAGGCGCGATAGTAGATCGGCGTCGAGGCCGGCGGGGCGATGCCCATTTCTTGCAGTTCAGCGATGTGCTTGTCGCGCGCCACAGGATCGCGGCCGGTCCAGCCCGCGATGACCATCTGGTCGATCGCCAGCGTCAGCGGCGTGGTGGTGTCCTTGGCATCGATGGTGAAAGTCAGGTCAAACACGAATGACGGCCTCCATGCCGGCAGCAAGTTCAAAGATACGCCGGTCTGATCCGCCCGCCCCTGCAAGCATCAGGCCGACGGGAACATCGCCTTCGCGATGTGCGGGCAGCGAGATGGCGCAGCCGTCGATCATGTTGATCAGGGTGCAATTGCGCAGTGCGCGCAGGTTTTGCGTGGTGAATGCCTTGTCATCGGCGAGATCGGCGATCTTCGGCGGCGTGTTGGCGGTTGTCGGCAGCACCAGGGCATCATAGGGCGCGATGCGCGCATTGACGCGGGCGATCAGCGAGCGGCGCTCGTTGAGGAGATCGATGTAATCGGCCGCGCTCTGCGCCTCGCCGCGCAGGATGCGGACGGAGACGCGGGGGTCATAGACGTCGCCCTTGGCGGTGATGAGATAGCGATGCCAGGCGTAGCTCTCGGACGCCGCAAAGCCGCCCTTGGCATTCATCGGGCCGATGTCGTGGAATTCGGCCATCTCGATGCGCTCGATGATGGCGCCATGATCGGCGAGCGATTTCAGAGCGCGCTCGAAGGTCTCGGAGACCTCCGCGTCGAGATCGTCGAGCGCAATCGTGGTCGGCACCGCGAGCCGCATACCCTTCACAGGGCGCGGCTTCAGCGCAACAATCGGCTCGTTGGCAAGGACCGCGTCAAGTATGGCACAGCAGCTGACCGATCGAGCCAGCGGCCCGATGCTGTCGAGCGAGAACGACAGCGGCACCGCGCCGTCGAGCGGCACGCGGCGCTGCGTCGGCTTGTAGCCGACGATGCCATTGAAGGCCGCTGGAATGCGGCAAGAGCCGCCGGTATCGGTGCCGAGCGCGCCATGCGCCATGCCGTCGAGCACGGAGACCGCCGCGCCCGAGGACGAGCCGCCGGGCACATGGCCCTGACCTTGGCCCTCGCCCCGGTTCCAGGCGCCTTTAGGTGTACCATAGTGCGGATTGATGCCGATGCCGGAATAGGCGAACTCGGTCATGTTGGTGCGCCCGATCACGACGAAGCCCGCCTTGCGCAGCCGCGCCACGGTGGCGGCATCCTGCTCGGCCGGTGGGGAGTCATTGAGGGCGCGGGAGCCGGCGCGCGTCACCTGGCCCTTGATGTCGAACAGATCCTTGATCGAAACCGGGATACCGGCATAGCGCGACGGCGCGGCCTTGGCCTTGCGCAAGATGTCCATCGCATCCGCGGTTGCGAGCGCGGCGTCCTTGTCGACATGGAGGAAGGTGCGCTGGCCCTCGCCCGCCGGATCGGCGATCCTTGCGATGCAGGCCTCGACCAGCTTGCGAGAGGTGGTGCGGCCGCTTTCGAGGTCCGCGGCGAGCGTCGCCAGTGTCGGAAAATCGGGCATGTCTGTCTCACGGAATATTGCGCGCGCAATCTATAGCGCCGGCCCAGTTCGACACAAGCATTGTGCGCATGATGTCATGCATGCTGCTGGCTGGACCGTTGACGCGCGATAGCCGATTGTCGCATCAAGATCGGAACAGGCGGGCTTGGAGCCTGCCCATTGGCAAGATATTTGGGGAGGGCTTTCCAAGATGGCCGAACCGCAGCGCGCGCGACCGAAACCGACGCCGGAGACCCAGCATTTCTGGGACGGCACCAAAGCAGGTGAGCTCCGCCTGCAACGCTGCGACGCCTGCGCGCATGTCTACTTTCCGCCGCGCCCGTTCTGCCCGTCCTGCGCCTCGCGCAAGGTGTCTGTCTTCAAGGCGAGCGGCCAGGGTTTCCTCTACAGCTACGTGATCAACCACCGCCCCGCCGCGCCCGGCTTCACGCCGCCTTACGCGATCGCCGTGGTCGAACTGGACGAGGGCCCGCGGATGATGAGCAACATCATCGACTGCCCGCAGACGCCGGAGGCGCTCGAGCTCGACATGAAGCTGGAGGTCGCGTTCCAGCAGCTGGACGACAAGATCACCCTCCCCGTGTTCCGTCCGGCGAAGGGGTAGACCATGCGCAAGAACCAGGTTGCCGTTGTCGGCGCGGCCGAGACCACCGAGCTCGGCGTCATCCCCAACGCTTCGCAGCTCCAGCTTCACGCGGATGCGGCGCTCAATGCCATCGCGGATGCCGGGCTGAAGCTGTCCGACATCGACGGCTTCGCCACCGCGGTCGAAACGCCGCAGCAGGTCTGCCACTATCTCGGCATCAAGCCGACCTGGGTGGACGGCACCTCGGTCGGCGGCTGCTCGTTCATGCTGCACGTCCGACACGCTGCCGCTGCGATCGAGGCCGGGCTCTGCAAGACCGTGCTGATCACCCATGCCGAGAGCGGCAAGTCGATGATCGGCAAACAGCCACGTTCGACGCCGGCCGACAGCCTCAACGGCCAGTTCGAGGCGCCTTACGGCGTTTATGGTCCGCCCAGCATGTTCCCGATTCCCGTGCTGCGCTTCATGAAGACCTACGGCATCACGCATGAGCAGCTCGCTTCGGTCGCGGTCGTGCAGCGCGAATGGGCCGCGAAGAATCCGCGGGCAATGATGAAGGACCCGATCACGGTCGCCGACGTCCTCAACTCCCGCATGATCGCCTATCCGTTTCGCCTCTTGCAGTGCTGCCTCGTCACCGACGGCGGCGGCGCGCTGATCCTGACCTCGGCCGATCGCGCCAGGGACTTTCCGCGCAAGCCCGTCTACATCATGGGCACTGGCGAGAGCGTGGAGACGCCGATGGTGAGTCAGATGGAGACGTTCAATTCCTCGCGCGCCTTCAAGACCGCGGGGCCGCTGGCCTTCAAGGAGGCCGGCATCGCCCACAAGGACGTCGACCATCTCATGATCTACGACGCCTTTGCGCATCTGCCGCTGTTCGGCCTCGGCGACCTCGGCTTCATGCCGCACGAGGAGACCGGCAAGTTCATCGCTGACGGCAACACGCGGCCCGGGGCTAAGCTGCCGCTCAACACCAATGGCGGTGGCCTCTCCTACATGCATTCGGGCATGTACGGCATGTACGCGCTCCAGGAGAGCGTACGGCAGATGCGCGGCATCGCGCCGGCACAGGTGCCGAACGCGAAGATTTCCGTGTGCCACGGCGTCGGCGGCATGTTCGCCGCGTCGGGCACGATCGTGTTTACGAACGAGAGGTAGCAGCCCGTCATTCCGGGGCGCGCGCAGCGCGAACCCGGAATCTCGAGATTCCGGGTCTGGTGCTTCGCACCATCCCGGAGTGACGGACATAACAGGAGAACCCACATGAGCAAATCACTGCAGGACAAGGTCATCATCGTCACCGGCGCAGGCCGCGGCATCGGGCGCGAGATCGCGCTGCTCTGCGCGGCTGAGGGCGCCAAGGTCGTCGTCAACGATCCCGGCGGAGCTGCCGATGGTGCCGGATCGAGTGCTTCACCGGCTGAGGAAGTGGTGGACGAGATCAAGAAGCGCGGCGGCACGGCGGTTGCCAATTTCGAGTCGGTCGCGGAAGCCATCCCCGCCAGCAAGATCGTGAAGACCGCGACCGATCATTTCGGCCGGCTCGACGGCGTCGTCAACAATGCGGGCATCCTGCGCGACATGATCTTCCACAAGATGAGCGTGGAAGCGTTCGAGGCCGTGATCAAGGTGCATCTGATGGGCTCGTTCTACGTCAGCCACGCCGCCGCGCGCATCTTCCGCGAGCAGGAGAGCGGCTCTTTCGTGCACTTCACCTCGACCTCCGGCCTGATCGGCAATTTCGGCCAGGCCAATTACGCCGCCGCCAAGCTCGGCATCGTCGGCCTCTCCAAGTCGATCGCGCTCGACATGGGCCGCTTCAACGTCCGCTCCAACTGCGTTTCGCCGTTCGCCTGGACCCGCATGATCGGCACTATCCCGACCGAGACCGAGGCCGAGAAGGCGCGCGTCGAGAAGATCAAGCAGATGGGCCCGGAGAAGATCGCGCCGATCTGCGCCTATCTGCTCTCGGATGCCGCCAAGGACGTTTCGGGCCAGATTTTTGGCGCACGCATGAATGAGCTGTTCCTGTTCAGCCAGAACCGCCCGCTGCGCTCGGTGCATCGCAGCGAAGGCTGGACGCCGCAATCGATCGCGGAGCACGGCATGCCGGCGCTGAAGGGCTCGTTCTACAAGCTCGACCGCTCGGCGGATATTTTCCCGTGGGATCCGGTGTAAGGACGCAGTCTTTCCACACGTCATGGCCGGGCATAGCCGTCCGAAGGACGGCGTCGCTTCCGCTCGCCTATGACCCGGCCATCCACGTCTTGACGCGGGGTACGAAGAACGTGGATGCCCGGGACAGGCCCGGGCATGACGGCTGAGCGCGTGGCGGCTGCGTCGCCCTACCCCGTATTCCGCAGTCCCGCCGAGATGCCGTTGATCGTCAGCTGAATCCCGCGCAGCACCTGCTCGTCTGGGGACTGCGCGCGGTGCGCCCTCAACAGTTCGACCTGCACGTGGTTGAGCGGATCGAGATAGGGGAAGCGGTGGCGCACCGAGCGCTCGAGCAGCGGGTTGCCCTGGAGCAGGCGGTCCTGCCCCATGATATCGAGCAGCGTCTCGATGCAGGAATGCCATTCGCGGCGGATGCGGCCGAAGATCTTTTCGCGCAAGGCCTCATCCGGCACCAGTTCGGCATAGCGCGAGGCGATCGCGATCGAGCTTTTCGCCAGCACCATGTCCATGTTCGACAAGAGCATGCGGAAGAACGGCCATTCCTTGTAGAGCTCTTTCAGGAACGGCATGCCCTTATCGGGATGCTCCGCGATCCATTGCTCGACCGCGCTGCCGAAGCCGTACCAGCCCGGCAGCATCAGGCGGCATTGCGCCCAGGAGAACACCCAGGGGATCGCGCGCAGATCCTCGATCGCGCGGGTCTTCTTGCGCGAGGCCGGGCGGCTGCCGATGTTGAGCGTCGCGATCTCGTTGATCACGGTCGACGACCAGAAGTAATCGACGAAGCCCTCGGTCTCGTAGACCAGTCCGCGATAGGCCCTGAACGCATTGTCCGAGAGCTGGTCCATGGCCGCGGCGAAGCGCGTCGCATCGGCCTTGCCCAGCTTCTCGGGCTCGAGGCTGGCGAGCAGCGTGGCGGAGGCCATCGCTTCGAGATTGGTGCGCGCGCTTTCGCGCGTGCCGTATTTCGCGGCGATGATCTCGCCCTGCTCGGTGATGCGGATCTGGCCGTTCACCGCGCCACCGGGCTGGGCGATGATGGCGTCATAGCTCGGACCGCCGCCGCGACCGACCGAACCGCCGCGGCCGTGGAACAGGCGCAGCCGCACGTGATGACGCTCGAACACCTCGACGAGGCCGATCTCGGCCTTGTAGAGCTCCCAGCCCGAGGTGACGAAGCCGCCATCCTTGTTCGAGTCGGAATAGCCGAGCATGACCTCCTGGACGCTGCCGCGGCTGTCGACGAGACGGCGATAATCGTGCAGCGACAGCATGCGATCCATGATGCCGGAGGACGCCTGCAAATCCTCGATGGTCTCGAACAGCGGCACGATGTTGATGGCGCTGCGCCCGGAGGGATGAACGAGGCCGACTTCCTTGAGCAGCACCGCGACCTCGAGCATGTCGGACATGCCCTTGCACATCGAGATGATGCATTGGGGGATCGCATCCGAGCCGAAACGCGCATGCGCTTCCGCGGCCGCATGGAAAACGTTGAGCTCGCCCATGGTCTCGTCGCTGTATTTGACGAAGGGCGACACCAGCGAGCGTGTGCTGCGCAGTTCGTTCGTCAGGAGCGAGATGCGCGCGTCCTCGCCGAGCGCGAGATAGGACATGCCGGGATTGGCGGCGTCCATCAGCTCGGCGATGGTGCGCTCGTGCACGGCCGAATTCTGGCGGATGTCGAGCCGCGCAAGGTGAAAGCCAAAGCAATCGACGGCGCGCCGGAGCAGTCGCAGCCGGCCGCGGGCGATGACGCGGGCGTTGTTGGAGATCAGCGAGCGGTGCAGCACGTCGAGATCGGCCTGCAATTCCTTGACGCTCTCGTAAGGAGCGCCCTTGCCGACCGGCCGGCGGGTGATCTCGACCTCGAGCTTTTCGGCCGTGGCGGTCAGGCGCGCATAGATGCCGGAGACCGCAAGGCGATAGGGCTCGCCGCTCCGGTGCGGCGAGGTATCGGGCGAGCGCTCCGCGAGGTTCCGCAACTCCTCGGAGATGTCGGCGAGATGCGCCGCGATCGACAATTCCGAGCCGAGCACGTGCAGCTCGTTCAGATAGAACTGCATCACCCGGCTCGACTGCAGCCGTAGTGTGCCGCGCATCACGTCGGCGGTGACGAAGGGATTGCCGTCGCGGTCGCCGCCGATCCAGCTGCCCATGCGCAGGAACGAGGCGAGCTCGGAGGCGGCCTGCTCGCCGCCCTCCTCCAGCCGGTCTTCCAGCGCGTTGACCAGCCGCGGCACCTCGCGCAGGAACGTGTAGTCGTAGAACGACAGGCCGTTGGCGACCTCGTCGAGCACGGTGAGCTTGGTCCGGCGCAAGAGATTGGTCTGCCACAGCGTCAGAACCTCGCGGCGAAGCTGCTCGTCGCTGGCGGCGGCCTCGTCCGCTGTCAAGGCGACGCGCTCGCGACGGTCGAGCAGCGCGGCCACCTCCATCTCGCGGTCCATGGTGCTCTTGCGTCGGACCTCGGTCGGGTGCGCGGTCAGCACCGGGCTGACCAGCGCGCTCTTGAAGAATTTGCGCAGCGCGTCGGCGTCGATCCCTGCACTCCTGGCCTTGGCGAGCGTCTCCGCCAGGACGCCGGAGCCGCCGTTCTTGCCGGCACGCATCTGGCGGATGTTATTCTGGTCCTCGGCGATGTTGGCGAGGTGGGAGAAATAGCTGAAGGCGCGCACGATCCGCACCGTGTCGGAGGTCGACATGCTGTCGAGGATCTGCTCGAGCTCGCGGCGGGCGAGCCGGTCCTCGTCACGGTGAAACCGGATCGAGGTCTGGCGGATGCGCTCGACCAGGTCGAACACATCAGCCCCCTCCTGGTCACGCACCGTGTCGCCCAGGATGCGCCCGAGCAGGCGGATATCGTCGCGCAGCCGGACGTCCGCCTCCAGCGCCTGAGCGTCCTCAGGCCGGTTCGCGCGAAGATCGGCAGCGTCGGATGGTGCAGTCTGGAGGGACATGGCTCGCTCCTGTTCTAGAGCTCCCAATGGCTCCCCGGCCGGAGGAGTGTGCGATATTTTTCTGCCGCAGTGCAAGATGAAGTTGGGGCGGCGCACACCAGCTTCCGTGTCCCGGACGCGCTGCAACGCCCTTCAGCGTTGCTGCGCAGAGCCGGCAACTGTTATGTCGATGGGGCGATCATATAAGGTTTTCGGTCGCGCATCATTGCGTTGAGCACGGTTAGAAGCTTCCTGGCGACGGCAATGAGGGCGAGTTTGGCTGGTTTGCCGGCCTTTCGCAGGCGTTCGTAGAATGCCTTGAATGGATCGGCGCGGCGAACCGCGTTGAGAGCGGCCATATAGAGGGCGTCGCGGATACGCTTGCGGCCGCCGCCGATCTTGCGCTTTCCACGATAGGTACCGCTGTCGACGTTGAAGGGAGCCAGGCCGGCCAGTGCCGCAACCTGCTTCGGACCGACACGCCCGAGTTCGGGCATCTGCGCGAGGAGCTGCATGCAGGCCACCGGGCCGATGCCGGGCAGTGAGCGCATCAACTGCGCATCTTCGGCGATCTCCTGCTCTGCTTTGATGAGCGCACTGATCTCGGCCTCGATCTCCGCGATCTCGTCGTCGAGCACGGCGATGAGGCGGCCGATCCGTTCGGCCATGGCGCGGTCCTCGGCCTCACTGCGGCGGTTTTTCTCCTGAGCTCGCATGCTGACCAGCTGATCGCGTCGTTTTGCCAGCCTTGCCAAAGCGTTGCGGGCCGGTGTGGCGACCTGCTCAGTTGCGGGCGTCATGGCTCGAGCAAAGGCTGCCAGCATCCGCGCGTCGATTGGGTCGGTCTTGGCGAGCTGGCCGCTGGCGCGGGCAAAGTCGCGGGCGCGGGCCGGATTGATCCGGGCAAAGCGAACCCCGGCCTGACGCAGCGCCTCGCGAAGCTCGAGGTCGTAGACCCCCGTGGCCTCAAAGACGACCAGCGTATCGCATCGCCAACGCGCCACCAGCTGTGTGATGGCCTGTGTCGCGTTGTCGATGCGTTCCGATGCACCGATGGCCTCATCGAAAATATCGAGATGATGTTTGGAGACGTCGATTCCGACGCAGCGAAGGGGTATGATCACGGTGCCTGTCCCTGTGATGCGAGGTCTGTTGGCGCAGCCTCGTGCAACTGTTCAGGTTGATAGATGGAACGGGCGGGAGACCGGGCCGGATCACGGCGTCAAGCGCCAAGGACCCAACGGCTTCCCGCCCACCGCCATCATGACAGACTTTCCACACACAGGGACCCAGGCGCTGCAGAGCGCATTGCCGCGATATGGGCCCCGGCTCTGCAGCGCACCACGCCGCGAAGACGCGGCGCGCTGCGCTGCGTCCGGGGCACGAGAATATAACTGGCGTCATCAACAGACACGCGTCATCGGTCTCGCGGCGCAGGCGCCCGAAGCTTTGCTGTCCGTTTCGCACCTCTCGAGAAGAAAGGGCGCAGGGAAGGCCGGGCGCCGGCTGGCACCCAGGGTCCGCATACGAAAAACGCACGCGGGGTGACCACAGGTGACGCCGGGACATCCCGGCCTTCCCTGCGCAATGGTTTTACGGCTTATGGCGCGCTCTCCCCGGGGAGCGATGCACTCTTGCCCCCGTCGCCTCGCGAATGACCGATGCGCGCGGTCCGGTCGGGCCGCCGCATCACCGCAAGGCTTGACGCACAGACTCCGGGCGCCAGGACCACACGCTTTTGCCGTCCGCGGACGCCCCTCCCGGAACATTCGGACGCTCGCGCGTGCTCGCCCCCGAAGCCGAAAGGAACGCTGTGACCGCGCCGTGTCGATCCCGCGGATCGTGATGGCTCACGGGGATTTCCCGCCCTGCCATCCCGTCACGCGCCGGCGCTGCCGCGTCCATCGCGTCCCGGCCTACGTATCGTGACGATCGCGAAACGTCCCTTTGACGGGCCGGGATGGAATGCGGTTTAACCGAAGACATGAATTCGGTCAATCAGAATATTTGCAGCACCGTCGTTGACCCACATGTGGCGTGTTTCGCCCGTCGGTCAACGCGAGGCATAGTGTGCATGGTGGGCTGGCATTGCGTGGCCGTCCCCCGTGAATTGCGCATTGTGCGGCAGAAATGCCGCGGCGTGATCGATGGGTTCAGCGCTCGGAGCAGATCCATTTGAGCGTTCAGCCGTCCCTGGGAAACGTACAGCGGCGGGTTATAAGTGACCTCGACATTCCCGAACCATCAGACAATGATCTCAGTTCTGGATCAGCTCAGTCCACCGCCCGCCAGGATCGCCTATGATGAAGCTCGTATCGAACAATCCTCCAGATTTCGACAGGCTAGGCGCGCTGCTCTTCGATAAGGACGATCTGCTGTTGGTGTGGCCGGAAGCGAGGTTCCCGTTCGATCGAGAGCAATGGGGCGAAAGGCTATCATCGCATCCCGGAAACCGATCGTATTTCGTGGCTTTCGACGGCCAGATAATCGGGCACGTTGCTTTGCTGGAGACTGATGAAGCGGAAACGTTAGCGCTGTCATACGTGTTCATCAAACCGCATTACCGCGGCCGCGGGCTTGGCATTCTGCTAATGACCCTGGTCGAGCTTGAGGCCAAGACACTCGGAGCTCGCGCTCTACGTCTTCGCGTCAGAACCTACAATCCTCGAGCGCGTCGCGTGTATGAGGCCGCTGGATTTGCCCAAAGCGACCAAACTGACACCCTCGTTATCATGCGCAAGCAACTATGAGCGTCACGCTCGGTTCACGGCTGCGCCGACGTCAGTAGCGTGTAGGATGGGTAGAGCGAAGCGAAACCCATCATGCTTCGTCATAGGCAGACGGATTGATGGGTTTCGCTTCGCTCTACCCATCCTACGAGGTCACGCCCTACGCCGGCACGATCACCTTGCCGATCGGCCAGAGCGCGATGCCCGCGAGCTTCAGATGCGCCCAGGCGAAGGGAAGGCCGATGATGGTGATCGCATAGAGCACGGCGGTCAGGAGGTGGCCGAGCGCCAGCCACCAGCCGGCCAGCACGAACCAGATGATGTTGCCGATCACGCCGAGGGCGCCCGTGCCGATATCGCTCATGCCGGTAACCTCGTCGCGGTTGACCGCGCGCGAGCCGAACGGCAGCAGCGTGTAAATGGCGATGTTGAACGCCGCCCGCGCCCAGGGCAGGCCGATGATGGTGATGGCCATGATGACGGACGCCACCAGCCAACCGAATGCCATCCAGGCACCGCCGATGAGAATCCAGATCAGGTTGAGCAAGATGGAAACTGGGGACATGAGTTTGAGAACCTTGGGACCATCCGGAGGGCAATGGGCCCTCTTATAGCACGACCTCCGCAGTCATAGTCCATGACGCCGGTTACGTTCAGCGCGCAGCGATGTTCCGACAAATCCAACATCTGCGATGCCGCGCGACATCTCGTTCGAACAGAGCCAAAGCGTGACCGCCGCGGCACAGATCGCCGCAAGGCCGGAAATGAGAACAAGATTAGGACAGAATGTGACAAGAAAATTATCCAGTGGAACGGACCCCGTCGGCCAGCGCGGTGTGCAAGACGATGCCAGAGTCCAACCGGAAAGCATCACGGCGGCAGCGTTCGCCACGGCCAAAGCCGTCACGACGATCGCAAGACCCTTCTTCATGGAGAGCGCGAGATCGGCCAGTTTCACGACTGCACAACACGCGATCACGGCGACGATGGCCATGCCCCAACCGGATACTCCGGCGGCGATGGCCTGAGCCTGACCGCTCCAGGCCCATAGTGCCGCGACACAGGCAAGCAGGGTCAGATTGACCTTCACGACTTCGGGGAACTTGCAGCGCAGCGCGTAAGGATTCGCCTTTTCGACGAGGTCGAGCAGTGCGCAGGCGATCAGCCCCGCCGCAAAGCCACCGAGATGGACGCCCCAGTCGATCCGCGAATTGCTGAACGCAAATGCGATGTTCAATCCGATATTGATCGCGAAGAAGTCGAAGCTGACGTCGAGCTTGCCGAGAATCCAGAGGCACAACAGCGCGCCCAGGACGCCGGACGTGGCGCCGGATGCGCCGACCGTCAAGTAAGGCGTGGAATGAATGCCGTTGCCAACGATGGCGCCGAATACCATCGCGCAGAGATAGATGATGAGGAAATAGGCCGGCCCCACCCGTCGCTCGAGATGTCCGCCCCACAGCACCAGACACAACATGTTCATGGTAAGGTGGACGAAATTGACGTGCAGGAAGCCGTAGGCGAGCAGGCGCCAATACTCATGACGCGCGATGGCGGTCGAATACATGCCGCCGTAGCGATAGAGCAGCTCCGACGAAGCCGCCGGACCGCCCGCCTGGATGAAGCAAAACCCCGACGCGAGGACCGTCACCGTCATCAGCGCGTAGACGGCCGCATGAGGGGTTTCGAAGAAGCTGGCACGATATGAGGGCATTGGCGATCGCAAGCAGGAGGAGACGTAGATGCCAACCTAGCCGAGCCGATCGATGATTGCTACTCCAGCGGGTGCCAGCCGCTGACGCCTACCGTCCCTCGAATTTCGGCGCGCGCTTCTCCATGAAAGCCTTCATGCCCTCGGCCATGTCCTGCGTCTTGAACAGCGGCAGCAGTTGGAGATAGACGTGATGGACGTGGTCGTGGAAGTTCTCGTTCAGGCCCATCCGCATCATACGCTTGGAGGCCTGCACCGCGAGCGGCGCGTTGGCGGCAATCTCGCGGGCGACGGCGTACGCGCGGGTCATCAGCTCGGCATCCGGCACGACCTCGTTGGCAAGGCCCCAGTCCAGGCACTCGCGCGCGCTCAGCGTGCGGCCGGTAAAAATCAGCTCGGAGGCCTTGGCCCAGCCGAGCATGCGCGGCAACAGCCAGGTGCCGCCGGATTCCGGCACCACGCCGCGCTTGACGAAGGCGGCGGCGAGCTTTGAGGATTCCGCCATGATGCGGATGTCGCAGCCAAGCGCGGTGTCCATGCCGTAACCGGCCGCGCCGCCATTGACGGCGCAGATGGTCGGCTTGTCCATCGCCTGCAACACCGTCGGCGGCGTGTTGCGCAGATTGATCGTCGTCGGCGAGGACGCCGCGCTGAGGCCATTGCCGTCGCGCTCCCTGCGGAGATCGAGGCCGGCGCAGAACGCCCTGCCCCTGCCGGTGAGAATCACCACGCGGACATTCTTGTCCTCATTGGCCTCGGTCAAGAGCCGCGCGAGGTCGTTCAGCATCGGGCCGGAGATCGTATTCATCCGCTCCGGCGCGTTCAGCGTGATGGTCGCGATGTGATCGGCGACCTCGTAAAGGACTTCGTTTTCGGCGTCGGTCATGTGTCGCTCCTCGAATTGTCAGATCCTGCGTCCCGCCTGCTCCCAATAGGGATCGCGGAGCCGGCGCTTGAAGATTTTTCCGGAATCTTCGCGCGGCAGTCCCGTGCGGATCTCGATGTGTTTTGGGACCTTGTAATCGGCGAGCGAGCTCTTGAGCCGCGCACGGATGCCCGCGGCGTCGAGCGTTACGCCCGGCTGCGGCTCGACCACCGCCATCAGCGCCTCGCCGAACTCGGCATCGGGGATGCCGAACACAGCGCAATCATGCACGCCAGGCACCGCGTGCAGCACCGACTCGATCTCGGCCGGATAGATGTTGACGCCGCCAGAGATCACCATGTCGCGCTTGCGGTCGCAGATGAAGACGTAGCCGTCCTCGTCGATATAGCCGACGTCGCCCGAGGTGATGAACCCGTCGCGGTCGATCTCTGCGCGCTTCTCGGGCTTGTTGTGATAGGTGAAGTCGGCCATTGCAGGCATGCGCGAATAGATCTCGCCGATTTCGCCGACACCAAGCACGCGACCGTCATCGCCGATGAAACGTAATTCGGCGCCGGGCGAGATCTTACCGACCGTACCGGGCTTCTTGAGTGCGTCCTCCGACGTCGCGAAGGTGACGGCGCTGGATTCGGTCGAGCCGTAGAATTCGTAGATCACCGGCCCCCACCATTCGATCATGGCGCGCTTGACGTCCGCCGGACAGGGCGCGGCCGCGTGGATGATGTGGCGCAGCGAAGAGACGTCGTATTTCTTGCGGACCTCCTCCGGCAGCTTCATCAGGCGGATGAACATGGTCGGCACCATGAAGATGGTGTCGACCTTGTAGCGCTCGATCAGCTGCAGAAAATCTTCCGCCTCAAAGCGCGGCATCAGCACCAGCACGCCGCCGAGCTTGCCGGCGCGGATGCCGAACGAATTCGGCGCGGAATGGTAGAGCGGCCCCGGCAGGATCGCGCGGGCTCCCGGCTTGAGCCCATAGATCATTGCGCGCATGCGCTCGCCGGCGGCCTGTTGCTCCGGCGTCGGCGCGTTACGCCGCACGCCCTTGGGATGGCCTGTGGTGCCTGAGGTGTAGATCATGTTCATCGGCTGCGGCACGACCGGGCCGTCATAGGGCTGGAATTGCGCGAGCCAGGATTCGAAATCGATCGCGAAGTCCGGCGTCTTCAGGTGATCGGGATCGATCTTGTAGTTTCTCAGGATTTCCGGCGGCGTCGGCACGCTGAGCACGGTCACGCCTTTCGGGATCGCGTCGCGCAAGGCATGCAACATGTCGGCGTGACCGATCAGCACGGATGTGCCGGTATCACCGAGGATGTAGTTGATCTCCTCGGGCTTGAAATGCCAGTTGATCGGCACGCCATAGGCGCCGAGCCGCATCGCGGCGTAGGCAGCCTCGAGGAAGGCGATGTCGTTGCGCATCAGCATGCAGACGCAATCGCCTTGCTGGACGCCGATCCTGGCGAGGCCGGATGCGATACGGTCGGCGCGAGCCGCGACTTCGGAATGGGTGCGGCGGCGATCGCCGGAGACGATGCCGAGGAATGGGGACGTTTCGCTCATTCTTGTTTTTCTTTGTTGTGAGTTGCTGTCATTCCGGGGCGACGCGAAGCATCGAACCCGGAATCCATTTCACAGCGGACGATGAGGCGCGATGGATTCCGGGCCTGCGCCTGCGGCGTATCCCGGAATGACGACCTCAATCCGCATACTTCGCCGCACGTTTCTCCAGATTCGACCGCACAGCCTCGGTCTGGTTCGCGCTGCCGATCAGCTTCTGCTGCTCGACGGACTCAGCCAGCAGCGCCGGACCGGGATCGACCGAGAGATTGTTCAGCAGCCGCTTGGCCGCGCGGATCGCATCGGGGCTCTTGCCGGCGATCTCGCGTGCGACTTCGAGCGCAGCTGCGCGCGGGTCATCGCAAATGCGGGTGGCGAGACCGTAAGTCATCGCCTCCTGCGCGGAGAAGATGCGCCCTGTATAGGTGAGATCGCGCAGGATGTCGTCGCGCACGAGCGAGGCCAGGATCGGCGTGCCTGCCATATCAGGGACGAGGCCCCATTTGATTTCCATGATCGACATCCGCGCATCGGGGCTGAGGAAACGCATGTCGGCGCCGAGCGAGAGCTGGAAGCCGCCGCCGAACGCGACGCCATGCACCGCCGCGATCACGGGAACCGGAAGCTGGCGCCATCCCCACACGGCCTGTTGTGGGAAGTTCGCCTGGCCATGCGTCCGCTTGGTGAGATCGCGATTTTCGCCACCCGGAATTCCGTTACCGCCCTTCTCCTTCATGGCTGCAAAACGTCCCATGTCGAGACCGGCGCAGAAGGCGCGGCCCTCGCCGGACAGCACGACGACGCGCACGCCTTTCTCCGTCGAAAGCCGCTCGGTTGCCGCAACAAGGGCCTCGAACATGGCCTGATCGAGCGCATTCATCTTGTCCGCGCGCACCAGGCGCACGTCGGCGACGCCTTCGGAGATCGAAATCGAGACGCGCTCTTCCATGGATGAATTCTCCCTGTTCTTGTTCGGTGCCGCTTTACAGAAAGCGGGCGGCCAGATTTAGTCAATCGACCAATTAACTGACAATCCGTACGGGAGATACAGCCATGTTCAAGGAAAATCTTCTGGCTGGCCGGCGCATTCTCGTGACCGGCGGCGGCACCGGGCTCGGCAAATCCATGGCAGCCCGCTTCCTCCAGCTCGGCGCCGAGGTGCATATCTGCGGCCGGCGCAAGATCGTCTGCGACGAGACCGCGATCGAGCTGATGGGTGAATATGGCGGCCGCGTCACCAGCCACGGTGTCGACATCCGCAATTCGCTCGCGGTCGAGGAGATGGTCGACAACATCTTTCGCGATGCGCCGCTCACCGATCTCATCAACAACGCCGCCGGCAATTTCATCTCGCGCACGGAAGAGCTCTCGCCGCGCGGTTTCGATGCCGTCGCCAACATCGTCATGCACGGCACGTTCTATGTGACCCATGCCGTCGGCAAGCGCTGGATCGCGCTGAAGCAGCCCGGCAACGTCGTGTCGATCACCGTCACCTGGGTGCGCAACGGCTCGCCCTATGTGGTGCCGTCGGCGATGAGCAAATCGGCGATCCACGCCATGACGATGTCGCTCGCGACCGAATGGGGCCGCTACGGCATCCGCCTCAACACCATCGCGCCAGGCGAGATCCCGACCGAGGGCATGAGCAAGCGCATCAAGCCGGGCGACGAGGCCGGCGCGCGCACCAAGGCGATGAACCCGATGGGCCGCGTCGGCACCATGGAGGAATTGCAGAACCTCGCCGTGTTCCTGATCTCCGGCGGCTGCGACTGGATCACCGGCGAGACCATCGCCATGGACGGCGCGCAGGCGCTCGCCATGGGCGGCAATTTCTACCAGCTCCGCGACTGGAGCGACGACGACTGGAAGACCGCGCGCGAAAGCATCATGGCGCAGAACGAGAAGGATCGCGCGAAGCGGGGGTAATCTCGTGCCCCGGACGCAGCGCAGCACGCCCCCGGCGATGCGAAGCATCGTCCGGTGCGGCGTGGTGCGCTGCTGAGCCGGGGCCCATCTCTCGGCGCACACAAAAGAATGGGTCCCGGCTCTGCGCAGCAGCGCAAAGGGCGCTGCAGCGCGTCCGGGACACGAGACCGCGCTTGTCCGGGACGACGGAGGAGTCCACCTTGTCTTCACCCGCGGATGACGCCACACTCCGCGACATAAGAACAGACGTCACGGGAGAAACATGTCCACACAGCCATTGGCAAACCTCGCCGAGATGGTGCGCCAGCGCGCGACGAGCCGCGGCAACGCCATTGCCTATGAGTTCGAGGGCCGCGTCACCAGCTTTGCCGAATTCGACATCAAGACCAACAAGGTCGCCAATGCGCTGATCGCGATCGGCGTGAAGAAGGGCGACCGCATCGCCTATCTCGGCAAGAACAGCGACATCTATTTCGAATTGCTGATGGGCGCGATCAAGGCCGGCGTGGTGATGGCGCCGGTGAACTGGCGGCTCGCCGGACCCGAGGTCGCCTTCATCGTTGGTGACTGCAGGGCGCCGGTGCTGTTCGTCGGGCCGGAGTTCATCACGCTGGTGCACCAGATCAAGGAAAAGCTGCCGGGCGTGCACACCATTATCACGACTGAAGGCGGCGCACCGGAATGGCAGGATTTTAAGCCCTGGCGCGATGCGCAGAGCGGTGACGACCCGAAGGTTGCGATCGACACCAAAGACATTGCGATCCAGCTCTACACGTCGGGCACCACCGGCAAGCCGAAGGGCGCGATGCTGAGCCACGCGAACTTCCTCAACCTGGTGCAGACGGGCAATGCCGAGGACAAGCCGGAATGGAACCGGTGGTCGACCGACGACGTCTCGCTGGTCGCGATGCCGATCTTCCATATCGGCGGCTCCGGCTGGGGCGTGATGGGGCTGTATCACGGTGCCCGCGGCGTCATTGCGCGCGAATTCGATCCGACCAAGGTGCTGGATTTCTTCGAGCAGTCGGGCATCACGAAACTGTTCATGGTGCCGGCGGCAATGCAGTTCGTGGTGCGGCAGCCGCGCGCCAAGACGGTCGACTTCTCCAGGCTGAAATACATGCTGTACGGCGCCTCGCCGATTCCGGCGGCGCTGCTGAAGGAATGCATCGAGGTCTTCAAGTGCGGCTTCGTGCAGATGTACGGCATGACCGAGACGACGGGCACGATCGTCGCGCTGCCGCCGGAGGATCACGTCGAGGGCCTCGAGCGGATGCGCTCGGCCGGCAAGGCGCTGCCGGGCGTCGAGATCGCCATCCTGGATGCCGACGGCAAGCCGCTGCCGCCGCGTCAGGTCGGCGAGATCGCGACGCGCTCGGGCTCCAACATGGCCGGCTACTGGAACCTACCGGAGGCGACCGCCGCGACGCTGCGCGGCGACGGCTGGCTGCGCACCGGCGATGCCGGCTACATGGACGAGGACGGCTACCTCTACATCCACGATCGCATCAAGGACATGATCATCTCCGGCGGCGAGAACATCTACCCGGCCGAGGTGGAGAGCGCGCTGTGCGACCATCCTGACGTGGCCGAGGCCGCCGTGATCGGCATCCCCGATGACAAATGGGGCGAGGCGGTGAAGGCCGTCGTGGTGATGAAGCCAGGCAAGGAGGCGACCGCCACCGACCTCATCAACTTCACCCGGACGCGCATCGCCGGCTTCAAGACGCCGAAGAGCGTGGAGTTTCTGCCGGCGCTGCCGAGGAATCCGTCAGGCAAGATTCTGCGGCGACAGTTGAGGGAGCCGTATTGGGCGGGGAAGGATCGGCGGGTGAATTGATGCCGCCTCATTCACATCGTCGTCCTGGACAAGCGTAGCGGAGCGAAGCGCAGATCCAGGACCCATTGTCACCGAATTGAGTTTCGCGAAGGCTGATGACTACCCGCCAGCCCCAAACTCCTCCCTGGGGTAATGGGTCCTGGCTTTCGCCAGGACGACATGGGGCTAATGCTTCCCCGGCCCCATATACCCGAACAGGAACCCCGCCACTTTCCGCATCTGGATCTCTTCGCTGCCTTCGGTGATGCGGTAGCGGCGGTGGTGGCGATAGATGTGCTCAAACGGCTTGTGGCGTGAGTAGCCCATGCCGCCGTGGACCTGCATCGCGCGGTCGGCCGATTCACAGCAAAGCCGGTTTGCCCAATAGTTGCACATGGAGACGCGGTCGGAGAGCGTGCGCTCGATCTGCTCCTCGTTGAGCTGGTCCATCTCCCAGGCGGTCTTGCGGATCAACAGGCGCAGCATCTCGGCCTGCGTGGCGAGCTCGACCAGCGGAAACTGGATCGCCTGGTTCTCGGCCAGCGCCTTGCCGAACGGCTTTCGCTCGCGCGCGTATTTCACGCTCTCGTTGATGCAGTAAACCGCAGCTCCCAGCGAGCTTGCGGCCTGGCGGATGCGATTCTGGTGGACGAAACATTGCGCCAAGGACAGGCCGCGGCCGACCTCGCCGAACTGCGCATCCTCGGGCACGAACACGTCGGTAAAGCTGACACGGGGATGATCGGTCGGCATGTTGAAGGTCCACATGTATTCCTCGACCTTCACGCCGAGGCTCTTGGCCGGCACCAGGAAGCAGGTGATGCCGCGGGCATCGCCGTCATTGCCCGACGTGCGCGCAAACAGCGCGCAATGCGTGGCGACATGCATGCCGGTGGTCCACATCTTCTCACCGTTGATGACCCAGCCCTTGACGTTGTCGCGGACAGCGGGCACCGCGCGGGTCTCCATGTGGGTGGCGTCCGAGCCGTGATGCGGCTCGGTCAATCCAAACGTGATGCGGTACTTGCCCTTGATCGAGCCGTCGATCATCGCCTTCTGGTCGTCGCGGCCGTAGCGGTCGAGCATGGTGACGACAGGGAAATTGCCGACGACGGAATGCTCGTTCTGAAGATCGTTGTGCAGGCCGAGGCCCTTCGCAGCAAAATGCTCGCGGATCACGGCCATCCAGAGATTGGAGCCGTCCTTGCCGCCATATTGTTTCGGCACGGGAAAGCGCAGATGACCCGCGGCATCGGCAAGATCCTTGGCCTTGCGCAGCAACGCCTCCCATTCGTGGCGCGGCAGGCCGCCATTCTCGAAATCAGTGCGCGCCCATTCGCGGCGATGATCGAAGAAGCGGATGTTGTCGTCGGCCAGTTCGAGCGGCTTGATCTCGCGTTCGATAAAACGATCGAGCTCTCCGAGATAGGCGACGAGATCGGCAGGCAGTGAGAAATCCACGGTTCTCTCCCGGATGATTTTATCGTTTTGCGTTAAGGCGCTAGGCGCGTTTCTGCTTCGCACGATTAAGGTGAGAAGAGCCGCATGAAGTCAAGCAAGCCGAGGCGTGTGAGGCACGCAAGGCGCATCAGCGCAATTCGATGGTGTCGAACAACGCCGGCGCGCTAGTATGGCCGCAACATTCCTTCACGAGAAAATGCGGGAGCGCGCGATGGAGCTGAAATTCTCAAAGGTGGAACGCAAGGGGCCGATCACGGTCGTCACGCTGTCGCGGCCGGAGGTCTACAACGCGCTGCACATCGATGCGCATTTCGAGCTCCAAAAAGTGTTCGACGATTTTTCGGCCGATCCCGAACAATGGGTCGCAATCGTCACCGGCGCCGGCGACAAGGCGTTCTGCGCCGGCAACGATCTGAAGTGGCAGGCCGCGGGCGGCAAGCGCGGCTGGGACAAGGGCGGCTTCGCCGGCCTCACCTCGCGCTTCGACTGCGACAAGCCGATCATCGCCGCGGTCAACGGCGTCGCGATGGGCGGCGGTTTCGAGATTGCGCTCGCCTGCGACCTGATCATTGCGTCTGACAATGCGACCTTCGCCCTGCCCGAACCGCGCGTCGGCCTTGCCGCACTCGCCGGCGGCCTGCATCGCCTGCCACGCCAGATCGGCCTGAAGCGCGCCATGGGCATGATCCTCACCGCGCGCCATGTCAGCGCCACCGAGGGTTTTGAGCTCGGCTTCGTCAACGAAGTCGTGCCGCAGGGCGAGGCGCTCGCGGGCGCGCTGCGCTGGGCGGAGATGATCACCAAGAACTCGCCGATGTCGATCCGGGCGTCGAAGCAGACCATCCGGAAGGGCCTCGCAGTTTCGCTGGAGCAGGCGATCGAGGAGCAGCGGGAATATCCGGCGGTGAAGGCGATGGTGGCGTCGCAGGACTACATCGAGGGCCCGAAGGCATTCTCGGAGAAGCGGCCGCCGGAGTGGGTGGGGAAGTGACCACGGACTGCGCGGTCATTCCGGGGCGCGCCGAGAGGCGCGAGCCCGGAATCCATCAGGCGGCAGAATGCGTGGATAAATGGATTCCGGGCTCGTCGCTACGCGACGCCCCGGAATGACAGTGGGGGTGGCCTCGCCTACCCGCCCCGCGACAGCTCGCGCTTGTAGGACGCGTAGTTCGGCTGATCGACGGCAAGCTTGTCCATCGTGGTCGCCCACAGATGCTCGGCGAGACCCGGCGTCGTCAGGTCAACCTCACCCTTCGCGATGCGTTCGGCGAGCGCGCGGTTGAGATCGGTTACCGAGCCGTCCATGCCAAGCAGCGCGCGCAGGCGCTCGACCTCCTTCGCATCGCTCCCCTCTTCCCGCGTCAGCTGCCGCGTGACGAGGTCGAGGATGTTGATAGCGACGCGCAGCTTGAACGCCTGGTGGCCCGAGATCAGCGGCGTGATATCGTTACGGAGGAAATCGGCGACGGCCTTGCTCAGCTCGATCGGTGTCGGTTCGTCCTGCATACTTAGCCTCCCCGCGGCGCCAAGAGCCGCAGCAGATCAATCTCGGTCTCGCTAGCGCGGCGGCCGATCATGGCGCGCTCCATGGAATGATCCGGCCCTTCGCGGAACCGCTGCATCATGCCGCCACACATGATGCCCCAGCGCAGCGTGCCCATCACTTCCCAGAATTTCACGCGCGACGGATCGACCTTGCGGCCTGCCGCCTCATAACCAGCGAACAGCTCCTCGCGTGAGCCAAAGCCGCCGACAGGCTTGTCGATCTCGCCAAAGCGCCAGGAGTTGACGCAGACCCAGCCGAGATCCTCCATGGGATCGCCGAGATGGGCGAGCTCCCAATCCAGCACCGCACGGACGCCGTCGGCGCCGATGATGAGATTGCCGTTGCGGAAATCGCCGTGCACCAGCGTGGTCTCGGCCGAGGGGCCGGGATCGTGGTCGCGCAGCCAGCGCAACGCCAGCTCGAACACGGGCTTGGGCCAATTCAGGCTGCGATAGTCGCGATCGAACTCGGAGATTTCCTGCGTCGCGGACCTGCTGCGCAGCTCGGGCAATTTGTCCTGCGGCAATCCATGCAAGCCGGCAAGCACGCCGCCGATCTGCCGCGCGAGCAATGGCCGCGCCGCCGCGAACTCGTCGTCGCGAAGAATCTTGCGCGCGATGGTCTCGCCCTCGACCCGCTGCATGATGAAGCCGGTGCCGAGATCCTCATCCGGCGTCAGCACATGCATCACGCGCGGCGACGGGACACCCGCCTCGTAAGCGAGTTGCATCAGCTGCGCTTCGGCCGCGAGACCGGCAGCGCGCGTCGGCGCCGCGCCATAACCCTTCGGCGAACGCCGCAGGATCGCGCCGATCGGCCCGTCGGGATGCGTGATGTCGAAGCGCCAGGTCTCCTGGCTGGCGCCGCCCGACAGTTTTGCGGCGCCAGTGACGCCGGTCGCACCGGGACACCAGCGCCGGACGCTGCGGGAAAGCTCCCCCTCGATCATTTGCCTTTGAACTGCGCGGGCCGCTTCTCCAGGAATGCGCCAACGCCTTCACGGAAGTCCTGCGTGTCGCCGGCGCGCAGCTGGCTCTGGAATTCGAGATTGAGCTGATCCTCGAAAGAATTTTCGGAGCTATCCCAATAGAGCTTGCGGATCAGCGACAGCGCGACCGTCGGGCCGCTCGCGAGATCACGCGCAAGCTTCATTGCCTCCTCCATCAGCACGCCGTCGTCGTAGACGCGGTTGACGAGGCCCCATTCGAGCGCCTTCTCGGCCGGCAGCCGCTCGCCCATCAGCGATAGCTCGACCGAACGTGCCTTGCCGATCAGGCGTGGCAAGAGCCAGGTCGAGCCGCAATCCGGCACGAGGCCGATGCGGCGGAAGGCCTGCAGGAAGTAGGACGATCGCGCGCACAAAATCATGTCGCCGAGCAACGCGAAGCTCATGCCGGCGCCGGCAGCCGGGCCGTTGACGGCGGTGACGATCGGACAATGCAGGTTGCGGATGCGGCGCAGGAACGGATGAAAGCCGGTCTCGAGCGTCAGGCCGGCCTTGGTCTTCTTCGACTGGTCGTTGCGGCCCTGGAGGTTCGCACCGGTACAGAACGCGCGCCCCGCGCCGGTCAGCACGACGCAGCGGACATCGTCCTTCTTCTCCTCGATCGCGTCGAGCGCATCGGAGAGCCCGCCCAGCATGTCCACGGAGACCGCGTTCATCACCTCCTGATGATCGAGCTTCAGGATCGCGACCGAACCATCGAATTCGAGCGTGACGTGTTTGAACTGCATCGTTTCCTCGTCGGTTGCGGTCCGCGATGTTTCGCAGGCCGGAATTAGTTTTGCCGGGCCGCATATTTGATTTTTGGCGCGCTCTTGTCCATGGTGACGAAAGCATACCCCACCGTCATATCGCACGATCTTGCGCGCACCGGCTGACGCGCGGCACACCGAGAACCTCGCCAAAAAAAGGAAACGCGCCATGAACCTTTTCGACCTCACCGGCCGCGTCGCCGTGATCACCGGCGGCAATGGCGGTATTGGGCTCGGCATCGCGCAGGCGCTCGCGGGCCAGGGCTGCAACGTCTCGATCTGGGGCCGCAATGCTGACAAGAACAAGGCTGCTGCCGCGAGCATGGCCGGGCTATCAGGCAAGGTCGACAGCCGCGTTTGCGACGTCACCGACCCTGCTTCCGTCAACGCCGCGATGAAGGCGACGCTGGACATTTTCGGCCGGGTCGACGGCTGCTTCGCCAATGCCGGCATCGGCGGCGGCGGCCGCAGATCCTTCATCGAGCGCACCGAGGAAGAATGGCGCACGATGTTCGCGACCAATCTCGACGGCGTGTTCCACGCCTTCCAGGCTGCCGCGAAGCACATGACCGAGCGCGCCAATGCCGGCGATCCATTCGGCCGGCTGGTGGCGACCTCGAGCCTCGCCTCGATCTTCGGCACGGCACGCAATGAGCACTATGCCGCGACCAAGGCCGCCATCAATGCGCTGGTGCGCGCGCTCGGTGTCGAGCTCGCCCGCCACGGCGTCACCGCGAATGCGATCCTGCCCGGCTGGATCAAGAGCGACATGACCGCGGGCATCATGGCCAACGAGAAGTTCGTCGCCAATGTGATGCCGCGCATTCCGATGCGCCGCTTCGGCGAGGCATCCGATTTCGGCGGCATCGCGGTGTATCTGATGAGCAAGGCCTCGTCGTATCACACCGCGGATACGTTCGTGATCGACGGCGGCTATACGGCGTTTTGAGATTGTAGGGTGGGCAAAGGCGCCCTTGCGCCGTGCCCACGCCGTCTAGAAGGGGTAGGCACGCTTCGCTTTGCCCACCCTACAGTTCATAACCGGGGAGGAAGAAACCAATGTTTTCGCACATCATGATCGGCACCAACGATCTCGACAAGGCTAAAGCCTTCTACGACAATTTGCTCAGCACGCTCGAGGTGCGGCCGGCAAAGGTCGACGGCCATCGCATCTTCTACTTCACCAGGACAGGCGTGTTCTCGGTGACAAAGCCGATCAACGGCGAGCCGGCGACCTGCGCGAACGGCGGCACGATCGGCTTCGCCGCCAACTCGCCTGAGCAGGTCGACAAATGGCACGCAGCCGGAATCGCCGCCGGCGGAACGCCGATCGAAAATCCGCCCGGCATCCGCGAGGGCGCGGGAAACAAGCTGTATCTCGCATATCTGCGTGATCTCGACGGCAACAAGATCTGCGCAATGCATCGGATGGCGAACTGATTGTTCTGGATGCTGTCATTCCCCGCGAAAGCGGGGAATCCAGTACGCCGCCGGCTTCGCGATTCAATCACCGCCGCCTCTGGAATACTGGATCGCCCGGTCTTCGCCGGGCGATGACAGCGGAGAGTGAGGCGCGCATCTGGCGCCTGCCTCCCCATTCAAACAACATTTCAAACGGCCCCACGATATTCCATCACATGGCATGGCTCACGTGAGAAAATCCGCGCTCGCGCTTTGAGCGCGACGCGACTATTCTCCCGGCCAACACGAACGCAGTGCCCACGGGAGGAACAATGACAAAGCACGCTTACATTCCCCGCACCACCAACTACACGCTCAATCCCGGCGACGAGCTCAATGACCTCAGAATGTCGGACCAGGTCCGGCCGCTCTACGATCACGTCAAGAAATTCATCCGCGACACCGTCGAGCCGATGTCGGTCGAATTCGCCAAGGCCGGCGAAGGCAAAGAGGATCGCTGGAGCTTTACGCCGAAGCAGCTCGAGGTGCTCGAGGTCGCCAAGAACAAGGCGAAGAAGGAAGGCCTCTGGAATTTCTTCCTGCCCGATGACGAGACCGGCCAGGGCCTGAAGAATCTCGACTATGCCTATATCGCGGCCGAGCTCGGCAAGAGCCCGCTGGCATCCGAGACCATGAACTGCTCGGCGCCCGACACCGGCAACATGGAGGTGCTGGAGCGCGTCGGCACCAAGGAGCAGAAAGAGAAGTGGCTGAAGCCGCTGATGAACGGCGAGATCCGTTCGGCCTATGTCATGACCGAGCCGAACGTCGCCTCCTCCGACGCCAAGAACATCTCGACCACCGCAAAGCTGGTCGGCGACGAATGGGTCATCAACGGCGAGAAATATTACATCTCCGGCGTCGGCGATCCGCGCTGCAAGATCCTCATCGTGATGGTGAAGACCAATCCGGATGCAGCGCCGAGCAAGCAGCAGTCGCAGATCCTGGTGCCGCGCGACACGCCCGGCGTCGAGGTGCTCGGTCCGATGTACGTGTTCGGCCAGGACCACGCGCCGCGCGGCCACATGCACATGCGTTTCAACAATGTGCGGGTGCCGAAGGAGAACATGCTGCTCGGCGAAGGCCGCGGCTTCGAGATCTCGCAGCTCCGCTTAGGTCCGGGCCGCATCCATCATTGCATGCGCACCATCGGCAAGGCCGAGAAGGCGCTGGACCTGATGGTGCAGCGTGGCCTCACCCGCGAGGCCTTCGGCAAGAAGATCGCCCATCTCGGCGGCAACATGCAGATCATCGCGCAGGCGCGCTGCGAGATCGAGGCGATGCGCTTGATGGTGCTGAAGGCTGCGAAGGCCATGGACGTGCTCGGCAACAAGGAGGCCCGCGTCTGGGTCTCCATGGTCAAGGCCATGGTGCCGGAGCGCGCCTGCAAAATCATCGACCAGTCGATCCAGATGCACGGCGCAACCGGCATCTCGCACTGGACGCCGCTTGCGGAGATGTACCAGGACGTCCGGCATCTGCGCTTTGCGGATGGTCCGGACGAGGTGCACTGGATGGTCGTTGGGCGCCACGAGCTGAGCATGGCGTAATCCACGAGATTCCGCAGGGTGGGCAAAGGCGCTCTTCGCGCCGCGCCCACCCTCTCGGCCTATGCGAGAGGTGGTGGTCACATGGACCGCCATCATCCGATCGGCCGCATGTTCGCCGATCGCTATTACCGCACCGGAGAGAGACGATGCCGGACGCCTTTCTTGACAATGACGAGCACAGCCGGTTCGAGCTCGATGTCGACGGAGTGATCGCCTTCGTCACCTATCGCAAGGCCGACGGCGCGATCACGCTGGTGCACACCGAGGTGCCGCCCGAACTCGGCGGCCGCGGCATCGGCTCAAAGCTCGGCCGCGCTACGCTGGATGCGGTGCGCGCGCAAGGACGAAAGCTGTCTGTTGAATGCGACTTCATCCGCAATTTCATGGGCAAGAACCCCGGATACAATGATTTGCTTGCGGAGGGCGAGAGCATGCATGCGGAGCCACTCGCGAGCTATCGGGCGGGCTGCTTTTGTGAAGCGGTCGAGGTCGAGGTCACGGGCAAGCCGGTGTTCGCCGGCTATTGCCATTGTGCCGACTGCCAGGCCTGGTCGGCCGCGCCGATCAACGCGTTCAGCCTGTGGAAGTCGGACAGCGTCCGCATCTCCAAGGGAGAGGCAGAGCTCGGGACCTTCAACAAGACCGAGCACTCCTATCGCAAATTCTGCAAGCGCTGCGGCGGTCATGTCATGACCGAGCATCCACGGATGCGTCTGATCGACGTCTACGCCAATCTGCTGAAGGGCTATAAGCACCAACCGACGCTGCATGCGAACTACGCAAGCAAGATGGTGTCGGTCAGGGATGGCCTGCCGAAATATGTTGATCTGCCGGCGGAGTTGGGCGGATCCGGGGAGATGTTGCCGGATTGATCCGTGCGCACCTCACCCCGCTTGCGGGGCGAGGTGAAGGAAGAAATCTACGTCGCAGGCGCGACCTTGTCCTGCGTCTTGGTCTCGAAATCGGATGCGTCGTGGCGCTCGTGGAGCTGGCTGGCGGGATCGCCGGAGACGCGGTTGACCATGCGGCCGCGCTTCACCGCCGGGCGCTTGGCGATCTCATCGGTCCAGCGCTGCACGTTCTTGTAGTCCTGCACCGACAGGAATTCGCCAGCGCCGTAGACCAGTCCTTTGGCGAGCGCTCCGTACCAGGGCCACACCGCCATGTCGGCGATCGTGTACTCCTTGCCGGCGAGGTATTCGTTGTCCGCGAGGCGGCGGTCGAGCACGTCGAGCTGGCGCTTGACCTCCATGGCGAAGCGATCGATGGCGTATTCGATCTTGAWCGGCGCGTAGGCGTAGAAATGGCCGAAGCCGCCGCCGAGATAGGGCGCGCTGCCCATCTGCCAGAACAGCCAGGACATCGCCTCGGTGCGGGCCTTGATCTCCTTCGGCAGGAAGGCGCCGAACTTCTCGGCGAGATAGAACAGGATCGAGCCGGACTCGAAAATCCTGATAGGTTCAGGGCCGGAGCGGTCCATCAGCGCCGGGATCTTGGAGTTCGGGTTGATGTCGACAAAGCCGCTGCCGAACTGGTCGCCATTCCCGATCCTGATGAGCCAGGCGTCGTATTCGGCGCCCTTGTAGCCGAGGGCCAGAAGCTCCTCCAGCATGACCGTGACCTTCACCCCGTTCGGCGTCGCCAGCGAGTAGAGCTGGAACGGATGCTTGCCGACCGGCAGCTCCTTGTCGTGGGTGGGTCCGGCAATAGGGCGGTTGATGCTGGCGAACTGACCGCCATTCTCCTTGTTCCAGGTCCAGACTTTGGGCGGCACGTAGGGGGCGTCGGTCATGCGAAGGGCTCCGGCGAAAAGATGCGCCTGCATTAATTAGACCCCGATTTGCCCATGGCAAGCCCTTTGAGATGCATTGCAGGGTGGGGCACCTCACCGTTTCGTCATGGCATCCACTCGCCGTCGTTCCGGGGCGCCCACCGGGCGAGCCCGGAATCCATCGCGCCGCCGGGAATGCTCTGAAAAATGGATTCCGGGTTCTCGCTGACGCGAGCCCCGGAACGACAGCGTGACCTGGGACGCCTGTGGGAAGAGCACGACGTCTACACACAAGATGCCTCGCCAAATCCAGCATGTCATCAATCGGCCAGAGTTGCTTTGCTTCGCGAGCGAAAGCAGCGAGAATGCAGAGGCCGCCGGGAGAAGACCATGAAATCGCCGATCTGCGACATGCTGGGAATTGAGTTCCCGCTGCTCGCCTTCAGCCATTGCCGCGACGTCGTTGCGGCCGTCAGCCGCGCCGGCGGTTTCGGTGTGCTCGGCGCCACCGTGCACACACCCGACACCCTCGAACGCGAGCTGAAATGGATCGACGATCACGTCGACGGCAAGCCCTACGGCATCGATGTGCTGATCCCTGAAAATATCTCCACGGCTGGTGAGAAGCATGTCACGTAGAAGAGCCTCGAGGCGCGGGTGCCGCAGGAGCATCGCAAATACACGCGCGAGCTCCTGAGGAAATACGATATCGAGCTGACCACCACTGAAGTGGACGACAACCAGCCGCAGCCGTTCGACGCAGAGACCGCGCTGGAGCTGCTGAGAGTCTCCTTCAATCATCCGATCCGCCTGATCGCCAATGCGCTCGGCGTGCCGCCGAAGGCCATGATCGAGATGGGCAAGAAGCACAACGTGCCGGTCGCGGCTCTCGTCGGCGCCAAGGAGCACGCGTTGCGCCAGGTTGCGGCCGGTGTCGACATCCTCGTCGTGCAGGGCACCGAAGCCGGCGGCCATTGCGGCGAGGTTTCAACCATGGTGCTGGTGCCTGAAGTGATCAAGGCGATCAAGCCGATCCGCGACGTGCCGGTTCTCGCGGCCGGCGGCATCATGACCGGGCGACAGATGGCGGCCTGCATGGCGATGGGCGCCGCCGGCGCCTGGACCGGCTCAGTGTGGCTTGCCACCGTCGAGTCAGAAACAAGCGAGATATTCCGCGAGAAGATGATCGCGGCGTCCTCGCGCGACGCGATCCGCTCCAAGGGCCGCACCGGCAAGCCGGCGCGCCAGCTCCGCTCGGTCTGGACCGATGCGTGGGACCGCGCGCCGGAGAGCCCGGGCGCGCTGCCGATGCCGTTGCAGAGCATCATCAGCCGCGACGCATTCCACGCGATCGACCGGGCTGCTGCCGCCGGCAACGCCAGGGCACGCGATCTCGTCAGCTATTTCGTCGGCCAGGGCGTCGGCCTGATCGACAGCGTGAAGTCGGCGGGCGCCGTGGTCCAGGAATTCAAGGAAGAGTTTGCCGAAGCTGTCGAGCACATGAATGCGCTGGTGGCGGAGTAATGTGTAGCCCCTCATGGTGAGGAGGCGCGCAAGCGCCGTCTCGAACCATGAGAGCCCGCGGCCCATCCTTCGAGACGCCCGCTTCGCAGGCTCCTCAGGATGAGGTCGGAGATTTCTGAGAGAGTGAAGAAGCAAGAACAATGACGACAATTTCCCCTGACCGCATCCCCGTCATCGTCGGTATCGGCGAGATCGTCGACGGCCCGAAGGAAATCACCGAGGGCCTCGAGCCGCTCGACCTGCTCGAACAGGCGTTGCGGCGCGCGGAAGCTGACGCCGGTGCAAAGCTGCTCGGCGAGGTGCAATCGCTCGACGTCGTCAACTTCTTGAGCTGGCGCTATCGCGATCCGGAGAAACTGTTGGCAAAGCGGCTCGGCGTTACACCTGCGCATTGCTATTACGGCCCGGTCGGCGGCGAGAGCCCGATCCGCTACATCCACGAGGCCGCAAAGCGCATCGCGCGGGGTGAATGTACCGTGGCCGCTGTCTGCGGCGCCGAGGCACAATCGACAGCGACCAAGGCCGAACGCGCCGGCACCACACTGCCATGGACGCCGTTCGCGCACGATGTCGAGGAGCCCAAGCGCGGCGCGGCGTTCCAGAAGCCGCTCGCCGTGAAGCTCGGCGTGTTCCGCCCGGTGACGGTCTATCCATTCTACGAAGCCGCATCCTCCGCGCATTGGGGCCAGACGCCGCGCGAGGCGATGGCAGAATCAGGGACGCTGTGGTCGCGCTATTCGGAAGCCGCCGCGCAAAACCCCAATTCTTGGCTGAAACGGCGTTATGCGCCGGAGGAGATCACGACGCCGACCGCGGACAACCGTCTGATCGCCTGGCCCTACAACAAGCTCATGGTCGCCAACCCCAGCGTCAACATGGGCGGTGCGCTGTTGCTCACCAGCCTCGCCAAGGCGCGCGCGGCCGGGATCGCCGAGGACAGACTGGTCTATCCGCTCGGCGGCACGTCAGCCGAGGAACCGCGCGACTATCTCTTGCGCGACCAGTTCTATGAGAGCCATCCGCAGAATGCCGTGCTGAAGGCGGTGATCGATCTTGCGGGCGGTGACGGGAAAAAATTCGACGCGATCGAACTCTACAGCTGCTTCCCCTGCGTACCCAAGATGGCGCGGCGGACGCTGGGCCTCGGCGCCGACGTGCAGCCGACCGTGACCGGCGGCCTCACCTTCTTCGGCGCGCCGCTCAACACCTACATGACGCACGCAGCCTGCGCGATGGTGCGGCGTGTGCGCGATGGCGCAAAACTCGGCCTGCTCTACGGCCAGGGCGGCTTCGTCACCAAGCATCATGCGCTGGTGGTGTCGAAGACCGCGCCGCGCGAGGCGCTGGCGCAGGAGACGAGCGTGCAGAGCGAGGCTGATCGCAACAAGCGTGTGGTGCCGGAATTCGTCGATCAGGCCAATGGCAGGGGCAAGGTGGAGAGCTTTACCGTGCTCTATGGCCGCGGCGGCGATGTCGAGCACGGTGTGGTGATGCTGCGCACGGCAGATGACCGGCGTACCCTGGCGCGGATTCCGGCGCGCGATAGTGCGACGCTGGCGCACCTGCTGAACATGGATCGTACGCCGGTCGGTTCGCTCGGCGAGATCACGATGGCCGCGGATGGCGTGCCGGAGTGGCGTGTAGCTTAACTCTTCGGCGCCTGCTTCTCCGACGCGGTGGCCGGCTTGCTGCCGGCACCGACGACGCGAACCGCATCTCCGTCGGACAGGCCGTCCGGCGGCGCGGTGATGACGCGGTCGTCGGGCGCAATGCCCGAGGCGAGCTCGATCTCGCGGCCGAGATCGCGAGCGATGGTCACGGTCTTGAACTTCACCTTGTCATCCGCATCGACCGTTGCGACGCGCAGGCCGCTGCCGTTGAAGATCAGCGCGCTGGCGGGAATGCTGAGCGGCGCGGACTCGCGCTGCAGATTGAGTTTTACGCTGGCATAGCCGCCGGGCATCAGCTCGCCCGAGGAATTGTCGAGGCCAAGCTGCATGCGCGTGGTGCCCGAGGCGACGTCGACGGCTTGGGAAGAGGCCTCCACCGTCGCCTGGAACGTCCGGTTCGGGTATTCCGGCATCACCATGGTGGCCTTGGCGCCGATCTTGATCGCCGGCACGTAGTTCTGGGGCACGCTGACGTAGACGCGCAGCTTGGTGATGTCGGAGACCACGAACATCGCCGGGCCCGAACCGCCGCCGGCGTTGATCAGCGCACCGACGTCGGTGTCGCGTGCCGTGACCACGCCATCGAACGGCACGGTGATCTTCTTGTAGCCGGCAAGCGCCTCGAGCCGCTCGACATTGGCCTTGCCCGAATTGACGGCGGCATTCTTGTTGGAGAGATCGGCGGTACGCTCGTCGATCTCCTGCGCCGAGACGAAGTTGGAGGCGACCAGCGTCTTGCGCCGGTTGAGCGTTGCTTCCGACAGCCTGGCGCTGGCCTGCTGGCTGGCGAGGTCGGCTCTAGCCTGCAACAGCTGCTGGTCGAGATCAGGCGCCTCGATCTCGGCGATCACCTGCCCCGCCTTGACGCGCGCGCCGATGTCGGCGCTCCAGCTTTTGAGATAGCCGGAGACACGCGCGAAGATCGGGGCGCGATAATAGGCCTCGAGCCGGCCCGGCAGGTCGATGGTGGAATTGAGCGCCTTGGCGTTGGGCAGCGTCACCGCAACGCTGGGAATGGCCTGGTCGTCGGTCCATTCTTTCAGCTTGGAGCCCTGGTCTTCGCGGGCCCGGATGCCGGTGCCGACCACGAGTCCTGCCGCAATCAGCGCCACCACGCCGAAAATGCCCAGTTTCCGGCGCGACACCGGGGAGCGGGATTCAGTGGGCGACATCAGGAGTCTCCAATGGGGCGGCGACTTTGGCGCCTTGCTTCTTGTGTACCATACTGAACACCACGGGAACAAACATCAGCGTGGCGAAAGTTGCGAAGATCAGGCCGCCGATCACGGCGCGGCCGAGCGGCGCATTCTGCTCGCCGCCCTCGCCCAGCCCGAGCGCCATCGGCGCCATGCCGATGATCATGGCGAGCGCGGTCATCAGCACCGGGCGAAAGCGGACGAAGCCGGCTTCGAGCGCAGCCGCGATGGGGTCGCCGAGCGCCTCATAGCGCTCGCGCGCAAACGAGATCACGAGCACGCTGTTGGCCGTGGCGACGCCCATGCACATGATGGCGCCTGTCAGCGCCGGCACCGACAGCGTCGTCTGCGTCGTGAACAGCATCCAGACGATGCCGGCGAGCGCGGCCGGCAGCGCGGTGATGATCACGAACGGGTCGGACCAGGACTGGAAGTTCACGACGATCAGGAAGTAGATCAGCACGACGGCCCCCAACAGGCCGAACAGCAGGCCCGTGAAGGCGCTGTTCATGGTCTGCACCTGGCCGAGCAGCGCCACGGAGGAACCTTTGGGCACCTCCCTGGCGGTGTCAGCGATGATCTGGCGGATGTCATTGGACACCGCGCCGAGATCGCGACCCGAGGTCGTCGCAAAGATCTGCACCATCGACTGAATGTCGTATTGCGACACCACGGCGCTCGACACCGAGCGCTTGATGTCGGCGATACCGCCGAGGATCGGCGATTGCGAATTGCCGGCCGCGGTGATCGGCAGCGTCTGCAGCGCGCTCAGCGAGTCGATCTGGTATTGCGGCGTCTGCATCACGATCGAATAGGACACGCCGTTGTCGGGGTTGAGATAGTAGGTCGGCGCGACCTGCGATGAACCGGCGAGATTGACCACGAGGCTGTTGGTGACGTCGCGCTCGGTCAGGCCGACATATTGCGCGCGGGTCCGGTCGACATCGATGTTGAAGGTGGGATTGCTCGGCGATTGCTGGATGCGCGCGTCCGCTACGCCGGGGATCCGGCGGACCTTGGCCAGCAGCTTGTTGGCATAGGCGAAGTTGGCTGCGAGATTGGCGCCACGGATCTGCAGGTCGATCGGCGCCGGCGCGCCGAAATTCAGGATCTGGCTGACGATGTCCGCCGGCAGGAAGGCGAAGCTGACGCCGGGGAACAGCCGAGGCAGTTGCTCACGCAGCACGCGCACATGCTCCTCGGTCGGCTTGTGGCCTTCCCTCAGCTTGATCTGGATATCACCGTCTTGCGGACCGATCACGCCGGTGTTGTTGTAGGTCATGTTGATGCCGGAGATCGGCATGCCGATATTGTCGGTCAGGGTCTCGATCTCACCCGGAATCAGCTTTCGGACGGCCTTCTGCACGTCAGCGAGCTGATTGGCGGTCTCCTCGACGCGGGTGCCGACCTGGGTGCGGACATGCATCAGGATGTTGCCGGCGTCGACCGCAGGGAAGAAGTTGCGGCCGAGAAACGGCACCAGCGCGAAGGACGCACCGACCACGCAAAGGAAGCCGGCGACGAACACCATGCGATGCGCCAGCGCGAGTCCCAGGAGGTTGTGATAGCCGCCGCGAATGCGCTCGAACCTGGCCTCGAAACCGCGCTGGAACCACACCAGCGGATTGCGCGACTTCGGCGGCTCGCCCTCATGATGGACATGCGCGTGCAGCAGATAGTTCGCCATGGTCGGCACTAGCGTGCGCGACAGGATGAACGACCACATCATCGCGAACATCACCGCTTCCGCCATCGGCACGAACAGGAAGCGCGCCACGCCGGTGAGGAAGAACATCGGCACGAACACGATGCAGATACAGAGCAGCGAGACGAAGGCCGGCGTCACGATCTGGTTGGCGCCGTCGAGGATCGACTGCTCGACCGGCTTGCCCTGTTCGAGATGGTAATTGATGTTCTCGATGGTCACCGTGGCGTCGTCGACGAGAATGCCGACCGCGAGCGCGAGCCCGCCGAGCGTCATGATGTTCAACGTCTCGCCGATCGCCGACAGCATGACGATGGCGCCAAGCACCGACAGCGGGATCGACACCGCGATGATGATGGTCGAGCGCCAGCTGCCGAGGAACAGCAGGATCATGACGCTGGTGAGCAGGGCCGCGATCACGCCTTCGAAGGCGACACCCTGAATCGCGCCGCGCACGAACACCGACTGGTCGCCGATGAAGCCGATCTTCAGGGCGTCCGGCAGCTGGTCCTTGACGTCGATCACCTTCTGCTTGATGCCGGCGATGATGTCGAGCGTCGAGGTCGCGCCCGCCTTCAGCACCATCATCAGCACCGAGCGGTTGCCGTCGACATGGACGATGTTGGTCTGCGGCGGATTGCCGTCGCGCACGGTGGCGACGTCGCGGACATAGACCATGGCGCCGTTGACGGTCCTGATCGGCAGATTGCCGAGCTCGTCGATCCGAAGCGGCGAATTGTTGAGCTGGATGTTGTACTCGAACTGGCCGATCTTCTGGGTGCCGACCGGTGTGATCAGGTTTTGCGCGGCGAGCGCATTGGCGACGTCCTGGCCGGACAGGCCGCGAGCCTGGAGCGCGGTCGGGTCAAGGTCGATCTGGACCTGGCGCTGCTTGCCGCCGAACGGATACGGGATCGCCGCGCCAGGCACGGTGACCAGCGGCGTGCGCAACTGGTTGATGCCGATATCGGCGAGGTTCTGCTCGGTCAGGCCATCGCCCGACAGCGCCACCTGGAGGATCGGCACGGTCGAGGCGGAGTAATTCAGGATCAACGGAGGCGTTGCGCCCGGCGGCATCTGCTTGATCAGCGTCTGTGAGATCGCCGTCACCTGCGCATTGGCGGTGCGAATATCGGCCCCGGGCTGGAAGAAAATCTTGACGACGCCGATGCCGTTATACGAGTTCGCCTCGATATGCTGAATGTCGTTGACGGTCGTCGTCAGCGCCCGCTGGAACGGCGTGGTGATGCGGCCGGACATCTGGTCGGGCGGCAGGCCGGTGTACTGCCAGACCACGCCGATCACGGGGATCCGGATATCTGGAAAAATGTCGGTCGGCGTCCGCAGCGCAGCCAACGGTCCAATGATCAGAAGCAGGAGCGCCAGCACGACAAACGTGTAAGGCCGGCTCAGGGCAATACGGACCAGAGCAATCATTCGTCAGGTGATTCCAGGTCAAACGAGAAAGCGGAATCCGCCCCCACGGCGATCCCGTCCTCCCTTTACCTGAGCACCGCCGGAAACGCTAACCTCCGGCGGCATGCCTGAATTCACTTCCCTGCTACCGCACTGCGAAATCTACATCGCAGCTATGCGAAAGTCCGTTCAGGCGGCGCGCACGGAGCCGAGGAACTTGCCGACTTCGAGCTTGAGCCGGTTCGAGTCGCGGGACAGCATTTGCGCAGCCGAAAGCACCTGCGACGAAGCCGCCCCCGTCTCTGAGGCGCCGCGCTGGACGTCACCGACATTGGACGAGACCTGCTCGGTGCCTTGAGCTGCTTGCTGCACGTTGCGCGCGATCTCCTGGGTCGCCGCGCCCTGCTGCTCGACGGCTGCCGCAATCGCGGAAGAGATCTCCGATAGGCGCGCGATGGTGCCGCTGATTTCGCTGATGGCTGTCACCGACTCCTGGGTCGCGGCCTGGATGCCTCCGACCTGCTGGCCGATTTCACCGGTCGCCTTGGCGGTTTGCTCGGCGAGCGCCTTCACTTCGGAGGCAACCACCGCGAAACCGCGGCCGGCCTCGCCCGCCCGCGCGGCCTCGATCGTCGCATTCAGCGCCAGGAGGTTGGTCTGGCCGGCGATGGCATTGATGAGCTCGACGACGTCACCAATGCGCGATGCGGCCCGCGACAGCTCGCTGACCCGCTCGGTGGTGGCCTGGGCCTGGGTGACCGCGTCGCCGGCGATCCTGGAGGAGTCCTGCACCTGCCGGCTGATCTCGCGCACCGAGGACGACATCTCCTCTGCGGCCGTCGCCACCGAATGAACGTTGGAGGAAGCCTCCTCGGAGCCGGCTGCAACGGCGACCGACAATTCCTGCGCACGCCCCGCCGTCGAGGACAGCGTCGATGCAGAAGCCTCGAGCTCGGTTGCCGCCGACGACACGGTCTCGACGATCTCGCCGATCGCGGCCTCGAATCCATCGGCCAGCTTGGTCATGTCGACCTTGCGCTGGCTCTCGGCACGGCGCTGCACCGCCTGCACCTCGTCGCGGCTGAAACGGATGATGGTCTGCACGGTCTGGAGATTGCGCAGCGCCTCGCCGATCTCGTCGTCCCGCGTGATGACGATACGGTTATCGAGCTTGTCCTGGACCAGGTTGACGAGCGTGTCGTTCAGGTGCTGCATGGGCTCCTGGATCGCCCGCATGGTTGCAAGGCCGGCGAAGCCGACGATGCCGGTACCGACGAGGCCCAGCAGCGACAGGATCAGGCTAGCCGAACCACTGGTGGACAACGCACCGCCGACCCCAAGCGCGAGCATGAACAAAGTCTGGAGCGTCATCGTCGTGACGAGCCGCGCCTTGAGCGTCCCGGTGAAGATGGCAAAGCGGTCAAGCCAGGAGCGGCGGCGGATGATGCCGGCATCGACCCGATAGCCGTGCGGCTTCTTTTCGCAGATCGCGGCGTAGACCTCTTCTGCGAGCTTGCGCTGGTCGGCCGGGAGCCTGGTACGTATCGAGGTATAGCCCTTGACCTGGCCGTTTTCGCGGATTGGAGAAGCCGTCGCCAGCACCCAGTAGAAGTCGCCGTTCTTGCGTCGGTTCTTGACAGCGCCGAGCCAGGGCTTGCCGGCCTTCAACGTATCCCAGAGGTTGTCGAACGCCTCCGGCGGCATATCGGGGTGACGGACGATGTTGTGCGGCTGGCCCATGAGCTCCGCCGACGTGAAGCCGGCGGCGGCGAGGAAGTCCTCGTTGAAATAGGTGAGCTTGCCCTTGAGGTCGGTGCGGGAGACGATCAGCGTCTCGTCGCTAACGGGATATTCGACATCGGTAACAGGGAGATTCTTGCGCATCGTGGGCCCCCAATGAATGGATCTGCTATTCCAATTCGGACGGCCGCTATTCGAGTCGCCTTGCCGCGATTTTCATAAACGGACTTTAACTATCCATGAAACGCGCTCCACGTAGGTTTACGGGGCTCCCCACGATGCTACCTGTAAACGACATCGGGTTACCGGCGCTGAAAAGAAAAAGAGCGGCGCCATACGACGCCGCTCTTTTTTGCCGCAACGAGTGTTCGAGACTTTACGCTGCCCGCACGTTGGTCAGGAACTTGCTGACCTCGCTCTTCAACCGGGTCGAGTCGTTCGAGAGCATCTGCGCTGCCGAGAGGACCTGCGAGGACGCGGTACCGGTCTCGGTTGCGCCGCGCTGCACATCGGTGATGTTCGAGGAGACCTGCTGCGTGCCCTGGGCCGCTTGCTGCACGTTGCGGGCGATTTCCTGAGTGGCTGCGCCCTGCTCTTCCACTGCAGCTGCGATCGCCGAGGAGATTTCCGACAGACGCTCGATGGTGGAAGAGATTTCCTTGATGGCGCCGACCGAATCGTTGGTCGCCGCCTGGATGCCGGAAATCTGCTGACCGATCTCGCCGGTCGCCTTTGCGGTCTGCTCGGCAAGCGCCTTCACTTCGGAAGCGACCACCGCGAAGCCGCGGCCGGCTTCACCGGCGCGCGCCGCCTCGATAGTGGCGTTCAGCGCCAGCAAATTGGTCTGGCCGGCGATGGTGTTGATCAGCTCGACGACGTCGCCGATGCGCGAGGCAGCCTTGGAGAGCTCGCTGACCCGCTCGGTGGTGGCCCGGGCCTGGCCGACGGCGTCGCCCGCCATCCGCGCCGATTCCTGCACCTGGCGGCTGATCTCGCCGACCGAGGAGGCCATCTCTTCGGTCGCCGAGGCCACCGACTGCACGTTGGTGGAGGCTTCTTCCGAAGCCGCGGCAACCGTGGTCGCCATCCGCTGGGAGCGGTCGGCGGTCGAGGTCAGCGTCGAGGCCGAGGCTTCGAGCTGGGTCGAGGCCGACGACACGGTCTGGACGATCTCGCCGATCATGGTCTCGAAATCGCGGGTGATGCCGTCGACGCGGCGGCCGCGCTCGATCTTGGCCTCGGCGTCGGCCGCGGCAGCTTCGTCGGCGGCCTTTTTGGCGATCAGCGCCTCCTTGAAGACCTGGAGCACGTCGGCCATCGCGCCGATCTCGGTCTTCTCGCCGCGATGCGGGACTTCGGCGGACAGGTCGCCACGGCCCAGCGCCTGCATCGGCTGAATGATCGAGTTGATGCCGCTGGAGACGTCTTGGACGAGGTAGAAGCCGACGCCGATGCCGACGATGACGGCCGCGCCGAGGATGATCGCGACCAGCATGAACGCGAAGGAATAGCTGTCGGCCGCATCCTGGGCGGCCTGATCGCCGCCCTTGGCGTTGAGCTCAATGTCCTTGGTCAGGACCTCATCCGAGGCAAGACCGATCTTGTTGACCGTCTTGGTGTTCAGCTCCTGTGCGTCGTGCGGGACCTTGCCGGCGTCCTTGCGCGACAGCGCCATCACCTCTTCGGTGCCCTTCTTGTAGTCGTCCCAGAGCTTGGCCCATTCGTTGTAGAGCTTTCGCTCCTCGGGTGAGGTGACCATCGGCTCGTAGGCCTTGCGGGACTTGGCGAGCGCCTCGATGACCGTGCCAGCCGTCTTTTCATTGGCGAGCTTTTCCTCAAGGGTCTCGGAGAGCATGTGCTGGCGGATCACGTTGCGGTAGGTGATGACGCTCGCCCGGATCTCGCCGAGCACCCGCACGCTCGGCATCCAGCTCGTCGTGATGTCCGTGGTGTTGGCGTTCATCGACCGCATCTTCATGACGGCGAGCAGGCCCATGCCAGTCATCGCAACCAGCAGGAACGCCACGACACTGATGATCTTGGCGCGAATGGAGATGGTGGCGAGCATATTCGGGTCTCTTTGCGTTGGCGCGCTGGCGCGTCTTGAAATCGGATCAAACCAAAGGCGCGGCGCCGATATCCAACAACAAAGCGACTCGGCAGTTGTTAACTACGACTCCGCACGAGTACGGAACCCTAAAGAAGTGAATGAGGAACTAAAAATGCTCTGCGCTCAGCGCATGAGCCCAATCGCATCTGCGAAAAACTCCGGCCCACCGAAATTGCCCGACTTCAGAGCGAGCAGCATGTCGCCTGCCTCGGCACCGACGGCACGAAGCACAGGCACACCCGCAGCAATCTCCGCTCCGACGAGGAAGCCAGGAATCCCGAGGCGGTCGACGACGGCGCCGGAGGTCTCACCACCTGCGACGATCAGTCGCCGCACGCCTGATTTTACGAGGTTTTCCGCAATGTCGGCCATCGTCTGCTCGATGGCGTGCCCTGCCGCGTCACGGCCGTGACGCGCCTGCAGTGCGGCGACGTCAGCCGGGGTCGCGCTCGATGCAATCAGCACCGGACCTTGAGCCAATCGCTCCTTGGCCCAGTCCAATGCGCGCTGCGCTTCATTCGCGCCCGTAAGAATACGGTCCGGGTCGACATGCAACACCGGCATGACACGTTCAGCGTTGGCGATCTGCTGCAAGGTGGCGTGCGAGCAGCTTCCGGCGAGACACGCCACCGCTCCGCCGACGGCGGCACCCTGCTCGCTGCTTGCGGCAACCGACTTGACCTTGCCGGTCGACACCAGCGCGCGGGCGAGCCCAAGGCCGATGCCGGAGGCGCCGACCGACAGCCGGTGCTCGGCAGCAACAAGGCCGATGGTCTCGAGGTCGCGATCGAACACGGCGTCGATGATCGCGGCGCCAATGCCCTTGCCTGATAATTCAGCAAGCCGGGCCCGCACAGCCTCGGCCCCGCGCGCGAGCGTCGCTAGGTCCACGAGACCGACCTGCGTCCTGCTCTGGCGCGCCAGCACACGCACCAGGTTGGAATCGTGCATCGGATTGAGCGGGTGATCCTTCAGCGGGCTCTCGTTCAGCGGCACGGCGCCGACGAACAGATTGCCCTGATAGACGGTGCGGCCGGTCTCGGGAAAAGCGGGCGTCACCAATACGATGCCCTCACCGCAATCGGCGCGCAGCGCACCCATGACAGGACCGATATTGCCGGCGTCTGTGGAATCGAAGGTCGAGCAGATCTTGAACAGCACGTGGCTTGCCCCGCGCCCGCGCAGCCATTTCTCCGCTGCACGCGAGCGCGACACCGCAAGCCCGGCTTCGATCGAGCGGCTCTTCAGCGACACCACGACGGCATCGACCTCGGGCAGCTTCAGATCGTCGGCGGGCACGCCGATGGTCTGCACCGTGCGCAGGCCCGCACGCGTCAACGTGTTGGCGAGATCGGAGGCGCCGGTGTAGTCGTCGGCGATACAGCCCAATGCAAGTGTCACGACTTCGCTCCCGCATAGGGCTTGAACCAGGCGAGGCCGTCGGTGGTCTTGCCGCGCGGGTTGTACTCGCAACCGACGAAGCCGGCATAGCCGAGGCGATCGAGCTCCTCGAACAGGAACGGATAGTTCAGCTCCTCGCCATCGGGCTCGTTGCGCGAGGGGATGCTGGCGATCTGGACATGGCCGATGATCGGCATCATCTCGCGCAGCCGCATGGTGACGTCGCCATGGATGATCTGGCAGTGATAGATATCGAACTGGAGTTTCAGGTTGGGAAGCCTCAACTCCTGGATCAGATCGCGCGCGAAGCCGAAATCGTTGAGGAAGTAGCCGGGCACGTTGCGCGGATTGATCGGCTCGAGCACGATGTCGATGCCATGGGGCGCGAAGAACTCCGCGGCCCACGCCACAGATTTGTAGAACGCCTCGATCGCGACCCGTTCGCCACGGTTGGCGATGCCCGCCATCAAATGCAGCCGCTTGACGCCGGTGGCCCTGGCATACGGCAATGCCGTCTCCAGGCTTGCCTTGAGATCGTTGAAACGCGAGGGGAGCGCCGCAAAGCCCTTCTCGCCGGCATTCCAGTCGCCGGGCGGCAGGTTGAACAGCGCCTGGGTCAAGCCATTGCGCTTGAGCCGCTCGCCGATGGCTTCGACCGGATGCTCGTAAGGGAAGAGAAATTCGACGGCGGTGAAGCCGGCCTTTGCTGCTGCATCGAAGCGATCGAGGAACGGCACCTCGGTGAACATCATCGAGAGGTTGGCGGCGAAACGGGGCATTTGAAATCCTCTTACTTGTCGCCTGGAAGTTTGACGCCGGTGACCTGCGCGTACATCCGCGCCACCGAGGCATCATCGTCGCGCCCCATGCCGGCGGCCGATGTCATCAGGAACATCTGGAGTGCGGCGGCGGAAACCGGCACCGGGAATCTGGCACTGCGCGCCATGTCCTGGATGATGCCGAGGTCTTTCACGAAAATCTCGACCGCGCTGCGCGGCGCGTAGTCGCCGTCGAGCACGTGCGGCATACGGTTCTCGAACATCCAGGAATTGCCCGCGGACGCCGTGATCACCTCATAGACCTTGCGGATGTCGAGGCCCTGCTTGGCGGCGAACGCCATCGCTTCGCTGGCGGCGGCGATGTGGACACCAGCCAGCAGCTGGTTGATCATCTTGAATGCGGCGCCCTGCCCTGCGGCATCGCCGAGCTCGTAGAGTTTTGCCGCCATGGCATCGAGCGCCGGACGCGCCTTTGCGAATGCGGCGGAGCTACCGGAAGCAAGGATCGTCAGCTCACCTTGCGCCGCACGCTGCGCGCCGCCGGAGATCGGCGCGTCCAGATAGTGCCGCCCGGTCGCCTCCAACTGCCTGGCGAGGCGCCGTGCCACGTCGGGATCCATGGTCGCAGACGAGATGAAGACGCTATCCTTCGGCAGGGTCTCCGCGACGCCGTCCTTGCCGAACAGGATCGCCTCGGTCTGCGCGGCATTGACGACGACGCTGACAACGATATCAGCGCCCTTGGCCGCCTCGGCTGGCGTTGTCGCGCCGGCACCGCCATCCCCAACGAAGCGCGCGACCGCGTCGGCCGAGACGTCGCAGCCGGTGACGTCATGGCCGGCGCGCTTCAGCGAGGTCGCCATGCCGTACCCCATCGAGCCGAGCCCGATGACGGCGATGCGCTGATTTTGTGACGTGGAGGCGGACATGCAACTCACCCTTCAACTAGACCTTGCGAACGTTTCCCGGACGGCCACCCTTTGCAGCGGCTCGTGACCTCGAATAACACGGCTTGGCCGCGCTGCCAAAGCGTGAGACAAGCGAGCATGACGGCCATGAGAACTGAAACGAGCAATGAGACAAGGCTGCGCGAGGATATCTGCCGGTTCGGACGGTCCCTGTTCGAGCGCGGGCTGACGCCGGGCTCCTCAGGCAATATCAGCGTCCGGCTGGACGGCGGCGGCTGGCTGGTGACGCCGACCAATGCCTCGCTCGGCTTCCTCGATCCGGCCAAGCTGTCGCGGCTGGATGAGCAGGGCCGCCTGGTTTCGGGCGATGCCCCGACCAAGGAAGTTCCGCTGCACACCGCACTCTACGATACGCGCGGAAGCGCGCGCGCGATCGTGCATTTGCACTCCACGCATTCGGTCGCGCTCTCGATGCTGCCCGAGATCGACCCACGCGCCGCGCTGCCGCCAATGACGGCCTATTATCTGATGAAGTGCGGCGCCACCGCACTCGTGCCCTATTACCGCCCCGGCGATCCTGCGGTCGCCGATGCGATCAAGGGGCTAGCGGGCAAGTATTCATCCGTGCTGCTCGCCAATCACGGCCCTGTTGTCGCCGGCGACACGCTCGAAGCGGCGGTGTTTGCGACGGAGGAGCTGGAAGAGACGGCCAAGCTGTATCTGCTGCTGCGCGGGATGAATCCGAGGTATCTGTCACCTGAGCAGGTGAAGGATTTGGTGAAGGTGTTCGGGGTGGCGTTACCGGAGCATGGGCATGAGCATTGAGCCCGACTCTCACCTCGTCATTGCGAGCGTAGCGAAGCAATCCAGAGTCTTTCCGCGGACGGATTCTGGATTGCTTCGCTACGCTCGCAATGACGGGTGGGGCTACAGCCCCAGATAGGCCTTCCGCACGTCCGGATTGCCCTTGATCTCCGCCGAGGGGCCCTGCATCAGCACGCGACCGGTTTGCAGGATGTAGGCACGATCGGCAATCTCCAGACACTCCGCCATGCGCTGTTCGACGATCAGCACGGTCATGCCGGAGTCGCGGATGAGCTTCACGGCCTGAAAAATCTCGTCGACCAGCTTCGGCATGATGCCCTGCGAGGGCTCGTCCAGCATCAAGAGCCGCGGCCGCGTCATCAGCGCGCGGCCGATCGCGAGCATCTGCTGCTCACCGCCGGAGAGCGTCTCGGCGCGTTGCTCCAAGCGTTCGGAAAGACGTGGAAACAGCTTGAAGACCAGATCGAGCGGTGCCTCGCGATCAGCTTCACCGCGGTAGAGGTAGCTACCGAGGCGCAGATTGTCGCGCACCGACAATCGTGGAAACAGGCGGCGGTTCTCCGGCACATAGGCGATGCCGGCCGCGGTGATGTGGTGCTGCGCCATGCCGTTGAGCCGCTTGCCGTCGAACGTCACCGTGCCCGAGCGCGGACGCTCGGCACCGGCGATCGACTTCAGCAGGGTCGACTTGCCCGCACCGTTTGCACCGGCGACACAGACGATCTCGCCCTTGGTGACCTCGATCGAGACCGCGGAGATCGCGACCAGACCCTGATAGGCGGTCGTGACTTCATGCACTGACAGCATGACGATCTCCCAGATATGCCTTGATCACCTTGGGATCGCGGACGACCTCAGTGGGCTTGCCCTCGACCAGCACCTTGCCGAGATCGAGCACGATGGCGCGGTCGACCAGCGGCATCACGATCTCCATGACGTGCTCGACCATCAGCACGGTGATGCCGGCATCGCGCACCTTTCGCACCAGCGCCACGCCGGTCTGCGCCTCGGTCGGCGTGAGGCCGGTGAGGACTTCGTCGAGCAGCAGCAGTTTCGGTTCGGTCGCGAGCGCACGGGCGACTTCGAGGCGCCGCTTTTCGGCCGGCACGAGGTCGCTCGCGAGCACGTCGGCGCGCGCGGCAAGGCCGGTGAACTCCAGCACCTCATAGGCCTTGCGGCGTGCCACGCGCATCACGGTGTTACGCACGAGCGCACCGACGATGACGTTGTCGATAACAGTCATGGTCTCGAAGCTCTTGACCACCTGGAAGGTGCGCCCGATGCCGCGCTGGCAGCGCTCGGCGGCCGGCAGATGGGTGACGTCCTGGCCGTCGAACCAGATCGAGCCTTGCGTCGGCGGCAACACGCCGGCGATGAGATTGAACAGCGTCGACTTGCCGGCGCCGTTGGGGCCGATCAGGCCAACGATCTCGCCCCGGCCAACCGAGATCGAGACATCGCTGTTGGCGACGAGGCCGCCGAACCGCTGCCAGACGCCGCGGGTCTCAAGGAGCGCGGTCATCGCGTGGCTCCTTTCGACTTCGCGCGGGAGAGCAGGCTGACCAGCCCCTGCGGCAGGGCGAGCGATATCAGCACGATCAGCGTGCCGTAGACGATGAGATCGACGCCGCGACCGGAGCCGCCGATATAGGAGCGGGTCAGCTCCGTCATCGGGATCAGGATGGCCGCCCCTAACACGGGCCCCCAGAGGGTGCCGATGCCGCCGAGCACGGCCGGCAGCGCCATCAGCAGCGAGAACTGGAAGCCCATGACGCTTTCAGGATCGATATAGGCCAGAAACTGCGCGTAGAACGCGCCGCCGACGGCAACGAGGAACGCCGACACCGCTGCCGCCCCCATCTTCGAGTTGAACACGACCACGCCAAGGCTCTCGGCCGCTTCCGGATTGTCCTTCACCGCGCGCCACCAGAAGCCCCATTTGGAGTCTTCCAGCCACCAGGTGACGAACCAGGCGATGCAGCACAGCGCCAGCGCGAAATAGAAATATGGCAGCTTGCTGCGCATGAACTGGAATTTCAGCCAGCTGTCGCCGCGCACCTGAATGGTGATCCCCAACGCAGCCCCCGCCCATTCCCAATTCTGGAACAGGAGCAACCCGATCTCGGCGATGACGATGGTCGCGATCACGAAGTAATGGCCGCGCAGACGAAAGAAGGGGTAGCCGAGCCCCATCGCGATAGCAGCCGCGATCCCGCCGCCGGCGAGCATGCCGAACCAGGGCAACACGCCGAACTTCGTGAACAGAAGCTCGGTGGTGTAGGCGCCGATGCCGAAATAGAGCGCATGGCCCAGCGAGATCTGTCCGCAATAGCCGGACAGGATGTTCCAGCTCTGCGACAGCGCCGCATACATCAGGGTCAGGACCAGGATGTTCTGGATGTAGACGTTCTTGACGAACAGCGGCGCGGACGCGGCGATCGCAGTCAGCACGGCGGCAATGATGAGGTCACGGCGGCGCCGCGCGGCAAAATTCTTGTCCATCACATCGACCCGAACAGGCCACGCGGCCGAATGAAGACGACGAGCAAGTACACCGCATAGATGCCGACCGACTTCAGCGACGGCGGCAGCATCAGCGCCGTCACCGCTTCGACCAGGCCGACAATGATTCCGCCGGCAAAAGCGCCGAACACGCTGCCGAAGCCGCCGAGCGCCACCGTGACATAGGCAATCAGCGCAAAGGACGCGCCAACGTCGGGATAGATGTAGAAGAACACCGCCATGATCGCGCCGGCGAGACCGACAAGCGCGGCGCCAAGGCCCCAGCCGAACGCGAACACGCGGTTCTTGTCGATGCCGACAAGCGCGACCGCGCCGGGATCCTCGCGGGTGGCTTCCAACGCGCGGCCGAAATCGGTGCGGTGGATGAAGAGGTAGAGGCCGGCAAAGGCCGCGATCGAGACCAGCGCACCGACCAACTGCGGCTCCGGCAGGAAGATGCCTGCAATCGAGACGGTTTTACCGCCGATCAAGGACGGCGGAATGCTGCGATAGTCTGGCGTGAAGAACAGTTGGGCCAGTCCGCGCATGACGATGGCGAGGCCAAAAGTCGTGAAGATCTGCACCATGCCGGCGTTGGCCTTGGCCCGCATGGCGAAGCGTACGATCAGGAGATAGACGATCGCTCCGAACACGAACAGCGCGGCGGCGACCAATGGCGCCGAGAGCAAGGGGTCGATGGCGAAGTACGAGAACAGGAAGAAGGACGCGTACATCGCGATCATCAGGAACTCGCCATGGGCAAAGTTCGTGACGTCCATCAAGCCGAAGATCAGCGCAAGGCCGACGGCGATCAATCCGTAGAGCAGGCCCATCAGCAGGCCGCTCGCGAGACTTTGGACAATTGTTTCGACTGTCAGCAACTTGTCCCCCAGAGAAATCCCTCAGCCCGAGGGGCATCATCGAACACGCATCGCAAAGAACGAGCCCGCCTTCGTCTTTCGCGACGCGGGCTTCGCCTTACTCTGCAGAATCAGGATCGGGAGCCGACCGAGCTCCCGGCTCCATCCTCACTTCATCGGCCAGACAGCCTCGGCCACCGCCGCCTGCGACGGGAAGATGGTGACGAACTTGCCGCCGATATATTGCAGCAGCACCGGATCGGCGTCGTTGTTCTGGCCCATGTCGTCGAACTTGACCCGCTTCCAGGGCATGATGGTCTGCTCGCCCGGAATGTCGGTTGCGGCCATCGCGTCGCGGATCTTCTCGCCGTCGGTCGACTTGGCGCGGTTGATGGCGTCCGCGATCACGATCATCGCCATGAACTGCCGCGAGGTGTTGTCGTTGAGGTCCTTGCCCGACTTCGCCTTGAACAGATCGTTGATCTTGCCGACCATCGGCCGCTTGGCGGCGAGATCGAGCGAGAAGCTGCCGCGCGTGATCGCGCCTTCGAGCTTGTCGCCGACGGCGTCGTAAAGCGCCTTCTCGGAGAAACCGGCCGCCTGGGCCAGGATCGCGTTCGGCTTGTAGCCGAGCTCGGCCATGGTCTTGACCAGCAGGATGCCGTCCGTGGTGTAGCTCGAGGGCAGCAGCACGTCGGCATTGGCGGCCTTGAGCTGCTGGACTTCGGCGGACAAGGACGGCGAGTTGGCGCGATACTTGATGTCGGAGACGATCTTGTAGCCACGCTCGGTTGCGAGCTTGGTCTGGGCATTGGCGGAATCGGTGCCGAAGATCGTGTCTTCGTGGAACAGCGCCAGCGTATCCGCCTTGACCCCCTTCTTCTTCATCGCGTCGAGGAAATCGAACATCGCGGCCGAGAACATCTCGTCATGCGGCGAAGCGCGGAAATAATACTTCAGTCCGCGGCGATGCAGGCTGGGCGAGGAATTGTCCGCCGACAGGAACGGGATCTGGTAACGCTCGCAGATCTGGCTGACCGTGACCGCGACAGCGCTCTGATAGGAGCCGAGCACGGCGCAGACCTTTTCCTGGGTGATCAATCGCTCGGCTTCGGCCCGACCCTTTTGCGGGTCGCCCTGATGGTCGGCATACACCATGCGGATCTTGGCACCACCAAGACCGGGCAAGCCGACGCCCTTTGCCAGCGGAAGGTCGAAGTCCTGATCATTGTTGATGATGTCGATTGCGGTCTCGAACGCGCGCTGCGCATCGACACCCACCTGGGCACCGGCGCCCGACAGGGGATAGGTCGCGCCGATTACCACCTCGGAAGTCTGTGCGCGTGCGGCTAGCGGCAGCAGCGCGGCAGCGGCGGTGGCTCCGAGCAGAACGTCGCGGCGAGTGATCGTCATTGGCAAAGTCCCCTGTTATTCGCGCGTATCGAATGAAACGATTGACAAACTGCGTAAAGCCCGAAGAAGCAGCAAACGCTGCCTACTAAATCACGGCCATGTTCCTGTTCTTCAGATCCGTCACCAGCATCAAGCCGGGCGAATGCGTGATCGCGAATGGGACCTTGGCGGCGTTGATCACCGATTGCGGCGTCACGCCGCAGGCCCAGAACACCGGGATCTCGTCATCGGCGACTGGTACGGGATCACCATAGTCCGGCTTGGCAATGTCCTTGATGCCGATCAGATGCGGATGGCCGAGATGCACGGGCGCGCCGTGCACGGCGGGATAACGCGAGGTGATCTGCACCGCACGGATCGCATCGGCCGGCTTGAACGGGCGCATCGACACCACCATAGGTCCCGCGAACGGACCGGCCTCACCGCAAGCGATATTGGTGCGGTACATCGGCACGCGCACATTCTCTTCAATATGGCGGATCGGCATGCCCTCGTCGAGCAACGCCTCCTCGAACGAGAACGAGCAGCCCAGCACGAAGGTCACGAGGTCGTCGCGCCAGTAGCTGGTGACGTCAGTCGGCTCGTCGACCACTTCACCATCGCGCCAGACGCGATAGCGCGGCACGTCAGTGCGGATGTCGAGATCGGCGCCGAGCGCGGGAATGTGGGGACTGCCGACGTCGGACATGCCGATGATCGGGCACGGTTTCGGATTGAGCTGGCAGAAGCGGTGGAAAGCGCCGGCGTATTCGGCCGGCAGGATCGCCAGATTGCCCTGGACGAAGCCGGGGGCGACCCCCGCGGTCGAACCGACCTGGCCAGCGCGATAGGCGAGCCGCGCCTGGCGGCTCGGGAGCGTGTCGGGTGTTTCAGTTTGCTGCGCTGCCACCAAAACAGTCATGCGATCGACCTGCCTATAAACTCGACAAAGACAGCCAACACCAAGCGTGCTATAAAGTCTAATCTTCCTTTCTAATCAAGATCGATAAATTCTATTTATCGAACTGGAAAATCTTTCCAATGCTGGACTTCAGGTCGATCGAAACCTTCCTCTGGGTTGTGAAGCTCGGCAGCTTCCGCGGCGCCGCAGCACGGCTCAATACGACCCAGCCTGCGATCTCCCAGCGCATCGCCCAGCTCGAGCGCGAGATGGGCGTAAAGTTGCTGAATCGTGACCATCGTGTGGCCTCGCCCACCCCAAGCGGCCGCCAGATGATGGTCTATGCGGAAAAGCTGATCGGCTTGCGCGCTCAGATGATGGCCGAGATCGGCGACCGCTCGGCGATGCGCGGCGTGATGCGGCTTGGCGTCGCCGAAACCATTGTGCACACTTGGCTGCCGCGGCTGGTGAAGAGCGTCAACGAAATCTATCCGAACCTGTCGCTGGAGATCGAGGTCGACATCACGCCGAACCTCACCGCGCGCCTGCTCGCACAGGAGATCGAGCTCGCCTTCGTGGTCGGACCGCTCTCCGCTTCAGGCGTGCACAACCGCAAGCTCGCCGACTATCCGATCGGCTTTCTCGCAAGCCCCTCACTCGGGCTCGGCCACGGCCCGGTAACCCCGGCAGATATCGCGCGTTTTCCGATCATCACCTTCCCGCGCAAGACCAGGCCCTATGAAGTTGTTCGCGAGGTCTTTGACCGGCCGGAGCTGCCGCCAATCCGCCTGCATGCCTCTGCCTCGCTTGCCACCGTGATCCACATGGCGGTGGAAGGCCTCGGCATCGCCGTGATCCCCGATGCCATCGTCGAGAACGAGCTCGCTGACGGTCGGCTGCAATTGCTCGACACCGACCTCGAGATCGCACCGCTGACCTTCACAGCAAGCTGGCTCGCCTCGCCCGACGTCGTGGCGGTGCAGCGCGTCGCCGAGCTTGCATGTCAGATTGCGCAGAGCAGCCTCGCGGTTGACGCGCCCGCGCTGGCGCGTCATTGAAAAAGGCGCCGGACCAACGAGAGACTGACGCATGAGCCGAGCCGCGACCAACCTGCAAATCGATTCCGCCCGCCTCTGGGGCTCCATCCATGAGACCGCGCAGTTCGGCGGGACGGCCAAAGGCGGTGTGCGGCGGCTGACGCTCAGCAGCGAAGACAAGCAAGTGCGCGACTGGTTCCGAAAGGCTTGTGAGGGCGCGGGGCTTGAGGTGCACACCGATGCGCTCGGCTCGCAATTCGGCCTGCGCAAGGGTCGCGACATGTCGAAGCTGCCCGTCGGCATCGGCTCGCATCTCGACACCCAGCCGACCGGCGGCAAGTATGACGGCATTCTGGGAACGCTCGGCGCGCTCGAAGTGATCCGCACGCTGAACGATGCCGGCATCGAGACCGAGGCACCGATCTGCATCGTCAACTGGACCAACGAGGAGGGCTCGCGCTTCGCGCCGGCGATGATGGCCTCCGCAGCCTATGTCGGCGATTTCACCACCGACGACATCCTCTCGCGCAAGGACATCGACGGCACTACCGTCGGCCAGGCGCTCGACAGCATCGGCTATCGCGGCGACAAGCCCGTCGGCTTCCAGAAGCTCGGCTGCTTTGTCGAACTCCACATCGAGCAGGGCCCGATCCTCGAAGCCGAGGGCAAGACCATCGGCGTGGTCGATTCCGGCCAGGGCGTGCTCTGGTACGACGGCAAGATTTCCGGCTTCGAGAGCCATGCAGGCTCGACCCCGATGCCGCTGCGGCGCGACGCGCTGGCGACGCTCTCCGAGATCGTGCTGGCGATGGAGGCCATCGCGAAGAAGCACGGGCCGAACGCGGTCGGCACCATCGGCGAGGCCGTGATCGCCAACCCCTCGCGCAACGTCATTCCCGGCGAGATCGCATTCACCATGGATTGTCGCAGCGCCGATGGCGCGATCATGGATGCGCTCGATCGCGATCTGCGCGGCGCGATTGCCGAGATCGCCGCGCGTCGCAAGGTCGATGTGAAAATTGACCTCGTCTGGCGCAAGCCGCCGACACATTTCGATCCCAAGCTGATCGCCGCCGTCGAGAATGCGGCCAAGACGCTCGGCTATTCCTCGCGCCGCATCACCTCCGGCGCTGGCCACGATGCCTGCAACCTCAACACAATCATACCAGCCGCCATGGTGTTCGTGCCCTGCAAGGACGGCATCAGCCACAACGAGCTGGAAGACGCGACGCAACCCGACTGCGCCGCGGGCACCAACGTGCTGATGCACACCGTGCTGGCCATCGCCGGCCTCGCGTCCTGATCGGAGACAGACATGCGCGGAGTTTTCGTCGACGCCAATGAGGCGCTTGCCGTGATCATGGAGCGGCTGGAGAAGCCCGGCGACCCCAAGGTGTGGATCCACAGGGATCCCGATATCACGCCCGAGCAATATCCTGAGATCCTCGACGGCGCCGAGATCGCCATCGTCGATCATACGGCGCTACCGACCGAAGTCGCGAAGAAGTGCACGGGCCTCAAGCACGTCGTGTTCCTCGGCACCGGCGCACGCAGCTACATGAACCCGGAGGAGCTCGCCGAGCTCGGCATCTCCGTGCATCTGATCAAGGGCTATGGCGACACGGCGGTGGCGGAGTCAGCAATCGCGCTGATGTGGTCCTCGGCCCGCGTCATCGCCATGATGGACCGCGAGATGCGCGCCGGAAACTGGTTGCGCGAAGACGGCATGCAGCTCACCGGCAAGACGCTGGGCTTGATCGGCTTCGGCGGCATCGCCGCCGAGGTCGCGCGCATCGCATTTGGCAGCGGCATGAAGGTGATTGCCTGGAACCGCTCACCAAAGAGCCATCCGGGGGTCGAGTTCACCGATCTCGACACGCTGCTGGCGCGGAGCGACGTCGTGTCGCTGCATCTGCTGCTCAATGACGAGACGCGCGGCATGATCACGCGGGAGACAATCGCGAAGATGAAGCCGGGCGTTATCTTCGTGAACACCGCCCGCGCCGCCATCGTCGACGAGCAAGCGATGATCGACGCGCTGAAATCGGGCCATATCCGTCACGCCGGCCTCGACGTCTTCAACATCGAGCCGCTGCCGGCGGACCATCCGCTGACCAAGATTCCAAACGTGACGCTGTCGGCGCATTCTGCTTTCCGCACGCCCGAAGCCAGCGAGAACCTGATTGAGGCGGCGTGGGTTCACTGCCGCCGGATCGTGAATTCGTAACCCACCACTGACTATTTCCGCGGAGACAGAAGAGGTGGGTTACGGCTTCGCCTAACCCACCCTACGCGCCCCGCCAGATCGTAAGAGGACAAGAGCAACAACAATGGCCGACACTCGCACCATCAAGGCAGAGCCGCTCACCAACGCCATCCGCGCCATCGTCAAGGCGGGTGGCTCCTCGGACCGCGAGGCAGAGCTCGTGTCCACCAACCTCGTCGAGGCTAATCTTAGGGGACATGACTCCCACGGCGTCGGCATGATCCCGCGCTATGTCCAGAGCGTCGTCAATGGCGGCCTTGCCGTGAACGCGCACGTCAAGACCGTACTCGACACCGGTCCCCTTCTGACCCTCGACGGCCTCACCGGCTACGGCCAGGTCATCGGCTATGAAGCGATGGAGCTGGCGGCCGAGCGCGCCAAGAAGAACGGTGTGTGTCTCGTCGGCCTCTCCAACGCACACCACATCGGCCGCATCGGCCACTGGGCCGAGCAGTGCATCGACCACGGCCTGGTCTCGATCCACTTCGTCAACGTGATCTCGCGCCCGATCGTTGCGCCCTGGGGCGGCAGCGACGCGCGCCACGGCACCAACCCGTTCTGCGTCGGCATCCCGCGCCGGGGCAAGGACCCGATCGTGCTCGACTTCGCCACCAGCCGGATCGCGCAGGGCAAGACCCGCGTCGCCCACAACAAGGGCGTCGAGCTTGAGCCCGGCACCATCATAGACAATGAAGGCAAGCCGACCGTCAACCCGCGCTACACCGTGATCCCGCCATACGGCGCCATCCTGCCGTTCGGCGAGCACAAGGGCTCGGGGCTCGCGCTGGTGTGCGAAATCCTCGGCGGCGCCCTTTCCGGCGGACAGGTCGTCAAGGGTCCGTCCGACGGCAAGTACAACGTCCTCAACGGCATGCTGTCGATCGTCATCGATCCGGGCAAGCTCGGCACCGGCGAGAACCTCGCGAGCGAAGTCGAGAGTTTTGTGGCCTGGCACACCGGCTCGCCGCCCGGCCCCGGCGTCGAGAAAGTGAAGATCGCCGGCGAGCCCGAACGCGAGACCAAGAAGAAGCGGCTCGCTGAAGGCATTCAAGTCGACCCGACCACTTGGCAGGAGATTCTGGAGGCCGGGAAGAAGTTCGGGATGGATCCGGGGGCGATCGAGACAATCGCAGGCTGATGGGCTACAGCATCACCGCGTCGTCCCCTTAAGCTGGGACGGCGCCGGGTGTGTGTTAGCGTCGCTTAGTCCACCATATCCGCAACCGCCTTGCCGCAGGCCGTGGTGTCCGCATTGCCGCCGAGATCCTTCGTCCGCAGCGTGCGCTCGGCGAGCGTACGCTCGATCGCCTCGACGATCGACTTGCCGGCTTCCTTCTCGCCGAGATGCTCGAGCATCATCGCGCCCGACCAGATCATGCCGATCGGATTGGCGATGCCCTGCCCCGCAATGTCGGGCGCCGAGCCGTGCACAGGCTCGAACACGGAGGGGAAATCGCCCTCGGGATTGATGTTGCCTGACGGTGCGATGCCGATGGTGCCGGTGCAGGCCGGGCCGAGATCGGAGAGGATGTCACCGAACAGGTTGGAGCCGACCACGACGTCGAACCAGTCGGGATGCAGCACGAAGTTCGCGGTGAGAATGTCGATGTGGTACTTGTCCCACTTCACGCCCGGGAACTTCTTGGCCATCGCCTCCACGCGCTCGTCCCAATAGGGCATGGTGATGGAGATGCCGTTCGACTTGGTCGCCGAGGTCAGATGCTTCTTCGGCCGCGACTGCGCTAGCTCGAAGGCGAACTTCAGGATGCGGTCGACGCCGGTGCGGGTCATCACCGTCTGCTGCGTGACGAACTCGCGGTCGGTATCGGGGAACATGCGGCCGCCGACGGAGGAATATTCACCTTCGGTGTTTTCGCGCACCACCCAGAAATCGATATCGCCGGGCTTGCGGTTCGCCAACGGCGACGGCACGCCGGGCATCAGACGCACGGGGCGGAGGTTCACATACTGATCAAACTCGCGGCGAAATTTGATCAGCGAGCCCCACAGCGACACGTGATCCGGAATTTTTGCCGGCCAGCCGACGGCACCGAAATAGATCGCGTCGTGCTTGCCGATCTTGTCCTTCCAGTCATCAGGCATCATCTGGCCGTGCTTCTCGTAATAGTCCCAGGACGAGAAGTCGAAATGGTCGAAATGCAGGGAGATCCCGTGCTTCTTCGCGGCTGCCTCCATCACCCGCAGGCCTTCCGGCATCACTTCCTTGCCGATGCCGTCGCCGGGAATGACTGCGATCCGGTATTGTTTCTTGCTCATCGAGAACGTCCCTGGTTGGTCCGGCAGCCGCCGTCTTTTTGACCGCACTGCAATGGACCAAACTCACCGGCAGTGCAACGCTGCACTGCAATGTTGACCGTGGCGCGGCCGACCGCCTACTGATTTCATCCTGGTTCCTCACCCGCGAGTACTTCACATGGATCTGCATCTGCGTGGCAAGCGCGTCCTGATCACAGGCGCGTCCAAGGGCATTGGCGCAGCCGCCGCCGAGGCGTTCGCCGAGGAAGGCGCGAACCTCCTGCTGGCTGCCCGCAGCGGCGATCAGCTCAAGGCGCTGGCCGACCGCCTGCGTTCAGCGCATCAGATCGATGCCGCGACGAGTGTCGTGGATCTGCGCAAGGCCGAGGACCTCGCGCGGCTCGCCAGGGAAGCCGCCGATATCGACGTGCTCGTCAACAATGCCGGCGATATCCCTGGCGGCTCGATCGACAAGATCGACGAGGCCACTTGGCGCCACGCCTGGGATTTGAAGGTGTTCGGCTATATCAACCTGACGCGGCAGGTCTACGCGCAGATGAAGGCCAAGGGCGGTGGCGTCATCGTCAACGACATCGGTGCTGCCGGCGAGAAGTTCGACGCAAATTACATCTGCGGCAGCGCCGGCAATGCCGCGCTGATGGCCTTCACCCGCGCGCTCGGCGGCAAGAGCCTCGCCGATAATATCCGCGTGGTCGGCATCAATCCTGGCCCCGTCGGCACCGACCGTCACGTCACGCTGCTGAAGACGCGGGCGCAGCACCAGTTCGGCGACGAGAACCGTTACAAGGAATTCCAGAAAGGCCTGCCGCTCGGCCGCCCCGCGCATGCGCGCGAGATCGGCGACCTCATGGCGTTCCTGGCGTCGGACCGTGCGGGCTATACGTCCGGCGTGATCTACACGGTGGACGGCGGTATCAGCGCCGGTTGGGGTTAAGTCTGTTTCCGTCGTTGCGAGCGAAGAGTAAGTCAGGAGTAGAATAGTTGTCTCAAGAGTTGATCCGCGAAACCGCCTGTGCTGTCGTCGACAAGCTGCGCTCCGGCGACGTCTCTCCACTCGAACTGCTTGAAGTGGTGGAGCAGCGCGTCAAGGAGGTCGACGGCAAAGTCAACGCACTGCCGACGCTATGCTTCGACCGCGCGCGGACGCACGCGAAGGCGCTGATGCAGAAGCCCGCCGGCGCACGCGGGCTGCTCGCAGGCCTGCCGGTGCCGATCAAGGATCTCACCGATGTCGCGGGCGTGCTGAACACCCAGGGCTCGCTGATCTTCAAAGACAACGTTCCCGCCACGTCCGACCTCATGGTCGAGAACCTCGAAGCCAATGGCGCGGTCGTCTACGCCAAGTCCAACACGCCGGAATTCGGCGCCGGTGCCAACACCTTCAACGAAGTGTTCGGCGCGACACTCAATCCTTGGGACACATCGAAGTCAGCGGCTGGCTCCTCCGGAGGCGCCGCGGCCGCACTTGCGACCGGCATGGCCTGGCTCGCGCAGGGCTCCGACATGGGCGGCTCGTTGCGCAGCCCCGCGGCCTTCTGCGGCGTCGTCGGCATGCGGCCGAGCATCGGCCGCGTCGCGCATACGCCTAAATCAAGCATTGATCGCAATCTCGGCGTCGTCGGCCCGATGGCCCGCAATGTCGAGGATCTCGCATTGCTGTTGGATGCCATGAGCGGCGATTATGCGGATGATCCGCTGTCGCTGCCGGCGCCCGCGACCTCGTTCCTATCCGCGGCAAAATCAGGCAAGAGGCCAAAGCGCATCGCCTATTCGCCCAATCTCGGCATCACACCTGTCGATCCCGAAGTGAAGGCAATCACGCGCAAGGCCGCCGAGCGCTTTGCCGAGGCCGGCGCCATCGTCGAGGAGGCGCATCCGGACTGGCGCGAGGCGCATGAATGCTTCCACGTGCTGCGCGCCTTCGACTTCGCGATCACCAAGGCCAATCTGCTGCGCACCAAGCGCGACCTGCTCAAGCCCGAGGTGATCTGGAACATCGAAGAGGGCCTCAAGCTCACCGTCGACCAGCTCGCGCGTGCCGAAGCGCAGCGCGTCGGCATGACCGCGCGCGCGATCGAGTTCTTCGAGACCTATGATCTGCTGCTAACGCCGACCACGATCGTGCCCCCCTTCCCGATCGAGCACCGCTATGTCGCGGAATGTGCGGGCAAGACATTCGAGAACTACGTCGAATGGCTCGGCATCGTCTACGCCATCACGCTCGCCTGCTGCCCGTCGCTGTCCCTGCCCTGCGGCTTCACCGCCTCGGGCCTGCCGGTCGGCGTGCAGGTGGTCGGCGCACCGCGCGCGGATGCACAGGTGATCGCGGGCGCGAGGGTGCTGGAGGATATTCTGGGGCTCCGCGGACAGACGCCGATTGACCCCAGGGTGAAGAAGTAACGGCTCCTGTGCCCCGGACGCAGCGCCTCTTCGGCGAATGCGCTGCAGAGCCGGGGCCCATCTCTCCGGGACCTCCCGCGCAACTTCTGGGTCCCGGCTCTGCGGCGCAGCACTTACGCGCTGCACCTTGTCCGGGACACAAACCTCACCTTCCGCTCGTGGCCTCCAGGCTCCGGCTGTAGCGCGACATCGCGAAGCAGAAGACGAAATAAATTGCGGCAACGAAGATATAGACCTCGACCGAAAACTGCTGCCAGGCCGGATCGATGATCGCGGTCTTGGCCGTGGTGAGCAGGTCGAAGATGCCGATGATCAGCACCAGGCTGGTGTCCTTGAAGAAGGCGATGAAGGTGTTGACCAGCGGCGGGATGACGTGGCGGATCGCCTGCGGCAGCACGATCAGCCGGTGCTTGCGCCAATAGGACAGCCCCAGCGCGTCGGCGGCCTCGTATTGGCCGCGCGGTACGGCCTGAAGACCGCCGCGGATCACTTCGGCCAAATAAGCACCGGCGAACAGGATGATCGCGATCTGCGCGCGTAGCAGCTTGTCGATGTTGAATCCGCTGGGCATGAACAGCGGAAACATCACGCTCGCCATGAACAGCAGGCTGACCAGCGGCACGCCGCGGATCAGCTCGACATAGAGCACGCTCAACGAACGGATCGCCGGCAGCTTCGAGCGTCGGCCGAGCGCCACCAAAATGCCGAGCGGAAAACCGAACGCCAATCCGAACGTGGCCAGGATCAGCGTCACCGGCAATCCGCCCCAGCGGTCCTGTGAAACGAAGGACAGCCCGAACACACCGCCCCACATCAGCGCGCTGATCAGCGCCAGCGCACCAATCCAGAGCAAGGCGAGCTCGCGCCGCCATAGCGCACGGCGGGTGGACAGATAGTACAGCGCAATGAACAGCGCGACCGACAGTGCCGGCCGCCACTGCTCGTCGAACGGGTAAGTGCCGAACAGGATGAAGCGGTACTTTTCAGGAATGATCGCCCAGCAGGCACCTAGGCCGCGCACCGCCTTGCAGGCGCTGGAATCATTGGCCGGCGTGAGCCAGACCGCGTTGGCAATGCCCCATTGCACGAAGCTGATTACGCCTTTCGCCAGCACCGCCAGCAGGACGACTGTAAGGATGCTGTTGGGGATCGAGGAGAACAGATTGGTGCGCAGCCAGCGCAGCACCGGGTTGCCGATTTGCGGACGGCGGGCAGCGCGCGGCAGGTCGGGCATGTCGGTGATCGCGGTCATGCTCACCGCTCCGCCAGCGCGATGCGCGAATTGTACCAGTTCATGAAGAAGCTGATGCCAAGGCTGATCGTGAGGAAGACCGCCATGATCAGCGAAATCGCCTCGATCGCCTGCCCGGTCTGGTTCAACGTGGTGTTGGCGACCGAGACCACGTCCTGGTAGCCGATCGCGACCGCGAGCGAGGAATTCTTGGTCAAATTGAGATACTGGCTCGTCATCGGCGGCACGATCACGCGCAGCGCCTGTGGCAGGATGATCTGCCGCAGCATGAAGCTGCGGCGCAGGCCCAGCGCACTGGCCGCATCCCACTGGCCGCGCGGCACCGACTGGATGCCGCTGCGCACGATCTCGGCGATGAAGGCCGAGGTGTAGGTCACGAGCGCAATCAGCAGCGCGAAATATTCCGGCGCGAGCGTCAGCCCTCCGACGAAGTTGAAGCCACGCAGCTGCGGCCATTCGATGGTCCAGGATACGCCGAGCAACAGCGACACCGCCGCCGGAAGCACGACAATCAAACCAAGCGCAAACGGCCAGGCCGGCCGCGGCTTGCCATCACGCATCTGCTGCGCCACCAGCCAACGCTGAATGAGATAGAACGCGACGCAGCCAAGAGCGGCCGTGCCGAGCACCCAAAGCTGCGGCGAGCCGAGCGGAATGGCCGGCAGGATGAGGCCACGATTGGAGAGGAACACCCCCTCGACCGGTCGCCACGCAGCCCGCGCGGCCGGCAGCGCCTGCATCAGCACGTACCAGAACAGCAATTGAAGCAGCAGCGGGACGTCGCGCAGGACTTCGACATAGACGGCGGCAAGCCGCGACAGCAGCCAATTCGCCGACAGCCGCGAGATGCCGATCAGCGTGCCCATGATGGTGGCCAGCATGATGCCGATCACGGCAACGCGCAGCGTATTGGCGATGCCGACGACGAAAGCCCAGAGGTAGCTATCTCCAGGATTGTAGGCGAGCAGGCTGTCGGCGATCGGCATGCCGGCCTCTCGGCCGAGAAAGGCAAAGCCGGTGGTGATGCGGCGGGCCGAGAGGTTGGTGACGGTGTTGGACCACAGGAAGACCACGACCGCGACGGCGATGCCGACCACCAGCACCTGCCAGAACAGGCCCTTCAATTCGTTCGGTCCGAGCGCGCCGAAAAGGCTGCGGCTCGGCGGCGGCCTGGGATCATCCGAGGTCACGGCACAAAAATCCTTCCTGAAACAGCGATTTCCGGCGGCGCGCGTCAACTGTTGCACCAATCCAAGAACCGTGCAACAAATGTTTCATGGCCGTATCAGCGAAATCCTCGCCGTTGAGCGAACTGCGCATTGCATTGCCATCGCTCCCCCTGCGCTTGCAGGAGGTCGGGCGTTTTGTCGCAGCCAACGACTACGACGCCACGACGCGCTCGATGCGCGATCTCGCCGCGGAAGCCGGCGCCGACCCTGCCGCGTTCACACGGCTTGCCAAAGCCATCGGCTATTCCGGCTGGGATGAATTGCGCGCCGCGCTGACCGAGGCACGACGCCCGTCGCAGACCTCACCGTTCTCCGGCCGCGCCAAGAACCGACGTCACGGTCCAAACGCCGATGTTGCGCTTATCACCGACAAGCTCGAGGCTGAGGCTGCGGGCCTGCCGCGCATCTCGGCGCAAACGATCGCGGAGGCAGCCCGCGCGCTGCACGAGGCCAAGCGGATCTGGATCACGGGCTATCGCAGCTGCCGGAGCGTCGCGGAATTGCTGAACTACGAGCTGCGGCTGTTCCGGCCCGAGCAGGTGCAGATCGTCGGCAGCTCCGGCCCTGACGATCTCGATCTCGGCGCGTTCCGCCCGGGCGAGGCCGTGATCGTGATCGGCTTCATGCCCTATACAAATGCGAGCGTCCGCGTCGCCCAGGCCGCTTATCGCGCCGGCGCGACGCTGATCGCGATCGCGGATAGCGTCGCCGCACCGATGGCCGAGGGCGCCGACCACGTCCTGCTGTTCGAAGCGGCGTCCTCGCCGGGCTTCTTCCCGAGTCTGACCGGCGCGCTCGCGATCGCCCAGTCGCTGGCCGCGGTGACGTTCTCGCTCGGCGGCGCGGCTGCCAAGAAGCGCCTTCAGGATACCGAGGCCCGGCTCGCCGCAGCCTCCACCTACGTCTCGGAGAAAGGTTGACCCATGAGCACCCGCACCAGCCGCGTGCTACATCGCTCGTTGCGTGAGACGCCACCGAAGGCAATCGGCGGCGAGGGTGTCTATCTCTTTGCCGAGGACGGCCGCCGCGTGATCGACGCCTCCGGCGGCGCAGCCGTCTCCTGCCTCGGGCACCAGCATCCGCGCGTGATCGCGGCGATGGCGAAGCAGGCCTCGACGCTCGCCTATGCCCACACCGCTTTCTTCTCCTCCGAGCCGGCGGAGCGGCTTGCCGAAACGCTGGTCGGGCACGAGCCCGGCGGCCTCGCCTATGCCTATTTCGTCAGCGGCGGATCGGAGGCAATCGAGGCCAGCATCAAGCTCGCGCGACAATATTTCATCGAGCGCGGCGAGCCGCAGCGACAGCATTTCATTGCACGGCGGCAGAGCTATCACGGCAACACGCTCGGCGCGCTCGCTGCGGGCGGCAATGCCTGGCGGCGCGCGCCCTACGCTCCGCTGCTCTCGGCGGCCTTTAGCCATGTGACGCCGGCTTTCGCCTATCACGAGAAGCACGACGGTGAATCCGATACGCAATTCGTGGCACGTCTCGCCGGCGAACTCGAAGCCGAGTTTCAGCGGCTCGGTCCGAATACGGTCGCGGCATTCCTCGCCGAGCCGGTCGTCGGCGCCACTGCCGGCGCAGTCACTGCGCCGGACGGCTACTTCAAGGCCGTGCGCGAGATCTGCGACCGGCATGGCGCACTCCTCATCCTCGACGAGGTCATGAGCGGCATGGGCCGCACCGGCACCACGCACGCCTGGGAGCAGGAAGGCATCGCGCCCGATATCCAGGCCATCGCAAAGGGTCTCGGCGGCGGCTACCAGCCGATCGGTGCGATGCTCGCCAGCGGCAAGATCATCGACACGATTCGCTCAGGCTCCGGCGCGTTCCAGCACGGCCACACTTATCTCGCACACCCCCTCGCCTGCGCGGCGGCGCTCGCGGTGCAGGACGTGATCCGGGAGGACAATCTGCTCGAGCAAATCAAGCTGCGCGGCAAGCAGCTCGAGCAGCGGCTGGTCGAGCGCTTCGGCAATCACCGACATGTCGGCGACATCAGGGGCCGAGGGCTGTTCTGGGCGATCGAGCTCGTCGCCGATCGCGCCAGCCGTGCTTCGTTCGATCCGGCGCTCAAACTCAATCAAAAGATCAAGGCGGAAGCCTTCGCCAACGGGCTCGGCTGCTATCCCGGCGGCGGCACCGTGGATGGCGTCCGCGGCGACCACGTGCTGCTGGCGCCACCCTATATCGTCTCCGCGGACGAGATCGATCAGATCGTCGACAAGCTCGGCACGGCCGTCGACAACGTGTTGCGTAGTTTCAATCACTGAGGGGAGAGTAGCATGACGAGGACAATGGTTATCGCAGCGGGCGTGCTCGCGGCGTCGGCGGTGGTCGCGCAAGCCGCGACGCTCGACACGGTCAAGAGCCGCGGCACGCTGGTGTGCGGCGTCAGTGCCGGCTTTGCCGGCTTCTCTGCGCCGGACTCGCAGGGCAATTACAAGGGCCTCGACGTCGACTATTGCCGCGCGCTCGCGGCCGGCGTGTTAGGGGATCCCAACAAGGTGCGCTACGTCTCGCTGACGGCGCAAAACCGATTCACGGCGCTTCAGTCGGGCGAGATCGATGTGCTCTACCGCAACTCGACCCAGACATATTTGCGCGGCGTCACGCTGGGGCTGCGGCAGGGTCCGATCAACTTCTACGACGGCCAGGGCTTTGTCGTGAAGAAGGACCTCGGCGTGAAGGAGCTGAAGGATCTCAAGGGAGCCACCGTTTGCGTGGCGCAGGGCACCACGCATGAAGTCACGCTCGGCGATTACGGCCGCGCCAACGGCATCGATTGGAGGCCGCTGGTATTCGACCGCGTCGACACCATGTACCAGACCTTCTTCGGCGGCCGCTGCGATGCCATGACCCAGGACGCCTCTGCGCTCGCGGGCGCCGTGACGACCGCGGCACCGAACCCGGCCGATTACGTCGTGCTGCCGCAGACCATCAGCAAGGAGCCGCTCGGCCCCTTCACCCGCAACGGCGACGAAATCTGGAGCGACATCATCACCTGGCTGCATTACGGCCTGATCGAGGCCGAGGAGCTCGGCGTCACCCAGGCCAATGTCGACGAGATGACGAAGTCGCAGACGCCGGCGATCCAGCGCCTGTTAGGTGCCTCCGGCGATCTCGGCTCGCGGCTTGGGCTCGACAACAAATGGCTGGTGACGGCTCTCAAGGCCACCGGCAATTACGGCGAGATCTTTGAGCGCAATGTCGGCAAGGCAAGCCCGCTCAAGCTCGAGCGCGGCCTCAACGGCCTCTGGAGCAAGGGCGGCTTGATGTACGCGGTGCCGTTCAAGTAAACGTCTCCCGTGTCCCGGACGCGCTGCGGCGTGCAACGCCGCTGCGCTGAGCCGGGACCCAGGAAGCCACGGCTTCTGGCGCTCCAAAAGAATGGGCCCCGGCTCAGCAGCGCATCACTTCGTGCTGCGCTGCGTCCGGGGCACGAGACTAGGTAGTTACCTTCAATGACGACACCCCCTCGCATCGCCCTGATCCACGCCCTCAAGCATTCCATCGCCCCGATCGAGGCGGCTTTCGCGGCGGCGTGGCCCGACGCGCGGCTGATGAACCTGCTCGACGACAGCCTCTCGGCCGATCTCTCCCGCGACTGTCTCTTATACACATCTAGATGTGTATAAGAGACAGAGACTAGGTAGTTACCTTCAATGACGACACCCCCTCGCATCGCCCTGATCCACGCCCTCAAGCATTCCATCGCCCCGATCGAGGCGGCTTTCGCGGCGGCGTGGCCCGACGCGCGGCTGATGAACCTGCTCGACGACAGCCTCTCGGCCGATCTCTCCCGCGACGGGCGGATCACCGAGGCGATGACCGGGCGCTTCCTGAGTCTAGCCAGCTATGCACGCGCCACCGGCGCCGACGGCATCCTCTTCACCTGCTCGGCCTTCGGCCCCTGCATCGAGGCGGTGCAGCGCGCGCTGTCACCTCTTCCCGTGCTGAAGCCGAACGAGGCGATGATCGAGCGCGCGGTGACGATGGGCAAGAAGATCGGCCTGCTCTCCACCTTCCCGCCGACGCTGGTCTCGATGCCGCCGGAGTTTCCGGCCTCCGTCCAGATCGTGCCGAAACTTGCAGAAGGTGCGCTGGCCGCACTCGACCGCGGCGATCGGGCCACGCATGACCGCCTGATTGTCGAAGCGTCAAAGGATTTGCGCAACTGCGACGTCATCGCGCTGGCCCAATTCAGCATCGCAGCGACGGCGCCGATGGTCGCGGAGGCCACCGGCCGCCCCGTTGTGACGACACCGGACAGCGCGGTTGAAAAACTGATGGGGCTGCTGAAACCGAAAGCCTAGGCTCCGACCTTTTTCTGCCGCCGCGCGTCCTTGATCGCGACCGCGAGCGCGGCCTTGGTCTCGTTCACGAAATCCTCAACCAGTTCCTCGCGTGTGGCATGTGCGGCCTCGCCGGTGAACAGGCCCTGCTCGGCGAGCATCACCACGCCGTGCAGCGCCGCCCAGATCTTGAGGGCCTGACGCTCGCGCAAATAGCCGACCGCAGGCGCCTCCAGCGCTTCGATCACGAGCGCAAACGTCTCCCGGGTGGCCTCGTGCAGCTCGCTGCCCTTGGCGGCGCACGAGACGGTGCGGGACGCGAACATCAGACGGTAGACACCATTGCGACGGAGACCGAAGTCGAGGGTGGCCTGCGCCAGCCGAGACAATTTCGATTGCCTTGAGGGCTTCGTCATGGTTTCGCGCAGCATCGCGCTGAACTGCCGAAACGCCTCTGCCGTCACCGCCGTCAGCAAGGCCTCGCGGTCAGCAAAATGGCGGTAGGGCGCCGGTTGCGAGACGCCAAGCTGTCTTGCCAGCGCCTTGATGCTGATCGCCTCTGCCCCGCCCTGCTCCGCATCGCGCAGCGCGGCCTTGATCAGGGCGTCTCGGAGATCGCCATGGTGGTAGGTGTTCCCGGGTTTACGGGCGAGATGTGACCGCATGCTACCGCGAAGCCTATAAGTTTGCGCTTGACAGGGGAAGCCTGTCGCGAATGTAATAGCATATAACTTAGAACAAGCGGCAAATGCCGCAGACAATATTGACAAGAGGAACGCGCCGCCCTTCGGGCCACGCGCATACGACCGAGGGAGCCGCAATGGCCAAACGACTGAGAGTTCACGTCGATCCCGACAAGTGCCAGGGACACGCACGCTGCAAGGCGCTGGCCCCGGAGCTGTTCGAGCTCGACGAATACGGCAATGCCCACGAGGCCGGAGACGGCACGGTTCCGTCGGGACTCGAAGACAAGGCCTGGCTTGCCAAATCCAATTGCCCGGAAATCGCGATCGATGTGATCGAAGAGTAGCGCGGCCCTGCCCGCGCAGCGCCTTGCGTGCCTTCAGCGAACACGAGCCCCAAGGAAATTCAAGGGATATTCGAGGGATTTTTTGCCATGTCCGACGTCAGCCAGCCCGCCGCCGCTCATCCGCCCGTGATCGACTGGGTCAACGACTTCGACCATACCGATCCGCAATGGACTGAGGATCCCTTCCCGATCTGGGAGGAGCTGCGCGCTGCGAGCCCGGTCGTGCACACCGAGCGCTTTCTCGGCTGCTACATGCCGACGACCTATGAGGCCGTGCGCGAGATCGCCAACGACACCGAGCATTTTTCCTCGCGCCGAATCATCGTCCGCGACGTCCGGCCCGAGGTCGCCAGAAACGCGGCCCCGCCGATCACGTCCGACCCGCCCGTGCACAAGCCGGCCAAGCAATTGTTGCTGCCGCCCTTCACGCCGGATGCGATGAAGAAGCTCGAACCGCGGATGCGCGCGATCTGCAACGAGCTGATCGACGGCTTCATCGCCGACGGCAAGGTCGACGCGGCCGCGCGCTACGCCAAATACATCCCGGTTCGGGCGATCGCGCACATGCTCGGCATTCCCGAGAGCGACAGCGATCTCTTCATCAACTGGATCCACATGATCCTGGAGCTCGGCATCAAGGACGAGACCAAGCTGCTCCAGGCGGTGCAGGAGATGAGCGCCTATTTCCGGGACCATATCGAGAAGCGCAAGACGAAACCGACTGACGACCTCATCTCCTATCTGATGAATGCCAGGGACAAGGACTGTCTCTTATACACATCTAGATGTGTATAAGAGACAGATATCGAGAAGCGCAAGACGAAACCGACTGACGACCTCATCTCCTATCTGATGAATGCCAGGGACAAGGAAGGCCAGCCGCTGGAAGAGTCGCACGTGCTGGGCTCGCTGCGGCTGCTCCTGATCGCCGGCATCGACACCACCTGGAGCGCGATCGGCTCCTCGCTCTGGCATCTGGCCCGGACGCCCGCCGACCGCGAGCGCCTGATCGCCGAGCCGGGTCTGATCCCCAACGCGGTCGAGGAGCTGCTGCGGGCTTATTCGCCGGTGACGATGGCGCGCGAGGTGGTCAAGGAGACCACGATTTCGGGTTGCCCGGTCAAGGCGGGCAACATGGTGCTGCTGTCCTTCCCGGCTGCGAACCGCGATCCAAAAATGTTTCCGGACGCCGACAAGGTCGTGATCGACCGACGGGAGAACCGCCATGCCGCCTTCGGTCTCGGCATCCACCGCTGCGTCGGTTCCAATCTGGCGCGAATGGAGATGCAGGTAGCTCTCGAGGAATGGCTGAAGCGGATTCCGGACTTCCGGCTCGATCCTGCCGGGACCGTGACCTGGTCGCAGGGCACGGTGCGGGGACCCCGCCAGTTGCCATTTCTGCTGGGAAAGGCGATGTAGGCACCCAGACATGAATTTCTGGGAGGCCGGACGTGACAGAGCAGGCAATTAAACCGGCCTCCGACCATTTCGACATCGCCGACGCCGAGCGGCGAATCAAGGCGATCTTCATCGGCTCCGTCGGCAACCTCGTCGAATGGTATGACTTTTACGCGTATACGGCGTTCGCGCTGTATTTCGCGCCGGCCTTCTTCCCGGGCAACGACCCCGTGGTGCAGCAATTGAATGCCGCCGTGATCTTTGCGGCGACCTTCCTGATGCGCCCGCTGGGCGGCTGGTTCTTCGGCTACCTCGCCGACCACTACGGCCGGCGCATCTCGCTGACACTGTCGGTCGTGTTCATGTGCTTCGGCTCGCTGATCATCGCGCTGACGCCGACCTATGCCACGATCGGCTTTGCCGCGCCGGTGATCCTGGCGCTCGCTCGCGTCATCGAGGGCCTGAGCTTGGGTGGCGAATATGGTGCCAGCGCCACCTACCTGAGCGAGGTCGCCGATCCCAAGCATCGCGGCTTCTACTCGAGCTTCCAGTACGTCACGCTGATCGGTGGCCAGCTGACCGCGATCATCGTGCTGCTGCTCCTGCAAAAGGTCTTCCTCACGCCCGACGAACTGAAGGCCTGGGGCTGGCGTATTCCGTTTGCGATCGGCGCGGCGCTCGCGATCTTTGCCGCGGTGATGCGGCGCAATCTGCACGAGACCGAAGCCTTCGAGGAGGCCAAGAAGGTGGTGAAGCCGACCGGTTCGATCACGAACCTGCTGAAATATCCGCGTGAGCTTCTGCTGGTGGTCGGCCTCACTGCCGGCGGCACCGCGGCGTTCTACACCTTCACCACCTATATGCAGACTTTCGTCAAGCTTTCGGTCGGGCTGACCGAGGACCAGACCACCTTCGTCATCTTCGGCACGCTGATCTTCGCGACCATCCTGCAGCCGATCTACGGCGCGATCTCCGACAAGATCGGCCGCAAGCCGCTTCTGATCTTCTTCGGTGTCGCCGGCACGCTCGCGACCGTGCCGCTGCTGATGACGCTGAAGGAGACCAAGTCGCCATTCGTGGCCTTCGTTCTGATCTGCTGCGCGTGGCTGTTCGTCGCCGGCTACACCTCGATCAACGCGGTGGTGAAGGCCGAGCTGTTTCCGACCAACGTCCGCGCCCTCGGCGTCGGCCTGCCCTATGCGATCACGGTCTCGATCTTCGGCGGCACCGCGCCGGCGATCGCGCTTTATTTCAAGACCATCGGGCACGAGCAGTGGTTCTACTACTATCTCGCCAGCATCATCTTCCTGTCGCTGATCATCTACTCCACCATGCGCGACACCAAGCATGAATCCGCGATGCACCGCCACCAGTAGCTCATTCGCGAGCAGCCTATGGCCGACGAAACGCCATCCGACAGCAAGCTGACCCGCACCAAGGAGAAATGGGCGCGCGAGGGCCGATTCCTCACCGGCAAGATCACGCGGCCTGAGGACCAACGGCTGCCGCCCGGACAGCATCTCACCAAGGACTGGCCGGTGCTCGATCTCGGCGTCTTGCCGCCGGTGTCGCGGGACCGCTGGCGGCTCGACGTCTACGGCGCGATCGAGAATCCCATCTTCTGGACCTACGCCGAGTTCGCCGCGCAGAAGCAGGACCAGTTCACCTCCGACATTCATTGCGTGACGACATGGTCGCGCTACGACAATCACTGGGAAGGGCTCGCGACGCGCGAGCTGCTCGCGGCCTGCCAGCCGCGCGACGATGCCCACTTCGTCGTGCTGCATTCCTATGACGGTTACACCACCAACCTCGCGCTGGAAGACTTTGCCGCCGAGGACGCGCTGCTCGCCCATAGCTGGTCGGGTCAGCCGCTGAGCGAAGAGCACGGCGGCCCGGTGCGGCTGGTCGTGCCGCATCTGTACTTCTGGAAGAGCGCTAAGTGGCTGCAGGCCATCGAATTCCTGACAGAGGATGCACCGGGCTTCTGGGAAGTCCGTGGTTATCATAACCGCGGCGATCCCTGGGCCGAACAGCGCTATTCTGGCGATTAGCGTCAAACAAGAACGGAGCAAGCCAATGCCGACTGAACGCTTTCAATTCACCGGCGAAGGCGGCCATCAGCTTGCCGCCGCGCTGGAACTGCCTGACGGCGAGCCCTTGGCCTACGCGCTGTTCGCGCACTGCTTCACTTGCGGCAAGGACACGCTGGCAGCCAAGCGCATCTCGGTCGCGCTCGCGACCAAAGGCATTGCGGTGCTGCGCTTCGACTTCACCGGCCTCGGGTCGAGCGAAGGCGAGTTTGCGAACTCGACATTCTCATCGAACGTCGCCGATCTTGTGCACGCGGCAGACCATCTGCGCTCGACCCGCAAGGCGCCCTCGATCCTGATCGGCCACAGCCTGGGCGGCGCCGCGATCCTGGCAGCAGCCGGCAAGATTGCGGAGGCGAAAGCCGTCGTCACGATCGCAGCGCCATCCGATCCGGCTCATGTCACGGGCATGTTCAGAGAACATGTGGATGCGATTCGGGCACAGGGCGAGGTTGAAGTCTCGCTCGCAGGGCGGCCGTTCCGGATCAAGCGCGAATTCCTCGACGACATCGCCGAACACGAGCTGATGACCGATATCACCGGCCTGCACAAGGCACTTCTGGTGATGCAATCGCCGGTCGACGACACCGTCGGGATCGACAACGCGACGAAAATCTTCGTTGCCGCGAAACATCCCAAGAGCTTTGTCTCGCTCGACCATGCCGATCACCTTCTGACAAAGCCGGCGGACGCGCTCTACGCGGCCGACGTGATTGCCGCCTGGGCCAGCCGGTACATCGACACGGCCAAGTCCGCGAAGGCCCCGGACATCGCGGAGGAACCGCGCAGGGTCGTGGTGCAGGAGACCCGCAAGAGCAAGTTCAACCAGATCATCACGGTCGGGCCGCATCATCTGGTGGCCGACGAGCCGGTCGCCGCAGGCGGCGAGGATGCCGGGCCCGGCCCCTATGATTTCCTGCTCGCCGGTCTCGGCGCCTGCACGTCCATGACCATGCGCCTCTACGCCGACCGCAAATCGCTGCCGCTCGACCGCGTCACCGTCACGCTGAAGCATTCCAAAATCTACGCCAAGGACTGCGCGGAGTGCGAGACGCGCGACGGTATGCTCGACCAGATCGAACGCGATATCGCAATGGACGGCGCGCTCGATGCCGAGCAGCGCAGGAAGCTGATGGAGATCGCCGACAAGTGCCCGGTGCACCGGACGCTGACCTCGGAGATCCGCATCGTGACACGCGCCGTGAACTAGCGCGCTAGAAGCACGAGGCCATCGTTCGTATCGCCGCGCTGATCTCGCTCTCGCGCCAGGCGGCAAAGCCGAGCAGAAGGCCATGATCGCGTGGCTTCGCCAACGCCAGACTCGACAACGCTCGCGTTTCGACACCTGCCTCGACCAGCCGCTTCACCGCCGCCTGATCGGAGCGCCCTCGTTTCAGGCGCGCAACAAGCTGGATACCGCCCGAGGGCACCTCAACCGCGAGCACCTCGCCGAGATGGCGTTCCAGTCCATCCACGAGATGATCGCGCCGCGCATGGTAGAGCCGGCGCATCCGCCGCAGATGTGCGAGGAAATGTCCGTCGGCGATGAACTCGGCAAGCGCCTCCTGAATGTGGCTGGACGCGATCAGGCCGATGTGCCGCTGCGCGATCTCGAACGTGCCGACGAGCGCCGGTGGCACGACGAGATAGCCAAGCCGGATATCCGACGTCATCGCCTTCGAGAAGGTGCCGACATAAAACACGCGACCATGGGCGTCCAACCCCTGCAAGGCCGGCACCGGCCGGCTGTCATAGTGGAATTCGCCATCGTAATCGTCCTCGACGATCCAGGTCTTGCCGGGCCGGCTTGACCTGAGAAACTCGTTGCGGCGCGCCAGCGACATCAGCCGTCCGGTCGGGTGCTGGTGCGATGGCGTCATGAAGATGAGTTTTGGCGCGACCGTTTCCGGCATCCGTTGCATGCCCTGCTCGTCCAGTCTCATGCCTGTCTCTTATACACATCTAGATGTGTATAAGAGACAGGTGAAGATGAGTTTTGGCGCGACCGTTTCCGGCATCCGTTGCATGCCCTGCTCGTCCAGTCTCATGCCGGTCACGCGCGCCCCAGACGCGCGAAAGGCGGCCGCGGCGCCGGGATAGCCGGGGTCCTCGACCCAGACCTCATCGCCCGGCGTGATGAGCACAGCCGCGATCAAGGTCAGCGCGGCCTGCGCACTCGGCAGGATCAGGATCTGGTCTGCGGTCGCACGAACGCCTCTGCTGGTCGCCAGATAATGCGCCAGCGCCTCGCGCAGGCGCGTACGGTTGACCGGGCCAAGCTCGCGCCTGGCGGCGCGCACGGCACTGCGGCGCAGACAGCGCGCCCAGATCTCGTTCGGAAACTCGCGTGCATCTCCATGCCCAGGCCGCAACGGCTTGAGCGGCGCCTGATAGGACATCGGCCAGTCGGTCTGCTTCAACCTGGAAGCCCAAGGCGAGAACCGAGGCTTGGCAGAGCGGACCCTCGAAGCAGCGGCGCCCGCCCCGTCGGCACGCTCGTTGCCGTCGACCGTCACCACGGGACGGCGGCCGTGCGAGGCCTCGAGATATCCCTCGGCTGCGAGTTGCTCGAACGCGTAGGTGACAGTGTTGCGCGAGACACCGAGATCGTCAGCAAGCTGACGGCTCGACGGCAGCGCACGGCCTTTGGCGAGGCGGCCAGCCGCAATCAGGGCACGGAGCTGGCTCGTGAGTTGTGCCGCCAGCCCCGTATCGTCAGCCCGCTTCAGGTCGATCAGGGCAGAAATCATTGCCTCGGAAACTGGCACCTTGATCTTCTCCAATCTGGCACTTTTTTGGGTACCAGACTGGATGCTATCCACGGGATCGGACTGCTTCAAGGACCTTGCGATGAACTCCTCCCTCTCGCCCCGCACGGCCATCGGCCTGTTCCTCATCGTCGTGCTGGCCTGGGGCGTGAACTGGTCGATGACCAAGCAGCTGGTGCAATTCCTCCCACCGCTATGGACCTCGGCGATCCGGAGCTGGATCGCGCTGGCGGGATTGTTCGTGATCCTTGGACTGAGCAACAATCTGGTGATCCCGGAACGGCGCGACGTTCCGGTGGTGCTCAGCGTGGCGCTGCTGCACATGACGATATTCTCTGTTCTGGTCGCGGCCGGCGTGCGCTTTCTGCCCGCGAGCAAGGCCATCGTGCTCGGCTATACCACGCCGCTCTGGGTCGCGATCGCAGCACCTCTGCTCGGGAAAGACACGTTGACCGCGCCAAAAGTTGCCGGCGCCCTGCTCGGCCTGATCGGCCTTGCCGTGATTCTGAATCCCACATCGATCGATTGGACCAACACAAACGTGCTCGTCGGCGCCGGCATGGTCATCCTGGCCGCGATCTCCTGGGCCGCGAATATCATCTATATCCGCGCGCACCGCTGGATCGCCTCGCCGTTGCAGCTTCTGATCTGGCAGGTGCTCGTGGCAACAATCATCCTGACTGTCTCGGCGCTGGTCACGGATGGCCTGCCGCACGCGGAATGGTCGTGGAAGCTTGTGCTGCTGTTCCTGTATTCCGGCTTGATCGGGACCGCACTCGCCTATTGGGCGATGTCAATGGTGAACAAAAGCATCTCGGCGCTGACCACGGCGCTCGGCACCACCGGGACACCGCTCGTCGGCATCGCCAGTGCGGCGATCCTGCTGGGCGAGCCGATCGACATCAGCCTTGTCATTGCAGCCGCGCTGATCGTGTCCGGCATCGGCCTGGCGACGCTGGGCGACCGGCTGCTGCGCCGTCAGGCCACCGCGAGCGGCTGAACGCGGAGGGCACCGCGCAGGCCGGCCGTCGCGCCGAGCAGGATGCCGGCGACCGCGATGAACGAGCCTAGCGCGAGCGTCGAGATGCCCGTGAGCCCCTGCCCGATCGAGCAGCCGAACGCCATCACACCGCCGATCCCCATCAGCGCGGCACCGCCGGCCGATCGCAGCATGTGGCGTGGCGAAGAATAGCCCTCGAGCTTGAAGCGACCGGTAACGAGCGAGGTCACCAGACTGCCGGCGAAGACCCCGCCAACGGTCGCAATGCCGAAGTTGAGCGTCAGACCGGTCGAGAGCATCGCGTATTGCAGGCTGTCTGCGATCGGCGCGATGAAGGTGAGCGAAGTGACCGGCACCGGATTGAAATCGTCGGCGCCGAGATAGCCGGTGACGTACCAGCCACCGGCGACGAGCAGACCGACGATGGCGCCCGCCGCGATCTGGCCCGGCGAGCGACGGAACGCCGGCTGGGCGAAGGCAAACAGGATCAACGCAACGACGACCACGACGACGGCCAGCGCGCACGAAACAGCCTCAGTCGGACCAAGCATCGCCAGCACCGACGGCAGAGAATTCGCAGCGACAGTCGTTTGCGACGCCTGAACCAACGCAATGCGCGCCGGTGCGATCAGGCCCTTGAGCGCCATCTGCGCGGCAATTGCGAGCACGATCACGACGACGAAGGAGCGGAGATTGCCGCGCCCAAGCAGCACCAGCGCGCGCGAGCCGCAGCCGTTCGACAGCACCATCCCGTAGCCGAACAGCAAGCCGCCGAGGAACAGTACCGGCACCGAAAAGGTCTGCTGCAGGTAGATCGACTTGCCGAGATCGACCATGCCCTTGCCGGCGAGAAACTGGCTCGCCGCAATCGCGACCGCGATCGCCAGTGCATAAGATCGCACCAGCCGCCCGTCTCCCTCCGCCAGCCATCCGCGCATGCTGCTCAGCAGGCAGAAGCCGCTGAGCAGACCGACGGCGCCGTAGACGAGGCCGATGACGAGACCGGCGAGGACGACGAGTTGGGTGGATTCCATGACTACGGCTTCAGGATCACGCGATCGCGTGATGAGCCGGCGACCGCGACGTAGGCGTCCTTGGCGCGCTCCAGCGGATAGACGGCGCTCGCCTTGATCGGGAACGGCTTGAGGTGGCCGCTCGCAAATCCCGGGCTGAGATCGCGCAACACCGCGCCCGTTGCGATCGACGACAGGCCGAGCGTATCGATGCCGACATAAGTGTGCTGGCCCCGATAAAATTCGAGGATGTTGAACTGCACGATGCGGTCGATCGCGGCGATCAGGATCTGGCGACCGCGAAGCGCCAGCGACTTGTGCGCCGCCTGGAAATAGGGATCGCCGACCGTGTTGAAGACGACGTCGGCCCCCTTGCCACCGGTCAGTTCACGCACGCGCGCAGCGACGTCGACAGCAGACGCGTCGATCACCTCGATGGGCGCGTTGCTGTGGCCTTCATAGGCTTCCGCCTTGCGCACGACGCCGACGACGTGCGCGCCCTGCCAGGTTGCGATCTGCACCGCGGCCTGCCCAACCTTGCCGTTGACGCCGAACACCAGCACGGTCTCACCGGCCTTGGGAATGCCAGCGCGACGAAAGCCTTCCATTGCGGTAACAAACGGCACGCCGATGCCTGCGGCCTCTTCCCAGGACAGCGACTTGGGCTTCTCGACCACCGCGTCAGCTTCGACCACGAGATGGCTCGCATGCGTGCCGTCTCGGCGGATGCCGAGATCGCCGGATGAGCCGAACACTTCGCGACCAACGGTGCCAGCCGGGCCGTCGATCACGACGCCAGCGTAGTCACGGCCCGGCGTGCGCGGGAACACGGCATAGGGCATCAGCCCCGTCGCGGCCTTGACGTCCGACGGGTTGACGGCCGCGGCTTTCACTTCAATCAGCAGATCGTTCGGGCCACGCGTGAGGGTCTGACGCTCTACGTCAGGTGCAATCGCAGCGGCGTTCTCGGCCTTGGCATTGAGGCGCACGCAGCGCGCTTCGACGGTCTTGGTATCGGCTGGCGACATGGAAAAACCCGCGATTTCTCGCGGGCCTTGTCGCCTTTGGGGGCGGTCAAGTCAATCCGTCGGGTCAGTCCTTCAAGTCAATCCTTGGGCCGCTTGTCGTAGAGCCGCTTGGCCTTGCCCAGCGAGCGCTCCAGCGTCGCGGGCGCGACCACCTGCACCCTGGAGCTGATGCCGATCGTGTTCTTGATATGGGTCGAAATCCGGTCGGCGTGATCGACAAGGCCCCTTCCGTCCCAGCTCTCCGACCGCGCCTCGGCGATGATCGTCAGCTCGTCCATGCGGCCTTCGCGGGTGAGCTCGAGGATGAAGTGGCCCCCGCACCAGTCGGTTGCGAGCAGCACCTCCTCGATCTGGGTCGGAAACAGATTGACGCCGCGCAGGATGATCATGTCGTCCGAGCGGCCCGTCACCTTCTCCATCCGCCGCATGCCCGGCCGTGCCGTGCCCGGCAGCAGGCGCGTCAGGTCGCGGGTGCGATAGCGGATCACCGGGAAGGCTTCCTTTGTCAACGAGGTGAACACCAGCTCGCCCTTCTCGCCATCGGGGAGCACTGCGCCGGTCTCGGGGTCGATCACTTCAGGATAGAAATGGTCCTCCCAGATGTGCAGGCCGTCCTTGGTCTCGATGCATTCCTGCGCAACGCCGGGGCCGATCACCTCGGACAGGCCGTAGATGTCGGTCGCATCCATATCGAAAGCGTCCTCGATCTCGCCGCGCATCGCGTTGGTCCAGGGCTCGGCGCCGAAGATGCCGACCTTGAGCGAACACTGGCGTGGATCGAGCTTCTGCCGCTTGAACTCGTCGAGGATCGCCAGCATGTAGCTCGGCGTCACCGTGATGATATCAGGCCTGAAGTCGTTGATGAGCTGCACCTGGCGCTCGGTCATGCCACCGGAGATCGGAACCACCGTGCAGCCGAGCTTCTCGGCGCCGTAATGGACACCAAGGCCACCGGTGAAAAGACCATAGCCATAGGCATTGTGGATGATCATGCCAGTGCGACCACCGGCGGCGCGGATCGATCGCGCCATCACGTCCGACCATGTCTCGATATCGCGTTGGGTATAACCGACCACGATCGGCTTGCCCGTCGTGCCCGATGACGCATGCACGCGCACCAGTTTTTCGCGCGGCACGGCGAACATGTTGAAGGGATAATTGTCGCGAAGGTCCGTCTTCACCGTGAACGGAAATTTCGCGAGATCAGAGAGTTCACGAAAATCGGACGGATGCACGCCAGCCTTGTCGAAGGCCTTGCGATAATGTGCGACGTTGTCGTAGGCGTGCTGCAGCGACCAGGCCAGCCGCTGCCTCTGCAGCGCCATGATCTCGTCGCGCGACGCACGCTCATGCGCATCCATCTCGGCCTCATAAACGTGGCCGCCTTCCTTCAGCTTCGTCGAAGCCATTCTCGTTTCCCCACATTGATCTGTTCTTCTGCTTGTTATTCTTGCGCCGGCAGCCACGTGCCGGGAATGACACGCGAATGCCCGCGGAATTCAGCGATGACGGTGTCGCCTGCGGTGACGCGCACATCATAGATGCCGGAGCGGCCACCGCGGGTCACCTCACGCGCCTTCGCAACAAGGCGATCGCCGAGCTTGCCCGGCTTGATGAAGGTAATCTGGCCTTGAGCTGCCACGACACGGTCGTTGTGCGAGTTGCAGGCAAAGGCGAAGGCGGAATCGGCGAGCGTGAAGATGAAGCCGCCATGGGCGATGCGCTGGCCATTGACCATGTCCGGCCGCACCATCATTGCGAGCGTCGCAAAACCCGGGCCGACCTCGACGATCTCCATGCCGAGCCCCTTGGAGGCATCGTCCTCCGCCCACATCGCGTCGGCGCAGGCGCGGGCAACATCCTGAGGGGCGGCTTTGACGTTCACGCACTTCTCCCGGCCAAATGCTCGCCCATGATGTTCTGCTGGTTGGCCGATACTGTCAAACGTGGTCGTAGTCGACCACGACCCGCTCGGACGAAGGCTTGGCCTGACAGGTCAGAACAAAGCCGGCCTTCAGCTCCCAGGGTTCCAGCGAATAGTTGAGGTCCATCGGCGCCTCGCCCTCGACCAGCTTGGCGCGGCAGGTCGAGCACATGCCGCCCTTGCAGGCGAAGGGAAGATCGACTCCGGCGCGCAGCGCGGCATCGAGGATGGCTTCGTCCTCGGCGACCGGTACGTCACGGCGCTTGCCGTCGATGATCAGGGAGGCGACCGCCTTCGGTGGCGCATCGGGAGCCACGACCTTCTTTGCGCGCGGCTTGCCGCCGAATTCGGAGACAAAGCGCTCGACATGAATGCGCTCCTCCGCGATCCCGAGACCTCGGCAAGTCGCCTCGACGTCCTCGCTCATGCCTGATGGCCCGCAGATGAAAACATGGTCGACGCTTTCGGCGGGCACCAGCGAGCGCAGCAGCACCCTCACCTTCTCGCCGTCGAGCCGGCCGTGCAGGATCGGGATGTCCTGCTCCTCGCCGGAGATGACGTGGAAGATCGAAAGACGATCGATGAAGCGGTCCTTCAACTCCTCAAGCGCCTCGAGGAACATGATGTTGTCGGTGGCGCGGTTGCCGTAGAAGAGGAAGAAACGGCTGTCCGGCTCGCGCGCCAGCACGCCCTTGACGATCGACAGGATCGGCGTGATGCCGGATCCTGCGGCAAAGCCGACATGGATGCGTCCGGCTTCAGCAGGCGGAACGACGCCAAAGCGCCCCGTCGGCGTCATCACGTCGAGCTCGTCGCCGTGCTTCAGTTCGTCCGCCGCCCAGCTCGAGAACGCGCCGCCATCGACCTTTTTCACGGCGATGCGGATCTCTCCGTCGTCAGGGCCGGAGCAGATCGAATAGGAGCGGCGCACTTCCTCGCCGTCGAGCGTGGTGCGCAGCGTGAGATACTGACCAGGGCTGAACGCATAATCGTCGGCCAGTTCGCGCGGGATGGCAAAGGTCATCGAAACGGCGTCGGAGGCCTCGCGGCGGAGATCGTTGACGGCCAAGCGGTGGAAGCGCGGTGCGGCTGCTGACATGGTCAATGACACTTGAAGTAATCGAAGGGTTCGCGGCAGGTCTTGCAGCGCCAGAGCGCCTTGCAGGAGGTCGAGCCGAACTCGGACAACAGCTCGGTCTTGTCAGAACCGCATTGCGGGCATGCCACAGCCTGCTCGCCGAACAACGCGCGACGCGAGTGTGAGGCTTGCGGCGGCGCGATGCCGTAGGCACGCAGCTTGCGGCGCCCCTCCTCGCTCATCCAGTCGGTGGTCCAGGCGGGCGACAGCACAGTGCGGATTTTCGGCTTAAGGAAACCGGCGCGCTCCAGCGCGATCTCGATTTCGAGGGCGATCATGTTCATGGCCGGGCACCCCGAATAGGTCGGGGTGATCGCGACCTCGACCTGCTCGCCCTTGAGCGTGACATCGCGCAGCACGCCGAGATCGGCGATGGTCAGCACCGGAATCTCGGGATCGACCACACTCGCCGCGGCGTCCCAGGCGCGCTGACGCAGTTCGCTGTCGCGCTCCAGCACCGTCACCATGTCTGCCCCGGGAAAGTGCGCTGCATCGACTGCAGCTCGGACAGGAGATGGCCGAGATGCTCGCTGTGGCGGCCGCAACGGCCGCCCTGCTGCATCCAGTCGCTTTGCGGGAGCGTGAGCGTTGCTTCATCGACGACGTCGGAAAGCGTCGTCAGCCAGCGGCCGCGCAAGGTGCCGGGATCGATGGCAATGCCGGCATGGATCAGGGCGCGTTCGCCTTCATCGACAGAGAACATCTCCCCCGTGAAGGCCCAGAGATGATCAATCGCGCCTTGTGCGCGCGCATGGCTCTCGTCCGTGCCATCGCCGAGCCGGATGATCCATTCCGAGGCATGCCGGAGATGATACGCGCTTTCCTTCTCGGACTTCGCAGCAATGGCTGCGAGCGTCGGATCGCTTGAGGCCATCATGGCGCGCCAGTAGAGGTCGGCGAAAGCGGAATAGAAGAATTGCCGCACCAGCGTCTGGGCGAAATCGCCGTTCGGCTGCTCGACCAGCAGCAGGTTGCCGTATTGCCTGACATCGCGCAGGTACGCGAGCTTGTCCTCGTCGTTGTCCTTGGCTTCGACCTTGGCGGCGTAGCTGTAGAGCTCGCGTGCCTGGCCGATCAGGTCGAGCGCAATGTTCGAGAGCGCCATGTCCTCTTCCAGCATCGGCGCGTGCCCGCACCATTCCGACAGTCGGTGACCGAGGATCAGCGCATCATCGGCGCGGCGCAGCGCGTAGAGCACCAGCGGCGTCTCGAAGACCTGGATGTTGGCGCAAGACATCACATCAACCCCATCACATGTGCCCCACTTCTTCCGGCACCTCATAGAAGGTCGGGTGCCGGTAGATCTTCGATTCCGCCGGCTCGAACATCATGCCCTTCTCGGCGGGATCGCTTGCAGTGATCGCAGTCGACGGCACCACCCAGATCGACAGACCCTCGCCACGGCGGGTGTAAATGTCACGGGCGGCTTGCAGCGCCATCGTCGCATCGCTCGCATGTAGCGAGCCGACATGCTTGTGCGCGAGCCCGTTGCGGCTGCGAATGAAGACTTCCCACAGCGGCGTATTCGGCGTGGCCATATCGATCTCCCTATTCGGCGGCTTGCGCGGTCTGGCGCTGTGCGCGCTTGGCGGCATAGGCGGCGGCCGCCTCGCGCACCCAAGCCCCCTCTTCGTGCGCCTTGCGGCGCGCAGCCATGCGGTCGCGATTGCACGGGCCGTTGCCGGCGAGCACCTGCTTGAACTCGGTCCAATCGATCTCGCTGTAGCGCCAGTGGCCTTCCGCGTCCTGGGTCATGCCGGGATCGGGAATGGTGAGGCCGAGATATTGCGCCTGCGGCACGGTGGCATCGACGAACTTCTGGCGCAGCTCGTCATTGGAGAAACGCTTGATCTTCCACTTGGTCGAGGTGTCGCTGTGCTGGCTGGTCGCATCCGGCGGGCCGAACATCATCAGCGCCGGCCACCACCATCTATTCAGCGCGTCCTGCGCCATCGCCTTCTGCTCGTCCGAGCCGCGGCACAGCGTCAGCATGATCTCGTAGCCCTGGCGCTGATGGAACGACTCTTCCTTGCAGACGCGGATCATTGCGCGCGCATAGGGGCCATAGGAGCAGCGACACAGCGGGATCTGGTTCATGATGGCGGCGCCATCGACCAGCCAGCCGATGGTACCGATGTCGGCCCAGGTCAGCGTCGGATAGTTGAAGATCGAGGAATACTTTGCTTTCCCCGCGAGCATGGCGTCGACCAGCTCTTCGCGGGAGGCGCCAAGCGTCTCGGCCGCAGCGTAGAGATAGAGCCCGTGACCGCACTCGTCCTGCACCTTGGCGAGCAGCGCGGCCTTGCGGCGCAAGGTCGGCGCGCGCGTGATCCAGTTGCCTTCGGGCAGCATGCCGACGATTTCGGAATGGGCGTGCTGGGAGATCTGGCGGGTGAGCGTCTTGCGATAGGCCGCCGGCATCCAGTCGTTCGGCTCGATGCGCTCTTCGGCATCGATGCGGGCCTGGAACTGCGCCGCCTTGGCCGCATCCTCAAGACCGCGATCGTCGGTCTCAGCCGTATTCAGCGCCTGGGTGTACATGCGCAGTCCTCCCGATTTATTGGGAGGCAATATATAACAAAAATTACGTCATGCAAGATATTTCTGTAACATATGAATCAGGCGCCAAATCTCCTCTCCAGAAGCTTCCGCGCCGGCGGCAAAGGCCCCTTTTCGTTGGTTCCATGGCTATCAAGCCATTGTTCGGATGGAGCAAGCAGCGCGCGATAGATCTCGCCGCAGAGTTCGCGGGCAGCCCTGCCCGGCCAATCCGCGGGCAACAGGCTTTCTGGCAGCAGCGGATCGCGCAGCACGACACGACGGTAGTAGTGGATCAGTAGGATACGAGCCGTGAAGGCGTCGGCCTCGGACAGATCCGTGCCGCGCGCGATCGCGGCGCGCAGCGGCTCGAATGTCTTCATGAACTTCAGATAGGCATCAGCAGTGCGCTCCAGCGGCCAGCTTGCGCTGAGCAGGCGGCGCCCGCTGTCATCCTCGGCCGAGACTTCAAGGCGGATGGCACCCGCAGCTTCCTCCGGCACGGGCACGCCTGATGGCGCGACCCACACGCCGGGCAGCGGACTGCCGAAGCCGGCATTGCGCAGCGCCTCGCGCGAGACGTCACGATCCTCGCCGTTGCCGATCAGCAGCAGCTCGAAGCGGCCAGTCCAATCCGACGGCGGCGGATCGTAGATGTGGCGCGTCGCGGCCTCGAACGTCTCGCGGCCCTTCTCGGCCAGACGATAAAAGCTGTTGCGCCCGACCTTTTCGCGCGAGAGCCAGCCGTCCGCGGCAAGCCGTGACATCGCGGTGCGCACCACGCTGCCATCGATATCGAGGCCCTCGAAGAATTCCAGCAGCGTGCCGAGCCACACCGAGCCGCCGCGCGGAACGATAGCATCGCCGAACATGGTGATGACGATGGAGCCGGTGCGCGACGGCTCGCGCTTGAGCTGTTCGATGATGCGGGAGAGCGGATGCGCCATGCGCGAGGCATAGCGCGTTTTGCGCTGGGCGAACAATGGACGAGAGCGACGGTCTTACTCTTACTCTCCCCGTTCTTACGGTCCGCAGGCGGGGAGAGGCAAAGAAACTAGCGATGCGGGTCGGGATAGACCACGCTGCGCCAGCCGCTGCGGTCGAAGGGGCGCCACTGGCCTTCCTTCTGCGCGAGGCGGTCGGCGACGGCATAGACGACGGCGGGATGGTGACCCATGCCGCAATGGCTGCTCTCCACCTCGATGCTCTCGGTCTGCGCACCCGTCTTCTCCATACAGCCCTGCCAGGCGCAGACGCCATCGGTGCGGCTGAAGATGGCGGTGGTCGGCACCGGCGGCGCCACGGCGAGCTCGCCGCCGAACTCCGGATCGACCTCGTCGGACTTCCGTCCGCTCGCCCATTCGTAGACGCGCCACGCATTGGTCGACCGGGGATCACCGGCGAAGGGGCTGCCGAGCGTGATCACCTGACGCACGCGTTCCGGCATCATCTTGGCGAGCTGGCGCGCGTAAAGGCCGCCAAGGCTCCAGCCGACCAGGCTGATCTTGCTGCCATGCTTGTCGCTGAGCTCCTTGACCAGATCGAGCATCGCATGCTGCACGCCCTCGCGCAGGCCGTAGTTGCGGCCCTGGCGCCAGCCGCTCGCTGCATAGCCCTTACTGTTCAGAAAGCTGCGCAGCGCGCGCGTGGAGACGTCGGAGGCCACGAGACCCGGCAGCACCAGCACCGGATGCCCATCGCCACGCGGCGCAAGGCTCAGCAGCGGCAGCGCGCCGAGGAATGCGCCGAACTCGTGAATCGCGCGCCCTTCCAGAAACATCAGGGTACGGGACGGCGGGCGCAGCGTCTGGGCGGTAGCGGTCATCAATGGATCCCTTGGGCAAGAATTCCTGGAAAGCCACCGGCGGCGGGGCCGGCAATGAGCATGAATTCCAATACGCCGGCTTCTCGATCGTTCCGCAGCGCAACATGAATCAGTTAGGCGGCCGGTTCCGAACATTCAAGCGGGAGAGGCGCGAGCCGACAATAGGCCCGTGCGCTAATGCTGTTGGGAGTGACGCAAAAGTCACAACAATCGGAGCAGGAATTCTACGGAGTAAAGCGCAAGACCGGCGAGCCCTCCGATCAGCGAGCCGTTGAAACGGATGTATTGCAGGTCGCGGCCGATGTTGATTTCGATCAGCGAAATCAGCTGCGCCATGTCCCACGCCTTGACCTGGTCGGAGATGAAGGTCGAGACGCCGCTCTTCTGGTCGGCGACAAAGCTGCGCAGCACTGTCACCAGTCCCCTGTTGATCTCGCCGCGCAGCTCGGCATCGCCGGCGAGCGCATCGCCGGCCGAAACGAACATACCGGCGAGATGATGCTGCAGCACCTGCGTCTCTCCGGACGCGCTGCGCTCGATGAAGGAGCGCGTGTTGGACCAGACGGTGCGGGCGAGATCGGCAAGCTCCGGCCGTGCCAGCAGGTCGCGCTTCAAGCCGTCGATGCGGTTGATATAGGCCTGGTCGGTGCCGAGCCGATCGACGAAGCTCAGCACCATGCGATCGAACTCGCCGCGGAACGGATGCTTGGGATCGCTGCGCACCTCGTTGAAGAAGGCGGTGGCGGACGAAACGATCTTGTTCACCAGAAATTTGTCGGCGCGATAGAGCTTGAGCAGGGTCGGCAATTCCGCGCGCACCTTCTCGCGGATCATCGCCATCGTCTCTTTCTGGTTCAACGTCTCGTGCATCACGCGCAGGAGGTCGTCGAACAGGATCTGGTGCCGCCCCTCCGTCACGAAGCCGCGCAGCGTGCCGGCCGCGAGTGGTGCGAGGTCGATCGCCTGAATTTGCGATGACATGCGGCGGATGATGAAGGTCATCAGGCCGGAGCTTTCGGTCGCGGATACCGCCTCCGGCAGCAGCCGCAGCGCAAAGCGCGCGAGATCATCGCTGCGCTTGCGATCGCGCAGCCAGTCGGCGACGAAGGAACCGAAATCGATTTCGTTGAGCTTGGCCTCAACGGGTCCGGCCTCGAGGAAATGCACCTGGATGAATTCGCCGAGCTTGTCGGCGATGCGGGCCTGATTGCTCTGGATGATGGCCGTATGCGGGATCGGCAGGCCGAGCGGCCGCTTGAACAGCGCGACCACGGCATACCAATCGGCCAACCCACCGATAGTGGCGGCCTCCGCGAAAGCGGCGATGAAGCCGAACACGGGGTGCACCGGCAGCAGCCATTTCGCGACGATGAACAGCAAGAGCGTCGAGGCGAGCACCAGCGTCGCCAGCGCTTTCACGCGGCGCAGCTCCGCCGCGCGTTCGGCATCGCCGGGGGAATCAAAGGAGAAACTGCCTGATGGAGTCATGGCAAATACTTAGCGCGTCATTCTCCGCGTGTCCCGGACGCGGTGCAGCGTGCAACGATGCACCGCAGAGCCGGGACCCAGCAATCAACAAAGACAAGATGGACCCCGGATCAGCAGTGCACCACGCCACTGGACGATGCTTCGCATCGCCAGGGGCGCGCTGCACTGCATCCGGGGAACGCAAGAGACAAAACAAAAGGCCCGCCGAAGCGGGCCTCAAATTTCAGTTTGGTCTCAGGGCGCCAGATCAGGCGGTCTTGTTGTAGACCTTGGCAAAGTTGTCCTGAGCGGACTTGGCACCGTTGGCGGCAAGCTTGCCGAGATAGTCGGTGGTCGCCTTGGCGCGCGAGACGAACGCTTCGCCCTGGGCGCGGAGCAGGCTCGACTGGATCTCGACGGCTTCGCTGAACGACTTGGCGGACGCGAGCTTGTCGATGCCCGAGAAGAACGCCTCTGCGTCCTCGTAGATCGCCTGCTGGATGTTGCGGCTGATCTTGCCGGCTTCAGTGACGGACTCGGTCACCGCGTTCTCGACGGCGGCGGTCACGCGCTCGGAGCCGGCGAACACCTCGGCAGCACGGTCCTTGGCGGTGTTGGCAGACTTCTTGACGAACTCACGGGCCGCCTCGGGAACTTCCAGGTTCTGGATGTTCTTGAAAGCGTCCTTGAAGCCTTCGAAAGTGGCGTTGGTTTCGGTGGTCATGGGGTTCTCTCCATCCTCATTGGGTTGAGCTATGGGCTCACCCCGTCCGCGATGGCCCGGGGCACGGGTTATATGGCATAGTTAATTGTGCGATGCAATATTCATATTGCACTGCGATATCACGAATTCGTGAACAGCCTTAACGGGAGGCAATCTGATGCCTTCTTGGCCCGCCGCCTACTGTGCATGGGGTTGAATTCCAGCTTTTGATTTCTGGATGATGCGTCGGTGCTGGACGGCGCTCTTAATGCTGGACGGCACTCTTAATGCTGGACGGCGCCTGGCAGCCCATAGGCCTCCATCTGGGCCTGGACCTGCGCGATATTGTGCCCCAGCACGACGATGTCGTGGGTCGTGCCACCGACATCCCGGACATGGTCCCGGAGCAGCGCCTCGGCCTTGAAGCCGAGGCTCTCGAACAGCGCGATCGCCGCCTGCTGGTCGACCGTCATCTGGACCGAGAGCTTCTCCAGCCCCGCCCCGAGCGCCAGTGCAAAGGTCTCCTGGGAGAGCGCCTTACCCACCCCCTTCCCGCGGACGTCGGGCGAGACCACCATGCGGATCTCGCCGACATGGGGCGACCAGGAATGCGGGTCGCGCACAAGGGTGCCGCAACCGACGACCTTGCCGTCCCTCACCGCGAGCAGGCTCTGGATCGCGCCGCGCTCGATCTCCTTGACCCAGGCCGACAGCACCTTCGGCTCGCTGATGTTGCGCGGCAGGAACAACAGGTCGTGCGTCGGCAGGCCTTTGCCGAAGGCGAGCACGGCCGCTTCGTCCGCCGGCGACATCAGGCGGATCTCGATATCGCCCGCGTCGGTCTTGAGGTGACGCGGATAGGAGCGCTGCTCACTCATGTCGATCGTGTCCCCAGCCAGGAATCCAGTTTCGGCCACAGCCGCTTCACCGCGTTGGCGCCGGCGACCAGCGAGACGTGACCGCCCTTCAGCATCACCTCTTCCTTGTCCGCGGAGCCGATCTTCGCGATCAGATGTTTGGCCGCCTCATAGGGCACGATGTGATCGTGCTCGGCGACCGCATGAAGGATGGGCACCTTGATGTTCTCGAGCTTCGCGTCGCGACCACCGACCGACATGGTGCCGTTATAGAGCTTGTTGTCCCACATCAGCTCCTTGGTGATACCGCGGAAATATTCGCCAGCCAGCGGCAGCGTGTCGGTCGCCCAGCGATCGAACATCCGGTACGACTTCACGAATTCGTCGTTCCAGATGTTTTCCCAGAGCTGGATCTGGCTCACGGTGCGCGAGGCCGGGCGCAGCATCTCGAACGAGGACAGGATCATCTCCGGCGGCACGTTGCCGACGCTGTCGACGAGACGGTCGACGTCGAAATAGCGGCGGTCGGAGAAATTGGAGAACAGCTTCATCTCGCGGAAGTCGATCGGCGTGGTGAAGCAGATCAAATTCTTCATCGGCCCGTCCGTGAAGATCGAGCCGTAGAGCAGCGACAGCACGCCGCCGAAACAATAGCCGATGACGGAGACATCCTGCTCTCCCGAGTCCGCCTGCACGCGGCGAACGCAATCCGGGATGAAGTCGAGGACATAGTCTTCCATCCTCAAACTCTTCTCCTCCGGCCGCGGCGCGTTCCAGTCGAGCATGTAGACGTCGTAGCCGCGCCGCAGCAGGAACTCGATAAAACTCTGGCCTGGTACGAGGTCGAGGATGTAGCCGCGATTGGTGGTCGCCATCACGATCAGGACCGGAACACGGTAGATCTCGTCCGACATCGGCCGGTAGTGGTAAAGGCTCATCGTGCCGCGCGAATGCAGCACGTCCTTCGGGGTCGATCCGAGCGTCGGACCTGAGGTGGAGAAATATTCGACGCCCTTGATGCTGCGCTGGATGGCGCGCTGCACCTCGGCCTGGATGCGATCCGGGATCGCCGCAAAATCAAGTCCCGCCGGCGCGTTCATTTTGGCCCTCCGCCTTCGGAGGGCGGACGTTTGGTGCGGGGCGGCCGCGGCGCAGCGCCGATATGCGCCTCGCCCGAACTAGCCGACATATGGCTCAGCATCGACTTGATCTCGCCGATCTGACCTTCAATGGCCTGCAGGCGCTCGGCGATGCCGGTCATCTGCTCGCGGCTCGGCAGGTTCATGGAGAGAAGGTACTTCTCCATGAGATCGCCGAACTGCTTCTGAGCACCTGCAGCAGCGCCGCCGGCCCGATTCATGGCCTGCGAGAATTCAGGCGTCTCCATCGCCTTGGTGGCGAAGGAGTTGAACCCCTTCTCCATTTCGCCGACCATCTTCTGCCACAAGGCGACTGGATCGGTGATCTTGTCGGTCATCAGCGTCCTCCCGATGTGGAGGGCTTTTGCCCTTCTTTTCCCGCCATACCACACCGTTGCGGGGTGCCGGTCAACCTGCAAGCGATCTCGTGCCAGCACACGGCTTCTTCGCCGCAGGAAACCGTGCGATACAGCAATGATCAAAAGCTCGAGGGAACACGCCCGTGACCGCCCATCAGCCGCCCCAGACCGTTCGCGCCAACGGCATCGACATCTGCTACGAGATTTTCGGCAACGACAATGCCGAGCCGCTGCTGCTGATCATGGGATTAGGTGCGCAGATGATCCATTGGGACGATGGGTTCTGCGAGCAGCTTGCCTCGCGCGGCTTTCGCGTGATCCGTTTCGACAACCGCGACATCGGCAAGTCGAGCCATCTCAACGGCGGCGCACGGCTGACGCCGCTGGAGCTGTTGAAGCTGCGGTTCCTGAAAATCCCGGTTGCGGCGACCTACAAGCTGATCGACATGGCGAAGGATACGGTCAGCCTGATGGACGCGCTCGGCATCAAGTCCGCGCACCTCGTCGGCGCGTCCATGGGCGGCATGATTGCGCAAGAGGTCACGCTGTCGTTTCCACAGCGTGTGCGCTCGCTGACCTCAATCATGTCGACGACAGGCAATCCGCGCCTGCCGCCTCCGACCCGCGAAGCGACCGCCGTGCTGATGGCACCTCCGCCGCGCAGCAAGGAAGAGTACATCGCGCGATTCTGCCGGAACTGGATCGTGCTGCGCGCCGGCTCGTTCCCTGAAGAGGAAGCACTCGATCCCGGCCGCGCCGAACGCACGTTCGCGCGCGGTCTCAATCCGGCCGGCGTTGGCCGGCAGCTCCGCGCCGTGCTCGCCTCCGGTAGCCGCAAGGAGCGCTTGCACTCGGTCAAGACGCCAGCGCTCGTGATCCACGGCACCGTCGATCCGCTGGTCCGTCCCGAAGGCGGTAAGGATACCGCGGCTTCGATTCCAGGTGCCAAGCTCCTGATGGTCGAGGGAATGGGCCACGCTTTGCCGGCGCGGTTTTGGCCAGAGGTCATCGGCGCAATCGACAAGCACGCGCATGGTGCAGCCGCACAGGCAGCGTAGACCGAAATCGTCGGTCTCCTGACGGTGACCATGTGAGCTGCCGGTTACTCTCTTAACGCGAGCCGGGACGAGAGCTATAGAGGCCTTCCTTAGTCGCAAGAGACAGAGGCCCGCCGCCTCCTGGAGTTCGCCATGCAGTTCGTCTTTCGGTCCGGCGCAATGATCGCCGCCTCGGTTCTCACGCTGGCTTTCGCAAACGGCAGCGCGATCGCCGGCAGCGCACAGGAAGAAGCCAATCGCATAGCCGTGCTGGCTTTCTACGAGAAGGGTCTCAATCAGAAGGACGTCGACGCAGCCCTCGCCTATGTCGGCGACCGGTATACCCAGCACAATCCGAACGCCGCCGACGGCCCGGAGGGTTTTCGAAAGTTCATCGGCTTCCTGCGTGAAAAGTTCCCGAACTCGCACAGCGAGATCAAACGCTCGTTCGTGGATGGTGACTACGTCATCCTGCACGTGAACGCGGTTCGCGAGCCCGGCACCAAGGGCAACGCCATCGTCGACATCTTCAAGCTGGAGAACGGCAAGATCGTCGAACATTGGGATGTCGTTCAGCCAATCCCGGACAATCCGGCGAACAACAACACGATGTTCTAGCTCTTCTTCGCGATCCAGATGACGTGGCGCGCGCCGCCGCCTCGGCCGGTGGCGCGGACAGCGACTTCGTTGACATCGAAGCCGGCGCGGCCAAGGCGCTTGGTGAAGGCAGGATTGGGGCCCGACGACCAGACCGCAAGCACGCCGCCCGGCCGTAGCGCCTTCTTTGCCGCCGTCAATCCGCTCGCACTGTAGAGCGCGTCGTTACCCTTGCGGGTCAGCCCCTCCGGGCCGTTGTCGACATCGAGGAGTATGGCGTCGAAGGCCGAGCTCTTCGCCCGGATAATTTCGCCGACATCGGTTTCGCGGATGCTCACCCTGACATCATCAAGACTGTCACCGAAGACTTCCGCCATCGGACCTCGCGCCCAGGCGACGACCGCCGGCACGAGCTCGGAGACCACGATCCTGGCCTTAGCTCCCAGCACAGTGAGCGCCGCGCGCAGCGTAAAGCCCATGCCAAGGCCGCCGATGAGAACGACGGGCTTTGCCACCGTCTCGATCTGCTTTGCCGCCAGCGTTGCGAGCGCGGCCTCGGAGCCCGACAGGCGGTTGTTCATCAGCTCGTTGGTACCGAGCTTGATGGAAAACTCCTTGCCCCGCCGCATCAGGCGAAGCTCCTCGTCGGAGCCGGGGATTTTGGCGGTGTCGATCTTTTCCCAGCGAATCATGGGAGTGCTTTAGCACGATCGGGCGGACAGTCACCCTCCCGCCCAGACGTCCAGCACGTAGCGGTTCTTCGTGCCCATCTCCTCGATCCAGCGGGCGCCTGCAGCCGCATCACTACCGCTCTTCTCGCGGTAGATCGCAACGAGCGCCGCCTTCACGTCGGGCTCCATCCTGCTGCCGTCGCCGCACACATAAACGATCGCGCCCTGCTCGATCAGCGGCCAAACTTTGTCCTTCTGCGCGGCAAGCACGTGCTGGACATAAGTCTTGGGTCCATCGGCCCGCGAGAACGCGGTGAACAGTTCGGTGATGCCGCTTGCGGCGAGCGCTTTCAGCTCGTCCGCATAGAGAAAATCCTGATCGGGATGGCGGCAGCCGAAGAACAGCATCGCCGGTCCGAGGCTCGCGCCTCTGGCCTTGCGCGCGGCGCGCTCCTGGAGGAAGCCGCGGAACGGCGCGAGTCCCGTGCCCGGTCCTATCATGATGATGGGCACCGATGAATCATCCGGGAGCCGGAAGCCGGCCTTGGTCTCACGCACCGTCGCGTAGATCGTATCGCCCGCCCGCCGGTTGGCGAGGTAGTTCGAGCAGATGCCCTTATAGGTGCCGCGCCCCGAGGCCGCCGGCCCCTCGACCACGCCGACCGTGACGCTGCAGCGCGCCGGGTCCACCGAGGGCGAAGACGATATCGAATAATAGCGCGGCGCCAGCAGCGAGAGCATTTCCAGGTAGACGTGGAATGGCAGCTCGCAGGCGGGATATTCGAGCAGGAGGTCGAACACCGATTTGCGCTTGGCCAGAACCTCGCTGCGGTAACGCTCGAGCGGCTCGCCCTCCTCGCCGACGAAAGCCAGCAGCTTCGGCTTGGTGACGGGGCACCGGGTGTGCTCGGCCATGGTCTGAATCTGCTTGCGCGTCGCCACCTGCTGCAGCTCGACGAACTCGCTGAGCAGACGGCCGACCGACACGGCATTGCCAACAGGCAATTGCGCGCGGCGGCCCTCCGCGACCTGAAGCCTGATCTGGTCGGCCGGCAGGAAGCCGAACCGGCGGGCGACGGAATCCACCAGCGTGGGATCGTTGCGCGGAACGACGCTCAAATGATCGCCGACGCGGTAAGTGATGTTGGCCGGCAGCTGCACCTCGATATGGCGCGTCGAGCGCTCCGACGGATTGGCACCGCCTTTGTTCTGAAGCTCGTCATTAACAAGCACCTTCATCGCCACCGCGCCGCCCTGCGCGACGATGGTGTTAACGGCGGTCACAGCCACCGGCTCGATCGCGTAGAGCGGATCGTCCTCCGCGGTGCGGGTGAAGTTCCAGTCGATGCCGAATTCCTTGGTCGCGACCTGCGCGGCCGCCGGGAACCATTTCTGGAACTGACCATCGAGATCGCTGCGTGCATCGCCTTCACCGCGCGGATAAACTGCGCGCGCGCCATGCCTTGCCAATTGCTCGTCGATAAAGCGCGGCACCGATTGATAGGTGGCGGCCCAATCGCTGTTGCCACAGCCGAACACCGCATAGCGGACATTGGCAAAGGCATCCTTCGGCAGGTCCTCGCCGAGCCATTTCACGAATTGCGACGCATTGTCGGGCGGCGCGCCATTGTAGGAGGCGCAGATGATCAGCACGCCCCCCTCTTGCGGCAGCTTGCCGACGTAATCGTCGAGCGGTCCGAGATGCACGGCGAAGCCGTTGATCTCGGCAAGGTCCGCCATGCGCGTTGCAAGCTCCTCGGCGGTGCCGAGATTGGAGCCGTACAGCACCAGCATCGGCGTGTTGTGACCGGGCCGCGTGGTCGGCTGGCGCGGCGCCCTTGGCGCCGACACCGCGGCTGCAGGTCCGCCATAAGCTCCGCGCTCGCGATCCGCGCGCGGACGCACCTTGATCTTGAAGCCCTCCGGCTTCATCGTCAGCGTCTCTTTCAGATGCATCTGGTAACGCTGATGGTCGATCAGCTTGAAACGCTGGAGCACCATGCCAAGCGCGAGCGCGGCCTCGTGCATCGCAAAACCACGGCCGATGCAGGCGCGCTGGCCGTTGCCGAATGGCTTCCACGCATTAATCGGCCGTTTTGCCTCAGCTTCCTTGCTGAAATTCTCGGGATTGAACGCGTCGGGATTAGGCCCCCAAACGCTGGGGTCGCGATGCAGCGCGGTCACCAGGATCGTGGTGAACGTGCCTTTCCTGAGCTTGTACTTGCCGCCGCCGATGGTCTCGTCGTTCAATGGCGAGATGCCGTAAGCCGGCGCCGGCGGCCACAGCCGGAGCGCCTCTTTCAGGATCTGCGTGATGTAGGTGAGCTGCGTCACCTGCTGATAGGTCGGCTTGGCGTTGACGTCGGGGCCGAAGACGCGATCGACCTCGTTATAGGCCTCCTTGAGAATGTCGGGGTGCTTCAGCAGCGCATAGAGCGTGTAGGACAAGAGGCCGCTGGTGGTCTCGTGGCCCGCAATCAGGAACGTGTTGATCTGGTAGCGGATGTTGACGTCGTCGAGCTGCTCGCCGGTCGAGCGGTCGACGCCGGTCATCATGGCGGCGAGCATGTCCTTCTTGTCGTCGACGCCTTCCGCGCTCTTGCGGCGCTCGGCAATGATCTCGTCGACCATCTTGTTCATGAAGGCGACGTCCTCGCCGAGCGCCTTCCGCCGCTTCTGCATCCAGAGCTGCTCGAACGGCAGACCGCGCGTCATCATGATGGTTTCGAGCGAGCGCACCAGCGACTCGACGAAGGGATGGTAATCGCGCCGGTAGAATGAATTGAAGCGGTAGTCGAAACCGCACAGGCCGATCGTGTCGAGCGTCAGCGCGGTCATGTCGTGGACGACGTCGATCTCGTCGTCGGCGTTGAGCCGCTCCCATTTCTGGACGAGCTGCTCGGCGATGTCGACCATGCTCGGATGGTAGGACTGCATGGCGCGATTGCCGAAGGGCTGCAGCAGGATGTTGTGCGCCTTGCTCCAGTTCGGCTCCTTGGTATCCGCCGTGAACAGGCCGTCGCCGCCGACTGCACGCACGCGGCGCAGCGCACCACGCACCGTCTTGTCGAAGCGCTTTTCGTCCGAGAGCTCGTCGACGAGATCATGGCCGGAAACGACGACGATCGGCGAGCCCATCATGTCGAGCCAGAAGATCGGGCCGAGCTCCTTGGCCAGTCGCGTCAAATGCTGCACAGGCGCAGCCGAGTCCAGCGACAGCATGTTGCCGACCACCGGCTTGGTCGGCGGCTGCGGAATCGGGTCCAGACGGTTCTTCGATGACATTGCTACGCTTCCCCCTGCTCGCAATGACGAGCTAGCCAAACCGCCTTCTGCGCCATTCGATCAAGACGGCGCTGACCTCTTCCGGCTTCTCCTGCTGCGTCCAATGGCCGCTGTCCTTCACCAGGTACTTCTCGAGGTCAGCCACCAGCTTCTCCATGCCGTCGGCCGCCGACGGCGGCAGCACCGCGTCGTTCTCGGCCATGATCATCAGGGACGGCACAGTGATGTGGTGGTCGAGCCCGTTCGATCGTTCCCAGTTGCGGGTGAAATTGCGATACCAGTTGATGCCGCCGGTGAAGCCGGTTGTCGTGAAGGTGTCGACGAACACTTTCTTCTCGTCGGCCGTCAGGATTGGCGTCCGCGGATCGACCTTGGCATCATAGGCCGCGATCATCTGCGGGAACGCCAGATTGGTCTTTGACGAGGCGCCGACGCCGGCGATCGGCTCTTCTCCTGATTTCTCTGCCGGCCGCGCTAGCGGCTTGCGCATGAAGGCGTCAAATGTCTGCTCGACACGGCTGCCGAAAATCCGGTCCGGCTCGCGCGCGGGATCCTGAAACTGGACGATGTACATCTGGTCGCCGAAGCGATGGCGGAACAGTGCGATCGGATCCATCGGCGCACGGTCCCAGTGCGGCGTGTTGACGCCGACGACGCCGGCGACGCGCGTGGGGTGCCGCAGCGGCATCTGCCAGACGACAAAGCCGCCCCAGTCGTGGCCGACGAAGATCGCCTTCTCGATGTCGAGATGATCGAGCAGCCCGACGAGATCGCCCGTCAAATGCTCCATGTCATAGGCCTCGACCGGCTCGGGCCGGTCGGTCGCGCCATAGCCGCGCTGATCGGGAGCGATCACACGGATACCGGCCTCGCTGAGCGCCTTGATCTGGTGACGCCAGGAGAACGCCAGCTCCGGCCAGCCATGGCACAGCACCACCGGCGGCCTGTCAGTGACAGGGCCCGCCTCGTAATAGCCCATTCGGATGCCGTTCGTCTGCGCGAACTTGAGCGGTGGCATTTCAATCATTGCAAATTTCCCGATGCTTTTCTTATTCGGCCGCGCCCTTGATGTCGGCCGCCGGCGGCGCGTAGGCCGCTTCGAGCGCAGCAAACTCCTCCGGCAGCATGTCGCACATCACCTGCACATGCGGAATGATGTTGGCGCCGACGATGAAACCAAAATCGAGCTGGTCGCGATAGCTCTGCACGGTGATGTTGAGCGCCTGCCCGTGCGTCGAGATCGACACCGGGAAGATGTGCAGCAGCTCGGCACCCGCGGCATAGAGCGTCTGCCGCGGTCCCGGCACGTTGGAGACGGTGATGTTCGCTGCCGGCGGCAGCACGTCCGACAGGTCCGAGCGGCTGTAGAGTAGCGCCAGGATCTGGACGATGATCGGCGCCCCCAGCATCGAGATGTTGGAGACCTGCGGCATCAGGGCCCGCAGCGGATGCGACATCTCCTTGGACTTGGTCGATTGGGCGATGATGGCCTCCAGCCGCGCCTTGGGATCCGCGATATTGGTGGCGATCGAGCAGATCATGCCGAACACCTGGTTGTTGGCCTCGGTGTTGCCCTCCTCACGCAGCGAGATCGGTACGGCCGCCGTCAGTGATTTCGCGGGCAGCGTGCCGTGTTGCAGGAGGTAGCGGCGGACGACGCCCGAGGCGAGCGCCAGCACCACGTCGTTGAGCTTGCCGCCGGCCAGCTTGGCCAGCGCCTTGGAACGCGACAGCGAGATCGACACGCCGGCAAAGCTGCGCTCCGACGAAATCGTCTTGTTGAGCATGGTCGGCGGCGACACCATGCTGGCGAGGCTCTCGCGCGACCTCGGATCGGAAATCTTGCCGAGCACGTCGGAGACGCTCTTCACCATGGTCGGGATATTGCCGGCAAATCGCACCGCGCTCTCGATCTGGTACATCGCGTTGTCGAACAGGATCGAGCCGATGTCGCTCTTGCCGGTGCGCGGCAGCTGCAGGTTCTTCGCCGCCGCCGAAGCATCGAGCGGCTGGGTGAAGAGCTGCTGATAGGAATCGAGCAGGTTCGCCGCGATATCGCGCGGCTCCTGCCCGGGCTTGGACCCGCCCGTCGGCGGTTCGACCTGTCGCGGGATCGGCGAGATGTCGTAGATCATGTTGGTCAGGGCCGCGCCGGCGCCGCCGTCGATCGCGGCATGGTGCATCTTGGAATAGAGGCCGACCTCGTTGTCCTTCATGCCCTCGAACACATAGAACTCCCACAGCGGGCGCGCGCGGTTCAGGAGCTTGGCGTGCATCCATCCAACGATGCGCTCGAGCGTGGCGCGGTCGCGCGGCGCCGGAAGGCTGGCGCGGAAGATATGACGGTCGATGTCGAACTGATCGTCCTCGACCCAGGTCGGGTGATCGATGTCGAGCGGCGCCTTCTCCAGGCGCGCTTTCAGGATCGGCGCAATGTGCAGCCGCGACACGATCATCGCCTTGAAGTCTTCAAAGAAGTCGCCCTTGTAGTCGTCGGGCAGGCGAAAGATCGCCATGCTGCCGACATGCATCGGCATTTCAGGCGTTTCGAGATAGAGAAACGACGCGTCCAGCGACGACAGCTTCTTTCCGTCAGCCATAGTTCCCTCCCGAAGAATTTGACGGGCGCCTTTGGCGCTTCTCGTCAGGTCGATACTGCCCGCTCCGGCGGGGCATATGCAATGGCAAACGGCCCTGCCCGGTCAAATGGCCAGAACTGCCCCTCCGGTTGCGCGAGGCGATCGGCGACGGCCCACAATGCAGCTGCGTTCACCCCGAGCCCGATATGGCTCGCGAAATGAACTTCGATGTTCTCGGCCCGCTCGCTGGGGCGCAGCAGGCAAGTCTGCCAGTTCACAACGCCGTCGGTGCGCGAATAGATCGACGTCGCCGGCACCTCGAGATCGCCGGCGATCGCCTCGCGCAGTTCGGCAAAGTCCTCGACTTTCTCACCTGACAGCGCCTCATAGAGCGCCGTCGCATTGGTCGCCCGCACATCATTGGCAAAGGGGCTGCCGAGGGTGATGACGGTGCGGACCATGTCCGGCGCCTGGAGCGCGAGATCGCGGGCGTAGACGCCGCCGAGGCTCCAGCCGACCAGACTGACCTTCCGTCCGCTTGCGGCGTGGATTTCGGCCAAACGCGTGCGCAGGGCTTCCCGCATGCGCGCCAGGCCGCCGAGATTGCGGCCCATCCGCCAGGCATGCGCCTCATAGCCGAGCTCGCCGAGATAGCGCCGCATCGGCGCCATTGACAGGTCGCTGGCGAGAAAGCCCGGCAGCGCCAGCACCGGATGGCCGTCGCCCCTGGGCGCACGCATCAGCAGCGGCGACAGCAGGACGCTGGCATTCAATTCAAGCAGGCCGCGCGCCTCGGCAAGCAGCAGGCCGAAGCTCGGCGGACGAAGCCGGCCAACGCCTGGCGTCCCGTCGCCCGCGGCCGGCATTTATTTCTTCTTGTCGGTGCTGCGTGTTCCGCCGAGGCCGGCCATGGTGACAAACATGTCCTGAAATCGCTCGGCGAGCTTCGGATCGAACGTGAACCAGCTCTGGATCAGCGATTCCGGCGAGACCTTATCGATATTGCTCAGGACCTGCTGCTGCAGCTTGTCCATGACGGCAATCTGCATCGGCGACACATCTGGTAATCCGAAAAACTGGCGGGCTTCGAGGGGGGTGCAGTCGATTTCGATATTAACCTTCATGTCCCCTCCGGATGAGATTCGAGCGGCGTCACACAGTATCGCCGCGACATGGTGGGCGACGCAAGCGACCTGAGACGCAGGGCCGGGCACGGGCTTCCGCAATCGAGGGATATGGTCAATCAAATGGCTCGACGCGGATGGGGCGCCCTCGGGCCTTTTCCACCGCCATTTTCGGGATCCGGCGGGCCGAAAGTCGAATGTCGCCGGCGCGCTTCTCTCCCCTAAAAGGTTGGTCAGCATTGCTGCACAGCGGTGCAACTTGGCGCGTTCCTTGCTGGAATGGCGCTTGCACGGGTCGAGAACTCTGGGCAACATGGATCGATCAGCCCCGCCGAACAATCAAAAATCACGGTCGGGGCGAGTGAAGAGGGTCAAGAATGTCAGTCGGACGAAGTTTGTTTGCGGCGACGCTCGCCGGTGCGCTTGCGTTGGCGGTTTCGCCGGCGTCGAGCCAGACGCTGCGCTACGCCAACCAGGGGGAGCTGAAATCGCTCGACCCCTACACGCTGAACGAGTCGACCACCAGCGCGCATCTCGGTCACGTCTATGAGGGCCTCGTTGCCCGCGGCAAGGACCTGAAGATCATCCCGGCGCTCGCCGAAAGCTGGGAAACGCCCGAGCCAACGCGCTGGCGCTTTCACCTGCGCAAGGGCGTGAAATTCCACAACGGCGACCCCTTCACCGCTGACGATGTGGTGTTCTCGGCCGAGCGCGTGCGGGCGAAAGGTTCGAATTTTCAGAGCCGCGTTCCCGCCGATGCCAAGGTCGTCAAGGTCGACGATTACACCGTCGATTTCATCCTGAGCTCGCCCAATCCCATCCTGACGGCGTTGTGGGCGACCTGGTACATCATGGACAAGAAATGGGCAGAGGCGAACGATGCAGTGGCACCGACGCCGGCCGCGGCGACGACCCCGAGCTATGCCTCGCTCCATGAAAACGGCACCGGCGCCTTCACCATCGAGAGCCATCAGCCGGGCGTGAAGACCGTCTTCAAGCCCAATCCGAATTGGTGGCGCCAGCCGGAGCATAATCTGAAGGAGATCGTCTTCACGCCGATCGCGAACCCGGCGACGCGTGTCGCAGCGCTGTTGTCGGGCGAGGTCGACGTGATCGAGCCGGTTCCTGTCCAGGACATCGAGCGCGTCAAGGCAAGCCCCAACGCCACGGTGCTGACAGGACCCGAACTCCGCACCCTCTTCGTTGGCATGGATCAGGCGCGCGACGAGCTCCTCTATTCCAACATCAAGGGCAAGAACCCGTTCAAGGACGTCCGCGTCCGTGAAGCCGTCTACCGGGCAATTGATATCGACCTGATCAAGAATCGCGTCATGCGCGGCCTCTCCACGCCGTCCGCATTGATGGTCGCACCAGAGATCTTCCCGTTCTCGAAGGACTTCACCCGGCCGAAGCTCGATCCTGATGCCGCCAAGAAGCTCTTGGCAGACGCCGGTTATGCGGAAGGTTTCGAAGTAACGATGGACTGCCCGAACGATCGCTACGTCAATGACGCCGCGATCTGCCAGGCGATCGTCGGCATGCTCGCCCGCATCAACATCAAGGTGGATCTGCTGGCGCAGCCCAAGGCCCAATATTTCGCCAAGGTGCTGAAGCCCGGCGGCTACAAGACCTCGCTGTTCATGCTGGGCTGGACCCCGGATACGCTCGACTCCCAGAACGTGCTGCACGACATCATGGGCTGCCGGGACGATCCCAAGGATCCCAATCGCGGCGAAGCCAATCTCGCCGGCTATTGCAACAAGCAGTTCGACGAGCTCGCCGACAAGGTTCTCCTGGAATCCGATACGACCAAGCGCGATCTCTTGATCAAGCAGGCGTTCGAGCTCTCGATGAAGGACTGGGCCTATATCCCGCTGCACCAGCAGGCGCTCGCCTGGGGCGTTTCGAAGAAGGTGAAGCTGACCCAGCGTGCGGACAACATGGTCATGCTCTACTGGGCGACCAAGCAGGACGAGTAGGTGTCGACATCTTGCGAAGTCCCGGAAGCCATCGCTTTCAAGATCTGGCTTCCGGGACTTGTTATTTCGAGCTAACGCAATGACGCGTGCTGCTGAAGAGATGTGAAAGGAACAGATGCTCGCTTTCACACTACGCCGGGCCATCCAGGCCATCGGCGTCATGATCGCCGTCGGAATCATCTCGTTCTCGATGTTCCGCTTCGCTGGCGATAGATGTGTATAAGAGACAGCTTTCACACTACGCCGGGCCATCCAGGCCATCGGCGTCATGATCGCCGTCGGAATCATCTCGTTCTCGATGTTCCGCTTCGCTGGCGATCCCGTGAACCAGATGGTCGGCGTCGACACGCCGCAGGAGCAGGTGGCGCAGCTGCGCCAGAGCCTCGGCCTCGACGAGCCGGTGGTCGTCCAGTTCGCGCGTTACATCTACAACGCCGCGCGGCTCGAATTCGGCGTCTCCTACCAGTTCCGCCTGCCAGTCACCAATCTGCTGATGGAGCGGATGCCGGCGACGCTCGAGCTGGCCATCGTTGCCACGATCTTCGCGATGCTCAGCGGCATTCTGATGGGCGTTTATTCGGCGCTTCGCCGCGACAGCTGGCTCACACATATATTCCAGGCCGTCTCGCTGATCGGCATCTCGCTGCCGACCTTCCTGATCGGCATTCTCATGATCTACCTGTTTTCGGTGACTCTCGGCTGGCTACCCTCGTTCGGGCGGGGGGATGTCGTGCATATCGGCTGGTGGACGACCGGGCTGCTGACGCTGTCAGGCCTGAAAGCGCTGATCATGCCTTCGATCACGCTTGGCCTGTTCCAGATGACGCTGATCATGCGGCTCGTCCGCGCGGAAATGCTGGAAGTGATGCGGACCGACTACATCCGATTCGCCCGCGCCCGCGGGCTGACCACACGGGCGATCCATTTCGGCCACGCGCTGCGCAACACGCTGGTACCCGTGATCACCGTCGCCGGTCTGCAATTCGGCTCGGTCATTGCTTTCGCGATCATCACCGAGACCGTGTTTCAATGGCCGGGCATGGGGCTCCTGTTCGTGCAGGCCGTTCAGAACGTCGATATCCCGATCATGGCGGCCTATTTGATGATGGTCTCCCTGATCTTCGTCACCATCAATCTCGTGGTTGATATCCTCTACACCATCGTCGATCCGCGGCTGCGCTCGACGGTCAGCCGGGCGCATTGACATGAGCGAGGCCGTCGTCCCCCACGCAACCGAGAAGCACGCCGCCACCGCACCCGGCTGGTTCAAGCGCGCGCTCGACAGCGACCTGTTCTATTCGTTTCGCCGCTCCAGGATCACCATGATCGCGGCCGGTGTGACGCTGCTGTTCTTCCTAGTCGCGATCTTCGCCTCGGTGTTGTCGGTACAAAATCCGTTCGATCCCGCGCAGCTCCAGCTGATGAATTCGCGCATCTCGCCGCTCTGGACCGCAGACGGCCAGAGCCCGTTCCTGCTCGGCACCGACGAGCAGGGCCGCGACGTGCTGTCCGCAATCCTCTATGGCCTGCGCATCTCTCTGCTCGTCGGCGTCCTCGGCGTGGTCTTGTCCGGCGCAATCGGCATCCTGCTCGGGCTGACGGCCGGCTATTTCGGCGGCGCCGTCGACGGATTGATCATGCGCATCGCCGACGTGCAGCTTTCCTTTCCGGCCATCCTGATCGCGCTGCTGATCAACGGCATCGCCAAATCGGTCTTTGGCAACAAGCTCGACGAGATGAGCATGCTGGCCGTCCTGGTCTTCGCGATAGGCCTGAGCTTCTGGGTTCAGTATGCGCGCACGGTGCGTGGCTCGGTGCTGGTCGAGAAGAACAAGGATTATGTCGCGGCCGCGCAATTGATCGGCCTGCCCGCCCCCGTGATCATGCTGCGCCATGTGCTGCCGAACACCACCGGGCCGATCCTCGTGATCGCCACCATCAACCTCGCACTCGCCATCATCACCGAGGCGACGCTGTCGTTCCTCGGTTCGGGCATGCCCGAAACCATGCCGTCGCTCGGCACGCTGATCCGCATCGGCAACGGCTATTTGTTCGCAGGCGAATGGTGGATCGTCGCCTTCCCCGGAATCGCACTGGCGGCGCTGATCCTGTCGATCAACCTGCTCGGTGACTGGCTGCGCGACGCCCTCAACCCCAAACTTCGATGAGTCTACAGCGTTCATGACCGAACCCGTTCTCTCCGTCCGCAATCTTCAGGTCGAGTTCGCCTCTCGGCGTGGCACGTTGCGCGCCATCGACGGCGTCTCCCTCGATATCGCCAAGGGCGAAGTGCTTGGCGTGGTCGGTGAATCCGGCGCCGGCAAGTCCGTGACCGGGCTCTCGGTGATCGGCCTAATCGATCCGCCCGGCCGTATCGCCGGCGGCGAGATTCGCCTCGCCGGCCTTCGCATCGACAATCTGCCGCCGGAGGAGATGCGCCGCATCCGCGGCAAGCGCATCGGCATGATCTTCCAGGATCCCCTCACCTCGCTCAATCCGCTCTACAAGGTCGGCGACCAGATCATCGAAACGATCCGGACCCACCTCAATCTATCCGAACAGGCAGCGCGCCGACGCGCCATCGATCTGCTCGCCGAAGTCGGCATCCCTGCGCCGGACAAGCGCATCGACGGCTATCCCCACGAATTCTCCGGCGGCATGCGCCAGCGCGTGGTGATTGCGCTAGCGATCTGCGCCGAGCCGGAGCTGATCATCGCGGACGAGCCGACCACCGCGCTCGACGTCTCCGTGCAGGCGCAGATCATCTCGCTGATCAAGCGGCTTGGCCGCGACCACGGCACCGCGGTGATGCTGGTGACCCATGACATGGGTGTCATCGCCGAGACCTCGGACCGCGTCGCAGTGATGTATGCCGGCCGCGTCGCCGAGATCGGACCGGTGCAGGACGTCGTCAAGAACCCGCTGCATCCCTATGCCAAAGGCCTGATGGGCGCGATCCCGACGCTTGCCGGCGACGACAAGCGCCTGGTGCAGATTCCCGGCTCGATGCCCCGGCTCTCGGCGATCCCGCGCGGCTGCTCGTTCAACCCACGCTGCGCCTCCGTCTTCGATCGTTGCCGGGTGGACCGGCCGGAGCCGCTGTCGCGCGGCACGCAATCGGTCGCCTGCCATCTCTATGACCCCGTTTCGGCGGAGACCGCGGCATGAGCCCCCCCTTCGTCCAGGGCACAAATCTGCGCCGCGTCTTCGACGTTTCAAAACCCTGGCTCAACCGCGTGCTCGAGGGCGGCCAGCTCGAATATCTCAAGGCTGTCGACGGCGTCACCTTCGATATCAGGAAGGGCGAGACCTTTGCGCTGGTCGGCGAGTCAGGTTCGGGCAAGACCACTGTGGCGCGGATGGTGGTCGGCCTGTTGCCGCCGAGCTCCGGCGACGTCCTGATCGACGGCGTCTCCATGACGGATCCGCGGCAGAGCCAGACACGCCGAAAGCTGCGCCGCCGCATCCAGATGATCTTCCAGGACCCCTATGCGAGCCTGAACCCGCGCTTCCGGGTCGACGCCATCATCTCCGAGCCGATCCGCGCCTTCGACCTGATCCAGGGCGAGCGCGACATCCAGGCCCGCGTCGGCGAGTTGCTTACCCTCGTCGGCCTGCATCCCGACGATCGACTGAAATTCCCGCATGAATTCTCCGGCGGGCAGCGCCAGCGCATCGCGATCGCGCGGGCGCTCGCCTCCGATGCCGAGTTCATCGTCTGCGACGAGCCGACCTCGGCGCTGGACGTCTCCGTGCAGGCGCAGATCCTGAACCTGATGCGTGACCTTCAGGACAAGTTCGGCCTGACCTACATGTTCATCAGCCACAACCTTGCCGTGGTCCGCCACATGGCGAGCCGGGTCGGCGTGATGTATCTCGGCCGCATCGTCGAGATCGCGGAGGGGCGCGAACTGTTCGCTCAACCTCGCATGCCCTACACCAAGATGCTGCTGGGCGCCGTGCCTGATCTCGCCATGAGCGGCCGCCAGCGCATCCCGGTGAAGGGGGAGATCCCGAACCCGATCAATCCGCCGCCCGGCTGCGCGTTCAATCCGCGTTGTCCGCTGGCGTTCGACCTCTGCCGCAAGGAAGCTCCAAAGCTGATCGACGGCGTCGCCTGCCACGCGGTCAATGCGGGGCGGGAAGCGGCTTGAGCCTGTCTCTTATACACATCTAGATGTGTATAAGAGACAGGCCATGCCGTTAACACCGCGCCGGTCCCGGCATAATGCGCGCGAGCCATGCAGCCTGTGCATTTGGCATCCCAGCACCTGATGTGATCAATTGCGCGCGCCGCAAACGAGGTAGCCCATGGCCAGCAAAGTCAATCCAGATCCCTTCACGACGCGTCCCGAGATTGAGGGCACGTTCGGGGTCGTCGCCTCCACGCACTGGATCGCGACCGCCGTCGGCATGGCCATCCTGGAAAAGGGCGGCAACGCGTTTGATGCTGGCGTCGCAACCGCCTTCACGCTTCAGGTGGTCGAGCCGCATCTGAATGGCCCCGGCGGCGATGTGCCTGTCATCGTGCACGACGTGAAACGCGGCCGCACCGAGGTGATCTGCGGCCAGGGTCCGGCCCCTGCACGCGCCACCATCGCGCATTACAAGAGCGAAGGCCTCGACATGGTGCCCGGCACCGGCCTGCTCGCGGCCTGCGTCCCCGGCACCTTCGAATCCTGGATGATGCTGCTGCGCGACTACGGCACGATGCGCGTGCGCGACGTGCTGGAGCCAGCGATCTCCTATGCGCGCGACGGCTACCCGCTGGTGGAGCGCGCCTGCGCCACGATCCAGACCGTCGAGCAATTATTCCGCAAGCACTGGCCGACCTCCGCCGCGGTCTACCTGCCGAACGGCGAAGTGCCGAGGCCCGGCACGATCTTCACCAACAAGACGCTCGCCGCGACCTACACCCGGATCTTGAACGAAGCCGAAAGCGGCGGTGGCGGCCGCGACGCCGAGATCGAGCGTGCGCGCAAAGCCTGGTCGCAGGGATTTGTCGCGGAGGCCATCGACAAGTTCTGCCGCACCCAGGAGGTCATGGATGTCAGCGGCTCGCCGCATCGCGGCGTGCTTTCCGCCGACGACATGGCGCGCTGGCAGCCGACGGTCGAAGCGCCGCTCACCTACGACTATGGCCGCTATACCGTCTGCAAGGCCGGCGTCTGGAGCCAGGGCCCGGTGACACTGCAACAGCTCGCGCTCTTGAAGGGCTTTGCGCTGGATGGCCTCGATCCGACCGGCCCGGAATTCATCCATCTCCAGATCGAATGCGCCAAGCTTGCCTTCGCCGACCGCGAGAAATTCTACGGCGATCCCAAATTCAGCGAGATCCCGATCGCGACGTTGCTGTCGGACGCCTATAACGACGACCGCCGTAAGCTCGTTACCGACAAGGCGTCGCTCGATTTCGTCCCCGGCACCGTCGAAGGCTTTGGCGGCGTGGTCAAGCTCCGCCGTGCTGAAGGGCAGCGCGAAGCGGTCGGCGCGCTTGGTGCCGGCGAGCCGACCGTGGGGCGCTTCGGCGAGGTGCGCGGCGACACCGTGCATTTCGACATCATCGACAAGGCCGGCAACATGGTGTCCTCGACGCCGTCTGGCGGCTGGCTGCAATCGTCGCCTGTTATTCCCGAGCTTGGTTTCTGCCTCGGGAGCCGCGCGCAGATGTTCTGGCTGGAGGAAAATCATCCTGGCTCGCTCGCACCGGGCAAGCGGCCCCGCACGACGTTGTCGCCGACCATGGCGTTGCGTGACGGCGAGCCTTACCTCGCCTGGGGTTCGCCCGGCGGCGATCAACAGGACCAATGGATCACGCAGTTCTTCCTGCGCCACGTCCATTGCAACCTCAATCTCCAGGAAGCAATCGACGCGCCGGCCTGGCACTCCGAGCATTTCCCGATCTCATTCTGGCCGCGCACCGCGCGCCCCGGCGTGCTCGTGGTCGAGAACCGCGTGCCGAAGGCAACGATCGAGAATTTGCGCGAGCGCGGTCATATCGTCGAGGTCGGCCCCGACTGGTCGGAAGGCCGCCTCACCGCGGCCTCGCGCGTCGGCGTACGCCGCCGCGCTGCCGCCAATCCGCGCGGCATGCAGGGCTACGCCGCTGGGCGCTGAAGGCAGCACATGACCTGGTCGATCATCGCGCGCGATCCTGCCACCGGCCAGTTCGGCATCGCCGTTGCGACCCGCTTCTTTGCCGTCGGCGCGCGGGTGCCCTACATCGCCGCTGGCCTCGGCGCGATCGCGACGCAGGCCTTCGTCAATCCCTACTACGGCATCGACGGCGTCAAGCTGCTGCGCGACGGCCTCAACGCGTATGACGTGCTCGCCGCACTGCTCGCGACCGATGACGGATGCGAAAGCCGCCAGATCCACATCATGGATGCAAGCGGCGCGGTCGCCGCGCACACGGGGCGCGACTGCGTCGACTGGTGCGGACACATCGCAGGCAGCGGCTTCTCGATCGCAGGCAATATGCTCGCGGGCGCCGACGTTCTCGCCGAGACGGCGAAGACCTACATCGCCAATGACAGCCTGCCCTTCCCGCGTCGGCTGCTCGCAGCCATGCGTGCAGGCGAAGCCGCCGGTGGCGACAAGCGCGGCAAGCAGTCTGCGGCGCTGCTGATCCACGGCGAGGAGGAATGGCCGGCGCTGGACATCCGCGCCGACGACCATCCAGACCCGCTCAGCGAGCTCGAGCGGCTCGAACGGGTCAGCCATGAGCTCTGGGTCCATTTCCGCCCGTCCATGCCGACCCGGCAGAACCCGGCCGGCAACACCGATCGCAGCGTCATCGACGCCAGCATCGCTGCGGCGCGGGCGCGACAAGCATGAGCGCGAGTCCTCTCATCGAGATCAGGGACCTGCGCATCCGCTTCCACGGCGACGACGGCCGCATCACCCATGCCGTCGACAGCGTCGACCTCAGCGTCGCCAATGGCGCGACGCTCGGCCTCGTCGGGGAATCCGGCTGCGGCAAGAGCGTGACATCGCTCGCAATCATGGGCCTGCTCCCGAAGCAGACGACGGAGATCTCAGGCGCTATCCGCTTCGACGGCTTCGACCTGCTGAAGACACCCGACCAGACCCTGCGGGACCTCCGCGGCAACCGGCTTGCGATGATCTTCCAGGAGCCGATGACGTCGCTCAATCCGAGCTTCACCATCGGCGACCAGATCATCGAAACGATCCTGCGTCACCGTGGCGGCTCGCGGAAGAGTGCGCGCGAGCGAGCCATCGAGCTGCTGCGCCGCGTCCACATCCCGTCGCCCGAGCGGCGGATCGACGAATATCCGCACAAGCTCTCCGGCGGCATGCGCCAGCGAGTAATGATCGCAATGGCGCTCGCCTGCGACCCGCAACTGCTGATCGCCGATGAGCCGACCACCGCGCTCGATGTCACGCTGCAGGCCCAGATCCTGGAGCTGATGCGCGAGCTGAAAGCCGCGAGTGGCGCCGCCATCATCCTGATCACCCACGATCTCGGCGTCGTCGCCGAGGTCTGCGACGAGGTCGCGGTGATGTATGCCGGCGAGATCGTCGAGCGCGCACCGGTCGATGAGCTGTTCTCCGCGCCACAGCATCCCTACACGGTCGGCCTGCTCGGCTCGATCCCGCGGCTCGACCATCGCGCCGAGCAGCTCGCAACGATCGAAGGCATGGTGCCCAACATGGTGCAGCCACCGGCCGGTTGCCGCTTCGCCGCGCGCTGCCCGTTCGTGCTGGAGGCCTGCACCAAGGCGCCGCCGCCGCTGGTGGAGGTCAGCCCCGGCCACGTCTCGCGCTGCATTCGCGCGCCGCTCGAATTGCTGGTGTCGTGATGGCCCTGCTCGAGGTCAACGGCCTGGTCAAGCATTTCGTCGCCGAGCGCTCACTGTTCGGCCGGGCGCGCGCGCATGTCAAAGCCGTCGATGGCGTGTCGTTCTCGCTCGAGGCCGGCAAGACGCTCGCGCTGGTCGGCGAATCCGGCTGTGGCAAATCCACCGTCAGCCGTCTGATCCTGCGACTGATCGAGCCGGACGCGGGCACGGTGCGTTTTGACGGCCGTGATCTTCTCTCGCTCGATGCGGATACGCTCCGCAAATTCCGCCGCGAGGCGCAGATCATCTTCCAGGACCCCTACGCCTCGCTCAATCCGCGCATGACGGTCGGCCAGATCCTGACCGAGCCGCTGGCGCTGCACGATCTGGTACCGCCGGCACGGCGGAACGAGCGCGTCGCGGAGATCTTGCGGCTGGTCGGGCTGGAACCTCGGCTCGCGCGCCGCTATCCGCACGAATTCTCCGGCGGCCAGCGCCAGCGCATCGCGATCGCCCGTGCACTCGCCGTCGAGCCGAAGCTGATCATCTGCGACGAGCCGGTCTCGGCGCTCGACGTCTCGATCCGCTCGCAGATCCTGAACCTGCTGCGCGAGTTGCAAGACCGGCTAGGCCTCGCCTACATCTTCGTCTCGCACGATCTCGCCGTGGTCAAACACATCGCGGACCGCGTCGCGGTCATGAATCTCGGTTGCATCGTCGAAGAGGCCGATGCGGACGCGTTGTTCGCCCAGCCCCGCCACCCCTATAGCCGCGCCCTGCTCTCCGCGATCCCCCTGCCGCAGCCTCACGCCAAGCGCGCGAAAGTCGTGCTGCAAGGCGAGATCCCGAGCGCGCTCAATCCACCGGCCGGCTGCCGTTTCCATACCCGCTGCCCCTTCGTGATCGACCGCTGCCGCACCGAAGCGCCGGTGCTGGTGGCCGACGCCTCCGGCCACGCTACCGCCTGTCATCGCGTCGACGAACTCCCCCCGGCCGACGGCATCCTGCCCGCTGCGGCCGGGTTTTCGCCGACGCTTGGCAAATTAGTCGCAGCCTTCAGCCGAAAGACGGAAGGCGCGAGCCCTGTCGGGGTTGGTATACAGGGTGCAAGGCCACCAACGACGTAGCCGGAATCATGGGGACTGTCCGATGAAGAAGTTTTGCCTCGCCGCAATGGCGGCTGTGTTCCTGGTCTCGCTTGGCGCCGCCCAGGCCCAGACCACGCTGCGCATCGGTCTTGCCGAGGATCCTGATATCCTCGATCCCTCGATGGCCCGCACCTATGTCGGCCGCATCGTGTTCGCCGCCTTCTGCGACAAGCTGTTCGACATCGATGAGAAGCTCAACATCGTGCCGCAGCTCGCGCTGTCGAGCGAGACGGTCGATGACGGCAAGGGCCTCATCATCAAGCTTCGGCCCAGCGTGAAATTCCACGACGGCGAGCCGTTCGATGCAGAGGCCGCCAAATTCTCGCTGGAGCGCCACCTGACACTCCCCGGCTCGTTCCGCAAGCCGGAGCTCGCCTCCGTCGACCACATCGACATCGTCGATCCCCTCACCATCAAGCTGGTGCTGAAATCGCCGTTCTCGCCGCTGCTGGCCCAGCTCACCGACCGCGCCGGCATGATGGTCGCGCCGAAGGCCGCCAAGGAAGCCGGAGACAAGTTCGGCCTGCACCCGGTCTGCGCCGGCCCCTATAAATTCGTCGAGCGCGTGCAGCAGGACCGCATCGTATTCGAGAAGTTCGCCGACTACTGGAACAAGGACAACGTCTTCATCGACAAGATCGTGTTCCAGCCCATCGTCGATGGCACCGTGCGGCTTGCCAATCTGAAATCCGGCGGGCTCGACTTGATTGAGCGCGTGTTCGCGACTGATCTGAAGGACGTTCGGGCCGACGCGCGGCTGAAGGTCGCGACCGCGATCGAGCTCGGCTATCAGGGCATCACGCTCAACATCGGCAAGGACAAGGCGAAGGGGCCGCTCAGCCAGTCCGCCAAGGTACGGCAGGCACTCGATCTTGCCATCGACCGGGACGCCATTAACCAGGTCGTGTTCAATGGCGAGTTTCAGGTCGGCAACCAATGGGTCAATCCCGACCATCCCTACTATCAAAAAGCCGTTCCGGTACACGCCCGCAATGTGGAGAAGGCCAAGGCGTTGTTGAAGGAGGCCGGCGTGACACCACCTGTCAGCGTCGATTTCCTGGTGCCGAAAGGCGCGGAAAACGAAACCCCGGCGCAGATGATCCAGTCGATGGCCGCGGAAGCCGGGTTCGACATGAAGATCCGCGTCACCGAGTTTGCGACCGGATTGAAGCAGGCCGAGGCCGGCGATTATCAGGCCTTCTGGCTCGCCTGGAGCGGCCGCATCGATCCCGACGGCAATTCCTACATCTTCCTGCACAGCGGCGCGCCTCAGAACTACGGCGATTGGAACAATCCGCAGGCCGACAAGGCGCTGGAAGACGCACGTCTCATCACCGACCCTGCCAAGCGCAAGGCCAGCTACGAAACGCTCGCAAAGCTCGCCCAGGATGAGGAGCCGATCCTCTACCTCTATCACCGCCGCATCATCATCGCGCACACCACCAAGCTCGAAGGCTACAAGCAGATGCCCGACGGCCTCGTGCGCGTCGTCGGCCTCAAGCTGAAGTGACGCTGAGAGGATGCTGAACTTCCTCGCCCGCCGGCTGGTGCAGATCGTACCGACACTGTTCTTCGTGTCGGTTTTGATCTTCTCGCTGCAGCAATTGCTGCCGGGCGATCCTGCTTTGGTGATGGCGGGCGAAGAGCGCGATCCCGCGGTGATCGAGCAGATCAGGCACCAGTACCGGCTCGATCAGCCTATCCCCGTGCAGTACGCCTACTGGATCAAGGGCGTCCTTGTGGGCGACTTCGGCGAGTCCCTGCGCAACAAGATGCCGGTGCGCGAGCTGATCGCGCAGAAGCTGCCGGTCACGCTGCAACTCGGCGGAATGGCGATCATCATCGCCTTCCTGATCGGGATTCCCGCCGGCATCGTTGCGGCCGTCAAGAAAGGGACGGCGTGGGACTACGGCGCCAATTTCTTCGCGCTGTGGGGCATCTCGACGCCGAATTTCTGGCTCGGCATCATGCTGATCTTTCTGTTCTCGATCGAGCTCGGCTGGCTGCCGGCCTCCGGCTATGTGCCGCTCACCGAGAACTGGCGCGCGAGCCTGGCTGCGACCATCATGCCGGCTTTCGTGCTGGGCAACGCGATTGCCGCAATCCTGATGCGGCACACCCGCAGCGCGATGCTGCAGGTTCTGGAAAGCGATTATGTCCGTACCGCGCGCGCCAAGGGCCTGTCCGAGCGTTCGGTGATCCTCAAGCATGCCATGCGCAATGCGCTCACCCCGATCATCACGCTCGGCGCGCTCGAGCTCGGCACGCTGCTGTCAGGCGCCGTGCTGACGGAGCAGATCTTCTCCATTCCCGGCTTCGGCAAGCTGATCGTGGACGCCGTGTTCAACCGCGACTACGCCGTCGTGCAGGGCGTGGTGCTGGTGACGGCTACGGTCTACATCACGCTCAATCTGGTCGCCGATGTCGCCTATATCCTCGTCAATCCGCGGCTGAGGGGCTAGGCCATGACCGACGCCGTGCTCGCGGCCAATCCCGGCACTGATGCCGGCGAACTGGACAGCCCGGCGCGCCGGGCGCGGCGCCGCCTGTTCAAGCGCAAGGCGGCGGTTGCAGGCCTCGTGGTCCTCGCCGTTTTCATCCTGATCGCGCTGCTGGCGCCTCTGATCGTACCCTATGACCCCATCGCGACGAGCTGGAGCCTGGTGCGCAAACCGCCCACCGCGGCACACTGGTTCGGCACCGACGAACTCGGCCGCGACATCCTGAGCCGCGTGATCTACGGCGCGCGCGCTTCGCTGCTCGCAGGCCTGATCTCGGTCGCGATCGCGCTGGGGATCGGCGTGCCGCTCGGCCTTCTCTCCGGCTATCGCGGCGGCTTCGTCGATGCGCTGATCAGCCGGATCACCGATGCGATGCTTGCCTGTCCGTTCCTGATCCTGGCCATTGCGCTGGCGGCATTCCTCGGTCCCAGCCTCGGCAATGCCATGATCGCGATCGGCATCTCGGCAACGCCGGTCTTCATCCGCCTCACTCGCGGCCAGGTGCTGAGCGTCAAGGCGGAAGACTATGTCGAGGCGGCTCGCGCGCTCGGCAATCCGCCCTGGCGGATCGCGGTCTCGCACATCCTGCCGAACATCCTGCCCGCGCTGCTGGTACAGGCGACGCTATCGATCGCCGCTGCCATCATCGCGGAAGCCGCGCTGTCATTCCTTGGGCTCGGCCAACAGCCGCCGTCGCCATCCTGGGGCAGCATGCTCAACGCGGCACAACGCTTCCTGACCCAGGCGCCCTGGATGGCGATCTGGCCGGGGCTTGCGATCTTCCTCGTGGTGCTGTCGCTGAACCTGCTCGGCGACGGCCTGCGCGACGCGCTCGACCCGCGCCAGCGTTAAATCACGCACTCCCGCATCACCCGCCGGCAATCCATCTCATATTCGAGGTCCACCACCGGCGGCCGCGCGAAGTGCCAGGTCAGCCCAGAGCGCAGCGCGCCGCGCCGAACCAGCTCGTCGACCAGCGCGTGGTGGAAGTCGTGCACTGAATAGGCCTGCACGCCGGTCGTGTCCTTCCAGCCGAAACCGAACGCCGTCATCCGGTTTTCCATCTGCGAGGTCGTCGTGAACCGCACCTTTTCGCGCAGGCCTTCCGGACTGAGATCACGGTAGCGCACAGTGCGCTCGACATAGGTGCCGCTGCCTTCGCGCGCTTCGGCGCCGCCAGCGATCACGAAGGACGGTCCCTTCGAAGTTGTTGGGCGCGTGAACGAGAATGCGTAGAACGACGGCTCCGATGGCGGATCGATCTCCGGACAGACATTGCTCCGCGCGACCGGATTGGTGGTACCGTCAAAGATGCCCCATTCGGACAGCGTCTTCACATAGTGCAGGTTGAACGCGCGAAAGCCCTCTTCGCTGAAAGCCGACGGCGAGCGGAGCTCGCAGGCACAGAACGCCGTCAGCGGACGCCCTTGCGCCTGGATGTACTTTGCGGCCAGCGCAAACCCTTCGGCCAGCGGCAACAGACGATCGAACCTGACACGCTCGATCTCATAGCCGTCATCGGCGGCCGCACCCGCAGAGTACTGGAACACGGAGGGGATGAACCGGTAATTCCCGGCGGAGAATTCACGCGTCATATCGAGTCCTAATCCAGCTGGATGCGAATACCCTTGGCGCCATTGAGCAGGCGCCGCAAATGAAAGCCGGCGAGCGGATCGTCGGCGTGCATCCCGACCAGCGCGGCAAAGGCCGGCATCGCGGCGGCATCGCCCGCCTCCACCTTGGCAAACGCCTCGGTATATTGCGTCGTCGCCGGCGCATGAAATTTATCCTGTCGCAGCGGCTCGAACGCGCGCAGCGGTTCGCTGCGGCCGCGCAGCATCAGATCGCCGACGGGACGTCCCTGAAAATTCGCCGCCGCCTCGGCGATACTGGAGCTGACGCAGATGCGGGTGCCCAGTTGCTTGTTGGCGGCCTCCAGCCGGGCCGCGGTGTTGATGGTGTCGCCATAGGCGGTGTAGTCGAAGAAACGATTGCCGCCGAAATTGCCGACGAGTGCGGAGCCGGCGTGAATGCCGATGCGGGTAGTGCCGAAATTCACGCCCTTGGCGTTCTGGCGCGCACAAAACTCCTGTGCCCAGGCGTCCAACTCGTGAGCGCACGCGACCGCACGCGTCGCATAATCCGGCTGATCGCCGGGGGCGTTGAACAGAACCTGGATCGCATCACCGATGATCTTTGCAACGGTCCCGTCATGCGCGAAGACAACTTCGGTCATTCCGCCGACATATTCATTGAGGAGCGCGCCCAGTGTCTCGGGCGGCGCGCTTTCGACCAGCGACGTGAAGCCGGTGATATCAGTGAAGATGACGGCGACATCGCGCCACTGGACCTCGATCCCCTCACCGCCGCTGCCTTCCGCCAAACGCTTGGCGAGCTCTGGCGAGAAGTGGCGCGACAGCGCGGCATGGGCCCGCTCGGCCTCCGCCTGGCGGCGCCGCACCTCGCGCAGCATCTCGATATGGCGAAGGGTCTTCTCGATCGTGGTTTCGAGGTCGGCGAAGTCGATCGGCTTGGTGAGAAAATCGAAAGCGCCGCGGTTCATGGCGGTGCGAATGTTGCTCATGTCGCCATAGGCGGACACGATGATGGTCGATTTCTTGTCTTCTGCTTCCTGCAGCTTTTGCAACAGCGACAGCCCGTCCATCCTGGGCATGTTGATGTCCGAGACCACCATGTCGACATGCGGATTCTGCTCGATCGACTCCAGCGCCTCGAGGCCATCGCGCGCGAACATGATGGTGACGAGCCCGTCACGGATCTGCCTGCGGAACTTCTGCAGGATCAGCGCCTCGAGATCAGGCTCGTCATCGACGAAGAGGATGGTTGGGGTCATGCCGCCTGCTCGAGCCTCGTATCGATCTGCTGGCGCAGCAGCGCGAAATCGATCGGCTTGGTGAGAAGCCCGGTGGCGCCGCGCTCGATCGCCTTGCGGCGCGTCTCGGCATCGCCGTAGGCCGTGATCATGATGACGGGAACGTCGGGACGCTCGGCGCGCACCTTGGGCAGCATGTCGAGCCCGCTCATGCCGGGCATGTTGATGTCGGACAGAATCAGGATCAGCGAGGGGTCGCGCACTTCGGCCGCGCGCTTCAGCGCATCGGGCGCAGAGGGTGCGAATTCCATCTGGAAACGGCCCGATCGCAGGTCGCGCCGGAATTGCTGCCGGAACAGTGCCTCGACATCGGGCTCGTCATCGACGACCAGGATGTAAACGTTCACGTCTTGCCTCCGGAAGTGCCGCCTGCCGCCGCTGCGCGCGGCAGGGTGATGATGAATTCGGTGAATACACCGGGCTCCGTGTTCACGTCGATCGTGCCACCGTGCTGTTTCACGACGATGTCGTGACTCATGGACAGGCCAAGCCCGGTGCCCTCGCCGGCCGGCTTGGTGGTGAAGAAAGGATTGAACATCTTCTCCTTCACCTCCTGCGGAATGCCCGTACCGTTGTCGCGGATCCGGATCTCGACCTTGCTGCCCAGGCTTTTCGTCGCGGCGCTCAAGGTCGGCTCGAATTCGTCCGCAGCACTTTCCTTGCGCTTGGCCGCCGCATAGAAGCCGTTCGAAATCAGATTGAGGAAGACACGGGTGATTTCCTGCGGGTACACATCGATTGCGCCGGCTGCGGGGTCGAAGTCGCGCTTGAGCGTGACGTTGAAGTTGGGCTTCTCTGCGCGCGCACCGTGATAGGCCAGATTGAGGCTCTCCTCCACGATCGCGTTGATGTCGGCGGCCCGATGCTCGCCGGAGCCTTCGCGCGAGTGCAGCAGCATGTTCCTGACGATGGAATCGGCGCGCTTGCCGTGCTGCACCACTTTTTCAAGATTGCCGCGCAGCATGCCGGTCAGCTCGTCCACCTCATCCTTCGTCTTGTCGTCGAGCGATGCGCCTTGCAGGACCTCGTTGAGCTCGTCGATCAGCTCGGTCGAGATCGAGGAGAAATTATTGACGAAGTTGAGCGGGTTCTTGATCTCGTGGGCGATTCCCGCCGTGAGCTGGCCCAGCGAGGCCAGCTTCTCGGTCTGGATCAAGCGGTCCTGAGCCGAGCGAAGATCGTCGAGGGATCGTGAAAGCTCTCTGGTGCGCTCCTGGACTTCCTCGAACAACCGGACATTCTCGATCGCAATAAGGGCCTGGTCTGCAAAGGTCGCGGCGAGCTCGATCTGCTTCTCGCTGAAAGGCCGCACGACGTGCCTCGTCAAGACAAACACCCCGATGGGTGCACCCTCGCGGAGCAGAGGAACACCCAACATCGTACGCACGTTGGAGCGTCTTCGCGCAGACGAAGGAGCATACTCCGGATCGGCCTGCACGTCCGGAACATGAACTGTCTTGCAATCAAGCAGGGTGCGTCCGACGACGCTTCCCCACTCCGGCACGGAAGCAAATGTTCGAAGCTTGTTCTCTTGCTCCGCGTCAAGACCGCAGCTTGCTGCCAGATAGAAGGCGCCATCGCGGGGCCGGAAGATCGTTCCTTCGTCTGCGTCGCACAAACGGGCCGCCGATCCGACCAGCGTGTCGAGCACAGTCTGCAGATCGAACGTCGAGCGGCTGATCACCTTCAGCACATCGGCCGTTGCCGTCTGCTGCTGCAGCGATTCTCTCAATTCGGCAGTCCGCTGCTCGACCTTGTTCTCCAGGTCCGCATAGGATTCCTGCAGACGCGCGCCCATGTCGTTGAACTGGTCCGCCAGCCCCTCGAGCTCGTCGCCGGTTTTGATCGAGATTCGCTGTGAGAAATCGCCGCCGCCGATCCGCTCGGCGCCGCTGCGTAGCGCCTGGATCGGGCCGACCATGCGGCGCGCCAGGAAAATTCCGGCCAGCACCGCAAAGATCGATGCGGCGAGCAACACGATCGCGAGCCGCTGCAACGAGGCGTAGAGCGAGGCGTAGGCCTCTTCGACCGGTAGCTCGACGAACATGGTCCAGTGCAGCGGCTCGATCGGTGCCGAGGCGGTCAGAACTTTCTGGCCCTGGATGTTGACTGCTTCCTGCAGCGCGACGGGCATGTTGCCGCCGCCAGCCTGAGCCGCGCGCACCTGCATGAGCCCCGACATGTCGGTGTTACGCAGCACCAGGCTGATGTCGGGATGCGCGATCAGACGTCCTTGCGGGCCGACCACATAGGCATGTCCGTGCTCACCGACCTTGATCTGGGACACGACGTCCCAGATCAGCTTGAGATTCACCTCCGCGATGCTGACGCCGGCATCCTTCCGCGCCCCGGCCAGCGCCAGCGTCATATAGGGCTCGGACTCGCGACGGAAATAGACTGGCCCGTAATAGACCTTGTGCGCGACCGCTTCCGTGAATTTCGGGTCGCTCGACAAATCAGTACCGCTGTCGATCGCATCCATCGCGAGACGCGAGACGCGCAAGCGCTCCTTGCCGGTCGAATCCACCTGGGCGAGCTCGGTGATCGCAGGCACCTGGCGCAGCAGCCGCAGCGCGTCGAACCGGCGCGGCTCGATCGAACCCGCGGACCACGGCAGCTGCGTGGTCCAACCCAGCTGGCTCTCGATCTCCTTGATGAACTGGCTGATCTTTGCGGCGGCGGCCTCGGCCTGCTCGTGCTGGACCCGGATCAGCGCGGCCTTGTGCTCCCTGTAATAGAAGAAGACCTCGAAGAGACCATTGGCCAGCAGGGCGACCGCGACCACGGCTACGAACAGCGCGACATATTTGGTGAAGAGCCGGCTTCTGATCCCCCGCCCGGCCTTGGCGAACGCGACGCCGCCCCCGGCCGCGCTCGGCAGGGTCCTGGTTTGCGTTGTGTCGGGATGGACGGAAATGCTCATTCCCCCAAGCCTAGCAAGAAGGCCGGACCTTGTCTTTCGCTGCAGTGCACAAGGCTATTCGATAACCTCGTCCGCAAGTGCCAGCAATGTGGGGGGAATTTCAACCCCGGTCGCCTTGGCGGTCTTCAGATTGATCACCAGAGGATAGCGGGTCGGCAGCTCGAACGGCAGATCGCCGGGGTCGGCCCCGTTGAAAATGCGCGCGACCAGCGCGGCCGCCCGCTCAAAGGATTCCGAGGAATCGGCGCCATAGGACATCAGACCGCCGTCACGGGCGAACTGATCGAATTCGTAGATCGCTGGCAGCTTCCGGACGGCCGCAAAGTCGAACACGCGCTCGCGGTTGAGAATGGTCAGCGCATCCGCCACCATCAGGATCCCGTCAGGCAAATCGCTCATCATCACCGAGAAGGCTTCGTCGAAATCGTCAGGCTCGCGCACGCCGAGCGCCTGGACGGTCAGTCCAAGTGCCTGGGCCGCCTTTGCGGAGGCCTGGTAGCGCATGGTCATGCCGAGGTCGTCCTTGTTCCAGAGCATCGCGACCTTGGTCAGCTTTGGCGACACCTCCTTGAGCAGCGACAGCCGCTTGGCGCTGAGGGTCGCGGCGACATCCGAAATCCCGGTGATCTTGCCGCCGGGATGCGCCAGGCTCTCGATCAGCCTGGTTTCGACGGGATCGCCGACGCCGCTGGCCGCGACGGTGGCGATGCCGGCAGCCTTGGCGGCCATCGCCGTCGGGTAGCCAATGATGACGATGACGTCGACGTTCTTGGCCTTCATCTCGGCGATCAACCCGGGCAGCATCGCGACGTCGCCCAGCGCGCCCCGCGCTTCAAAGGCGAGGTTTTCGCCAAGCTTGAAACCGCGTTCTCCAAGCACTTTGATCAGGATCTTGCCGCCGCGGCTCTCTGCCGTGATGGGCACGATCGGCGTCACGGTACCGAGACGATAGATGCGGCCAGACGCATCGGCCGACACCAAGCCGGGCCGAACCAGCGCCGCCCCGCCAAGCATCGCCAGAAATTCACGCCTCTTCATGCGAAGACCCACTTCAAGCGCACACCCACGCCGCTCCAGCCGTCATATTACGAGATATTGCGCGACAAAAAAAAGCGGCAACAGCGATGGCTGTTGCCGCTTCGCACGCAAATGCAGCCTTGGTCAGGTCGCCCGCAGCGCCTTGGCGTTGAGATCGAGCTCGTTCATCTGCTTGTTGCGATCGGAATCGGCGGCCGCACGATGGTCGGTCGCCAGCACGACATAAACTGCGGGCAGGACAAAGAGCGTGAACAGCGTGCCGATCGACATGCCCGCGACGACGACGAGGCCGATCGAGAAGCGGCTGGCCGCACCGGCGCCGGTCGCAGTCAGCAGCGGGATCAGACCGGTCACCATCGCAGCCGTCGTCATCAAAATCGGCCGAAGGCGGATACGAGCCGACATTTCGATGGCCGAGCGGCGGTCGAGCCGTTCGTTGATCTGGAGCTCATTGGCGAACTCCACCATCAGGATGCCGTGCTTGGTGATCAGACCGACCAGGGTCAGCAGGCCGACCTGGGTGTAGATATTCATGGTGGCCGCACCGAAGAACAGCGGGATCAGCGCTCCCACGATCGCCATCGGCACCGAGATCATGATCACGAACGGATCACGCAGGCTCTCGAACTGCGCCGCCAGCACCAGGAAGATGATGATGAGCGCGAAACCGAAGGTGATCGCGAGCTGATTGCCTTCCTGCACGTACTGCCGGGAGTCCGCGAGATAGTCGTGGCTGAAGCCGGCCGGCAGCTTCTTGGCCTCACCCTCAAGGAAGTCCACCGCCGCGCCAACGGTCACGCCGGGCATCGGCACGGCCGAGAAGGTCGCCGAATTGAGCTGATTGTAATGCGTCAGCGAATTCGGGTCGGTCCTGGTCTTGATCGAGATCACGGTCGACAGTGGGAGCTGCTGGCCGGTGCTGGTCGTCACATAATAACCGCCGAGCGAATCCGGCGACAGACGCTCGCTGCGCGGCACCTGCGGGATCACCTGATAGGACCGGCCCTCGAGGTTGAAGCGGTTGATATAGTTGCCGCCGAGCAGAACCGCGAGCGTAGAGCCGAGGTTCTGCATGTTGATGCCGAGATCCTGCGCCTTGCTGCGGTCGATCGTGACCTGCACGCTCGGCTGGTTAAAGGCGAGGTCGCTGTCGGAGACGATGAACATGCCGCTCTTGCGCGCAGCGTCCTTCAGCTTCTCCATCTGCTCGAAGACGGTCTGGTAGCCCGCGGTGGAGTTGATGACCATCTGCACCGGCAGACCACCGGGGCCACCCGGCAACGGCGGCAGGTTGAACGCGAAGGCCTGGACGCCCTCGATCTTCGAGAGCTCGGCCTGGACCAGCGGCTTCAGCGCGATCGACGAGCGCTTGCGCTCGTCCCACGGCTTGAGCAGCATGCCGGCGATACCGCCTTGCGGGCCGTTGATGCCATTCAGCACAAAGCGCAGATCGGTCTCGGGGAAGCTTTGAAACTTCTTGTCGAGCTTGTCGCCGTAGAAATCGACGTAATCGATGTTGGCGTATTTCGGCGCCTTGGTCACCGCAAACACGATGCCCTGGTCCTCCTCAGGCGCCAGCTCCTTCGAGGTGTGCAGATAGAGGAAACCTACCAGCCCGAGGATCGTTACCGCGAACAGGCCGGTGATGGCCTTGTAGTCGAGCGAGCGATCGAGCCTGCGGCCGTACCAGCGCGTCATGGCGCCGAACACACGATTTACCAACTTCGCAAAGCGGCCTTCTTCGGTGTTCTTGAGCAGCACCGAGCACATCATCGGCGACAGCGTCAGCGCGATAACGCCCGATACGATCACCGAGCCGGCGAGCGTAAAGGCGAATTCTCGGAACAGCGAACCGGTCAGACCGCCAAGGAAGCCGATCGGGGCGTACACGGCGGCGAGCGTGATGGTCATCGAGACGACGGGACCGACGATTTCACGCGCACCTTCGAGCGCCGATTGTACCGGCGTCTTTCCTTCCTCGAGATGTCGGTGGATGTTCTCAACTACCACGATAGCGTCGTCGACCACGAGGCCGATTGCGAGCACCATCGCAAGCAGTGTCAGCAGGTTGAAGCTGAACCCCATCGCCAGCATCAGCGTGCAGACGCCGATCATCGACAGCGGGATGGTGACGACAGGAATGATGACCGAGCGCAGCGAGGCCAGGAACAGGAAGATCACCACGATCACGATGATCACGGCTTCGCCCAGCGTCTTCTCCACCTCGTCAATCGAGGATTGGATGAATTTGGTCGAGTCGTAGGCGACCTTCATCTTCATCGACGGCGGCAGGTTACGCTCGAGCTCCGGAAACAGCGCCCGTACGCCCTTGACCAGCGTCAGCGGGTTGCCCTGCGGCGTCGCGTTCACGCCAATGAAGATCGCATGCTCACCGTTGAAGGCGACGCTCGCGTCGGTGCTCTGCGCCGCGAGTTCGACCGTGGCGATATCCTCCATCCGGACGAAGCCACCGTCCTTGGCCTTGACGATCATCTTCCGGAACTGGTTGACGTCGGTCAGGCTGGTGTTCGTCGAGATGTTGGAAACGATAAGATAGCCCTTGGTCTGCCCCGCTGCGGACTGGAAGTTGTTCGCGGCGATCGCGGCCGAGACATCGGCCGGCGACACGTTGCGGCCGGCCATCTTCACGGGATCAAGCCAGAGCCGCATCGCAAAGGTCTGGCCGCCCAGGATATCGGCCGAGGCTACGCCGTCGACGGTCGACAGCACCGGCTGTACCACGCGCGTCAGATAATCCGAGATCGCCGAACCGGACAGTTCCTCGGAGGAGAAGCCGAGATACATCACCGCCGTGGTCTGGCCAGTGGTCTTGGTGACGATAGGGTCGTTCGATTCCTTCGGGATCAGATATTTGACCGAGTTGGTCTTCGCCAGCACCTCGGTGAGCGCCTGGTTCGGATCGAAGTTCAGCTTGATGTAGACCTGAATCGTCGAGGTGCCGAGCACCGAGGACGAGGTCATGTAGTCCACGCCTTCGGCCGAGGCGACCGCCTGCTCGATCGGCGTCGTGATGAAGCCCTGGATCAGATCCGCCGACGCGCCGGGATAAACGGTCGTGATGTTGATGACCGTGTTCGACAGCTTCGGATACTGCCGGATCGGCAGCACCATCGCCGCACGCAGGCCGATCAGCAGGATCAGCAGGCTGACGACGACCGACAGAACCGGGCGCTTGATGAAAATATCAGTAAAGGCCATCGCGGCGATCTCGATCTCGTTTGTCTCAAGAAACGTGACCCGGCCGGGCCGGATCACGTAAGTGTATTCGTCAGTAGCGCGGCGGGTTCGCCGGGATCTGTGGGGCCGGGTCGGTCGAGATCGCAACAGCAGCGCCCGACTGCAGCTTGAGCTGGCCGACGGCAATAACCTTGTCGCCCGCCTTCACGCCCTTGATGATCTCGACACGACCATTGACCCGACTGCCGGTCTGCACGAACGTGCGCACCGCATTGAGGCTGGTCTTGCCGTCTTCACCCTGCTTCTCGGTGATCAAAAACACCGAGTCGCCGTATAGCGTGTAGTCGACGGACGTCTCCGGAACAGTGATCACGGCCGGCTTTTCCGGCAGCACCACCGTGGTGGTCACGAACATGCCCGGCTTCAGGATCTTCTCGGGATTGGCGACAGTCGCCTGCACGCGGATGTTGCGCGTGTCGGTCGCGATCTGCGGCTCGATCGTGGTGATCTTGCCGTCGAAGATACGGCCCGGATAGGCATCGACCTTCAGGCGGACCGGCCGGCCAACCTTGAGGTTGGCCGAGTCCTTTTCCGTCACCGTAAAGTTGGCCCACAGCTCCGACAGATCGGTGAGCGAGACGATTGCGGTGCCCGCCGTCAGATACTGACCGACCTCGACCTTGCGGACGCCGAGATCACCGGAGAAAGGTGCGCGCACCAGCTTCTGCGAGATCAGCGCTTCGGTTTTGGCAATGCCGGCCATGGCCTGGTCATAGGTCGCCTGCGCGGAATCGACGGTCGACTGCGGGCCGAACTGGCGCGACGCCAATTGCTTGGCGCGGTCGAGCGCGAGCTGCGCGCCAGTCGCCTGCGCCTTGTAGTTGGCGAGATCGCCCTGTTCCGGCCCGTCGAACAGCTGCACCAGCGGCATGCCGACCTCGACATGGGCACCGGGCTCGAACTTGATCTCGGTGACGCGGCCGTTGACGTCGGCGGTGACGTCGACCTGGTGCACGGCGGCGAGACCACCGACTGCGGTGAGCAGGTTCGGCACCACCTCGGACTTCGCTTCCGCTGCGCTGACCAGGGTCGGCGGCGGCTTGTTGTTGGCGAAGAACTGCTTGATCATCTGGCCACGGAAATAATTGAACCAGACGAGGCCACCGACGAGCGCCGCCAAGAGCGTGCCGACGATGATGAACCAGAGCACCGGCCGAACCGGACGCTTGGGAGCCTTGCTGTCGATCGGTTCGCCCGAAATCTTGTTTTCGGCTACGATGTTCATGTCATGCGCTTTCTGCAATCGCCGTCTTGTCCGCATCCGCGGCCTGATCGTGGCTCAGATGCGAAGCAATTGCGGCGTCGTTAAGTCCGATGCCCCTCAGGAGAAACTCACAGAGCTGCCGCTCCAAATCGTTCGCCCCGCCATAAGCCAGACAGGGCACGGACGGCAGCCTGGTCAGCGCAGCGGTCATCACCGTATGATGCGCAAACCAGAACAGATTGAGCGGCTCACTGCCGCAAGGCCGCGCATCGCCGGCGGCGACCGCGCGTTCGAGCGAGGCGACGAAGATCGCTCCAATCAGCGTCTCGATCTTGGCATATAGCAAACGAGCAAACTCGCCGTCATCCAGATGACTGGTGGCCATCAGTCGCAGGCGCTGGGCCTCTTCCTGGTCGGGGCCATCGGCGATCTCAAGGAAATGCTGGACCATGCCGCGGATCAGCTCGACCAGGGTGGCGGTCGACGGCTCGCGCTCAAGCAGTTCCATGAGTGCCGGGTCTGCCTCGCATTCGTCGCTGAGGATTTCGGCGTAGAGCGCCGCCTTGGACGGGAAATGCTTGAACAGCAGGGCCTCGGAAATAGCGGCAGCGGCCGCCACGCTCTTGGTCGTGGTGCCGGTAAAGCCATGTCGGGCAAAGCAGCGTTTCGCGGCTCCGAGGATCAATTGACGCCTCAGGTCGCTCGTCATACGCAATGAGCTCATGGTAGTGAGTAACCACTCACCCACGCCAAAGTCAAGTATAATGCTGCATCGCAACCTAAGTGCGTGAGAAACCGTTGAAAATTGGTCACAGGTTACCGCGGCGAGGGTTAGCGCCGCCTGCCGAGCCGGATCGGAACCGGAGTCAGATCGGCTGGAAGCCGAGGTCGCCGCGGATCCGGTTGACGATGTAGGTTCCGTCCCGGCTGGGCAGGATCCGCTCGACGCTGGCGCTGTCGATCTTCAGATTGGCAAAGCGCGGCCCTGCCGAGAGGTCGTGGACGGCTTTGGCGAAGGCCTCGACCTCGGCCATGGTCGTAACAGCCCGGCTGTCGGCGATGCCGCAGGCCCTGGCGACGCCGACGAGGTCGGCGGCGGCGGAGGTGTGGCTGGTCTGGCCGCCGGTCTCGCCATAGGCCTCGTTGTCGAGCACTACGATGGAGAGGTTGGACGGTTTCTGCAGGCCGATGGTGGCAAGGCTGCCCATCCCCATCAGCATCTCGCCGTCGCCGGTGATGACCAGTACGGGCAGCTTTGGCTGCGCCAACGCCAAGCCCAGGCCGATCATCGCGGCGCCGCCCATGCCGCCCCAGAGATAGAAATTGCGGGCGTGGTCGCCGGCGGCGGTGATGTCGTTGGTGGAGGCGCCGAGGCCACCGATCGCAACCACGTCCTTGCGATCAGCCAGCAGCGCGGACACCACCTGACGGCGGTCGAGGAGATTGGCCTTGCTCATTTGGTGAATACCTTCGCACCGATCAGGCGCTGCGACAGCAGAACGGCGGTGGGGGTGAGCGCGTTGTAGGCTTGCGCGGCGGCCGCTTCGAGCACGGCCGGCACCTCGGCCGCGTTCGAAGCGCGCAGCACCTTGATGCCGGAGAGCTCGAGCACGCCCTGCGTGGTCGAACCCATCGGCACCTGCCACGGATTGAACTCGCCCCACTCGCCGCGCATGGTCACGAGCGTGAGGAACGGAAAGCGCAGGATCGGGATCAGCGACAGCATGTTGATGCAATTGCCGACGCCGCTCGACTGCATCAGCAGCACACCGCGCTGACCGCCGGTCCAGGCGCCGGCGAGCAGCGCTACGCCCTCCTCCTCCGTCGTCAGCGGAATGCCGCGCATCGTCGATGAAGCCAGCACGCGCTGGATCAGCTTCGAATGGCCGGCGTCAGGCACGTAAGGCACCTGCCGGACGTCGAAGCGTTCAAGTGTCGCGAAAATATCGTCGGGCCAGTTCGGGGCAGTGTCGGAAGCGTCAGCGCGGGCGTGCATTTTCCTGTCCGGTCGGCTTGCAAATCACGGCACGACTGTAGACGGTGACCAGCAAAGCTCGAAAGAGCGAAAACGGCATATCGGTGTCATCAGGTGGGTATGGCGCATGAACGCAGATGCGAAAGAATTGGCGGCCAGTTTCGATCTGGCGAAGCTAACGAGCGAATTCTACGACGATCCCTACCCGACTTATCGTGCACTGCGGGAGAACGAGCCGATCAAGCGGCTGCCGAGCGGCACCGTGTTCCTGACGCGCTATGACGACCTCGTCACGACTTACAAGAACACCAAGTCGTTCAGCTCGGACAAGAAGCGCGAGTTCGCGCCGAAATACGGCGACACCCCGCTCTACGAGCACCACACCACGAGCCTCGTCTTCAACGATCCGCCCGCCCACACCCGCGTGCGGCGCCTGATCATGGGCGCGCTGTCGCCGCGCGCGATCGCCGGCATGGAGGGCGACATCGTCAAGCTGGTCGACGGCCTGATCGAGGCCATCGCCGCCAAGGGCCATTGCGAACTGATCGAGGATTTCGCCGCGTCCATCCCGATCGAGGTGATCGGCAATCTGCTCGATGTGCCCCACGACGAACGCGCCCCGCTGCGCGACTGGTCGCTTGCAATCCTTGGCGCGCTCGAGCCGGTCGTATCGCCGGAAGCCGCCGCGCGCGGAAACAAGGCGGTCACGGACTTCCTAGCCTATCTCGAAACGCTGGTCGGGCGCCGACGGCAAAAGCCGGGCAACCCTGATCGCGACGTGCTCACGCGCCTGATCCAGGGTGAAGAGAACGGCGAGCGGCTGACCGAGAAGGAGCTGCTGCACAATTGCATCTTCCTGCTCAATGCCGGGCATGAGACTACGACCAACCTGATCGGCAACGGCTTGGTCGAGCTGGATCGGAATCCTGACCAGAAGCAGCGGCTGATCAATCATCCGGATTTGATCAAGACCGCCGTCGAAGAGATCCTACGCTACGAAAGTTCGAACCAGCTCGGCAACCGCATGACCACCGAACAAGTAGAGCTCGGCGGCGTCATGCTCGATGCCGGTACGTCGGTGACGCTGTGCATTGGCGCCGCCAACCGCGACCCCGCGCAATTCCCCCATTCTGAACGCTTCGACGTCGGGCGAACGCCGAACCGGCATCTCGCCTTTGCGACCGGCGCGCATCAATGCGCCGGCATGGCGCTGGCGCGGCTCGAAGGGGCGATCGCGATCTCGCGCTTCCTGGGACGCTTCCCGAACTATGCCGTGAGCGGCCAGCCCGTGCGCGGGGGCCGGGTGCGCTTCCGCGGCTTCCTGAGCGTCCCCTGCTCGATCGGCTGAGGCGTGATGAAGATCGATCAATTGCGCGAACGCTGGGCCGATCCGGCCCTCACGGTACTGACAGTGCTGCTGGTGATCATGATGTTCGTGATCGCGCCGTTGCAGGCGCTGGGGCTGTTCGCGTTCCAGGTGTCCGAGCTCGTGCTGGCACTGCTGCTCGTCGTCGGCATCTTCGTGATCTCAGGCAGCCCGGTCGCGGTCGTCGGCATGCTGATCGCGCTGGGCATGATCGTAACAGGCGCGATCTTGCGGATCAGGTCGCCGTCCATCCTCGACCTCAATCTGTTCGCCGGTTCGTGGTTCATCGTAGGAACGACGATGGCCTGGGCGGTGGCGCGCCAGACCTTTGCGCCTGGGCGCGTGACCTATCATCGCGTGATCGGTGCCGTGCTGCTGTACCTGACGGTCGCGGTGATTTTCTCCGCGCTCTACGTCTTCATCGGCTCGCTGGATCCGGTTGCCTTTGTCAGCATGAAGGTGACAGACAGTCCGAGGCTCGCGAGCGACGTCATCTATTTCAGCTTCGCAACGATGACCACGACCGGCTATGGCGACGTCGCGCCGCTGCATCCCGTCGCGCGCAGCCTGTGCAACATGGAAGCGATTTTCGGCCAGCTCTATCCGGCGACGTTGCTGGCGCGCCTCGTCACGCTCGAGATCGAGCATCGCAGGCAGGACTCCTGACGCCGCTCGTAAACAAAACGATGAAAACAACCCCATGCACAGTAGGAGGTGCTCGGCGGGGATGCCCCCCTGTGGATCCACAGAACCCTTTGGCAGGCCGACGAATATCGCCGGTCCGAAGACTTCCGAGCGGGCAGGCTGATACCCATATCAAATTGAGCGCGGCCGGCGCAGTCGGTCCACGCCGGCGCGCAGCAATGGAGTGACGAAGATGGGCTCTTCGGTCATGGATTTCCTCGCAACGGAACGGCGCCTTGGCACCAATAATTACGAACCCATCGGGGTGGTCCTGTCGCGCGGCGAAGGTGTCTGGATCTGGGATACCGAAGGCAACCGTTATCTCGATTGCCTCTCCGCCTATTCCGCGGTCAGCCAGGGCCACTGCCACCCCAAGATCCTGGCGGCGATGGTGGAACAGGCACACCGGCTGACGCTCACCTCGCGCGCGTTCCACAACGACCAGCTCGCCCCGTTCTACGAAGAGATCGCAGCGCTGACCGGCTCCCACAAGGTGCTGCCAATGAACAGCGGCGCCGAGGCGGTCGAAAGCGCGATCAAATCGGTGCGCAAATGGGGCTATGAGGTGAAGGGCGTGCCGGACGGCCAGGCCGAGATCATCGTCTGCGCCAACAATTTCCACGGACGCACTCTGGGCATCGTCGGCTTTTCGACCGACCCCGAGACACACGGACACTTTGGGCCGTTCGCGCCCGGCTTCAAGATCATCCCGTTCGGCGATGCCGCGGCGCTGGAAGCCGCGATCACGCCAGACACGGTCGCCTTCCTGGTCGAGCCGATCCAGGGCGAAGCCGGTGTCATCATTCCTCCAGCCGGCTATTTCACGAAAGTGCGCCAGCTCTGCACCGCCAACAACCTGATGCTTGTACTGGACGAGATACAGACCGGGCTCGGCCGCACCGGCAAGCTGCTTGCCGAACAACACGAAGGCATAGAGGCGGACGTGACCCTGCTCGGCAAGGCCTTGTCCGGCGGCTTCTATCCGGTGTCGGCCGTGCTCTCGAACAACGAAGTGCTCGGCACGCTGAGGCCCGGGCAGCATGGCTCGACCTTCGGCGGCAACCCGCTGGCCTGCGCGGTGGCGCGCGCCGCAATGCGCGTGCTGGTCGAGGAAGGCATGATCGAGAACGCGGCCAAACAGGGCGCGCGCTTTCTGCAAGGCCTGAAAGACATCCGCGCCAACACGATCCGCGAGGTGCGCGGGCGCGGCTTGATGCTGGCGGTCGAGCTGCATCCCGAAGCCGGTCGCGCCCGCCGCTACTGCGAGGCGCTCCAGGCCAAGGGCATCCTCGCCAAGGACACCCACGAGCACACGATCCGCATCGCGCCGCCGCTGGTGATCACCAGCGACCAGGTCGACTGGGCGCTGGAGCGGTTCGCCGCGACCCTGACGCAGGATTTCTCGTGAGGCTGCTTGCGAGCGCCCGAGCGCTGCACGTGGAAGCTACACCACCGTCTTGTGCCGCTCGATGCAGGTGCGGAGCACCTCGTCCATCGGCCTGCTCCACCACTCGTTCGAGAAGATCTCGATCTCCGAATAGCCGGCAAAGCCCTGCGCCTCGACGGCAGCGCGCACCGATTTGATGTCGATGACGCCATCGCCCATCATGCCGCGGTCGTTGAGGATGTCCTTGGTCGGCACCAGCCAGTCGCAGACGTGGAAGGCGAGCAGGCGATCTTGCCCGGCTCGCGCGATCTGGCCCATCAGCTCCGGGTCCCACCAGATGTGATAGACGTCGAGCGCGACGCCGAGCATGCCGGTGCGACCGGGGTCGAGCCGGTCGCAGATGTCGAGCGCCTGCTTCGTGGTGTTCACACAGGCGCGGTCAGCCGCATAGGCCGGGTGCAGTGGCTCGATCGCGAGCGGCAGTTTTGCCTGCCTGGCATAATCGAGCATATCGGCGAGCGCCTCCTCGACCTGCCCGCGCGCCGCCGCGATGTCCTTCGACGCTTCGTTGCCCGGTCGCGAATATTGCGGCAGGCCGCCGACGACGAGCACGATGCAGGGCGCGCCCAGCGCCTTGGCTTCATCGACGCAGCGCCTGTTGTCGTCACGGACCTCTCCGCGGCGCGATGCGTCCGAGGTGAACATGCCGCCGCGGCAATAGCCTGAGAGATCGAGACCGGCATCGCGCACGGCGCGCACCGCGCGATCGAGGCCAACTGAAGCGACCTGGTCGCGCCAGGGATCGATGGCGCGGATGCCACGCCTGGCGCAGGCCTCGATGATCTCGACGAGATCACCCTGCTTGCGGACCGTCGCCGTGTTGAGCGACAGCCAGCGATGGTCGGACGAGAAGTCGCGCATCAGTCTTCCAGTCCGTGCGAGGCCAGCACCGTCTTCATGCGCCGCGTCGCCAGTTCAGGATTGGCGAGGAGCCCGGCCTGATCGGCGAGCCGGAACAGTTCGGCCAGATGCAGCATCGAGCGTGCACTCTCCTGCCCGCCGACCATGGTGAAATGATCCTGGTGGCCGTTGAGATACGCCATGAAGACGACGCCGGTCTTGTAGAACCGCGTCGGCGCCTTGAAGATGTGACGCGACAGCGGCACGGTCGGCCCCAGCACGTCGTGGAAGCCGGCCTCGTCGCCCGCCGCGAGACGCGACAGCGCATAGGAGGCTGCCGGCGCGATCGCATCGAAAATGCCGAGCAGGGCGTGCGAAAAGCCTTGGTTATCGCCGGCGATCAGCTCCGCATAGTTGAAATCGTCGCCGGTATACATCTTGATGCGCTTGTCGAGGCGCCGGCGCATGTCGATCTCGCGCTGCTTGTCGAGCAGCGAGACCTTGACGCCGTCGACCTTGGCCGCGTTGTTGTTGATAATGGCTACCGCAACGTCCATCGCCTTGTCGAGATTGCTGGTGCCCCAGTAGCCCGTCAGAGCCGGATCGAACATGTCGCCGAGCCAATGGATGATCACGGGCTGCGCTACCCCCGACAGCACACGGTTGTAGACCTTGGCGTAGTCGTCGGCGCCGCGGCCGAGCTTTGCCAGCGCGCGCGAGGCCATCAGGATGATGCGGCCGCCGACCTTCTCGACCGCCGAGATCTGTTCCTCATAGGCGCGGATGACGTCGTCGAGGTTTTCGGCATCCTCGACCGCGAGATGATCCGTGCCGGCACCGGAGAACACCAGCGCGTTGCGGCGCTTGGCGGCGCCGACCGAGCGCGTGATCAGCTCCAGCGAGGTCGGCCAGTCCAGCCCCATGCCGCGCTGCGCAGTGTCCATGGCTTCGGCAACGCCCAGGCCGAGGTCCCAGACGTGCTCGCGGAAGGCGATGGTCTTGTCCCAGTCCACTGCCGCCGAAAGCCAGGGATCGTTGTCGGCGAAGGGATCGGCGACGGTGTGCACGGCCGAGAAGGCGATGCGGTTCAGCGGCCCCTCGAGCTTTGCGGGAAACCTGCGCGAGGCCGAAAGCCGATAGGTCTCGATCGCACGGTCGGCCTTCGGCAGCTTGAGCGACAGTGACGACATCGGCAGAACGGGCTTGTTCATGCGTCCCTCCTCAAACCTTGATCGGGGCGACGTCGATCCAGCGCCGCTCCTTCCAGCTCTTCAGCGCGCATTCGGCAAGTTGCACGCCCTTGGCGCCTTCGAGCAGCGTGAACTTGTAGGGCGCATCCTCGTAGACGTGGCGGATGAACATCTCCCACTGTTCCCTAAAGCCGTTGTCGTAGGTGACGTTGTCGGGCAGCTTCTGCCAGTCGCCGTAAAAATCATGCAGCCGCTTCTCGTCGGGATTCCACACCGGCCGGGGCGTCGCCTGCCGCGCCTGGATCATGCAGTCGGTGAGGCCCGCGACCGCCGAGCCGTGGGTGCCGTCGACCTGAAAGGTGACGAGGTCGTCGCGATAGACGCGCGTGACCCAGGACATGTTGATGTGGGCAATGACACCGCCTTCGAGCTGGAAGGTCGCGTAGGCGGAATCGTCCGCGGTCGCCTTGTACTTCCTGCCCTGCTCGTCAAAGCGCTCGGGGATGTCGGTGTTGCCGATGCAGACCACGCTCTGGACGTTGCCGAAGAGGTTGTCGAGCACGTAGCGCCAGTGGCAGACCATGTCCAAAATGATGCCGCCGCCGTCCTCGCTGCGGTAGTTCCAGGACGGCCGCTGCGCCTCCTGCCAACCGCCCTCGAACACCCAATAGCCGAACTCGCCGCGCACCGAGAGGATGCGGCCGAAGAAGCCGCTATCGCGCAGGAATGCGATCTTCTTCAGGCCCGGCAGGAACAGCTTGTCCTGCACGGTGCCGTGCTTGACGCCCCTGGCATTTGCGAGCTTGACGACTTCGAGCGCTTCCTGAAAATTCGTCGCGATCGGCTTCTCGCAATAGACGTGCTTGCCGGCATTGATGGCCTGGGTCAGCAGGCCCGGCCGCGCCTGCGTGGTCGCGGCATCGAAGAACATGGTGTCGTTCTCATCAGCGAGCGCCGCGTCGAGATCGGTGGTCCAGCGCGTGATGTTGTAGCGCCTGGCGAGCGCCTCGACCTTCTCGGCGCTGCGACCGACCAGGATCGGATCGGGCATGATGCGGTCGCCATTTTTCAGGCGAACACCGCCCTGCTCGCGGATCGCGACGATCGAGCGGATCAGATGCTGGTTGAGCCCCATGCGGCCGGTGACGCCGTTCATGATGAGGCCGAGGCGTTGGGTGGTCATTGTGCTTGCTCCCTTCGCGGCGCGGTCTTCGCCTCGCTCGCGGTTGCTGGATCAAGCAGAAATTAACCCGTTGGATAAATACTGTCCAGAAGAGTTCGCGGTGACGTGTCGCTGGTTCCAACGGTCGGGGATTGAGGCCGCACGACACCTTCGATGTCGTCCTGGCGAACGCCAGGACCCATTACCTCAGGGCGGAGTTTGGCGAAGAGTGCTCGTTTGGGATTGGCACCGCGCGCACTCGATAGATCACGCGGTATGGGTCCTGGCGTTCGCCAGGACGACGATGGCGAAAGTTTGTATCTTACACCGTCTGCACCACGCCAGCGCGCGACTTCGGCGCCTTGGCGATCGCAAACAGCGCGGCTGACCGCCCCGTCAGCGCGGCCAGCACGAGGCCGACCATGTGCGCGAGCCGCTCGTCCTTGGCGTCCTTGGCCATCAAGTCACGACCAAAGATCACGCTGAGTGTCGCCGAGTTCGACAGATAGAAGAAGCTGAGCGCCGCGATCGAGATGTAGAGCTGCACAGGGTCGACTGCGACCTGGAAATCGCCGCTCTCGACGCCGCGCCGCACCACGGTGCGGATCATCTCGACGAAGGGCGAATGCATCGACTTGACCTTGGTCGAGCGCTTCAGATGCTTTGCACGCGCAAGGTTCTCGGTCTGGAGCAGCGAGAGGAATTCCGGGTTGCGCAGGAAGTAGCCCCAGGTGAATTCGATCAGCCGCCGGATGGCCTCGGGCGGTGCGAGATGTTCGAGATCGAGCCCCCGCTCCTCGCTGCGGATCTTGTCATAGGCGCCTTCGAGCACCGCGAGGTAGAGATCGTCCTTGTTGCCGACATGGTAGTACAGCATGCGCTTGTTGGCGCCGGCCTTGGCCGCGATGCGGTCGACACGCGCTCCGGCGAGCCCGTGAGCCGAAAACTCCTGCTTGGCCGCCTCGAGAATGCGCAGCCGCATCCCTTCAGGATCGCGCTGCCATTTCAGAGTTCGCTTTGCGGTTGCCTTCGCCAAACCGGGTGCCCGCTGGATGGTTTCGGTATGCGTGTAACACGCACGAGGGCGTTTGAGAATGTTTCGTCATTCCGGGGCGCGCCGCTTGGGCGCGAGCCCGGAATCCATCGAGCAGCAACGCTAATAGATGAATGGATTCCGGGCTCGTCGCTGCGCGACGCCCCGGAATGACCATCTCACGCCACCGGCTTCGGCGAGCGCTCCAGCAAGACGGTCTGGATGCCGCAGGTGCCGCTGCGCACCGTCATGATCCGCGTGCCCGGCTTGCGGCCGTTGCGCACTTCAGAGACATCGAGGCCGGCTTCCAGCAGGCGGGCGCGGGTGGCGTCGATGTTGGCGACGCGCCAGCTCAGGCCCCAGAGACGGTCATGCCCGACATCCCCGCCCGCGACGGGCCGGCGCACCACTTCGACGATGAGATCGCCGCAGCGGAAGAACATCAGCTGGCCCCAGTCGTGGTGCGAGCGGTCGAGCGCGAGATCGAGCCCGAGCCGTGCGCCATAGAGCGCGGCCGCGCGATCGGAATCCTCCGTGGTGATGACGACGTGATCGAGCCCCTCGATCGGCGCGACGTCCGTTGCGACCGATTTCGGACGCTCCTCGGCAAGCTCGAGGAAGAACATGCGCACGCCGCGCGTGAGCTCGGTCGCCGCTCGGGTGCGCTTCCAGTGCAGGGCCGCGCCTGAGATGTCGTCGCTGCTCTCGACCTCGGCGACGGGATCCGGCTTCAGCGCCACGCGATCCAGCCGCCGGTGCATCTTGCCGATGTCTGCGACACGAAAGCACAGGCTGGCGAGCACGCCTTCCTGATCGTCGAGCAGCACGCGCATGCGGTCGGCCGTGGCGGTGAAGCCGCTCGGCGCCATCAGCTCGATGGTCATGTTGTCGAGGGTGAACAGCACGCGGTCGGCGCCCTCGCCGGAATTCTGCCAGGCCGGCGCGCGGCCGAGGAGCGTCTGATAGGCCGCCTTGGCCGCACCGATATCCTTGACCAGAGCAACGATGTGATCGAGGCCGGTGATCATTTTCCCTCCCTTGGACACGCCCGGAACACCAGGCCAATCCGGCTTGCCTTGTCCCCGGCCTGGGCATTGCACCGGCCCCGCCACGGTCGTATTCCGGCCCCATCTCGACCTCAAGGCTTCGAGTGACAGTTTTGCGAATAATTTCCGCGTCCGCCACGCGGAACCGGTGCTAGAGTAACCGCGCCGGCCGGGACCACCAAGCGCATCACGGACAAGCAATGCAGGCTCTCTTTATCGGACAGACCTATATCGACGTCGTCTTCATCACCGACCACATGCCGACCGGCGACGAAAAGCACGTGGCCTCCGACTACGCAGTCTCCTTCGGCGGCAATGCGGTGACGGCGGCGTTCTGCTGCGCCAAGCTCGGCATCGTGCCCGACCTGATCGCCACCGCGGCCAATGACTGGCTCGGGCGCATGTTCCAGGACATGTGCGCGAAATACGCGATCTCGCTGCACGGGCGGAAAGTGAACCAGTCCTCGCTGTCCTTCATCATGCCGAAGGACGGCAAGCGCGCCATCGTCCGCTGCCGCGACGACGAGCACATCCATCCGTTCCCGATGCTCAATCTCAACGGCTGCCGGGCGCTGCATGTCGACGGCCACCAGCCCGATGCCGCGATCCACTACGCAAAGGTCTGCCGCGAGGCCGGCATTCTGACCTCGCTCGACGGCGGCGGCCTGCGCACCAATACGCATGAGCTGCTGGAATATATCGACGTCGCGATCGTCGCCGAGCGGCTCTGCGAGCAGATGGATTTGACGCCGGAGAAGATGCTCGACTACCTCAAGAGCCGCGGCTGCAAGATCGGCGGCGTCACCATGGGTGAGAAGGGCTTGCTCTGGTACGACGAAACCGGAACGGTGCAGGTGATGCCGGCGATGCCGATTCCGCGCGAGCGCGTGATCGACACCAACGGCGCGGGCGACGTGTTCCACGGCGCCTATGTCTATTCTTATCTCGCCCACCCCGGCAAAAGCTGGCGCGAGCATTTCGATTTTGCCCGCGCTGCCTCGACCTTCAAGATCCAGCGCCTCGGCAACGAGGCGGGACTTCCGACCCTCGTGGACATCGCCAAGGTCAGGCACGAGTTCGAAGTCAGGGTCTAGGGATTCTTTGTTTGAGCATGATCTTTTCGGAAAACCGCTTCACACTTTTCCGGATCATGCTCTAGAGGGCATATCATGGGGCGTGTCTTCGTCGCCGGCAGCATCAACATGGATGTGGTGGCGACCGCCGATCGCCATCCAAAAGTCGGCGAGACCGTCGCGGGTCGCGAGGTACTGTATTTTCCGGGCGGCAAGGGCGCGAACCAGGCGGTGGCGGCGTCACGGCTTGGCGCGAAGACGACGCTGATCGGGCGGCTGGGCAAGGATTCCTTTGGCGCCGAGCTTCGGACGTTCCTTGGCGCGCAGGGCGTCGATCTTGGCTCGGTCCGCGAGGCTGACACGCACAGCGGCACCGCGATCATCACGGTGGCGGCGTCCGACAACACCATCGTCGTCATTCCCGGCAGCAATGCGCTGGTCAGCGCGGATGATGTCGCGAACGTGCCGCTGGCGAAGGAGGACGTCGCCGTCAGCCAGTTCGAGATTCCACTGCCGACGATTGCCGCGTTCTTCCGGCGGGCACGTGCAGCTGGGGCGATGACGGTGCTCAATCCGGCGCCGGCGCAAAAGATGTCGCCCGAGCTGCTCGCGCTGGTCGACATTCTCGTGCTGAACGAGACCGAGCTCGGCTTTCTCGCAGGCCACGAGCTCTCCGACGGCGACGAGGCGGCCAAGCTCATCGCCGTCGCGCGACAACTTCAGGCGCGCGCGGACCAGACCATCTGCATCACGCTCGGCAAGCGCGGCGTGCTCGCGCTCGCCGGTAGCGAGGAATTTGCCGTGCCGGGACGCGCGGTGAAGGCGGTCGACACGACAGGCGCCGGTGACTGTTTTGTCGGCGCGCTGGCTTCGCAACTCGCTGACGGCGTACCCTTGCACACCGCCCTCGCCTTCGCCAATGCCGCCGCCTCGATCAGCGTGCAGCGCATGGGTGCGGGGCCGTCGATGCCGACGGCGGCGGAGGTCGCGGCCGTGCTCAACGCCGCCTGATCAGGCCAGTGCGCTCTTCAGGTCGAAGCTCTCATCGGCGGCCTGTTCCGGCGTGATCGAGCGATCCATCGCCTGCAGACGACGCCCGAACATGTGGTCGCCGGCGCGGTTGATGGACTCAATGCCGAGCAGTCTGTCGCCGTGATAGCAGAATACGGAAAACGCCTTTTTGGCGGGATCGCCGCGCAGCACCACGCGGTCATAGCCGGTGGTGAGGCCTGATATCTGGAGCTTGTCGTCGCCCTGGTCGCTCCAGAACCAGGGATGGCCGTCGTAGACCTTCTTGTCGCCGGTCAGACGGGCCGCGAGACAACGGGCGTGGTCGGTGGCGTTCTGCACGGACTCCAGCCGCAGCGAGCCGCCGAAGCGCGGGCTTGCGAACAGCGCGCAATCGCCGATCGCGGAGATATCGGGATCGGCCGTCGCAAGATATTCGTCGACGATGATGCCGGCTGCGACCGGCAGTCCCGCCTCGGCCGCGAGCTCGATGTTCGGCAGCACGCCGACGCCGACCACGACGAGGTCGGCGGGCAGATGCCGGCCGTCGCTGAGACTGACGCCGGTGACCTTGCCGTTTTCGGCCTCGATCGAGGTTGCCTGCACGCCGAGGTGAATGCGGATGCCGGCCTCGCGATGCCGGGCCTGGAAATATTCCGAGACTTCCGCCGTCACCGCACGCGCCATCACGCGCGGGGCGAGCTCGAGCACATCGACCTCGAGGCCCTTGATCCGCGCGGTAGAGGCGAATTCCAGGCCGATGAAGCCGGCGCCGATGATCACGGCGCGCGTCTTCGTCGGCATGATTTTGCGCAGCGCCTCGCTGTCGTCGAGGATGCGCAGATATTTCACGTCGGGGAGATTGGCGTTGGGCAGATCGAGCAGGCGGTTGCGCGCGCCGGTCGCCAGCACGAGATGGCCGTAAGGCAGCGTCTCGCCGGAGGCGAGCAGCAGCTTGCGGCCGGCGCGGTCGATCGACACGGCGCGGCCGGCAATGAGTTCGATCTTCTGGTCCTGGTAGAATTTTCCGGGACGGAACATCAGGCTCTCGGGCCCGGCCGAGCCCTTGATGTAGGCCTTGGACAAAGGCGGCCGCTGATAGGGCAGATGCGCCTCGTCATTGACGAGGCAGATACGCTCGGCAAAACCCGCCTGCCGCAGCGATGCCGCGACCTGGTAGCCACCATGGCCGGCACCGACAATGATCACAGGACCGCCGGTCATTGGACAGCCCATTTCCGCAAGACACGAGCGTGACCCATGTCGTCTCCTCTCGCTAAGGATGGCTTGGCTAGCCTTGCGAGGAGCCGGCGCTCGTGTCCGTCCAACGAAGGCTCCCCATTTGAGCCGATCATTCCGCGCGACGCAAGGGGCGCCTACAGGGGACTGGCGCCCCGGGGATTGTCACCCCTCGCCTTCTGCGATTTAGTTGCAGCAACGACCTGTCACCGGGGATTTCCAAAATGCCAGCTCCCGTCTCAAAGCCCGACGATCCCGCGCTGTTGCGGATCGATGGCCCGATCGCCACCATCACGCTCAACCGCCCTGCCGCGTTCAACTCGGTCAACCTCGCGATCGCGCAGAAGCTCGAACAGCTCGCGGCGTATATCGAAGGCGATGATGCCATCAAGGTCGTGGTGATCGAGGGCGAAGGCCGCGCGTTTTCCGCCGGCGGCGATTTGCAGACGATTGGTACCGCGGCCGAAGCCAACAATGTGACGCCTGTCGTCGGCGAGTTGCTCAAGCACTATCATGCCTTCATCGAGATCCTCAGGCGTATGCCAAAAATCTCGCTGTCCAGCGTGCACGGCTCGGCCGCCGGCGCCGGCATGGGTCTCGCCTTCGTCACCGATCTCTGCATCGCCGCCGACGATGCCAAGTTCACACCTGCGTACGCCAAGATCGGCGTATCGCCCGACGGCGGCTCGACGGTCGGGATCGTCGGCACGGTCGGCTCGCGCCGCGCGCTGCAGATCTTCCTCACTGAGGACAATTTCACCGCGCAGCAGGCCTATGAATGGGGCCTCGTCGCCAAGACCGTTCCCGCGACCGAATTGAAGGCGGCGACGCGGCAGCTCGCCGAGCGGCTGGCGCAGAACCCGCCCACGGCCATATCAGGCACCAAGTCGCTCGTGTACCAAGCTGCCACCACGCCGGTAAAGCAGCAGCTCGATGCCGAGGAGCACAAGATCATCATGGCGATGAACACGGAAGATTTTCGCGTTGCCGTGAAGAAGTTCACGAGCAAGAGCAAATGAGCCGGCCATCACGCTCGTTCTGCGGCCTGCGTCACGGCGCGACCGACTGGAACCGGCAGGGACTGTTCCAGGGCCGGACCGACAATCCGCTGAACGAGGATGGCCTGAAGCAGGCGCACGAGGCCGCGGATATGCTGCGCGATGTCGGCATCAGCCGCATCGTCGCAAGCCCGCTGGTGCGCGCGGCGCGCACAGCCGAAATCATCGCGGATGCGATTGCGGTGCCGCTGACGATCGACGCCGGTATCATCGAGTTCGATTTCGGCAGCTTTGAGGGCCGCCCCGTCCGCGACCTCATGATCAAGCACGGCGTCAATTCAGCGACGGGCCTCGTCTCGATCCTGCCTGCCGACGGCGAGAACTGGGACGCCATGACCGAACGCGCACTCGCTTGCGTCTCCGCCTGGCTCGACCGTCACCCCGACGACGACCTGTTGTTCGTCTGCCATGACGCGGTGATGCAGGGCATGGCGAAATTGCTGTCAGGAAGTTATTTCAAGAACAGCCACGGCAAGCCGTTTCGCTACATCTGCGACGAATCCGGCTGGCGCATCGAACAGCTCGTCATCTAGGACAGATGTAGCCCGTTCCCGCCGGCGACTTGAAGCAGCCAACCGATTCCGGCAACACCTTCTGCGGCAGCCACAGCACCACGCTGGGAAAATAGATCGCGAACGCAATGGTGGCGAAGAACACCACATAGATCGGCAAGGCCGCGCGTAACGCCTTGGCAAAACTGATGCCGACGAATTTCGAGGCCATCAGCAGCACCAGGCCGTAAGGCGGCGTGATCAGGCCGAAGGCGAGCGTTGCGATCAGCACCACGCCCATGTGGACGCCGTTGATGTCGCCAGCCTCCGTCAGTGCGTTCACCAGCGGCATGAAGATGATGATGGTCGGCACCGGCTCGATGAAATCGCCGACCACGGTGAACAGCAGCACCATCAGCAGCATGATCAGATGCGGATCATTGCCCGCTATGGACGTGATCATGTCGGCGATGTAGCTGGCGCCACGCAAATAAGCGAGCATCCAGCCGAAAGCGTTGGCCGCGCCGATGGTGATCAGCGGCAGCGAGAAGATCAGCCCGGCGAGACAGAAATCGTAAGGGATCTTCCGGAAATGCCCGCGATTGAGCGCGGGGATCACGACCAGGATGATCCAGACCACGGCGACGACGCCAGCCTCGGTCGGCGTGAACCAGCCGGTCAGGATGCCGCCCAGCAATATCACCGGGATCATCAGCGGCAGGGCCGCGTCGCCAGCCGCGAACACCACCTGCCGCAGCGGCGCGCGCGGCTTGCGCAAGCCCGAAGGCCCGAAGAAATAGCAATAGATCATCAGCCCGAAACCGATCATCAGGCCCGGTACCACGCCCGCCATGAACAGGCCGGCGATCGAGACATTGCCGACCGCGCCGTAGACGACGGCGGTGATGCTCGGCGGCACCAGCGCCGCGATCGTCGAGGCAGAGGCGATGATTGCCGCAATGAAGGCAGGCTCGTAGCCCTCGCGCTTCATCGGGCCGCCGAGCGCGCGGCTCATCACGGCGACATCGGCGGTGGTCGAGCCCGACATTTCCGAGAAGAACATGCTGAAGACGACGACGACCTGCGACAACCCGCCCCTGATATGCCCGACCAGCGACACCGAGAGGTTGGCTATTCGCACCACGACATTGGCCGAGCTCATGAGCTCGCCGACCAGCAGGAAGAACGGGATCGCCAGCAGCGCCTCGGAATCGACGCCGTCAAAGATTTTCTGGATGATCGCGGCGAGCGAGACGTCGGACAGGAACGCGCCGATGAAGACGCCGGCCATCAGCGAGAACGGCACGGGCACGCCGAGATAGCCGAACGACAGGAAGCAGATCGACATCAACGCCAGGACGACGGGTGCGCTCACGGCTGCGCCCTCACCTGCGCTTCGGTCACGACAGGCGCGGCGTCCTCATCCGGCGGCTCCGGATGATCGAAGCCATTGCGCAGGCCATTGACGAGCTGCTCGACGGTGAAGAGGCCGATCAGAATGCCGGACAAGGGAATGATGGCGTAAAGCGAGGCGATCGGCGTGCCCGATGGCAGGCGGAAGCTGCCGAACCCGCGCAAGTAATTCTGGTAGCCGTACCGGATCAGGCAGAAGGCGACGCCGAGCACGATCAGGCGGATGATGATTTCGACGATGATCCTGGGCGTACCATGCATCGCCTCGGAGATCGCGGTGAGATAGAGATGATCGTTGCGCCGGGTCGCGACGGCGGTGCCAACGAAGATCGCATAGATGAACAACGTCGAGGTGACCTCCTGCAGCCACAGCCAGGGATGGCCGATGGTGCGGGTAACGATGTCGGCCGTGACCGAGAGCGAGAAGCCGAAGCACAGCACGCCGCACAGAATCATGAGCGCGAGCTCGAGCCAGTCGAGCCAGCGCCATTTCAGGTGGCGCTGGCGTTGCAGTACGAGCTTGTCGGCGATGGGCATTGTTGCTCCCGGCTGCGGCTTTCCGTCATGGCCGGGCTTGTCCCGGCCATCCACGCTCTTGGCGCGGGCTCGAAGGAAGAACGTGGATGCCCGGGACAAGCCCGGGCATGACGAAGTGCTGGGAAACTAATTGATCGACCGGATCAAATTCTTGATCTTCTCGGCGTGCGGGCCGAGCTCCTTGGCGAGCTTGTCGAGATAGGGGTCGGCGATCGCCGTGAAGCTCTTCTTGTCGACGTTGTCCACGATCTTGACGCCCATCTTCTTCAGCTTCTCGGCTGCACTGCGCTCGAGGTCGAACGCCTTCGCCGGCTCCTTGGTGCTGATCTCGTTGGCCGCGGTCTGCACCCAGCCCTTCTGCTCGGCCGAGAGGCTCTGCCAGAGCTTGTCGGAGACGAACACCAGCGCGTTGTTGGCCTCGTGCTCGGTGATGTTCAGCACCGGCGCCACCTCGTAGTGCTTGTTGACGAGATAGACGTTGATGCTGTTCTCGGCGACGTCGACGACGCCGGTTTGCAGGCTGGTGTAGACACTGCCGAACGGCATGTGCACGGTCTGGGCGCCATAGGCCGGGAACATGGTGTCCTCGGTCGCTGTGGCCTGCACGCGGATCTTCAGGCCCTTGATATCGGCCACATTGTGGATCTCCTTCTTGGAGTACATGTGGCGCACGCCCTGCGAACCCGTGGCGATCACGTGCAGGCCCTGCGTGGTCTCGTCGATCATGGTCTTCAGCGCTTCGAACACGCGGGGATCGGCGAGCCCCTTGATCACGTGGCTCTCGTCGCGGAACAGGAAGTGCAGCGACATCACGCCGGCCTGCGGCGAGATCGTCGCGGTGTTGGCGGAGGAGATGATCGCAAACTCGATATCGCCGGCCTTCACGAGCTGCAGCACCTGCGGCTCCTGGCCCAGCTGCGCGCCCGGATACTGGTCGATGATCATGGTGCCTTTGCTCAATTCCTTGAGCTTGTCGGCAAACAGGTCGCCGGCGATGGAGTAGCCGGTGTTGCGGGGCTGGTCATAGGCGAAGCGATAATGCTTGACCTCCTGTGCCCCTGAGCCCGTGACGAACAGCATGGCGGCCGCTGCCGCCAAGCCGTGCAGGAATCCCGGCATGGATCGTACGATCATCGTCTCCCCCTGTTTTTATCGCCGGCCGCGTTTAGCAGTCTCGGCGCTGGTTGGTTGTCAGCCCTTCTCAGTCTTCTTCCCAGTCCTCTGCATAAAATCGAAGTCGCAGCCCTCGTCGGCCTGCATGATGGTCTCGTTGAACAGCCAGGCATAGCCGCGCCGCGCATCACCGGGCGCAGCCGCGGGCTTCAGGACCGCGCGCCGGCGCTCCAGCTCGGCCGCATCGACCAGCAGCTCGATGCTGCGCCTGGCCACATCGAGGCTGATCCTGTCGCCGTTCTTCACCAGCGCCAGCGGCCCGCCGACGGCGGATTCCGGGGTGATGTGGAGCACGATGGTGCCGAAAGCGGTGCCGCTCATGCGCGCATCCGAAATACGCACCATGTCCTTGGTGCCGCCACGCGCGAGCTTCTTGGGGATCGGCAGATAGCCGGCCTCGGGCATACCAGGCGCGCCCTTGGGACCGGCATTGCGCAGCACCAGCACGTCATCGGCGGTCACGTCGAGCTCGGGATCGTCCACGCGCAGCGTCATGTCCTCCACGGATTCGAACACGACGGCGCGCCCCGTATGCTTCAACAATTTGGGGCTCGCCGCAGACTGCTTGATCACGGCGCCGCGCGGCGCGAGGTTGCCGTGCAGGACGGCGAGGCCGCCCTCCTTCTTGATCGGATTGTCACGCGAGCGGATGGCGTCCTGCCCGGGGACGTCCTCGGCATTAGCCACGACATCGCGCAGCGTCTGGCCGGAGATCGTCTTGGCGTCGAGATCGACGAGATCGCCAAGCTGCGCCAGCAATTTCGGCACGCCGCCGGCGTGATGGAAATGCTCCATGTAATGCTCGCCAGAGGGCTTGAGATCGACCAGCACCGGCACCTCACGGCCGATCTGGTCGAACACCGACAGATCGAGGCGGTGCGGCGAGCGATGCGCCATCGCGGTCAGATGGATCAGGCCGTTGGTCGAGCCGCCGATCGCCTGCAGCACCACCTGGGCGTTCTTGAAGGAGGCCGGCGTCAGCAATTCGCTCGGCTTCGGGCCCTTGGTCTTGGCCATCTCGGCGGCAACCTTGCCGCTGGCCTCGGCGAGACGAAAACGCTCGGCATGTGGCGCCGGGATCGTTGCGCTCATCGGCAGCGACAGGCCCATGGCTTCGATCATGCAGGCCATGGTGGACGCCGTGCCCATCACCATGCAGGTGCCGACGGACGGCGCGAGGCGGCCGTTCACCGCCTCAATCTCGGCATCGTCCATTTCGCCCGCGCGATAATTGCCCCAGAGACGGCGGCAATCGGTGCAGGCGCCAAGCACCTCGCCCTTGTGATGGCCGACCACCATGGGACCGACAGGAATGACCACGGTCGGCAGATCGGCGCTGATCGCAGCCATCACCTGCGCGGGCAAGGTCTTATCGCAGCCGCCGATCACGATCACCGAATCCATCGGCTGGGCCCGGATCATCTCCTCGGTGTCCATCGCCATCAGGTTGCGCAGATACATCGAGGTCGGATGCGCGAAGCTCTCCGCGATCGAGATGGTCGGGAACACGAACGGCATGGCGCCGGACAGCATCACGCCGCGCTTGGCGGCTTCGATGATCTGGGGGACGTTGCCGTGGCAGGGATTGTAGTCGCTATAGGTGTTGGTGATGCCGACGATCGGGCGCTCCAGCGCGTCGTCGGAATAGCCCATGGCCTTGATGAACGCCTTGCGCAGGAACAGCGAGAAGCCGGCATCGCCATAGCTCGTCAGACCCTTGCGCAAACCACTCGTCATCATGCCGCTCCTTCTCACTTGCCATTGTGCTACAGCCTGCCCCCTGATTGTCAATAAGACAGGTGCCTAAGGCGGTAGTTTCTGCCTTATGGCACCGCACCAGACACAAATTATTGACAATCGGGGCTCGCCCTGCTCCACAAGGCGGACCGGCAAGAGCCAGAGGCCGAGGGCATGTCCGACATTCGCACCGCAGATGCCATGGCTATCAGGCGCGACGACCCAGACGACGTCGTCGCGCGGCTGGAGGAAGACATCATCTTCGGCCGCCTCGCGCCGGGCGCGCGGCTCACCGAAGACGCGCTGATGTCGGCTTACGGCACCTCGCGGCACTTCGTGCGACAAGCGCTGGTGGATGCCGAGCGGCGCGGCATCGTCCGCCGCGAAAAAAATGTCGGCGCCACCGTGCGGTTCTATTCGGCCGAGGAAGTGCGGCAGATCTACGAGGTCCGGGAGATGCTGACCCGGCAGGCGGCGCTGATGATCCCCCTGCCCGCGCCGCGAGGCCTGATCGACGAACTGATGGCGCTCCAACGCGACTATTGCGCGAAGGCCGATATCCGCGACCTGCGCGGCATTCACGAGGCCAACGACGCCTTCCACGTCGCGCTGTTCGCCGCCTGCGGCAATCCGTATCTGGTGCGCTCGCTCCAGGACTACATGAACCTGACGCTGCCGATGCGCGCAAAAAACCTCGCTGATCCCGACGGGCTCGCGCAATCGCGGCGCCAGCACGAGCTGATGATCGAGCTGCTCAAAGGACGCGACAGTTGGGCGTTGGCGCAGCTGTGCGTGGATCACATGCAGTTCAGCAAATCGGATTATCTGGCGCGGATTGCGGGTGAGGATCGCTAGCGATCGAGCTGGCTGGACTGGACATGACCAAAACTGTGAGCGAAAACGCGGCATCATGCCAATTTCAGGATGCCGCAAAATGGAATTTGATGATGTCATTCTCGGCCGGCGAAGCATTCGCGGTTACAAGCCCGACCCTGTCCCGCCGGAATTGATCAAGGAAATCCTGGCGCTGGCCATGCGCGCGCCATCGTCGATGAATACCCAGCCTTGGAATTTCTACGTCATCACCGGAGCACCGCTGGATCGCATCCGTCAGGGCAACACCGAGCGCAATCTGGCGGGCGTGCCGCACTCGCGCGAGTTTCGAACCGGCCAGGCATTCGAGGGCGTGCATCGCGAACGCCAGATTGGTGTTGCCAAGCAGTTGTTCAGCGCAATGGGAATTGCGCGAGATGACAAGCAGCAGCGGCAGGACTGGGTCCTGCGCGGCTTTCGTCAGTTCGACGCGCCCGTATGCGTGATCATCACATACGATCGCCAGTTGGCCTCCAGCGACGATACCGCCTTCGACTGTGGCGCCGTGGCGACCGCGCTCGTCAACGCGGCCTGGTCGCGCGGGCTTGGCGCCGTGATCAACAGCCAGGGGATCATGCAATCCCCCGTCGTGCGCGAGCATGCCGGGATCGCGGATGATCAGGTGATCATGAAAAGCATCGCGTTGGGCTGGCCGGATCACAGTTTTCCCGCCAATGCCGTCGTGTCCGAGCGCAAGTCGGTCGATGAAGCGACGACGTTCGTGGGATTTGCGAGTGGAGCCTAGACGCAGCCGGAGCAGAGGTTTTCGGCGCCCGTTCAGTACCGCCTGAGCAGGCCGCGATCCACGCTGGCATCGCCATAATTGGCGCAGGCGCTTTTCGGATCCCTGTCCAAATCCGCCAGGACGCGATTGATCGTCTTGCTGGCGGCGTCGAACACCTCGGGGCGGAACTTGCCGGGATCGTAGCTCTCGCCATCGTGGGCCTTTATCGCCGCGGAGAAGGCATCGATCATGGCCATCGCCGCATTGGGGCTGCCGAGCAGCCGGGCACCGAGCTGAACGCCGCCCGCGCCATCGGCTTCGTAGCCGACGCATCGTTGCCCCACCACAGCGGCAGCGGTCACGAGTTGATCGAGGAATGTCGCTTCGGCGTCGCTGAGTGGAGCGGCTCGCGCTGATCCTGACACGATTAACGCGAGTATTGCGACGGCTGACAATTTGAATTTCATTGTCGTGACTCTCGAATTGCGATCGCACAGATCGAGAGACAGATGAGGCCCGTACGCCGTTGATCTAAATCAACGGTCCGTCATGCCCGGGCAGAAGCGCGAAGCGCGTCTTCGCGCTAGACGTCCCGGGCATCCAGGTTTCTTTGTGACGGGGAGAGAGGCGTGGATGGCCGGGACAAGCCCGGCCATGACGACGTGGAAACGCCTGCGCAAATCAGCGAGCCAATTGACGTCAAACCCTATCGCTTGTTCCAATCAATGATTCGGCTCGTGTCGCCATCGAACTCGTTGCTGCAGAACGCGCCGCCCTGATAGTGGTCGCCGACCGGATCGGGCTTCAGCTTGGCCTGCTCGGCCATCGCGTGCGCGACGTGATCCTCGGAGCGGCCGGTCGGGCGGTAGCCGAATTCGTAGGCGCGATGGTTGTCCCACCAGGCGCGCTCGTTCAGGGACACGCCGTAGAAGACCTCGAAATGGATGTCGGGATGCTCGAGCCCGATCTGGCAGAGCTGCACCAGGTCTTCCGGCTTGAGCCAGATCGAGATCCGGCGAAGGTCCAGCGGCACGTCACCGAAATTGCCGATGCGCAGGCACGTCACTTTCAAGCCGTGCTTGTCGGCATAGAGCGCGCCGAGCGCCTCGCCGAACACCTTGCTGACGCCGTAGCGGCCGTCGGGGCGCGGGGTGACGTCGGTGCCGATCCTGTGGTGGCGCGGATAGAAGCCGACGGCGTGGTTCGAGGAGGCGAACACCACGCGCTTGACGCCCTTGCGATACGCCGCCTCGAACAGATTGTAGCCGCCGATGATGTTGGCCTGGAGAATGTCGTCCCACGGGCCTTCGACCGAATAGCCGCCGAAATGGATGATGCCGTCGACGCCCTCGCAGAGCGCCTCGACTTGCGCGAGGTCGGAGAGGTCCGCCGCCTTGAACTGCTCGTTCTGCCCGAGATCCTTCGGCGGGCGGATGTCGCTGAGCAGGAGATCCGGATAGATCGGCGGCAACAATTTGCGCAGGCGCGTTCCGATCCCGCCCGAAGCTCCCGTCATCAAGATGCGCGGCATGTTGTCCCTCGCCGTTGGTGATCGATTTGCCGTCACGTGTCTCCAATGATAGCAGGATTGTCCAGAGGGAACGAAACGAGAGAACCGACATGAATGAGGCATCGTCCCACACCCAGGAGCGGCCGGGCTGGCGGCCGGCGAGCTACTATCCCGATCCGGCCATTCACGCCCTCGATCCCCGCTTCGAAAAATACTGGCTGAAACTGTCGGCGGTGGAGCGGCTGACGACCGGCCTGCGCTGGGCCGAAGGGCCGGTGTGGTTCGGCGACGGGCGTTATCTCTTGTGCAGCGACATCCCGAATCAGCGCATCCTCAAATGGGAGGAGGAGACCGGCGCGGTCTCGGTGTTCAGAAAGCCCTCCAATTTCGCCAACGGCAACACGCGCGACCGGCAGGGGCGGCTCGTCACCTGCGAGCATGGCGGGCGCCGCGTGACGCGCACCGAATACGACGGCAGCATCACCGTGCTGATGGATCAATTCAACGGCAAGCGGTTGAACTCGCCGAACGATGTCGTTGTTAAATCGGACGGCTCGATCTGGTTCACCGATCCGATCTTCGGCATCCTCGGCAATTACGAGGGCTACAAGTCCGAGCCCGAGATCGACATGAACGTCTACCGGCTCGACCCGGAGACCCGCAAAGCCACAATCGTGGCTGAGGGTGTGCTCGGACCGAACGGGCTCGCCTTCTCGCCGGACGAGAAAATCCTCTACCTCATCGAATCCCGCGGCGTGCCGACCCGCAAAATTCTCGCCTATGACGTTTCACCTTCCGGCGACAAGCTTTCGAACAAGCGCGTCTTCGTCGATGCCGGCCCCGGCACGCCGGACGGTTTCCGCGTCGACATCGACGGCAATCTCTGGTGCGGCTGGGGCATGGGCGATCCCGAGCTCGATGGCGTCGTGGTGTTCGCGCCCGACGGCATCATGATCGGGCGTATCGCATTGCCAGAACGATGTGCCAACCTCTGCTTCGGCGGCCTCAAGCGCAACCGCCTGTTCATGGCCGCGAGCCAGTCGATCTACGCGCTGTATGTGAACACGCAGGGCGCGGTGGGGGGATAGACCGTCCTCTCCACCCGTCATTCCGGGGCGTCGCGAAGCGACGAGCCCGGAATCCATTTGTCGGCAGACTCTGCCGCACGATGGATTCCGGGCTCGCGCCGAAGACGGCGCGCCCCGGAATGACGGGAGAGAGGCGAACAAGAAAACGCCGGAGCGGTTTCCCGCTCCGGCGCTGCAATCGTGATGCGACGAAGCTTACGCCGCGTTGAAGCCGGCGACGGCCTTCACTTCGAGGAAGTCTTCGAGGCCGTACTTGCCCCATTCGCGGCCGTTGCCCGACTGCTTGTAGCCGCCGAACGGCGCGGTGCGGTCGTTGGGCACGCCCTGCAGATTGACGTTCCCGGCGCGGATCTGGCGGCCGACGCGCTTGGCGTCCTCGACCGACGGGCCGTAGACATAGCCTGCAAGACCATAGGGCGTGTCGTTGGCGATGTGCACGGCGTCGGCTTCATCCTTGGCGCCGATGATGGTCAGCACCGGTCCGAAGATCTCTTCACGTGCGATCGTCATGTCGGGGGTGACGTCGGCGAAGATGGTCGGGCGGACATAGAAGCCCTTGTTGACACCCTCAGGCAGGCCCGGGCCGCCGGCGACGAGCGTCGCGCCCTCGTCGATGCCCTTCTTGATGAGACCCTGGATCTTGTCCCACTGGCCGCGGTTGACGACGGGGCCGATCGTGGTGCCTTCGGCGCGCGGATCGCCCGCCTTGGTCTTGTCGGCGACGGCCTTCGCGATCGCGGCGACTTCCTTCATCTTGGACAGCGGCACGATCATGCGCGAGGGCGCGTTGCAGGACTGGCCGGAGTTGTTGAACATGTGCATCACGCCGCCGGTCACCGCCTTGGTGAGGTCGGCGCCTTCGAGGATGACGTTCGGCGACTTGCCGCCGAGCTCCTGGCTGACGCGCTTCACCGTCGGCGCCGCACGCTTGGCGACGTCGATGCCGGCGCGGGTCGAGCCGGTGAAGGAGATCATGTCGATGTCGGGGTGCTCGCTCATGGCGGCGCCGACCTCGGGGCCGAGGCCGTTGACGAGGTTGAACACGCCCTTCGGCACGCCGGCTTCATGGAGGATTTCCGCGAAGATCAAGGCCGAGGTCGGCGTGAACTCCGACGGCTTCAAGATCATGGTGCAACCGGCGGCGAGCGCGGGCGCGACCTTGCAGGCGATCTGGTTGAGCGGCCAGTTCCAGGGCGTGATCATGCCGACCACACCGATCGGCTCGCGCAGCACCACGGCGGTGCCGACGGGCTCCTCGAAATGATAGTTCTTGAGCACGTCGAGCGTGGTCATGAGATGGCCAAGGCCGGCGCCGGCCTGAAGCTTCTCGGCCATCGGCAGCGGCGCGCCCATTTCGTCGGAAACGGCGGCGCCGATCTCCTTGAGACGACCCTTGTAGACCTCGATGATTTTGGTGAGCAGCGCGACGCGCTCGTCGCGGCTGGTCTGGGAGAAGGTTGCAAAGGCGCGCTTGGCGGCGGCAACCGCCTTGTCCACGTCGGCCTTGGAGCCCAGCGCAACCTCGTACATCGCCTCTTCCGTCGCCGGGTTGACGACCGGAGTGGACTTCTTGACGGCGGGATCGACCCAGGCGCCGTCGATGTAGAATTGCATGCGATTGACCATCGTTAACCTCTTCTTGGGGGCTTGGGGGGCGTTTCGGCAGGCATCCTTGCACGAAAGCGCCGGCAATTGAACCCGCCATATGCGGGGCCAGCGTTGCGGCGGACGGAGGTTATATGAGCCGATGGCGGGAACGTGGCAAGGTGGCTCTCACCGTCGTCCTGGCGAAAGCCAGGACCCATTACCACCAACCCGCGTTGGTTTGCTCAGGCGTCTACCGCCCGTCGCCTACAATCGCCGCCGCAGCGTATGGGTCCTGGCTTTCGCCAGGACGACGACGGAGAATCACACCGCCATCTTCCGATGCAACACCGGCGCGCCGGTGGTGAGGCTTTCCGCCGCATCGATGATGGCGTTGGCGTCAATGCCGTAGTGACGATAGAGGTCGGCGATGGTGCCGGTCTGGCCGAACTGCTCGACGCCGAGCGCCTCGACGCGATGGCCGCGAACGCTGCCGAGCCAGCCAAGCGCGGACGGATGGCCGTCGATCACGGTTACGATACCGCAGTCGCGCGGCAGTGGCGCCAGCAGCTTTTCGATATGGCTGAGATGCTGCACGCCGCGCCGGTCGCGCCGCGATTTCCGTGCGGCGGTCCATCCCGCGTGGAGGCGATCGGCCGAGGTGATTGCGAGCAGGCCGATGTCGCGCCTGTTCTCACCGACGAAGCCGGTCGCCTCGATCGCCTCAGGCGCAACCGCGCCGGTATAGGCAATCACGAGTTCGGCATTGGGGCCCGGCTTACGTAGCCAGTAGGCACCATCAGTGATGCCCTGCTGGAGCTCCGGCGTCATGATGCGCTGCGCCTGCTCGATGCTGCGCGTCGAGAGCCGCAAGTAAACCGAGCCGCCCTCGCCCGGATCGCGCTGCATGTGCTCGAAACCCCAGCCCATGATGACCGCAAGCTCGTCGACGAAAGCAGGCTCGAACGAGGCGAGGCCATCCTGTGCCATGCCGATCAAAGGCGTTGCGATCGACTGGTGCGCGCCGCCCTCCGGCGCCAGCGTGATACCTGACGGCGTCGCCGCCACCATGAAGCGCGCATCCTGGTAGCAAGCATAGTTCAGCGCATCGAGGCCGCGCTCGATGAAGGGATCGTAGAGCGTGCCGATCGGGATCAGCCGCTCGCCGAAGATCGAATGCGACAGGCCGAGCGCCGAAAGCATGATGAACAGGTTCATCTCGGCGATGCCGAGCTCGAGATGCTGGCCCTTGGGCGAGAACTCCCAGTTGAAGGTGGACGGAATTTTCTCGCTGCGGAATAAATCCGCCTTCTCGCCGCGCGCGAACAGGCCGCGCCGGTTKACCCAGGGGCCGAGATTGGTCGAAACGGTCACGTCGGGCGAGGTCGTGACGATGCGCTGGGCCAGTTCGCTGTCACCGCGGGCGATCTCGTTCAGCACGAGGCCAAAACCCTGTTGCGTCGACATCTGCGGCGACGGCTTGAAGGCGAGCTGGGCGGGCACCTCGACGACAGGCGCGGTCAGGCGGCGGCCGTCCTTGTTGAACGGCGCGCGCGCGAGGAACGCGTCGAGCTCGGCGGCACTTTGCGTCAGGCCTTCATACTTGTCCCATTCGTGGCCGGGGCGGATGTTCTGGCTCTCGCGATATTTCTCCATCTGCGCGACCGTCATCAGGCCGGCATGGTTGTCCTTGTGGCCCTGGAACGGCAGGCCGACGCCCTTGATGGTGTAGGCGATGAAGCAGACCGGGCGGTCGTGATCGATGGACTCGAACGCGTCCACCATGCTCGCCATGTCGTGGCCGCCGAGATTCGACATCAGTGCGAGCAGTTCCTCGTCGCTGCGCTTGTCGATCAGTTTTGTGATCGGGCCCTGGTCGCCGATCTCGTCGTGGAGATGCTTGCGGAAGGCAGCGCCGCCCTGGAAGCACAGCGCGGCGTAGAGCGCGTTCGGGCAATTGTCGATCCAGCGCTTCAGCGCCTCGCCGCCGGGATCGGCAAAAGCTTCGCGCATCAGGCGGCCGTATTTCACGATCACCACGTCCCAGCCGAAATTGCGGAACATGGTCTCGAACTTTTCCCACAGGCCCTCGCGCACGACGGCGTCGAGCGACTGCCTGTTATAGTCGACCACCCACCAGGTGTTGCGCAGGCCGTGCTTCCAGCCCTCCGCGAGCGCCTCGAAAATATTGCCCTCGTCCATCTCGGCATCGCCGACCAGCGCAATCATCCGCCCCTCGCGGTGGTCCTTCATCCAGCCATGCGCCTTGACGTAATCCTGCACCAGCGAGGCGAACAGCGTCTGCGCGACACCGAGGCCGACCGAGCCGGTGGAGAAGTCGACGTCGTCGACATCCTTGGTGCGCGAGGGATAGGACTGCGCGCCCTTGAAGGCGCGGAAATTCTCCAGCTTCTCGCGCGACTGCCGACCGAACAGATACTGGATGGCGTGGAACACCGGGCTCGCATGCGGCTTCACCGCGACGCGGTCCTCGGGGCGCAGCACGTGGAAGTACAACGCCGACATGATGGTCGCGAGCGAGGCCGAGGAGGCCTGATGGCCGCCGACCTTCAGGCCGTCCGTGTTCGGCCTGATATGGTTGGCGTGGTGGATGGTCCATGACGACAGCCACAGCGCCTTGCGGGCCAGTGCGGTCAATGTGTCGAGACGGGCGGAATCAACGGGCATGGCAAATGCTCCGGGAAAATAAGGCGGATCATACGCCCGCCGGCGGCGCCAGATTTCTCAAATTTTCGCGTCATACCCGCCAGTATTAGGATAGCATACCAATAAATTCGCCAGGACTATAGGTTTATCCCAATGCCCGAGCTCGACGCCATCGACCGCAAGATCCTTGCTTTGCTTCAGAACGACAGCCGGCTGACCATGCAGGAGCTCGCCGACAGGGTCGGGCTCTCGGTCTCGCCCTGCCATCGCCGGGTCAAGCTGCTGGAGGAGCGCGGCGTGATCTCGCGCTACATCGCAACCGTGGACCAGAAGGCGCTGGGGCTGCATGTCAGCGTGTTCATCTCGATCAAGCTGGCGCGGCAGAAGGAGGAAGATCTCAACCGCTTTGCCCGCGCCATCTCGAAATGGGATGAGGTGCTGGAGTGCTATCTGATGACCGGCAACCGCGACTATCTCCTGCGCGTCGTCGCGGCCGACCTCGCCTCCTATGAAACGTTCCTGAAGACCAAGCTGACCCGGCTCGACGGCATCGCCTCGATCGAGTCGAGCTTTGCGCTCAGCCAGGTCAAATATTCGATCGCGCTGCCGGTGTGACTGCCTACCCGGCCACCGTTGTCACATGGCCGCAACAAACCCCGCCGATGGTCACGGGCGACAGGCAGCCCGCCGAAAGAAAGACCCCATGACCGCATCCGACCGCACCCCTGAAATGGCCAAGCGCGAGCGCATTATCCGGGAAATGACTGACGATCTCGACGAAGAGCTGGAGATGGAGCTGGATGACGCCCGTCTCGACGAGCTCCTGGACGAGACCGATGCAATCGGCCCGACGGTCGACCGCAGGGTCTATTTCCGCGAGCTGCTCCGCCTCCAGGGCGAGCTGGTCAAGCTGCAGGACTGGGTGCAAGCCGAGAAGAAGAAGGTCGTGGTGCTGTTCGAGGGCCGCGACTCCGCCGGCAAGGGCGGCGTCATCAAGCGCATCACCCAGCGGCTCAATCCCCGCATCTGCCGCGTCGCGGCGCTTCCCGCCCCGAACGAGCGCGAGCGCACGCAATGGTATTTCCAGCGCTACGTGGCGCACCTGCCGGCGGGCGGCGAGATCGTGCTGTTCGACCGCAGCTGGTACAACCGCGCCGGCGTCGAGCGCGTGATGGGCTTCTGCACGGAGGAGCAGTACGAGGAGTTCTTCAAGACGGTGCCCGAGTTCGAGCGGATGCTGATCCGCTCCGGCATCATCCTCGTCAAATACTGGTTCTCGATCACCGATGACGAGCAGCAATTCCGCTTCACCATGCGCATCAAGGATCCGCTCAAGCAGTGGAAGCTGAGCCCGATGGACGTCGAGGCCCGCAGCCGCTGGGAAGCCTACACCAAGGCCAAGGAAACGATGCTGGAGCACACGCATCTGCCTGATAGCCCGTGGTGGATCGTCGATGCCGTGGACAAGAAGCGCGCGCGCCTCAACTGCATCTCGCATTTTTTGAGCCAGATCCCCTACCAGGAGATCGGCCACACGCCCGTGGTGCTGCCGCCGCGCGTCCGCAATCCCGACTATCACCGCGGCCCGATTCCGCCGGACATGTACGTGCCTTCGAAATACTGACGGCACCCGCCGCATCCGCCGGCGGGCGAGCTTGCCGATAGGGACAGCCAGATGCCCATGCCGAGCGATCTGAGCATCAGCAGCGGCGGCGCGTCCCGCCGCCGCAATCGCTTCGGCCCGTGGCTCGCGGTGGCGAGCCTGCTCTCGCTCCTGACGGTTGCGCTCGCGCTCGCCTATTGGTTCTGGCAACCGGCGACGCTGCGCATCGCCGTCGGGCCTGCCGGCAGCGACGACCAGACGCTGGTGCTCGCGATCGCAAAGGCGATCGAGACGAAGAGCAATGCCGTGCGGCTGACGCCGATCGAGACCGACGGTACGCTGCAGAGCCTCAATCTGCTCGGTGGCGGCAAGGCCGACCTTGCGATTGCGCGCGGCGATCTCACGATGCCGCCCGACGCCAATTCCGTCGCGATCCTGCGCCGGAACTTCGTGGTGCTGTGGGCACCGACCGGGCGCAAGGGCGCGCCGAAGTCGAAGGTCACCGACATCGCCTCACTCAGCGGCCGGCGCATCGGCATCGTCGGCCTAGGCGACGCCAATCCCAATCTGCTGCGCGTCATCCTCGCCGAGTCAGGCGTCAATCCGCAGAGGGTGACGACCAGCCAGTTCGGCACTGACCACATCTCCGACATGACCCAGGACGCCACGCTCGACGCGTTCATGATGGTGGGCGCGCTCGACGACAAGATCATCGCAGACACGATTGCCGCCACCACGCGAGTTCGCGGCGAGCCCAAATTCCTCTCCGTCGACGTCTCCGATGCGATCGCCGAGCGGCACCCGCTGTACGAATCCGAAGAGATCCCCGCCGGCGCATTCGCGGCCTCACCGCAGCGGCCCGACGACAAGATCGAGACCATCGCCGTCAATCACCTGATCGTGGCGCCCAGCTCATTGTCGGACGACACGGTTGACGCCTTTACTCGCGAACTCTTCGCGATCAAGCCAACGCTGGTCAAGGATCTGCCCGGCGCTCGCCACATCCAGAAGCCCGACACCGACAAGGACGCCGCGCTGCCCGCGCATCCCGGCGCTGCCGCCTATATCGACGGCAATGAACGCAGCTTCATGGACAAGTACAGCGACTACATCTGGGGCGTCGTGCTGCTGCTCTCCGGTCTCGGCTCGGTCGCCGCATGGCTGCGGCATTACCTGCGGCGCGAAGAGCGCAGCGAGAATGCGCTGCATCGCGATCGCCTGCTGAAGGCGATCTCCCGCGTGCGCGAGACCACCTCGCTCGACGATCTCGCCTCCATGCAGAGCGCCGCCGACGAGATCCTGCGCGAAACGCTGGTCTGCCACGAAGACGGCGCCATCGAGGACGGCGATCTCGCAGCCTTCGGCCTCGTGCTGGCGCAGTTCCATCAGGCGATCATCGACCGCCGTGCCGCGATCGCCGAGACCGGCCATGCCAACGCCGCGCAGAAATCCGACGGCGCCGTGCTCCAGCCCTTCCCTATTTCCACGGCTGCACGATGATCTTGGTGTGCGCCTCAGGATTGGCGAGATCGGCGAACGCCTTTGCGACCCCGTCGATGCCGACTTCTGCCGTCACCATAGCCGCGGCATCCACCTGTCCTTCGGCGATCAGGCGCAGCGACGCCGCAAACTCCTCCGGGGTATAGCCAAGCACGTACTGAACATTCAGCTCCTTCATGATGCCGAGCATGGGCTCGTTTTTGTCGTTCTCCATGCAGACGCCGACCACGACGATTTTGGCATCGCGCGGCGCACCTTCGAACACCTGCTGCAGCAGGCCCGGCACGCCGACGCATTCGAAGATGATAGCGGGCTTCAGCGCCGGCAGCATGGCCTGGAACGGCGGCCGCGCCGCCTTCTCCGCCTCCGACATCTGCGCGTGCTCGGCCCAGGTCGTATAGGGCTGCGTCACCCTGGGATCGACGACGACGTCGGCGCCGAGCTTGGCCGCGAGCGCACGCCGCGCCGGCGAATAGTCGGCGGCGACGATCGGATGCAGGCCCTTGATCTTGAGCGCTGCGATCACGGCGAGCCCGACGGGCCCGCAGCCGATCACCAGCGGCACCTCGCCGCCGCCAATGTTGGCTTTCGCGACGGCGTGAACGCCGACCGCGAGCGGCTCGGTCAGTGCGGCATGTTCGGGCGCAAGGCCATCAGGCACTTCCAGCAGCAGCGGTTCGCTGAGCAGCATCTGCTCCGCATAGCCACCAACAAGATCGTTGGAGTAGCCGATGCCCTTGATCCCCTCGGGCGTCAGCAGCGCCGGCAGCGAGCACACATGCGTGCCCGGCTTGAGCTTGCGCGTCGTGCCCGGACCGTAGTCGAGAATTTCGCAGCAGAACTCGTGGCCGAAGACGACGTCGCGCGACAGGTCCATCGGCGTACGCCCGGTCTTCTTGGCCATCTCCACCATCCGCGGGGCATGCTGGCGCGCATGCAGGTCGGAGCCGCAGATGCCGCAGGCGAGCGTCCTGACCAGCACCTGGCCGGGGCCGGGCTTCGGCTCGGCCATGTGGCCAACGACAATCTCACCGTTCCTGAAAATCGCAGCGCGCATCCGGCTCCTCCCATCTCGTTGGAGCCGTTGATAGCACGAAGATGGACGCGTGAACTTGCGTCAGGGGTTCGGGGAACGCTCTTCCAGCACCAGGAGCTGGGCGCGGCGGACGCGCTCGCGATGGGCGATGTAGAGCCCGCTGGCGACGATGAAGGCCGCGCCCGTGACGGTCCAGACATCAGGCAGCTCGCCGAACAGGAAGAAGCCGAGAATGCTGACCCAAAGCAATTGCGTGTAGGAGAACGGCGCCAGCACCGAGGCATCGCCATAGCGATAAGCGAGCACGATGATCCACTGGCCGATCGTGGAGGCGAGACCAATCACGATGCCGAGCCCGATCCCGGTCCATGTCGGCGAGACCCAGACGAACGGCACCATGATGCTGAGGATCGCCACACCCGTCAGCGCGGAATACGCCATCGTGGTGAGTACGGCTTCGCGGCCGCTCATCAGGCGCGTCATGATCAGCGCGGCAGCCCAGCAGAACGCCGAGACGATCGGAAAAAATGCGGCGACGTGGAACGCGTTTGATCCCGGGCGCAGGATGATCATCACGCCCACGAGGCCGACCGCGGTGGCGATCCAGCGGCGTACACCGACCTTCTCGCTGAGGAAGATGATCGAGAGCGCGGTGACGAACAGCGGCGAGACGAAACCTGTGGCGGAGGCTTCCGCGATCGGGAGGAAGCGCAGACCCGTGATGAAGAACAGCGAGGAGCCGAGCAGCGCGACGCCACGCATCAATTGCAGCCCGAGACGCTGGGTGCGCATCGCATGCAGCGGCGAGCCCGGCAGCATCACCGGCGTGAACATCAGGGCGAAGGTGACGAAGCGGATCCAGGTGATCTCGATCGACGGCAGGCTCGACGAAAGATATTTCGCGGTGACGTCGGAGCAGCCGAGAAACACCGTCGAGAGCAGAACCAGTGCGATGCCCTTGAAGGGATGATCGACGCGCGCAGGCGCGCGACGAACCTCCTGCTTCTTCTGAGGCATGGGCATGGAGATACTGTCGAGCCTTGCGGCTGCAGCGGGCGGCGGTGTCACTGTGGGAACCCGGCAAGAATTCGAATCGAGAAGAGCCTATAAAAACGACAAATGCGCCGCCTTCACAACTTCCGAAAACAGGATGCCGATATGCGCTCAGGTCCGCGCGCGTCAATGCTCCGTTAACAATAGGAGTTTGTGCACTACAGCATGGGCAGGCCACGCGGTTTCGGACCGCGCGGAAACGCCGCATCCAGCGCCGAAATCTCCTCTTTCGTCAGCACGAGATCGCCCGCTGCCGCATTTTCGCCAGCATGTTCGGCGGACGACGCCTTGGGGATCGCGAAGACCGTAGTCGCACGGGTGAGAAAGCTCAGCGCGACCTGACGCGGCGTCGCACGACGCGCCTCTGCAATGCGCGCCAGCACGGCGCCGCCCTTGCTGCGTTCATCCGGAAAATCGTCGTGTCCGAACGGCGAATAGGCAACGACTGCGACGCCATGCCGCTCGCACCACGGGACGACCGCATGCTCGATCGCGCGCTCCTTGAGATGATAGAGCACCTGATTGCAGGCGATCTTGCCTTCACCTGATACTTCGAGAATCTCGTCGAGATCGTCTGCATCGAAATTGGAGACGCCCCAGGATTTGATCTTGCCTGATTTCACCAGCTCCTCGAACGCGGCGACCGTGTCTTCAAGGTCGTACGAGCCGCGCCAGTGCAACAGATAGCAATCGAGCCGGTCGGTCTTCAGCCGCTTCAGCGAGCGCTCACAAGCCGTGATGGTGCCGCGGCGCGAGGCGTTGCTCGGCAGCACCTTCGACACGAGGAACACGTCGTCGCGACGACCCGCGATGGCATCGGCAATGACGAGCTCGGCGTCGCCATACATCTCGGCGGTGTCGATATGGGTCATACCGAGATCGAGCCCGCGTTGAAGCGCCACGATCGCGCGTTTGCGATCGCCGTGGTCGAGATACCAGGTGCCTTGCCCGATGATTGAGACGTTGGCGCCGGTCTTGCCGAAGGGATGCTTGTTCATGTCTGTTCCTACAGGAGCGCTACGGTCCGCCGAGAAGATCTTGGTGTCGATCAGGCGCGGCGGCGCTTTCAGGCACAAGATGGTTGTTATGGTTGTTGGCTGAGGTACCGCAGCATAGGCGACAACGCCGAGCGCGTCGACCGGTACGCCGGTCATGCCAGTCCACCGCTATTGCCATGATCGTCATTGCGAGCGCAGCGAAGCAATCCAGAGTCCCCCCCGCGGAACGCGTCTGGATTGCTTCGCTGCGCTCGCAATGACGGTGGAGAGAGCCTGCCTTCCACTAGACTAAGCCGCGCGAACGGTCGCCAGGAACTGCTCGACTTCGCCGCCCAGGCGCTTGCTCTCATCGAGGAGCGCCAGCGCTGCGCCATGCACCTGGCCGGCGGCGGCGCCGGTTTCGGATGCACCGCGCCTGACATTCTCGACGCTGGTCGAGACCTCGGTTGCTCCTTGAGCTGCCTGCTGAACGTCGCGTGCGATCGTTTTGGCGGCAGCGCCTTGCTGTTCGACCGCAGCCGCGATCGAGGACGCGATATCAGCCATCGATTCGATGGTGCCGCCGATCTCCTTGATCGAGTCCACCGACTGCCGGGTCGCCAACTGGATCTGCGCGACCTGACGGCCGATCTCCTCGGTGGCTTTCGCGGTTTGACCGGCGAGCGCCTTCACCTCCGAGGCGACGACCGCAAAGCCCCGGCCTGCATCGCCGGCGCGTGCCGCCTCGATCGTCGCATTCAGCGCCAGCAGATTGGTCTGCCCGGCCACGGCCGAGATCATCCGCACGACCTCGTCGATGCGGTCGGCCGTCTGCGAGAGCGCATCGATCTGGCTGTTGGTCCGGTTGGCCTGGGCGACGGCGGCGAGCGCAACTTCGTGCGATTGCGCGACCTGGCGGCCGACTTCGCCAACCGACGTCACCATCTCCCGGCATGCAGCAGCGGCGGACTGAACGCTTGCGGACGATTGGCCCGATGCCGCAGCAACCGTCGCCGACAGAGCATTGGTTCCTTCCGCGGTATTCGTCAATCCATTCGCAGCCAGCTCGATTTCTGAAGACGCAGCGGTGACGGCATTGACGATGTTGCCGACCGCGGCTTCAAAACGATCGGCGATCTCGAGCATCCCCTGCTTGCGCTGGACTTCCGCATCGCGCTTGGCCTGCTCGCGAGCCTCTGACAATTGCCGGTTCTCGAGCAGCTTGTGGTGGAAGACCGAGAGCGAGGACGAGATCTTGCCGATCTCATCGTGACGATCGATCTGTTCGATTGGACGATCGAGATCGCCGTCGGCCAGATGCTGCATCGCCCGTACCATGCGGGTCAGTGGCGCGGTAAGCCTGCGTCCATACCAGAACGCAATCGCGATCATCACGGCGATGGTGATGCCGATGGACCAGACCACATAACGCTGCACGACCAGAAGCTCGTCCCTGACCACGTCGAGGCGCTTGCCGGCAGCATGTCGAACGGCTTCGAGATTGGGCCGCAGCCGGTCGTAGATCTGCGCCAGATCTTCCGCCTCTTCGTTCAACGTGCTCTGGCCTGCCGCGAAGGCAAGGAAGCTGTTCTTGTAGCTGTCGATCAGCTTCCTGATCTCGATCTTGGCGTCGTCAGGCAGATCGGCTTTCGCAAGCTCGGGGAGAAACTCGCCGACGCGCTTGACCAGCTCATCGCTATATTTGTCGTCACCACGCAGCATGAAATCCTTTTCATGCCGCCGCATCATCAGCATCAGGACAGCAAGCCGCGGCTGGTCGAATGCCTTGAGCTTGCTCTCGACTGAATGCACGGCGGCACGGAGCTTGCCCTGCAGGCCGTCATTCTCGTTGAAGCCAACGAGCTTCTGGGCCGCGACGACGTTGGAGAAGCGGGTGGCATAGCTGCTGATAACAGGACGAAACGACAGCGCCTTGCGCAGCGGATCATCCTCGGACAGTGCACCGGCGATCTCCTCGACTGCGCTCAAATGCGAGGTTGCTGCCCGCAACGTCTCGTCATGCGCGGCCACCTTCTTGTCGTTGGGCTTCTGCAGGAATCCGGTCGCGATCTCGCGTCCCTGCAGCAGGCTTTCAGACAGGCGCGCCGTCTCGGACTCAAGCTTCGTGAAGCGTTCGGCAACGGCGCGACTCTGGTCCTCGATCTGCCGGCCGGCAAGATAGATCATGCCGACGACAAGCACGCCGGTGACACCGAGCAGAAGCACCTGTGTACGCAGACCAAGATGGAATTTACTCGTGCCGGATCTCAACCAGCGCACCAACCGAAATGTGCTCAGCATGCGTTCCTGCCCTAACGATTATCAATTCGTAAAAATTAATGCACGTTAGCGGGAATTGCTTAAAATTCCGGCAACCGTCAGCCGGGCCTACACCCGGCGCATACCCAAAATGGGGGAGCGACCTACCCGGCCGCACCCGCGAGCTTTGCCTCCTTCACCGGCAGCTCCGTTGTCGCGATCAATCGCTTCAACTCGGGGATACACGAGCCGCAATTGGTGCCGGCCTTCAGCTTTACGCCGATCTCGGCGGCGGTGCGCGCGCCTGATACGATGGTGTCGCAGATGGTGCCGCGGCCGACGCCGAAGCAGGCGCAGACGATCGGGCCGGTTGAGGCGGCACCTTCGCTGGACTTGCCGGACAGCAGCATGCGGCGCTGATCGTCGGTGACGCGATCGGCCGCAAACACGCTCTTCACCACCTCCCAGTCGCCGGCATCGTGTGCGGGGCCGACGAACAGACACGTCTCGATACGATCGTTGGCAAACGAAGCCGCGCGATAAACGCCGCCGCCAAAATCGCAGTAGTCGGCGACGTCCTCGCCGGCGAGACCCTCGAGCCAGACCGGCCAGCGCGACAGATCCGCATTGTCGGCGAAAAGATAACCGAAGCCGCCGGCGACCGTGACGCGGGTCCACAACAGGTTCGGCGGCAGATCGAGCTGTTTTCGCGACAGCGCAAAGCCGCGGAAGACGTACTCATAGGGTGCGATCGCGGCCGGCGTCGCCTTGGATTCAGGCTGGCCGGAGAACGGATCGGTGAACGAGGCGACCAGCGCGCCGACGCGGCCATGCGATGCGTTCATCGCGCTCCAGTGAATAGGCGCGAACAGCGTGCCGCGCTGCTGCCGGTCGCTGACGACCACCTTCAAGATGCATTGACCGTAATCGGTGGTGATGCGGGCATAGCCGTCATGGGCAATGCCGTATTTGCTGGCGTCAGCAGGATGGATCTCGACGAAGGGCTCGGGCAGATGCGCGCCGAGCCGCTTGCTGAGGCCCGTGCGCGTCATGGTGTGCCACTGATCGCGGATGCGCCCGGTGTTGAGCCGCAGCGGACGCGACGGTCCTATCTCGCTGCGCAGCGCGGGCACCTCGGGCGCGACGAAGCGGCCCTTGCCGTCATTGGTGTAGAATCCGCCGCTCGCGAAGAAGCGCTCGCCCGGCCCCGCGCCTTCGCGCGCCGGCCATTGCACCGGCGTCAAGGCATCGAAGGCCTCGTCGGACAGCGACGTCAGCGCGCCGATGTCGAAATCGCGGCTGCCATTGTTCTCGAAGGAAGAGAGCGCGGCGTGCTCGCGGAAAATGTCCGCGGCGGATTTGTAATTGAAGCTGTCGCCGAAGCCGAGACGTTTTGCGGTCTCGCTCACGATCCACCAGTCCGGCCGCGCCTCGCCGGGCGCCGGCAGGAACGACCGCTGGCGCGAGATGCGCCGTTCGGAGTTGGTCACCGTGCCGGACTTCTCGCCCCAGGCGAGCGCCGGCAGCAGCACATGCGGGCCGGCCTCGACGGTATCGTTGGACAGCACGTTCTCGGACACCACGAACAGCTCGAGCTTCTTCAGCGCCTCGCGCACGACATCCGCATCGGGCAGCGACACCGCGGGATTGGTGCCCATCACCCAGAGCGCCTTGACCTCGCCGCGGTTGATGGCCTCGAACAGCTGCACCGCCTTCAACCCTTCATGGGTCGCAATGCGCGGCGCCTTCCAGAACCGCCTGACGCGGTCGATGTCCGGCGGCGTGAAGCCCATGTGCGCGGCGAGCATATTGGCAAGGCCGCCGACCTCGCGGCCGCCCATCGCATTGGGCTGGCCTGTGAGCGAGAATGGCGACGCACCCGGCTTGCCGATGCGTCCCGTCGCGAGATGACAGTTCAGGATCGCGTTGACCTTGTCGGTGCCCTGCGCCGACTGGTTGACACCCTGCGAGTAGAGCGTGACGACGCGCTCGGTGTCGCGGAACATCCTGAAGAAGGTCGCGACGTCCTGTTCCGTGAGGCCGGTGGCCAGCGCAGTCGCGGTGACACTGCCGGCGATGTTGCGGGCGCGCGCCAGCGCATCGTCGAAGCCAGACGTGTTCTGCGTGATGTAATCCTGATCGAGCGCGCCATTGTCAGCGAGATGGACGAACAGGCCGGAGAACAGCGCGGTGTCAGTACCGGGCTTGAGCCCGAGGAACAGATCGACGTCGCTTGCGGTGTCGGTGCGGCGCGGATCAATCACGATCATGCGCGCGCCGCGCTCCCCACGGTTCTTCAGCATGCGCTGGAACAGCACCGGATGGCACCAGGCCGCATTCGAGCCGACGAAGACGAGCAGATCGGCCTGGTCGAGATCCTCATAGTTCCCCGGCACGGTGTCGGCGCCGAAGGCGCGGCGATGGCCTGCGACCGAGGACGACATGCAGAGCCGTGAATTGGTGTCGACGTTGGCCGTACCAACGAAGCCCTTCATCAGCTTGTTGGCCACGTAATAGTCTTCGGTCAGGAGCTGGCCTGACAGATAGAGCGCGACCGCGTCGGCGCCGTCGCGCGCGACGATGTGCTTCATGCGATGCGCGACATGGTCGAGCGCATCGCTCCAGGCGACGCGCTCGAGCACGCCCTTGCAGCGGATCATCGGATGGAGCAGCCGGCCCTCGAGCCCGACGGTCTCGCCGAGCGCAGCGCCCTTCGAGCACAGCCGGCCGAAATTGGCGGGATGGTCAGGATCGCCCGCGATAGCCGCACCGCCTGCGCCGTCGGGCGTTGCGAGCACGCCGCAGCCGACGCCGCAATAGGGACAGGTCGTCTTGGTGGTGCGAAGCGTCGGATCGATCGCGGTCATATCAAGCCGCCTCCTTCAAGCCGCTTTGGAAGGAAGCGCGAGCGCGCGTCCGAACATCATGTCGGCGCGGATGCCAGCGATCTTCTCGCGGGTTCGGATCAGTTCGAGATACCAGAGGGCATCAGCAGTATCGCCGACCAGCACCGCGCCGGTGAGACATCCGCCCGAAATCACCAGCTTCTTGTAGGTGCCGCGCCTGCGGTCGGACAGCACGAGGCTCTCGCTGCCCTCGCCGCCCATGAAGTCGCCCGCCGAGAACACGCTCACACCCGACACTTTCAGATTGGTCGAGACGACGCTGCCCTGATAGGCCGCAGGGCGGCCACCAAGATGCCGGGCCAGCACGCGCGCCTGCTCATAGGCGGGCTCGACCAGGCCATAGCAGGTGCCGCGATGCTCGGCGCATTCGCCGAGCGCGTAGATGTCTGATGACGCCGTCTGCATCACGTCGTCGACGACGATGCCGCGATTGACCGCGATGCCGGCCTCCCTGGCCAGCGCAATATTGGGCCTGATGCCGGCGGCGAAGATCACGGCATCGGCCTCGATGCGGCTGCCGTCGGCGAGTTCGACGGCTTCGACGCGCTCGTCGCCATGGATGCGGGCGGTGGAGGCATTGAGCATGATGCGGATGCCCTTGCGCTCGACCAGCGTCTTGAGCAGATCGGCAGCCGGCCCATCGAGCTGACGCTCCATCAGCCGATCCATCAGATGCAGCAAGGTTACGGGCGCGCCGGCTTTCGCCAGGCCATAGGCCGCCTCCAGGCCGAGCAGGCCGCCGCCGACCACGACGACGCGCTTCTTCGCCGCCGCCAGCGTCAGCAGCAGATCGACATCGCGGGTGTCGCGAAAGGTGTGCACGCCGGCGAGATCGGCGCCAGGCACGTTGAGACGCAGCGGCGTCGAACCCGTCGCGAGCACGAGCTTGGAATATTCCATGCTCTCTTCGCCGGATATCTTGAGCTCGCGGCGGCCAGTGTCGACCTCGGTGACGCGATAGCCATAGCGCACGGTGACGCCGCGGTCGCGCCACCAGTCCGCGGGCTTGAGCTCGATCTCGTGCGAGCCGGTCTCGCCGGCCAGCACGGATGAGAGCAGCACTCTGTTGTAAGCGAGCCGCGGCTCCTCGCCGATCACAGCGACCGCGTAGCGGCCGAGCGCGGTCTTGGCAAGCTCGTCGACCAGACGCGCGGCTGCCATACCGTTACCGACGATGACGAGCGGTTCACTCACAAGGCATCTCCTATTCGGCGGCCTGCGGCTGCGCGCCGTAGGCCTCGGAAATCATGTAGCCGGACAGCACGCCGTAGGCGTCGGTCCAGGCGGTTGCGAGTTCGGGCGTCCAGGCTTCACCGAGCCCCTTCTCCAGGGTCCACAGCAAGGTCGCGCCGACCACGGGATAGTGCTCGGCCCTGGCGCCATAGGCGACGTGACGCTTGGCCAACGACGACGCCGCGGGAAGAATCGTTTCAAGATTCGACAGGCCCGAGACGACAGCAGCGAGCATGCCCATCAGCTTCTTGCGCTGCTCGGTCATGTCTTCGGGAAACATCGCGCGCACGGACGGCGCCACTTCGAACAAGCGGTCGTAGAACAGCTGCGAGGCTGCTTCTGAAATCGGTGCGACCTTGGCAAAGCTCTGCTGCACGAGGGCGATCTGTTGGGGCGTCATGATGGTCTCCAGTCTGTTTCGGTCTGCTTTTGTCCGCGCCGTTGCGGAAAAAGTTCATGGGTCAAACGTCATCAGAGCAGCTTCTCCCCGCGTACGGGGAGAAGCGAGTTGTGCGCCAAGTTCAGACCCGCGCTCCGGCCAGGCTTGGTGCGCCTTCACTTTGCGGGCTGCGACGCAGATAGAACCACCAGGTGATCGCGAGACATGAGGCGTAGAAGGCGAGATAGATCGCGAGCGCGAGCTGCGGACCGCCGGTCATTGCGATCGACTTGCCGAAGCCGCTCGGGATCAGATAGCCACCCACCGCACCCACCGCGCCGATGAAGCCGACCGCCGCGCCACTCTCGATGCTCGCCGTCTTCAGCGCCGCTATGCGGGCCGCATCTCCCTGCCCGCGCGCCCTGAACAAATTCTGCTCGCGGAAGATCGAGGGGATCATGCGATAGGTCGAGCCGTTTCCGATGCCTGTCGTCACGAACAGGATCAGGAACATCGACAGGAAGCCCATAAAGTCCTTGTGCCCGACGAAATAGAGCACGCCGACTGTGGCAGCAGCCATCGCTATGAAATTCCAGAAGGTGAGGATCGAGCCGCCAATCTTGTCGGCGAGCAGACCGCCGAGCGGCCGCGACAAAGAGCCGACCAGAGGCCCGAGGAACGCGATTCCGATCGTCACCGTCGGAAACTGCGTCTTGATCAGCAACGGGAACGCTGCGGAGTAGCCGATGAAGGATCCGAACGTGCCGATATAAAGATAGGCCATGATCCAGGTGTGCTTGCGCTTCACCACAGCGAGCTGGTTCTTGATCGACGACTTCGCCGAGGTGAGGTTGTTCATGAAGAACACCGCACCGAACACCGCGATCGCGATCGGTAGCACCCACATCAGGCCCGCGTTCTGGAGGAAGATGCCGTCGACGGGCGTTGCCTGGAACAGGTTGATGACGGCGAGCGTCATCAGGATCGGGGTCATCAGCTGCACGCTGGAGACACCGATATTGCCGCCGGCCGCGTTGAGGCCAAGCGCCCAGCCCTTCATCCGGTCAGGGAAGAAGAACGAGATATTGGTCATGCTGGAGGCGAAATTGCCGCCGCCGAGACCGGCGGTCGAAGCCACCAGCAGCATCAGCCAGAACGGCGTGTCGGGCTGGCTCACGAAATAGGCGAGCGACAGCGTCGGGATGAACAGCACGGCTGCGCTGAAGATGGTCCAGTTGCGGCCGCCGAACGTCGTGACCGCGAAGGTGTAGGGAAAGCGCATCAATGCGCCGATCAGCCCCGGCACCGCGACGAGCTGGAACAGTTGGTCGGTGGTGTAGTGGAAGCCCGCCTGCGGCAGCTTGGTGGTGACGATGCTCCAGATCAGCCAGACCGAGAAGCCGATATGTTCGGCAACGATCGACCAGATCAGGTTACGCCTTGCGATGGTCTTGCCAGTCGCATTCCAGAACGCCTCGTCTTCGGGGCGCCAGTCTGAAATCCAAGTCGGATTTCGAGTCGGATTCTTCGTCATTACAAATCCCTTCTAGGCTCACCGCTGCGTCGTTGCAGGCTCTGCCTCCGCATGGAGGCGCGCTCCGAGGCCAGGCCCCGGTGGCGAGATCACGATGCTGATTGATGATGTTGAGGGACGTCGTCGTTGGCGTCGAAGAAGGTAATTCAACTTCCGTGCCAACTGTCCGCCATCAGGAAATACAGGGAATTCAGCGGCTTATTCGAATTGCCCGAAATTTTTGCAAGCACTTTTCGCACGCAAATTTTGCGATTCGCTCAATCCCTGTGCGGCGCACAAGGATTGAGCTTGATGATTCAAAAATGGGCGCAGGCTTTTCACGCGTTAACCACGGGTTTACGCGGCCTCGACGAAGCGATGGCGTTCATAGAGGAATTCGAGCACGCGCTGACGGCACTTCAGATAGGTGGCGTTGGTCGCAAGCTCGAGCCGCTTGCGCGGGCGGGCGAGGCGCACGTCGAGCACCTCGCCGATGCGCGCGGAAGGGCCATTCGTCATCATCACGATACGGTCGGAGAGCAGCACGGCTTCGTCGACATCGTGGGTGATCATCAGAATGGTGTTGCCGAGCTTCTGATGCAGCGCCATCACGGAGTCCTGGAGATGGGCACGGGTGAGCGCGTCGAGCGCGCCGAAGGGCTCATCCAGCAACAGCACCTTCGGCTCCATTGCCAGCGCCCGGGCAATGCCGACGCGCTGCTTCATGCCGCCGGAGATTTCGGACGGACGCTTGTCCCGGGCGTGCGCCATCTGCACCAGATTGAGATTGTACATCACCCAGGCATCGCGCTCGGCCTTTGTCTTGGTCTTGGCAAAGACCTTGTCGACGCCGAGCCTGACGTTCTCATACACGGTGAGCCACGGCAGCAGGCTGTGGTTCTGGAACACCACGGCACGATCGGGTCCCGGCGAGTTGACCTCACGGTTCTCCAGCAGCACGCCGCCGGTGGTGGCGCCCGTCAGCCCCGCGATGATGTTGAGCAGGGTCGACTTGCCGCAGCCGGAATGGCCGATGATCGAGACATATTCACCCTTCTCGATCGTCAGGTTGATGTCCTTCAACACCTCGGTCGTCGCGGCGCCGCGGGTGAAGATCTTGTCGATGTGGTCGAGCTTCAGATAGGCGGTCATGTGCCCTCTCTCTCAGTTCTGCGCGGTGCCGCGGGTGACGATTTTGCCGAGGCCCGCGATCAGGCGATCGAGCACGAAGCCGATGATGCCGACATAGAACAGCGCCAGGATGATCTCGCTGATATGTGAGGAGTTCCAGGCGTCCCAGATGAAGAAGCCAATGCCGACGCCACCGATCAGCATTTCGGCGGCAATGATGGCGAGCCAGGACAGGCCGATGCCGATGCGAAGCCCGGTGAAGATGTAAGGCGCGGCCGAGGGCACCATGATCTTGTAGAAGAACTCGATCTGGTTCAGCCGCAGCACCTTGGCGACGTTGCGATAATCCTGCGGGATGTTGCGGATGCCGACGGCGGTGTTGATGATCACCGGCCAGATCGCGGTGATGAAGATCACGAAGATCGCCGAGGGCTGGCTGTCACGAAAAGCGGCGAGCGAGAGCGGCAGCCAGGCCAGCGGCGGAATTGTACGCAACACCTGGAACAGCGGGTCAAGCCCGCGCATCGCCCAGACCGACTGCCCGACCAAGACGCCGAGCGCGATGCCGGCAATCGCGGACAACGAGTAGCCGAGGGCCACGCGCTGGAGGCTGGCGGAGAGATGCCAGAAAAGACCCTTGTCGATGCCGCCATGGTCAAAGAACGGATCGAAGATCAGCTCCTTGGTGTCCTTGAATACCTTTGATGGCGGCGGCAGCGCCGAGCCGGCGCGGCGGCAGACGAGTTCCCACACCAGCGTCAACAAGGCGATCACAACCAGCGGCGGGATGACGCGCACAGCTAGCTCCCGAGCCATTCGCGCGTAGGTCTCTGCGCGCGGCGGGCGCTTCGGCGTCATCGCGACAACAGGCGCGGCAACGACCGCAGGCGCTGCAGTCTCAACCTCAATCTTCGTGGCAGGCATGTTCATCGCAATTTCTCCGGCATTAAGACGATGCGGCCGCCCAAAGGCGGCCGCGACGCTCCATCAGACTTCGACGCGCTTGATTGCGAGCGACTTCAGATAGGCCGCCGGATTTTCGGGATCGAACACCTTGCCGTCGAAGAAGGTCTCCTTGCCGCGCGAGGTCGATGCTGGAATGTCGGAGGCGGCGACGCCGAGCGCCTTGGCTGCATCCTTCCAGAGGTCCTCGCGGTTGACCTTGGCGATCAGCGCCTTGGTATCGAAGCCGGGCTCATACTTGCCCCAACGGATGTCCTCGGTGAGGAACCAGAGGTCGTGGCTCTGGAAGGGATAGGAGGCCTGGTCCTTCCAGAAGCGCATCTGCTGCGGCGAGTTGTCGACGACGCGGCCGGTGCCGTAGTCGAACTTGCCCTTCATGCGATCGGTGACGTCCTCAACCGGGCAGTTGATCCACTGGCGCTTAGCGCAGATGACGGCGGCCTCTTCGCGGTTCTCCGCCTTCTCGGCCCATTGCTGGGCTTCCATCACCGCCATCAGCAGCGCCTTCGCCGCCTTCGGATATTTGTCGACCCAGGCCGCGCGCATGCCGAAGGATTTTTCGGGATGCTTGTCCCAGAGCTCGCCGGTGGTGATCGCAGTGTAGCCGATCTCCTGATGGATCAATTGCAGATTCCAGGGCTCGCAGACGCAGAAGCAATCCATGGTGCCAACCTTCATGTTGGCAACCATCTGCGGCGGCGGCACCACGATGGTTTCGATATCCTTGTCCGGATCGATGCCGCCGGCGGCGAGCCAGTAGCGGATCCACAGATCATGTGTGCCACCGGGGAAGGTCATCGCCGCCTTCACGGCCTTGCCGCCCGCCTTCTTCCTCTCCAGCGCCGCCTTGAAGGGCGCGGTGTCGATGCCGACCTTGATGTCGGCATATTCCTTGGAGACCGAGATGCACTGACCGTTCAGGTTCAGCCGCGCCAGGATGTACATCGGCGTGGGCTGGTTGTTCTGCGTCACCTTGCCTGAGGAGATCAGATACGGCATCGGAGTGAGGATATGCGCGCCGTCGATGCCGTTGCCTTCGGAGCCGAGCACGAGGTTGTCGCGCGTGGTACCCCAGGAGGCCTGCTTCTGCACCTCGACGTCGGGCATGCCGTATTTGGCGAAGATGCCCTTTTCCTTGGCGACGAACAGCGGGGTTGCATCGGTCAGCGCGATGAAGCCGAGCTTGGCACCCTTGACCTCTGGGCCCGCATCCTGCGCGAACGCACCGGCGGGGAAATTCAGCTTGGCGGCGGCGAGGAGAGCGGCGGTAGAGCCGGCGGCCTTCAGCAACCGGCGGCGGCTGATGCCATTGTCGGAGGGCCGGCGAATGCGCTTGGTCATGTCTGGTGTCGTCCTTTGCGTCGTTGCGAATGATTGCATCAGTGCGCACGAGCAGCCCGTCCGTCCGTCACGCCCGAAAATGGCGCATGCGAACGCGCGACGGGGAGACCCCCGCCTGGGTGGCGTCAGCAAATTCGGATGAGAAGTCTCGCGGGACGGCTTCAATGGCGTCGGCTTGGAACCATTCAAGCTTCATGCCAAGGCCGCGATCAACAAAACAGCAGCATAATCAAACAATTATGCAGCCCGCGCCCTTCTGTCGCGGGCTTGCCGCGCACGCGAAATTTGCTGATTGCTCATTCCGTGTGCGCCGCACAAATCTTATGCAGCCGCCTATGCAACGGGCCGCGGACCCAGTCAAAGAAGGCTCGGGCCAAGCACTATCCAACTGATATTACTTCTATTTTATCGCGCGCTTACGCGGCACGCAACTTGCTTATCTATCGGTGTCAACGAAGACTGCGGCTTGCCGCATCGTTGCAGCCTCTGGCGGCTGCATCAGGAAGCTCCACTGCTTCGCAGCCTTCCCGGCTCAGTCCTCGTGACGCGATTCCCAAGGCTTCCAGACCTCCCATAGCCCTCGTGCGGGGCAGAACCGTCCGCACGGCCCATGACGCTCAGCCACGCTCTCTCCCGAGGGCGTGTCGGTCTCACCTACGAAGCAAAAGGAACCATTGATGTCGTATCTCGCGCCTTCGGAATTCGTCACCAAGATGGTGGACGCAGGCGAATCCAAGATCTTCATGTCCACCCGGGATACGGTCATCCGCGCCTATATGGCCGGCGCCATCCTGGCACTCGCGGCCTGGTTCGCAGTCACCATCAACGTCAACACCGGCCAGCCGCTCGTCGGCGCGCTGCTGTTTCCGGTCGGCTTCAGCATGCTTTATCTGCTGGGCTTCGACCTCCTGACCGGCGTGTTCGTGCTCGCCCCGCTCGCGCTGATCGACAAGCGGCCCGGCGTCACGCTCGGTGGCGTCCTGCGCAACTGGGGCCTCGTCTTCGCCGGCAATTTCGCCGGCGCCCTCACCGTCGCCTTCATGATGGCCTTCGTCACGACCTTCGGCTTCACCCAGGAGCCCGACAAGGTCGGCACGGCCATCGGCAATATCGGCGAAGGCCGCACGCTCGGCTATGCCGCCCATGGCGCGGCCGGAATGGCGACGCTGTTCATCCGCGGCATGCTCTGCAACTGGATGGTCTCGACCGGCGTGGTCGGCGCGATGATCTCGACCACCGTCCCCGGCAAGGTGATCGCGATGTGGATGCCGATCCTGGTGTTTTTCTACATGGTGTTCGAGCATTCGGTGGTGAACATGTTCCTGTTTCCGTCGGGGCTGATGCTGCACGCCAAGTTCTCGATCCTGGACTATTTCATCTGGAACGAGATCCCGACCGTGCTCGGCAACCTCGTCGGCGGCCTCGCCTTCACCGGCCTGACCCTCTACGCCACGCACGTGCTGACGAAGCCGAAGCGCGAAGTGGCGGCGAAGGCACAGTCACGCGCGGCGGCCTGAGCGATCGCTGTTCAAAAGAGGGAGCTTCGCCTGCTAGGGTGAAGCTCCCTTTGCATTGGTGGCGAGGATGGGCCGCGGGCTGAAGATGTCGATCGGGCAGCACTCCGACAAGGGGCGCAAGCCGGTCAACCAGGATTTTCACGGCGCGCTGATCCCCAGCGAGCCGCTGCTCGGCCTGAAGGGCATTGCGGTGGTGCTCGCCGACGGCATCTCGAGCAGTGCGGTGAGCCAGGTCGCGAGCGAGTCGGCGGTCAAGAGCTTCCTGACCGACTATTACTGCACCTCCGAATCCTGGACCGTGAAGACTTCGGCGCGTCGCGTTCTGGAAGCGACCAATTCGTGGCTGCACGCGCAAACGCGGCGCAGCCAATACGCTTACGATCGCGACAAGGGCTACGTCTGCACCCTCACGGCCATGGTCGTGAAATCCACAACAGCTCATATCTTCCACGTCGGCGATTGCCGGGTCTACCGTGTCGCCGGCAAGGCCCTCGAGCAACTCACCGAGGATCACCGGATCATCGTCTCGTCCGAGCAGACCTATCTCGGCCGCGCGCTCGGGATCAATCCGCAGGTCGAGATCGATTACCAGGCCCTTCAGGTCGAGCCGGGCGACATCTTCCTGCTGGCAACGGACGGGGCCTACGAATTCGTCGATCATCGCTTCGTCACGGGTGCGCTCGAAACGTATGCAGACGATCTCGACGCTGCGGCAAGAGCCATCGTCGAGGAAGCCTATCGGCGCGGCAGCGACGACAACATCACCGTGCAGATCCTGCGCATCGACGAGGTGCCGCAAACAGGCTCAGTCGATATTTTCGGCGGCGCGGCCGAACTGCCGCTACCGCCCCTGCTGGAGCCACGCGCATTGTTTGACGGCTATCGCATCGTCCGCGAAGTGCATGCCTCTAGCCGCAGTCACATCTACCTTGCCGTCGACACCGAGACCGAGGAGATGGTCGCGCTGAAAATTCCGTCGGTCGACCTGCGCGACGATCCCGCCTATCTGAAGCGTTTCCTGATGGAGGAGTGGATCGCACGCCGGATCGACAGCCCGCACGTGCTGAAGCCGCGCGCGCGGTCCAAACGACACAACTATCTCTATGTCGCCACCGAATTCATCGAGGGACAAACGCTGAGGCAATGGATGCTGGACAATCCACGTCCCGATCTCGAGACGGTGCGCGGCATCGTCGACCAGGTCGCGGCGGGCTTGCGCGCCTTCCATCGCATGGAAATGCTGCATCAGGACCTAAGGCCCGACAACATCCTGATCGACAAGACAGGCACGGCGAAGATCATCGACTTCGGCGCGGTCAAGGTCGCCGGCGTCGCCGAGGCAGCCCCCAATCCTGGTGATGCCGAGATGCTCGGCACGGTCCAGTACACAGCGCCGGAATATTTTCTCGGCGAAGGCGGCTCGCCGCGATCGGACATGTTTTCGCTCGCGAGCATCTGCTACCAGATGCTGACCGGGACCTTGCCCTATGGCGCCCAGCTTGCCCGCATCAGGGGGCGATCGGACGCCTGGAAGCTGAGATATCGTCCGGCCAGCCACGATGACCGTGCGGTGCCGATCTGGATCGATGGCGCGTTGCGGAAAGCGCTACATCCCGACCCGAACAAGCGCCACGAGGACCTGTTCGAGTTCACCTACGAACTCCGCAACCCCAACTCAGCTTATCTCAGCACGCGCACCACGCCGTTGATCGAGCGCAACCCGCTGCTGTTCTGGAAGCTGACGACAGTAACGCTGGCCTGCGTCGTCGTGGCCCTGCTCGCGCTGCTGCACGCGCGCTAAGCGGGGCCTGCGCCCCTTACGCCGGTTCGGCGGCCTTCGTCCCCAGCGGCTTCGGCGCGATGCCACCGCCAGGCTTGAGGTGAAATTCGTAGGTCATCAGGTGCCACCGTCCATTCGCCTTGCTGCCGTCGGGCATCTCAGCGTCGTTCCGCGGCTCGACCTTGGCGATCAGATCGTCCTTGACCCCGAACACCACGTCGGAATCGAGATATTTGTCGCCATCCATGAAGACGTGGGTGATCAGCGGCTCATAACCCTTGGCATTGACCAGGAAGTGCACATGTGCCGGGCGCATCGCATGGCGCTTGGTCTGCACGATCATCTCGCCCACCGGCCCGTCCGTCGGAATCGGGTAGCTGCAAGGTAAAATCGTGCGGAAAAAGAAGCGGCCGTCGCCGTCGGTGATGAAGCGCGCTCGCGCGGAAGCACCGACCTCGTCATAGTTTGCCTTCTGGGAATCATAGAAGCCGTCGTCGTCGGCATGCCAGACATCGACGGGCACGTTCGCGAGCGGCTTGCCATGGAGATCAGTGACGCGGCTCTGCACGAACATCCGCTCGCCGGTGAGATTGTTCGGCGAGATATCGGTGCCATGGGCGGTGACCTTGTGCTCCCCGACATAGAACGGGCCGAGCACCGTGGTCTGGGTCGCACCACCCCGGTCGCGATGGTTGACCGCGTCGACCAGCATGGAGACGCCGAGCACATCGGAGAGCAGGATGAATTCCTGGCGGGTGTCGGTGCATTTCTGGCCGGTCCGGGTCAGGAAATCGATGGCGTATTCCCATTCCTCGAAGGTTAGACCCGTCTTGCTCACGTAATCGTGCAGCGACTTCACTAATTCCTGGAGCAGGAATTTCGCGCGCGGGTTGGGCGCGTTGTCGAAACTCTTGACGACGGCCTCGGTGAGTTCGGTCTCATTGAACTGGGTCATGGTGCGTTTGCCCTGGATTTTCTCGTTGGCCCGGCCGGGCTGTTTTGGAGGCATTCCAGCCTGGAGCCTACACCATCGGGCAGCCTCGCGTTAAGCGCGACCCGCTTGGATTAAGGTCGTCATTTCGGCTATCAACGTCCAACAAATCTGCCCGGAGGAACTGATGCTCGCCCCTACCCCCGCCTCGCCCGAATCCGTGGGCATGTCCAAGGCCGCGCTCGACCGCGTCGATGCCCATCTGAAAGTCAGGTACATCGATGCCGGCCGTTTCCCGGGCACGCATCTCCTGGTCTACCGCCGCGGCAAGATCGCCCACAACTCGGTGCAGGGTTTCGCCGACGTCGAGCGCAAGGCGCCGATCAAGGACGACACCATCTACCGCATCTATTCCATGACCAAGCCGCTCACCAGCGTCGCCTTCATGATGCTGGTCGAGGAAGGCCTGGTCGCGATCGACGAGCCTGTCGCAAAGTACATTCCGGAATGGAAGAATCTCGGCGTGTTCGTCGCCGGCACCCACCCCAACTTTCTGACCCGGCCGCCGTCCCGGCCGATGCTGATCGTCGATCTCCTGCGCCACACGTCAGGACTGACCTACGGTTTCCAGCAGCTGTCTCTTATACACATCTAGATGTGTATAAGAGACAGTTCCAGAACCGCACCAATGTCGACGCCGCCTATCGCGCCGGCAGGATCGAGGACTGGCACGGCAATCTCGACCTTGACGGCTTCATCGCGGCACTGGGCCAGATCCCGCTGGAATTCTCGCCGGGCGAGTCCTGGAACTACTCGGTCGCGACCGACGTGATCGGCTATCTCGTCGGCAAGATCTCGGGGATGCCGTTCGAGCAGTTCCTTAAAGCACGCATCCTCGATCCGCTCGGCATGACCGATACTGACTTCTACGTCCCGGCCTCGAAGGCGCATCGCTTCGCCGCCTGCTACAACGCCGATCCCGGCGGCGGATTCACCATGCATGCCGGCCAGCGCCGCGAGGGCCTGACCCTCCAGGACGACCCGACCAAGAGCTCGTTCCTCTCGCCGCCCTCCCTCATTTCCGGTGGCGGGGGGCTCTGCTCGACCATGGCGGACTATCTCACCTTCTGCCGTGCGCTGCTCAACGGCGGCGAGCTTGGCGGTGTCAGGCTGATCGGGCCGAAGACGCTGGCGCTGATGACGACCAACCACATTCCTGGCGGACAGGCACTGCCTGACGTGTCGCGCTCGCTGTTCTCCGAGGCGACCTACAACGGCATTGGCTTCGGTCTCGGCTTTGCGGTGACGATGCGCCCCGCGGAGACGCTGATCGCAGGCAGCCCCGGCGAATATAATTGGGGCGGCGCAGCCACGACCTCGTTCTGGATCGACCCGGCCGAGGAACTCATCACCATCTTCATGACCCAGGTGCTGCCGTCGAGCGCCTATCCACTCCGGCGCGAGCTGCGCAGCATGGTCTACGCCGCGATCACCGAGAGCAATCTCTGACGCTCCTGACATTTGTTGCATCGGGCTCCGCGCGCAATCGCGGAGCCCGATCGATTTTTGCTGCTCAGTGGAAGTGGCCGATCAGATAGATGCCGCCGCCGATCACAAGCACGGCCGGTACGGCCCATAGGATCAAGACTGGCATTTGCATCCTCCTCAGTTTGACGTGCAGACCTTGACGGTCTTCATGCCGCTCTCGGCCTCAGTGCGCGATTTGTAGACCGTGCCCGACGGGCTGACGACGGTCATGCTCGTCTCCGTCGGCTTCTTGTCGACGACCGTGCACTTCTTGGTCTTGACGTCCTGCACGACGTAGAACTCGTCGGCCGCGAACGCCGGCAACGAAAATGCAGCAATCATCACTGCCGCGGTTGCGATCCTCAGCTTCATTCTCTCCTCCTCCAATTGCCGGGTGTTCCTCACCCGGTCGAATTGCAAACGGGAAAAACTAGCAATTAGTTCCTATCCGCCGGGAACGTCACTTTTCAGGGATGTTGAAGGAGCGATCGTTTCTCGAAGTTGATCACATGACATCGCATCGAGAGGCCTGGATCGCCGGGCTCAGCCTGGCGGCCGTGTACGCGGTATGCCTGCTGCTCACCGCCATCAACATGAGCTGAGGCGTTAGCAACCGCGCCGCAAAAACTCCGTTCGGCCTGCTGGAGCCATCCGAAAATCGTGGCGCCGTGCGCGTCCTGTCCGTATGGTTCTCTCAAAATCATACACCGGCGCACAAGCGCTGGAACCGGGACGCCCGCGTTTGTCAAAGCTCACCCTGCCGGTCCGGCTCGCTCTCCTGGTCACGGGAACGATGTTGCCGCTGATCGTCTTCGCGGTCGGCATCGCGTTCTACAACTACAAGCAGGACCGCGGCGACGCGACCCGCCGCGTGCTGGAGAACGTGCGCAGCATGCGCCTGGTGCTGGATTCCGAAGTGCAGCGGATGACCGGCGGGTTGCAGGTGCTGGCGCTCACGAACTCGCTGCGCGACGACGACTTTGCCAATTTTCGCCGTATCGCGCTCGGCTTCCTCGAACAGTATGGCAAGGGCGGCCTGCTGCTGATCTCGGACAGCAAGGGACGCATCCTGTTTTCTTCCACATCGGAAGACACCGCGAGCCTGCCGCCACGCAGCAATATGACGATCGTGGAGAAGTTGTTCGCGACCAAGGCACCGCAATATTCCGACCTGTTCAACGGCGCCTACAACCATCGGCAGGTGCTCACCGTCGAGGTTCCGGTGTTCCGCGACGGTGAAGTGGTCTACGACCTCTGCTTCAGTCCGCCCATCGGTATTTTCCAGAACCTCGTCGAGAAGCAGCGGCCAGACCCGGAATGGACGGTCTCCCTGCTCGACACCACGGGCACCGTGTTCGCCCGCGTGCCCAATCCAGGCGAAACCTTCGGCAAGCGCGCTTCGCCCTCGCTCTACACCGAGATGTTTCGCAGCAACGAGGCTGCGCTCTCATCGGTGTCGCTCGACGGTACTCCACTCGCGTCCGCCTATACGCGATCGCATCTGACCGGCTGGACGGTCGCCGCCGGCGTCCCCGAAAGCTCGCTGATCGCCCCGCTCTGGCGCAACATCGCGATCACCAGCCTGATCGGCGGCGTGCTGCTGCTGGTCGGCCTCACCTTCGCCGTCAGGATGGCCACCACGATCGCGCGCGGCGAGATGCTGCACAATCTCTTGGTCGAGGAGCTCAACCACCGCGTCAAGAACACGCTGGCGTTGATGCAGGCGATCGCGGTGCAGACTTTTCGCAGCGCCAGCCGGGACGAGCGGACCAAGTTCGAGGGACGCCTCGGTGCGCTCGCGGAAGCGCATAATCTGCTCAGCCAGGAGAAATGGGCGGGCTCGGAGCTGCGGGACGTGATTGCCCGTGCGCTCCAGCCGTTCCTGTTGGCCAATCCCGACCGGATCCGGATGGCCGGTCCGGCCGTGCCGCTGTCGCCGCGGCTTGCCGTCGTGCTGTCGATGATCGTGCACGAGATCGCGACCAACGCCGCGAAATACGGCGCACTCTCCAACGAGACCGGCCGGGTGACGCTGGACTGGGAGGTCATGGCCGATGCACCGAAGCCGCGGCTGCGGCTGATCTGGACCGAGATCGGCGGCCCGTTGGTGACGGCGCCCGTGCAGCGCGGCTTTGGCTCACGCCTGATCGAACGCAGCGCGCGCGACCAGCTCGGCGGCGAGGCGACGGTGGACTTTTTGCCGCGCGGCGTGGTTTGCACCGTGATCTGCGCGCTGGACGAGACGCGGTGAACGCACCCGCACCGCGTGCGGAGACTATGCCTATTGGTTCTCCATGGGCCGACTCTGGTCGCGCAGCAGGAGCACTCCCCGAGGGAACTGAACCCATTGAAGCCTAGACTCGCACCAAGCGGCTACCTTGGGTTCAGGAAACGTCGGATCGGCAAAGCATCCAACCGGAATGCCGATGAGGTCCGGCAAGAGCTCAAGAGCTGTGCTCACGGTCGAACCACATAACGGGCAGAAAATGCATTCGACGTTCCCGCCTGACTCGCCTTTTCGGGCATAGGTCAAGCTGCTGCCGGAGCGTCCCTTTACTTGGCTCTTGCTCCATCGCGAGGTTAGGGCAAATGCGCTTCCTGAGCGCCTTTGACACCGTGTACAGTTGCAAGCTGAAACCAATGCCGGCTCGCCCTCGACGCTTAGACTTAGCTGTCCGCAATGGCAGCTCGCCGTGCGCATCATGCGGTCACCCTTCCAGCTCTTTCGAGAGCAGTTCAAGCCCGGGCGCAATACAATCTTAGATCATTGTTGTGCGTCAATAGCATTCGCGTGCGAGGACTTCGGCAAAAGGGCTATTAGGCGACAACGACGATCGAAAGAAGCGACTTTCGTTTTCATTCCCGACACCCCCACCATGTGGAGAGTCCGCCGCCCTACCCGATCGTCTGTAGCGCCGGAAACGTCTCGAGCAGCCAGATGCTGACATTCGACACCGCGCCGGTGAGGAAGCCGATGCCGGTGATCACCATCAGCACGCCCATGGCGCGCTCGACATTGACGAGGTGGCCCTTCATGCGCGCGAACAACGTCGAGAACTGCTCGATCATCAGCGCCGCGATCAGAAAGGGAATGCCGAGGCCCGCGGAATAGACTGCAAGCAGCCCTGCGCCCCTCGTCATCGTCGCCTCAGCTGCGGCAATCGAGAGGATCGCAGCGAGGATCGGACCGATGCAGGGCGTCCAGCCGAACGCGAAGGCGAGTCCCATGATATAGGCGCCCCAGAGCCCGACGGGCTTGGGGATCGGGAGCCGGCCTTCACGCATCAGGATGCCGATGCGCGTCAGCCCGAGGAAGTGCAGGCCCATGATGATGATGACGATGCCGGCAAGGATCGACAGCTCGGCCGACCAGGCGCGGATCAACCCGCCGACAAGCGAGGCGCTGGCGCCGAGCGCCACGAACACCGTAGAGAAGCCCAGCACGAAAAGCAGCGCCGCCATCATGATCGCGCGCTTGGAGGCCGTTTCAGGCTCGCCGCTCTCGACATGCTCGATCGTGGCGCCGGTGAGATAGATCAGATAGGGCGGAACCAGCGGCAGCACGCAAGGAGAGAGGAAGCTGACAAGGCCGGCGATCATCGCCGCCGTAATCGAGACATTTTGCATGATGCAGTCGGAGCCATCCCGGGCTCTCGGGCCAGCGCGCGGGGATTGCGCTCATGACCGGAGCCGAACCGGCTCTGGTGTAGCCGATGCCGGGGAATGCGCAACAGAGGCGCGATCAAACAGACGCGATCAAACTGGCGCGATCAAACTGGGCTCCTCCCGATGCCGCCTGTGATCACAGATGCGGCATCGGGACGCGCACAAAGCTCGCCAAAAAGCGAGATCAGGCGGCGCGGCTACTTCACCACGCGGAGCAGCGGACGCCGGGGCTGGTCCTGCGTCTGCTTGGAGGGGGGCAGCGGCTCGCTGGCAGCGCTCCGCAGCATTTCGTCGCACAGCGCCTTGAGGTCGGCACTGTCAATTCCTTTGAGCTTCATCCTGACATCGAGGATGACGATCGAGAGTAGCTCAGCCGATTCACGGCTATTGCTCTCGTTGAGAACCTTGCGGCACTCCTCGAGCGTCTCGAGCACCGATTGCAATTGTTCGTCTGAATGCGACACCGGAGTTCTTTCCGTTAATTCGGGCTGCGAGACGTGCTTGTAACAATGCCCTCGGCCCTCAAAGCGAATGAAGGATAGCACGAGGAGTCCGAGCCCTCGAAGACGATTTCAATATGTTTCCGCGTCGAAACTTGGGTTCCGGACAGCATCGCTCCGCGGCGTAAGCCGGAACGGTCAAAGCAAAAATGCTTGGACCAACGCGCTTGATCCATCCCACGCGAACGCGCGACATCTCGCACGTCAGCTTGCGGTCCGCATGGACCCTGCAATCCCGCAGCCATGGTAAGGCTCGCAACGGAACGCACGTGTACCCCTCTTCCAGGCAAAAACGAGCCCGATTCCCAACCCTTAGCACACTCAAATACCACTGCGGGCGCGGTAAGTATGGCGTTCAAAACTCACCGTTCCCCAACCCGTCGTGGTTGTGGTTTGCGCTAGATTCTGCCAGTTTACCGGCCCGAAGGGACTTGTATGCACTCCTTGGCGGAAAGGGGCGTTCCACTGGAGGAACGCCTAAAGACAAACATCAGCGGCCTGTCCGATTGGGACGCGGCCCGCATTTTCCTGGAAGTCGTTCGATGCGGCAGTTTCCGCTCGGCGGCTGAACGCTTGTCGCTGTCGATCAACGCTGTCCGCCGCCGAATCGACGATTTCGAGCGCCAGACCGGCACTACCCTGTTTACCCGCGACGTCCACGGAACTCATCTGACCGATGAAGGCGCGCTGGTGGTCTCCGCCGTCGAGCGCATGGAGGCGGCCGCCTTCGACGTGCTGCGCACCAGCGATTCGACCGCCAATGCCCTCACCGGCGAGGTCCGCGTCGCGGTCACGGAAGGTTTGGGCACGTTCTGGCTCGCGCCGCGGCTGGTGGAATTCCAGCAAGCCTATCCGAATGTGCTGGTCGATTTGCATTGCGCGATGCGCTCGGCCGACGTCTCACGTCACGAGGCCGACGTCGCCATCCATCTGTCGCGTCCGTCGGCGCTCGACGTCAAGCTGGTGCGGCTCGGCCGCATGCACCTGATGTTCTGGGCCTCCAAGAGCTACATCGAGAAATACGGCGCGCCGCGCTCGGCTGCGGAGTTGATCAAGCACCGCCTGGTGCTGCAATTCGCCGACCAGATCGCCGCCAAGGAAACCTTTGAGAGCTTCTTCCCGGGCGTTCCGGAACGTGACCTTCTGGTCATGAAGACCAACGTCTCAAGCGCCAACTACTGGGCGGTCGCGAATGGCGCCGGCATCGGCGTCTTCCCGAGCTATGCCATTGCGCTTGGCGGGAAGTTGATTCCACTGGAGGTCGAGTTGAACCGACCGCTGGATATCTGGTTGTCCTACCACGCTGGTAGCGGCCGGATTCCCCGCGTGCGGCACATGATTGACTGGCTGATCGAGGCTTTCAATCCGGCTCGCTTCCCGTGGTTTAAGGAGGAGTTCGTGCACCCGCATGAATTCAAGGACTCGTATATGGGCGAACCCCTGACCCAGCTCTTCGGGGGATTTTCAACCGAAGAACAAAGGTGAAAACGAAGATGAAAGCAGCGGCGAAGAGAATGAAGCAGCGCAGTGCCGGCAAGCCGGACATCGAGCTTGGCAAGCGCATCCGTCTGCGGCGCGTCGAGATGAAGATCTCGCAGGCTGAGCTCGGCGAAAAGCTCGGGGTCAGCTTCCAGCAGGTCCAGAAATACGAGAAGGGCGTCAATCGCGTCGGCGCGGCTCGGCTTCAGCAGATCGCCACCGCCCTCGATGTGCCCGTGACCTTCTTCTATGACGGCGACAACAAGGCCCGCGAAGTCGAAAGCCTCCTGTTCCTGGACTCGGCTTTCAGCCTCCGCCTGCTGCGCGCCTACAGCAAGATCAAGGATCAGACGGTGCAGCGTCAGCTCGTCTCGCTGATGGAATCGATCGCAGCGAACGAAGACTGAGCCGGTCGACGGCCTGGCCTTCACGGCCAATGTTCAATCCGCCGCGTCGCGGGGACGCGGCTGGATTGGGCGGGTGCCTGGCAGGCCGGAATTGACGAGATCAGATGGGGTCTGCGCGCCGCCAGCGCGCGGCCTTTGTCTCTTGGGGCGGCGTGGCCGCCCCTTTTTCTTTGTGCTCCAGCGGCGTTTGACCGCCATCGATCGCGATTTTTCGCGAACCCCTCCCGGCCTTGCTGCGACCAAACCGAGAGCCTTGGCGCCGGCGCGTGGGGGCTCGATGCGCCATGCTTAGTGGGACCGTAACCCTGTTACCCTAGGGTCCCGCCGATTTCAGCGAATCGGCACACACAGCTTGGGTGGCCGGGAATTGCCAATGCGAGTGCCCGTTCGGGCCTCGTTCTCTCGCCTAGTTCTCTCGCCTAGTTCTCTTGGGGAAAACCAGACAAATGTCGAAACGCCATGCCGTGATCGTTGCCATGAACCTGTTCGCGGCGGGCCTCCTCGCCAGCGCCACCGCATTCGCGCAGACAGAGACGACCGGTCAGGCCAGCCCCAAACCCGCCGCACCGTCCGGTACGGTGCCCACGGCCGCCAACCCGGCTCACGCCCCTGCCCCCAAAACCGCTGTCGCGGCACCGGCGTCAACCGCCGAGAGCCGCTCGGCCGCCGCGCTCGCGCTGACGCACGAGCCGACCTATGACGAGGGCACCGCCCAGCGGATCAAGGACGCGGCGCTGAGCTATTCCGATCTCGCGGTGCGCGGCGGCTGGCCGACGATCCCCGCTGACGCCAAGTTCGCGCTCGGCGTTCCGGGCGCCAATGACGATCTCCTTCGCAAGCGCCTGATCCTGACCGACGACCTCGCCGCCGACAAGACGACCGGCGCGTTCGACCAGGACCTCGCCGACGGCGTGAAACGCTTCCAGGCCCGCCACGGTCTCGCGCCGACCGGCACGATGACGCCGCGCACGCTCACCGCCATGAACGTCCCCGTGCAGAAGCGCATCCGCCAACTCGAGGCCTCGCTCGAGCGGCTCGAGAACACCAATTTCAGCTTCGGCCAGCGCTATGTCGTGGTCAACATCCCGGCCGCCTTTGCCGAGGCGGTCGAGAACGACGTCGTGGTGCGGCGTTATCGCGTCATCGTCGGCAAGACCGAAAAGCCCTCCCCGACGCTGACGGCCCAGATCACCGGCGTCGTGCTCAATCCAACCTGGACGGTGCCCTCCTCGATCGCCAAGACCGAGATATCAGCGCATATGCGCAAGGACCCGACCTATCTGTCCCGCATGCACATGGAGGTGCTCGACGGCCACGACAATCCGATCGATCCGCATTCGGTCGACTGGTCGGGCACGCACGCGCCGAACTTCACCGTGCGCCAGCAGAACGGCACGTTCAACGCGCTCGGCGCGGTGAAGATCGACATGCCGAACTCATATTCCGTCTACATGCACGACACCAACCAGCGCAGCCTGTTCAGCGACGATTACCGCTTCGATTCCCACGGCTGCTCGCGCGTCGACAATGTGCGCGATCTCGCCGCCTGGCTGCTCAAGGACCAGCCGAAATGGACCCGCGCCGAGATCGACGCGGCGATCGCCACCGGCCAGCACCAGGAGGTCGCCATGGCCAGGAAGGTGCCGGTGGCCTGGATCTATCTCACGGCCTGGATGACCAAGGACCAGACCGTCCAGTTCCGCAACGACGTCTATAACCAGGACGAGCAGTTGCTCGAGGCGACCGCCGAGGAAGCTGCGTTCTTCAGCAATGCCGGCAACCATCCGCTGACCGCGCACATGGCGCAGTAGGCATGCAATCCCGCTACGGGCGGATGCAGGACCGCATCCCCCGCCGCGGTTGACCCGGGCCTTCGCCCGGCCGCACATTGCGCCTCGCCCAACGAGAAGCGAGCGCGCGATGCCTGATCTGTCCCAAGCTACTCCCTACGCCGACGGCAAGATCCTCAAGCAGATCACAGACGGCGTCGGCGTGATCACCTTCAACAATCCCGACAAGCGCAACGCGATGTCGCTGGAGATGTGGGAGGGATTTGGCGAGGCGTTGACGGCCTTGCGCGACGACGATTCAGTGCGCGTCGTGATCCTGCGCGGTGCCGGCGGCAAGGCTTTCGTGTCGGGCGCCGACATCAGCCAGTTCGAAAAGGTCAGGCACAACGCGGCTGCGTCCGAAGAATACGGCAAACGCAGCGCCGCCCAGCGCGCGCTGCTCGCCGATTACCCCAAGCCGACGATCGCTTGCATCCAGGGTTTTTGCCTTGGCGGCGGCATGCAGGTTGCGATGCTGACCGACATGCGCATCGCGGCGCATGACAGTCAGTTCGGTATTCCGGCGGCGAAGCTCGGCATCGCCTATGGCTTTGACGGATTGCGCCACCTGGTGTCGCTGGTCGGCCCGTCCTGGGCGCGGCTGTTGATGTACACGGGCATGCGCATTGATTCCGCCGAGGCGCTGCGCATCGGCCTCGTCGAACGCGTGATCCCGGACGACCAGCTCTGGGGCGAGACCATGGCGATCGCCGAGACGATCTCGCACAACGCGCCGCTCGCGATCAAGGCCGCCAAGATCACCATCGCCGAAGTGCTGAAGGATGAGAGCGCCCGCGACATGAACGCGATCAAGGCGATCGGCACGGCTTGCATGGACAGCGCGGATTTTCGCGAAGGCCGGCAGGCTTTCATGGAAAAGCGCAGGCCGCAGTTTAGAGGGAAGTAGTCCCGGCGTTCGGTCACGCCGGAGACCGGAATAGATCCTGTTGAGGATTGATACGTCAAATGCCCGACCTGCCCGTGGAATCCTTCATTATCGATCGCCTTCAAGAAGGCGGCTGGCGCGTCATTCAACGCCGGGCCAACCTAACCGATCTGCCGATCGCCGACTTTGTTTCGTACCGTGACGCTAAGGAATGGGTGAACTGGAAGTCCGGCCAACCCAGAACCAATCTGTATGTCACGACGAAAGAAACGTCGCCGCAGCCGAGGCTGGTCGAAGTCGCGATCGAGCCGCGGTCGAAGGCCGACGCAGAGACGCTCAGCATTGCGCTGGCGGAGCTCGCGGCTGAAGATCCTGCGTTTGAAATGTCGATCGACCCCGAATCCGGGCAGATCATCTTGAAGGGCGCGAACGAACTTCATCTCGACGCCAAGCTCGAAATCCTCAGGCGCACCTACCGCATCGATCCCAGAGTTGGGGCGCTGCAGGTCGCATTCCGTGAGTGCATCACGCGACCGGCCGAGGTGGAATATGCCTACAAGAAGCAGTCGGACGGCTCAGGCCAGTTCGCGGCCGTCAAGCTGCGTGTCGAGCCGAACCAGCCTGGCGAGGGCTACCGGTTCGAGTCCAGGATCACCGGCGGCGCGGTGCCGAAAAACTACATCCCCGGCATCGAAAAAGGAATCGAGAGTGTGCTTCCCGCAGGCGTGGTGGCCGGCTACCCCGTGGTCGACATCAAGGTCGAGCTGATCGACGGCAAATATCATGACACCGACTCTTCCGCACTCGCCTTCGAGATCGCCGCACGTGCGGCGCTCCGAGAGGCGCTTCAGAAGGCAGGATCGTTGCTGCTCGAGCCGATCATGACGGTGGAGGTGGTGGCCCCGGAGGAGTGTATCGGCCTCCTCATCGGAGACTTGAATTTGCGGCGCGGACAGATCCGGGGGCAAGACATTCGCAGCGGCGCCGCCGTCATCAGCGCGATGGTGCCGCTGATCAACATGTTTGGCTACGCGAATAACCTGCGCTCGATGAGCAAGGGCCGCGCAACCTTCACGATGCAATTCGATCACTATGCCCCGGCGCCCTCGCCCGGGAGCGACCCGCCGTTTCGGCCTGCGATCGGAATGCGGGCCTGAACGACGCTTTGCGGACGATCGGAGAGACAATAGCCGCTCGTGCCCTGGAGCGGACCAGGCACATGTTTCTAGGAAGCGGCTTCGTCGAGAATCTGGCCGGTTGTTACGATGCGAACAGAGCAATTTGTTAAGAGGTCGCTCCAGACCCAATGATGATGCCTGATTACGGCAGTGGCATCCATGTGCGGCCGATCGCTCACTGTATGAGCGTCGCTGGCGACAACGACGTGGTGGTCGTTTGATATGGCCGAACGGACCGTTGAGTCGACGCAGGAATCGGTCGCCCAGCCGCTGACGATGACCCGATCCGGCGCAATTCGGGCGAGGGTGCCTTGCAGCCCGGTTCGAACAAACGGATCATTCAATGTCTTCTCGATCACAGCGTCGTCTGGGTGACCAGCTAGTTCGGGCAGAAATGACCACCCTTCGGTGTCCCGCTCAAAACTATCGCCCGGTTTGCCGCAGTGCCTAATCCATATGACCTTGCCAGATCTCTCACGCACCATCGCGGTCAGCAAATTGATGCGTTGAACCACGCCCTGAAGATCGTGCTTTGGCGGACCATTCAAGAGACCCACCTGCATGTCGACCACAATGATAGCATCCATCGGCCTTGCTCGTACCTTCCTCAGAGCGCCGCGAGCACCGCCTTGGTGATATCGGCCGTGCCGTTGCTGCCGCCGAATTCCATCGGCTTGAGCCCGCCGGCATAGACCTGATCCACTGCGCGCTCGATTCTTTCGCCGGCTTCAGCGGCGCTCTCAAGACCGTGCTTGTCGGCAAGCCAGTCGAGCATCATCGCCGCAGACAGGATCATGCCGGTAGGGTTGGCCTTGCCCTGCCCCATGATGTCAGGCGCGGTGCCGTGGCATGGCTGGAACACGGCATATTTGTCGCCGATGTCGGCCGACGGCGCCATGCCGAGACCGCCGATGAGGCTGGCCGTGATGTCGGAGACGATGTCGCCGAACATGTTCTCCATCACCATCACGTCGAAGTCCCAGGGGCGCTTGACCAGCATCGCCGAGCAGGCATCGACATAGAGATGATCCGTCTTCACGTCCGGATGACGCTTGGCGGCCTCGTCGAAGATCCGGCGGAAGAAGGCGAACGCCTTGAACACGTTCGCTTTGTCGACGCAGGCAAGCGACCCCGGCTTGCCGCGCGCCTTGCGCCGCTCCGCGAGGCGGAAAGAGAACTCGAACAGCCGTTCCGAGGTCTTGCGCGTGATGACCAGCGTCTCGCGCGCGTCTTCATGCGTGACCACGCCCTTGCCCATCGATGCGAACAGGCCTTCGGTGGACTCGCGGATCACGACGAGATCGATGCCGCGCTTGTCGGCACCGACGATCGGGCTCGGCACGCCCGGAATGAGGCGTGCAGGCCGCACGCCGGCGTAGAGATCGAAAATGAATCGCAGCTCGATCTGCGGCGCGATCTCGGTGTTGTCGGGGTAGCGCACCGACGGCAGGCCGCAGGCACCGAGCAGGATCGCGTCGGCCTCCTCGCACAGCTTGACGGTGGATTCAGGCATCGACTTGCCGGTGGCGAGATAGTTGGTGGCGCCGGCCGGCGCCTCGGTGAAGCGGAAGCGCAAGTCCGATTTCGTCTCGATCTTGCGCAACACTTCGAGTGCTGGCGCCATGACTTCGGGACCGATGCCGTCACCGGCGAGCACGGCAATGTGGAAGGCGTTATTTGCGGACATGAATGATTCCTGCTCTCTCAACGTCATGCCCGGGCTTGACCCGGGCATCCACGTCTAAGTACCGTTTCCGCGCCAAGACGTGGATGGCCGGGACAAGCCCGGCCATGACGAGAAACAAAAACGCTGGCTACGGCATCAGCACCGTGCGCCCGACCACCGCGCCCCGTTGCAATTGCACCAGCGCCTCGTTGGCCTTGTTGAGCGGCGCCTTCGTCACCGGAATCGGGGCGACGTTCTTGCTGCGAACGAGATCAAGCAGCTCCTGCGTCTCACGCAGATTGCCGACATAGCTGCCCTGGATCGTCACCGCCTTGATCGGGATCAGCGGCAAGGCCCAGGTCGCGCCGCCGCCGAACAGGCCGACGATGACAAGCTTGCCACCCTTGGTCAGGCAGTCGAAGCCGAGCTGCGTCGTCGCGGGGTTGCCGACGAGGTCGATCACGGCGTGGATCGGGCCGCCCGCTTTCTTCGCTAGCTGCTCCAGCGCATCCGGAGCCTTGGGATCGACGGTCGCAAGCGCACCGGCCTTCTCCGCCGCTTCGCGCTTCCTGGCGTCGATGTCCACCATGATCGCGCCCTTGCCGCCCATGGCCTTCAAGAGCGACAGCGCCATCAGCCCGAGGCCGCCGGCGCCGAACATCACGATCGGCTTGTCAAAATGCTGCTCGACCTTCTTCAGTGCGCTGTAGGTGGTGACGCCCGAGCAGGCATAGGGCGCGGTCGTGGCGGGATCTAGTCCCTTCAGATTGAGCAGATAGCGTGGATGCGGCACCAGCATGTGGTCGGAATAGCCGCCGTCGCAATAGACGCCGAGCGAACGCGGCGTCAGGCACATGTTCTCATCGCCGGCGTGGCACGTCGCGCATTTGCCGCAGCCGATCCAGGGATAGACGAGGCCGACATCGCCGAGCTTGAGACCGGCCTGATCGGTCGGCTTCACATCAGGACCGAAGGCCAGAACCTCGCCGACGGTCTCATGCCCCATGGTGAGCGGCAGATTGATGCCGCGGTCCTTCAGCGACAACGGCTTGCGGCCGTGGCCGAGATCGTAGCCGCCTTCCCAGATGTGGAGATCGCTGTGGCAGACGCCGGCGGCCTTGACCTTGATCAGCACCTGCGTGCCCGTGGGCTGCGGCGTCGCCTCGTCGAACTCCTGCAGCGGCGCCTTGAAATCGGCGACCTTGAAACTCTTCATCGGAATCCTCCCGGCATGCTTTTCGTCGCGCCACCATGCCATGGGCGGCGCGGCGAGACAAACCCGGAAGGTGTGTTAGTTCAGACCAACGGATGATGACAAGCCGCGGAATGACCGGGCGCGACCTCGCGCAACTCCGGTATCTCCGCGCTGCATCGCTGATCCGCGCGCGGGCAGCGGGTGCGGAAGCGGCAGCCGGACGGCGGCGCAATCGGCGACGGCGGCTCGCCGGTCGCCACACTCTCGATGGGACGCACATCCGGATCCGGCACCGGGATCGCCTGCAGCAACAGTGCGGTATAGGGATGAGCGGGTTTTGCAAACAATTGCTCGGACGGACCAACCTCGCAGAGCCGGCCGAGATACATCACCGCGACGCGGTCGCTGACCGCTTTGACCACGGCGAGGTCATGCGCGATGAACAGCAGCGTCAGGCCAAAGCGCGCCTTCATCTCCTCCAGCAGATTGAGAATCTGCGCGCGAATGGAGACGTCGAGCGCCGAGACGGCCTCGTCGGCGACGAGCACCTTGGGTTCGAGCGCCAGAGCCCTGGCAAGGCCGATGCGCTGGCGCTGGCCGCCGGAGAATTCGTGCGGCAGGCGGCCAGATACCAGATCAGGATCGAGTCCGACCGCGGACAGGACCTCGTGCACGAGCGCCTTCCGCTTCTCCGCATCCTTGAAGCCGGCGATGATCAGCGGCTCGGCCACGATGTCGCCGATGCGCCGACGCGGATTGAGCGAGGCGATCGGGTCCTGGAAGATCAGCTGCACGCGACGGCGCATTTTGCGCAGCGCCTCGCCCTCCATCGCGGTGAGGTCTTCGCCGTCGAACAGCACCCGGCCGCTCTTTGCGCGGCGCAATTGCAGCACGGCCCGCCCCAGCGTCGACTTGCCGCAACCGGATTCGCCGACCAGTCCCAGCGTCTCGCCGCGGGCAACGTGAAGGCTGACGCCGGAGACGGCATGCACGGTCCGGTTGCCGAGGCCATATTCGACCACGAGATTATCGACGTTCAACAGCGGCTCGTTGCGCTCGGCCAACTGCGTCACGCGCCAACTCCCTCGGCCATCTGAATAGGATGGAAGCAGGCATAGAGATGCTCTGGCACCTCGGCCACCTTCAGCTCGGGCTTGGCCTGCTGACAGCGGGCCGTGGCATAGCGGCAGCGCGGCGCAAAGGAGCAGCCTTTCAGCGGCCGCGTCGGATCGGGCGGACGTCCCGAGATGGCCGGCAGCGGCGTATGCGGAGCGGTCTCGAGCTTCGGGATCGCGGCCAACAGCGCCTCGGTGTAGGGCATGTGCATCCGCTTGAACAGCGTGGGGGTCGGCGCATGCTCCACCACCCTGCCCGCATACATCACCGCGACCTCGTCGGCGCGACCCGCGACGACGCCGAGATCGTGCGTGATCAGGATCATCGCCATGTGGCGGCGGCGCTGCTCGCGCGCGAGCAGGTCGAGGATCTGCGCCTGGATGGTAACGTCGAGCGCGGTCGTCGGCTCGTCCGCGATCAGGAGCTTCGGCTCGCAGGACAGCGCGATGGCGATCGCGACGCGCTGGCGCATGCCGCCGGAGCATTGATGCGGGTACTGCACAAGCCGCTGCTCCGGCGCCGGAATGCCGACGGCCGCAAGCAGCTCGACGCTGCGCTGCCACGCCGCCGCAGCATCGAGCTCGAGATGCTCCTGGATCGTCTCCATCAGCTGGGTGCCGATGGTGAGCACCGGATTGAGCGAGGTCATGGGATCCTGGAACACGACCGCGAGATCGCGTCCACGCAACTGCCGCAGCTTCTCAGGGTCGAGACGCGCCAGATCCTGGCCGTCGAACATGACCCGCCCGGAGAGCTTCGCCTTCTTCGGCAGCAGTTGAAGGATCGCGCGCGACAGCATGGTCTTGCCGCAGCCGGATTCACCGACGATGCCGAGCGTGCGGCCCGGCTCCAGCGACAGGTCGACATGATCGACTGCCCGCAGGGTCCCGCGCGGCGTCGGCAGCTCGACGGCGACGTCCTCGACGATCAGAAGGGGCACGCTCATAGTGCCCCCTGACGCGGGTCGGTCAGCGCCCGCATGGTGTCGCCGACGAGGTTGAAAGCCAGCACGGTCAGGAACAGGCCCGCCGCCGGCAGGAAGGCCAGCCGCGGCGCGAGGTCGAGGCTGTCGCGCCCCTCGCCGATCATGCTGCCCCAGCTCGCCATCGGCGGTGGCACGCCGAGGCCGAGGAATGACAGCGCGCCTTCGACCACGATGGTCACGGCGACGCCGAGCAGGAAGAAGGCGAGCAGCGGCAGGATCACGTTGGGCAGGAGCTCGCGCAGCAGGATGCGTGCATGGCTAGCGCCCAAGGCTTCGGCCGCGATCACGAACTCACGCCGCGCCAGCGACAGCGTCGCCGCGCGCGACACCCGCATGAAGGCAGGAATGCCGAGCACGCCCAGGATCATGGTGAGATTGGGAATGGACTGGCCGAGATAGGCGGTCACTGCGAGCGCGAAGATCAGCGGCGGAAAGGCCAGCAGCACATCCATGCTGCCGACCATCAGCGTCTCGAACCGGCCACGGAAATAGCCGGCGAGCAGGCCCAGCGCACCGCCGATGCCAAGGCCGATCAAGGGAGCGATCAGTCCAACCGTCAGCGAGACGCGCGCGCCAAAAATCAGCCGGGCGAGCTCGTCGCGGCCAAGGCCGTCGGTCCCGAGCCAGTGCTCGCTCGAGAACGCGGCGCGACGCTCCAGCATGTCCATGTCGACGGGGTTCTGCAGCGGCAGCAACGGCGCGAGGATCGCGAGCGACAGGATGACGGCGAGCCAGGCGCTCGCAATCCAGAACAGCAGCCCGAGCTTGCGCTTGCGCCCTGCCGGCGTCGCCACCTCCTCCGGCATCGAAAGCTCAAGCGTGGCCATGGCGGATCCTCGGATCGAGCACGGCGTAGAGCATGTCGACGATGAAGTTCACGATGACGAAGCCGCAGGCGACCAGCAGGACGACGCCCTGGAGGATGATGAGGTCGCGGGTGTAGATCGCGGCGACCAGCAGCCGGCCGATGCCCGGCAGCGCGAAGATCGATTCCACGATCAGCGTGCCGCCAAGCAGGCGGCCGATATTGATGCCCGTGACCGTCACCAGCGTCAGCGACGAGGGTTTGAGCGCATGCACGAACAGGATGCGCGAAGGTTTTAACCCCTTGGCCTTTGCGAGCGCGATGTAGTCTTCCTGCAGGGTCGCGATCATGTCGGAGCGCAGCACGCGCATGATGCCCGGCCATTCGGCGAGAGCCAGCGTCAGCGCCGGCAGCACGAAGAAACGCAAATTGGCGAGCGGCTCCTCGGTGAACGGCACGTAGCCGGTCGCCGGCAGCCAGCGCAGCTCGACCGCGAACAGATAGATCAACAGGATCGCCACCAGAAAGGACGGCATTGACAGCATTGCAAAGGCGCTGCCGGTCATGAAACGGTCGAACGCGCCACCGGCGCGCGCGGCACAGGCGATCGCAATCGGCACGCCAATCAGGAGCCCGATGAATTCGGCCATCAGCATCAGCTGGAGCGAGACCGGAAAGCGCTCGCTGACAGCCTGCAGCACCGTCTGTCCGGTGCGGAACGAGCGGCCGAGATCACCCTGCACGACGTGACCGAGCCAGCTCAGGTAGCGCCACCACAGCGGCTGGTCGAGCCCCAGGTCGTGGCGGAGCGCCGCAACATTCTCAGGCGTCGCCTGATCGCCGAGAATGACGAAAGCGAGATCGCCCGGCAGCAGCGAGGCAATCAGGAAAGTGAGCAGCGAGACGGCAAGCAGCACCGGCAAGATGCCAAGCAACCGCCGCGCGACGAACATCAGCATCGCGCGGTCATTCCAGCCAGGTGGTCGAGACGTCGATCACGCTGTTGTAGATCTTTGGAAAACCCTTCAGCCTGGCGCTCGACAGCGCGTAATAGGTGTTCTGGAAAGTCCAGAACCAGATCGCCTCCTTGTTGATCAGGCGGCTGATCGCACAATAGTCCTCGATGCGCTGGCCGACGTCGGCGGTGACGCGGGCATGGTCGAGCAGCCGGTCGAGCTCCGGATCGGCGAAGCCCGCGAGCGCCAGCGGGCTGCCGCTGCGGAAGTTCGCATACATCTGCGGATCGGGATCGGCGAGATCGACGATGCGCCAGGGCACGAGCTGGAATTGACGCGTGAAGGCGCGGGGCGGAATGGTGGCCTGGTCGACCTGCTCGATCTCCATGTTGGCACCGGCGCGCTTCCAGAACTGCTGGAGCACCTGGCCGATCATACGGCCGCGCGGCGTTGCGGTCACCAGCATCTTGAAATCGACCGGCTTGCCGTAGTCCTTCAGCAGCGCCTTGGCCTTCTCGAGGTCGAATGGCAATGCGCCGTCGTCCTTGCACTTGACCCAGGAGCCCTCGCCGTAAGGATTGCTCGCGGGCCGGCTCAGGCCATTGCTGATCGCCTGCGACATTTTTGGACGGTCGATCGACATCACCAGCGCCTGCCGCACGCGGACGTCGTCGAACGGCGCCACCTTGGTGTTGAAGGCATAGACCGCGGCGCCCGAACCCTTGTAGGTGTGCACGGCGAGCTTGGGATCCTTCTGCGCCTTCATGATGTTGTCGGCGTCGTTCTCGTCGTCCCAGATGATGTCGGCCTCGCCCGATTGCAGCGAGGCAAAGCGCGACTGCGCGTCGGGCAGCGGCTTCAGGATGATACGATCGAGATAGGGGCGGCCCTTGTCCCAGTAATTGGGATTCTTCTCCAGCACCATGCGGTCGCCGGCGGTCCATGATTTCAGGATGTAGGGTCCGGTGCCGACGGGGTTGCGGTTGTAATCGTCGCCCTTGGTCTTCCAGGCGGTCGGAGAGTGCACCGCATTGTTCTGGCTCTGGATGGTGATCACCGCCGGCAGGTTCACGCTGGGATCGGTGAGATTGTAGACGACCGTATATTCGTCCGGCGCCAGCACCTCCTTGACGTTGGTGATGTAGAAGGCGCAGCGGCACTTGTTGGCGGGGTCCTTCTGCCGGTCGAAGTTTTCCTTGAAGGCCTGCGCGTTGAACGGCGTGCCGTCGTGGAACTTGACGCCCTCGCGCAGCTTGAAGGTCCACGTCTTGTAATCGTCGGAATGCGTCCACGACACCGCGAGTTTTGGCGCGGCCTCACCCTTGTCGTCGAGCGTGGTCAGCGTGTCGAAGATCGCGGCCGCCGCCGTGAAGGTCGAGGTGTCGTAGACGCCGACCTTGAGCGGATCGAAGCCGGGAATGTCGAGCTCCTGGCCCACGGTAATGCTGCCACCAGACTTCTGCGCCTGCGCGGGCTCAGCCAGCGGAAGGAGCGCAAATGCCGCGACAAGGAAAATCGGCGCGCGCTTGCACGCCGCGGCAGCAGGGTTCGTCATGGTTCCTCCCGGGATCCTCGTCCGATGTTTCGGATCGCTGATGACGGAGGCGAGATTGGCGACAAATGCTCGCGACGGCAAGAGGAACACACGGGTTTCCATGCCGCATGTGCGCGGCACAATGTGTTCAGCGCGCCGCTTCTGTTTTGCCTGACGGAATTGGCGCCGCATGGTCGAGGCCGATCTCCTCGCGCAGTTCGCGCGTGTGCTCGCCGAGCATGGCCACGGTCTCGCCCGGCTTGGTATCGGCGCCCGTCATCCGGAACGGCAGGTTGATCACCCTGAACGAACCGCCTCCATCTTGCACCGAGGAAAGCGCCTGCCGATGCGCGAGCTGCGGATCATCAAGCGCTTCCCTGATGGTGCGGTAGGCCGAGGCCGGCACGCCGGCTGCGCTCAAGGCCGCAAGACATGCATCGGTGGTGAGCCGCTTGGACCAGGCCTCGACGCCGTCCATCATGTCGGCCCAGTTCTCGCGCCGCGGCGCATAGGACGAGAAGCGTGGATCCGAGACCCATTCAGGCCGGCCGATCACGCCCATCAAGGCCTGGAATGTCTTTTCGCTCGCGACCGTGATCATGACATAGCCGTTGGCCGTCTCGGTCGGGCCGAACATCGGACGCGGCGGCGGCTTCACCGCGAATTGCGAGCTCTGCAATTCGATCACCGTCAGCGTCAGCATCGACTCCAGCATGGAGACGTCGATGTGCTGGCCGAGCCCGGTCACGGTGCGCTGATAGAGCGCAGACGCAATCGCGCCAAAACCGTAGGTACCGGTGACGACGTCGGCATGGTAGATACCGCAATAGTCCGGACGGTTACGACCCGGCTGATGGGCGAGATGCGCCATGTCGTAGCCCGAGGCCGCGTGGATCACCGGTGCGTAGGCCGGCAGCTCGGCCGAAGGACCAGTCTGGCCGTAGCCCGAGATCGAGCAGTAGATCAGCCTCTCGTTGACCGGGCGCAGGCTGTCATAGTCGAGCCGCAGCCGGCGCATCACACCCGGACGAAAATTCTCGACCAGGATATCGGCGGTCGCGACCAGGCGTCGGACCACCTCCCTGCCGTCCTCGGACTTGAGGTCGAGCACCACGCTCTTCTTGCCGACATTGAGCTGGCCGAACACCGTGCTGCAGCCGTTGCGCAGCGGGGGCCGGGTCCGCATCGTCTCGCCCTCGTCGGTCTCGATCTTGATGACCTCGGCGCCCATGTCGGCCAGCATCCGCGCGCAATGCGGGCCGGCAATGGTGGTCGAAAAATCCAGGACGCGCAAACCCGCCATGACCTTTGTCAACGTTCCCTCATGCTTATCTGCTACCTGCATGGCCTGCGCATGTCCTTGGGTCTCTTAGGAACCGTCAAAGTTCTCGGTTGTTGATGCAGCGACCCTAGAGGGCGGCGGCTGAGTAGGAAAGTCTTTACCGAACGAACGCGTCTCGTGGGCAGGCTGAGATTTCCAGGGGCAACTGGACCCGATCTTGCATAGCAGCAATCGGGATCGGATGAGGGCAATCGTTCTTGAGGGTCTTATTCGTTACGACAGAGATGGACGACTTCGTCCGCGTCGGCGGACTTGGAGCCGTTTCCGCTGCACTCCCCAGAGCCCTCCGCCCCTTCGCCGATATCCGGATCATGCTGCCCGGCTATCGCGACATCATCGAGCAACTCACGCATATTCAGATCGTCGGACGCTGCCCGGCTTTTGCGGAAATGCCGGCCTGCTCGCTAGGCCGGGCCGCAACCAAGGACGGACTGCCGGTCTATGTGCTATTGTGCTCGCAGCTCTACGATCGCCCCGGCAATCCCTATGGCGATGAGTCCGGCCGCGACTGGCCTGACAACGACATCCGCTTCGCGCGCTTTGCTTCGGCTGCCGCTGAGCTTGCCATGGGCAAGCTGGACAAGAATTGGGCAGCAGACCTGATCCATGCCAACGACTGGCAAGCCTCGCTCGTGCCGGCCTATCTCGCTTGGCGCGGCAGCAAGCTTCCATCGATCCTCACCATCCACAACCTCGCCTATCAGGGTCTCTTCCCGAAGGAGTCGCTGCGCCGGATCGGCGTCCCCGAAAGCTCCTTCCACATCGACGGCGTCGAGTTCTACGACCAGCTCTCCTTCCTCAAGGCAGGCCTCGTCTATGCCTCGCATCTCACCACCGTCAGCGGCACCTATGCGCGCGAGATCACGACCGAGGAATTCGGCTGCGGCCTTGAGGGCCTGCTCCGCGTCCGCTCGGATGCATCCGAGCTGACCGGCATCCTCAACGGCATCGATGAGAGCTGGGACCCGCGCTCCTGCGCCCAGCTCGCGCAGCAATTCGGCGCCGGGGACTGGGTCGGCAAGAAGGCCAACGGGGACTATGTCCGCAAGCAGTTCGGCCTTGCGGTCTCACGCGGGCCGATGTTCGCGATCGTCGCCCGCCTCGTGCACCAGAAGGGCATCGACCTCGTGCTGTCGGCCGCCGACGAGATCATCGATGCCGGCGGGCAGATCGTGGTAACAGGCTCCGGCGAGCCGGCGCTCGAGCAGGCGCTGATCGACGCCCATCGCCGCCGCCCCGACGCCATCGGGGTCACCATCGGCTTCAACGACGCCCAGGCCCGGCGCATTTTTGCCGGCAGCGATTTCACCTTGATGCCGTCGCGCTTCGAACCGTGCGGCCTCAGCCAGATGTACGCCCAGCGCTTCGGCTCGCTGCCGATCGGCCACCAGACCGGCGGCCTCGCCGAGACCATCACCGACGGCGAGACCGGCTTCCTGTTCTCAAGGCCGTCGCACGAGTCCTTCCTCGGCGGCGTCCGTCGCGCCTTCGAGGCATTCATGGCCCAGGACCAGCTCGACACCATGCGCCGCAGCGCCATGGGACGATCGTTCTCCTGGAGCATCTCGGCAGGCAGCTACAGCGCGCTGTACCGGAGGCTGGCGGCGGTGTGAGGCTGCGACGTTTCCGCATACTCCGTCATTGCGAGCGCAGCGAAGCAATCTAGAATCTTCATCCCCTCCCGCGCACATCCATCTGCGGCCGGCCGATCCAGACGCGGTTGAGGCAGCGGGTCATCCAGTCGGGCTGGGCCTCGCCCCGCAATCGCGCCTGTGCTTCATGGTAAGGGCTGGCATAGCGCAGCCTGTCGGGCAGTTTCGGATAGACGCGCCGGATCCATCGCAGCGCGGTGTCGGCAGACCTTGCGTCCCGCTCGTCGAGCGCGATGCCGAAGCCGGCGCGCAGGCGCTCCGGCAGCATCGTTGCGGTGTGCGCCCGATACCAGCGCGGCGGCCGCAGCCAGGGCCGCGCGCCGTCAAGGATCTGCGCCGCGATCTTGCGCGCGGCCGCACTGACGGTCAGCGTCTCCGACTGCATCATCTCCGCCGTATAAGCCGCAAAGCCAGCCCAGTCCGCCGGCAGGTCATCGCCCGTCAGTCCGAACAGCGCGCCATAGGTCCGGCTCTCGGCCCAGTAGCGCTCGCGCTCCTCGATCGAGAGCGGCGGCAGGAGCAGGTCGTGCGCCATCAGCGCGGACTCGACCAGCGTCGCATGAACCCAGCGGAGCGACGGGATGTCATTGGCGCAATAGCGCGAGCCAGCCGCGAACGGGCCGACGGTCTCGGGCATCTCGCCGACGATCATGGTGTGGCGCCGGTGCAGTTGCCGGGCCGACAGCAGCGCCCGATCCAGCGAGCCGAAAACCATGGCGAAGACGACGTCGAAGGTGCGGTGGAAGCGGCCGATCGGATCGACAAAGGTCGTCGAGTGCTCGGCGATGGCGGCCGCGACCCAGGGATGCGCCAGTTGAAGCAGCAGCGCGCGGCCGGCACCGAGAAAGACGGCGGCTTCGCGGTCGACCCGCCACGTCACGGAGTCAGGGCCGAACACACCGGCAACCGGCCCTGCCGCATCGGCGCGGACCTTGTCGAGAGCAGATTCCAGATCGTTCTCGGATACCAAGGCCGGACCTTTCGATTGCGGACCGCCGACGATCCACAAGGCCTGTGGCAATTCGATGAAGCGAACGTGCTATTCCGCCGCCAACGGCATCTGATCGATATGCTCATGCAGCACCACGCCCGACAACGGATCGAATTCGCCGATCCACGGCGCGCGCGCCAGCACCGACCGTGTATGCGCGTAACCGGCATCCCAACGCTGCTTGATGCCGGACGGGCTGAAGTCGATGTCCTTGGTATAGGTCTCGCAATCGAGCTGCGGCGCCAGCAGGCGCACCACATGCATGCGCGTCGAGCAGCCATAGCCGATCAGCTCTCTCACCGCGGGATCATCGCGCTCGCCCTCGGGCAATCGCGCCGCAAGCTGGTTGATGACGTGACGCAGGCGATGGGCCTGTTGCTGGCGTTCGATCTGGCTCGCGATCCGGCTGGAATATTGCACGTCCTTGTGCCGGGTCAGGACCTCTCTCATCGTCGCCGGTTCGGCGCCGGCCGGATTCCACAGATGCACGGAGAAGATCAGCGAATCCCGGCGCGGATTGTCGTCGAACACGGCTTCCGTCGGCGAGTTGGAGAGAATGCCGCCGTCCCAATAGAGCTCGCCGTCGATCCGCACCGCCGGGAAGGCTGGCGGCAGCGCACCCGAGGCCATGATATGCTTCGCTGTCAGGGCGCAGTCGCGGCTGTCGAAATAGCGCATCTGGCTGCTGCCGACATGCGCCGCACCGACGGTGAGACGCGGCGTGCCGCAATTGGCAAGGCTGAAATCGACGAGCTCGCGCAGCGTGCTCTCCAGCGGCGCGGTCGAATAATAGCCGGCGCGATCGGCACCGAGCGGAAAGGACTCGCCGGCATGCGCCAGCGGATTGGGCTGGAAGAAGCCGGCAATGCCGCCCGTGACGGTCGACCAATAGCCGAGCATGTCGTCGAAGCCGGGAACGCCTGTCAGCAGTGGCCAGGCCGGCTTCTGCTCCATCCGTCTCCAGAACTCCTTGAGGCGTGAAAGCCTGACCTCCGGCGCATTGCCGGCGATCAGGCTGGCGTTGATGGCGCCGATCGAGGTGCCGATCACCCAGTCCGGCTCGATGCCGGCCTCGTGCAGGGCCTGGTAGACGCCGGCCTGATACGCGCCGAGCGCGCCGCCGCCCTGCAGCACCAGCACGATCTGTCCCGGCAGGTCGCTCGGCCTGCACATTTCGGCACTTCCCTGCATGCCCGTCGCACTCCTGCTCCGAAAGAGCCTTACGCAAATTCCTCCTTCATTGTTACGCCCGACGACCATCGGCCGTCCAGCAACCATCGTCCAGAAGGGGGTGCAGAGGGCTTGCGGAACCAGGGATGCGTTAACGCTTTGCTGGCGCTTCCTGCGGCGGCGGGTCGTCGTCGGCAATGGCGCGCCAGGCGGCGCCGTCGAGGTCGTCATACTGGCCGCTGCGCAGCGACCACAGGAAAGCGGCAAGGCCGGCACCTCCGAGCATCAGCGCCAGCGGCACCAGGATCACCAGGATCTCCATCACACGATCTCCCGCGTGCGGCTGCGGGCCCGCAGCGAGTTCAGCATCACCAGGATCGATGATCCGCTCATGGCCGCCGCCGCAATCAGGGGCGTCACCACCCCGCTGATCGCGACCGGCACGGCCAGCACATTGTAGCCAATCGCAAGCCAGAGGTTCTGCCGCATCAGATGCAGTGCCTTGCGCGCGGAATCGATGGCTGCGACCACCGGTGCCAGCGGCCGGCCGAGGAAGACCAGATCCGCGGTGGCCTGGCTGAGATGCGCGGCCGAGATCGGCGACATCGACACGTGAGCTGCCGCCAGTGACGGTGCATCGTTCATGCCATCGCCGACCATCAGCACCTTGGCGCCCCGCCGCTTCAGCTCCTCGATCCGCGCGATCTTGTCGGCCGGCGTGACGCCGGCACGCCATTCGGCGACGCCGAGCGCACGGGCCGCCGCGATCACCGCGGGCTCGCGGTCGCCGGAGAGAATCTCGATGCCGATGCTGCGATTCTTCAGCGCGGCGATCACAGCCTGTGCATCCGGACGCAGGCCCTGACGCACCGAGAGGATGAATTTTTCGCTCCCCTTGCTAAAGGCCACGATCGAGGCTTCAGGGTCAAGATCCGCGCCGACGATCAAAGCTTCAGCGCCGCAAAAGGACGGACGGCCGAGGCGGATCTCGACGCCATCGACCACGGCACGGACGCCCTGCCCGGCTTCCTCGACCGCGCCCACGATCGGCGACTTCGCATCCGCAGCCTGCGCGACCGCGGCAGCGACCGGGTGATGGCTCGACAGCGCGAGCCGGCCGGCGAGCTCAAAGATGTCGGCGGGAATGTCGGCCGCATTGGTCACGTCGAGATCTGGCAGCGTCAACGTGCCGGTCTTGTCGAAGATAATGTGATCCGCCTCGGCAAGACGCTCGATGGCGTCGCCGGAATTGAGCAGCACGCCGGCCTTGAACATCGCACCCGAGGCCACGGTCTGCACGGTCGGAATCGCAAGCCCGAGCGCACAGGGACAGGTGATGATCAGCACCGCAACGCCCGTCACGATCGCATCATGCCAGCTCGCGCCCGCGATGACCCAGCCCAGAACGGTGATCAGCGCCGTCGCATGCACCACCGGCGCATAGAGGCGCGAGGCACGATCGGCGAGCCGCATGTAGCGCGAGCGCGCGGCAAGCGCGTTGTCGAGCAGACGGGTGATCTCGGCGAGCAGCGTTGCCTCCGACGCGGCCGAAACCCTCACCCGCAGCGTGCCGGAGATGTTCATGGAACCGGCGTAGACCGGCGTGCCGTGCTCGGCCGTGACATAGAGCGTCTCGCCGGTGATGAGGCTCTGGTCGATTTCGGAGCGCCCCTCGATCACGGTGCCGTCGACGGCGCAGCGCTCGCCGGGCCGCAGCAGCACGATGTCGCCGGGATGGATCGCGGCAACCGGCACCTGGGTTATCTCATCAGGCCCGACGAACTTCGCCGCGGTCTCCGCCTTCAGCGCCGCGAGATTGCCGGCGACTGCGCGGGTCCGCCGCCGCATGTTCTGGTCGAGGAAGCGGCCGACCAGCAGGAATGTCAGCAGCATGATCGCCGCGTCGAAATAGGCGTGCTCGGCATGGTTGATGGTCTCGACCACGGACATGCCGAGCGCAAGGCACACGCCGATCGAGATCGGCACGTCCATGTTGGTGGTCTTGTTCGACAGCGCGCGCCAGGCCGAGCGGAAAAACGGCTGGCCGGCATAGGCCGCGGCCGGCAGCGCGATCAGCGCCGACAGCCAGTGGAAGAAGTCGCGCTGCTCGGGCAGCATGTCCGAGACGTTGCCCGACCACACCGGGATCGACAGCATCATCACGTTCATGGTGGCGAACGCAGCGACGCCGAGACAGCGCAGCAGGAAGCGCGATTCCGCGACCTCGCTCGCTTCAGCGCTCTCGGTCTCGTAGGGATAAGCCTTGTAGCCGAGTTCCTCGAGACGATCGATGAAGCGGGCGGGATCGAGCGTGCCCTCCTTCCATTCCAGCGCGACGCGCTTGTCAGTCAGGTTCACACGCGCCAGCGTGACGTCGGGAATGGCCGAGAGACCGCGCTCGATCTTGGCCATGCAGCCGGCGCAGTGGACGCCCTCGACGGCGAGGTCGATATGCTGGAGGCCCGCACCCGCGGCGCGGACGTAGTGGGAGAAATCGCGCGACACCTGCATGGCAGACCTCAGTTCAGGATCACGCGGTTACGCGACAGGAACACGCGCTCGCCTTTGGCATCGCCCTCGATGACGAGGTCCCACTGACCCGGCGCGACGGAGGCGGCATCACCGCGATAGATCCCGCCGCCGGCTTCCGCGAGCTCGACAGCGAGATCGGCGCGCTTGTCGGTCGGCCGCTCCAGGCGGCCGCCGAACTTCAATCCGCTGACTGGCTGGCCCGCCGCATCGCGCGCCTCCACCTGAAGCACGGCATTGCCGTCGGCGCGTCGCTCAATATGCGCACTCACCTTCCATTTGCGCGCGGCCTGGTCCTGCGCCGCCGAGATCTCGCGGTCATAGGCGAGGCCCGCGGCATAGGGGCTGTCGACGTCAGTACCGGGCAGCGTCGCGATCGCGAGCTTCATCATGGTGACGTTGACGCCGATCACGACGCCGAAGAAGGCGACCAGGATCAGGAACACTTTGGTGCCGGTCAGCGGCTTGGCGGCCATGGGTAGTCTCCTGAACTTACGGCGCGACGAAATTGTCGGTGGTGGATGCGGCCTCGCCGAGCCCGATATCGGTGACGTGGAAGTGGACCGGTATCGACTTCTCCGGATTGTTCTCCGCCGGCGCGGTGACGAGCAGGCGCAGCTCGCTGGTGGAGTCGCGCGGGATGACGATCATCGGCCGATCCGGAGTCACGGAATCGGCACCGACGACATGGATCGTCGAATTGACCGGCCCGTCGATATCGATCGCGATGACACGGTCATGTCCGCTCTTGTTCAGAAGCCGGGCGGTATAGGCATTGCGGATCGAGCCGTCGCTGAGCGCGACCGCAACCGGGTTGCGGTCGTGCAGCACGTTGATGTCGAGCAAGGTGCGGGTCGCCAGCGTATAGATCATGAAACCGCCGATGACCGCAATGATCGCACTGTAGGCCACGGTACGGGCGCGCACGATCTTGTAGATCGGCGCCTTGCCCTCCTGGCGGCGGTGGATGTTGATGTCGTTGTCGTATCCGATCAGCCGCTTCGGACGACCGACCTTGGTCATCACCGCGTCGCAGGCGTCGATGCAGAGGCCGCACTGGATGCATTCCATCTGCGGTCCGTTGCGGATGTCGATGCCGGTCGGGCAGACCGCCACGCACTGATAGCAATCGATACAATCGCCGACGGACTGACCGAGCGCGCGCAGCTCCGCCGCCTTCTTCACCGACGTGCGGCTTTCGCCACGGTCGTAGCGATAGGTGACGTTGAGCGCCCATTCGTCGGTGAGCGCGGCCTGGATCCGGGGCCAAGGGCACATATAGGTGCAGACCTGCTCACGCATATGACCAGCGAGTACGTAAGTCGTGGCGGTCAGGATGCAGATCCAGATATAGGCGATGACAGGCGCCTGGAAGGTGACGAGCTGTTTCACCAGCGTCGGAGCGTCGTTGAAGTAGAGCACCCAGGCGCCGCCGGTCCACCACGCGATCATGAGCCAGATCGAATGCTTGAGCACGATCTCGGAGATGCGCTCGAGCTTCATCGGGTCGGACGACTTGTCCTTCTTCATCCGCTCGCGCCGGTCGCCCTCGATCAGGCGCTCGACGGCGTAGAACAAATCGGTCCACACCGTCTGCGGGCAGAGATAGCCGCACCAGATGCGGCCGCCGACGGAGTTCATCAGGAACAGCGCGACCGCGGCCACGATCAACAGGCCGGTGAAGTAATAGACCTCCTGCGGCCAGAGCTCGATGAAGAAGAAATAGAAGCGGCTGTTGGGCAGATCGATCAGCACCGCCTGGCTGGGGGCGCCGACGCCGCGGTTCCAGCGCACGAAGGGCAGGAAGTAATAGACGCCGAGGCAGAACGCCATCAGGCCCCATTTGATCCGACGGAAAGTTCCCGAGACGCTCTGGGGATAGACCTTCTTGCGGGCTGCGTAGAGTGGCCCAACGTCATCATCCGATGTGAGATCTTTCGGGTTCACGGTCTTGTTCATCGCTCAGGTCGCCTCAAGAGGTGCGATTAAACCTAGACCCGACGTCGCTGGGTCAGTTGATCCAGCGCAAACGGGGGCGATTTTGTTCGCCCCCGCCGGCCGCCGATCGCCGCTTTTGAGGCTATTTTCCACCGCCGAGCGAGTGGACGTAGACCGCCATCGCCTTGATGGTGGAAGGATCGAGCCGCCCTTCCCAGGCCGGCATGACGCCGGCGCGGCCCTGGCTGATGGTCTCGATCAGGGTCGCCTCATCCGAGCCATAGAGCCAGATCTTGTCGGTCAGATTGGGCGCACCGAGCTCCTGGTTGCCCTTGCCGCCATCGCCATGGCAGGCGACGCAATTGTCGACGAAGATCCTCTCGCCCTTGGCCTTGTCGTAGCCCGGCCGGGTCGAAAGGCCCGAGAGCGAGCGCACATAATTGGCGACCGTGACGATCTCGTCCGGCTTCAGCACGCCGTCCTTGCCGAAGGCGAGCATCTGGCCCTCATGGGTCTTGGCATGACCCGAGCGTGCGCCAAACTGGATGGTCTGCATGATCTGGTCGAGCGTGCCGCCCCACAGCCAGTCGTCGTCGTTCAGGTTCGGAAAGCCCTTGGCGCCGGCGGCACCGGAGCCGTGGCACGGCGCGCAATTGTCGCCGAACACGGTCTTGCCCTTGGCGCGCGCGAGCGCCAGCAAGGCCGGGTCCTTCTCGATGTCGGCGAGCGAGGCTGCACCGAGCGCCACCATCTTGTCGCCCCTGATCTTGTCCAGATTCGCAAGCTCGACCGCAACGTCTGCCCGCGAGGAGTAACCGAGCATGCCGTGCGTGTTGCTGGAGATCAGCGGCCAGGCCGGATAGACGATCCAGTAGCCGATCGACCAGACGATCGTGGCGTAGAAGATGCCTAGCCACCAGCGCGGCAGCGGCGTGTTGAGCTCCTTGATACCGTCCCACTCGTGCCCGGTCGTGGCCCTGCCACTGACGGAATCGATTTCATTTTGATGATCGGTCATGGTCTCTTACTCCTCCCGCAACGGCAGACTGGCTGCTTTGTCGAAGCCGGCCTTGTTGCGAGGCCAAAATGCGTAGGCGATGATCGCGAGAAAGATCGCGACGAAGACCGGCGTCCAGATCGTGGTCACGAGGCTGGATGCGAGATTGTCGAGTGTCAGGATGGCTTTCATCGGTGGATGCCTTCTCAGCGAAGATTGGCTTTCTCGTTGTAGAGCTTGAAGTCGACGAGCGTGCCGAGCATCTGCAGGTAGGCGATCAGCGCGTCCATCTCGGTCGGGGTGCCGGCCTTGCCGTCGAAGTTGCGCACGACAGCCTTGGCATAGCGCTTGGTGAAGGCATCCGAGCCGGCATTGTCCGGATCGGCCTGGGCCTTCATGTCGGCCGCCGCGTTGGCGATCTGGTCGTCGGTATAGGGAACCCCGACGGTCCGCAGCGTCCGCATATGGTCGGCGATAGCCCCGGTATCGACCTCGGTTGAACTGAGGAAGGGATACCCCGGCATCACCGACTGCGGCACGATCGCGCGCGGGTTGGTCAGATGCGTGACGTGCCAATCGTCGGAATATTTGGCGCCGACGCGCGCCAGATCAGGACCGGTTCGCTTCGAACCCCACTGGAACGGGTGGTCGAACATGCTTTCTGCAGCCAGCGAGAAGTGGCCGTAACGCTCGACCTCGTCGCGCAAGGGACGGATCATCTGCGAATGGCAGAGGTAGCATCCTTCGCGGACGTAGATGTTGCGGCCGGCGAGCTCCAGCGGCGTGTAGGGCCTCACCCCGTCGACCACCTCGATCGTGCTCTTGAGGTAGAACAGCGGGGTGATCTCGACGAGACCGCCGATCGCGACCACCAGCAGGATGCCGACGACCAGGATGATCGAGTTCTTTTCGAAGACTTGATGACGTGTCCAGAACGACATGGTGTTGCTCCTCATTCCGCCGGCTGAAGAGCGACGGGCATCTGAACTTCCTGCTCGCCGACGCGAACCGTCATCCAGAGGTTATAGGCCATGATCAGCGCACCGATCAGGAACAGCGCGCCGCCGGCGGCACGAATGACGTAGAAGGGATGCATCGCCTCGACGGTCTCGATGAAGGAATATTCAAGGAAGCCGAGCGAGGTGTAGGCGCGCCACATCAGACCCTGCAGGATGCCGGACACCCACATCGCCGAGATGTAGAGAACGATGCCAAGCGTCGCGATCCAGAAGTGCCAGTTGACGAGCTTCAGGCTGTAGAGACCCTTGCGATTCCACGCCCACGGCACCAGGCAGTACAGTGCGCCGAAGGAGACGAAGCCGACCCAGCCGAGCGCGCCGGAATGCACGTGGCCGATCGTCCAGTCGGTGTAGTGGCTGAGCGAGTTGACTACCTTGATCGACATCATCGGGCCTTCGAAGGTCGACATGCCGTAGAAGGCGACGGAGACGACCAGCATGCGCAGCACCGGATCGGTGCGCAGCTTGTCCCAGGCGCCCGACAGCGTCATCAGGCCGTTGATCATGCCGCCCCAGGAGGGCATCCACAGCATGATGGAGAAGGTCATGCCCAGCGTCTGCGTCCAGTCCGGCAGCGCCGTATAGTGCAGGTGGTGAGGACCTGCCCAGATGTAGAGGAAGATCAGCGCCCAGAAGTGGATGATCGAGAGGCGGTAGGAATAGATCGGCCGCTCCGCGCGCTTGGGCACGAAATAGTACATGATCGCGAGGAAGCCGGCGGTCAGGAAGAAACCGACCGCATTGTGACCGTACCACCACTGGAACATGGCATCCTGGATGCCGCCCCAGGCGATGTAGGACTTGGAGCCGAAGAACGACACCGGCAGCGCGGGATTGTTGCCGAGATGCAGGACCGCGATCGTCACGATGAAAGCGAGATAGAACCAGTTCGCGACGAAAATGTGCGGTTCCTTGCGCTTGATGATCGTGACAAGGAAGACCAGCAGATAAGTCACCCACACGATGGTGAGCCAGAGATCGGAGTACCATTCCGGCTCTGCATATTCCTTCCCCTGCGTGACGCCGAGCAGATAGCCCGTGCCGGCGATCAGGATGAAGAAATTGTAGCCGACGACGACGAACCAGGGCGCGAGGTAGCCCGCGAGCCGCACATGGCAGCTCTTCTGCACCACATAGAAGGACGTCGCGAGCAGCACGTTGCCGCCGAAAGCGAAGATCACGGCTGAGGTGTGCAGCGGCCGGAGACGACCGAACTGAATCCAGGGCAAATCAAAATTCAGCGCCGGCCAGGCCAGCTGGGAGGCAATGATCAGGCCCACCAGGAAGCCCGCAATGCCCCAGAACATTGCCATGAAGGAAGAGAACTTGATCGGGCCCATGTTGTAATTGGGCCGGCCGTTGATCTCCCCGGAGGGCAACGCCGCCGGGCGGTCGTAGTAATTGTTGATGATGAAGAACACGGCGGCAATGCTCGCCGCTGCGCCAAGCGCGGCGTGGAAAGCGAAGGGCGCGTCGAGCGCCTTGGCAGCGGCGATCACACAGAGGAAGGCCGTGACCGCGAATACGAGCGCCAGGCCGCTTTCGCCGACGGATATGGATTTGGTGATGGAGGGCTGAGGCATCGCGGATTCTCTCTGAAAGAACACGAAACCAAGAACCACATTCACCCTCGCGAGGAATTGATTGAAATCAACATAGATGGATTTCTAGTCATGTGGGCGTGTCGCCGATCGACAAGCCATGCGCCTGCGCACCCGGCCGTGCCCGGCGCGCGCCGCTGTTTCCGGGACATTACGGAGGCCGGGAGCGCAGATCCCAGCGACAATTCGTCAATCGTTCGCGGTCGCCTTCAGCGCCGCGATGACGTCCTCGCGCGCGATGATTCCGACCAGCTTCTGGGCGGCATCGAGCACGATGATACTGCGGATGCGATGCTCAACCATGATCTGGAGCACGCGTGTCAGCCGCGTATCGGGGCTGACATAGATGAACTCCGGCGTCATGACGTCGCCGACCTTCCGACCCATCAGCTCGTGATAGCGCGGCAGCATCTGGCTCGGCGTGAAGGCAAAGCACTTCAGAATGTCGAACTTGGTGACGATGCCGACGACCTGACCGTCGTCCTCGACCGGGTAGGAGTTGAAATCGTCCTGCTCGAACATCTCGCTGAGCGCAAACAGATCCTGTCCAGGCTGCACCGTCTTGACGTTGCGCGTCATGTAGCCTTCGACTGTCTGCTCAAGGAATTTGTACACGGCGCATCCTCATCGATTTGTCTTCGTCTTTCCGTCAGTGTGAGAGCAGCACGCAGCGGGCAGTTTGCGTGACCAGATACTGAGTGACGCCGCCGAGGATCAGTTCGCGGAAGCGCGAATGACCGTAGGCGCCGGCGACGATCAGGCCGGCGCCGACATCGCCCGCGATTCTCTCCAGTTGCACGGCAGCGGTCTCGTGTCCGGCCAGTTCCGACACGCGCGCCGTTGCGGCGACGCCATGGCGGGCGAGCCAGGCGGCGACGTCGCTGACACGCGTCGCCACGGCTGCGCGGTCGTCGCCTTCCTCCGGAATCTCGACGATGGTGATTTCCTTCGCCTTGCGCAGCATCGGCAGCGCGTCGACCACCGCTCGGCGCGATTCCGACGTGTCCTTCCAAGCCACCAGCACGCTACGCAGGTCGAGCCAATCGGCTCGATCCGGCACGACCAGCAGCGGCCGACCGGCCTGCATCACCAGATCCTTCGGGCTTGCCAGCGAAAAGGCATCGGAGAAGGCCGGGCTCTCTCCCCCACTGACGATGATGTCGGCGCAGCGCGCCTGCGACAGCACGAACCGGGCCGGAAAATCCAGGGCGCTGCGCCACTCCACGCGCCCGCCGCGCATCTTCGTCGCGGCGCGGAATTCCGCCTCGAGATCGGCAAGGCGCCGCTTGACGGAGGTCTCCTCCTGGTCGATCAGGCGCTGGGCCTCGGCGCCATCGGTGAAATAAAGCGGCGAGGCGAACTGCGCTGCCGCAACCCCGACGATTGTGGCCTCGAATCGGTCGGCAAGCTCGCCTGCGGCCTGGAGACGCGCATGATTGGGCTGATTCAACGCCAGGCTGACCATCACAGTTGCGTATGTCATCGGGGGTCTCCGGGCCAATAACCAATAAACTGTCACGAAATCTAACCTCGCTGGTGGGGAGCAAGATGAGATAGATCAAATCGCCTCCCGCGATTGCAAATCCGCCAATGGAATCAGACATCCGAACTTGCCTCCGGCCCGCCCTTGGGCGAAATTGCCTGCACCTTCGCAGCACCTCGCCGACCGGAACAGAAATGGGAGCCCTTACTTGTCGCCGACCCGCGTCACACATCCGCCAGACGATCATCGCGGCGAGCATTTCCGGGGCCGGATCGAGGGGTTCGGCGTCGGCACCTGGGATCTCGACCTCGCGACCCGGGAGCTTGAATGGTCGGAAACCGCGCGGATGCTGCTGGGTATCGAACGGGGCAAGCCTGCGAGCTACGATCTGTTGCTGTCGCGCCTCCAGCCCGAGGATCGCGCACGCGTCGAGGCGGCGATCAGCCAGGTCACCGAGCGCGGCGGCGGCTTCGACGTCTCCTTCAGGATTGCCGGCACGTCCGACCGGGGCAAATGGATCAGGGCCCGCGCCGGCCTGATCAGGGACGATGCAGGCGTCGCCCGCCACCTGAGCGGCATCTTCCTCGACATCGACGAGGAAAAGCAGGTCGAGGAAGCGCTGCGCACGCGCGAGACCCACCTCCGCTCCATCCTGCACACCATTCCCGATGCCATGATCGTCATCGACGGCCATGGCGTCATCCAGCTCTTCAGTACGGCGGCCGAACGCCTGTTCGGCTGGTCCGAGCAGGAGGCGATCGGCCAGAATGTTGCGATCCTGATGCCGGAGCCGGACCGCACCCGCCACGACAGCTACATTGCGCGCTACCGCTCCACCAAAGATCCCCACATCATCGGCATCGGCCGCATCGTCACCGGCAAGCGCCGCGACGGCACGACGTTCCCGATGCACCTGTCGATCGGGGAGATGCAGTCGGGCGGCGAGCCCTATTTCACCGGCTTCGTCCGCGACCTCACCGAGCATCAGCAGACCCAGGCGCGGCTGCAGGAATTGCAGTCCGAGCTCGTCCATGTTTCGCGACTGAGCGCCATGGGCGAGATGGCATCCGCGCTGGCTCACGAGTTGAACCAGCCGCTTGCCGCCATCAGCAACTACATGAAGGGATCGCGGCGACTGCTCGCCGGCAGCGCTGATCCGAATCTGACGAAGATCGAAAGCGCGCTGGACCGCGCCGCCGAGCAGGCCGTACGTGCAGGCCAGATCATTCGGCGCCTTCGCGATTTCGTCGCACGCGGCGAGTCCGAAAAGCGGGTTGAAAGCCTCTCCAAGCTGATCGAGGAGGCCGGCGCGCTCGGGCTCGCCGGTGCGCGTGAGCAGAACATCCAGCTTCGGTTCAGTCTGGATCAGAATTCCGACTTCGTCCTCGCCGACCGGGTCCAGATCCAGCAGGTCCTGGTCAATCTGTTCCGCAACGCGCTGGAGGCGATGGCGCAGTCGCCGCGGCGGGAGTTGGTCGTCACCAACACCCGCGTCGGTGACGACACGATCGAGGTCGAGGTTTCCGACACCGGCTCCGGCTTCCAGGACGACGTCATTCCGAATCTGTTTCAGACCTTCTTCACCACCAAGGAAACCGGTATGGGGGTGGGACTTTCGATCAGCCGCTCGATCATCGAGGCTCATGGCGGGCGCATGTGGGCCGAGAACAACACATCGGGCGGCGCGACATTCCGCTTCACGCTGCCTGCAGCCGATGAGAGCTGAACCATGACGACCAACGGAATAGTCTACGTTATCGACGACGATGAGGCGATGCGCGATTCGCTGAATTTTCTGCTCGATTCATCGGGTTACAGCGTAACCATGTTCGATGACGCGCAACGTTTCCTCGATGCCCTGCCCGGCCTCGCGTTCGGCTGCATCCTCTCCGACGTGCGCATGCCTGGCATCGATGGGATCGAGCTTCTGAAGCTGATGAAGGCGCAGCACTCGCCGTTTCCGATCTTGATCATGACCGGCCACGGCGACGTGCCGCTCGCAGTCGAGGCGATGAAGCTCGGCGCCGTCGACTTCCTGGAAAAACCGTTCGAGGACGACCGCCTCCTCACGATGATCGAATCGGCTATCCGGCAGGCTGAGCCAGCCGCCAAGATCGAAGCCATATCCCAGGACATTGCCGCCCGCGTCGCATCCCTCAGCCCGCGCGAGCGCCAGGTCATGGAAGGACTGGTCGCAGGCCTGTCCAACAAGCTGATCGCCCGCGAATACGACATCAGCCCGCGCACCATCGAGGTGTACCGGGCCAATGTCATGACCAAGATGCAGGCCAACAGCCTCTCTGAGCTGGTCCGGCTGGCGATGCGCGCCGGCATGCTGAAGGATTGAGGCAAGTCAAGGCAGTTGGCTCGCCCTGTGCTAGCCAATCCCAATGATCGAAATCGGCTCGCACCCTGCGCGGTTCTCCATGGTGTCATCGGTAAAGCACACCGTCTACGTGGTCGACGACGATGACGCCGTGCTCGGGTCCCTGCGTTTTCTCCTGGAAAGCGACGGCTTTGCCGTGCGGACGTTCAGGAACGCCACGGCGCTGCTCAACGCGACGAGCCTGTCTGGCGCAGACTGCTACGTGATCGACTACAAGATGCCCGACATCAATGGCATCGAGCTCGCCGGCCGCTTGCGCCAGTCCGGCGGCAATACCCCGGTGATTCTGATCACCGGCTATCCCGACGGCAATATCTCGGCCCGGGCGGCGGCGGCTGGCGTGAAGGACGTGATTTTGAAGCCGCTTCTCGACGAAAACTTGGTCAAGCACATCCGCCGCGCCATCCAGGATCGACGCGGAAACTAGGCGTCGCCTCAGAACGCGCTCCTGTACTGCGACATCTCGTTGCGGGGACCGTAAATCCACATCGGCTCGCCGCACTCGCTGGGGCCGTGATCGGTCATGCAGGCCGCGCTCCATGGGGGAGCCGCGATCCGGCGGCCCTCAACCGGATTTGAATACGAATGGCCGGCGACGGTATGGAGTCGAGGCCCAGCTGTCGTTGCCGTAGCCAGCGAGGGCAGGACCAACAAGGCTGCCAGTAGAGCTGCAGCAGATTGGGCTAACATCGGGCATCTCCGTTGTTGTGAACGCTTTCGATGACCCGATTCGCGCTGAAGCCTCGTTATTTCCAGCACACCGAATAGTGAGAGCAGCGGTATCCTGCCCCTGCGGGCGACCTACGGAGATCTACGTAGGTAACCCTCCTTAAGATATCGCGCGAAATTTTCGCAGCACCCGATACCGCGTAGGAAAGCGTCATCACAACGGAGATGGCGCAAATGCTGACGCAGACCCTCAACACCCAGGCGATCAACACCCAAATCGGTGGCAAGATTGCTCCGCCCCGTCCCGTCTCGGACCAGTTCGGCGCGATCACCGGCCATGTCGGCCTGATCGCCACCGAGTTCTCCTACCGCAAGGACGAGGAGATCTACGGCGAGGATGAGCCGGCCGAATATGTCTACCAGGTCGTCTCCGGCGCAGTCCGCACCTACAAGCTTCTCTCCGACGGCCGTCGCCAGATCGGCACCTTCCATCTTCCCGGCGACGTGTTCGGCCTCGAATCCGGCGCCACCCACCGCCTCGCCGCCGAAGCCATCATCGACACCAGCGTGCGTCTTGTGAAGCGTGCAAGCCTGGAGAAGGCTGCCGGTACCGACGTGCAGGTCGCTCGCAAGCTCTGGGCCATGACGGCTGGCGAACTGCGCCATGCCGAAGATCACATGCTGTTGCTCGGCCGCAAGACCGCGATGGAGCGCGTCGCAACCTTCCTGCTGGAAATGGATCGTCGTCTTGCGGTCGCCGGCATGATGGCGCTTCCGATGTGCCGCCGCGACATCGGCGACTATCTCGGCCTCACCCTTGAGACCGTGTCGCGCGCGCTGTCCCAGCTTCACAGCCAGGGCATCCTCGGCTTCTCCGGCGCCCGCCAGATCGTGCTGCGCAACCGTCAGCGGCTGCACAATCTCGACGCCTGAACGTTTCCCCTCCCACCCCCTGGCCGGCTGACTTCGTTCAGCCGGCCATTTCTTTTGCCTCGACGCCGGTGCGCCGGGTCTCCGGCATCACAAAGAGGATCAGCAGAAGTCCTGTCGCGGCGATGCTCGCGAGCCCTAGGAAGGCGATGGCATTGCCGAACTTGTCGCTGACATAGCCGCCGAGCGCAGTGCTCAAGGACGCACCAATTCCGGTTGCGGTGCCGACGATGCCCTGCGCCAGATTGAAGTGGCCCGTGCCAAAGGCGACGTCCGCCACGATGAGCGGAATCATCACCGCGAACACCGCGGCCGTGAAGCCGTCGAACAGTTGCACCAGCACCAGCAGATAGGGATCGTGCACCGTCGCGAACAGCACGCCGCGGATCGTCAGCGCGCCGAACCCGATCAGCAGCACCGGGCGCCGGCCCCACGCCTGCGCCTTGCGTCCGACCGAAGGTGACAACAGCGCGACGATCGCCTGCGGCACAACGATGCAGAAAGCGACCAGAACCGTCGCCCATTGGCTCGAACGCGCCGTCACCGTGCTTGCCATCAGCGGCATCATCGAGGCGTTTGCGAGCTGCAACAGCAGCACGCTCAGCGCAAAGACGATCAGCGGCTTCTGCCGGATCAAATGCCAGATATTGGTGTCGCCCGGAACCGGAGCCTCGCGCGGCATCTCGCCGTGACAGCGCGCGATGTCGACCTCCTCCTCGCGGATACGCGACAGTGCAATCAGCGTCGGAATCGCGAGCACGAAGGTGACCAGGAAGACCGAGCGGCTCGAGAGCAGATATCCGGCCGTCCCCATCACAGCGGCGGCAACGCCATTGCCGAGCGAGGCGAATCGGGCGTTGCGGCCGAGCCGCTCGCCGATCTTGAGCGGACCAACCAGGCCCAGGCTGATCGCCGCAATCGCGGGACCGAGCACGCAGCTCGCCGCCGCGTGCAACGTCGCGGCGGCCACCACCACCGGAAAGATCGGCATCGCCGCATAAGCGAGCGCGCAGCAGCCGATGGTCCCAATCGCAAGCCCCGCGACCAGCCGCTCGGATCTCGCTGCATCGATGATGGCGCCGCCCGGCATCTGCCCGATCAGCGCGACGATGCCGCCGATCGACAGCACCAGGCCGATTTCGACCTGGGTCCATTTCTGCGTCGTCAGGTAAACCGCGATGAAGGGGCCGAAGCCGGTCTGCACATCGGCGAGGAAGAAGATGAACCAGTCGAGGCCGCGCAGGCTGCGGCGCGACGGCTCCGGAATGGCCGCGAGAACGGGTACGGCGACGTTGTCCTGTTCGACACGTCCCGCGCGCTTCTCATGATCAGGCTTCCTCGACAACAGCACCGTCAGCCATCCCCTCCCCTCACTGAATTTCCTGGAGCGGTTGGAGGCTGCCGGACGCACCGAGCACGACCATCGGCGTGTCTTCCTTGAATTCCGGCGCGGCCGCGACCTGTGCCTTGGTCAATTCCAGCGTGATGCTGTCCCTCTTGTTGGTGATCTTGCCGAACCGAAGTGCGTTCCAGTCGACGACGATCTTGCGGCTGCCGACGCCGAGGAAGCCGCCGAAATCGATCACGGCGGCGCGCACATGGCCGGCGAGATCGACGATGACGTCGACGATGTGGCCCATATCCTCGTCCGCTGCGCTGCGCACGTCGCGCCCAAGTACACCATGGGCGTCGCTGGCGCCGATGATGGTCACCGAGGGCGGCGGTGCGGCGTCTTTCGGCGTGACGGGCACGACCGAGGCCGGCGGCGGCGTGTTGGCCTCGGTCGGGGCTGCATTGGCGGACGCGGGCCGGTCCTCCGCGGCGCGCGACACGGCAACCGTCACTCCCGCGACGATCGCAACGCTTAAGGCGAACCATCCGGCAGTACGCATGACACCCTCCTTGCCGCAGCGCCGCTAGCGCGCCAGCACGATCGACACCTGGATCCGGCCGCGCGTCCGCAGCACCTCCAACGCCACGTCATCGCCGTGGCGGCTGACGCGAAGATCGACGCTGGATTCGCCGAGGTGCAGATCGCGCAGGGTGATCTCGTTCAGAAAGGACGGAAGGTGCGGATTGCGCAGACGGATCTCGCAGCGGGCGACGTCGAACTCGATCCCGAGCGCCGCCTCCAGCAGCGTGAACGGCGTGGCGCTAGCCCAGGCCTGCGGCGCACAGGCGACCGGATAGAGCGTAGGCCCACGCCGCTTCTCGCGGCGGAAGCCGCAGAACAATTCCGGCAGCCGGCGCAGGTCCATGTAAGTGGCGGCGTCGAACAGCCCCTTGAACACCTGCGCCACCGCGTGCTTGAGCCCGTAATGCGCAAGGCCCAAGGCAATCAGCGCGTTGTCGTGCGGCCAGATCGATCCGTCGTGATACGACATCGGATTGTAGCGCACCTCGCCCTGCGCGACGGTACGGATGCCCCAGCCTGAGAAAAAATGCGGCCGCATCAGATCGGCGGCGACGAGACGGGCACGATCCTGCCGGATCATGCCGCTGAACAGCACCTGCCCGGCATTCGAGGTGCGCACCTCGCATCGCCGCTTGTTGCCGTCGAGCGCAACTGCATAGGTGCCCAGCTCCTCGCACCAGAACGCTTCTTCGAAGCGTTCGGCGAGCGCCTCGGCTTCCGCCTCGAGCTTCCCAGCACGATCGGGCTTGCCCAGCCGCAGCGCACATCGCGCGGCGAGCAGCTTGGCGGCGTAGACATAGCCCTGGACCTCGGCGAGCGCGATATTGCCCTCCGCGAGCTTGCCGTCGGCGTGGAAGATCGCGTCGAAGGAATCCTTCCAGCCCTGGTTGGCGAGCCCTTTTTCGGTAGCCCGCTGATATTCGACAAACCCGTCATTATCAGGGTCACCGGGCCCATCGATCCAGGCGAGGCCGGCCTCGATCGCGGGCCACAGCTCGGTCAGCGTCGTCTCGTCGCCGGTGCGCTCGAAATAGCGGCCCGCGAGCAGGACGAACAACGCGGTCGAATCCACGCTGCCGTAATATTGCGAGAACGGCACCTCGCGCAGCGCCGCCATCTCGCCGCCGCGCATCTCGTGCAGGATCTTTCCGGGCGCCGCATCTGCTAGCGGATCGACCGCCTTGGCCTGGAAATGCGCCAGCCGCCGCAGCACGCCCTTGGCCACCCGCGGGTCGACCCACAGCATCTGCAGCGCGGTGATCAATCCGTCGCGGCCGAACGTCGTCGAGTACCAGGGAATGCCGGCATAGGGATAGCGCCCCTGCGGCGTCTCCGTCATCAGCATGTTGAGGTCCGCCATTGCCTGGCACAGCACCTCGTTGAAGATGTTGTTGGAGGTCTCGATGCTGGCGGCGCCGATCGTGGACTGCCGCATCTCGCGGCGATGCGCGAGCAGCCCCCGGAAGAAGCGTGCCGGCTTCTCTGCGACCGGCCGGTTGCAGGAGACGGCCACGAACAGCGACTTGGCCTCATGCGGATCCAGCTCGAGCTGCCAGGTCGCGGCGTTCACCGAGAGCCGCGTCGGGCGCGGATCGAAATGCAGGCCGGTGGTGCGCTCGGCATCGTCGAGGCCGCGGTATTCGAACAGAACATCGGTCGGTCCGACGAGCTTGCTGGTGCCGGTCCCGCGGCGCGGCCGCCGCTCGCCGCGGACCTCGAACAGATCGGCAAAATCGTTATCGAACAGCAGCGTCAGCTCGAAGGCGGCCGGTTGCTCGCCATGGTTCTGCAGGCCGATCCGCTGATACGCAGTGCCGCGCCACAGGAAGATCGTGCGCACGATGTGCAGCAGATCCTTCTGCAGCACGATGCGACCCTGCCTGTAGATGTCTGGATTGGTGAGGTCGACGGTCAATCCCGAATTGTCGTCGCGCAGGTTCGAGCCGAGCAACAGCGGCTGGAGATCATCGAGCACGAGCTCCAGCCGGGCGAGGTAACGCGTATCATGGTTGAACAGGCCATCCGGCCCGCCGGCCGACGCACCGATGTCGCCATGGCTGTCCAGCACGATAAACGTGTCGTCGTGTTTGAGCGAGCGACGGGGCCGCGCGGCGGGCCCCGTCATCGGAATATAGAATGCCTGTTCGGCGACGGTCTCGATCGTCTGCGGCACCGAGATGATCCTGGTTGCGGCCTCAGTTGCCATGAGCTGCTCCCCTGCGGCATGTGTTTCGAACGCGACCAACGCAACGCAACTGTTGGGTTTACGCGGCGAACTTCGCGAGCCGACCCATTTCCTGCGTCACCAGCTCACGGTACGGACCGTGGCCCTGCATCAGCCGGTCGGGCGCACCATCCTCGATGATCTTGCCGTTCCTGAGCACGACCACGCGGTCGAAATTACGCAGCGTTGCCAGGCGATGTGCGATCGCGATCACGGTGCGGCCTCGCATCAGCCGTGTCAGCGCCTCGCGGATCGCCTCCTCGGATTCGCTGTCGAGCGCGGCAGTCGCCTCGTCGAGCAGCAGGATCGGCGCGTCCTTGACGAAGGCGCGCGCGATTGCAATGCGCTGGCGCTGGCCGCCGGACATCTTGACACCGCGGTCACCGACCATGGTGTCCAGGCCTTCCGGCAGGCTGTCGATGAAGTCGCAACGCGCCGCGATCGCCGCGCGCAGCACCTCGTCGTCGGTCGCATTCGGCCGGCCATAGCGGATGTTCTCCCGGATGGAGCGATGGAACAGGGAGATATCCTGCGGCACGACGGAGATGGCCTCACGCAGGCTCTGCTGGGTCACCTTGGAGATGTCCTGGCCGTCGATGCTGATGTTGCCTTCGTCCACGTCATAGAAGCGCTGAAGCAGCGTGAACAGGGTGGACTTGCCGCCGCCGGACTGGCCGACCAGGCCGACGCGCTGGCCGGGCTGCAGCCGCAGGCTGAAGCGCTCGAAGATCTTTTCGCCGCCGGGATAGCCGAAGGTGACGTTGTTGTACATGATCGCGGCGCCGCTCTTGACCAGCGGCCCGGCCTCGGGATGATCGCGCAGCTCATGCGGCACCAGCAGCGTCGCGATCGCCTCGGTCAGACGCGCCACGTGCTGTGTGACATCCACCAGCGCCACCGCGAGATCGCGCGTCGCATTGAGAATGGAAAGGCCGAGCGTACAGACCAGCACGACGTCGCCGGTGGTCGCCTCGCCCTGCTGCCACAGCGTGATCGCCCAGGCCATCAGCGCCACGGTCAAGATCACGGTGACGCCGGCATGAGTGAGCCGCAGCTTCTCGAGATAGCGCAGGCTACGCCCGCGCGCGTTGAGTTCCCGGTTCACCGTCGCGTCGAAACGTTCGTGCTCGTGACCAATGCCGCAGAAGGCACGGACCAAGGGCATGTTGCTGATGACGTCGATCATCTCGCCGTCGACCACCGCGGCCTTATCCGCGAAATCGTCATGCAGCGGCTTGCCGGCCGCGGCAAGACGGAACATCGCGATCACCATACCGCCCGCGATCACGATCAGGCCTGCCGCCATGTATGGGCTCACGGTTCCAATCAGCAGGATCGCCGCAACTGTGGCAATGCACGGCGGCAACACATTCCAGACGAACATGTTCTCGACCGTGAACACCGCGTTGGATGTCGCCGTGATGCGGCTGGTCAGCATGCCGGGCATCCGGTCCGAGAAATAGCTCGGTGCGTGTCCGGTCAGATGACGAAATATGTCACGGCGTAAATCGCCGGTAACACGAACGAAGGTGAAGCTCGCGGTCCAGCTCGCGATCCGCCACAGAAAGTTGTCGGCCGCGATCAGCGACATGAGCAGGATGAATGCCAGCCATACGCTGCCACCATGCGAGGTTCCCGCCGACAAACCGTCGACGAGGGATTTAACGCCGTACTGCGTGCCTACGGAGCAGGCAACCGCCGCGACCACAGCGCCCAGGATCACCAGATGCGACGCCAATCGTCGCCGCAGATAGCGCAAGACAAAGGCAAATGGCCTGCGCGCGTATCCAGAAAGTTGATCCATGTGACACTGACCCCGTCGTGATGATTTCAATTGTTCTTGGTTGTCGACTGAACATCGACCGGTTCGCCTCGGTTCCCGGGCAAGGCGATCACGACATGCGGATGCGGACGATCTGAGAAGATCAGATGGCAGCATCGAGACACGCGCGCGATGTGTCGAATAAGTAACGTTTGCTAGGAGGAACTTCGCAACTGCGGGAACGTTCCCTTGGCTGGCATAGCCGGTGCCGACGCGCTGGGGGTTTCGACGTTCTTGATCGCAGAGGAGATGGTGAGATGCGCATCGCGCAGGTAGCTCCGTTGACGGAGGCTGTTCCACCCAAGCTGTATGGCGGCACCGAGCGGGTGGTGCATTGGTTGACGGAAGAGTTGGTTGCCCTTGGACATGACGTCACGCTGTTCGCCAGCGGCGACTCGCAGACGTCGGCGAAGCTCGATGCACTATGGCCGCGGGCACTTCGCCTCGACGGTTCCGTGCGCGATCCCAACTCGTTGCACATGGTGCTGCTGGAGCGCGTGCGGCAGAAATGTGACGACGAGGAGTTCGACTTCCTCCACTTCCATCTCGATTATTATCCATGGTCGCTGTTCTACCGGCAGCCGACACCGTTCCTGACCACGCTGCACGGCCGCCTCGATCTGCCGGAGCATCAGCCGGTCTTCAACACTTTCTCCAAGATGCCCGTGATCTCGATCTCGAACGCGCAGCGGCGGCCCGTGCCGCAGGCGAACTGGGTGAGAACGATCCATCATGGCTTGCCCGAGACTCTGCTGACGCCGAAGCCGGTGAAGCAGGAATATCTCGCCGTGCTCGGCCGCATCGCGCCGGAGAAAGGTGTCGATCGCGCCATCAAGATCGCGACGCATTGCGGCGTCCCGCTGAAAATCGCGGCCAAGGTCGACCGCGCCGACCAGGACTATTTTGACGAGCTGATCAGGCCCATGATCGAGAACAATCCGCTGGTGGATTTCATCGGCGAGATCGGCGATCACGAGAAGTCGGACTTCCTCAGCGGCGCGATCGGCCTGCTGCTGCCGATCGACTGGCCGGAGCCGTTTGGCCTGGTGATGATTGAAGCGATGGCCTGCGGCACACCGGTGGTCGCCTTCAACCGCGGCTCGGTGTCGGAGATCATCGACGAAGGCCTCACCGGCTTCGTGGTCGAGGACGTCATCAGCGCGGCGGGCGTCGTGAGCCGCCTCGCGCAGCTCGACCGCAACGCCATCCGCAAGCAGTTCGAAAAGCGCTTCACCGCGCGGCGCATGGCGCTCGACTATCTCGCCGCGTACCGCAGCCTGACCGAAGAACAGGCGCCGCGGATCAAGCTGGTAAGCAGCGCGGAGTAAGTAGCCAAGACCTCAGCTGTCGTCCCGGACAAGCGCGCCCAAAGCGCGCGCCGATCCGGGACCCATACTCCGCAACAATAGTTTAGCGATGACTCGGAGTGACCTGTCTCGCACACGACCTCTCCCTGGGGTTATGGGTCCCCGCGTTCGCGGGGACGACACCGAGTGTGTGGCAACGGCGGCGGCTAGCTCACCACCGCCCGCTTCGGCTCCACAATCTCGAACATGCGCGGAAACTCATCCATCAGCCCCATCAGCTCCGCAAGCTTCATCGGATTACCCGACAGCTTGACCTTGCCCGCAGCCACCGCTTCCGGAAAGCTCGTCAGCTTCGCAATCACTTCATCCAGCGTCGCGCGCGCCAGCGTGAAGCTGGCGTCGGCATTTTCGGCTTGCACATTTTCGGTGTAGGTCAGTGCGCAGTTCTCGAGATTGAGCACGAATGTCTCACCGGTGTCCGAAAAACGCCAGTTCAGAACGATGTGCTTGCCTTCCGCCTTCGGGCCATTCAGGCGAATGCCGAGCACGTCCCAGAGCTGCGAGGTGCGCAGCGCCGCCAGCGTCTCGCGCGGCATTGGCGCGCGCGGCGGCGTCTTCGGCATGCCCTGGCGCAATTCCTGCGCGCCGAACAGATAGGCGTTGCGCCAGGTCGAGCTCTCGGCGGCATAGCCGAGCTGCTCCAGCGTGTCGGCCAGCAGCGCGCGCGCCGCCTGATTGTCCGGCTCGGCAAAGACGAGATGGCCGAGCGCCTGCGCAACGAAGCGGAATTCGCCCTTGTCAAAATCCGCGCGAGCCCGCGTCAGGATCGCGTCGGCGCCGCCCATGTATTCGACGTACTTCTTGCCTGATGCCACCGGCGGCAGCGGATCGAGATTGACCGGATTGGCATCGTACCAGCCGAGATACTTTTGGTAGATGGCCTTCACATTATGCCTGATATGGCCGTAATAGCCGCGGCCGTGCCAGGCGCCGTCGAGGCTCTTCGGCAGCTGGATCGCCTCGGCGATCTCGGCCGCATTGAGGCCGTGATTCATCAGGCGGATGGTCTGGTCATGCGCGAACTTGTAGAGGTCGCGCTGCTCGCGGATCATGGTGTCGATGCGCGCAGCTCCCCACACCGGCCAATGATGCTGGCCGCACATCGCCTCGGCCTTGCCGCCCCACAGCTGCAGCGCCTCGTTGAGGTACTTTGACCACGCCAGCGCATCGCGCACATCGGCGCCGCGGAACGGCAGCAGATTGTGGAAATTATGCGTGCAGTTCTCAGCTAAGTTCAGCAACTTGTAGCGCGGCAGGAAGAAGTGCATCTCCGCCGGAGCTTCGCTGTTCGGCGCCATCTGGAATTCGAATTCGACGCCGTCGATCAGCCGCTTGTCGCCGGTCGCCATGATCAAATCGGTCGGCCGCAGCAGCGCCACCGCACCCGCCGCCATGGTCTTGCCGAGACCGCAATCGACTTGCCCTTGCACGCCCTTGGCAAGGAAAGGCCCGAACTGATACTGCGCCCGCCGCAGCATCGCCGGCCCCGCAATGATGTTCTCGGAGACGGCGTGCTCCATGAACAGGTTCGGCGCGATGATCGGCACGCGCCCCGTCGCCAGCGCATCCTCTTCCAGCACGCCGCGCGCGCCACCCCAGTGATCGGTATGGGTATGCGTGAAGATGACGGCCGCAACCGGCTTCATGCCGCGGTGCCTGAAGTAAAGATCGAGCGCGGCGCGCGCGCCTTCGATCGAGGTCAGTGTGTCGACGACAATGACGCCGCTGTCGCCCTCGATCAGCGTCATGTTGGCAATGTCGAGCCCACGCACCTGGTAGACGCCGGGCACCACTTCGAACAATCCATGCTGCATGTTGAGCCGCGACTGCCGCCACAGGCTGGGATTGACCGTCGGCGGTGCCTGCTCGTTGGACAGAAAGCCATAGGGCTCGAGGCTCCAGACAGTCCGTCCTTGCGCGTTTGTAATCTTCGCGTTGTCGATCGTGCCGAGGAAGCCGCGCGCAGCGTCGTCGAAATCCCGCGTGTCGGAAAATGGCAACGCATTCAGCATCGCCTGATGGTGCGCGACGACCGATGGCATCGCGTCCTTCGGCGTGTTGGCTGCTTCGGTACTGGTCATGAGGCTCCTCCCCGGCGTCTTGTCTGGGAGGCATCTAACCGCATCTCGATTGCGGTTCCAACCGCTCCTTACGCGGCCAGTCCTTCGGAAACAGTCTGGCCCGCCTCCGGCATCCGCAGCTGCCGCGCCAGCACATAGCCGCCGCGGCTTTCCTTGGCGCGGTAGAGCGCCCTGTCGGAGCGCGACAACAGCGCCTCTGCAGTCCGGCCGTCGTCCGGCGCGACGGCAACCCCGACGCTGACGCCAAGCTCGATGGTCTGGCCGTCGACGTCGTAGGGCGCACTGATCGCGTTCACGATACGCATCGCCATCGCTTCCGCATCATCAACCGCGCGCTGCACCAGGACGAATTCATCGCCGCCCATCCGCACCAGGAGATCGTCGGCGGCGGCAATCGCCCTGAGTCGCCCGGCGACCTGCTTCAGCAGCGCGTCGCCAACCGGGTGGCCGAAGCGATCATTCGCTTCCTTGAAACGGTCGAGATCGAGCGTATGGACGGCGATCGTCCCGGCCGCGAGCATTGCGGGCAAGTCCGTCGCCAGCGCCGAGCGATTGGCAAGGCCCGTCATCGGGTCCACGCGCGACAGCTGCTCGAACTGGCGTTTGAGCGTGATCTGCTTGATCGAGGCGTTGAAGCTCAGCCGCACCATCTCGAAGCTCGCGACCACATACATCAGGATCAGGAGCCCGAGGCCGACATGACGCAGATCCGGCTGCATCAATGTCACGATCGCGGCCGGTGCGGCGATGGCGATCAGATCGAGCAGCGCCGCGACAGGGCGCAGCGCGAGCCGCGCCACCACGCCGGCACCAAAGCCGAAGCCGATGCCGACCGCCATGACGCAGCACAACGCATCACCCAGCACGATGCTGCGCGCTGCGAACAGGCCGAGGATGAGGGCCGTCACGATGGTGCCGGTCACATAGCGCCGCTCCCAGCGCACGGCCTCCGCGCGGCCGAGCTGCGGCGCACGGGTGAGGCGGCGGCGGAATGCAAACATTTCGATGAGACGAACGATGGCCACAACGACACCGGCGGCCGTCAGGCCCGCCGTCACCCTGTCACCGGTCTCGTAGGTCGTGATGGCGCCGACCATCGCCAGACAGGCGGCCGCAAGAATGTTGGGCAACATCGTGCCGTGAAGGCCCGTGATGACTTCCAGATAGACGGCGTCGGAGATAGACGCCCGCCCCGACTCCATTCTGTTGAACAACATGCCCGCACCCATACGCTGGCATGTTTGTACCGCACATCCGTAAAAATGCATGCACTGCACAGCAATGGCATTTGAACGAGCGGGTTTACCGCGCGTTAGCCATGTCCCGCCCGCCTGCGGGCTAATGCATCCCCAGTACCCGCGGCAGCCACAACGTCAGATCGGGCCAGTAGGTCACGATGACGAGGAAGCCGAGCATGGTGAACAGCCACGGCATCACCGCCACGGCGAGATCGGTGATGCGCATGCGCGCGATCATCGACGCCACATAGAGGTTCAGGCCGACAGGCGGATGGCAGAGGCCGACCTCCATGTTGACGTCCATGACGATGCCGAAATGGACGAGGTCGATGCCGAGCTTCTTGGCCGCCGGCGCCAGGATCGGCGCCATGATCAGGATGATCGAGTTCGGCTCCATGAAATTGCCGGCAAGCAGCAGCAGCACGTTGACGACCAGCAGGAAGCCGACCCAGCCGAGATTCTGCGCTGCGATCCAGTCGGCGAGCGTCGCCGGCAGGTTCTCGTTGGAGAGCACGAAGGAGAACAGCACCGCGTTGGTGACGATGTAGAGCAGCATCGCGCTGGTGTTGGCGGCACGCAGCAGCACGCGCGGCACGTCCGCGATCCTGATCGCCTTGTAGACGAACACCGCGATGATGAAGGAATAGACCGCGGCCATTGCGGCTGCTTCGGTCGCCGTGAACAGGCCGCTATAGATGCCGCCGATGATGATGACGACCAGCATCAGGCCCCAGATGCTCTCGCGGAAGGCGTGGACGGTCTCGCCCCAGGTCGCCTTCTTCAACCGCGGATAGTCGCGGTTGCGCGCCAACCACCAGGTGACGATGCAGAGCATCGTCGTCAGCAGCATGCCGGGCAACAGGCCCGCGACGAACAGCGCGCCGATCGAGGTGTTGGTGGAGACCGCGTAGACGATCTTCGGGATCGACGGCAGCATCAGGATGCCGAGCGAGCCGGCAACGGTGATGATGCCGGCACCGAAGCGCATGGGATAGCCGTGGCGGACCATCTCCGGCAGCACGATGGCGCCGATCGCCGCGACCGTCGCGACGCTCGAGCCGCAGACCAGCGCGAACATGGCGCAGGCGACGATGCCGGCAAGGCCAAGGCCGCCGTGCCAGTGCCCGATCAGCGAGGTCGCGAAATTGATCATGCGCCGCGCGACGCCGCCATGGGTGAGGAAATTGCCGGCGAGGATGAAGAACGGGATCGCCATGATCTCGAAGCCTTCGATGCCGGTGAAGAGCTTCATCGAGACGGCTTCGATCGGCACCGCCGTGAGCGTGAACAGGAACGTCATCACGGTGAGGCCGAGCGCGATCGACACCGGGATGCCGGTCAGCATCAGCGCGATCAAAAGCCCAAACACCGTCGCAGCCCGCATCCATTGCGGCAGCGCGAACACGCCGAACTTTTCGGCAAGGCACATCGCGAAAATCAGGATCGGCGCCATGATCAGGATCACGCCGAGCGGCGAGACTTTTCGCGCGGCGGCTTTCGTTGCGGCACCGGCGGGCTGCGGATGCAGCGCCGGCGAGACGTCGGCCTCCACGCCCTCGACACGGGTCTCGTCATGGTGCGGCAGCTCGCCGGTCCAGTAGTAGAACCAGGAGACCTGGAGGAAGCGGAAGCACATCAGGCCCGAGCCGAGCGGGATCGCCAGATAGACGAACCACATCGGCGCTTCCAGATCGTTGGACTGCTGCCCGGTCTTGAACATCTCGGAAACAAACGAGGCGCCGAAGGCGGCGATCATGCCGGTGAACAGCGCGCCGCAGAGCAGCGAGAACAGGATCACGTGCTTGCGCGAATGTTCGGGCAGACGGTTGACGAGCAGATCGACGCCGACATGGATGCCGGTGCGCACGCCATAGGCCGCGCCGAACTTCGCCATCCAGATGAACATGTAGATGCAGAGCTCCTGCGCCCAGGACAGGTCGAGCTCGGACAGGAAGGTGAACACGGCCTGCGAAAGGGCGGCGAGCCAGGTCAGGCCGTGCGTGGCGGCCCATCGCGACAGCTTGATCGATTCGCCCGCACCGTAACGGTGCACGACGGCGATGAAGATCAGTCCGGTTGCAGCGGCAATGAGCGTCGCGATCAACCATTCTTCGAGATGATTGAGCAACTGGTTGAGCGCGCGAAGCAAAGCGTAGTCCCCCTATCGATGCGAAACGGTCGGGAGTGCACTCACTCCCGACCGTTGGTATTACTTTCCCGAAAACCGCGTCAGTTCATCTTGACGTCGAGTTCCTTGGCGACGAGATCGAGCACTTCCTGCCCGACCCGGCCTTTGGCCCAGGCATAGGTCGGCTGCATCGCTTCGTGCCACGCCTTGCGGTCTGCGTCGCTCAGATAATGCAGCGTGGTCTTGCCCGTCTTCTTGATCTCGGCCAGCGCGTCCTCGTTTTCCTGATGCGCGATCTGGTTGGTGTATTCGGTCGCGTCCGCCATCGCCTTCTCGAGCTGGGTGCGGATGTCGGGCGGCAGGCCGGACCAGAACTTCGAATTCACGATGACGGCGTATTGCAGATGCGCGTGATAGGACACGGTGATGTCCTTCTGCACCTCGTAGAACTTCTGCGTCAGATAGTTGGATGCGGTGTTCTCGCAGCCGTCGACCACGCCGGTCTGCAGCGCCTGGTAGACTTCCGAGAACGCCATGATCTGCGGGATCGACCCCATCAGGCGGAAATACTGGTCGGCGATCTTCGATCCGGAGATGCGGAATTTCAGGCCCTTGAAATCCTCCGGCTTCATCAGCGGACGATTCGACGACACCATGTGGAAGCCGTTATCCCAATAAGCGAGGCCGGTGATGCCTTTGGATTCAAGTTTCTGAAACAGCCATTTGCCGACCGTGCCCTTCATGGCGGCGGAATAGGTCGCGTCGTCCTTGAACAGCCAGGGCAGGTCGAGCGCCTCGAACTCCTTGATGCCGAGCGGCGCGAATTTCGCGGTCGAGGGCGCGAGCATCTGCACCGAGCCGAGCTGCAGCGCCTCGATCTCCTCCTTGTCCTTGTAGAGCGAGGAGTTCGGATAGATTTCGATCTTGACCTTGCCGTCGGTGTACTTCTCGGCAAGCTCCTTGAACTTCAGCGCGCCCTTGCCCTTCGGCGTATCGTTGGCGACGACGTGGCTGAACTTGACAATGATCGGGCTCTGGGCCTGAGCCAAATCCGAAGACAAGGCCGGAGCCAAAGCAAACGCGGCCGCAGCGACCGCAAACAGCAGTTTGCGCATGAAGGACCTCCCAAACAACCTCGATAACCGGGTTCTTTTTTTGTTTTGCAGATCGGTTTTACAGGTCAGTAGTGGCAGCAATCCTCACCCCGAACAACTAGACCTAAGCCCAATTTGCCGCAGCGAAGCTTTGCCGCGGGCAAGCTATCTCGACGGCGCTCGCATGCGCAACCTGGCGCCCGCTCCACGCCGCGAAGCGAGCGCTTATGTCGCATCGCCGAAAGGCGCGTTAACCCTTGCGCTGGGCGACCATGAACAGCCGCCGGAACGGGAACAGCGTCTGGCCCGCTTCGTTCTTCGGGTAGGCCTTTGCGACCCGCTCGCCATAAGCCGCCTCGAACGCGGCCTTCTCATCGCCCTGCAGCACGTCGAGATAGCGCGTCAGCCAGGTGCCCTTGGTCCATTCCTTCACAGGATTCTCGCCCTCGAGGACCTGGAGATATTCGGTCTCCCAGATGTCGATGTTCTCAGACAACGGCGCCAGCAAATCGTGATAGAAGGCCGGCCCCTCCACCGGCGGCGGCGTGACGAGGTGCTCGACCTTGGACCGCCAGGGCCCGTTCAGCGCGGTCTCGCCGATCAGCACGTGCGACGGCGCGAGGAAATTGCGCGGCATCTGCACCGCAAGGATGCCGCCGGGCGCGACCTTCTCCATCACCGAGGGGAAGAGTGCCGCATGATTGGGCAACCAGTGCAGTGCGGCATTGGAATAGACCACGTCATATTGTTTGCCGGGACGCCAATGACCGAGGTCTTCATGTGACCATTCGACGTCGGGCGCGGCCTTGCGCCCGGCGGCCACCATCTCAGCCGAGCCTTCGACGCCTGTCACCGCGGCCGAAGGCCAGCGCTCCTTGATCAGTTTTGTCACGTTGCCGGCGCCTGCGCCAAGGTCCGCGACCGTGCGCGGGCCGACATCGGGAATGCGCATCAACAGGTCGACTGCGGGCCGGAGCCGGTGACCGGAGAATTTCAGATATTGCTGCGGATCCCATACCATCGTTGAAGCCTTTTCTTTTTCGTATTTCCTTCGCCGTCGCCCTTGGTTACCACTGCTCGTCCCGGTCGGGCAAATCGCCGCACCCGGGACAGGGCAGGAAACCTAAAACCAAACGAACGCCAAACGAAAATCCAAACGCGAAAAGCGAACAAGAGAGCGTGTGACCATGGATCTCGGGCTGAAATCGAAAACCGCAGTTGTCACCGGAGCCAGCATCGGCATCGGTCGCGCCATCGCCAAGGGCCTGGCCGCCGAAGGCGTGCGCGTGGTCGGCGTCGCGCGCCGCACCGACCTGCTGGCCGAACTGGCGACGGAGGTCGGCGGCGGGTTGATCACACCGTTCGAGCAGGACGTGATGGCGAAAGACGCAGCCGAAAGGATTTCAGCCTTCGCCGTCAGCAAGCTCGGCCATGTCGACATCCTCATCAACAATGCCGGCGGCAGCCGCCCGCTGCCGGTCGATGCGCCAGACAGCAAATGGGACGAAGCGATTGCGCTCAACTTCACCAGCTACCGCCGTATCGCGCATGCGCTGTTGCCGCAGATGATCGAGCGCAAATGGGGCCGCATCGTCAACATCACCGGCAAGTCCGAGCCGGAAGGCCTCAACGCTGCCTTCGCGGCCAAGGCCGCGGTTCATGCCTGGGCCAAGGGCCTGTCGCGCGAGATCGGCGAGCACGGCATCACCATCAACTGCATCCCGCCCGGCCGCATCATGAGCGAGCAGATCCGGCGCAACTATCCGCCTGACTATCGCGAGCGCTTTGCCGAGGAAGAAATTCCGGTGGGCTATTGGGGCGAACCGGAAGACCTCGCCGCACTCGCGGTGTTTTTGGCTTCGCCCGTGGCACGCTACATCACGGGAACGGTGATCCCGGTGGATGGCGGGTTGAGAAGGTATCAGTTCTGACATTTCGTCATTGCGACATCCTCGCGCAGCCAAACGAGTCCAGAACCGTCTCATGTCATCCGCCGCAACCACATTCGCGCAATCGTTCTTCCACGGCACGCGCGCTGATCTGAAACCCGGCGATCTGATCGTCGTCGGCTATCAATCCAACTTCACCGATATCAAGCCGCTGTCCTGGGTCTATTTCACCGCCACGCTGGATGCGGCGATCTGGGGCGCGGAGCTTGCCGCAGGCAGCGGACCCGGACGGATCTACGTTGTGGAGCCGACCGGGCCGATCGTGGACGATCCGAACGTGACGGACAAGAAGTTTCCCGGCAATCCGACGCTGTCTTATCGCTCCATCGATCCATTGCGGGTCATTGCCGAAGTGTTGCAATGGCAAGGCCATGCGCCTGAACGTCTGCAGCAGATGAGGGACAATATTGCTCGCCTGAAGGCGGCGGGTGTCGACAATATCATCGACTAGGTCGACGATGATCAGCCCGTAGGATGGTAGAGCGCAGTGAAACCCGTCGAGGGGTTTCGCTAAATGCTCTACCCATCCTGCGAAACTTGCGCCGTCTCAATAGCAAGGCGGATACGGATAATATCCGCAGGCCCTCCGGTAGCCGTACGCACCGTAAGCCCCGGCGGCTCCCACTGCCGCTGCGCCGTAGTAGGCGCGCCGATGCACCCTGCGGTTCACGCCCGCAACGCTCATCGGCGTCAGCGGTCGCCCCACTCTCGCTTCAGCGCGATCCATTGATACGGACGGAAGCGTCGATGACGAGAAATGCAGCGACAAAGGAGCGGCGGTCGACGACAGGGCCACAGCCACCAGCAAACCAAGATGCTTTACGTTGAAGGTCATGATGTTTCCTCCCATGCAAACGCTGATCTAGTTCAATGTGAGGCAACCACGCAGCCCGACCCTTGATCAGGGTCAACACCAGGCGCAGATATTGCGACGGGGCGCTTACGTGTCGGGCATAGCCGACTCCGTCATTGCGCTACATTCGAGCCCGCGCAATCAGAACCTTCAACCACGACGAACGCTTCGCGCCGGAGATCGTAACCGAACCGGCTGAAAAACCCCTTGTCGATCAAGGGGCTTTCTACTGTGCATGGGGTTGTTTTCGGCGTCTTGTTGCGAGCATGAACAAAAAGATGCAGGCGAAAGCTCACTCCGTCTGCAGGATCTCCGCGATCGCGGCCCCCGCCGCGATGGTGCCGAGCCCGCCGCCGACGTCGCGCGTCGCCCTGCCCTCGCGAAGCGCCTTCGCCACCGCCGCCTCGATCGCTCGCGCCGCTTCCTCGTAGCGGACCGCGCCGCTTCTCTCGCCGTGCCAGCCGAGCAGCAGCGCGGTCGACAGGATCAGCGACACCGGGTTGGCGACATCCTGACCGGCAATGTCCGGCGCCGAGCCGTGCGCGGCCTGCGCCATGGCGTAGCTGTCACCGACATTGAGCGAGCCCCCGAGGCCGAGGCTGCCCGAGAGCTCCGCGGTCAGGTCCGAGAGAATATCGCCGAACATGTTGGTGGCGACGACGACATCGAAACGATCGGGGTTGCGCACCACATGCGCCATCATCGCGTCGACCAGGATGTCGTCGACCGCGAGGCCGGGATAGGCCTTCGCCGCCTCGCGGCAGATGTCGAGGAACATGCCGTCGCCGATCTTGAGCACATTGGCCTTGTGGACGATGGTGAGGTGTTTTCGTCGTTTCATCGCGAGACGACAGGCCGCATGCGCGATGCGCTCGCAGCAGAGGCGCGTGATCCGGCGCAGCGAGATCACGACATCCGATGTGACCAGCAGTTCGCCATTGCCCTGCTCCATGTTGCGGTCGGCGTAAAACCCTTCGGTGTTCTCGCGCACCACGACGAGGTCGAAATCGCCGAGCCGGCCGGGGCGACCCGCATAGGTGCGCGCGGGCCTGATGTTGGCGTAGAGGTCGAGGTTCTTGCGGAAGTGGCGCGAGGGGTTGATCTCGCCATGCGCCTCGTCCTTGAAGTCGAAGGTGGCAGTCGGCCCGAGGATCAGGCCATCGGCGGCGCGAACGGTGTCGAGCAGCTCTGGGCGCACCGTCGTGCCTGATAGCCTGAGGCTCGCATGTCCGACCGCATGCTCCTCCAGCCGCAGATTGAGCTGGAAGCGCTCGGAGGCCACGCGCAGCAAGCCTGATGTCGCGGCCGTGATCTCCGGTCCGATGCCGTCCCCCGGCAGAACGACGATATGCATGGTGGTCCCCTTTCGAGAGCGGCGCCCGACCTTCGCGCATACAATGCATGCAAGCATGTGCCTGTGGAAGCAGCCTCAAGCGTAGTACATGCCGGAGACCATCGAAGCCAGATCGCCGGAGCAAAGCGCTGAGGCAATGACATCAACGTTACCTGCCGCTGCGCGCGAGCCCGATCATCCCAAAGCCGATGGCCTGCCGGCCGAACAGCGGCGCTGGGCGGTCGCTGCGATTTTCACCGCGCTGGCGATGGCCTCGCTCGACACCGCGATCGCCAACATCGCGCTGCCCGCCATTGCCGCCGATCTGCATGTCAGTCCGGAGCAATCGGTCTGGGTGGTCAACGTCTACCAGATCGCGCTGGTGGCGACGCTCTTGCCGTTAGGCGCGCTCGGCGAGATCGTCGGGCACCAGCGCATCTATCTCGGCGGCCTGATCCTGTTCACCATCGCCTCGCTGTTCTGCGCGGTCGCCTGGTCGCTGGACAGCCTGCTGGTCGCGCGCACGCTGCAGGGCCTCGGCGCCAGCGGCATCATGAGCGTCAACACCGCCCTGGTGCGCTTCGTTTATCCGGGGCGGATGCAGGGCCGCGGCTTCGGCCACAACGCGCTGGTGGTCGCAACCGCCTTCACCTTCGGTCCCTCGATCGCATCTGCGATCCTGGCGATCGGCCCGTGGCCGTGGCTGTTCGCCGTCAATATCCCGTTCGGCCTCATCGCCACCGGCATCGGCTTTGCGATGCTGCCGAAGACGCCGCGCGCCGATCATGGCTTTGATTTTCTCGGCGCGCTGCTCGCTGCCATGTGCCTCGGCCTGTTCATCACCGGTATCGGCAGCGCCGCACATAATTTGTCGCCGGTCATCGTGGGCGTCGAGCTGGTCACAGCGCTGGCGCTCGGCTTCATCCTGACGCGCCGCCATGCAGATCATCCCGCGCCGATGTTGCCGATCGATTTGTTCAGCCGGCCGATGTTCGCGCTCTCGGCGGCGACCGCGGTGTGCTCCTTCGCGGTGCAGGGCCTCGCCTTCGTCTCGCTGCCGTTCTATTTCGAGGACGTGCTCGGACGCTCGCAGGTCGAGACCGGCTTCTTCATGACGCCGTGGCCGCTGGTGGTCGGCATCATGGCGCCGATCGCCGGCCGCCTCTCGGACCGCCATCCGGTCGGTCTGCTCGGCGGCATCGGTCTCATCCTGCTCGGCCTCGGCATGGCGCTGCTCGCACTGCTACCGGCGAGCCCGAGCATTCCCGATATCGTCTGGCGGATCATGATCTGCGGCATGGGCTTCGGCTTCTTCCAGGCGCCGAACATGAAGGCGATCATGGGGAGCGCTCCGCCGCATCGCGGCGGCAGCGCCTCGGGCATCGTCGCCACCGCGCGGCTGACGGGACAGACCACCGGCGCGGCGCTGGCGGCAGCATGCTTTGCGCTCGCCGGTCACAACGGCGCCACTGTGGCACTGGCCCTAGGGGCAGGCTTCGCCGCGCTCGGCAGCGTGATGAGCTTCCTGCGGCTGGCGGTGAAGTAGCCGACACGCGCACACAACACCGCCCGGTCCATAATCTTCCCGCGACCGCGTAAATCTTCATGGCCACCCCTCGGACTATTGATTTGAACAGTTCCAGTTTGCCGGACACATTGCGCCCCTGAGTCCATCGGTGGATGGGCCAATCAGGGGACTTGCGATGGCAAACCTAACAATCAACGGAAAAACCCTCACGCTCGACGTCGAGCCGGATACGCCGCTGCTCTGGGCGATCCGCGAAAATGCCGGCCTGACCGGCACCAAATACGGCTGCGGCATTGCACAATGCGGCGCCTGCACGGTCCACATGGACGGTGTCGCCACCCGCTCCTGCGGGATCTCGGTCGGCGAGGCCGAGGGCAAGAAGATCACCACCATCGAAGGGCTCGCGTCCGGCAGCACGCTGCACAAGGTGCAGGAAGCCTGGATCGCCCAGGACGTCCCGCAATGCGGCTATTGCCAGAGCGGCATGATCATGGCCGTGGCGGCGCTGCTGAGCGAGAAGCCGAAGCCGACCGACGCAGACATCGACGATGCCATCACCAATATCTGCCGCTGCGGCACCTTCCAGCAGGTGCGCGAAGCGATCCACACGATTGCAAGCGCGTAAGGGAGCGGCACATGAACAAGCATGTTTCTCCCAGGATGAATCGCCGTGCCTTCGTCATCGGCAGCGCAACGCTCGGCGCAGGTCTCGCCATCGGCCTCGATCTCCCCTTCGGCGGTCCCGCCGTGGTCCGCGCGGCCGACGGCTCGCCAGAGATCAATGCCTGGGTCGTCATCAAGCCCGATGACACCGTGGTGATCCGCGTCGCCCGCTCCGAGATGGGCCAGGGCTCGCTTACCGGCCTCGCCCAGCTCGTCGCCGAGGAACTCGAATGCGACTGGACCAAGGTCACGACCGAATTCCCCTCGCCCGGGCAGAACGTCGCCCGCAAGCGCGTCTGGGGCGACTACTCGACCGGCGGCAGCCGCGGCATTCGCACCTCGCACGATTATGTGCGCAGGGGCGGCGCCACCGCGCGCACGATGCTGATCCAGGCCGCAGCCAATGAGTGGAAGGTGCCGGCCTCCGAATGCACGGCCGCCAATAGCGTCATCACCCATACACCGTCAGGCAAGACGACAACCTACGGCAAGGTCGCCGAGGCCGCGGCCAAGCTCACGCCGCCGGCCGACGTCAAGCTGAAGGATCCCAAGGATTGGCGGCTGGTCGGTAAGGGCGTGAAGCGCCTCGACACCCCGGACAAGGTCACCGGCACGACCGTCTACGGCATCGACGTCAAGCTGCCGGGCATGCTCAATGCCGCGATCAAGGATTGCCCGGTCACCGGCGGCAAGCTGAAGAGCTATGACGAGGCCAAGATCGCCGGCATGAAAGGCGTGAAGAAGGTGGTGAAGGTCGGCGACACCGCGGTTGCGGTCGTGGCCGACACCTTCTGGCACGCCAAGACCGCGCTCGATGCTTTGCCGATCGTCTGGGACGAAGGCGAGAACAAGAAGGTCAGCAGCGCTTCGATCGGAAAATGGCTGGCCGAAGGCCTCGACAGCGGTCCGGCCTATGTCGGCAATTCCAACGGCGACACCAAGGCCGCACTCGCGGGCGCGGCGAAGACGATCGAAGCCGTCTACAATTATCCCTACCAGAACCACGCCACGATGGAGCCGATGAACGCCACCGCGCTCTACACGGCCGACAAATGCGAGGTCTGGTGCGGCACGCAGAATGGCGAGGCGGCGTTCGCCGCCGCGCTGGAAGCCTCAGAGCTTCCCGCCGAGAAATGCGACGTCAACAAAATGCTGCTCGGTGGCGGCTTCGGCCGTCGCGGTCAGACCGATTATGTGCGGCAGGCCGTGCTGATCGCCAAGCAGATGCCGGGCACGCCGATCAAGCTGCTATGGACGCGCGAAGAGGACATGACGCACGGCCGCTACCATCCGATCACGCAGTGCAAGCTGACCGCGGGCTTCGATGCCGACAACAATCTCACGGCATTCCACATGCGGATCTCCGGCCAATCGATCTTGGCAAGCCTGAGGCCGGACGCACTCGTCAACGGCATGGATCCGGCGACCTTCGCCGGCCTCAATGCCAAAGGCGATGCGCCGTTCGGATACTCGGTGCCCAATCTCCTGATCGAGCACTCGATGCGCAACCCGCACATCATTCCGGGCTTCTGGCGCGGGGTGAACGTCAATCAGAACGCGATCTATGTCGAATGCTTCATGGATGAGCTGGCGCACGCGGCAGGCCAGGACCCGCTGGAGTTCCGGCGCAAGCTGATGAAGGACCACCCGAAGAATCTCGCGGTGCTGGAAGCCGTGGCCGAGAAGATCGGCTGGGGCACCGCGCCGCCGCAAGGCATCTACCGTGGGCTCGCGCATTTCGCTTCCTACGGCAGCTATGTCGCGGCCGCTGCGGAGATCTCGGTGACCGAAGGTACCAAGGTCAAGGTGCATCGCATCGTCGCGGCGACCGACCCCGGCTATGCCGTGAACCCCGCCCAGATCGAGCGGCAGATTGCCGGCTCGTTCGTCTACGGGCTGAGCGGACTGTTCTATGGCGGCATCACGGTCAAGGACGGCGCCATCGAGCAGACCAACTTCGACACCTACGATTCGATGCGCATCGCGGCGATGCCGAAGGTGGAGTCGATCGTGATGCCGAGCGGGGGTTTCTGGGGCGGCGTCGGCGAACCGACCATCGGCGTCGCGGGACCTGCGGTGCTCAACGCCTATTTCGCGGCAACGGGCAAGCGCATCCGCTCGGTGCCGCTGCGCGACCAGAACATCACCTTCGCCTAACGAAACGCCGCGGCGGCCACGGTGGCCGCCGCGGCATCTTGCCTGGATGATCTCAATGATCACGCGACCGGTGACACGTCGGAGCGCCGTGCTCGGCATCACGGCCGCTGCATTGGCGCGGCCAACAGTCTTGCATGCGCAATCGACGGGCCGCGTTGTCGTGGTCGGCGGCGGCTTCGGCGGAGCGGCCTGCGCCCGCGCGCTCAAGCGCGCGCAAGCCGACCTGCAAGTCATCCTGATCGAGCCCAATACGGTCTTCACCTCCTGCCCCTTCAGCAACGAGGTGATCGCCGGCCTGCGCGAGATCGAGGCACAGCAATTTGGCCATGACAAGCTCGCCGCCGAAGGCGTTACAGTGATCGGCCAGACCGTGACCACGATCGCGCCGGAACAGCGCAGCGTCATGACGGCCGACGGCGTCGCGCTGCCCTATGACCGCCTCGTGCTCTCGCCCGGCATCGACTTCCATTTCGAGGCTCTGCCTGGTTACGACGAGGCCACATCGGAAAAGATGCCCCACGCCTGGAAGGCCGGCGCGCAGACACTGCTGCTGCGCAGGCAGTTGGAGGCGATGGACGATGGCGGCACGGTCGCGATCGCCATCCCCGCCAATCCCTCGCGCTGTCCGCCCGCACCCTATGAGCGCGCCAGCCTGATCGCGCACTATTTGAAAACGAAGAAGCCGCGCTCGAAAGTGCTGATCCTCGATGCCAAAGACACTTTCTCACAGCAGCGGCTGTTCGAGAAGGCGTGGAAGGAGCTCTACGGCGACATGATCGAGCGCATCAGCCTCTCGCAAGGCGGCCGCGTCACCTCGGTCGATCCGGCTACCAAGACCATCGTCACCGAATTCGGCAATTACACCCCTGATGTCGCCAACGTCATCCCGCCGCAGCGTGCCGGTCACATCGCGGAGATCGCCGGCGCAGCTGATACCACCGGCTGGTGCCCGATCGATCCTGTGAGCTTCGAGTCGAAGCTTGTCAAAAACGTCCACGTCATCGGCGACGCCTGCCTCGGCGGCGGCATTCCCAAATCGGCTTCGGCCGCCAGCGCGCAAGGCAAGGCCTGCGCTGCTGCCATCGTCAACCTGCTCGCCGGACGCGCGCCGGAAATCCCGCGGCTGACCGGCGTCTGCTACAACACCGTCGCGCCCGGTTACGGCTTCTCGCTGTCAGGCAACTACCAGCCCAAGGGCGACATCTTTGCCGAGGTCGAAGGCGGCGCCACAAGCCCGCTCGATGCGCCACGTGAGCTGCGCGCGCGCGAGGCGGCCGAGGCGGAACGCTGGTTTCAAACCATCACGGCGGACACCTTTGGCTAAGTCGACATTCTACATCGCTGCGTTATTTGCCGGCATCGCGTTCGTTGCCGGCGCACGCGCACAGGGACTTGCGCCCTATGAGGTCGCCGGCGATGGCATCGCGAAATCGCTCACGGGCGCCCCCGGCGATGCCGCGCGCGGGCGCGCGCTGGTGCTGGCGCGAACGACGACCTGCATTCTCTGCCATTCCGGCCCCTTCCCGGAAACGCGTTTCCAGGGTGACCTCGCGCCCGATCTCGCCGGCACGGGGACCCGCTGGACGATGAGCCAGTTGCGGCTTCGGCTGGTGGATGCTTCACGCTTCAACGCGGACACCATCATGCCGTCCTATTATCGCAACGAGGGCCTCGTGCGTGTGGGACGCAATTTCGTGGAGAGACCGATATTGTCGGCCGAGGAAATCGAGGACATCGTGGCCTTTCTCGCAACCCTTCGAGACTAAGTTCATGCCCACGACGCGACGACAGTTCCTGAGCTTTGCCGGAGGCGTCACCGTCGCCGGGACGATCCCGATCGTCACGCTGCGGCCGGTCGAAGCAACGCCGGCGATGCTCACTACTGCGATCCGCAACGTCGTCGGTGAGGGCCCCATTCGCACCGGCAAGGTCAAGCTCAATATTCCGCCGCTGGTCGAGAACGGCAACACGGTGCCGATGACGGTGAGCGTCGCAAGCCCGATGACGGCGGATGACTATGTCAAGAGCATCCACGTCTTCAACGAGAAGAACCCGCAGCCGAACATCGGCAACTTCTACCTCAACCCGTCCTCCGGCCGCGCCCAGATCTCGACGCGGATCCGCTTGGCCGACACCCAGAAGGTGGTCGCGATCGCCCGTCTCTCCGACGACAGTTTCTGGCAGGTCACAGCCGACATCGTCGTGACGCTGGCCGCCTGCACCGAGGAGGTGAACTGATGGCCGCGCTGATCAACGTTCCCGCGAAAGCCAAACGCGGCGACATCATCGAGATCCGCACGCTGACCTCGCACATCATGGAAACCGGCTTCCGGCGTACGATGGATGGCGCGCTGGTGCCGCGCGACATCATCACGAGCTTCACCTGCCGCTACAATGGCACCGAGATATTTCGCGCCGATCTGTTTCCGGCGATCGCGGCCAATCCTTATCTATCCTTCTTCACCGTCGCCAAGGAAAGCGGCAAGCTCGAGTTCGAATGGATCGGCGATAACGGCTATTCGTCCACCGCATCGGCATCGATCACCGTCGAATGATTTTTTGGCGCGCGATAGCGGTGGTGGCGCTTGTCACCACGGGCCCTGCGCTGCTCGCCGGGGGAATCCCGCCCGATGCGCGCCGCTCCGGCTATTCCTTCATGGGCCCCGATACGCGCGCCATGCAGGATGACGACTCGTCCAATCCGGGGATGCTGTTCGTGCTCGACGGCGAGGCGCTGTGGATGAAGAAGGCCGGCAGCGCGAACAAAGCCTGCGCGGACTGCCATGGCGATGCCAGGAGCAGCATGAAGGGCGTCGCGGCGCGCTATCCAGCCTTCGACAAGACACTCGCGCGCCCGGTCACACTCGACCAGCGCATCAATCTCTGCCGCGCCAATCATCAACAGGCAGCACCGCTGCCCTATGAGAGCCGCGACATCCTGGCGCTATCCGCCTTCGTTGCTCATCAGTCGCGCGGCGTCGCCATCAGCGCAGGCGATGATCCACAGCTTAAACTTTTCGTCGAACAGGGGCGCATGCTGTTCATGCAGCGCGAAGGGCAGCTCAACCTGGCCTGCACCAATTGCCACGACGACAACTTTGACAGGCGCCTCGCAGGCTCGCCGATCACGCAAGGGCAGCCGACCGGCTATCCGCTCTATCGGCTGGAATGGCAGACGCTGGGATCCCTGGAGCGGCGCTTGCGCAGCTGTATGACCGGCGTCCGCGCCCAGGCCTATGACTACGGCGCGCCCGAGCTGGTCGCGCTCGAGCTCTATCTGATGTCGCGGGCCCGCGGAATGCCCATGGAAACGCCGGCGGTGCGACCGTAACGCCCAAATTAGGGCTAGGCAGGCGTGGAACGGTCGCTAGTATCCCTCCCAAAGACTTGAATCACAGGGAGGGACTAAAGTGGCTGACCATAAAATCTCGCGTCGCACGCTGTTGACGGGTACCGCTGCGGCTGGCGCGCTCAGCCTCACCGGGCTGCCGGCTCGCGCCGAGGTGAATTGGAAGAAATATGCGGGCACCAAGCTGGAGGTCATCCTCGCCAAGGGCCCGCGCGGCGACAACTTACAGAAATACGTCAAGGAATTTACCGAGCTCACCGGCATCCAGGTCGAATCCGAGCAGATTCCCGAGCAGCAGCAGCGCCAGAAATGCGTCATCGAGCTGACCTCGGGCCGGCCGAGCTTCGACGTGGTACATGTCAGCTATCACGTGCAGAAGCGGCAGTTCGAGAAGGCCGGCTGGCTCGCCGATCTCACACCCTACATGAAGGATCCGACGCTGACCGCGCCCGATCTCGTCGAGAGCGATTTCTCGGCCGCCGGCCTGCAATACGCCAAGAACGACAAGGGCCAGATGCTGTCGCTGCCCTGGTCGGTCGATTATTTCATCCTCTATTACAACAAGGAGCTCTTCCAGAAGAAGGGCGTCGCCGTTCCCAAGACCCTCGACGAGATGGTCGCGGCCGCGGAAAAGCTCACCGACCCGAAGGAAGGCACCTACGGCTTCGTCGGGCGCGGCTTGCGCAACGCCAACATGACGTTGTGGACCAATTTCTTCCTCAACTATGGCGGCGAATTCCTCGATGCCAAGGGCAACATCCTGACCGACGGTCCTGAAGCGATCGCGGCAACAAAGCTCTATCAAACGCTGCTGACGAAAGTCGCGCCGCCCGGCGTTGCCGGCTTCAACTGGATGGAGTCGATGGCCTCGTTCACACAGGGACGTTCGGCGATGTGGATCGACGGCGTCGGCTGGGCGCCGCCGCTGGAAGATCCGGCCGCATCGCGTGTCGTCGGCAAGGTCGGCTACACTGTCGTGCCCGCCGGACCGAAGGGGCAGTATTCGGCCACTTATGGCGACGGCGTCGGCATTGCCGCGGCGAGCAAGAACAAGGAAGCTGCCTATCTGCTCTGCCAGTGGATCGTCTCCAAGCAGCAGGGCGCACGGCTGTTGCAGGCCGGCGGCGGCGTGCCGTTCCGCAACTCGATCCTGAACGATGCGGAGGTCCAGAGCGGCGTCAAGATGCCGAAGGAGTGGCTGCAGTCGGTGATCGATTCCGGCAAGATCAGCAAGCTCGGCCTGCCAGTTGTAATTCCGGTCGCCGAATTCCGCGACATCGTCGGCGCGGCGCTGACCGCGACATTATCAGGTGCCGATCCCGCAACCGAACTGAAGAAGGCCAACGATCAGTACCGGCCGATCCTGGAGCGTAGCGAAAAGGCGTGAGTGCGTTGACACAATCGACTCCGGTCGCGGCACAGTCTGATGCCGCGCTGGAGAAGGAATTGCGGCCGCCATCCTACTGGCCCTTTGTGGTGCCGGCGCTGGTGGTCGTGCTCGCCATCATCATCTTCCCGTGGGTCTTCACGATCTGGATGAGCCTGAACGAGTGGAAGGTCGGCTCGCCGACTACCTTCGTCGGGTTCTCCAACTATCTGCGGCTGACCAGCGATCCGCGCTTCATCGAGGCGATCGGACACACGCTGGTCTACACCTGTCTCTTATACACATCTAGATGTGTATAAGAGACAGGGTCTACACCGTGCTGTCGGTGCTGCTGCCGCTCGTGTTCGGGACATTCGCGGCCGTGGTGTTTCACCAGAAATTCGCCGGCCGCGGCTTCCTGCGCGGCATCTTCATCATGCCGATGATGGCGACGCCGGTCGCCATTGCGCTGGTCTGGACCATGATGTTCCACCCGCAGCTGGGTGTGCTGAACTACCTGCTGTCGCTGGTCGGCATCCCGGCGCAGCTCTGGGTATTTCATCCGGCAACGGTGATCCCCTCGCTGGTGCTGGTCGAGACCTGGCAATGGACGCCGCTGGTGATGCTGATCGTGCTCGGCGGCCTCGCCGCGATCCCCACCGAGCCCTATGAGAGCGCGCAGATCGACGGCGCCAATCTCTGGCAAGTGTTCCGCTTCATCACCCTGCCGCTGATCATGCCGTTTCTGTTCATCGCCGGAATGATCCGCATGATCGACGCGGTGAAGAGCTTTGACATCATTTTCGCGATCACGCAGGGCGGACCCGGCTCGGCGTCGGAAACCATCAACCTCTATCTCTACAGCGTCGCCTTCGTCTATTACGACCTCGGCTACGGCTCGGCGATCGCGGTCGTGTTCTTTCTGCTGATCGTGGCGCTCGCTGCGGTCATGCTTTACGCACGTCAGCGCATGCTGTGGACCGAAATCGCGAGCGACGCATGAGCATGCGACAGATCATGGGCAGGATCGGACTGTGGCTCGCGGTGTTCGTCATCGTGTCACCGGCGATCCTGTTTTTTCTTTGGATGGCCTCGCTGTCGCTCAAATTCGAGGTCGATAACGCCGCCTACCCGCCGGTGTTCTTCCCGGAGCACATCGCGTGGAAGAACTACGCCGATGTGCTGGGCTCCAACCGCTTCGTGACCTACTTCATCAACAGCCTGGTGGTGACCGGCAGCGCAACCCTGCTTGCCCTCGTGGTCGGCGTCCCCGCCGGCTACGGCATCGCGCGCATGGCGGCGCACAAATCCGCGATCGTGATCCTGATCGCCCGCATCACGCCCGGCCTGTCCTATCTGATTCCGCTGTTCCTGCTGTTCCAGTGGCTCGGATTGCTCGGCACGCTGGTGCCGCAGATCATCATTCATCTCGTGGTCACGGTGCCGATCGTGATCTGGATCATGATCGGCTATTTCGAGACGACGCCGATGGAGCTGGAGGAGGCCGCCCTCATCGACGGTGCGGGCCGCTGGCAGGTGTTCCGCCACGTTGCGCTGCCGATCGCCAAGCCCGGCATCGCGGTTGCCTTCATTCTCGCGGTGATCTTCTCCTGGAACAACTTTGTGTTCGGCATCGTGCTGGCGGGACGCGAGACCCGCACCCTGCCTGTCGCCGTCTACAACATGATCTCGTTCGACCAGCTGAGCTGGGGCCCGCTCGCCGCGGCCGCGCTGATCGTCACGCTTCCGGTGCTGCTGCTGACGGTTTTCGCGCAACGGCAGATCGTGGCCGGCCTCACCGCGGGGGCCGTGAAGGGCGGGTAATCACGCCGTTCTCAAGCCTCTCAGCGTGCGCTCCTGCGCCTAGTCGCTTGACGCGCCGAAACTCTACTTGGAGTTGACGCAAAGTCTTCACGCACATATGCTACAAATCGTAGCATTCCGCAGCGTGACGAAGGTCGCGCGTGCGCACAACCGCCAGCGAGACGCCAAATGTCAGCTCGCCCCCTGATCCCGCGCCGAAAACTGTTTGGTAACCCGACTTACGTCGGCGCCAAACTATCGCCGGATGGCCAATGGCTATCCTGGCTCGCGCCTGTCGACGGCGTTCTGAATGTCTGGGTGTCGCCGTTCGATCATATTGCCGCGGGACAGCCCGTGACGCGCACCAGAGGTAGACCCATCAATTGGCAGGATTGGAGCCCGGACGGGCGCTACATCATGTTTCTCAACGACGAGAACGGCGATGAGAATCTGCACCTGTTCGTCGTCGATCCCCAAAGTCTGGAACTCCGGGATCTCACACCATTCCCCAACGTCCGCGCGATGCCGACGCACTGGTCGCACATCGTTCCCGACAAGATTGCGGTCAGCCTCAACGATCGCGATCCTCGCTGGCACGATGTCTACGTGCTCGACCTCGCAACCGGCGAACGCACGCTCGTCTGGGAAAATCGTCAGGAATTCGTCTTCGTCTTACTCGACTGGCAATTGAACCCGCGCCATGCGCGCGGCAACGCGCCTGACGGAGGTTCGCGCCATTGGCGCCTCGAAGACGGCAAGGTCACACACTGGTTCGACGTTCCATTCGAGGCAAATATGAGCACTTGGCCATGGAGGTTTGATGCCGCGGGCAATCACCTGCACATGAACTCAAGCCTGCAGAACGACAAAGCTACGCTGCACCAGATCAACTGGGCGACCGGAGAAAACCGCGTCCTGTTCAAGAGCGACCGCGCCGACGTGACGGGCGCCATATTCAGTACCCGAACCTTTGAACCGGAAGCGGTTTGCATCGACCCCGGTCGGCAGGAATGGACGGCTCTGACACCGGCGGTCGCAAGTGAGCTCGAGCTGATCGAGGCGCAACTGCCGGGGCACACGTTTTTTGTCGAAAGCCAAAGTGACGATGACCGCCGATGGATCGTGGCGAGCCACGCGCCCGATCAACCCGTCACTTATCATCTCCTCGATCGCGACAAGCAGAGTCTTACCGAACTGTTCACGGCGCGCCCCGAACTCAAGCCATACCGGCTTGCGCCGATGCAGGCAGTGCAAGGCAAGTCGCGCGACGGACTCACGCTCGTCTCTTATCTGACGTTGCCGGCGGATATCGCGGGCGATCGTCCACCCCAGCCGCTGCCGATGGTCCTCGTCGTCCACGGCGGACCGTGGGGCCGCGATATCTACGGCTATCGCAGGGATCACCAGTGGCTGGCTGATCGGGGCTATGCCGTGCTTTCGGTCAACTATCGGGGCTCGACGGGCTTCGGCAAGGCGTTCGTTGCTGCCAGCGAGAAAGAGCACGCGCGAAAGATGCACGATGATCTCATCGACATGGTCGATTGGGCGATCGCCGAAGGTATCGCGCAAAAGGACAAGGTCGCGATCTTCGGCATATCCTATGGCGGCCTTGCCTCGTTCATCGGCGCGACCTTCACGCCGGAGGTGTTCTGTTGCTCGGTGCCGGTGGTCGGCATCTCCAATTTGCAAACGCTGCTCGAATCGATGCCGCCCTACTGGGCCGGCTTCGCTGAATTCATGTATCGCAGCTACGGCGATCCCCGCACCGAGGAAGGGCGCAAGCTGCTCGCCGAGCGCTCACCGATCAACAAGGTCGACAACATCAAGAAGCCGATGCTGATCTTTCATGGCGCCAACGACGTTCGCTGCAAGATCGCGGAGAGCGACACCATCGCCGCCGCCATGCAGGCCAGAGATATTCCGGTGACTTACATCGTCTATCCCGACGAGGGGCACGGATTCCAGAGACCGCCCAACCAGTTCTCCCACCTCGCCATTGCCGAAGCGTTCTTCGCGCGGCATCTGGGTGGAGCGTGTGAGCCTGTCGGCGAGGATTTTGAAGGGTCGAGCCACGAGGTTCGCGCCGGGGCCGACATCCTGGCCGACCTGGGTGTGGCCGAAAAAACGGCCGGGTGACTGGAGTCACCCGGCCGCAATCAATGCTGGCCGACGCCTACTCCGCCGGCGCGGCATGCATCTCCGGATGCGCGGCATAGTGCTCGCTGGTGCCGAGCTTGCTCGCTGCGAACAGGCCGGCGGCCATCACGGCATAGGCGAACGCCACCGCGGGCGTGACACCAAAGCCACCGCCGATGCCGACGGCTTCGCCGTGCATGAAGCCAAAGTAAGTCAGCACAGCGCCGACCAGCGCGAAGGCGGACGCCTTTTCAAAATCACGTTCAATGATGAATACGCCGATGGCACCGAGGATCAGGCCAGCTAGAATGGAGCCGCCACCCATCACCTCGAGCCCGTGATAGATCACGCCCTGCTGCGGCAGCGCCGCGATGGCAGCCGCCTTGACCGCGTCGGCCTTGTCGGCACCCATGCCGCCGACCGTTGCCGCCGCATTCATCGTCGAGCCCAGCATGGTATCGATCTGGAGCTTGGCCCAGGCAGCGAGATGCGGCGTGAAGGCCAACGCCACGGCGGGAGCGTGCTTCGCCGGCGTGGTCTGGAAGGCCTGAGCCGTCATCAGCATGCCGATGTAGAGCAGGATCGGCGAGATCGCGACGACGGGCACCAGCGCCAGCAGGACCGAGATAACGCCGAACCACGAGAGGACCACCACCATGATGCCGGTCGCGGCCGAGTAGCCGATGCGGCCGCCCATCGCCTTCCAGCCGGGATGACCGATGTAGACTGCGTTGATGAACGGATTGCCCATCAGGCAGCCGATCAGGCTGACGACACCGTCGGCGGTCAGCACCCCCGTGGTCGGATATTCGTCGCCGGCGGCTTCCGCGCTCTCGACGTTGTCCATGGCCTCGACCAGGTCATAGATGCCGAACGGAATGGCGGTGACCAGAATGACGCCGAGATATTCGAAGCCCGAGAAAACATAGTTCGCCGCCGGGATCGGCACCGAGAAGCCGAAATTGGCGAAGGCATCACCGACGCCCTTGATGCTCAATCCGCCGAGGCTGAGACCGAACAGGTTTGAGCCCCATGCGATGACCATGCCGGCCACGATCGCAACCAGACCGGCCGGAATGCTCTTCGGATATTTCACGCCGCCGAACCAGCTCACCAGGATGATGGCGAAGCAGACCAGACCGATCTGCGGCGTCACATACATCTCGAGCGCGGGACGCATCGCGATAAAGGTGAGCGAGACGCCTGCGAGCGTGCCAAGCAGCGCAGCGCGCGGGGTGATTTTTCGGATGAAGGGCGCGATGAAGCCGCCGATCATCAGGATGAAGCTCTGGAAGAACACCCAGACCAGGCCCGCCGACCAGCCCTTCAGGGGATCGCCGGTCTTGAGCGTCACCGGCAGCATGATCACGAAGGTGACGATGAACATGTGCGGCACGCTGACGCCAGACGGCAGCGCGCAGACATCGCTGCGGCCGGTCTTCTGCGCGAGCTTGTAGGCGAGGAAAGCATAGTAGAAAGTGGAGAGGCACATCATCAGCCCCAGCGCGGGCAGGATGCGGCCGAACACGAGACTGTCCGGCATCTTCAAAACGAAGCGCAGGAGGCCCGTGAGCACCAGCATGTTGACGAGGATGTTGGTGCCGAAGCCGAAAAACGCGTTCCAGTCGCCCGATGTCCAAAGTGCCGGCTTGAACTCGGACTTGCCGGCCGTCCCCGTCAATGTGCTCATGATCATACCCCTATGTGGTCGAAGTCTCCATCGCCTCCAGTACTGCGGCTGAGCTAGCGACCCAGCCGAAGATGCCGCCCTGGGCCTTGATCATCTTCAGGCCCATCTCGTGAAACTCGGGGAAGTAGGATGCGCAGCCGTCCGAAATGACGACGCAGCGATAGCCGCGATCATTGGCCTCGCGCACGGTGGTGTTGACGCACACTTCCGTCGTGACACCGCACACCAGGAGATTCTCGATGCCGTATTTCTCCAGCACGTCGGAGAGCTCGGTGGCGTAGAACGCGCCCTTGCCCGGCTTGTCGATCACGACCTCGCTATCAAGCGGGTAAAGCTCGGGGATGATGTCGTGGCCGGCTTCACCACGAATGAGGATGCGTCCCATCGGACCGGGATCGCCAATGCGCAGAGACGGCGCACCGCGCTCGACTTTTGCCGGCGGCGCGTCGGACAAATCGGGCAGATGCCCCTCGCGGGTGTGGACGACGAGCATGCCGGTGTCGCGCGCGGCCTTCAGCACCGCGCCGATCGGCTTCACCGCGCGGGCAAGCTGGCTGACGTCATTGCCGAGCGTCTCGCCGAAGCCCCCGGGCTCCATGAAGTCGCGCTGCATGTCGATGATGACGAGCGCGGTCGACGATAAGTCTAGCTTGATCGGCTCTGGCTCGGCGCTAATGACGCCCAGTGTCGGCTTGGTTGAGTTCAACATGACGCAGGCCCCCGCGAGAACTCTCTTTGCGAGGAGTTCTGCAAGCGCCGTGCCATTGTGTACAATAGCGGGGACGGACGGGGCGCGAAGGAATTCGCTGTGCAGTCAGAAGCTTACATCAGAAGCCGAGCGTTGCTTATTCCCTGTGCGACGGCTTTGCGACGTGCATTTGCTCAAAGGATGAGCGGCCTCCATCGTCATTCCGGAGCGACGCGCAAGCGTCGAACCCGGAATCCATCGAGCAGCAAAACATGAGGCGAAATGGATTCCGGGCTCGCGCTACGCGCGCCCCGGAATGACGAGGGTGATGTTACCGGCCCGCCCCGTACAGCTGCCGATACTCCCCCTCATACGACGCGTAAGAGTCCTTCAGCGTCGCCATGTTGAGCAGCATGGTCGCGACAATCGCACCCGCCTTGTCGAACACGCGCGTCTTCACCCAAGCGCTCTCGGTGCGGCGGCTGCCTGAGAGCATGACGACCTCGCGCTCGACTTCGTATTCCTCGTCAACGAAGAGCGGGCCCTTCACCAGACGGATCTCCTGATCGGCGAACAGGCCGACAGCGGGTCCCTTCGCCGGCAACGGATCGTCCTTGGCGCGGTACTGAAACAGCACGCTCAGCATCTCCATCGGGATGATCGGCTTGCCCCAAGGATTCTCGCCGCTCGAATAATAGGGCGAGTTCTCGGTGATGACTGCGAGCTTCTGCCGCAGAGAGAATGGATAGAGGTCACCCATATTCTGGTCGAACGCCATCCGGACTGTTTGCCGCTTGCTGGTCTGGGCAACCTTCACGTCGCGCAGGATCACAGGGTCAGTGAGCGGCTTGAGCTCGGTCAGGCGGGTCTCGAGCGCGGTCGCGACCCGCGCGTCGCCGACCGAGGCGGTGCCACGCAGCACCTCGGTGCCGTCACGCTTCACCATCTGGATCTGGCATTGGCTCGTGCCGGGCAACGGCTTCGACAGGATCGCCTGCACGTCTTCGCCTTCGAAACAGGCGTTGCGATAATGCGCGGAGAGACAGCCGCTCTCGAACCACGCCTGTCCCCACAGCCGGGCACCGAGCGGCGCGAACTGGCTGAAATGCGTGGGACCCTCGATGGTGCCGCCCTTGAAGCCGAGCTTCTGCGCGGTCGCATCGTCGTGGATGGACGCATGCGCATCGTAAACCTGCGCGTGCAGCATCTGGCGTGGCTGACGCCACGGGCCAATCAATGCCTCGGCGGTCTCGGCGATCTCGGTCTTGAACGCGCTTGCAGTCATGCTCGCAGTCATGGGCTCCTCCACAGGCAGCCATGACTAGCAGGCCCGCCACGGATGCGGCCAGCGATATTGACTTCGGTGCTCCATGCTTTTGACTGCCGACACCCGCTTCGCAAGTCGCCTCTCTTTCCGCGGCGCAAAATTCCCACCCAATGCGACGACAAGGACTTCTGAAATGACGCTGATGCAGGTCGAGCTGGACGACAAATACCGGCTCGAATCGAAGCGGATCTTCCTGTCCGGCACCCAGGCCCTGGTTCGCTTGCCCATGTTGCAGCGCGAACGCGACCGGCTGCAGGGGCTCAACACCGGCGGCTTCATCTCGGGCTATCGCGGTTCCCCGCTCGGCATGTACGACCACGCGTTGTGGCGCGCGAAGTCGCACCTCCAGCAGCACGACATCGCCTTCGTCCCCGGCCTGAACGAGGATCTCGCCGCAACCGCCGTCTGGGGCAGCCAGCAGGTCGGCCTGTTTCCGGGTGCCAAGGTCGATGGCGTGTTCGGCATCTGGTACGGCAAGGGCCCCGGCGTCGATCGTTCGGTCGATGCGCTCAAACATGCAAACGCAGCCGGCACCTCGCGCAATGGCGGCGTGCTGGCGCTCGCCGGCGACGACCATGGCTGCCAGTCCTCGACGCTGGCGCATCAGAGCGAGCAGGTGTTCGCGGCGGCGCTGATCCCGGTGATCAACCCCGCCACGCTGCAGGATTATCTGGACCTCGGCCTCTACGGTCTTGCGCTGTCGCGCTTCTCCGGCTGCTGGGTCGGCTTCAAGGCGATCAGCGAGACTGTGGAAAGCTCGGCCTCGATCTTCAGCGATCCTGAGCGAATCCAGATCAAGCTGCCCGATGATTTCGAGATGCCGCCCGGCGGCCTCAGCATCCGCTGGCCCGACCCACCGCTGGATGCCGAGCGGCGCTTGTTCGGCCCGAAGATGGCCGCGGTGCAGGCCTTCGCCCGCGCCAACCAGCTCGACCGCATCGTGCTCGATTCCAAGCCGGCCCGGCTCGGCATCGTCGCGACGGGCAAGGCCTATCTCGATTTGCGCCAGGCGCTCGCCGACTTGGGCATCACCGACAAGGACGCGCGGGATCTGGGCCTACGCATCTACAAGGTCGCGCTGACCTGGCCTCTCGAGGAAAGCGGCGCGAAGCGTTTTGCCGAAGGTCTTCAGGACGTGCTTGTCGTCGAGGAGAAGCGCGGCTTCATCGAAGACCAGCTGATGCGCATCCTCTACAATATCGATGCGTCCCGGCGCCCGACCGTCACCGGCAAGCGCGACGAAAGCGGCGCGCCGCTGCTGCCGAGCGAGGGTGAGCTGACGCCGACCATCGTCGCAGGCGCGCTGGTGGCGCGCCTGCGCAAGCTCGGGCATCACAGCCCGGTGCTGGAGCAGCGCCTCGCCCGCCTCGAGGCTTTCGACAATCCCGTCACCACAACGACGCAGATCAAGCTCGCGCGCACGCCGTTCTTTTGTTCAGGCTGCCCGCACAATTCCTCGACGCGCGTGCCGGAGGGAAGCCGCGCGATGGCCGGCATCGGCTGCCACGGCATGGCCCTGAGCATGCCGACCCGGCGCACCGACCTGATCTCGCATATGGGCGCCGAGGGCGTGAACTGGATCGGCCAGTCGCCCTTCACCACCGAGAAGCATATCTTCCAGAATCTCGGCGACGGCACCTATACACATTCGGGCTTGCTGGCGTTGCGCGCGGCCTCGGCCGCCGGTATCAACATCACCTACAAGATCCTCTACAACGACGCCGTGGCGATGACCGGTGGCCAGCCGGCCGAAGGCGCCTTCAACGTCGCGCAGATCGCGCACCAGGTCTGGGCCGAGGGCGTCAAGCGGCTCGCGATCGTCTCGGACGATCCGACCAAATATCCGCAAGGAAATTATTTCCCGCAGGGCGCGACCATCCATCACCGTCGCGAACTGGACGCCGTGCAGCGCGAGCTGCGCGACATCAACGGCCTGACGGTCGTGATCTACGACCAGACTTGCGCTGCCGAAAAGCGCCGCCGTCGCAAGCGCGGGCTCTATCCCGATCCCGCCAAGCGCGCCTTCATCAACGAGCTCGTCTGCGAAGGTTGCGGCGATTGCTCGCAGGCCTCCAACTGCGTCTCGGTGCAGCCGCTGGAGACCGAGTTCGGCCGCAAGCGCCAGATCGATCAGTCCAACTGCAACAAGGACTATTCCTGCGTCGAGGGATTCTGCCCGAGTTTTGTGACCGTGCATGGCGGTTCGCTGAAGCGGATGAAGACCTCGGCGGTGGATTCCGGCCAGCTTTTCGCCGATCTGCCGCTGCCGCCGGCGCGTGAGCTCGATAGCCCCTACAACATCCTCGTCACCGGCATCGGCGGCACCGGCGTCATCACCATCGGCGCGTTGCTCGGCATGGCCGCCCATGTCGACGGCCGCGGCTGCTCGGCGCTCGATTTCACCGGCCTGTCGCAGAAGAACGGCGCTGTGATGAGCCATGTCCGCATCGCACCGAAGCCGGAAGACATTTCGGCCGTTCGCATCACCACCGGCGGCGCAGACGTCATCCTCGGCTGCGACATGATCGTCTCGGCCGGCCCCACTGCGCTCAGCCGCGCCGAACGCGGCGTTACCAAGGCCTACATCAACGCCGACCTGCAGCCGACCGCGAGCTTCGTGCAAAATCCCGACATCGATTTCGAGATGGGTACGATGCAGACCGTGCTGCGCGACGCCATCGGCGAAAAGAATCTCGATATCATCGACGCCACAGGCATTGCCTCGGCGCTGATGGGCGACAGCATCGCGACCAATCCCTTCATGCTCGGCTTCGCCTTTCAGAAGGGTGCGATCCCGCTGTCGCTGGAGGCACTGCTCCGCGCCATCGAGATCAACGGCGCCGCGATCGAGATGAACAAGCTCGCCTTCACCTGGGGACGGCTGGCCGCGCACGATATGTCGCGGGTGCGCAGCGTGCTCCAGTTCAAGAGCCGCACATCCGCGCCGACCAAGTCGCTCGACGACATCATCGCGACGCGCGCGGAGTTTTTGACTGCATATCAGGACAAGGCCTATGCCGATCGCTACCTCACGGCGGTTGCCAAGGTGCGCAAAGCGGAAAGCGCTGCCTCGCCCGCGTCCACAGAGCTGACCGAGGCGATCGCCAAAAACCTGTTCAAGCTGATGTCCTACAAGGACGAGTACGAGGTCGCCCGTCTCTATACCGACGGCAGCTTTGCCAAGAAGGTGTCGGAGAAGTTCGACGGCGACTTCACGCTGAAATACCATCTGGCCCCGCCGATCTTTGCAAAGCGCGACAGGACGACGGGACGGCTCCAGAAGCAGGAGTTCGGCGGCTGGATGATCCACGCCTTCCGCGTGCTGGCCAAGCTGAAGTTTTTGCGCGGCGGCGCGTTCGATCTTTTCGGCCGCACCGAGGAGCGGCGGATGGAGCGAAAGCTGGTTGCGGATTATCTTGACATGATCGATCAGCGGATGACGGGGCTGAAGGCGGAGCAGATCCCGCTGCTGACGCGTCTGGCCCGTGTGCCGGAGAGCATCCGTGGCTTCGGACATGTGAAGGAAGCCAACATCAAGCTCGCGGCGGCCGAGAGGGCTCGGCTGGAGGCTGAGTTGGAGAACAGCCGATTTGCAGCGGCCGCGGAGTAAGTGGATGCGCCTTTCAGACGGCCGCCTTCGCGGCACTCGGAGCAACTGCCGCCCCCTCCGCCAGATGCCGCCCCGCGATATACCCGAACGTCAGCGCCGGCCCGAGCGCGATCCCCGGCCCCGGACAATTCCCGTTCATGATCGCGCCCATGTCGTTGCCGCAGGCATAAAGCCCCGCAATCGGTGTACCGTCCTGGCGGAGCACGCGCGCCTGCGCATCGACCTTCAAGCCGATCGCGGTGCCAAGGTCCGCCGCATAGATCCGCATCGCGAAGAACGGTGCTTCGACAATCGGTGCGACGCAAGGATTGGGCTTATGAGCTGCATCGCCGAGGTGGCGCTGGTAGATGGTGCTGCCGCGGCCGAATTCGGAATCGCGGCCCTCCTTCGCATCTGAATTATAGCCTGCGATCGTCGCCGTGAGCACGGACGGCTTGATACCGATCTTCGCCGCGAGCTGCACGATGTCGGACGCCTCGATCAGCTCGCCACTCGCCACGTAGCGGCGCACGTTGCGCGTGAACGGCTTGATCCGGCCCAACCCATAGCTCCACAGGAACGGGCGATCACAGACCAGATAAAACGGCCGGTCCGGCTCGTCCTTGCCGTCGCGCAGCATAGCCAGCACGAACTCATGGTACGACAGCGCCTCGTTGACGAAGCGGCGGCCCGTGGCGTTGACGGCGATGACACCGGGCTTGGCTCGGTCGGTCACAGTGTGCGCAAACACGCCGCGGCTACCATCGGCGCGGTGGAACAGCGAGGCCGGCACCCAGTAGGCAGGGCTCGTCGCGTCCGCATTGAGAGCAGCGCCGCCCGCGATCGCAAGGCGAAGCCCATCGCCCGTGCCGGCCGTGTTGGTCGCCGAGACCAATCCGGCCGCAGCCGGAAAGAAACGCTTGCGCAAGGTCGCATCGTGAGAAAAGCCACCGGTCGCGAGCACCACTCCGCGTCGCGCCGTAATCGAACGGTCGCGTGCGCCATGGCGAATGACCACGCCGGTGACGCGGTCCCCTTGCATCAATAAATCCTCGACATCGGCGCTGAGGAGGATCTCGACCTGCCGTACCAGAAGCGAAGCGTAGAGCCGTGCGGCGAGCGCATTGCCGAGATGCAGCGTCGTGCCGCGCGGGCTGCGCAACCGCTGCAGCGCATATTCGGAAACGAGCCGCGTCGCGCGTATTGTCGAACGCAGCGATTTTCCGATCCGGCGCAGATGCGGGATGTCGAGACGATTGACCATCATCCCGCCGAACAGCGTGAACTCCGGCAGCGGCGCGCGCAATCGCGCGAAATGCGCGCCCAGCCGGGTGCCGTCGAACGCAACCGGCTCCAGCACGCGCCCGCCTGATGTCGCACCGAGCCGCTCCGGATAATGATCTGGACAGGCTTTCACCGGCTGGAGACGAACTTCGGTGTTGGCTTCGAGATAGGCAACCGCTTCTGGCCCGCGCGTGAGAAAGGCCGCACGCAAGCCCGCATTGGCAGGCTCAGGCACCGTGCTCGACAGATATCGGACAGCATCCGTGATGCTGTCCGAAAGCCCCGCCTCTTTCATCTTGGCATTCGCGGGAATCCAGACCAGGCCGCCGGACCACGCCGTGGTGCCGCCGACAAAGGCGGTCTTCTCGATCACCAGCACGCGCAGGCCTTCGGCGGCGGCCACAGCGGCCGCCGCCATGCCGCCGGCACCGGCGCCGATGACAATGACGTCGTAGGTCTCATGCGCCGGCATCATGCGGCAGGGGTCCCGAGGCGAGGCATGACACCGTCATACCCCGCCTGCCGTCCCGCAGCTAGCGCTGCGGCTTCCGCTCGATCGGATCGATATCGAAGGCTCTCAGCTGGCCACGCCGCAGCACGTCCATGGCTAGCCTGCGGCCGATCCGGTCGCGGTCGAGCACGCGGATGAGATCATCGACGCCGTTGATGTCGACGCCGTCCAGCCTGATCACGACGTCGCCGGGCAGCAAGCCTGCCTTAGCCGCCGGACTGTCCTGCTCGATCTGCATCAGCAGCGCGCCCATCTTGTTCTCGACGCCGGCCAGCACCGCATGCCGCCGCGGGACCGGCGCGGTCTGTCCGGCGACGCCGATGAAGGCGCGGCGGACGTAGCCGTGGCGAATAATCTCCGACAGCACGAACTGCGCGGTGTTGCTGGCGACCGCGAAACATATCCCTTGCGCGCCGTTGATGATGGCGGTGTTGATGCCGATCACCTCCGCATTCGACGACAACAGCGGCCCACCGGAATTGCCGGGATTGAGCGCCGCATCGGTCTGGATCACGTCCTCGATGGTGCGGCCGCTGACCGAGCGGATCGAACGGCCAAGCGCCGAGACCACGCCGGCGGTCACCGTCGATTCAAAGCCGAGCGGATTGCCGATCGCGATCACGAGCTGGCCGCGCCGCAGCGTCTTGGAATTGCCGAGCGCGGCATAGGGCAGATCGCGCACACCATTTGCGCGCAACAACGCGAGGTCGGTGTCGGGATCGACACCGAGCACACGGGCATCGCCGACATGGCCTTCGACGTCCCGCAACCGGATCTCCTTGGAGGAGCCGACCACGTGGCTGTTGGTGAGGACGAGCCCATCCGGCGAGATCACGATGCCGGAGCCAAGCCCGCCGCGCTCGCGGCCGTTCGGCGCTTTCGGCCCAGTCTCGACGCGCACGACGGCAGGACCGACACGGTCCGTCACGTCGATCACGGCATTGGAATAGGCGTCCAGCAGAGCCCGGTCATCGACCGGGGCACATTCTGTCGTTCGCGATGACGAGGCGTCATCGACGACGTCCGAAGTGAAATCCAGCATGGTAAGAGTCCTTGAGGCTCACACAGATGGTGGCCTGTTTCGCAAGGCGCAAGGTGTCTGCCCGGGGCGCAAGGGCTGGACTGCCCAGATGGCTAGGGCGCGACTAGGGCGCCCGCCGCAGCCTGCCGCCCCTTGCCTTGACCGGGTCGAGCAGCGACCAGTCGCCGTCCGGGAGCATATAGCCCTTGGGGAATGGCGCGCGCAGCTCCAGTCCGAGCGAGCGCAGCACGCGGTCATCGCGGTAGTAGCATTGCAGCACGACCCGAACGAGCGTTGCCGCCGCCGCGCCGCCGTTCTTGCGAAACTCCTGCGCCACCGCATCGCGCCTGTCGGCATCGAGCTCAGCGAGCGGTGCTCCTGCCAGGTCTGCGAGATGGTCCAGCGCCGCCGCCACCAATTTGGCGTCGCGGCCGAGCGTCGCAAGGATATCGGCCTGGATCGCGGGATCGTCGGCGCCGGGAACTTTGTATTCGTCGCTGGCGGGTACGATCATCGCCGCAATGGTGCGGAGGTTGTTGCTTTGAGAGCGCGTGAGCGAATTGTCAGCGGACATGACGGCCTCAGTCGAACAAATTGGCGAGGCGCTGCTTCATCTGATCGGCGATGTAGAGCGCGAGGGCCTGGATGGTAGAGGTCGGATTCACACCGCCCGAGGTGACGAAGACGCTACCATCGACGATGAAGAGGTTCTTCACATCGTGCGTGCGGCCCCATTCATTGACGACGGAGCGCTTGGGATCAGTGCCCATGCGCGCGGTGCCGAGCAGATGCCAGCCGCCCCAGGGGATCGGCGAGTTGACACAGATGTCGGTCGCGCCCGCCATTTCCAGAACCTCGCGGCCGCGGGCGAGTGCATGGTCCATCATCTTCCGGCTGTTCTCGGAGATCGTGTAGTCGATCTTCGGCGCGGGAATGCCGTGGCTGTCCTTCAGCACGGGATCAAGCGTGACCTGGTTGTGCTCCTCCGGCAGATCCTCGCAGATCGCGGAGAAACCGAGCCGATGCCCGTTGAGCTTGCGGAACACGCGGTGATGATCGGCGCCCCATGGCAGAATACCCTTCTGCTCGCTGACCACAGCCTCGAACACCGGCCCTGCCCCGCGCACGAATTGAACGCCATAGCCGCGCACGAAGCCGCGTGAGAGGTCAGTATCGTACCACTCCTTGCTCCACAGGCAGGTCGGCGGCGCGCGGTTCGAGTCAGTTGGCTCTTTCACATAGCCGTAGATCTGCGCATAGGGATGGAACATCAAATTCTTGCCGACGAGGCCCGATGAGTTGGCAAGGCCGTTCGGGAAGCGGTCGGATTTCGAATTGAGCAGCAACCGCGGTGTGCCAACGCCGTTGCAGGCGATGATGACGACATGCGCGGGCTGGAACTGCTCGACGCCGTCCTTGTCGTAATAGACTACGCCCGAGGCCATGCCGTTATCGTCGGTGGTGATCTCGCGCACCCGGCAATGCGTCCGCAGCTCGACGCCGGCGCGGACCGCATGCGGCCAATAGGTGATATCGGTCGAGGACTTCGCGCCTTGGGCGCAGGCCGGCGTGCAATGGCCGAGATTGATGCAGCGTGCACGGCCCTCATAGTCCAAGGTCGCAACCGTCGTGTCCGACGGCCACCAGTGCCAGCCGAGCTTGTTCATGGCCTTGCCGATGATGGCGCCGGACAATCCCATCGGCTGTTGCGGCATCGGCGGATGCGTCAGCGGCGAGAGCGGATCGCCTGACAGGCCGGACGTGCCCATCATACGGTCATTCTCTTCGAAGAATGGCGTCAGTGCGTCATAGTCGATCGGCCAGTCATCGGCGACGCCGTCGAGCGTCTTCACCTTGAAATCGGAGGGATGCAGCCGCGGCCAATGCGCGGTGTACATCACCGTCGAGCCGCCGACCGCATTATAGTTCACGACCTTGATCGGCGAATTGTCGTCGTTAACAGGATAGTCCTCGGGCCGGCCGCGAACGTTGGGTCTCGATGACCACTCGCCGAAGAACTTGGCCTCCCAGTCGCGGCCCGTGCTCGGGTATTCCGCCGGGTTCATCCAGCCGCCCTGCTCGAGGCAGAGGATGTGCATCTTGGTCTCGGCCAGCGACCACGCCACCGCCGCGCCAGATGCGCCGGCGCCGATGATCAGGACGTCCACGGGGTCTTTCGTCAAAACGTTGTCCTCCTGCCCTCGCCGCTTCCCGGGCGATTCGGCCTTGCTGGCTCGATCTACATCCGGAACGATAGGGGCAGACCGACCGGCGAGTAAAGGCTGGCGGGCGAATGTCGCACTTCGCACAGCGCAGACCATTGGTCTCGCGACGTCCGGATGCTAGGAACGAGGGGCAAGAGCAATCGATAGCGAGACGTGATGTCCTCCAGGAATTTATTTGCCGCCGCCCGCGCTGTCGCGCTTGTTTTGTTTCTCGCTCTGTCCGGATTTGGGGGGACCTGCAGCCCCGCCGCCGCGCTGACCGCGGCTGCGACGGTCCGGGATGCCAATTCGATCCAGCTTGGCGACGTCACCTACCGGCTCGACGGCGTCGACGCGCCTGAGCTCGACCAGGTCTGCATCGACGACCACGCCGATCCCTGGACTTGCGGCATCGACGCCCGCGACCAGCTCACCAAGCTGATCGGCGGCAAGCAGGTGCGCTGCGAAGATGTCGGTCCCGAGAAGAACTTCGGCAAGCGGCATCGCGCGATCTGCACCGTCGAGGGCGATAAGGTCACGCTGAACGAGCAACTGGTGAGGCTCGGCTTTGCCATCGCGCGCGAGCCCCTCAAGGCCAACGTCAAGCCGGCGGCCGCCGAGGCCAAGACGGCGTCATCAGGCATCTGGAAGGGCTGCTTTGTTGCACCGCAAGAATTCCGTACCGGCAAGAAGGACGGCCAGCTTCTTGGCGCAGCCTGCCGCGCCGACCGCGACAAGGAGATTCGCGCCGTGCTGTTTCCGGAGGAGCTGACCGCGCCGCCGAGCTGCGCCATCAAGGGCAAGCTCGCGGTGCGCGCGCGCGTCACCGGCAATATCGGCATCTATCATCTGCGAGGCTGTCCGAGCTATGCCGCCACCACCAAGCCGGATCGGTGGTTCTGCTCGGAGGACGACGCGCAGGCCTCGGGCTTCCGCAAGGCCTATAATTGCCGTCGGCCAAAGTGAACATTTGGTTCACGCAGCCGTGAGTGGTAGCCCGAGACAGTAATGATCCGGAATTGAACTGAAACGGGAGTTGCTGCACCTATATGTGTACGCAAGCGCTTTGCGCGGGCGTTTCCGTGGCAGACGATCCTCATCGGATTGTCCCTGCTCGGGCGTTTCCTCCCTAGACTTGGGCCGCTTGTCACACACAAGCGGCTCTTCTTTTTTGTGCCGCGCTAGCTGTGCATGCGAATGAACTGATCCATCGGCGGCATGTTCTGGTTGAGATGCGCCATGATCCAGACGGTGCCACCGACCACCAGGAAAACCACCAGCAGGCCGAAGGCCAGCGCCAGCACATTGTTGGTGTTGTCAGGCCCCGTGGTGATGTGCAGGAAGAACACCAGATGCACGCCCATCTGCGCGATCGCCAGCACGATCAGCGCGACGGGGATCGACGGCTGCCAGACCAGATTGGTGCCGGCGATGAAGAACGAGGTGGCCGTAAGCAGCAGCGCGAGGCCAAGGCCGACCACGTAGCCGAGGATCCGTTCACCGACGGTATGTTGCTCTTCCTCACCCGGCGCGAGGTCGTGCGGGGTCGACACGTGCGTCTCGTCGCTCATACGCCACCTCCAAGCAGATAAACGACGGAAAAGACTCCAACCCAGATGATGTCGAGCGCGTGCCAGAACAGCGCAAAGCAGTACATCCGCCGCATGATGTCGGCGCGAAAGCCCTTGGCGAAGACCTGGGCCATCATGGTGAGGAGCCACAAGACGCCGGCCGAGACATGCAGGCCGTGGCATCCGACCAGCGAGAAGAACGACGTCAGGAACGCGCTGCGCGAGGGGCCGTAGCCGCGCGCAACGAGATCGGCGAATTCGCGGAACTCGATGGCGAGGAAGATCAGACCGAGCGCGCAGGTCACGGCCATGCCGAGGTAGAACCAGAACCGGTTGCGCTCGTCGGCCGCAATGCTCGCCATGCCGCAGGTGAAGCTGGACAGCAGCAGGCAGACCGTCTCGATCGCGACATTCCGCTGCTCGAAAATCTCGGAGCCCTTGGGGCCGCCTGCGGTCTGGTCGACCAGCACCGCATAGGCCGCGAAGAAGCAGGAGAACATCACGATGTCGGAGATCAGGAAAATCCAGAAACCGTAAGCGGTCACGATGCGTTTCGACGCGGGCCCGGTGTGCTCGACGACGAGCCCGATCTGATGAGGATCGGCATGGGCGCGGCCGGCTGTCGCGGTCATCGACATCAGGCCACCCCCGCCATGCTGACGAGGCTGCGCCGTTCCTCAAGATTGACACGGTCGATCGCCGCGACCTCCGCGGCCGGGATGACGTATTCGTCGTGGTCACGCCAGGCGAACACGACGAAGGTCGCGAACGCGCCAATGGCGCCCAGGATCACCATCCACCAGATATGCCAGATCAGCGCAAAGCCCATGACGGCGGCAAAGAAGGCACAGACAAAGCCGGTCGGCGAATTCCGGGGCATCTCGATGTCATGATATTCGGGCACCGCATGCTCGAGCGCCTGCTTCCGGGCATGGACCTTCATGTCCCAATAGGCATCCTCGCCACTTACGTCGGGATGGAAAGCAAAGTTGAACACCGGCGGCGGCGACGACGTCGCCCATTCCAGCGAACGGCCGTCCCAAGGATCGCCGGTGCGGTCTCGCAGAGCCTCGCGATTACGGATGCTCACCACGAGCTGCATGATCTGGCAGATGACGCCGATCGACAGCACGGCCATCCCGATCGCCGCCACGATCATCCACGGCCGCCACTCGGCAACATCATAGTGCTGCAGACGCCGCGTCATGCCGAGCATGCCGGCGACGTAGAGTGGCACGAAAGTGATGTAGAAGCCCGTGAAGGTGAACCAGAAGGCGAGCTTGCCCCAGCGCTCGTCGAGGCGGAAACCGAACGCCTTTGGGAACCAGTATTCGAAGCCGGCGAAAGCGCCGAACAGCACGCCGCCGATGATCACATTGTGGAAGTGCGCCACCAGGAACATGCTGTTGTGGAGCATGAAATCCGCGGGCGGCACCGCGACCAGCACGCCGGTCAAGCCGCCGATGATGAAGGTGACCATGAACCCGACCGCCCACAGCATCGGCGTCGCGAAGCGGATCCGGCCGCCATACATCGTGAACAGCCAATTGTAGATCTTCACCCCCGTCGGCACCGCGATGATCATGCTGGCGATGCCGAAGATGGCGTTGACATCGGGCCCCGCGCCCATCGTGAAGAAATGGTGCAGCCAGACCATGAAGGAGATGACGCAAATCGCCATGGTGGCCAGCACCATGGAACGGTAGCCGAACAACGCCTTGCCGGAGAAGGTCGAGACCACCTCCGAGAAGATGCCGAATGCCGGCAGCACCAGAATATAGACCTCGGGATGCCCCCAGGCCCAGATCAGGTTCATGAACATCATGACGTTGCCGCCGGCTTCATTGGTGAAGAAGTGGAAGCCGAGATAGCGATCGAGCAACAGCATCGCGAGGGTCGCGGTGAGGATCGGAAAGGCCGCGACGATCAGCAGGTTCGACGCCAGCGTGGTCCAGCAGAACATCGGCATGCGCAGATAGTTCATGCCCTTGGTGCGCAGCTTCAGCACGGTCGTAACAAGGTTGATGCCGGCGACCAGCGTGCCGACACCGGAGATTTGCAGGGACCACGCATAATAATCGACGCCGACCCCAGGCGAATAAGACAGCTCCGACAGCGGTGGAAAGGCGAGCCAGCCGGTGCGGGCGAACTCGCCGACCACCAGCGAGAGATTGACCAGCAGCGCGCCGGTCGCGGTGAGCCAGAAGCCGACCGAATTCAGCGTCGGAAAGGCGACGTCGCGCACGCCGAGCTGCAACGGCACGACCAAATTCATCAGCCCGATCACGAACGGCATCGCCACGAAGAAGATCATGATGGTGCCGTGGGCCGAAAAGATCTGGTTGTAATGTTCCGGCGGCAGATAGCCCTGCGACTGATAGGCGATCGCCTGCTGGATCCGCATCATGATGGCGTCGCTACCGCCGCGCAGCAGCATCACCGAGGCCAGCAGGATGTACATCACGCCAATGCGCTTGTGGTCGACGCTGGTGATCCATTCGTGCCAAAGATAGGGCAGATGCCCCTTCACGACGACCCAGGTCAGCACAGCGAGAATTCCGACCAGCACTACGCCGCCGGCGATCAAGGGAATCGGCTGGCCGAACGGGATCGCCGACCAATCGAGCTTACCGAGCATCATGGCCTCCACTGTGCGGCCGGCTGGCGTCGGACATCAGATCTGGGCCGGGACCCGGCGGAATGTGCCGGGTCGCGATCAGATCGAACAGGCGGGGATCATCGAGGCGGAAGGTCAATCTGCCCTTCTCGATGCCCTGTTGCATCAGCTTCTTGTAGCTCTCTTCGTTGAGCACGGCGCCAGTCTTCGCCGTGCTCGCCACCCAATCCGGAAATGAGAGCGGTGAGATCACAACGACGTCGAACAGCATGTCGGGAAATCCGTCGCCGGAGAAATGCGCCGACATGCCCTGAAGCTTGCCTTCGTTGTCGGCGCGCAGGTTCAGCTTCGTGACCATGCCGTTCATGGTGTAGATCATGCTGCCGAGTTGCGGGATGAAGAACGTGTTCATCACGCTCGACGATGTCAGCTGGAAGTTCAGCTCGGCTCCGGCCGGCACGGTCAGCGTGTTGACGGTCGCGATGCGCTGGTCCGGATAGATAAACAGCCATTTCCAGTCGAGCGACACGGCCTGAATCCTCACCGGGCTTCCGGTACCCGGCACGGGCGCTGCGGGATCGAGCTGGTGCGCGCCGATCCAGGCTACGCCGCCAAGCAGGATCACCGTCAGCGCGGGGATCGACCACACCACGATCTCGATCCGCCCGGAATGGACGAAGGTGGGCTGGAAGTGCGCCCTCGGATTGGAGGCGCGAAACCAGTAGGCAAACGCCAGGATCGCGACAATGGTCGGGACCACGATCGCGAGCATGATGAAGACGGAATCGACCAGGATGGTGCTGTTGGCAGCAGCCACCGGCCCTTGTGGATCGAGCAGGTTCATCGGCAAGCCACTAGCGATTGGGAGACCCCGCCGGAAAGCGTAACGCGAAAGATGCTCCTGCCGCAAACGCGGTTGCGTGAAGACGGTTCCGAACACTCGCCGCTCAACCGGCACCCCATCCCGCCCGGCGGCATGCAATTCCATGCGATGTCAATGACATCCACGCGCAACGGCCGGCCTTCTCACCTCCGCGCTCCATTGCTAGTTTGCACGAAAATATCGGGATGAAACGACATGCAGGGCCCTGAGGACGATGCCGGCCTCGCCGGCAAGGTTGCGCTGATCAGCGGCGGCGGCGCCGCGGGCGATGGCATCGGCAACGGCCGCGCTGCAGCAATTTTGCTCGCCCGCGCGGGAGCCAAAGTGCTGGTCGCCGATCGCGACCTCAAGCTCGCCGAACGCACCGTCGAGATGATCGCGGCCGAAGGCGGCACGGCTGCGGCACATGGCGGCGATGTCACCAGCGAGACCGATTGCAAGACGCTGGTCGAAGCCGCACTCGATCGCTGGGGCCGGCTCGACTTCCTCGACAACAATGTCGGCATCGGCAGCCGTGGTAGCGTGGTCGACGAGGCGCCCGAGCAATATCGCCGCGTCATGCAGGTCAATGTCGAGACCATGTTCCTGCTGTCGAAGCACGCGATCCCCGCCATGATCAAGACCGCGAGGGGCGGCGCGATCGTCAACATCTCCTCGATCTCGGCGCTGCGGCCGCGTGGGCTCACGAGCTACACGACCTCGAAGGCCGCGATCATCGGCCTGACGCGCGCGATGGCGGTCGATCACGGCCGCGACAATATCCGCGTCAACTGCATCTGCCCGGGACCGATGTACACGCCGATGGTCTATGCCCGCGGCATGAGCGAGCAGGCACGCGCCCAGCGCGCCAACGCGTCCGTGCTGAAGACCGAAGGCACCGGCTGGGACGTCGGCCATGCCGTCAAATTCCTGCTCAGCAACTTTGCCCGCTACATCACCGGCCAGGTGCTGGTGGTCGACGGCGGCGTGACACTGCAAGCTCCCGAACGCGAGTCGCAAGAACATTAGAGGAAACACGAAAAATGGCCCGCCTGCCCTATCTCGAGGCCGACCAGGTCGCGCCCGAATATCGCGACATGCTCAAGCGCAACACCAATCTGCACAAGCTGCTGGTCAACTCGCCCGAGATGGCGCGCGCCTTCAACGGCATCGGCAGCTATATCCGCTTCAAGAGCAAGCTCGATCCGCGCCTCCGCGAGCTCGCCATCCTCCAGGTCGGCTGGATGGAGCGGTCGGAATACGAATTCACCCATCACGTGAAGATCGGCAAGGAATTCGGCGTCACCGACGAAGACATTGCCGGCCTGATGGCGGAGACCGAGGGAAAACCGTCGAAGCTGGAGCCGCTCGCCAAGGCCATCCTGAAGGGCGCCCGTGAGATGGTGCGCGAGCTCGCGATGTCGGAGGTGACCTTCGCCGAGATCAAGACACATCTCTCCGACGAGCACATGGTCGACCTTGTGCTGACCATCGCCTTCTATTGCGGTGTCGTGCGTGTACTCGCCACCATGAAGATCGACAATGAGCCCACTTACAAAGAGGTACTCCAGCAGTACCCTATCCCGGGAGTGAAGTGACATGCGCCTCAAGGACAAGGTTGCGATCGTCGTCGGCGCCGGCCAGAGCCCCGGCGAAGGCATGGGTAATGGCCGCGCCACCGCGCTCACCTTTGCGCGGGAGGGCGCCAAGGTGCTCTGCGTCGATCATCATCTGGAATCGGCGCAGGAGACCGTCGATCTGATCACAGCGGCGCACGGCACGGCCGCAGCCTTCAAGGCCTGTCTCTTATACACATCTAGATGTGTATAAGAGACAGCTTCAAGGCCGATGTGACCAAATCCACCGACATCAAGGCGATGGTCGCAGACGGGATATCGCGCTGGGGTCGCATCGACGTGCTGCACAACAATGTCGGCGTCAGCCTCGCCGGCGGCGATGCCGAGCTGCTGGCGATCACCGAGGAAGCCTTCGATCGCGTTGTCGCCATCAACCTGAAGAGCTGCATCTTGGCGGCCAAGGAAGTGATCCCGATCATGCGCGCGCAGAAGAGCGGCGCCATCATCAACATCTCCTCGATGGCGGCGATCACGACCTATCCTTACGTCGCCTACAAGGCGACGAAGTCGGCCATGATCGCCTTCACCGAGCAGCTCGCCTACCAGAACGCCGAATACGGCATCCGCGCCAACGTCATCCTGCCCGGCCTGATGAACACGCCGATGGCCGTCGACACCCGCGCCCGCGAGTGGCACAAGACCCGCGCCGAAGTCGAGGCCGAACGCGACAGCAAGGTGCCGCTGCGCAAGAAGATGGGAACGGGATGGGACGTCGCCAACGCCGCGCTGTTCCTGGCATCGGACGAGGCGAATTTCATCACGGGTGTGACGCTGCCGGTGGATGGCGGGGCGAGCGTGCGGCGGGGGTAAGGTCTTTCCGCCTCTCCCCGCACGCGGGAAGAGACAAAGCTGCATCAGTGCGTCACCCGCCAGATCGTGCCGCCCGTATCCTCCGAGATCAGCAGCGCGCCATCCTTGGCGACCGCTATTCCCACCGGCCGCCCCCACACCTGAGAGTCGTTGACGACAAAGCCCGTGGCGAAATCCTCGTACTCGCCAGTCGGCTTGCCGTCTTTCATCCTGATACGGATCACCTTGTAGCCGGTGCGCTTCGAGCGGTTCCATGAGCCGTGCTCGGCGGCGAAGGCGTCGCCCTGATATTCCGATGGAAACAGCGCACCCTGATAGAAGGTCATGCCGAGCGAGGCAGAATGCGGCTGCAACAGCACATCGGGCACCGTGATCTTGTCCTTGAGGTCCGGACGCGCATCGGCGTGACGCGGATCTTCGTTTGCGCCGATGTAGAACCACGGCCAGCCATAGAAGCCACCCTCCTTCACGCTGGTCACATAGTCGGGCACGAGATCGTCGCCAAGGCCGTCGCGCTCATTGGTCGAGCACCAGGGCAGGCCGGTCTGCGGCTGGATCGCGAGGCCAACACAGTTGCGGATGCCGGTGGCATAGAGCTTGCGATCCTTGCCTTCAGGAGTGAAGGACAGCACCACGGCGCGCTCGGCCTCGTAGCCCCAGGACGCACCGAGCGCCTGCGTACGCGACCACGCCTCGAGCCCGCCCGGTGGGTTCCCCATGCCTTCGGCGACATTGCTGGCCGAGCCGACCGACACCAGCATGCGCTTGCCATCAGGCGTGAACACGACGTCGCGAGTGGAATGGCCCGATCCCTGCGCCAGGTTCGCCACCACGACATCGGGCTTGGCCGACGCCTTCAGGTCCCCAACGCGATACGGGAAACGAACGACGTTGTTGATGTTGGCGACATAGACCCATTGCGGATTGTCACCGTTCGGGAAGAACGCGATGCCGAAGGGCCGGTTGAGCCCGCTGGCAAACACCTCGTTTGAGACGACCTTGGCGTCCTCCCCAAGCCGCAGCACGCGGATGCGCCCGGGCCCGGTCTCGGCAACGAAAATATCGCCATTCGGCGCGACGCGCAGCACGCGTGGATCGGACAGGCCGTCGGCCAGCAGCTCGATCTTGAATCCCTGAGGCACGAGCGGCGTGGCGCTGCCGCGCGATGTGACGCGCGTGGGATTGGAGACCGACGGCGAGGCGCCAGGTTTGGCCAGATCCTGCGGGCGGATCAGCCTGACGGTGCCGGGCCTGTCGGCCTGCCAGCTGCCATAGGCATCCTTGCCCTGCAGCACAGATTCGGCCTGCACGCCGGCGCAGGCGACCATCAGCCACGCTGGCACCACCATCAGCGAAACATGGATCTTCACGTCGCCTTCCTCCCGGACTTTACCTGCCGCATCCCACGTCAGCTCATGCCCGCACGATGTGCATTTGATCTAACCCATCGTACTGGAAAATGGCGCGGATCGGTGCAACAGATTATGAGGGCACGGCCGCAGGTTGCGGTCATCAAAGCTGCGGCATCGGCGGCGCGATTGATGGGGTGATCATGTGGGGATCGATCATATCGGAATGGGCGAGCCTGCTGTTGCGCTGGCTGCACGTGGTCGCGGCGGTCGCCTGGATCGGGAGTTCGTTCTATTTCATCGCCCTCGACCTCGGCCTCAAGCCCAAGGGCGACCTGCCAGATGGCGTGCTAGGCGAAGCCTGGCAGGTGCATGGCGGCGGCTTCTACCGGATCATGAAGTATCTGGTGGCACCTGCCCAAATGCCGGACGAGCTGACCTGGTTCAAATGGGAGGCCTACACCACCTGGCTGTCCGGCTTCGCGCTGATGGTGGTGGTGTATTATCTCGATGCCGATCTGTTCCTGGTCGACAAGTCGATCCTCGACCTCACGCCATTCCAGGCCGGACTGTTCAGCTTCGGCAGCCTTGCGCTGGCGTGGCTGCTCTACGAGGCAGCCTGCCGCAGCGGGCTTGCACAGCGCGAGCTGCCTTTTGCCATCGGCGGCTATCTGTTCCTGGTCGTGTTGACCTTCGCGTTCACCCATGTGCTGAGCGGTCGCGGCGCCTTCAACCAGATCGGCGCCCTGATCGGCACCATCATGGTCGCCAATGTCTTCACGGTGATCATCCCGAACCAGAAGAAGATCGTGGCTAGCCTGATCGCGGGACAGGCGCCGGATCCGAAGCTCGGCAAGACCAGCAAGGAGCGCTCGGTCCACAACAACTATCTGACGCTCCCCGTGGTCGTGCTGATGATCAGCAACCACTACCCCCTGCTCTACGCGACGCGCTTCAACTGGATCATCGTCGCGATCGTGCTGGCGCTGGGGCCGGTGATCCGCCATTTCTTCAACGAGGGTCATGCCGGGCGCAAATCGCCGTGGTGGGTGTGGGGCGTCGCCGCAGCAGGCGCGATCGCGATCCTTTTCCTTTCCGCGGCCGGTCCGCGGGATGTGAAGACGGGCGCGCTGTCGGCACAGCCGACGATCGCCAATGTCGAGGAGATCGTGATGTCCCGCTGCAGCATGTGCCACGCGGCCGAGCCGGTGTGGGCGGGCATCGTGACCGCGCCCAAGGGCATCTTGCTCGACGCGCCCGAGCACATCCACCGCAATATCCGCCTGATCGGGCGCGTGGCTGCGTGGTCGACGGCGATGCCGCCGGGCAATATCACCGAAATGACCAGCGAGGAGCGCGCTGTCCTCGCCGCCTATATCAGCGAGCAGGATCGCTGATCACAACGCGCCGCCGCATTTCGCGGAATGAAATTCCTGATCTCCCGCCGATTTGAAAATGACTTGCGCGCCCATCCGGCGTAGACAGGGCGAGGGCCGCTTTTGCGGTCTCATGTCAGTTTGCAATCTTTGCCGGGGAAATCACAGTGGCCCTCAAGAACGTCATCGGTATCGACCACGCCGTGGTCATGGTGAAGGACCTCGACAGCGCCGCCGAAAACTATCGGAAGCTCGGCTTCACCCTGTCGCCGCGCGGCACCCACAGCGCGCATATGGGCACCGGCAACTACACCATCATGTTCGACCCCGATTATATGGAACTGCTCGGCGTGCTGGTGGCGACCGAGCACAATGCGCCGGCACGCGCCTTTGTCGAGCGTCACGGCGAAGGTATCGAACGTATCGCCTTCACGGCGATCGATTCAACTGAAGGCGCCGAGGAAATTCGCGCGCGCGGCTTCACGCCGATCGGCCCGACCGATTTCGAGCGGCCGGTGACGCTGCCTGATGGCACCGTCTCGGCGGCTAAATTCCGCACCTTCATGTGGCCGACCGCGGAAGCGCCCGGCGGCGTGCGCATCTTCGCCTGTCAGCACAAGACCCGCGAGACGGTGTGGATCCCCGAACTGATGAGGCACGCCAATGCGGCGAAGCGGATCAGGGAAGCCCTGATCGCGACGCCCGAGCCTGCGAAGGACGCCGCGCATCTTGCTCGCCTGATCGATCGTGAACCGAAGGCAGAAGCCGACGGCGCCGTGACAGTGACATCGGGCGGTGACCGCGCGGACTTCGTCTATCTGACGCTGGACCAGCTCGGCAAACGCTATCCAGGCGTGCCGCTCGCGGGTCTCTCCGAGCGCGGCGGCGCGGCACTGGTGCTCGTCAGCGGCGATCTCGCAGCAACCGAACAGGCCCTCGGCGCGGCGGCTGTCCGCAGTGGAGCTGCGATCGTCGTGCCGCCGGCCAAGGCCAACGGCACGCTGCTCGCCTTCATTGCCGGCTGACTTTGAACCACTTCTTTAACGCGCGTTTACCTGATGGCCCTAGGATTCCCGGCAGTCCAAGCCGCCCGAGGCCACGCGCATGTTCAAAGAAGGATCGCCGATCGCATATGACGCTCCGGCCGAGCTGAAGAAGTGGCCGTCGCTGAAGGGCGAGCGACAGAAGGATCGCGGTCCGCCGTATCTGGTTTACAACGGCACGCTCGCCGACTGCGTCCGCGAGCTGATGGGCAAGCCCATCAAAGGCATCTCGCTCTACGACATCATGACGAAGCCGCAAGCAGCCTTCGACCACGCCGTGCTGTCGCCCGGCGATGCCGCCGAGATCGCGATGCGCAAGGACTTTCCCAAAGCGTAAGCGCCGAGACCGTTCGCACGTCACATTTGCCCGTAGATCCGCGGGACTGACGGTGCTTGTTCTCTTATTGGACTCCCGTACTAACACCTGCCCTATCGCGGAATCGCAGCTTCGCCGCAATTGCGGTTAAGAAGTCCTTGTCACCGGCGCGCGCTGGTCGTTCCCCCACAGTTCGAGGACTCCAACCGAGATGCGATTTCTCGTCGCGGCTTGCGCTGCGTTCCTGATTCTGATGTGCGACGTCAGCTCGGAGCCGACATGGCAGACCTCTTCTGTCGACGAGGCCGCGCCCAAGACCGATCGCGGCCCCTCATTCGTCCCCCTCGTTGAATTGTTCCTCGCAAGCGTGCAGGCCATTGAGCTTGCCAATGCGCGCGCGTCCTACGAGGAGACGATCGAACCGGCGCGTGCGGTCGAAACGACCGTGCAGGGGCCGCCCTCACCGACTGAGCAATTCTGCCGTGCCCTCAAGGAAGCGGCCGAAGAGAGCGGCATTCCCGTGCCGTTCTTCGCCCGCCTGCTCTGGCAGGAGAGCCGCTTCAAATCCAACGAGGTCAGCCAGGCCGGCGCGCAAGGCGTCGCGCAGTTCATGCCGGAGACCGCCGCCGAAGTCGGTCTCGACGATCCCTTCGATCCCATCAAGGCGCTGCCGGCCTCTGCAAAGTTCCTGCGCAAGCTTCGCGATGATTTCGGCAATCTCGGCCTCGCCGCGGCCGCCTACAACGCGGGCCCCGGTCGGATCCAGAAATGGCTTGCCAGGGAGAGCGAGCTGCCGCGCGAGACGCGCGATTATGTCCGCATCATCACCGGCACCAAAGCCGAAGACTGGATCGAGCGCTCGGAAGCGCTCGCGATCCGCATCGACCTGCCGCGCGAAGCGCCCTGCGAAGGTGTCGGCAGCCTGTCCAAGACCAGGGACGTCGCCTGGGTGCCCGCGAACCTCACGCCGTCGACCGCCTCCATCATCCGCAAGGCCGAGCAGCTGGCGGCGCGGCTCGCAGCAAACCGCACCCGCAAGCGCCTCGTGGCCCTGCTCCACAAGAACAGCCATGGCAAGGCCCGCAGCATGATCGCAGCGCGCGCGAAGGGGGCGAAGGGGCGCGCCATCCACCTCGCATCGCGCGAGCGAACCTCCAGCTAACTCGGACGGGCTTCTCGTGGTCGGCCACCGGCTGATCCCATCGCCTGATATTTTGAACGAAAACAACCCCATGCACAGTAGCCGGCGCCAGCCGGATCAAGGACTTGCGCGGGGACGACTACGGAATGTCCGAAATTCCGTTTGACCCGTCGGGCAAAACAGCGGCATAATGGCATCATCGCAAAGGCCGTCGGCATCCCGCGCTTAAGGCGGGCGCCCTCGACCTGGCTCCGCGAAAACTCCTCATCGACATACTTCTCATCGACATCAAGACATCTCAACCACCGCACGGCAGGCGCGGAGCGAACTCGCGCGCCTTCGCCGGCAAAGGACACATCGCATGATGACATCCCTGACCAGCACCGAAACAATGCCCATCGCGGCCGGCGATCACGCCGCGATCATCGCAAGCCCAAAAGTAAAACTCCGCCGCAAGGGCGTCGTGATCGTCCATCCTGACAAGAAAGCCGGCGAGACCCTGCTCGCCGAAGCGCTCGGCGCCGCCGACAGCGACGCGCTGCATGGCCTGTTGAGCCAGCTGATGAAAGCGAGCGCGGTTGGGCGCAGGCCGGACCAGGGCAATTTCTCGTTCATGGTCTCGACGCTGAAAAGCATCGCGCCCAGGGACTCGCTCGAAGCCATGCTGGCGGCGCAGATGCTGAGCATCCACGTCGCCTCGATGCGCTGCGCCTGCCGCCTCGCCTGCACCGACGACGTGACGCAGCAGGAGAGCCTGACGCGCGCGCTGACCCGGCTGTCGCGCACCTTCTCGGCGCAGATGGAGGCCCTGAACCGTCACCGCAGCAATGGCGCCTGCGCGATCACGGTGCAAAATCTGTCGGTGCAGGACGGCGGCAAGGCCGTCGTGGGCCACTTCACGCAGCATGCGGGCCTGATCGCCGCCCAGCCGGGCCTGGTGGACGCCGTCACCGCATGAGCCACGTCCGCAACACCGGGGCGATGCAGGCGAGCCAGCGATGCGGCGCCACCACGCGCAGCGGCGCGCCCTGCCGGGCACCGGCCCTGCGCGGCAAGGTTCGCTGCCGCATGCATGGCGGGGCCCGGCGATCGGGCGCGCCGAAGGGAAACCGGAATGCGCGCAAGCACGGCCTGTTCACGCAAGCGGCCATCGCCGAACGGAGGCAGGTGGGACTTTTGCTCGAGCAGGCGCAAGAGCTGCTGGAGAAGATGACGTGATCAGCCACTGAGCCTTACTGCCCCTCCCCCGACTCCACCACAATTTGCGCGAGCGTGTGAACTATTTCACACGGCCGCCTCGGCTGGTCTCGCTAGCTTGGGCCGGTCTCGGTGAAACAGGCGGAGGGTGTCATGGAGGCATTGAACCTTTCACAGGTGCTTTGGGAGGAGCGACGCGCGCTCGCAGGCGCAGCTCTGGAGTTCGAGCGAAACGGCAACGGCTCGCCAAAGCAACCAGAGCCGCCGAAGCAGTCAGACCTGCCAAAGCCGACACCCACGACCTCGTCGAAAGCGGCTTATCTCATCACCAACCCACCGCCCAAAATCCCGCCGCCGACCGCCGCGGTCCCCGACGATCTCCTGAAAGTCTACCGGGCACTGAACGCCGACGATCGCTGGGCTCTGTGCCTGTCCGGCGGCGGGATCCGTAGCGCGTCGTTCGCGCTCGGCATCCTGCAGAGAATTGCGGCGCTGAGGCTCGCGTCAAAACGCCCAGGCGAGGAAGCCGGCTCGGCTCTGACACAGTTCGAGTATCTGTCGACCGTATCTGGAGGTGGTTATATCGGCAGCTGGCTGTCCGCCTGGCTCTGCCGGGAGCGCAAGGCAGGTGCCCCGAATCCCGTGGTTTCGGCACTCAACGAGCGGTGCACCGTCGGTCAAGTCAGGGATCACGAGGAAGCAGAGCCGGTTTCCAACCTCCGGCGCAACTCCCACTTCCTTGCTCCAAGCTTCTCGTCGATCTCTCCCGACCTATGGAGTGATGTTGCGGGCGTCCTGCGCAACCTGTTTCTGAACTGGGTCCTGCTCGTCCCGCCGATGATCCTTGCGGTGCTCGTCACCAAAGCACTCTCCTTTGCCGTCATCGACGCCCACAAGATCACAACCGATAATACGTCGGGCTGGTTTCTGGGTCTGATGATCGTACCGACCCTCTGCTTCCTGATGTCCCTGTCATTCTCCGCCGCGAACCGTCCCGCGCGCGGATGCATCAATGTGCCGCAGCCGCGGTTCCTCCTTTGCGATCTCGCCCCCTTCCTCATCGGGGCGGCCTTGCTGGTTTTCGTGCTGCAAAGCGAATACGGCCTGTCGACCCTTACGAGGGTGACCGATACCCTCGGATTCAAATTCGGCACGCAGGACAAAGGAGCTCAATTCTACGTCCACGTGGTCATGCGCGGGGCTATCCTTGGCGTTTTGTTCTTCTTCTTGTCCTGGGTGCTGGCGCGCGCGTGGCCGTTTGTTTTTGGAAGGTCGGCCCAGCAATCGCTCGCGAACCGTCCCAAACATCCATGGATCGATCTTTTCGCCTGGTGCGTCGCCGGCGCGGCTTTTGGCCTGCTGAGCGCGACAGGACTCGCCTTGCTCTGGTATTACAGCCCACCGGGCGCCGACGCCGCGGCAGCGCGCTTTGCCTGCGTGCTCGGGCTGCCCTGGATCGTGCTGGCGCGCATCGTCGCCGACGTCATCTATATCTCGTTTGCCGAATTCCTGTCCGAGGTCGACGTGGGCCTCGAATTCCAGGCGCGCTCGAGCGGCTTCTTCACCCTGGCCTATATCGGCTGGCTGCTGTGGTTCGGACTCGTGCTCGGCGCACCGCCTGCCGCAGAATTGATCAAGAGCCATCTTGGCGCCGCATCCGTCCCCTCGCTGGCGGCCGGCGGAGGACTTTCCGGACTGATTTCCGTCGTCCTGGGCGCGAGCTCAAAGACCAAGGCCGCCGCCGAACAGGTGTCGGGCCTTCGTCAATATCTCAGCCTCAACACGATCGCAGCGATCGCAGCCGCCATTTTCGCAGCCTCCCTGGTCGCTCTGCTGTCCATCGGCTGGGACACGGCTTTCAGCGCGTTCGAAGCCGGCGCCGATCATATGCCCTGGGACATCGTGCTCTGGGCCGGAGTCTTGCTCGTGCTGCTGATCACCGCAGCCTCCCTCGTGCTCAGCATCAACCGCTACTCGCTCCATAGCATTTACCGGAATCGCCTGGTGCGCGCCTTCCTGGGAGCTTCACGCCGCGAGAGAGACCGCGACAAGACCAAGAATGCCTTTACCGATTTCGACAGCAGCGACAGCCCGTATCTGCACGAGCTGTGGGAGCACGACGTTCAACCGCGAGGCGCGCATTGGAAGCCGTTCCACGTCATCAACGCGGCGCTCAACCTCGTGTCATCCAAGAACCTGGCATGGCAGGAACGGATGGCAGCGCCGTTCACGTTCTCGCCTCTGCATTGCGGCAGCGGCAGCGCGGTATTTTCCGATGGCGCGTATCGCACGACCTATGCCACGGCCACGCAGCCGCATCCTTACGGCGGACCGCCGCTTGGCCTGACGGTCGGGACCGCCATGGCGATCTCGGGCGCTGCCGTCAGCCCGAGCATGGGTTACAATTCATCGCCAGGCGTCGCCTTCCTGATGGCGCTGTTCAACGTGCGCCTCGGCTGGTGGCTGGCCAACCCGCGCGGCGACAATACCGACTACGCAAGGACCAAGCCGCGGTTCGCGCTCCGGCCGTTCTTCATGGAGATGTTCGGTCTGACCAGCGAGACCGAGCGCTGGGTCTACCTGACCGACGGCGGGCATTTTGAAAATCTCGGTCTCTACGAAATGGTTCGCCGGCGCTGCCGCGTGATCGTGGTCAGCGACGCCGGCTGCGATCCCGACTACTCCTTCGACGACCTCGGAAATGCGCTCCGCAAGATATGGATCGATCTCGGCGTGCGGATCGACCTGCACGGCCTCGACCTCCTGAAGAAGCGCTTCAAGGAACGCCCGACCCCGGCTGAGCAAGCGCCGTACTGGGCGGTCGGCGATATTCTCTATAGCGATGCCGATGGCGGCCAATCGCAGGACGGCCTGCTGCTGTATTTCAAGTCCGGCCTGCACGGCACCGAGCCCATGGGGGTCCTCAGCTATGCAATCGCCCACAAGACCTTCCCGCACGAATCGACGCTGAACCAGTTTTTCTCGGAATCGCAATTCGAGAGCTACCGCGCACTCGGTTACGAGATCGCTGACCGCGCGTTCAAATCCGTAGAGGGAGTTTCGGACGACGCGACGAGCGGACCGCTCCCCACGTTCCTTTCGATCGTGGAGAAGCTCAAGGAGAAGTTGAAGAAAGAACTGGAGCCAGACGAAGCCAAACGCACCTGTTGTCGTACTGCCGGGATAACAGAATCGTCCCTTCCACACTCAACAAGTGCTGGGAAGTGAAGTGCATTATGGGCCGAGCCCGTCGCTCTGGCGCAAGACGAAGCACCCGTCCCACCTGCAGGCACCTCCCGCCCCTACACCGGACCATGGGAGCCCGGCGGCACCATATACAGTGTCATCGCGAAAATGGCGTAGATGCACAGCAGGAGCGCACCGACGAACCAGGCTGAGCGTCCGCCATTGGTGACGAAGGATGCGACGACGGCGGCGATCATGACCATGGTCACCGCACCCGGCCAGAATTGCAGGTCCATCGGCTTTGGGCCAGCGACATAGCTGAGCAGCACCAGCACGGGGGCGACGAACAGGGCGATCTGGGACGCGCTGCCCAATGCGATGCTGACGCTCATGTCGAGCCTGTCGCGGCGAGCCGCGGAAAATGCAACCGCCATTTCGGCGGCGGCACCGACAAGGGCAACCACGATGAAGCCGACGAACGCCGGCGTCATGCCGAGGGTCTCGGCCGCCTTCTGCACCGACTCGACGAAGATCTCGCTGACGAGCGCGACCAGCACCGTCACCGCCAGCAGTGTCGGAACGGCCACCGCGATCGGCAGCGCCGGCCCGCCCGCCTCGCCGTGCTCGCCACTGGCGAACAGCTCCTTGTGCGTGCGCAGCGAGAACAGCAGGCTGAGACCGTAGGCAACGATGAGGAGAACGGCCAGCGCCGCACTCAGTCGATGAACCGCGGCCTCCATGCCGGGAAAGTTGAGGTCCGCCACCGCGGATGGCGACAGCAACGCGATCGTCGCCATCAGCAGCAACGCCGAATGCAGCCGTCCACCCGCACGATTATACTCCTGCACGTGATGCTTCAGTCCGCCCAGCAGCAGCGATGCCCCCAGCATGAACAGCGCATTGGTGACGATCGCGCCGGCGATCGACGCCTTGACCAGCATGTACTCACCGGCGCGCAGGGCCGCCACCGCGATGATCAGCTCGGTCAGATTGCCGAGCGTCGCATTCAACAGCCCACCGACGGCGTCTCCCGTCCTTTCGGCAACGGCTTCGGTGGCGTGGCTGAGCAGGCTAGCGAGCGGAACGATGGCGATCACGGCCAGCACGAACAGGAGTGTGTGCGCTTCCGGCACGACATGCGCGGCGACGATCACCACCGGAACGAAAACCAGCAACCACAGCAACGGGCTGTGCCTGACTTCCTCGATCAGTGCGTTCATGATGCATCTCCCCGACCCGAGCGTGGCGTCGGCGATCGGCCGGTTATTGATCTACCTCAACAGGCCGTGCCGGGCGGCGGCACCCTTCCGCGCCCCTCACCCGGTTCGAGCTGCTCGACCGCCATCCTGCAAATCTGCCCGGGGTCGCGAACGCCGGCATTGGCGATCTCGATGATCCGCCTTGCGACAATCTCGGAAACGGGATCATCGCGGTCGACAAGATTCAGCGCGCGAAGGGTCTTGCCGTAAGCGATGTTGAGTTGCGCGACCGTCTCTGGCGGCACCGAGGAGCCACGCAACAATCGACGAAGCGTCATTTTGCCATCCTCCCCCTCGGACGTGGACCGCGCCGCTCGCGCTGAGCGCGTCAGCCGTCCAGTTCGACCAGTCCGTCGCGGTCGAGCAACTCGATCGATCGCTGGGTCGTCCCTTCGAACCGCAGCAATTCCCTGTCCCGCAGGATCGAAAGGGTTCGCGAGACGGTCTCCAGGGTCAGTCCGAGATAGTCCGCGATGTCGCGGCGGCTCATCGGCAATGTCAGCCTGTCGGGATGACCCAGCCGCTCGTCCATCTCGACAAGGAACGCGGACACCTTTTCGAGCGACGTCTTGCGGCCCAGCAAAAGCATGTGGCTCTCGGCATGCCGGAGATTTTGAGTGACCATGCCGATCAGCGCCTTGGTGCTGATCTCATGGCCCGAAAGCGCCTCCAGCAAGCTGCTACGCTTGATGATACGAACGTCCGTCTGGACGACAGCATCCGCAGTGAACCGGTGAGTTGGGCCATTTTCGAAGCCGAACATGTCACCCGGCACGTGAAACGCGTTGATCTGCCGGCGTCCATCCATCAGCAGCTTGTAAGTCCGCACGGTACCGGAGGTAATTTGGTAGACGTATTCCGCCTCTTCGCCCTCGCCGAAAATCTCGGCCCCCCTCCGATACCGGAACTCGCTCGCGAAGACGCGCTCGCCCGCGAGCTCTGCCAGATGTCCGTCAATCGGACGGTCGCTCGCCCTGTTGGTTCTCACCAGCATTTTTGTTCCTCCCGACGTTGTCGCATCCTAGCTCCGGGAAAAACAGGCAGGTTGATCCAGCGCAATTTGAACATAGGGTCGCGGCGAGACTGGAGAGAGCGAACACCGTGCGGCGTGCACGCGAGCCGTGCAGCCCCAAGTACACTCCACCGGGAACAGAACAGCCCCCCTCGCACTTAACAAATGCTGGGAAGTGAGGTGCATCATGGGCCAATCAAAGCCGATCAGGCCGACCGCGATCGTCGTCGAAGATGATGACATCCAACGCGAGATGCTGACGCTGCTGCTCGAAGAGAGCGATTTCGAGGTGCTACAGTGCGAGGATGCCGAGACCGCGGCCCTGGCGCTGAAGATGAAGCACCCGACATTGATGGTCACCGACATCAATCTGGTCGGGGAGATGGACGGCGTGGATCTCGCGCACTATGCTAAGCAGCACAACGCCGACATGCGGATTATCGTCATCTCGGGCCGTCCGCTGCCGCGGCCGTTGCCACCTGGCGCAAAGTTCTTCAACAAACCCGTCTACCCGACTGCGCTTCTGGCCGAAGCCCTCCAATAAACTGTCTTCCGGCTGTCGTCTCGCCCGTTGATGAGCGTGCGATCGTCCGCTCCGCGCCCATCTCGTTGTTCAATGCGGGCTCGCGATGGAACAGTCGAGCGCATTTAGCGCAGCAATTCCAGCGCGAGGAACTTCCAATAGAACGGCGGCTTACGGCTTATGTTTGCGGCAGCGCCGGACGCGCGGGCATCCCATTTGCGACTGCGCATGTCACTTATCGGAAGCTTTAGGCTTTGGCGCCATCCTTAAAAAAGGCCCCGCTGTGCGGGGCCTTTGTCTTCGACACTGACGGCGGCTTAACGTCGCACACCCGTCCCGTAAAGCTCGCGCTCGCGGCCGATATCCTCCGGAGACAACGGCGGGCTTGCCGCATCGAAGTCGTTCCAGCCGGTCTTCTGCCAAGCTGAGCTGCGCTCCTGAAGGTTGACGGAGCTCTCCTGGAGAAGGGCATCGAGACGTGCGCGATCGCTTTCGGGCACCTTCGCAGTCACGAGCGTACCACCGCGACGAACGCCTTCCGCATAGCGCGAAGCATCTTCCTTCGAGACGCCGGCTTCGGTGAGCGCGCCGACGATGCCGCCCGTGGCCGCGCCGGCGGCCGCACCAACCGCCGTAGCGGCAAGCCATCCCGCAGCCACGACCGGCCCGAGGCCCGGAATGGCAAGGAGACCCAGACCAGCGAGGAGGCCCGCCGCGCCGCCGAGTCCGGCGCCGATACCGGCACCCTTACCGGCCCCTTCGGCCCGGTCGTCCACGCCGTCGCGGTCGCGGTCAACCTTGCCGCTCTTTGAACCGTACCAATTGTCGGAATTGTTGGCGACGATGCTGATATCGCTATGCGGCACGCCAGCGCTCTCGAGCCGGCCGACGGCCCGCTCCGCGTCGGAGTAATTATCGTAGAGGCGAGAAATGGTGGTTGTCATGCTATCTGCTCCTTATTTCGTGGAATTGACGTTGCCTTGGAAATCGACGCTGACGTCGGTCTTCGTGCCGGCCTTGTCGGCCTTGCCGCGCCAGACGCCTTCGTTGTCCTTCTGCAGGCCGGAGACGTTGGAATATCCCGCCCCCTCGATCCGCGATTTCGCCTGGCCCTCGGTGAAGCTGTTGCGGCCCGAAACCGGAGCGTTCGAATTGTTCTGATCCGAGCTGTTGACGGCATTGTTGCCCGGCCCGCTTTGTGCGGGCTGCGACTGGGCGCCCGCGGGCGCCGACGCGAGCAGCAACAAGGTTGCGGCCAGCAAAGCTATACGTGACATGTCGTGGTCTCCTGCAAATGATTGTGCCGGCGACAACAATCGGGGATCGGATTGGTTGCTAGCGCCATTTCCCTTCTCCAACTATTGGCACAAACGTTCCGATCGTGTAACGGCACGAAAAACCTTGCCGGGGACGGAACGCCGATGACAGCGGCTGCCGATGATGAAGCGGGACGCGATGTGGAACATGGCCCAAGCGCGCTGATTTTTGCGCTGGTGGCGCTCGCCTGCGGGCACATGCTGTCGACCTTGCTGCGCACCATCCCGGCGCTCAGCCTCGACCTGATGGCGGCGGATTTCCACGTGCAGCCGCAGGCGTTGGGGAGCCTCACCTCGGTCTATCATTTTGCCTTTGCAGCCTCGCAGATCCCGGTCGGCGCGGCGATGGATCGCTTCGGCGTGCGGCCGGTGTCGCTGAGCCTGCTTGCGGGAACCGTGGTCGGCGCGATCGCGTCGGGCTTTGCGACGGGGCCTGAGAGTTTTGCGTTCGGGCAGTTGCTGCTGGGCATCGCCACATCGGGCATGCTGATGTGCCCGATGACACTGGCGGCCAAGCAATTGTCGGCGGCGCGCTTCGGCCTGTGGTCGGGCGCGATCCTGTCGATCGGAAATATCGGCATGCTGTTGTCGTCGAGCCCGCTCGCCTTCGTCGTCGACCAATATGGCTGGCGCGCCGGATTCTGGATCGCGGCAGCAGGCGGCCTTGTGGTCGCGCTCGCGGTGGTCGTGCTGGTGCCGAACCAGCCGGCCGAGCACAAGGACGATTCTTCGCCGCTGTCGCAGATGAGCGAAGTGCTGCGGCTTGGCTTCTCGCGCCCGTTGCGCGGGCTGATCGCGCTGGCGCTGGTGTCGCTGGCGACCTCGCTGGTGCTGCGCGGCTTGTGGGGCGGACCGTGGCTGATGCAGGTCAAGGGCCTGTCGCGGGTCGAGGCCGGCAACCAGCTCGGCGCCTACACGCTGGCGATGATCGCGGGTCCGCTCTTGATGGGCATGGTCGATCGCAAGGTCGGCCGCCGCCGGGAGCTGGTGGCCGCCACGCACACGGTCGCGGCGACGCTGGTCGTGCTGATGGCGCTGGGCGCGCCGCATTATGCGGTTGCATGGCTGTTCGGCGTAACGGTCATGCCGCCGCAATATGACCTCGTGCTGTTCGTGCTGATTGGCCTTGCCACCTCCGCCCAGCCGCTGCTGTTCGGCATGTGCCGGCAACTGGTGGACGCGCAGACCGCAGGCAAGGCGCTGGCGGCGGTGAACCTAGCCTTCTTCCTCGGCACCGCGCTGATGCAGTCGGTCACCGGCGCGGTGGCGGCTTTCGCGGGGCTGCCGGCGGTGCTGCTGTTCATGGCGGCGATGCTGCTGGTGGGGGTGATGATCTTTTTGACTTACACGTCGGCGACTTCGTAGGGTGGGCCCACCCTACGAGTCCGCGCATCAAAGGAATGCCTCATGCCCGTCGACACCAAAGCCGCCACCGACCGCCTCATGCGCTTCCTCGCCGTGGAAGGCGTCACCGGACAGGAGGCGGCGATCGGGCGCGAGCTCACCGCCGCGCTGAAGGAAAGCGGCGTGCCTGAAAAGGCGATCCGGCTCGACGATGCCAACACCCGCATTCCCGTGCCGACCGAAACCGGCAACCTCATCGTCGACCTGCCCGGCCGCGGCGCGCTGCACAACCAGCCGCGCATCATGTTCATGACCCATATGGACACCGTGCCGCTCTGCGCCGGCGCGAGGCCAAAGAAATCCGGCCGCAAGATCGTCAACGAGGCCAGGACCGCGCTCGGCGGCGATAACAGATGCGGCTGCGGCGTGCTGGTGACGCTTGCCGCCGAGCTCGAGAAGCAGAAGCTCGATCATCCGCCGATCACGCTCTTGTTCTGCGTGCGCGAGGAGAGCGGGCTCTACGGCGCGCGCCACGTCAAGCTCGCCGAGCTCGGCTCGCCGGTGATGGCGTTCAACTATGACGGCGGTCCCGCCTCCAACGTCACCATCGGCGCGGTTGGCGCCGACCGCTGGTCGGTGGAGATCTTCGGCCGCGCCTCGCATGCCGGCGTCGCGCCCGAGCGCGGCATCTCCTCCACGATGATCATGGCGCTGGCGCTTGCCGACGTGAAGGCCGGCGGCTGGTTCGGCAAGGTGGTGAAGGGCAAGGGCGCGAGCGCGCGGATGGGCACCAGCAATGTCGGCCCCGTCACCGGCGGCGACGGCCGCCCCGCGGGCGACGCCACCAATGTCGTCACCGACTACGTGCATGTGCGCGGCGAAAGCCGCAGCCATGACGGAAAATTCTTCAAGGAGATCACCAAGGCCTACAAGACCGCGTTCGAGAAGGCGGCGAAGAAAGTGACGAATACGCAAGGCAAGTCCGGCAAGGTCAAGTTCAAGGCCGAGACCGACTATTATCCGTTCCGGATGAAGGAGAACCTGCCGGTGGTGAAGCGCGCGATCGAGGCCGTCTCCGCGGTCGGCGGCACGCCGAATGTCCGCGCCGCCAATGGCGGGTTGGACGCCAACTGGATGGTTCGCCACGGCATTCCGACCGTGACCTTCGGCGCGGGGCAGAACGAGGCGCACACGATCGACGAGTGGATCAATCTCGACGAATATGACCGGGCGTGTGCGCTGGCCGTGCAGCTCGCGACGATGCGTAACTGAAACGAGAGACGCCGCGCCTTGACCCCCGAATTGCATCAAAAACTCACCGCGTGGCGCCAGCATCTGCATGCGCATCCCGAACTGTCGCTGCAGGAGAAGGCGACCGCCGCCTTCGTGCAGGAGCGGCTCACCGAGCTCGGCATTCCCTTTGAAGCGGGAATCGGCGGCCACGGCGTGGTCGCGACGCTGACGCGCGGATCGGCCGAGGGGCGCGTCGGCTTGCGGGCCGACATGGACGCGCTGCCGATCACGGAAGATACCGCGCTCAACTATGCCTCGAAGACCCCTGGCGTGATGCACGCCTGCGGACATGACGGGCACACCGCCTCGCTGCTCGGTGCGGCGGCGCTGCTGGCGGCCGATACCAGCTGGAGCGGCACCGTCGATTTCATCTTCCAGCCGGCCGAGGAAGGCTTTGGCGGCTCGCGCGCGATGGTCGCGGCCGGGCTGTTCGAGCGCTTCCCGATGGATCGCGTGTTTGGCTTTCACAACTGGCCGGGCCTGGAAGCCGGCACCATCGCGGTCCATGACGGCGCGGTGATGGCCTCGGGCGGACGCGTCACCATCACCATCGAGGGCCATGCGGGCCACGCCGGCATGCCGCATCTGACACGCGATCCCGTGATGGCGGCCGGCCATCTGATCGTGGCGATGCAATCGATCGTGTCGCGCAGTGTCGATCCGCTCGACACCGCCGTGCTCTCGCTGTCGGCGATCGAGGGCGGCACCGCGGCCAACCAGATCGCGGGCAAGGTCGTGATCCGCGGCACGCTGCGGCATCACCGCAATCACGTGAAGGACATCATCCTCGCGCGCATCGGCGAGATCTGCGCCGGCATTGCCACGAGCTTCGACGTCAAGGTGACGCCCGATATCGTGATGGGCGTCGGCGTGACCGCCAACTCGCCCGAGGAAGCCGGCCTCGCACGCATCGCCGCGGACAAGGTGAAGGCAAAACTCAGAAGCGATCTCGCACCGAGCATGGCCGGCGAAGACTTCGCGTTCTACCTCCAGCAGCGCCCCGGCGCGTTCGTGTGGATCGGCAACGGACCCTTGCGCGACGGCGCCGAGCTGCACGGCCCCCGCTACGATTTCAACGACGCGATTCTTCCCGTGGCATCGAGCTGGATGGCGGAAGTCGCCAAGACGGCGCTGTCGGCGAACTAGCCGGAACCTCCTGACCTTTGCTGCGGCAATGGCCGCCGGCGCGACGGGTTGCGCTGCGGATTGGTGCGCGTGCGCTTGACGCACGGCGTCGGAGCAGGTTTAATCAATATCAACAACAATTGTTCGCATTCCGAACATTTCGCCATTGGCAACTGCGGGCTGACAACACCGCGTCCACGGCCACCAGAGGAAACGTCACCGATGCAAGCCATCCTCACCGGCGACAGCACGCTCGTCATCGCGATGATCGTCGCCTACATCGCCTTCACCTCCTGGCTCACGCTGAAGCTGCGCAGCCGGACCAGCGATCAGTTCATGACCGCCTCGCGCGCGATGCCGGCCGTGGTCGTCGGCGTGCTGATGATGAGCGAATTCGTCGGCGCCAAATCGACCGTCGGCACGGCGCAGGAAGCGTTCCAGTCGGGCATGGCCGCCGGATGGGCCGTGCTCGGCGCCTCGATCGGCTTCCTGCTGTTCGGAATGCTGATGGTGAAGAAGCTCTACGCCTCCGGCGAATACACCATCTCGGCGGCGATCGCGCAGAAATACGGCAAGTCGACCATGCTCACGGTGTCCGTGATCATGATCTACGCGCTGCTGCTGGTGAATGTCGGCAATTACGTCAGCGGCGCGGCTGCGATCGCCGCCTCGCTGCATGTCAGCCTGCCGGTTGCGATGTGCATCATCGCCGTCGTCTCGACCTTCTACTACGTGTTCGGCGGATTGAAGGGTGTCGCCTGGGTGACGATCCTGCACAGCGCCTTCAAGGTCGTCGGCATCATCATCATCTTCACGGTCGCGATGTCGCTGACCGGCGGCATCGCGCCGATCCAGGCCAAGCTGCCGGCCTATTATTTCTCGTGGGACGGCAAGATCGGCTTCGCGACCATCTTCGCCTGGACTTTCGGCACCGTCGGCGCGATCTTCTCGACGCAGTTCATCGTGCAGGCGATCTCCTCGACGCCAAGCGCCGACGACGCCCGCAAAGCGACCTATTATGCGGCCGCGTTCTGCCTGCCGCTCGGTCTGCTGCTCGCGCTGATCGGCGTCGCCGCGAGATATCTCTATCCTGATATGAACAGCCTCTACGCGCTGCCGGTGTTCCTTGAAAAAATGCCGCCGCTGGCCTCCGCCTTCGTGACGACCTCGCTGGTCGCCTCGATCTTCGTCAGCGTCTGCACCGTGGCGCTCGCGATCGCTTCGCTGGTCGTGCGCGACTTCTACGTCCCCTATTGGAAGCCGACGCCGGAGCGCGAGCTGAAGATGACGCGCGTGTTCTCGGTTCTGATCGCGATCGTGCCGCTGATCTTCGTGTTCTTCATCCCGGAGATCCTGAAACTGTCGTTCTTCACGCGCGCGCTGCGGCTATCGATCACGATGGTGGCGATGCTGGGCTTCTATCTACCACTGTTCGCCAGCAACCGCGGCGCCACCGCCGGCCTGATCGGCGCGGCCGTCTCGACCACGGTCTGGTACGTGCTCGGCAATCCCTTCGGCATCGACAACATGTACATCGCCGCGGTGACGCCGCTCGTGGTGATGGCGATCGAGCGCCTGGTGATGGGCCACGCACCTGCCGCCCCGCAGGCCGCGCAACCCAATGCGTTCGTTGAGAGGACGTCGACATGACCATCGGTACCGAGGTCGCGATTGTCGACATCGAGATCACGGCCGACGGCACTGTTCGCGAAGTGCCCGGCGATCCTGATAGGTTCGATGCCTTCATTCCCTCGCCTTGCGTGCAGAACCACGCAGCCAATCTGATGCCGCTCGCGGGTGGCGATCTCGCCTGCGTCTGGTTCGGCGGCACGCAGGAAGGCATGTCCGACATCTCGGTGTATTTCTCACGGCTGCCGCGCGGCGCGACGCAGTGGACGCGCGCCGAAAAGCTGTCCGACGATCCCGGCCGTTCCGAGCAGAACCCGGTGCTGTTTCCTGCCCCCGACGGCACACTGTGGCTGATGTGGACGGCGCAGCTCGCGGGCAACCAGGACACCGCCATCATCCGCCGCCGCCTCTCCCGCGACAACGGCAAGAGCTGGGGTCCGATCGAGACGTTGTTCCCCGAGCATCGCGGCCGTGGCACCTTCATCCGCCAGCCGATCCTCGTGCTCGACAATGGCGATTGGCTGCTCCCGGTGTTCTATTGCCACAGCACGCCGGGCAAGAAATGGAACGGCGACGAAGACACCAGCGCGGTGAAGCTCTCGTCCGACGCCGGCAAGACCTGGCGCGATATCGAGGTATCAGGCAGCCGCGGCTGCGTGCATATGAGCATCGCGCGCCTCGACGACGGCTCGCTGATCGCGATGTACCGCAGCCGCTGGGCCGACAACATCTACCAGAGCCGCTCGACCGATCACGGCCGCAGCTGGTCGGCGCCGACGCCGACTGCGCTCCCCAACAACAATTCCTCGATCCAGCTGACGCGGCTCGACAATGGCCACCTCGCGCTGGTCTTCAACGATTCCAGCGCAAAGAATGCGACCGGGCGCCGCCTCTCGCTCTATGACGAAATCGAGGACGACCTTCCGCCCGTACTCGCCGGCGACGGCGGCAAGTCGGACGGACGCACCGCGTTCTGGGGCGCGCCGCGGGCGCCGATGACCTTGTCGATCTCGACCGACGGTGGAAAGAGCTGGCGCAAACGCAACGTCGAGATCGGCGACGGCTATTGCATGACCAACAATTCGCGGGACCAGACTAATCGCGAGCTGTCCTATCCGTCCGTCAAGCAGACCGCCGACGGCGCGATCCATATGGCCTTTACCTTCCATCGCCGCGCGATCAAATATGTCCGCGTCAGCGAACCATGGGTGATGCGGGGCTGAGGTGATGGACAAGAGGCCGCACGCGCTCGTCACCGGCGCCAGTTCGGGTATCGGCGCTGCGATCGTCGAGCGCCTGCTGCGCGACGGCTGGCGGGTGACCGGGATCAGCCGGCGACCTGTCACGTTCGATCATCCGGCGTTCGCGCATGTGTCGCTCGATCTCGCTAATGTCGATGCGATTGCTGCTGCCGTCGCTGATCTCACGCCGACCGCGCTGGTTCACGCGGCCGGCATGCTCAAAGTCGCCCCGCTCGGATCGCTGGACCACGACGACGGTGCTGCGATGTGGCGGCTGCATGTCGACGCCGCCGGGCGTCTCGCCGACGCGCTGGCACCGATTCTGCCGCAAGGCGGGCGCATCGTCTTCATCGGCAGCCGCACCGCATCGGGCGCAGCTGGCCGCGGTCAATACGCCGCGACGAAGGCGGCGCTGGTCGCAATGGCGCGGTCCTGGGCGAGCGAGCTCGCGCCACGCGGTATCACTGTCAACGTGGTTGCGCCGGCCGCGACCGAGACGCCGATGCTAAAGGACCCGACGCGCGCCAACGTCACACCAAAACTGCCGCCGCTCGGCCGCTTCATTCGGCCGGAGGAAGTCGCTGCCGCCGTGGCGTTCCTGCTCTCGGCGGATGCTGCCGCCATCACCGGACAGCAGCTCGTCATCTGCGGCGGCAGCTCCCTCTGAGCCAGGGCGCGTCCTCGTCAAGCGGCAAGTTGTGCAGCCGTTGCTGCATCTCTCCGATCACATCACCTCGCTGGGTACGGTCATCAAACTAGCAAGGAGACGTCATCGTTGCGTCAAGTGGCGACGAATAGGATTGCCGCCGTTCGGTGGGCCAATTCTGACCTCACTGAGTTCCTATCTCACTAAATAACAGGGAGGGCGAAGTGGCACGAAACCTTCGTAACTATTTTCTGTCGACCGGCGCGATCGCGAGTGTGCTCGCTTCTCAGATCCTTTTCCCACAGGCAAGCCGCGCGGACGACGATCACCACCGCGTCAGGCACGTGCTTCTCCTGAGCATCGATGGCTTGCACCAGCACGATCTCGCGACCTGCCTGCAAAGCGGCGCCTGCCCGACCCTCGCGAAGCTCGCGGGCCACGGCCTCACCTATACCAACGCGCGGACGACAACGCCCTCCGATTCGTTCCCCGGCTTGCTCGCGCAACTGACGGGTGGAACACCGAAAACGACCGGCGTCTATTATGACGACAGCTACGATCGCACCCTGTTCTCGCCGGACGGAAAATTCCCCGCTGTCGCGACCGGTTGCAGCGGCAATGCGGGAACCGAAGTCGTGCTGGACGAGTCGCTCGATTTCGACTCGACCAAATTGTTCAGCGGGGGCATCGACCCGGCCTTCCTGCCTCAGCAGCGCCATGCCGACGGCAGCTGCACCAAGGTGTTCCCGCACGATTTCCTCAAGGTCAACACGATCTTCGGTGTCGCTCACAAAGCCGGCCTGCAGACGGCATGGTCCGACAAGCATCCGGCCTACGACATCGCGAACGGCCCGTTCGTCGGCACGCCCAATATCGACGAGCTCTACACACCCGAGATCAACTCGAACATCACCACCGCAACCCCGCCGGGACCTTCCTCGGCAAACGGCGTTGATCTCGCCGGCCCCGCCGGCAAATGCGACGCGACGAACTCGACGCTGGCGTTCGGCAACAAAGCACCGGTGCAATATGTCGACTGCGCACCGACCCAAGAGGCCTATGACGACATCAAGGTCAACGCGGTCATCAACTGGATCAACGGAAAACGCGCCGAAGGCCAGCCCTGGACCGGCCGGGCGCCGGCGATTTTCGGCATGAACTTCCAGGCGGTCAGCGTCGGCGAGAAGCTGGTGGCCGGCGGTTACGACGCACAACTCGCGCAGAAGCCGATCCTCGCCCATGCCATCGCGCACACCGACGCCTCGATCAAGCGCATGGTCGATGCGTTGAAGGCACGGGACCTGCTCGAGGACACGCTGATCATCGTGTCGGCAAAGCACGCCCAGTCGCCGATCGATCCCACCAAGCTGCAGATGGAAGCCAAGGCGACCCAGGCCCCGGACCACACGGTGGTGGATCCGGGCAGCGTCATCAACGCGCCTGTCGACCAGACCTTCTCCGCGTTCACCAACCCGAACAGTGGCAGCCAATATGCGCAAGGCGGCCACCTGCAGACGGACGACGTTGGTATCGTCTGGCTTCAACCCAACACGCCGGCAGATGTGAAGCAGGCCGTGATCAGCCTGCACAACAATGCCATTCCGATCCACGCCGGCACGCTGCCGCCAGGAACGATCTTCGGCTCCAACATCGTCTCGGGTGACGCGCTTGCCGATATCTTCGGCGACCCCCGCGTGCCCGGCTCGATCGCCGCCGCCAGAGCGCCCGACATCTTCATCCAGCCCGACCACGGTGTGATCTATTCGGGCAGCAAGAAGAAGATTGCCGAGCACGGTGGCGGGACGCTCGACGACACCCATGTGGCCCTGCTTGTCGCGGGACCTTCCGTCGAAGGCGGGAAGGTCAACGAGCTCGTGCATACGACCCAGATCGCGCCGACCATCCTGCGCGCCCTTGGGCTTCCCACCCGCGCGCTGGACTCCGTCCGGCAAGAAGGCACCCGCGTTCTTCCCGAACTCTTCGAGCACGGTGACAGGGACGACGACTAGGCAACGCTCATCAGGTCAGAGTTTTGCGTCTGCTGAAAGCGTGGCCGGCGGCTGTATCTCAGCCGCCGGTCATCAGCGTCTGTTCGAACCCAGAGTAGGCAAGCCCCAGTTCACGACTCGTCGAGAAGCTCCAGCAATTCCTCGACCCGCTCGAACGGGGCATCGCGCATCGGGCTGTGATAGACGACGCGATCGCCGTCGCGTTGCAGCGTCTTTCCCTTGGACTTCCGCAGCCGTCCCGGCAGGAACGTCGCAGCCACCGCACTTTGCCCGACGTCGAGCCGGATGATGCCCCGGCGCTTGCAATCCAGTCTCAGCCGCGCCGCCGCAAAGAAGTCACGGGCGGCCTGCGGCAAGGGCCCGAAGCGGCGAGAGGTCTCTTCCTCGAGATCTTCGAGATCGTCCTCGCTGGCGCAGCGCGCGGCACGGGCGTAGAGCTCCAGCCGCACGGGCGCGGATTGCACGTAGCTCGCGGGCAGCATGTCCGCGACCGGCAGGTTGAGATCGGGCACCCACACCACGGACATGCCGTCATCGACCTTCTCCGAGGCCATCTTGAGGAGATGGCTGTAGAGGATGGGTCCGAAGACGTGGACGTGGCCGGATTGCTGCTCGGTGAACAGATCGCCCGCGCCGCGGAGATCGAGGTCGCGCTCGCTGATGGCAAAGCCCGCGCCGGGCCGGCTGAACTCTTCCAGCACGGCAAGCCGCTTCGAGGATTGCACCGAGGCCGACTCGGTCAGGAGATGGGCAAAGGCGCGGATGCCGCCACGGCCGACGCGTCCGCGCAGCTGGTGCAGCTGGGCGAGGCCGAAATTTTCCGGCCAGCACACCACGATGGTGTTGGCGCGCGGGATGTCGAGGCCGCTCTCGACGATGTTGGTGGCCAGCAGCACGTCCGCCTTGCCCTCGACGAAGGTCATCATGCGCTCGTCGATCTCGTCGGCCGGCAATTTGCCGTGCAGGCAGACGATCTTGAGATCGGGCGCCACCGCCTGCACCCGCGCCAGCATTGGCTCCAGATCCTGGATGCGCGGACAGATCAGAAAGCTCTGCCCATGCCGCCGCTGCTCGCGCAGCAAGGCCGAGGCGATCGCGGCATCCGACAGCGGCGCGATCCTGGTCGCGACCGGGAGCCGATGTACCGGCGGCGAGGCAATGACGCTGAGATCCCTGAAGCCGGCAAGGCCCGCGGCCAGCGTGCGTGGGATCGGCGTGGCGCTCATCCAGAGCGTATGGGCATTTTTCGCAAGCCCGGACAGCTTGGCCTTCTCGGCCGCACCGAAATGCTGCTCCTCGTCGATGATGACGAGACCGAGATCATCGAACTTCACGTCCTTCGAAGTGAGCGCCTGGGTGCCGACCACCACCTTGATCCGGCCGCTGCGCAAGCCTTCCCTGGTGTCGCGCACTTCCGCGCCAGAGGCCGCACGCGACAGGCTGCCTACCTCGATATCGAGGGGCGCAAAGCGCTTGCGGAAGGTCGCGAGGTGCTGCCGGGCCAATACGGTCGTCGGCACCGCGATCGCCACCTGCTTGCCCGAGAGCACCGCGGCTGCCGCAGCGCGCAGCGCCACCTCGGTCTTGCCGAAGCCGACGTCGCCGCAGATCACGCGGTCCATGGGATGGCCGGATGCGAGATCGTCCAGCACGTCGTTGATGGCCTTGGCCTGATCGATGGTCGTGAAATAGGGAAAGCGCGCGACGAATTTTTCGTAAGGCGCTCCCGGCGGCACCAGCTTGGCCGCCTTGCGCCGCTTGCGCTGGCTGATGTGCCTGGCGAGCACCTTGCCGGCGGACTGGATCTCCTGCTCCGCCTCGCCGCGGCGGGCCCACCAGGTGCTGCCATCCGCCTTGTCGAGTGCGAGCTTGCCTTGCTCTGTCGCGTAGGGCCACATCAGTGCCAGATCAGGCGGCGGCACCAGGACCGCGTTGTCGCCGGCGAAGGACAGGCGGACCAGCTCGCGCATGGCGCCGCCGCCCGTATTGACGGTCTGCAGGCCGTCGAGCACGCCGATGCCGCGCTGGAGATGCACGACCACCGTGCCCTGCTCCGGCACGTCGGCGTGATCGAACGCCGCGCTCCAGCTGCGCGCCATCGGCTGCGGATGATGCGCGCGGCTGCCAAGCACGTCGGTTGCCGTCAGGACGACGGCAGGCTTCTTGCCTGGAATGACGAAGCCGGCGTCGAGATCGGCGAGCAGCGCCACGTCGCGTTGGCTCGCGGCCTCGGCCTCCGCCCAATCCGCGACGCGCTCCGCGCGCACGCCGCTCATCCGCTCGATTGCGCGCAAATCTTCCTCGATCGCGGCGACGAGGATGAAGCGCGAACCGTCGTGCCTGACGTCCTCGACGAAGGCGCGCAGGGCTTTCCTCGCGGATGACAGCTTGGAGAATTCCGGCATCGGCTGGAACGGCGAGGTGCGCGCCAGCACCTTGATGCCACGCGTGGCCTGCTTCCAGTCGGATCGACCGAGATATTCCCGCTCCCTGTCCGCGCGGCCCCCGGCCTCCTCGATCGTGCTCAGCCAGGCATCGGCATGCACGGGAACGCCGGCATCCGCGATCCACTTGGCCTTGCCGCAATAGTCGAACAACGTCGCGCGCTTGGCGCGCGCGCCCGACAGGGCTGTTCGTTCCGACATGGGATCGACGAGAAGCTCTTTGGTCTCGAAGATGATCTCGTGCGCGTGCGGGTCGAACGCCACGATCCGCTTGATCGCGCGCCCGGAATGTTCGACCCGGAACGGACCCAGCGCACCTGCGGGAAAGATTTCAAAAGTCTGGCCGTGAAAAAGGGCGCCACCCGGATAATCCGGCTCATCATCGAGATCGTAGCCCAGCTCTTCCAAGCGAACGCGAAGCTCGCTTTCGGAGAAGGCACCACCGACCTTCAGGCTGGTATTCAGACGCAACAGGCTCGCAGGCGCGGGCAAGCGCTCCATCACGGCTTCGGCCGTGGTGACCAGAAAGATCGGCTGCTTCGATTTGGCGAGGCGCCGCAGCACCGAGGCGCGGCGGCCAGCGATCTCGCGCGACGGTTCCAGCTGATCGAACGGCAGCGTGTTCAGCCGCGGAAATACCAGGACTTCGCAGGACGGATCGAGCGCATGAATGACGCTGCCGAGCCGCTCCGCCCGGTTCTCGCTCTCGGCGAGGAACACGAGGCCGCTGCGGCCGGAGTCCTTCCACTGCGCCAGCAGATGCAGCGCCATCATGCCCAGCGGCGACGACGAGGAGATCACGGCGCGCGGCTTGCCCTTGCCCGGCTTTGGCGAAGACGTGTTCGGCGAACGCCTGCTTGTCGGGCTCTTCGCCGGCAAGCGTTTCTTGGGCGAACTCTTGACTGGCGCGCTCTTCTTGAGCGAGCTTTTGGCTGCTGGCCGCAATATCTTGGAATGACGCACGTGAATCCGTTTCTCGTCGCAGGCAATCGTCAATGCCACGCGCCGCCGAACTCATGTCGATTCGGTTGCGAATGGTCATGCATATGGGACGAGGCGCGCGATCGCACGCCCACCCCGAAATCCTCGTGCGACTCAGACATCGCCGGCTAACGCAAAAGGCGCGAGGAAAGCCGCCAGTCGTCTAGCAGACGCGCTGGATCATTTCCACTGCTGTCATCAGGTCGCGACTAAATGATCCCGCCCTGCCGCAGCGCTGCAATTTCAGCCTTGTCGTAGCCGAGTTCCGCCAGCACGGAATCAGTGTGCTCACCGAGCGTCGGCGGACGCGCAGCGATCTCGCCGGGCGTTTCCGACAGCCGGACGGCAGCACGCGCAACGGGGGCCTGCTTCGGCAGACCGGGATAGTCGACATCCTGCAAAAAGCCGGCGGCGCGAATGTGCGGATGATCGAGGGCCTGCTGCGGACTCAAGACAGGCCCGGCCGGAATCATCGCCTTGCCGAGCGTGTCGACCGCCTCCTGCGTGGTACGCTCGGCGCACCAGCGCGCCATGCGCTCGCTGATGATGGGGCCGTTGTTGCCGCGGCTGATGTCGTCGGCGAAACGCGGATCGTTCAGCCAAAGCTCTTCCTCGCCCATGAGCCTCGCCCAGCGCTTGAACAGCGGATGGCCGGTGACCTGACACAGCACCCAGCCGTCCCTGGTGCGATAGATGTCCACCGGCGCGGCGGTCTGCCCGAGATTTCCCGTCGGAACGCGATTGGCTGAGATCACGGCCTGCTCGATCAGCGTCGCATTGGTGAAGGACAAAGCGGTCGCCAGCAGCGCGCCCTCGACGATCTGCCCGCGCCCGGATTTGCCGCGCTCGATCAGGGCTGCGAGCGTCCCGAACGCGCAGTGCAGCGCGGTGCCGAAATCGACCCAGTTCACCGCCGCGCGATAAGGCGGATTGCCGGCGCCGGTCATGTAGACCGCGCCGGACATCACCTGCCCGACGCCGTCGAAGCCAACGCGGTCGGACCACGGTCCCGGTCCGCCGAACGCGGTTGCCGTCGTCAGGATGATGTCCGGCTTGATGACCTTCAGCGAATCATAGTCGAGCTTCATCGCGAGAAGCGTCTGCGGCGGCAGATTGGCGACGACGACATCCGCCGTCTTGATCAGCCGGCGCATCACCTCCTGGCCCTCGGGCTTCATCGGATCGAGCGTGATGCACTTCTTGTTGCGGTTGACCTGGAGGAACAGCGCGCCCTCGCCGCCTGCGCCGACCGGTGCAACGAAGCGATCCTCGCTGCCGTCGCGCTTTTCGACCCTGATGACCTCGGCACCGAACTCGGCCAGCAATGTCGCGCAATAGGGCCCCGCGATATAGCGCCCGAAATCGAGGACGCGCACGCCTTCCAGAACTCCCCCCATCGACCTCATTCCTTATCTGTTTCCGGCCAGATTACAGGGAATGACCGTCACGGCAAGGTGTGCAGCGCACACGATCCTTTGCCTTCAAGATGTGATTGGCGAAGTGTTTCGGCTCGCGGAAATTCTGCTCTAGTATGCGGGCTCTCCGTCCCTCCAGCGAGAAGCGCACATCAATGCCGCAACAATTCGACAGGTCCGCAGAAGATCTCGGCAACGCCATCCATTTCGAGCACGTCAACATCCAGGTTCCTGACCAGCGCCTCGCGACGCTATTCTACGTCACCGGCCTCGGGCTGACGCGCGATCCCTATCTGATGGTGTCCGACACCAACATGTGGATCAACGTCGGACGAAGCCAGTTTCATCTGCCCAGCGGCAAGCCGCAGGTGCTGCGCGGCCATACCGGGCTCGTCATCGAAGGACGCGAGGCGCTGCTGGCGCGATTGGCTTCGGTCAAAGGCAAGCTCGAAGGCACGGCCTTCAAATATGCCGAGCACAACGACTATGTCGAGGCGACCTGCCCTTGGGGCAACCGCATTCGCGTCCACGAACCCGACGCCGCGCGCTTCGGACGCATCACGCTCGGCATTCCCTATGTCGAGTTCGACGTCCCGGCCGGATCGGCAGAGGCGATCTGCGCGTTCTATCCTGACATCATGGGCATGCCGGCGGCGTTGCGCAACGGCGACGGCAAGGTTGTCGCGGTGAAGACCGGCCGCAACCAGCATCTCCTGTTCCGCGAGACCGATCGGCCGCAGCCCGCTTACGACGGCCACCATGTGCAGATGTACATCACCGATTTTTCCGGTCCCTACCGCAAGCTGCTGGCGCGCGATTTGATCTCGCGCGAGGACAATCAGTATCAATACCGCTTCTGCGACATCGTCGAGCTCGACAGCGGCAAGCCTCTCTTCACGGTGGAGCATGAGGTGCGCAGCGCAACGCATCCGATGTTCATGCGGCCGATGGTCAATCGCAACCCCGTGGTCAACAACCGCAACTACGCCTACGGCCACGACCAGGCATCGTGGGCCATGGGGCCGGATCAATACGAGGGGTAGGGAGCACCTGGCTGGGGGCGGGAGGGATCGAACCTCCGAATGGCGAAATCAAGACCAGTTTGATGATTCAACGATTTCAGGGCGCGTTTGGAAGAAAGGCGAAAAGTCTCCTCTCCTGAGCCCAAAATCCGATCATTACAGATCAACCGCTGACAGCGAAAAATCCAACCGCGAGCGCGTCAGGGGCGGTGGGCAAATCTTGGCCAAATCTTGGGCAAATCATTGCCAAGTTGACCGCAAGGCCAGCCAAGAACTGCCTCATTGAGCTAACTCAAGCTGCTCCGACGATCCTAGGCTATTCAAAGCATTCGTAGGACCGTTGATCAAAAAGACATGGCGCTCAATATGCGTGGCCCCGCAATGTTTGCTATCGCCGCCCTGTTTACGCTCGCTGCAGGCGGATATCTCTACTGGACGCAAGTGATGGCGGTGCAAACCCCTGTCGGGCTTGCGACCGCCAATGGCCGCATCGAAGTGACGCGCGTCGACATCGCCTCCAAATTGCCCGGACGGGTGGCGCAAGTGCTCGTCAAGGAAGGTGATGCCGTCCAGAAGGGCGAGCTGATCGCCGCGCTCGATACCATGGAGCTGCGCGCGCAACTTGCCGGCGCCAAGGCCGCGGTTCAGCGCGCCGCAGCCTCCACTACCCATGCCGAGGCCGACATCAACATCCGGAAGGCGGAGTACGACCTCGCCGAGATCGAGACGCAGCGCGCGACGCGTCTTGAGCAGACGTCCGCCGGAACCAGGGCCGATCTCGAACGGCGCCGCGCACAAAGCCTCGTCGCTGCCGCACAAATCGAGGGTGCGCGCGCGGCGATGGTCGAAGCCAATGCGGCCAGGGAGGCCGCCGACGCCCAGGTCGCGCAGATCGAGGCGACGCTCAGCGATTCGGAATTGCACACGCCGGTGTCCGGCCGCGTCGAGTACAAGCTGGTGCAGGCCGGCGAGGTGGTCGCTGCGGGCGGCCGCGTGGTCACCATCCTCGACCTTTCCGACGTCTACATGACCGTCTTCCTGCCGACCGGCGAGAGCGGCCGGATCGCGCTCGGCTCGCAGGCGCGTATCGTGCTCGACTCGGTTCCGAACGCCGTGTTCCCCGCCACTGTCTCCTTCGTCGCTGCCGAGGCGCAGTTCACGCCGAAGACGGTCGAGACGCAGAACGAGCGGCAGAAGCTCATGTACCGCGTCAAGCTCACCATCGACCCGAAGCTGCTGGACAGCTACCGGGACTACGTCAAAGCCGGCCTCAGCGGCAACGCCTATGTCCAGGTGACTCCGAACGCGACTTGGCCCGCCTGGCTGGCCATCCGGCTGCCCAATGTCGCCGGCTGAGCCTTTCGCGGTTGAAGTCAGCGAGGTTACCTACCGCTATGGCAAGGTAACGGCGCTGGCCGACATCGGCCTGTCCGTCCGCGCCGGCAACGCCACGGCGCTGGTCGGGCCCGACGGCGTCGGCAAATCGACCCTGCTCGCGCTGATCGCCGGCGTACGCCGCTTGCAGGCCGGCAGCATCCGGACACTTGGCGGCGACATCGCCTCGCGCACGCACCGCGACGACATCATGGCGCGCATCGCCTATATGCCGCAGGGCCTCGGGCGCAATCTCTATCCGAGCCTATCGGTCGCCGAGAACATCGATTATTTCGGCCGCCTGTTCGGCCAGTCGGCGACCGAGCGCGCGGCGCGCATCAAGCAATTGTTGAGAGCGACCGGCCTTACTCCGTTTCCCGACCGGCCGGCCGGCAATCTTTCGGGCGGCATGAAGCAGAAGCTGTCGCTGTGCTGCACGCTGATCCACGATCCCGACCTGCTCATCCTCGACGAACCGACCACCGGCGTCGACCCCTTGTCGCGGCGGCAGTTCTGGCGGCTGATCGACGACATTCGCGCCCAGCGTCCGCAGCTCACGGTGTTGGTCTCCACCGCCTATATGGAAGAAGCCGAGCGCTTCGATCACGTCGTCGCGATCGACGCCGGCCGCGTGCTGGCGCAGGGCGCACCCGCCGAGCTCCTGAGGCTGACCGGAACTCAGCATTTCGAGCAGACCTATGTCGCGCTGCACGGCGGCAGCGTCGCGGCCGAGACGGTGCCCATCGCGCCTTTGCCACCGAGCGCTGACGGCAAGCCGGCCATCGTGGCTGAGGGGCTGACGCGCCGGTTCGGCGATTTCGTCGCCGTCGATCATGTCAGCTTCAGCATCCGGCGTGGCGAGATCTTCGGGTTTCTCGGCTCGAACGGCTGCGGCAAGACCACGACGATGAAGATGCTCACCGGCCTGTTGGACATCAGCGACGGACGCGCCGAGCTGCTCGGACGTCCCGTCGAGGCGGGCGACCTTTCCACCCGCCTGCGCGTCGGCTACATGTCACAGGGCTTCTCGCTCTACGAGGAGCTGACGGTCCGCAAGAATCTCGAGCTGCATGCGCGCCTCTATCGTATTGCGGAAGCGGAGGTGAAGCAGGTTGCCGACCGCGCTCTGGAACATTTCGGCCTGGTCGAGGCGGCGAACAGCAAGCCGCCGAGCCTGCCGCTTGGGATGCGGCAGCGGCTGCAGCTTGCCGCCGCATGCCTGCATCGCCCCGAGGTGATGATCCTCGACGAGCCGACCTCCGGGGTCGATCCCGCCGCGCGCGACATGTTCTGGCGCCTGCTTGGCGAGTTGTCCCGGCGCGACGGCGTGACCATCTTCGTGTCGACGCATTTCATGAACGAGGCCGAGCGCTGCGACCGCGTTTCCCTCATGCACGCCGGCAAGGTGCTTGCAATCGGCACGCCGGAAGAGCTGCGGCAGGCCAAGCACACTGCCAGCCTGGAGGACGCTTTTATCGCCTATCTCGAAGAGGCCGATCCCGACGGGACGGTCGATGAAGGGGCGCACGCGGTCTGGATGAATTCGGCGGCAGCCCGTCCGCTGCCGACTGCCAGCCTGCGGGCATCGCTGCGCCGCATGTGGGCATTCAGCTACCGCGAGATGCGCGAACTGCTGCGCGATTGGGTGCGACTGGGCTTTGCGCTGCTCGGTCCGCTGCTGCTGCTTCTGACCTTTGGATACGGCATCACCTTCGACGTGGAGAACCTGTCTTTCGCAGTGCTCGATCGCGACCATAGCGCCGACAGCCGGCAATTGGTCGAGAGCTTCGCCGCCTCGCGCTATTTCAGACAGATGACGCCCCTGCACAGCGAGACGGAGGTCGATCGCCGTCTGCGCACCGGCGATCTGCGCCTGGTGATCGACATCCCGCCCGGCTACGGCCGCGATCTCGTCGCCGGCCACCAGCCCGAGGTCGCCTTCTTCCTCGACGGTGCCACGCCCTTCCGCGCCGAGACGACGCGCAATTACGTGGACGGCATCGTGCTTTCCTATGTCGAGGACCTCGCGCGGCGCACCCGCGGCGCGGTGCCGGACCTGGTGGCGGCCTCGCTCGAGCCGCGTTTTCGCTACAACCAGGATTTCCGCAGCGTGTTCGCGCTCACCCCCGGACTGGTCATGATCTTCATGGTGCTGTTCCCGTCAATGCTCGCTGCCCTCGGCGTGGTGCGCGAGCGCGAGCTCGGATCGATCACCAATCTCTACGCCTCGCCGGCGACGGTCGCGGAATTCCTGCTCGGCAAGCAGCTACCCTACATTCTCTTCAGCTGCGCAAGCTTCGTCAGCCTGCTGGTGCTGGCGAGCCTTGCTTTCGGCGTGATCGTCAAGGGCTCGGTTGCCGCGCTCGCGCTCGGCGGCCTGCTCTATGTCTTCGCCTCTACTGCCTTCGGCATTCTCGTGTCCGTCTTCGTGCGCAGTCAGGTCGCCGCGATCATCGTCACCGCCATCGTCAGCACCGTCCCGGCGATCAATTTCTCCGGCTACCTCTACCCGGCCGCCGCCCTGCAGGGCAGCGGTCGCTTCATCGGCATGAGCTTTCCGTCGCTCTGGTTCCAGAACATTTCGCTGGGCACCATCACCAAGGCGCGCGGCTTCGTCGAGCTCTATCCGAACCATCTCATCCTGCTCGCCTTCGGTCTTGCCTATCTCGTGGCGGCGAGCCTCTTGTTACGCAAACAGGACGGCTGAAATGACCCGCTGGCTCTCCAACGTGTTCCGCCTCGGCGTCAAGGAGCTCGCGAGTCTCGCAAGTGACATGGTACTGGCGTTCTTCGTGGTCTATTCCTTCTCGTTCAGCGTCTATAGCGAGTCGACGGGGATCACGACCGACGTCAACAACGCGCCGATCGCCATCGTCGATTCCGATCGTTCGGTGCTGTCCACCCGCATCGCCGACGCGCTGCTACAGCCCTATTTCCGCCGTCCCGTCCCGGTCGACCGTTCTGCCGTCGACCACCTCATGGATGAAGGTCAGTATGCCTTCGTGCTCGACATCCCGCCACGGTTCCAGGCCGATGTGCTGAACGGACGTGATCCGGCGGTGCAACTCAACATCGACGCTACGGCCATGACACAGGCCGCAGTCGGCGCCGGCTACGTGTCCTCGATCCTGCAGCAGGAGACGACGAACTACCTGCATTCCCGCGGCATCGCGCGCGAACTGCCGGTGCGCAGCGTCGAACGCGCCTTCTTCAATCCGAACCTGGAAGGCTTCTGGCATTTGGCGATCAATGCGCTGGTGGAGAACCTGACCATGCTGACCATCCTGCTGGTCGGCGCGGCGGTCATTCGCGAGCGCGAGCGGGGCACCATCGAACATCTCCTGGTCATGCCTGTCCGCGCGCACGAGATCGCCGCCGGAAAGATCTGGGCCAATGCGCTGGTGGTGGCGTTCTTCGGCACGTTGTCGCTGCTCATCGTGATCAAGGGCGTATTGCACGTGCCGATCGTGGGCTCGATCCCGCTATTCGTTGCCGGCATGGTGCTCTATCTTTTCGCCATCGCTTCGCTCGGCATCCTCCTTGCGACCATTGCCAACACCATGCCGCAGTTCGCGCTGCTCGCAATCCCGGTGTTCCTCATCCTCAACATGCTGTCGGGCGGGGCCTCTCCGCTCGAAGCCATGCCGGAGCCGCTCCGGGTCGCGATTCAGGTTTCGCCGGCCGTGCATTTCGTGCAATTCACGCAGTCGGTGTTGTGTCGGGGCGCCGGCATCGACCAGATCTGGCCGCATCTCGTCGCGATTGTCGTGCTTGGCGCAATCTTCCTGGCGGTCGCGCTTGCCCGTTTCCGCCGGATGCTGGCACGGGTGCAGTAGTTCGGCGACATCAAGGGCTTTGCGCGCATCGGTCAATCGCGATGCCAACTCGCCGGTAGACTGAGCGAGCTGACCGGCGTTAAGCTCCCCGCAGAGACCTCGTGCACGAAAGCTGCAGCCCATGAAAACCGGAGCGAACCGATTCCCCAGCTGATATTCGGCCTGGCCTATCTGCTGATCGTGACCCGCTTCATCTGGCCGCTGCAATTGCCGCTCTCGATCAAGATCCTGATGGCTGCGCTCGCGCTGGTCGCGTTGCAGTTTCACCGGTGGAGCAAGCTGTCGTCGGGCTCGGTGTTCTCGCCGGAGTTTCCCCGCCCGGTGGTTGCCCTCTTCAACTGGGCGTTCGGCACAATCGTCCTGCTCGCGCTGCTGCAGCTGGCGCTCGATGTCGGGCTTCTCATGGGAATGCTGATCCATGGTGGCATCGTGGGCGCCCCCGATGGCGTGCGCTATGGATTGGCTCTGCTGGCTGCCGTCGTGGCCGCGATCGGCGTCCAGCAGGCGATGCGGATTCCGCCGCTGAAAGACATCGAAATCGGTATCCGCGGGCTCCCGCCGCAATTTGACGGATACACCGTTCTGCAACTGACCGATCTGCACATCAGCCGCCTATTCCCTGCATCCTGGGCGCGTGCCGTCGTCGAACGATCGAACAAGCTCGGCGTCGACCTGATTGCGATCACCGGGGACCTGATCGACGGCACCGTCGATGCGCGGCGCCCCGACATCGAGCCATTGCGGGACTTGAGAGCGATCGATGGCGTCTACGTGATCTCCGGCAATCACGAATACATTTTCGGCTACGACAAATGGATGGCGCAGTTCTTCGAACTTGGCCTGTTGTCGCTCGAAAACAAGTGCATCGTTCTTGATCGCGACGGCGGCAAACTGGTTTTCGCCGGCATCACGGACCGGGCGTCACGTCACAGGGAGTATCCGGCGCGAGACCTCGCCGCGGTCCTTGCAGGCATCCCCGAAGGCGCCCCTGTCATCCTGCTCGATCACCAGCCGAGCGATGCGCGGCACGCCGCGAAGCTCGGCGTGACCCTGCAACTGTCCGGGCATACACATGGCGGACTGATTGTCGGGATCGACCGATTGGCGGCACCCGCCAATGCCGGTTACGTGTCGGGCCGCTACGATGTCGAGGGAATGACGCTCTACGTGAACAACGGCACCGCGCTCTGGCCGGGCTTCGCGCTGCGGCTCGGTCGCCCTTCCGAACTGACCCGGATCACCCTACGCCCGGTGGACGCCAGCTGATCCTGACCGTTCCGTTTCGGTGGACGGAGTTGGTGGCGAATGGGTGTGGCCTGGCTGGGGCGGGAGGGATCGAACCTCCGAATGGCGGAATCAAAATCCGCTTGATTATTCTGCTGTTTCAAGACGTATTTGGAAAAATGGACGAAATTCGCTCCAGTAATTTTAATACCTTAGCTGCTGTTTCCAAATGAATGCGGGACTCAGGGGGCAGCTTGTAGCGTGCTCTCGTGCGGTCAAGGTAAGCGCGATGGCTAGAAACCCGCGGGTGACCGTGTGAAGCGGTTCTTGACCCGTCCAGTGCCGAGCGAGTACCGATACGACGCGAGGATCTCTTTCGGCCAGAATCTCGCGGCGGAGGGCCGCAACACCCGGTTCTTGCTTTTCGTCGACGAGAAAATTCCTGGGCTTGTTGCATAACGAGAGTTCGCCAGTAGTGTCTTGGTGGAGCACCACTCGGAATAAAACTGCGAACTCTTTCGTTATCGAAATCGCGGCTTTGAATTCTGCACATCCTGCCCAAAGTAATCGGCGGCGGTCATTGAACCGCTGTTGAAATTTCGGAGGGCCAGAAGCGGCATCATCTAGCGCGGCTGCATTCGCGCGCCTGCGTCAATGCTGATAGTTGTGGCGTTAAGATAGGCATTCTCGGCGATGTGCTTGACCAAACTGGCGAACTCGTGGGGTTGCCCCATCCTGTTCGGATAAAGGATCATACGGTCAACGATCGACTGCGAAACCTTCGGCGGCATGCCGGCGACCATCCCGGTGTCGAACAAGCCCGGTGCAATGGAGACGACGCGAATGCCATGTTCAGCGAGGTCACGCGCGACAGGCAAGGTGAGGCCGACCACGCCGGCCTTGCTGGCGCTGTAGGCCGCCTGGCCCACCTGCCCTTGCGAGGCTGCGCCGGATGCGGTGTTGATGATGACGCCACGTTCGCCGCTCGGGCCCTCCGGTTGGTTGCAGGTCATAGCGAGCGCCGCAAAGCGGATGATGTTGAAGGTGCCGGTGAGATTGATGCCGATGACCTTGTTCCAGGTCGCCAGCGGAAACGGCTGCCCCTTCGATACGGTCTTGGCCGCATCGGCGACGCCCGCACAATTGACGGCGATATGAACCGCCTGGAATGCTTCGAGCACAGCCTCGATCGCGGAGCTAACGCTGGTCTCGTCGGCAACGTCGACAACACGCCCGAATGCCGCGCTCCCCAGTTCCCGGCAAAGATCGGCGAGCCGCGACTCGTCACGATCGAAGGCGGCGACACGCACGCCCGCCTTCGCCAGTGTGACGCACGATGCCCGCCCGAGCCCCGACGCCGCGCCGGTCACGATTGCAACTTTTCCATTCAACTGCATGAGAGCCCCTCTTGCTCGATCTTCTGTATCAGCGGCCAAGGATGGTGATGCAGGCTACCGCCTCTTCGATGCCCTGAAGGCCGCCGCCGTTTTCGGCGAGCGCGATGCGCGCCCCCTCGACCTGCCGCGGTCCCGCCTCGCCGCGCAGTTGCGCCACCAGTTCATGTACCTGCCCGATGCCGGTGGCGCCGACGGGATGTCCCTTGGATTCAAGTCCGCCGGACGGATTGACCGGTATAAGTCCGCCGAGCGCGGTGTCACCGCGCTCCGAAATGATGCCGCCTTCACCGAAATCGCAGAATCCGAGGTTCTCGATCTGGATGATCTCGCCCATGGCCGTCGCGTCATGCACCTCGGCGACAGCGACGTCGTCCGGGCCGATACCGGCCTTGTTGTAGGCCTTTTTCGCCGCGAGCGCGGTACAGTGCCGCTCCACTTCGGACGGATCACGATCGCTACCGGTCTGGATGACCGATGCCAGCACGCGGATGGCCCGCGACTTGTCGAGACCAAGCCGCTTCAAGCCCGCCTCGGTCGCGAGGATCGCAGCCGCCGCACCGTCCGATATCGGCGAGCACATCGGAAGCGTCAGCGGATAGGTGATCGGCGGGGCATTCAGCACTTCGTCGACCGAATAGGCATTGCGAAACTGCGCCAGCGGATTTTCCACGGAATGCCGATGGTTCTTCGCCGCCACCGCAGCAAGCTGGCGCTGCGTGGTGCCGAAGCGCTTCATGTGCTGACGTGAGAACGCGGCGTAGACATCCATGAACACGCTGTAGGGCTTGTCCGAGGTCGTGCCTTCCGGCACCTCGACTCCCTCGCCGAGCGCTAGCAGCCTGTCGCGAATTTCGCCGTCGCGGCTGACGTCCCAGGCACTATCGAATGCCTCGAACATCAGCTTGCGATCTGTCGAGAACATCTTCTCGGCGCCGAGCGCGAGCGCAACGTCCCCCTCACCCGCCTTAAGGAAAGTCACGGCAAGGTTGAACGCCGTGCTGCCGCTGGCACAGGCGTTCTCGACATTGACAACGGGAACGCCGCCGATTCCCATTTCGCGTAGCAGGATCTCGCCGCGGATCATGTGCTGGCGCTCCATATGGCCTTGCGACGCGTTGGCGAAGAAGGCCGCTTCGATGTCAGACTTCTGCAATCCCGCATCGCCGAGCGCGGCATCCACCGCGCTGCGCGACAGGGTCTTCATATCGATATCGAGCATGCGCCCAAACGGGGTCATGCCAACACCGACCACATAGATGTCGCTCATCGCGCCCTCCCTTGAGGATTGGAATCTTCTCTGGTCTCTACCTGCTAGTCCTTGAGCTCCGGCAGTGCACGCAGCACCTGCTCCGTATGCTCGCCAAGGCCGGGCACGCCGGAGCGCGGACCGGGATGCTCGCCGGAAAAAATCAACGGCTGCGCCACATGGTGGCTCCGCCCGCCGTTCCCATCCGCCACCTCGCGGAACAGCCCGCGCGCCCGGAAATGCGGATCGGCGGTCACCTCGCTCAACGAGTTCACCGGCCCCCATGGAATCCCGGCGGCATCCAGCTTCTGCGCCCAATCGGTGCGATCGCGCGTCGCCAGCACGGCAGCGACCTTGCCTCGCAAGGCATCGCCGCGCGCGACCCGCTCGCTGCGATTGAAGCCGGCCGCATCAGGCATGCCGAGCAACTCGCACAGCGGCCGCCAGAACCAGTCTTCATGAGCAATCGACAACGTGAGGAGACGGCCATCGGCACACTTGAAGACGCCATAGGCCGGCTCGGCGCCGATGTCGGCGAGCGGCGCACCGTTCATCACCGGACCGAGCATCACCGACATCCAGGACACCAGGCCGTCCGTCATCGAGACGTCGACATATTTTCCTTCTCCCGTACGTGCGCGCTCGAACAGCGCCGCCAACGTGCCGACGGCAGCGAACATGCCGGAGGACAGGTCGCCGATCGCGATGCTTCCCGGATCCTCCACCGAGCCTTGCTCGGCGTGACGAAAGAGAAACCCGGCAAGTGCCTGATAGGAGATGTCGTGGGCGGGGCGATCGCGATACGGCCCGTCCTGCCCGAAGCCGGAGATCGAGACATAGACCATCCTTGGGTTGAGCTCCGCCATCGCCTCATGGCCGAAGCCGAGACGCGCCATGGTGCCCGGACGAAATCCTTCCATCAGCACGTCGGCGGAAGCGACCAGCCTGCGCAGGTTCAGCTTGCCTTCAACGCTCTTGAGATCCAGCGCCACCGAGCGCTTGCCGCGATTGAGCGCGCCGTGAAAGGCCGGAAACTGCCGTGCAGGATCTCCCGCGCCCGGACGTTCCACCAGGATCACGTCGGCGCCAAGATCACTTAGCAACAAGGTTGCGTAAGGCCCGGGATACTGCTCAGCCAGACTGATCACCCGAATTCCAGCGAGGGGAAGACTCATCTCGATCGCTCTTTCCGGCAGCGGCTTGACTTGCATTAATCCCGACAGTCTGTAACATAACCTTACGAATAATCAACTAACTCGAAAGTCAATTCCGAGGAAAGTCCGGTGGAATCGGTTATCTCTGAAATTCGGGGTGGCGCGATGTGGATCACGCTGAACCGGCCGGATGCACTCAATGCCATCACTCCCGCGGTGATTTCGGGCATCAACGCGGCGCTCGACAAGGCTCAGCTGTCAGACGTCCGCGCAGTAGTGCTGACCGGAACGGGGCGCGCATTCTGCGCCGGCGCCGACCTCAAATTCGTACGCGGCGAAGCCGGGAACGAAACGTCGCTGAGCCGCCTTCTCGATACCGTTCTCCTTGTCATGAACCGGCTCGAGACGTTTCCCATGCCGGTGATCGCGTCGCTGAACGGATTGACGTTGGCTGGCGGCTTGGAACTGATGCTGTGCTGCGATCTCGTCGTCGCGGCGCGCTCGGCCAAGCTGGGCGACGCCCATGCAAATTTTGGGCTCTTGCCCGGCGGCGGCAGCTCGGTGCGGCTGCCGCGTAAGATCGGCCCGACCCGCGCAAAATATCTGCTCTACACCGGCGAGTTCGTGCCAGCCGAACAGCTCGTTGCCGCCGGACTGGTCAACGAGGTCGTCGATGACGACATGCTGATCCCGGCGACCGAGGCGCTGGTCGCCAAGCTCGTCAACAAGAGCCCGCTCGTGCTTCGGCGCATGAAGGTGCTGGTCGATGATGGCCTCGAGCAACCTTGTGCGATAGCACTGCGACAAGAACTGCTCGCCAGCGAAGTCCACGCCCGCAGCAACGACCTGAAGGAGGGACTTGCCGCATTCGAGGAAAAACGCAAACCACGCTTCACCGGCAAATAGGAAAAGCAAGTCGGGAATGCCAAGAGGAGACGGTAATGAGCCAGGAGACGCGCTTCACGGTCCTGCAACAGATCCAGCGTGCGGCCCACCAGCTCGCACCCGCCATTCGGGAGATGTTCGATCGCGCAGGCCTCGCTCCAGCCGATCTCAAGACCGTGGACGACCTGTCGCGGCTGCCCGTATTCAAAAAGGAGTCGCTGGTCGAGTTACAACGCCAGCGGCCGCCATTCGGGGGTTTCCTTGCAGCAAAGGATGAAGAAATCGTCCGTATCTTCGTCTCTCCCGGCCCCATCAACGAACCTCAACTGAGGCACGACCGCGACGGATGCGGCTTCGGCACGGCCTTTGCCGCCGCCGGCCTCGGCCCCGGCGATCGCGTGCTCAACACCTGGTCCTATCATCTCGTGCCTGCCGGCCTTCTGCTCGACGAGGGCCTGCGCTCGGTCGGCGCGACGGTGATTCCAGCCGGCACCGGCGGCAGCGAGTTGCAGGCGAAGCTGGTGACCGACCTTGGCGTGACCTGCATCTGCGCCTCGACCGCCTTCTTCATCACGCTAGCGGAAGCCATCGAGGCGATGGGTCATTCGCTGCCCGGTGGCTGGAAGGTCAGAACTGCGTTGCTCGGCGGCGAACTCGGCGACTGGCTCGGCAAGCGCCGTCGCCTGGAAGCCAGGTACGGCGTTCGCACCTTCGCAGTCTATGCGACGGCGGACTTCGGCGTGATCGCCTTCGAAAATGGCGCGCAGGACGGCGGCTACGAGGTTCACCAGGACCGCATCGTGCAAATCTGTGACCCGACGACGGGGGCTCCGCTTCCGCACGGCGAGCCCGGCGAGATCGTGGTTACCACGCTGACGCCGGGCTGGCCGCTGATCCGGTTCGGTACCGGCGACGTCGCCGTCGCCACGGCTATGAACGCCGATGGCACGGTGCGCAGGATCGGCATGCTGCAGGGACGCGTCGGGCAGGCGGTGAAGGCGCGCGAGATATTCATCTATCCGCGCCAGCTCGAAGACCTCGCCATTGCCATTCCGGGAATCGGCCGCGCGCAGGCCATCGTCACCCGCCCGCAACAGCGGGAAGAGATCACGGTGCGGCTTTCGCTGCTTCCGGATGCGGACCGCGACGCCGTCCTGGCGGCGGCGCCGGCCCGCTTCAACGCGCTGTCTCGTCTGAAGGCCGACCGTATCGAGGTGGTAGGAACAGACGAACTGCCGGCCGACGCTCCATTCGTCGTCGACCGGAAGGACGCCTGACCCCGCACCGGCACGCAGCGCCTCAGCCGAGCCACCGCTTGCGGCGTCGATAATGCTTGATGTCGCGGTAGCTCTTGCGCTCGCCCTTAAGGTCAAGCCCGAGGTAGAACTCCCGCACGTCCTCGTTGTTTCGCAGCTCTTCCGCGGCGCCTTCGAGGACGATGCGTCCATTCTCCATGACGTAGCCGTAGTCGGCGATATCCAACGCGACGCGCGTGTTCTGTTCGACGATCAGAAGCGTGGTCCCGCTTGCCTTGAGGTCCTTCAGCAGCTCGAACACCTCGTCGATCATCAACGGCGCTAGGCCAAGCGACGGCTCGTCAATCATGATCAGCCTGGGATTGGCCATCATCGCGCGCCCGATCACGACCATTTGCTGTTCGCCGCCGGACAGATAGCCGGTTATCCGATCCTTGAGCGCCGCAAGCCGGCGAATGCGATCGTAGACATGATCAAGGCGCTTGCGTACCTCACGCCCCGACGATTCCATGTGGCCGCCGACCAGCAGATTCTGCTCGACGGTCAGATGGCGCAACACGCGGCGGCCCTCCATCACATGGATAATGCCGCCTCGAACGACTTCGGTCGGGTCCGCCCTGTCGATTCTCTTGCCGTCGAAACCGATATTGCCGGAGGTCACCCGGCCGTCCTCGACGCGTATGATGCCGGAAATCGCTTTCAGCGTCGTCGACTTGCCGGCCCCATTGCCGCCGAGCAACGCAACGCATTTGCCATCCGGCACGGCGAGCGAAATGCCCTTCACCGCCAGAATGACGTCGCTGTAGATGACTTCAACGTTGTTCAGCTCGAGCAAAACGCAAGCCTCCCGAGGGGATCCGACCGGGCCCGCGGGACCCGGCCGGATGGCGTTACTTCACCACTTGTTAATGGACGGCACCGGCACGTTGGCAGCAGCCTCCGTGTACTTGCCGTCCTTGATGGTGACGATACTCGCGACCAGCCCCTGCGTCGGGAACGGCCCGTCGTTCGAGAACTTGGTGTTGCCGAGAATCTTGTAGGTCTCATCCGCGGAGATCGTCGTCGACATCAGCGCCTCGCGGACAGCTTCGCCCGTGACCTTGTCCGCGCCGACCTTCTTGGCCGCAGCTTCGATGGCCCGCATCGCAATCAGCGCCTGACCAAGACCTTGGACAGCCGAAACCGTCCATTTGGCCTTGAGGTCGTACTTGCTCTGAAGCATCTCGAAGAACTCGCGGCCAGGCGTCTTTGTGTCGGTGGGCGCAGCCATCGCATAAACTTCGTAATCGCCCTCCATCTGCTTGACGTCGCCGATCGCGCGGCCGGATTCCGCCAGTCCGTTGTGCGAACTCATGACAATCGGCACCTGTTTGCCGAGCGACTGCAGCGCCCGCTTGGTGGCGACCACGGCGGCCGTGTTCGTCATGACCATGATCACTTCGGCTCCCTTACGGGTCACGCGGTTGACCTGGGTGGTCAAATCGGTGGGCTGAACTTCCGTGAACACAACCTCGACGACTTCGACCTTGTCCGGATTGTCGGAGGCATATCGCTGGACACCCTTGTGCTGGTCGACATAGGCCGGCGAGGCTTCCGACGAGATGATCGCGACCTTCAGCGGCCCGCTGCCTCCGCGCTTCTGGCGGAACCACTCGAAGAACGCAGTGGCCTCATGGCTGTAGGTCGGGCGCTGGTTGAAGATCCACGGATCGGGCTTCCAGGCAAAGCCATACGCGGCAGTCGACATCACCATCGGGATCTTGTCGGACGGCAGCCGCCCCTGAAGCGCGGCGACGTCGGGTCCGCCGACCCCAAGCACGATAATCGGATTTAGCTCGGCCTTGATGCCGGGCCACAGGCTCGCCACCTGCGCCGCATCATAGCGGTGATCGTAATCCTTGGTGCCGAGCTTGACGCCGATCTTCTTGCCGACTTCGGCATTCCACCATTCGATGACCGGCCGGCGCGCACCGATCAGGTCCTTCATCACATCCGCATAAGGACCGGTAAAATCGGCAAGCGACGCCACATTGTAGGTCGTCTGGGCACCGGCCGGCGCCGAGATCGTCAGCAAACCGAGCGCAGCGGCCGCCCCAAAGATCTTGATGTGCTTCAAGATTGTCATCTTCAGTTCCTCCCATGAATGTTCTAATTCCGATCGCCCAGGCATCAATAGGGAAATGGCCAAAGGCGATAGGATCGTTTCAGGATATTCCAGCGGTGCATCAGCCCGCGCGGCTCGAAAATCAGGAACGCTGCGATGATCCCGCCGAGAAACACGTTCATCATCGCAAACACCACATCGCCACCGAGCGAGGGAAATTGCGCGACGATGCTGGGCCCAAGTGTAACGAAGCTTTCCTGAATTGCCTTGATGACGAAGACGCCGATCAACGCTCCGGTGATCGAACCGAGGCCTCCGACGATGACCATTGCGATGAACCAGATCGAATGGAACAGCGTGAATTGATCGACGGCGACGAAACGCACGTAGTAGGCCCACAGCCCCCCGCCGATCCCCGCGTAGAACGCACCGATCAGGAAGGCGGTTGCCTTGGTCCGCACGACGTTGATTCCCATCAGCCCGGAAGCGACGTCGTCGTCGCAGACTGCGACGAAGGCGCGCCCGTGCCGGCTGCGCACGATGCCATAGGCGCCGAACACCATCGCCGCGGTCACGGCCAGGCAGAGATAGTAGATCGAGGTCTCACTGACGAAACTGAAGCCGAAAATCTGTGCCGGCTCCAGCGTCAACCCGTTCGACCCGCCGAACCACGACTGCGGCAGATTGAGAATGAGGAAATGAAACAGGGTCTGTGCCGCGATGGTGGTGAGCGCCAGGTAAAAGCCCTTGATGCGAACCGCCGACAAGCCAAAGATGAACCCGAACACCGCGGCGGCGCAGCCCCCGAACGGAATACTGAGCCAGAACGGCAGATTGAATTTGATCGCCAGCGCTCCGGTGGCGTAGGCGCCGACTCCCATGAACGCAGCCTGGCCGAGATTGATCTGGCCCGCATATCCCATGTTGATCTGCAGGCCGATCACGACCACGGCCATGATCAGCATATTGGTCGAGATGGCGACGAGCCGCGGTCCCAGAACATGGGGCAGGATGACCAGCGCGACGAAAAGCAGAACGAGCGCGACACATTGTCCGCGGGTGCGGATCAACGCCTGATCGCGTTCGAAGCTGGTGGCGAATACGCCTGCCGGATCCATCGGTCACACCCTTTCGATGGTCTTCCAGCCGAACATTCCGGTCGGCCGAATAAAGAGGATGAGCAGCATGATGATAAACGGAAACACGGTGCCGATCGCGCCGCCCACGATCGGATCGAGGTAGGCGGTCACGAGCCCCTGAATGATACCGACGATAAGGCCGGCCAGCAGAACCCCGGCGATCGCCTCGAAACCCGCCAGCAGCGCCACCGGCAACGCCGCAAGGCCGATGTCGGAGGCGAGGAAGTTCAGCGACTTTCCGCTGAGGAAGATGATGGCGCCAAGCGTCGACAGCACGGCACCGAGAATCCAGGCGAACGCAATGGAGCGCTTCACTGAAATTCCCATCGACAGCGCCACCTGATGATCTTCGGCAACCGCTGTCATGCGCAGCCCGGCCCGCGTGCGGTTGAAGAACCACGACAGGCCGAAACCGACGATGACCGTGATTGCGCCGCCGATGAGAAGCGAGCGAGGGATGAGGATCTCCCCGATGATCACCGGCTGAAGCGGAAAGATGATCGGGAACGAGCGCACCTGCGGGCCGAACAGCACGAGGATCAGGCCGCGGATCAGGATCAAAAGTCCGATCGTGACCATGACCATGGCGAACACCGACTCACCGGCGAGGCGGGAAAAGAACACCCGCTCGATGAGGAGTCCGAACAGCGCCGCCGCAACGAACGCGAGCGGAATGCCGATCGAGAGCGGCAGGCCCAGCGAGGCGACCATCCACCAGACGATGAAGCCGCCGAACACGACGAGTTCGCCTTGGGCGAAATTGAAGACCTTCGACGCCCGATAGATGACCACGAAGCCCATGGCGATGAGGGCATAGAGCAGCCCGACCAGCGCACCGTTGATGAAGTAGTTGACGAAATCGATCATGCGATGGCCCGCAACGGTTCAGCGGCGTTTGCCGACTTGCCTGCCTTGACGACGTCGTGGATGGCGACGTGAGCAGACAGCGCGCCCTTTCGCCCGTCCTGATATGTCACCGCGATGTCGAGCTTCTGATGATCCCGACTGCCGTACATCGCCTCGATCAGCACGGCATAGCGTTCGGCGAGGAATTCGCGTCGCAGCTTGCGTGTGCGGGTCAATTCGCCTTCATCCGGATCGAGCTCCTTGGGGAAGTTGGCAAAGCGACGGACCCTCGCGTGCTCGGGCAGGAACGTGTTGACGCGCGCAATCTCGCCGCGCATCAATTCGGCCACCTCTGGCTTCTGCGAAAGGTCGGTGAAGGTGGAGAAGCTGATGTTTCGATCCTCCGCCCAACGCGACACCACGCTCATGTCGATATTGATCAGCGCGCCGATATAGTCGCGCGTATCGTCGCCAAGCGTCATGATGTCCTTGATGAACGGGCTGAAACGCAGCCGGGTCTCGATAAACTGAGGCGGAAACCGTTCGCCGGAGCGAAGCTGTCGAAGATCGTCGAGGCGCTCGAGGAATACGAGCTCGCCGCTGTCGGTGACCGACACGGCATCGCCCGTGCGATACCATCCGTCCTCAACGCGCTGGGCGACGCTGTCGGGCTTCTTGTGATAGCCTTGAAAGACACTGCCGCCACGAACGAGCAATTCACCCTGCTCCGACACCTTCCATTCCAGCGCCGCACCGGATTCGGGGTGCGAGCTCAGCCAGTGCCCGACCGTCTCGAGATTGTACCGATTCCCCTGATGCAGGGTCAGGAGTCCGATCTCGGTGGCGCCATAGATATTGCGTAACGGCACGCCGATGGCATGGAACAGGCGAAACACATCCGGCGCCATCGTGGAGCCGCCGCACAATGCGAGCTTGATGCGCGTGAGGCCGAGCTTGTCCCGCAGCGGCTTCAATACCAGCATCTCCGCAAGCGGCAGCGCAAGCCGCGCGCCGAGCGGGACGGGCCTGCCTTCAAGACGCGCGACATGGACCTTGTGGCCGATATCGACACCCCAGGCATAGATCGCCCTGCGCGTCCGGCCGGCATCGAGCATCCGGCCCTGGATGGTGGCGGCGAGGCTCTCCCACTGGCGGGGAGCGAATACCATCACCTCGACTGCGAGTTCGCGGATATTGTTGAGAACCTCCTCAGGCGATTCCGGGAAATTCACCACCAGCGGCAGCAGGAGGCCGATAGTGACGCCGAAGAACTGCTCCGTCGCCCAGGCCGGGGCGATATAGGTGAGATACTCCATGCCGGGCTTGATGCCGGTCGCCGCGATGACGCGATGCGCGTTGTCGACGAGATAGCGGTGGGTCAGCACCACGCCCTTCGGCCGCCCGGTGGTGCCGGAGGTATAAGACAGCACGGCCACGTCGTCGGGTCGGCCTGTCTCGACCAGGCGCCGGAACAGATCGGTATCCTCGGCGTGGCGCGCGCGTCCGACCTCAACCACCTTCTCGAACGGCGTCAGGCGCTCGTGACGATAGGACCACATCCCGGTATCGTCCCAGTAGATCATCTGGCGAAGGTGCCGAACGCGATCGAGAATCGCGAACCCCTTGTCCACCTGCTCCTGATCCTGCGCTACCAGACAGACCGCATCGCTATCGTTGAGGAGGTATTCGATTTCGTCCGCAGTGATGTCAGGATAGAGCGAGACGATCTTGCATCCGATCGAGAACGCCGCAAACTCGCTCCAGAAGTTCTCCGGCTCGTTCTCGCCGATAATGGCCACGGTCTCGCCGCGGCGAATACCCATCGCGTCAAGGCCAAGGGCGAAGGAACGCACCTTCTCGAGAACATCACCATAGGTGTATTCGCGCCAGATGCCGCGATACTTGTGCCGCTCAACGAGCCGGTCCGGCGCCGCGCTGGCGCGCTCGAGCAACAGTTGCGGAATGGTACGCATCGGCAGCATCAGCGATTTCCTTCGCCCAGATATGCCTTGAGCACCGCAGGATTCTTCTGAACCTCCAGCGGAGTCCCCTCTGCAATCTTGCGGCCAAAGTCGAGCACCACGATCCGGTCCGCTAGATCCATGACGACACCCATGTCGTGCTCGACGAGCACCACCGGGATCTGTCGCGCCTCGCGAACGTCGAGAATGAATCGCGCGAGGTCCTCCTTCTCCTCGGTATTCATCCCGGCCATCGGCTCATCCATCAGCAGGATGCTCGGCTCCTGAGCCAGTGCCCGACCGAGATCGACGCGTTTGCGCAAGCCGTAGCCGAGGCTGCCGACCGGCTGATGGCGGATGGATTCGATTTCGAGCAGCTCGATGATTTCCTCGACGACCTCGCGGTGCCGGATCTCCTCGCGTCTGCAAGGCCCGAAGTAAAAGAATGCCGACGGAATCGAGCTCTTCATGTGAATGTGACGGCCGACCATGATGTTTTCGATCACGGTCATGTTCGAAAAGATATGCGTCCCCTGGAAGGTCCGGGCCAGGCCGGCCTTCACGATATGGTGGACGCCCATGCCGGACAGCAGCGAGCCATTGAATCGTACCTCGCCCTGCTGCGGCCGATAGAAGCCGCTGAGGCAATTCATCAGGGAGGTCTTGCCGGCACCGTTCGGCCCGATCACCGCGAGCAACTCGTCCACCCCGACCGCGATGGACACATTGTCAAGCGCGACAACGCCACCGAAAGCCATCCGGATACCGTCGGCGACGAGAACCGCGGCATTCTGCGCCGCACGGCTCTGCGATGCTGAATAGAGAGGCGAAACAGCGCTCAACACGCTCCCCCTTCACCAACGCAGTCCTGCGACATTCATCCTCCCCACGGTATGCGGCATTTCGACCGAACAGCGCCCCACCCTCAAATCGACCCATCCTCTGCGGATTTTTATGACCGATGAGCATTATTTTTAACTCGACGGTCAATTTCGGTCAAGCCCATTCGGGCGCCTGCAACACACCACGACGAAACAGGCAGATCGAACACTCCGGCGCGAACGCATCAAGAGGCACGGATTCCGGTTGCAGCAGGCAGCAGGCACTTCCCGCTTTGGAGGAAGCTCGTGATTGGGCGCATTCAGGCGCGCCTTTCGACGAAGCGGCCTCGACTTTTCGACCTGCAATGGCACCAAACCGAAAAGGCAAAGCCTCGAATATGAATTGACCATAACGTCAAATATCCTAATATGTGGTCGAATACGGAAGATCTGCAGCTCTCCGTGAGCAACGTCTGTCACCGGTTTCGCGCGCTCGCGAAACCGCGTCGCTCCAGCAACGCTGCCAATTTCCGGTAAGGACAGGCAGGAGGAGAATCCGGGATGGCAGGAGCCGAGAGCAAATCTTTTTCGTTCCTAACCGACCAGCAAACGATGGTTCGGGACGTCGCGCGCAAGGTTGCGACCGACGCGATCGCCCCCACGGCAGCGGAACGCGATCGCACCGCGACGTGGCCGCACGCCGAATTGAAGGCTCTCGCGAATCTTGGCTTCATGGGCATGCTGCCGCCGGAACAATATGGCGGCTCGAACGCGGGGTTCGTCGCCTATTGTCTGGCGCTGGAGCAGATCGCTGCGGCCGACGCGGGTGTCGGCACCATTTTCCACGTCCACAACGTCACCGCCTTCACCATCGCCTTGCGCGGCAACGAGGAACAGAAGCAGAAGTATCTGCCGCCGATGCTGCGCGGCGAAAAGATCGGCGCGTTTCTTCTCACTGAGCCGCAGGCCGGATCGGATACCGCCGCATTTCGTGCCACCGCGCGCCGCGAAGGCGATCACTTCATTCTCAACGGCACCAAGCAGTTCATTTCCAACGGGAGCGAGGCTGGTACAACGATCGTGCTCGCTCGCACCGATCCGCAGGCCGGTAAAAGTGGATTTACGACGTTCATCGTCGACCCGACCTCACCCGGCTACAATGTTGCGCGCGTCGAGGACAAGCTCGGCCAGCGGACGGCCCATGTCGCTCAGATTCAGCTCGACAATCTTCGTGTTCCGGCGGAGAACGTGCTCGGCGAAGTCGGCGCTGGCTACCGGATCGTCATGGGTGGCCTGTCTGACGGTCGGATTGCAATCGCCGCGCAGGCCGTCGGCGTTGCCCAGGCAGCGCTCGACGCTGCGATCCGCTACGCCAACGAGCGCGAGGCCTATGGCAAGCCGATCGTTGAACTGCAGGCGGTGAGCTTCCATCTCGCGGAGATGGCCGCTCAGGTCGACGTCGCGCGGCAATATTATATCCACGCCGCGCGGCTCCTCGAGGCCGGAGCGTCCTGCGCCAAGGAAGCGGCCATTGCCAAGCTCGTCGCTTCGGAGATGGGGGAGAAGGTCTGCTCGGACGCCCTGCAGATCCACGGCGGCTACGGCTACCTGAAGGATTTTCCGGTCGAGCGCTACTATCGTGACGTTCGAGTCTGCAAGATCTATGAGGGAACCAGCGATATCCAGAAGCAAATCATCGCGCGCAGCCTTTCGGCCTGAGGTTCCAGAAATTGACTTCGAGGCAATAATTTTGACTATGGGGCCTCAAGCATAGGGAATCGTTCCCTATATGCTCCGGATATTCGGCATGCTCTCATGAAGAAGGCATCGACAGCAAGGCGCGGCCGCCATGCCTCCGCCTGGAAAAGCGTAGTCCTCAACCGGGAACAGCAGTTCTCGCTGAAGCGGGGCGCGCTGCTTCGCGAGGCGGGCCGCGCATTCAGCCTTCGCGGCTATCACAACACCTCGCTCGAGGATGTGGCGAAGACCTTGGACGTCACCAAGGCCGCGCTTTACTACTACGTCACGAACAAGCAGGAAATTCTCTTCGAATGCCACATGATGTCGCTCGACTTCGGCGACGAGGCGATGAAGTACAGCGAAGAGCATGGCAAGACCGGGCTTGAAAAAATTCTCCTGCTTATCGACAAGTACGTCAAAACCATCACCAGCGAGATGGGCTCTTTCGCGGTGCTCGGCGAGTACGACGCGCTGGAGTCGCAGAACAAGGCGATCATCGGCAAGCGTCGCGACAAGTTTGACCGCGGCTTCCGGAAATTGATCTCTGAAGGTATTGCCGACGGGACGGTGCGTGCCGTCGATCCCAAGCTGACGGTGTTCTTCTTCATGGGGTCGATCAACTGGATGACGCGATGGTTCACGACTGAAGGACCGCTCACCGGCGAGCAGGTCGCCCGGCAACTTGTCGATCTCGTAGAGGGAGCTCTGCGGAGCCGCTGATCGCGCCTCGCCGCCCCAGCGGAGCCGAAACGCTGCTCGCAAAAGACGCCTGGAACCCACGAAAACGATCCGCCGGACGGAGGCGCAAGAGCAATGTTACTTTCGTCCCTTCCAGAGCGGCTTGCGCTTTTGTACGAAGGCAGCAATGCCCTCGCGCGCATCAGCGTGGGCCATGTTCCTCACCACGAGTTCGCCGGAATATTCGTAGGCATCGGAGATGGGCATTTGCAGCTGGCGATAGAACGCCTGTTTGCCGAGCGCCAACGTGTAGGTCGATTTCGAGGCGATCTCCGCTGCCAGCGACTCGACCGTTTGCTCGAGTTGCTCGGGCGTGACCACATCGTTGATCAGCCCGATGCGTAGCGCAAACGCCGCGTCGTAGAGGCGCCCCGTGGTGAGCATCTGCATCGCGTGTTTCGGCATCACGGCGCGCGACAACGCCACCATGGGCGTGAGGCACCACAAGCCAATGTTCACGCCCGGTGTCGCAAACCGCGCCTCGCTGGAGGCGATCGCGAGATCGGCACTGGCGACCAACTGGCAACCGGCGGCCGAGGCCACGCCTGCGACGCTGGCAATGATGACCTGCGGTTGATCCCGCATCGTCTGCATCAGAGCCGAACAGCGCGTCGACACCGTCTTGAAGAATTCGGGATCCGTCTCCCCGTCAAATTCGGTAAGATCATGCCCCGCGCAGAAGATCTTCTTGCCGATCCCAGTCAGGACGATCACCGCGATCGACGGCTGCCCCCGGAGGTCCATCAGATGGCGGGTCAATTCATCGATTGTCGACAAGGAAAGGCTGTTGCCGCTACGCGGACGGTTCAAGGAAATGTACGATACCGCACCCCGATCATCGCGGATAACAAGTTCTTTTTCTTCGCTCATGACACGTTCCCAGAAAGTCTCGTTAGCCAGTTCGGCACGTGAGCGCACCATCGACAGGAAGAAGCACGCCGGAGACGTATTTCGCGTCATCCGACGCCAGGAACAGCGAGGCATGCGCCACGTCCCAGGCGGTGCCCATCTTGCCCATCGGCACCATCGCATCGCGCCGGGCAATCATGTCGTCGACGGAATCGTAAACGTGCTTGTATGGCTCGACGATCATCGGCGTGTTCATCAGGCCCGGCAACACCGCGTTGCAGCGGATGCCCTTCGGCGCATATTCGACCGCTACGGCGCGGGTGAAGTGGTTCACGCCGGCCTTCGAGGAATAATAGGAAATCATCGGCACGCTGATCGTGGTGATCGATGCGACCGATGACACGTTGACGATCGCGCCGCCGCCCTGCTTGACCATTTCCGGGAGGACGCGCTGGCAGGTGAGAAAGAACCCCTTCAGGTTCACCGCCATGACGCGGTCCCAGCTCGCCTCGTCGATATGCTCGGGACCGCCGGGCTCGGCGATGCCGACATTGTTCTGCAGGATGTCGATGCGGCCATGACGGCTGATGGCCGCACCGACGGCCGCATCGATGTCCGCGGCCGACGTGATGTCGGCGCGCAGGGCCTCGGCCCTGCCGCCTTCTTCCGTGATGATCGCGACGGCGCGCTCCGCCGATGCTAGATCGCGGTCGACGCAGATCACCGTCGCGCCTTCGCGCGCGAACAGGACGGCCGTGGCCTTGCCATTGCCCCAGCCTTCACCGACGCAGCCGGCTCCCATGACGAACGCGATCTTGTCCTTGAGCCGCTGCGACATCGGTGAATTACTCCCGCTTCTGGTTCAGTTCTTTTCGTAGAGCGTCACGACGGCCGCGCCGCCGAGGCCGAGGTTGTGCTGGAGCGCCAGCCGCGCACCGTCGACCTGGCGGGCCTCGGCGGTGCCGCGCAACTGATGGACAAGTTCGTAGCACTGCGCGAGGCCGGTCGCGCCGAGCGGGTGTCCCTTGGACAGCAGGCCGCCGGACGGGTTGGTGACGAAACGTCCGCCATAGGTATTGTCGCCATCGAGAACGAACTTCTCGGCCTCGCCCTCGCCGCAGAGGCCAAGCGCCTCGTAAGTGATGAGTTCGTTCTGCGCGAAGCAATCATGCAGTTCGACGACATCGACATCGTCGGGGGCGATGCCGGCCTTCTCGTAGACCTTTTCGGCCGCCGACTTCGACAGGTCGAAGCCGACGACGCGCATCATGTCGCGGGTCTCGAAGGTGCTGGGACGGTCCGTCGTCATGGCCTGCGCGCGGATGCGAACTGTGTCGTTCAGGTTATGGCGTCTGGCGAACGCCTCGGAGACGAGCACGGCGGCGGCGGCGCCGCAGGTCGGCGGACACGCCATCGAGCGCGTCATCACGCCCTCCCAGATCACCGGCGCCTGCATCACATCGCCTTCGGTCATTTCTTTCCGGAACAGCGCCAGCGGGTTGCGCGCGGCATGGCGGCTGGCCTTGGCGCGGATCTTCGCGAACGTCGAGAGCTGCGTGCCGTACTTGTCCATGTGCTGCTTGCCGGCGCCGCCGAAATAACGGAGCGCCAGCGGAATCTCGCCATGGCCGACAAGTTCATCGGTGACGCGGTCGAATTCCGAGAACGGCGACGGCCGGTCCTCGAAGATCGACCCCAGCGCACCCGGGCGCATCTGCTCGAAGCCGACGGCCAGCACGCAATCCGCCGCGCCGCTTTCGACCGCCTGCCGCGCCAGATAGAGCGCGGTCGAGCCGGTGGAGCAGTTGTTGTTGACATTGACGATCGGGATGCCGGTCATGCCGACCCGGTAGAGCACCTTCTGGCCGGCGGTGGAGTCGCCGTAGACGAAACCGGCATAGGCCTGCTCGATGGCGTCGTAGCCGAGGCCGGCATCCGCAAGCGCCAGCTTGACCGCCTCCTCGCCCATCGCGTCATAGGGCGCTGATGCGCCCGGCTTTGCGAACGGGATCATGCCGACACCTGCAACGATCGTGGTCATTGTGCGCTCCTTGTGTTCGCCGATTACGCGGCCGTTTCGCTTTCGATGATTTTCCGGATTTCGGTCTTGAGGATCTTGCCGTAGTTGCTTTTCGGCAGGCTCGGCAGGAACCGGTAGGACTTCGGCCGCTTGAAGCGGGCGATATGTTCGATGCAGAAGGCATCCAGTTCCGCGGCCGTCACCGGCGCCGACGACGCCACGAAGGCGATGACCTCCTCGCCCCAGTCGGGATGGCGGCGACCGATCACGCTGACCTCCGCCACGGCGGGATGGCGCAGCAGCACCTCCTCAACTTCCCGCGGATAAATGTTGGAGCCGCCGGAGATGATGACGTCTTTCGAGCGATCCTTCAGATAGAGAAAACCGTGCGCGTCGAACGTGCCGACATCGCCGGTCCACAGCCAGCCGTCGCGCAGCGCCTGCGCGGTGGCGGCCGGATTGTTCCAGTAGCCGGCCATCACGACATCGCCTGATACGATGACCTCGCCGTTCTCGCCCGGCGGCATGTCGTTGCGGTCGGCATTGACGACGCGGACCGCGACGCCCGTGCGGGGGATGCCGACCGATGACAGCCGGTCGTCGAGACGGCCGTCGCCATTGTCGAGATGCATGTGGGGCGGCAGGTAGCTGATCGTGCACGGCGACTCGCCCTGGCCATAGGCCTGCCACAGCCGCGGGCCAAGCGCCGACAGCGCGCGCTTGAGATCCTCCACATACATCGGCGCGCCGCCGTAAAAGATGTGATCGAGGTGCTCCACCGTGAGGTCGGCCATGGACGGCGAGAGGACGAGCCGGTTCACCATGGTCGGAGCGGCGAAGAATGAGCTGCCCGGGTATCGATTGATGAGGTCGACGATTTCGGCCGGCTCGAAGCCGCCGCTCTCCGGCACGACATTGGCGGCGCCGCGTACCAGGTGCGCGAGCGCAAGCAGCCCTGCGCCGTGCGACAGCGGCGCCGGATAAAGCGACGCGTCGGTTTCGTCGACCGGGCCGATATCGGCGAGGAAGCTCATCGTCATGTTGTAAAGGTTGCGATGGGTCAGCATCGCGCCCTTTGGATAACCTGTGGTGCCGCTGGTGTAGAACAGCCACGCATTGTCGCCGGGCGCGGCCGGTGCCGGCCGAAGATCGGACGGCACCGTCGCAAGCATCGCGCGATACGCCTCGCCGTCGACATCGACGACGTTGCCCGGCTGCGACAGTCCGCCCTCGATGTCGGTGAACAGCACCGAGGCGGCGCAATTGTCGAGGATGTAGGCCAGTTCCTTCGGATGCAGCTTGGCATTGATCGGCGCCACCGCCAGCCCAGCGAACCAGGCGCCGAACAGGATCTCGAAATATTCAGGGCGATTGGACAGGAAGACGCCGACCCGCGAGCCCGGCGCAAAGCCCTTGTTGCGCAAGGCCTGGCCGAGCGCCGCGCTGCGCTGCAGAAGCTGCGCATAGCTATGGATCGTCGCGCTGCCGAGACAGACCGCCGGGCGATCCGCAAACGCTTTCGCCGCATTGGCGAGTACCATGGCGATATTCATGGGCTTCTTCCCCGTTCAGATGGCGCGCGTGCGTCCCTTCCAGAACGTCTCGCGAATATCCTTCTTACGGACCTTTCCGACCGCGCTGCGCGGCAGGCTGTCCCAGAAATCCACCGACTTCGGCGCCTTCACGCTGCCGAGCTTCGCCTTGCACAGCGCAATGATCTCATCGGAATTGGTGCTCGAACCCTGCTTGAGTTCGATGACGGCCTTGACCGCCTCGCCCCATTTCTCGTCGGGCACGCCGATGACGGCGCAATCCTGCACCGCGGGGTGGCCCCAGATGATCTGCTCGATCTCGCTCGGATAGACGTTGAATCCGCCGGAGATGATCATGTCCTTCTTGCGGTCGACGATATAGACGTAGCCGTCCTCGTCCTTGAAGCCGATGTCGCCGGTGTGGTGCCAGCCGAAGGTGGACACCTCCGCGGTCGCTTCCGGATTCTTGTAGTAGCCGGGCATCACCAGGTTGCCGCGCACCACGATCTCGCCGCGCTCGCCGGCCGGCATCAGGTTGCCGTCGTCGTCCATGATCTCGACCGGCGTCAGCAGCGTCGGCCGGCCGCAGCTCGCCAGGCGCTTTTCCTTGTCGGGATCGCCGATCACCATGTGCTCCTGCGGTGAGAGGAAGGTGCAGAGCATCGGCGCTTCGGCCTGGCCGAAGGTCTGCGTCATCACCGGCCCGAACACCTCAAGGCATTCCTTCAGCTTGTCCACCGACATCGGCGCGGCAGCATAGATGAAATGCTCGAGCGAGGAGAAGTCGTGCTGCTTGATGGCGGGATGGGCGAGCAGCATGTAGATCGCCGTCGGCGGCAGGAACATGTGGGTGACGCCCTCGGTCTCGATGGCGTTCACCACCTTGGCGGCGTCGAAGCCCGGCAGGATGATCTGCGTTGCTCCTGCCGCCATCAGCATGATGCCGACGCCGCCCGCCGCATGCGTCATCGGCGCCACGACGAGATGAACCGGCGGCTTCTTCACCGGCATCGAGGTGAAGAAGTTCGAGATCATGGTTTCCCAGACCAGGTTGGTCCAGAGCACGCCCTTAGGCCGGCCGGTGGTGCCGCCCGAAGAGAAAACCGAAATCGGCTTGCCGGGATCCTCGGGGATATCGGGATCCGTCTCAGGCGCATCCGAAATCCAGTCCAGCAGGAAGGGCGCATCCGCGCCCGCCTTGTCGATGCAGACATAGTGGCGGATCTTCGGGCACTCCTTGCGGAACACCTGCACATTGGCTTCGAATTCGCTGTGATAGAATAGCACCTCGACGTCGCAATTATCGAGGATGTAGGCGTTGTCTTCCGCGGAGTTGCGGGCGTTGATCGGCACCCAGATATTGGCGCCGCGGATGATGCCGAGAATGCACTCGAACGCCGTCGCGCCATTCGGGCTATACACCGCGGCCATCTGGCCCGGCTTGAGGCCGGTTGCCGCGAGCGCGTTGGCGATCCGGTAGCTGCGGAACTGCACTTCGCGGAACGTCCGCGACACCGTTGCATCCTTCAGGCAGATGCGGGACGGATTGATGCCGACGCCGCGGTCAAAGAAATCGATCAGCCGCATGAATGGCCCTCAGCGTTCCAGGATCGTGATGCAGGCGGTCGCTTCCTCATAGTGATGGAAGCCGCCACCGTTCTCGGCAATGGCGTGATGCGCGCCCTCGACCTGCCGCGCCCCCGCCTCGCCGCGAAGCTGGCTCACGAGCTCGTAGATCTGCGCGAGGCCGGTCGCCCCGATCGGGTGACCGCGGGATTCGAGCCCGCCGGAGACGTTGATCGGAATCCGGCCGCCGAGCGCCGTGTCGCCGTCCCGCACCAGCCGGCCGCCATCGCCAAGCGGTGCGAAGCTGAGCAGTTCGGCTTGGTGCAGTTCCGCGAAGGCGCTGGCGTCATGCACTTCGGCCACCGACATGTCGGCGGGGCCGACACCGGCGATCTCGTAGGCGCGGTTGGAGGCGAGCCGGCACAGATGTCGCTCGAGGTCGTTGGCCTCGCGGTCGGAGCCGGAAGCCAGCACGGAGGCGGCGATCCGGATCGCCCGCGTGGCGCCGAGCGCGCGCGCCTTCTCCGCCGAACAGACGATCGCGGCGGCCGCGCCGTCGCTGATCGGCGCGCACATCGGCAGCGTCAGCGGCCACGACACTTCGCGCGCCGCCAGCACGTCGTCAGCGGTCATCGCGTCCTGGTACTGCGCCTTCGGATTGAGCGACGAATGCCGGTGGTTCTTCGCGGAAACCTCGGCGATGTCGCGCTGCGTCGTTCCAAAGCGATGCATGTGATAGCGCGCCAGCGAGGCGTAGACGTCCATGAATACGCTGCGCTTGCCGCTGTTCTGGCCGGCGCCCGGCGGCAGCGCGAGATCCTTGCCAAGCGCCGTCAAGCGCCGAACGCTGCCGTCGACGTCATGCACGTCCCAGGCGCCGTCGAAGATCGCAAAGGATTTTTCCCGGTCATTGGCGTTCATCTTTTCCGCGCCGATCGCCAGCGCGATGTCGCCCTGCCCCGACGCGATATAAGCGAAGGCGGCGTTGAGCGCCGTCGAGGCGCTGGCGCAGGCATTCTCGACGTTCGTCACCGGAATGCTTTCGAAGCCGAGCGCCCTGAGAACCAGCTGGCCGCGCACCAGATGCTGGCCCTCCACGACGCCCTGCGCGGTATTGGCGAAGAACGCAGCCTGGACATCACTCCGCGCGATGCCGGCATCGGTGAGCGCCTCTTCCACCGCGCCGCGCGCGATCGTTTCGAGCCGATCGTCGAGGTAGCGGCCGAACCGCGTCATGCCAACCCCGATGATGTAGACGTCGGCCATGACTTCCTCCTAGACGCTGATGAGAGACTCAATGCGGGCGCGATCCGCCTGCAGTTCTGCGGTAGTGCCCGACCAGACGACCCGGCCATTATCGATAACAAATTGCCGGCGCGCCAGCTTCAGCGGTACCTTCAGGTTCTGTTCGACCAGCAGCATGGCAATACCTTCGGCATTGATGACGCGCATGGACTCGATGAGCTGGTCGACGATCAGCGGCGCAAGTCCCTCGGTCGGCTCGTCGAGCAGCAGTACCTCCGGATTGGTCAGCAGGCCGCGGCCGACCGCCAGCATCTGCTGCTCGCCGCCGGACAGCGTATCGCCGCCCTGCGCCGCGCGCTCCTGCAGCCGCGGAAACAGCTGGTAGATGCGCTGCAGCGACCACGGCCCCTTGCGGCCCATTACGGTCGCGATCTTCAGGTTTTCCTCGACCGTCAGGTTCGGGAAGATGCGCCGGTTTTCCGGAACGAAGGCAAGCCCCAGCCGCCCGAGTTGATGGGGCTTCAGCGCCGTGACGTCGCGATCGCCGATCAGCCGTCGCCCGCTGTGAACGGCATTGAGGCCAATGGCCGCCTTCAGCAGTGTGCTCTTGCCGGCGCCGTTGCGGCCGATCAGGGACACGACCTCGCCGGCCGCCACGTCGATCGAGACGTGATGCAGGGCCTGCGCCTTGCCGTAAAAAACGTCGCAATCCTGCAGGGCCAGCGCGCTCATTCGTCGTTCCCGAGATAGGCGGCGCGCACCGCCGGGTTCGCCTTGATCTCCGCCGGTGAACCGGATGCCAGCAACTGTCCCTGCACCATCACGACGATCTCGTCGGAGATCTGCATCACGACGTCCATGTTATGCTCGATGAGCAGGACGGTTCGTCCCGCCACGATCCGCCGGATCAGGTCGATGGCCTGCTCGAGGCGCTCATGGCCGACGCCGGCGAGCGGCTCGTCGAGCAGCAGCACGCTGGGATCGCTGAGCAGCGCGAGGCCGACCTCGAGCGCCCGCTGGTCGCCGTGCGAGAGGTTCTCGGCCGGTGCATGCGCCAGCCGCTCAAGCCCGATCTGTTCGAGCACCCGTTCGGCATCCTGCCGGATCTCGGCGAAGCGGCCGGCCGGCATCCAGAACGGCTGCACGCGATAGCGGTGGGCGAAAGCCCCGAGCTTCAGGTTCTCCAGCACGGTCATGCCGGAGAATATCTTGGTGATCTGGAAGCTGCGGCCGAGGCCGGCCCGCGTCCGCGCATGGATGGACAGTTTCGTGATGTCCCGCCCGTTCAGGGTCACCTGCCCGGCGGCCAGCGTCGCGTGGCCAGAGAGTGCATTCATCAGCGTGGTCTTGCCGGCGCCGTTGGGCCCAATCAGCCCATAGATCCGCCCGGACAGGAAGCTGCGGCTGACGCCCGCGACGGCCTTGAGGCCGCCGAACGCGACTTGGATGTTCTCGCACTGCAGGGAAACGCCGGCGCCGGTGCTCATTTCGACGCACCTCTCCCGATGCGTCCGAACACGGCAAAGAGACCGGCGATTCCCTTCGGCAGGAAGATTGTGCAGAGAATGAAGACGATGCCGAGGATGCCGTACCAGTGCTCGGTGAACTGGCTCAGTTCCTCCTTGAGGACCTCGAACACCGCGACGCCCAGCACCGGACCGAGCAAGGTGCCCTTGCCGCCGAGCAGCGTCATGATCAGCACATCGCCGGAGGTGCTCCAGTGCAGCATCTGCGGGCTGACATAGAACATCAGCGAGGCCAGCAGCGCGCCGCTGACGCCGGCATAGGCACCCGAGATCATGAAGGCGCACTGGCGCAGCCGCTGCACGTTGTAACCGATCTGCTCGGCCCTGACGTCGTTGGCCTGCACCGCCTTCAACGCGCTGCCGAAAGGCGAGACGCGCAACAGCGCCATGATCGCCAAGCCGATCACGAACACCGCGACAAGGAAGTAGAAATAGTTGCGGTTGTTGTAGAAATCGACGCCGAAGAGGGCCGGCCGCAGCACGCCGGGAATACCGTCCAGACCGCCGGTGAAGGCCCGCAGCTTCGTGCTGGCTAGGATGTAGACGAGTTGCGCCAGCGCCAGCGTCAGCAGCGAAAAGAACAGGCCCGACACACGCAATGCGAACACGCTGAGCAGGAAGGCCAGCGCCGCGCCGGCGACGGCCGCCACCAGCAGCGAGGGCAGGAAGCCGAACTGAGGCGCCAGCAGCGCCAGCGCATAGCCGCCAGCGCCGAACATGGCGGCATGTCCGAAGGACAGCATGCCGGCCATGCCGAAGATCAGGTCGAAGCCGATCGCGAACAGCCCCCAGATCAGGATCAGGCTGATCAGGTTCAGGCTTTCCTCGCTGGTCGAAACCATCGCAAAGACGATCATGGCGGCGATGGCGGCCGCCATCAGGATCTGGTCGAGACGGAACATGCTCATGCCGCACGTCCCTTGCGGCTGAACAGGCCTGACGGGCGGGTCAACAGGGTGACGATCAGCAGCACGAAGGTAATCAGTTCCACCCACTCCGGCGCATAGGTGAACCCGGCCGCGCGCGCCATGCCGAGCAACAGCGCGGCGAAGATCGCGCCCTTGATATTGCCGAGGCCGCCGATGATCACCACCACGAAGCAATCGATGATCACGCTAAAGCCCATGCCGAGTTCGATCGGCACCAGCGGCGCCGCGACGACGCCGCCGAGCGCAGCAAGCCCGGAGCCGAGCGCAAACACCGCGGTGCGCACCCGCGCCACGTCGACGCCGAGCGTCTGTGCCATTTCGGAATCGGAGCTCGCGGCGCGGATCACCATGCCGAGCTTGCTGCGATCGAGCAGCAGGAACAGCAGGACGGAGACCAGCGCGCCGAAGCCGATGATGAACAGGCGATAGGACGGGATCTGGCTGCCGAACAGTGCAATCGGCTGCGAAAACAGGGCCGGCGTCGGCACCTGCTTGTAATCGAGTCCCCAGATCAGGCGAACCGATTCCTCGATCACCAGGATGAAGCCGAAGGTCAGCAACAGCTGATAGATGTGATCGCGGTTGTAGACCGGCCGCAGCGTGATCACCTCCATCGCCGCGCCGAGCGCCGCAACGACCAGCGGCGCGAGCGCCAGCCCGATCCAGAACGAGCCGGTCCAGTGCACGATCTGGTAGCAGACATAGGCGCCCAGCATATAAAGGGCGCCGTGGGCGAAGTTGATCACGCCCAGCATGCCGAAGATCAGCGTCAGGCCCGCCGCCAGCAGGAACAGCAGAAAGCTCAAGCTCAGGCCGATGACGATCGTCGACACGCCAGGGAGATCCGGGGGTTGGAAAGACGAGGAGTGAGGCGCGTCCCGGCCCGGGACGCGCCTCGTTTCACGAGCAGACGTCGAACAGCTTGGAGGCGTCGAACACGTCGGTGATCTTCATGGTCAGCGGCGGCAACGGCGCCTGGCCTTCGGTCACGACACCCCACAGGCCGACCTGCGCCGCCTGGTGATCGCAGCCGCGCATGACCTTCTTGCCCTCGAGCGAATTCTCGCGGGTGCTCTTGGCGAAGGCATCGACCCACGTTTCGCGGTCCCAGCTCTTGGTCGACTCGACGACATCGAGCCACCAGCTGATGCCGTCATAGGCCTCGCCGGCAAAGCTCGAGGGCCACTCGTTGTACTTGGCACGGTAGGCCTCGACGAACTTCTTGTTGGCGGGATTATCGACCGTGAAGTGGTAGCGCACGCCCGAATAGACGCCGACCGCTGCCGGGCCGACCGCCGCAGCGAGGGTCTCGTCCTGCAGCACCGGACCGAACTGGGTCTTGGTCTTGTTGAGGCCGACCTGGCCGGACTGTTTGAGGAAGGTGACCGCGTCATTGCCGGTGACGATGACCGCGATGCCGTCGGCGTCGGACTTCGCCATCTTGTCGACGATCACGGAGTAATCGCGGTTGCCGAGCGGCGCGTAGTCATTGCCGACGATCTCGATGCCGGCCTTCTTGGCTTCGGCGGCAAACAGCTCCCAGCCGTCGCGGGTCGCCTGGTAGTCGGCGGTCACGCCGTAGATCTTCTTCAGCCCCTTGACCTTCGCGAACTCGATGCACATCCGGATTTCCATGCCGAGCGTGTTCGAGGTGCGGAACGTGTAGCGCGAACCGTTCGGCCGCGTGATCTTGTCGTCGGCGGAAATGGTCACCAGCAGCGGGATCTTGCGCTGGTCGGCCAGGCCCTGCAGCGCCAGCGTCGATGCCGAGCCGACTGCGCCGAACATCATCTGCGCGCCACCCGCCAGCAGGCGCGTCGCCTTCTGAACGGCGGGCTGCGGCTTGGTCTCGTCGTCTTCCCACGACACCCGGATCGGCTTGCCGAGCACCTTGCCGCCGCGGTCGGCGATGGCGAGTTCGACGCCCTGCCGCATGTCCTTGCCGATGATGCCGTAAGCGCCGGAAAACGCCAGGATACCGGCGATATGAAAATCAGCCGGCTCATCCGCAGCGAGAACACCTGTCGCCGGAGCAAAGGCCGACAGCGCCGCACCGGCCGAGCTCAGCAAAAATGTACGACGATGCATAAAACCTCCCAAAAACCTGTCATTTAGATGTATCTTACTGAGGAGTAGGCTATCTCTGACCTCCAGGTAAATGTCAAGCCGCGGAGCGGCTTGCGACCTGCGGCTTGAACGCAGGCGGAGAAATGTGCATTGGAGACAGGGCGCGACGGTGTGTCGCTTCCTGCATCGTGCCGCAACTTGGGGAAGTACAGGGATGACGAAAAAACCAGTGGGGAGAAAGCGTCCCAATGTTTGGGAAAGCGTCGACCTGCGCCAGGAGCAGCACGAGGCCAAGCGTCGTCTAATCCTTAAACAGGCAGCACTTCTGTTCGCGGATCGCGGCTTTCACGAAACAACGATCGATCAGATCGCCGAAGCTCTCAATGTAACCAAGCCGACGATCTACTACTACATCGAGAGTAAGGAAGACCTGCTCTATCAGGTGGCGCATACGGCTCTCGTCGACCTCAATGAGGCCTTGTCTCGCGATCAAGACGCGAAGCTTCCCGCAATCGACCGCCTCGAACAGTTCTTCACGATGTATGGCAGACTCATACTGTCCGAGTTCGGGGTGTGCCTGGCTCTGGTCAGCGACCGCTCGCTTAACGCGCAGTCACGACGCAAGCTTCGCTCGCTCAAGAAGCAATTTGAGATCACCGTTCGGAAAATTCTCGAAGAAGGCAGCAAAGATGGCACCATCTGCGTGGACGATCCGAAAATGTTCATATTTGCCATCTTTGGTGCGTTCAATTGGGCTCCGCAGTGGTTCTCGAACACAGGCGCATCCACTCCGGACGAAGTCACGGCTGCGATGTTCCATGTATTTCGCAGCGCTGCGGCTCGGTAAAGCAGGGCAATTGAAAAAGCGCTGGCTGGACTGACCAACACGGAAAGCAATACTGGCATACAATTGCCATGGGTATCCGCAACACGTCGTCACCACGCTGGCGCGGATGACTGAAGCCGAAAAACCGATGCTGGGGCCATCCAATAGGTTGGCCGAGTACGCGCCCGAGCCGAACCTCGAGACCAAGAAAAAGGACGTCGTCTGGTTCGCGATCGATGATAATCGGCCGCTCACGTGCTTTGCTGTGCTGAGTTCAAGGGCGATCGTGACGCAAAATCGAAGCCTCCTCGTTGAGCAGGGTCGACGCGCTCAAGCAGAAGCCGTGCGCGCGGTGATCGCCGCCGGTGCCATTATCGCAGCCCACAATCGCAGCGTCCAGCGCAACCGAGTTGCCCCCGAAGTCGCCCAGCCCGAGGTAAGTGTCTCGCTCGGCATCATGGAGCACAATGGATGAGGGTACGCATCAAGGCCCTCCCTTGACCTCGCGATATTATAGTCGGTCAACCCCATCGGGCTTCCGAGTCAGACCCGGTTCGATTCCGGTCCGAGCCATTGTGGATACCGGAACGGCATGGGGCGCGCCTGCCGCTTGGGAGCCTGCTGACTTATTTTAGCCAGCTAATACCGCCCGTCAGCTTGTTGGCACTTCTGTTTACGTGTTTCGGCAATTCCCGGACACCGATTTCGGTAATTCGCGGACAGTGATTTCAGTAATTGCGGGACAAGGATTCCGCTAAATCGCGGACAGTTATGGAGCTGGTTTTTCGGGAGCGCCTTTCAGGCAAACCCCCGTCGCGTCTTCATCTCCGGCCAGAAGCGCGACGTCTTTGGTGTCATCAAGCGCGAGCTGCCCCGTCGCTCCGCCATCGAGCTCATCATCGGTCACATGAAGGCCGAAGGCCATCTCGGCCGCAGCTTCCTCAAAGACCGCGCCGGCGACGCCGCCAACGTCGTCCTCTCAGCCGTGGGCCTCCGCCGCATCCTCGCCTGGCTGAGAGAACTCTGGTGCCTGTTCCTGTCAGCTCTATGGCGCACGCTGGCCTGTCCAGCCCCGCTCAATTCGGCTTCTTAACGGACGACCACCTTGGGTCGGGAGCACTGTACGAAGTCTTCCCAATCGTAAGAGCTCAGTCAGCCAACGTTGCGGATAGCCGCTCGACCGCCTCCGCAAAATCTCGCTTGAAATCCAAAACTACGGATCGCGCCGACTGCTCGGCATTCATCAGACCGACTGCCTGACCGACGAAATAGGCAGCAAGCTCCTTTGCACCGCTGTGCCCGCCGGCCGCAAGCTTATCGATCTTCGAAAACGGGGGGCGACTGAGCAGTCCCTGCAGTGGCATGGGCAGCGGATCAGGCGCATCTTTTGTAGCCCAGGCATCCGACCATGCTGACTGCAGGTGGCGCGTGGGCTTGCCGGTTCGACTGCGAGAACGGACCGTCTGACGTGAGGTCGCCTTCAGCATCTTCTCTTTGACGGTGGGTGTCGTCTCCGCCTCTGTCGTCGTCAGCCACACGGAGCCGGTCCAGGCACCCGCAGCCCCCATGGCCATGCAAGCCGCCATCTGCCGGCCAGTCGCAATGCCGCCCGCCGCCAAGACATAGATATCCTTGTAACTTTCGATCGCTTCAAGCACTTCCGGAATCAGCACCATCGTTGCGATCTCTCCGCAATGACCCCCAGCCTCCCCGCCAGCGGCCACTAGAATATCGACTCCAGCTTGCGCGTGCTTGACAGCGTGTTCTCTTGCACCAGTCAGCGCGCCAACCATGATGCCCCTCTCTCGAGCGCGCTCCATCACCGATTTTGGCGGCACACCCAACGCGTTCACGAAGAGCTTGATCGGATGATTGAAAGCAACGTCAATGAGCTTTAGAGCACCAACTTCCCGCATGTTGTCCGAAGAGCGGCCGTCGTATTCGCCGTTCCACAAATCAGTTGAGTCGATTCCATGCCGATCGAGAAGTTCTTCAACGAACTTGCGGTGACCCATAGGGATCTGCTCGCGGAGCTTGTCGTCGGTTAGTACACCTGCCTTATCCTCCATCCTGGTTGGGATGAGCAAGTCAATACCATACGGCTTGCCCTGGACCTTCTTGTCGATCCAGTCCATCTCGATCTCAAGACTATCCGGTGTTAAACCGACCGCGCCGAGGACGCCAAAGCCTCCCGCGTTGGTCACTTCCGCAACGACATCGCGGCAGTGGGTAAATGCAAACAGTGGAAACTCTATACCGAGCTTGTCGCACAATTCGGAGTTCATGTTTTTCTTCTCGTCTATGGTCAATCACACCACGACACAGCTCTTACGATTCTCACGGCCATATTCTATCCAAGCTTCAAGGGCAGCGCGCGGGGCCCTCTTACGGCTCCTTCGGACCATTTCACCGCCTTGGGATCTGCCATATGAAACTCGGGAACTCGCTTGAGAAACTCCTCGACGGCCACTCTAAGCTCCATTCGAGCTAGATTCGATCCTATGCAACGATGGACGCCGAGGCCGAAGGCGGCATGTCGATTTTCCTTGCGATCGATGATGACCGTGTCGGCGTCCGGAAACATTGCAGGATCGCGATTGGCTGCGGGGAACGAAAGGAGGACCATCTGACCTGCCTTGTACGGACAGCCTTCAACGACGGTATCCTTGGTTACCATGCGGGCCATCGTCACGGGTGAGTAAGCTCGCAATAATTCTTCGATCGCCGTCGGCATCAGGGAAGGGTCCACTGCAAGCCGGCGCCTGTCTTCAGGTGTCTTGGCAAGATGCCACAAGCAAGCCCCGATCCCGCTCCACGTCGTGTCAATGCCGGCAATAAGGAGCAGTCGCAGAGTTCCCAGAATGTGATTGTCCGTAAGAGGTTGCCCGTCGACACGAGCGGCAACAAGATAGYTGATGAGATCTTCAGATGGGGCCCTTCGCCGCCGTTGCACCTGGTCAAGGAAGTAGGTGGTCATTTCCTCCAGCGTGCGCACCATCGCTTCGTCATCAAGAACTGCCGCTTCGACCACTCCATGCACCCAGTCGCGGAATTTTTGACCATGATCCGCCGGTAATCCAAGCAATTTTGCTATCACGCGCACGGGAATATGTTGGGCATAGTCGAGCGCCGCGTCGCACTCGTTGTTGCCGGCGAACCGGTCGATTAGCTCGTTGCAGATGACGCGCGTTTCGGGAATTAGCTTGTCGATGGCTGCCGGCGTGAAAGGCGGCAGCAACACCATCCGCGCCAGGCGATGGTGTGGGGGATCGGAGGTGATGGGCGGTGCCGGCGATTTTATGGGCGGCGGGGTCGCGCGTACTTGCACACGGCGCGAGGAGAAGGCTTGCGTGTCATATGCGATCTCGCGAATGTCCTTGTAGCGCGTAGGCAAGTATACCCCCTGAAACCGATTGGTATGCGCAACGGGACAAGAACTGCGCAACTCGGCCCAGATCGGAAAGGGGTCCTCGATCCATCGTGGATCGAGGTGATCGAAGTCTGTTGCCCAATCCTCGACAGGTGGACGGATACTCAATTTTGCCTCCCAAGCGTTCAAAGATGACTTGCGGTCTGGCGAGCGTCGGCCGGACCAAGCCGCCGTATTCCAATTCACGCCATTAGCCAGCCCTGCACGGCTGCAGCCTCCTGCCGACAATACTCGGGCGCTCCCAGCATCTGACGGTTAAACGCGATGCGTTTGAACCAATAGTGCAAGCCAAGCAGGTCAGTGAAGCCCATCCCTCCATGCACTTCCGTGGTCAGACGTGCGACTGACCATCTTCAACCCGCGCATGTGTTTTTGCGGCAGCGAGGTCCGAGCCAGACCCCGGCTCAGAATAACCTTGACACCAGATGACCTCGCCGCGGATGGTCGGACCGATCCATTTCGCACACTGCTCCTTGGATCCGACCTCAAGAAGGGTCGGAACGAGCATCGATATCCCTTGGTTCATAATGCCAGCGGAAACACCGGCCGTCGAAAACTCGTCGGCTATGATCGCCAGCTCCCTTACGTCCAAAGGTAATCCGAAGCCGCCATACTCTTTGGGAATCGTGCGCGCGAAATATCCGTGTCGAAGCAGCAGGTGTTGCCACTCGAGCGCCCGCTTGTCGGGTCGCTTGCGGCCGCCGCCCGTTCGCGGCGATAGGTCGCCGTGGCGCCTCACGAAGGCCGCGAACCTCCTCCCGTAGCGCTCGATATTTGGGGCCGTAGCTCAAGTCCATGAGCATCCTCCTCCGCCAAGTGCTCCGTGCACAGTCGGTGCGATGCGCCACAACGGACGTGGCCCTCGCTTGCGCAAGATCTCGCAGCTTCCGAACCGCCCCCTCAGCCCCTGACCGAGCAGCCGGGCACTTGCCTTCATTGCGCAACAATTCTAACGTTTGTTTGGTTTATACTCTTATGTTCTGCAGCCGCGGTCAAGGAGGCTGCTACATGATTTTGGTTCATTCGGGACGACCCAATTGGCCGGCCGTAGGAGCTCGGAGAGTCGGCATATCCGGATGCGTCGAGCTTGTTCGATGAAGCAAAGGGTTACTCGAGACATACGAGCAAGACGGCCATACTGTTTCGGTCGGCCTTGTATCAGCTCAGATCGTCGGCGTCGCGATGGCCAAAGACAACATAGTACAATTAAGGAGGCTTTAGATGTCACTCCGGGAACGGATCGCCATAACCGGCGTCGGCGAAACGGCATATAGCCGCAACTCTGGAAAAAGCGTGCTCGCTCTTCAGCTCGAAGCATCACTAAAAGCCATCGACGACGCCGGACTGTCGCCTAAAGACATTGACGGTATCATTCCCTATTCGAACTCAGCGGTCGTCGCGGAGGATTTCGTGACAAATTTCGGCATCGACGACCTTCGCTTTTCAGCCACCACGCCTCTCGGAGGCGCAAGTTGCGTGGCCGGAATTCAAGCCGCGCTCTTAGCGATCAGCGCAGGTCTCTGCAACCATGTGCTGCTGCCGATCGGACGGAACGGCTCGTCTGCAGGTCGCATTGGCACCCGGGTCCAGCAGATGCCGCAGTTCAAGGTCGTCGGCGAGTTCGAGATGCCGATCGGGGCAATCGCGCCAGCGCAGCTCTACGCCGCGATGGCGCGGCGGCACATGGAACTCTATGGCACGACAAGCCGCCAACTTGGGGAGATCGCCGTCTCGACCCGCCACAACGCAGTCCTGAATGGCAATGCGATGATGACGAAGCCTATCACCATTGAAGATCACCAGAATTCGCGCATGATCTCCGATCCGCTTCGGTTGCTGGACTGCAGTCTTGAGAGCGATGGCGGTGCCGCGATCGTCGTCAGCGCTGCCGAGCGCGGCAAGGATATGAGACAGAAGCCAATCCTCGTTATGGGCGTGGCTGAAGGACATCCCGACTCTCCGAGTTCGATTACCCAGCGTCCCGATATGACACGTTTGGGCATTGCAAAAGCCGCCCCCAAGGCCTTTGCGATGGCGGGCGTATCGCCTCGGGAAATTCAGGTGGCCGAGATCTACGATTGTTTTACGTATGTCGTTCTCTGCCAGCTGGAAGATATCGGCTTTTGCAAGAAGGGCGAGGGCGGATCGTTTGTCGAGAGCGGCGCCATAAGGCTTGGCGGAAACCTGCCGATCAACACGCATGGCGGTCTGCTTTCCCAAGCGCACATGGTCGGGATGAACCATGTGGTCGAACTTGTAAAGCAGCTCAGGGGAAGTGCCGGAAAGGCCCAGGTAAACGGAGCCGAACTGGGTCTCGTCTCCGGCTACGGCGACATGGGCGACGGGTCGATAGCGATCATGAGGAGAGGTTGAGAGCATGACCGAAAACATCTATTCGAAACTCGTGCCCGAACCGACGCCCGACTCCATGCCCTACTGGAAGGGCCTCAACGAGGGAAGGCTGCTGCTTCAGGAATGCGCGCGTTGCTGGAGAGTCCGGCATTATCCTCGGCCAGTATGCGATGCGTGCCATTCGTTCGAAACCCGGTGGATCGAAGCATCGGGGCAAGGTGCAATTCACAGCTGGACGATCACGCATCATCCGTTTCACGACGGTTACCGGTCRGATCTTCCCTACACGCTGGTGACCGTCGATCTGGAGGAAGGTGTGCGCATGCTAGCGCGACTGCATGCGCCCGTGGACACGAGACTCGATATCGGCATGCCCGTCCGCCTCGTCGTCGAGAGAGCTAAACCAGGCCTTACGCTGCCCGGATTCGTTCTTGCAGCGCCCGCGACCGATATGTCCGCACCCAGCTCGGGAGAACGATGATGGCTGCCGAAATCGACATTGACGGCTTGCGCAAACACATAGGCACCAAGATCGTGGAAGAAGACGAAGCTACGCGAGCGCCCCTCTTCGGTCTCGTCGCGGCATTCGATCGAGACGATGCGGTACCCATCAAAGGTGGAGCGATTCCGCCCGGATGGCACCTCGCCTATTTCCATTCATTCGCGCGCAGGGCGACGCTGGGCGAGGACGGCTTGCCCAGTTCGGGGGGTGTGATACCCGAGGTGCCTTTCCCGCGACGCATGTACGCGGGTACGACCCTGGCGTTTCATCATCCGCTTCTCGTGGGTGACTCTCTCAAACGTGAGACGGAACTGACGGATATTACCTTGCGTTCCGGCAGTACGGGCCCTCTTCTCTTTGCTACGCAAACGCGACGTATATTTTCACCACGTGGTCTCGCGATCGTAGAGGAGAGCTACACCGTGTTTCGCGACGCCGTGAAACCGGGAGAGCAAAGCGGCATTCCAAAGCGAAGCACGCCACCCGCCGGTCTACCGTGGACACGACAGATCGAAACGGATCCGGTGTCGTTATTCCGCTATTCGGCTGTAACCTTCAACCCGCATCGTATTCACTACGATCGGACGTACGCGATGACCGTGGAGGGTTACCCAGGCCTGGTGGTTCATGGCCCCTATTCTCAGCAATGTCTCATTGATCTCGCTCGCGACAAAAATCCGACCAGGACGATTGCTTCATTCACGCAACGCGCGCGCGCACCCTTGTTCGATACCGCGCCATTCGACGTCACGGGGCGCCCGGCCGACGGCGGGGCGGGAGCCGAGTTGTGGGCAATGACGTCGGGCGGAACCATCGCCATGGAGGTGCAACTTCGGTTCACCTGACCGGTTTGGCCGCGGGAATCGACGGCGGACACATCGTCAACTTCCTCCCGGGCTTAGAGATCGACGTCGCCTGACAGTAATCGCTGGGCAATCATTCGCGTCAGGATTTCATTCGTGCCGTCGGCAATGTTGACGATCCTCAGGTCTTGCCAGGCGTGAACAAGACCGATTTCGTTCGTCAATCCCATGCCGCCGTGTGTCTGAATTGCACGATCCACGGCGCGAAATCCGGCTTGTACCGAATAGGCCTTTGCCATCGAAAGCTCCTTCGGCGCTTTATCGCCGCGGTCGAGGAGCATCGCTGCATTCAATCCCATCAGGTGCGCAGCGTGCAATTCCGTAGCTGCTTCGGCTATCGGAAACGAGACGGCTTGATACTCCGCGATCTTTGAACCGAAGGCCTCACGTTGCTTCGAATAGTCGATGGCCATTTCCAGCGCCCATCTTCCCTGTCCGACAGCTCGGGCGGCGTTGTACACCCGACCCAGCGAGACTCCATATAGTGCGATCTTGAATCCCTGGTCGAGCTCGCCGACCAATTGCCAAGGCTGTACCTCTACCTCCTCAAGCACAAGAGCGCCCTCGTGCCCGCCGACGTGACCAAACAAGCGCACGACGCTCTCAACATGAAATCCTCGTGCATCGGTTGGAACGAGAAATGCGCTGATGCCTCCAGCCTTTCGCACAGCTTTCTCGACGTCGGTGATGGCGAAAACAATGCACCATTCCGCAGTGGGAGCGTTGGTTGTCCAGAGCTTGCGGCCAGAGATTTTCCAGCCTGTTCCGGTCTTGTCAGCCCGCGTCTTGATCATGCTGGCGTCTGAGCCGGCCCCCGGCTCGGAAAGACCAAAGCACATCGATGTCTTCCCGGCCATCATGCCCGCCAAGCATCTCTCGCGGGCTACCTCTGTGACCTGGGTGAGCAGTCGGCTGGGCCCGAAAGCCCAGTGTGCAATGACCCAGGGAATAATGACGCCCTGCCCCCCGAGCCGGCGATATATCGCCTCCCAGGCCACGTAGTAGACAAGGTGCCCCAGCCCACCTCCCCCGATTTCCGCCGGTGCGCACATCGCATAGAAGCCGGCTTCGGCCGAAAGCATCCTAACTTGTTGGATCAACGTGCGTACTTCGGCGCTGTATCGACCATATTCGTCGTACAGCCGTCGCTGATCTTCGAGAAGCGTGCGATTCCCATCGATCAGCGGCACGACCTGCGAATCGACAAAACGCAGAACGCCATCGCGCACTTCAACGACGTACTCGGGAAGTTCAAACGCAACACTGCCCACTGCGATCGCCCCGCTAGTTTCTAAATAGGCAACGCTCGTCACGGAACCTTGCGTTCTGATCTCCCGACAGAGCCGCTAGATCACGCGCACCCTTACCTGCCCTGCCAGACCGGCTTGCGCTTTTCGGCAAACGCTCTGGGACCTTCGATTGCGTCTTGGCTGGCATAGACAACTTCGTGAAGGCGTTTACCCTCTACCAGTCCCTCGCGGCATCCGAGGTCCATCGTCGAGCGAACACTGGCTTTGGCAGCAATGACAGACAATGGCGCACCGTTGGCAATGCGCATAGCCAAATCCTTGGCACGAGAGCGCACAGCGTGTGGTGTATCTTCAAGATAATTAGTGAAACCGTAATCGTGCAGCCGTTCAATTGGCATGAGATCGCCCGTCAGAACGATCTCCATAAGGATTGCCTGAGGTAGCATATAGAGGGCCGGAGCGGCCCAGGGCGAGCCACGACCGATCTTTACCTCCGTGATGCCGGCCTTAGTCCCTTTGAGACCGACGCGCAGATCGCACATCAGCGACAGCATCATTCCGCCCGCCATCAGCGAGCCGGTCATCGCGGCAATGATTGGCTTGGAGCACGTGCGCATGCGCTCGTGGAAAGGATCGCGCATTTTGGACAGGATATCGATCTGTTCGTTGCGAGCGATCTCGGCCGCCTCCTTGAGGTCAAGCCCCGCGCTGAAGACGCCACAGTCGGCAGAGGTTAGAATTACCGCCCGGATCTTGCTGTCCGCTTCGATCCGGTCCCAGGCATCGGCCAGTCCATTAGCCGCCGCCACAGATAGCGCGTTCTTGCGGTCAGGACGATTGATAAGAACGGTAGCAATACCTTCTTCGACGCTGACTTCGATTGGACTATCGATCATGGAGTTCACTGGCTTTCGCGCTGAAGGTTGGCAGTCGGCGGCGGATGCATTATCCACCGCCCCCGGGCGGTTGCACCCGCCGACACGTAGGATTTGAGCCAACGGGATCGCCGGAACTATTCGGCCTTAAATCCGGATGAACTCGTTTTCACGATCTGCCAGATGAGGTCCTGATAGTCCGCCAGCCAGCCGGTCTGCGGCACCCACTTCTGACCGTCCCACATTTCGATTCTTGTCTTGCCTCCGCCACCATGATCTTGAGCAGTGACGGTCACAGGGGCAAGAAGGCCATTGGCATCGAAATCCTTGAGGCTCTCATAGCCAACTTTCATCGATGCGGCGGTCACTGGCCAACCAGCTTGTTTCACCGCATTTCGTGCGGCTTGAAAGGCAACCGAGTAGTTGGCGAGACCCAAGTTGTAATACACATCTTTCAGGTTTTTTTCGGGGCCACTTCCCTTACCCTTTGCGTAAAGCTCAGCCATTATTTCTTTGATGATAGGGACATCCTGGCCGCCGACGACGTTTGTGCCACGCTTGATGCCCTTGGCAACATCGGGACCAATATTGGCAATATCCACCTCGTTAAGCCAGTTGACCGAAATGTACTTTTCGATCTGATAGCCGTTGCGCTTCATTTCCTTAGCCGCGACGACATGTCCTCCGGCCAGGAGCCAGCTGATCATGAAATCAGGCCGGTCGCGCCTTACCTGCGTCCAAGCGCTCGTCTGATCGCTGCCGGGCAACGGCACCGGGTAGAGCTTCAACTCGAAGCCTTCGCGTTCAGCGAGTGTCTTCAAGACACCGATCGGCTCCTGACCGAAGGGATAGTCGAGATAGATAAATCCGATCTTGGCCCCCTTCAAATCGCCGCTGCGCTGTTGTTTGATGTAGGCGATATCGTTGGCGGCTTGCCCCCAATAAGTCGCACCCACGGGGAAGATTTGCGTGAACACCGAGCCGTCAACGGCATCACCGCGTCCGACCGATGACTGCATCAAAATGTTCTTATCCTTCATGATCCGCGGTAGGACAGCTATCGACACCGGTGTCGACAGCATGTCGAATACGAACACGCCGTCACGTTTAAGCCTTTCGTAGCATTCAATGCCGCGTTGGGGCTCGTTGCCGTGGTCCTGAACCACGATCTCTACCTTGTGCCCTTCGATACCACCCTTAATATTCGTCAGGGCGGCAAGGTCTTGCGCAGCTTGCGCCACCTGTGGCGAGACGAACGTGTAGGATTTGCTTAGATCGAAGCACAAGCCGAACTTCAGGGTTCCTTCCTGAGCCAAAGCGTCTGTCCAGCCTGCGGCACTGAGAGCGGCAGCGACCGCCAAGCCCTTTGTCACTTTCCCGATTAACATTCTACCTCCCAATCTGTTGGTCGAATTTCAGTACGCCTTCTGCTGTCCTCGGCCTTTAAGAGCGCTGCTGAACGGAGTTGGCGTTCGTCATGTCTTCAAGTGCTAGTTGTGATAGTTGGAAGAACTTTTCCTTACCACTTCCCAGATGATATCTGTGTAGGCGGCGATCCATTCTGTTTGGGGTATCCATTTTTCTCCATCCCACATCTCGATGCGGGTCTTCCCACCACCGCCGTGATCGCTTGATGTCACAGTTACCGGCGCCATAAGTCCACCGGCATCGTAACTTGCGATATTTTGGAGACCCTCGCGCATTGTGGCGGAGGAAATTGGAGTGCCATGCAACTTGGCAGCTTGGCGAGCGCCTTCAAGGACCATCGAGTACATCGCTAGTCCGGTGTTGTAGTATACATCTTTGAGATTCTTCTCTGGCCCGCTGCCCTTACCCTTCTTGTAAAGCTCAGCAATAATCTCTTGAATCACTGGAATATCCTGACCGCCCGCGACGTTGGTGCCACGCTTCAATCCTTTTGCAGCCTCAGCGCCGATATTGGCAATGTCAACTTCGTTCAACCAATTAACCGAGATGTACTTATCCATTGGGATACCATTGCGCTTCATCTCCTTGGATGCCACGACATGCGCTCCCGCTAGCAGCCAGCTAATGATGTGATCTGGCTGGTCACGGCGCACTTGGGTCCAGACACTCGTCTGATCTTTGCCAGGGAGCGGCACCGGATAGAGCTTCAATTCAAATCCTTCCACCTTGGCGAGCGTCTGTAAAATTGGAATCGGCTCCTGTCCGAACGGATAGTCGAGATAGACAAAGCCGATTTTTACCCCGCGCAGGTTGCCAGCGTGCACCTGCTTTAAGTAGGCAACATTATTGGCAACCTGTCCCCAATAAGTAGGACCCAGCGGAAAAACCCACCCGAATACGCCGCCATCGACGGCGTCTCCGCGGCCAACTAGTGCTTGGATGAGGATGTTCTTGTCCTGCATAACTCGCGGCAACATGGCGATTGAAACGGGAGTCGACAGCGTGTCAAAGATGAACACGCCTTCCCGCTTAAGTTTCTCGTAGCATTCGATGCCGCGTTGCGGCTCATTGCCGTGGTCTTGCACGATGACTTCGATCGGAGCGCCCCCGATCCCACCCTTGAGATTGGTTAGCGCGACCAGATCCTGTGCCGCCTGCGATACCTGAGGCGTGGCGAACGTGTAGGCCTTGCTTAGATCGTAGCAGACGCCGAGCTTCAGCGGTTGTGCGGCGCCGGCAGGCGGAGCTACCGAAAGCGCCACAATGCCAGCGATTGCCGCAGCCACTGAGTATTTCAAAAATCCCATCATGAGTCTCCTCCGTTCACAACTGACACATTGGGGCGTTCTGATCAGCTGAGCCAGCGCTTGCGTCTGCGATAGTGCTTGATGTCGTGAAAACTCTTGGCTTGACTGCCCCCGAGGTAAAACTCCTGAATATCGGAGTTTGCTTTCAGCCTCTCTGCCGTGTCGTGCATGACGACACGTCCATTCTCGATCAGATAGCCACGCGAGACGATATCGAGAGCTGCGAGCGCATTTTGCTCGACAAGCAGGACGGACAGGCCATGATCGCGATTGATCCGTTTGATGATCTCGAAAATCTCGGCGACCAGAAACGGAGCCAGACCCAGACTTGGCTCGTCCAGCATGAGCAAGCGCGGCTGCGTCATTAAGGCCCGTCCGATTGCGAGCATCTGCTGTTCACCGCCCGAAAGATATCCGGCAAGCGAAGATTTTCGCTCAGCTAGACGCGGAAAGTAGTCGTAAATGCGCGCCTTCTCCGATGCGACCCGCGTTCTCGACAATGACATCGGAGCGGCAGCCTCGAGGTTCTCATCTGGCGTAAGATGCTCGAAAACTCGGCGCCCCTCGATCACGTGGCAAATCCCCAGTCCGACACGCTGCTGAGGCGGATTGTCGCCGATCACTCTACCGTCAAAGCGGATCTCGCCCCGGCTTACCTTTCCGCGTTCTGCGCTCAGAAGGCCGCTTATGGCTTTCAATGTGGTACTCTTCCCAGCTCCATTGGATCCGAGGAGCGCGACCATTCCGCCGTAGGGCACCTCAATCGACACGCCCTTGATGGCGAGCATGACCGAATTGTAAAGCACCTCCACGCTGTTCATCGACAGGATTGGGCCATCTTGTTGAATGTCGTTTGGTTTCATGCCGATTTCTATTTCTTGAACTGGTCGAAGGGCCAGACCAGGAAATAGTCCCTGATATTCGCATAAAGCTTCCCGAGTCCCAAAGGCTCAACCAGCAGGAAAATGATGATCAAAGCGCCGTAGACGGTGGTAGGGATATGAGCAAGGGTTTCATTTCCGAGTGGAAGCCCAAGGAAAGACGTCAAATTCGCAATTATCTCATTGGCGATTCCCGGCATGAGGAGGATCAATGCCACTCCAAAATACGTACCGATGATGCTGCCGAGCCCGCCGACGATGATCATGGCAAGCACCTGAATTGAAACATTGACCGAGAATTGCTCGGGCGCAGCAAGGAAAAAGAACGTAGCAACAAGCAGGGCGCCACCAATCCCACCGATGAACGAGCACATCGAAAACGCGATTAGCTTGTAGTAGAAGCTGTTCACGCCGAGAATTGCAGCCGCATAATCCTTCTCGCGCACGGCAACCAGGGCACGTCCCAAGGCGGTTCGCTGCAGGTTCATCATGAAAACGGTCACCAACGCGCACCATCCCAGCGCCACGTAGTATAACCCTCTGCCTGAAGCGATTTCCTGCCCAAGAAGCGCAAAACGAGGGGATTGAAGCGAGGCATGTGAGCCGCCAGATATCGCTGGTGAGTGATTCAGTACCCAATCCATGACGAACTGCATCGCAAGTGTCACGATCGCGAGATAAAGCCCTTTCACCCGCAGGGCCGCGAACGCAAACAGGCTTCCTATCAGGGATGCGGCGAGGCCGCCGATCAGAAGAGCAAATTCCCAGGGTATGCCGAACCTGGCTGCGTGGACGGCCGCATAGGCGCCCACCGCCATCGTCGCAGCGTATCCCAGATGCAGCTGCCCCGCCCAGCCTGTCGCCAAATTGAGACCGAGCGCCAGCGCCGTCCAGATCAGCCAAGGCTGAACGTAGCTGTTTAGATACAACGAACTCAACAGGAACGGCGCAGCGATAGCAGCGACGGTAAGGACGATAAGCAGGTTCCGGTCCGTTGGCACCGGAAATAGCTTGCTGTCCGATACATAGCTCTGATGACGAACGCCCGCGAGAGGATAAAACATGCGTCATACTCTTTCGATGTCATGGCGTCCGAAGAGTCCGTGTGGACGCAACATGACGGTGAAGATCAGCACGGCAGCGACGATTAGGTCACGACTACCTCCTCCAACCACCAAATCGAGGTAGGAGGAGCCCACGTTCTCGATGACCCCAAGGACAATTCCGGCGAGGATCGCACCAACTATGCTGTCAAGCCCACCCAGGACGGCGACAGTCAGTCCTTTTAACAGGAGTTGCGAAAGCGATTGGTCGACGCCCTGGATCTCTCCCCAAATCACGGCTGACGCAACGGCGACCACCGAAGCCATACCCCATGACAACGCTACGCCGTGCTCAACGGAGATTCCGATCGACCAAGAAGCGACGTAGTCGTCCGAGATTGCGCGTAACCGGATTCCACGGCGCGTTCGGAAGAACAGGAGGAATGCTACAAAAAGTGCGATCGCGACGCAGGCCCCGGCCAGATTGATGCGGCTCAGCAGCAACGGTCCAAGAAACAAAGGATCGTAGCTGACGCCGAGCTCCATCGAACGGGAGGTACCGCCCCACACTGCCAAAGTCGAACCTCGTATGAAGATGTCGAGGCCGAGCGTCATCATCAGGATCATGACAATCGGACGCCCCGCCATGCGCCGCAACGTCACCTTCTCCACACCAAAGCCGGCCAAAAACATGATKATCGTTGTCACAGCGATTGCCAGCCACAATGGGAAACCCAACTGCCGGGACAAGGCCAGCACCACGTATGCGGCCAGCATCGTCAATGCGCCTTGGGCAAGATTGGGAACGGACGATGATTTGTAGATCAACACTAGTCCAAGTGCGAAAAGCGAATAGAGCAGTCCGGTCAATGCGCCATTTACAGCTAACTCGCTGACATATGCGATGTCCATTAGACCTCCCGAATTACCAGCGTGCGCTCAACCAACCCGACCTCACCGCTCTCGTACGTCACCGCAGCTTTGACGTGGATTTCTTTCGATCCATCATAAAGTGCGTCGATAACCGATGCGTATCGTTCTTCAACAACAGAGCGGCGAAGCTTGCGGGTGCGTGTTATCTCTCCATCGTCCGGGTCGAATTCCTTGTGAAGGCTGACGAACCGATGCAGCTTCAGTGATTCTGGAAGCGCTTTATTGACCCGATGAAACGCGTCGCCAAGTAGTCCGGCAATTTCGTTCCGTTGCGACAGGTCAGCGTAGGAGACATAGGGCACCGCGTTGGTCTCTGCCCAATGCCCGGCGGCCTCCAGATCGATACAAACAATAGCCGTTAGTTCGTCCCGACCGGCTCCGAAAACGGCTGCGTCTTTTATGTATGGGCTGAACTTCAGCCGATTCTCGATGTAGTTGGGGACGTAACGCTCACCTTCCTTGGTATGGACGACCTCTGACACACGCCCCAGCACGACAAGGTGACCATCGTCTTCCAAATATCCGGCATCGCCGGTGTGCAGCCAACCGTCCTTGAGCGTTTCCGCGGTTGCCAGGGGATTGTTGTAGTACCCCCGAAACACGCTTTCTGCCTTCAGCAGTATTTCACCCCCGTCCGTGACCTTGACCTGAACGCCGGGAAGCGGTCGCCCTACGGTGTGTAGCTTGACCTCATCGGGCATCTGGATAGCGTTGAAGGCTGCATTCTCGGTCTGGCCATAGAGCTGCCGCAACTTGATCCCCAGCGCGCGGTAGAAAACAAAGGTGTCCTCCCCAATGGCCTCGCCGCCCGTGAACGCGCTTTTTAGTCTGCTAAGACCGTAGAGGTCTTTTATCGGTCCGAAGACAATGCGTTCGCCGAGCAACCGGCCCAGCCATTCCAGATGGCTACCCTCTTGACCGTCGAGCTTTCGCCTTTCCGAAGCAATCGCTCTGTCCGTGAAAAAGTGGTAGAGCCATTTCTTTAACGGAGTGGAGTTTTCGATTCCGACCTGAATAGAGGTCAGCAAATTGTCCCAGCTGCGCGGGGCAGCAAGATAAAGGCTGGGCGCAATCTCGCGCATGTCACGCAAGACCGTCTCCTGCCTTTCCGGTACATTGACGGTGAAACGAAAAGCGATTCCGGCAGCCACGGTCAGGGCAAAATCTCCGACCCATGCCATCGGCAAGTAAGCGAGAACCTCTTCACCATAATTGAATGCCCCGCCAGAATATGCATTGCGAACTGCGGCGATGACATTTCTGTGGCTGAGCACGACCCCCTTTGGTTTACCGGTCGTGCCTGACGAATGCAGGAATATTGCCGGATCATCCGGCGCCGCGCGATTGACGATGCGGTCCCGCAGTTGCGGATCGGCCTTAAGGTTCGTCTCGCCTTTATCGTTAAGTTCCTCCCACGACAGGAGCCCCGACGCGTCATAGGTGTTAAGGCCTCTCTTATCCTCGTAGACGATATATTCGATCGTACTGCCGGCCTCCCGCAAATCGAGAAATTTGTCGACCTGCTCCTGGTCTTCGGCGAGCGCCGCCACAACCTTCACTTCACCGACGAAGTGGCGCAATTCGTCCAGCGTCGTCCCAGGGTAGGCTGGCATCGCGTATGCTCCCAGCATCGACGATGCAATCATGCCCGCGTAAAGGCGCGCGCGATTATCGCCAAGAATCATGACTGCATTGCCCGGTTGAACTCCGAGAGCGTCAAGGCCAGCAGCGCAAACCAGCACCTCATTGAAATATTCTGACCACGTCATCTCCTTCCAGATGCCGCGATCTTTTTCCCGCATCGCGATTTTGTTGCCATGCTGGGCGGCATTGTGGACTAGTAGGCGCGGCAGGGTATCGTCTGCAGCGCATGTAGGCATGCTCATCACTTTTTCATGCCGCATGACCGACACCAATATAGGCTTCAATGACCCGCTGATCCTTGACAACCTCCCTGGGCTTGCCCGTTGCGATCATTTCTCCGTAGTTCAATGCCAGCACGCGATCACATATGCCGGTAATCACATCCATACTGTGTTCGATCAACAAAACGCTCACGCCGCGTTCCGCGCGCGCATCGAGAATGAACCTTGCCATATACTCCTTCTCCTCCTGGTTCATTCCAGCCATCGGTTCATCGAGGATCAGAAGGCGCGGTTCCGCCACCAACGCGCGTGCAAGCTCGACACGCTTCTTCATTCCGATCGGAATGCCGTCGACGAGTTCGTGACGGACACTTTCGAGTTGCAAGAACTCGATCACTTCCTCCACGATTTCGCGGCTTCGCATTTCGTCGCGACGCGCCAACCACCAGTATAGCGCCGTACGAATGACGCCCGGGCGCATGTGAATATGTCGTCCAAGCAGAATATTGTCGAGCACACTCATGCCATTGAAGAGCGCCAGATTCTGAAACGTGCGGGCAACGCCTAAACTCGCCACCTTGTGAGGTGCTGTGCCAGTAATGTCCTTGCCGTCGAGTTTGATTGTTCCCTTGTTAGGCGGATAAAAGCCGGTTATGGCGTTTGTCAGCGTAGTTTTGCCGCTACCATTTGGGCCGACGAGCCCAAAGATTTCGCCGCGGTACACACTCAGATCGACACCGGTCACGGCAACAAGGCCGCCGAAGCGTCGTTCAATGCCAGTGCATTGCAGTACCGGTTCCGCTTGGTGAAACGATTTCGGCACACAATCTTCTGTCATACCAGCTCGCTTCGCATTCGCGGCCCGTTGAACCTGGTTAGCCTAATTTAAAATAGTCTGGACGCCCCGTCGGCCACGGATCACCCCACAGCTGCTGACCACCGTCGACCGTCAAGACTTCTCCAGTAATGAACTTGCCCGACGGCGCAGCCAGGTAAATTACAGCTTCGGCAATATCCCACTCGTCTCCAGACCGGCGCATGGGATTTGATTCCTCGAAGGTGGCCGCGCCTTCCGGCGAATAGTTGCCGAATCCGCTGCTTTCACAGCATCCGGGCGCGACGCAATTGACCCTGATTTTGTACGGCGCCCATTCCACGGCCACCGATTTGGACAGATAGATCACGCCGGCGCGCGCCGCGCAGGAATGCGCGATGCCTGGCAGGCCGCGCCAGATGTCGGCGACGATGTTTACGATGGTTCCGGGCTGTCCTGTCGCAACCCATCTCTTCGCTGTCGTCTGCATCATCCACCATGTGCCATTGAGGTTGGTGTCGACCACTGCGTTCCAGCCCTTAACTGAGTAGTCGAGTGCCGGCTGTGGGAACTGCCCTCCAGCATTGTTAACGAGAACATCCAGCCGGCCAAATCGCTCGCCGACTGCGCTGATAAAATTTGCTACCTGCTCTGGATCGCGGATGCTCAATTGACCGCTGAGGACATCGCCGCCGAATCCGCGCAAATAATCCGCAGCGCTATTCAGTTTTTCTTCATTGCGGCCGCAAATCGCCAATGATGCACCAAGCCGCGCGAAGAGCGAAGCGATTGCCCGACCCAAGCCGCTGCCAGCACCGGAAACGACGACGGCTTTTCCTTTGAAAAGATCAGGCCTGAAAACCGTCGCGCAATTGCGCAACTTGGATTCCGATAACCCGAACTGCGCTCGCGGTGAACTGTCCATTTCCTCCCTCCCCCCGATCTGTTGTTGTCGGGCTCGATCACATCTAACATGTGTTAGAAAACACCGCAAGGTGCTTCAGGGGAGGCGCTTTCGCTCTTAGCCAGAAAAAGGAACGAGCCTTTCGGGTTCAACACGCAGTCTATTGTGTCCGGCCGTGATCCGATGACCTTCACTGACGCTGCATGCCGCGCCCGGTCGCGCCGAAGGAACGACGATCGCTCCATCGGCATGTCGTTGGTCCGCATCTCGGCTGCAACGACCGCTTTCCTGAATCTGTTCAATTGGCACAATCGCCGCAATCTATACAGCCGCCAAATACTTCACGCGAGCATTCTCAGATGTCGCAGGTGTAGGCCAAACGACTACATTCGTTTGGCGACCTCTTCTAGCATGACCTCGCTGGCGCCGCCGCCAATGGCCTGAACTCGGGCATCGCGCGACATCCGCTCCACCGCCATCTCACGCATGTACCCCATGCCTCCGTGAAACTGAACACAGTCGTAGAGAACCCGGTTCACCAACTCACCGGAGTAGGCCTTGACCATCGAGACTTCACGCACACAGTCGCGGCCCTCGCAGTCGAGACGAGCAGCGTGATAAACGAGTTGACGCCCCGCTTCGACCCGGGTCTGGCAAACCGCCAGGCGTTGGCGCACAGTCTGTTTGTCCCACAATGCGCCGCCGAATGCTTTGCGTTGCTTGACGTAAGCAACGGTCAGGTTCAGTGCGGTCTGCGCTTCGGCCACTGCTAGTGCACCCAGCACAATCCGCTCATTCTGGAAATTCTTCATCACCGAGTAGAAGCCGCGATTGATTTCGCCCAGCACGTTTTCGGCAGGCACGCGAACATTCTCGAAAATCAGCTCGGCGGTGTCCGAACACAGCCATCCCGTTTTCTTCAACGCTCGGCTTACCGAAAAGCCGGGCGCACCTTTCTCGACGGCGAACATCGTGATCCCGCGGGAGCCCTTCGCTCCCGGATCGGTCTTGGCGGCGACAAAATACAAGTCGGCGTGCACGCCGTTGGTAATGAACATCTTGGTGCCGTTCAGCACCCAATCAGAACCGCTTTTCACAGCGCGCGTACGCATACCGGCGACGTCCGATCCCGCGCCCGGCTCAGTGACGGCCACTGCCGTGATCTTCTCACCGCTGGTGATGGCGGGCATCCAACGCGCCTTCTGCTCCGGCGTCCCGGCGTTTTCCAGATGCGGCGATGCCATATCGGTATGGACCAAAACCGTCGCCGAGAATCCGCCAAAGGTGGAGCGGCCCAGCTCCTCGGCCAGCATCACACTCGCCATCGTGTCGAGCCCGGCACCGGCATATTCGGGATCATAGCGCATTCCCAGGACGCCGAGCCCGCCCATTCTGCGTAGGACGTCGCGAGGTACTAAGCCTTGCTCCTCCCACGCGTGTGCCACCGGAATAACTTCGGTTTCGATGAACCGCCGCAATTGAGCGCGGATCATCTCCAACTCTTCGTTGAAGGGGAACGCGGTCGCCTCGGTTAGGACTTGACGGGTATTCATGTGTCTTCCTTTCGCTCCATTCGGACGAGCGGGGCGCCACCAGCAACGGTGTCGCCGGTCACGCAATAGATCTCCTTCACGTTGCCGCTCAAGGGGGCGACCAGGCTTTGCAGTAACTTCATTGCCTCCAGCACCACCAATGTCTGACCTCGTTCGACAAAGTCGCCCTGCCTGACGCTGAGCTCGACGATCGTGCCGGGCATCGGCGCATTCAGAGTATCCTCGTCAGCTGAACCCGCACCAGCGCCGTGGCCATGAAGATCCTCGAGCGTGAGGAAATGGACCTGCATCATGCCATCACGGCCCGAAAGATGGACACGCCAGCTCCCGTCGGTACGTTCCAAGTGCGCGATGCGGGCAAATGGCCGCCCGGCAACGCGCCCCATCAATCGTCCATCGCGGAGTGAGATGTCTTCAACCGAGACCGGTGTCATCTTTGCTCCGCGAACCTCCAGCCGCAAATCCTGCCCGACCGCCAAAAGCTCTTCCAGCTCGTCCCCTGCTTGCCAATAGCGTGCCGCACCAGGCCGTCCCGCCCGGTCGGTCACACGCCAGGCACCCAGCGTATGCCACGGGTCGGCATTCGCGCTCTTGGAAAGATGCTGATGCAGCGCCAACGCAGCTAGCGCTCGACTTTCATTGTCTGCCTCTGGCGCCTTCCAGCCGCCGGGAAAAAGCTGTTCGAGCGCTGCGGTGTGGTGGCGCAGCGAGGCGAAATCTGGATGAGTGAGCAGCGCGCGCTGATAGGCGATATTCATGCCGACGCCCCCGACGGCGAATTTGTCGAGCGCAGCAACGGCCTGGCGGATTGCACCTTCACGATCGCCTGCCTTCGCAATCAGCTTGGCGAGCATCGAATCGTAGTGATGGCTCACAACGCTGCCCATCTCGACCCCTGAGTCGAGCCGAAGGTCTGGACCCTTGGGGGGTGCCCAGAGGGTGATCGTGCCAGTTTCGGGGCGAAAGCGTTCGGCGGGATTCTCAGCTGCAAGGCGAATCTCGATGGCATGACCCGCGCAGCCAATGTCCTTCTGGGTGAAGGCCAATTCCTCGCCGCGCGCGACTCGCAGTTGCCATTCCACGAGATCGATGCCGGTGATCGCCTCGGTTACGGGATGTTCAACCTGAAGGCGCGTATTCATTTCGAGGAAATAGAATTCCCGACGTTCAGAGTCGTAGAGATATTCCACCGTGCCAGCCGAGCTGTAGCCGATGGTGCGGGCGAGGCTGACGGCGGCCCCGAGCATTTTCTCGCGCAGCGGCGCCGGCAGGCCGGGAGCTGGCGCCTCTTCGATCAGCTTCTGGTGGTTGCGTTGGAGCGAGCAATCGCGGTCCCACAGGTGCACAACATGACCATAGCTGTCGCCCAAGATCTGCACTTCGACATGGCGTGCGCGTGGAGCGTAGCGTTCAAGAAACACGGTTGCATCGCCAAAGCCGGCAAGCGCTTCGGCTTTGGCGGCGCGGATCGCCTCACTTGCCGTCTTGAGCTCCATAACAAGCCGCATCCCCCGCCCACCGCCGCCGGCGCTGGCTTTGACGAGGAATGGCACGCCGAGGCTCTCGGCTTCCGCGAGCAGCCGCGCTTCGGACTGATCCGCCCCGCGATAGCCGGGCAGAACGGGCACCCCCGCCGCCTCAGCGGCCGCCTTGGCCTCGATCTTCGAACCCATCCGCGCGATCGCCTCGACAGAGGGGCCGATGAAGACGAGCCCCGCCTCCGCCACGCGGCGAGCGAATTGGGCGCTTTCCGACAAGAAGCCATAGCCAGGATGCACCGCGCCCGCGCCCGCAGCGCGCGCGGCCTCCAAGATCGCATCGATGTTCAGGTAGCTCCGCGAAGGTGCCGGCGGGCCGACGCAGATAGCGTGATTGGCCTCGGTTACGAAGGGGGCGTCGCGGTCAGACTCGGAATAAGTGGCGACACTTTCAAGCCCGAGTTTCGCGCAGGCGCGCTGAATGCGCCGTGCGATCTCGCCTCGATTGGCGATGAGGACGCGCGTGAAGCTCATTTCACGCGCCATGAGGGCGTGCCCTTGCTCAAGAAGCAGTTGATGCCTTCAACTCCCTCTTCGGTCTCCCAGGCGTCGGCCAACCGGTCGGCGGTATAGATCATGTTGGCGTGGAGATCGTGCCGGGCGACATAGGCGATGAGCCGCTTGGTTTCGGCCACTGCCCCCGGAGCGGCCTGTAGATGGGCATTGACGACGCGCTCGACTGCCTTGTCTAGCGCCTCGGCTGCCACGACCTCGGTCAGAAGCCCGAGCCGCTCGGCACGCGCACTATCGAATAACGCTCCCGACAGCATGGTCTCGCGTGCGGCAGCCGCTCCGATCTTCGCCACCACATAGGGGGAGATATTGGAGGGCAGCAGGCCCATTCGTACCTCCGTAAGACCGAACTTCGAGCCTTCGATGCCGATCGTGTAGTCGCACACCGAGATCAGGCCAACGCCGCCACCGTAGGCCGGGCCGTTGACGCGCCCGATCAACGGCTTGCGCAGGGTGTCGAGGCTGCGTAGCAGATGAGCCAGCGATGCGCTCTGTGCCACCCGCTCAATGCGCGTCTTTTCCACGTTCGAGGCAAACCAGTTGAAGTCGCCTCCCGCGCAAAAACTCTTGCCTGCACCGGTCAGCACCACGATGCGCACGGCTGGGTCGTCCGCCAGTATCTGAGCTGCCGCACCCAGGTCAGCCATCAGTTCGCCATTGATCGCATTGTGCTTCTCCGCACGACTGAGCGTCAGCGTCGCAACCCCGCGGGCATCCACGTCGACGATGACGGTGTTGTGTACGCCGAGCTTCATGGTTGCATTGTCTCACATTCTAAAGACGGGCGTATGGCGCCCGGCCTCGGGCACCGAGGTCACGATGGCCAGGCACAGCCCGAGGACGTCGCGCGTTTGACCCGGCTCAATCAGACCGTCGTCCCACAGCCGCGAGGTTGCATAGTAAGGATCGGATTGTTCCGCATATTGCGCGCGCACTGCGAGCTCGATCTTCTCCAGCTCCGCCTGCATCTGCCTCTCGTCGCCCCCCTTTTGACGACGCAACTCCATCATCACGCTTGCTGCGATGTCCGCTGACATGGTGGCAACTTCTGCCGTCGGCCATGCAAACAGGAAGCGCGGCGCAAATCCGCGGCCGCACATTCCATAGTTACCCGCCCCATAGGAGCCGCCAACGATCATCGAAAGTTTGGGCACTTTGGCCACCGACATGGCATAAACCAGCTTGGCGCTATTCTTGGCGATGCCGCCGCGCTCGGCCTCCGTGCCGACCATGAAGCCTGTGACATTGTGCAGGAAGATAAGGGGCAGATTTCTCTGATCGCACATTGAGACGAACTGTGCACCCTTGAGCGAAGAGTCCGACAGAAGCGCGCCGTTGTTACCCAAGATGCCGACCTGATAGCCGTGAATACGTGCAGTGCCACAGACCAGCGTTGCCCCCCAATCGGGTTTGAATTCGTGGAACTCACCGGCATCGATGATGCGCAACAGGAGCTCGCGCACGTCATAGGGCTCCTTACGGTCGCCGCTCACGACACCCAGAAGCTCCTCGGGATCATAAAGCGGACGGCGCGGTGGAGCTGTGGGCGCGGTTGGGCGTGTCAGCCCCAGACTAGCGACGATATCGCGCATGAGTGCGAGCGCGTGATGCTCGTTTTCGGCTAGATGATCGCTCACGCCCGAGACGCGGGTATGCATCTCGGCCCCCCCGAGGGTCTCGCCATCGACTTCCTCGCSGATCGCCACCTTGACAATCGAAGGGCCACCCAGATGAATGCGGGCATTGCCGCGCACCATGATGACCTCGTCAGAGAGCGCGGGAATATAAGCTCCACCAGCGGTGCAGCCGCCAAACACTGCCGATATCTGCGGCAGCCCCGAAGCCGACATGTTGCATTGCCGATAGAAGGCGTTGCCGAAATCGCGCCCCCCAGGAAACACTCGGTCCTGCTCGGGCAAATAGGCACCGCCGCAGTCAACGAGATAGAGACAAGGCAGCCGATTTTGGTCAGCGATCTCCTGTGCGCGAATGTGTTTCTGCACCGTCTCGTGATAGAATGATCCGCCTTTGACCGTAGCGTCGTTGGCGATCAGCATGCAGTGCAGGCCGTGGATGATTCCAATGCCAGTGACGATGCCCGCACCCGGTACCTCGCCGCCATACTGCCCCCATGCCGCCAAGCTCGAAAGCTCCAGAAATGCCGAGCCGGGATCGACCAGGACGTCGATGCGCTCGCGCACCAGCAACTTGCCGCGAGCGCGGTGCCGCTCAACAATTTCAACCCGTCCACCACCTGTGGCCTCGGCCATTCGGTCGCGCAGAAGCGCTATGCGCGCCTTTTGTGTAGCGCGGTTGCGAATAAATCGTTCAGAGGCGATGTTGAGTGATGAAGAAAGGCTCCTCATTCGTTCTTCTCAGACTGTTCACCGGTGCTACTGTCGCGGATGCGTCCAGAGCAATTGCCGTTTTCTAACATCCGTTTGATTTTTGTCAACGTCTTCGGTAAGCTGCATCTGCGGAGAGTGCACGTGTGCAAGAAATGGCAATCTGACCATCATCGGCGAGTCGTTCTGGGAATAATATTGGAAAGCGGAGATGAAGAGAGAAATCGGAAGTCGCTTCGCCCCTAGTTTAATGCTCGGTCAGGTTGCACTTGTCACCGGAAGCGGCTCTGGCATGGGCCGCGCTACCGCGCTTGAAATGGCATTCTGCGGTGCAAAGCTCGTGCTTTTCGCCCGCCGCGAGGATCCGCTGCAGCAAACCGCCGAGATGATTCGTGCCCAGGGCGGCGAAGCATTGGTAATCTCAGGCGACATCCGAGATGAAGCAAGTGTTACTGCTGCGATGCGCCGGATTAAAGAGAATTACGGGCAGCTGGATGTCCTGGTCAACAACGCTGGTGGGCAATATGTTGCCGCCGCACGCGATATCACCAACAAGGGTTTTGAGGCCGTAGTGCGTAACAATCTAGTTGGATCATGGCAGATGACGCGCGCTGTCGCCGATCATTTCATGTTCGAACATGGCGGCTCCATCGTATTCGTGACGGCGGTCAGCCGCACCGCGTTGACCGGCTTTGCTCATACCGCCGCTGCACGCGCCGGCGTGACCGGACTGATGAAGACCCTCGCCGCCGAGTGGGCACAATACGGCATTCGGCTAAATTGCGTAGCACCCGGCACTGTAAAGACGGAGGCGCTCGGTCGCTATCCGATCCCACCACAGAAATGGAATGAGTTTAACCGCTCCGTTCTCAACCGCATGGGCGCGCCCGAGGATGTCGCTGGCGCGATTGTCTTTCTTGCGTCGAAGTTAGGTAACTTCATCACCGGCGAAGATTGGTACGTAGACGGCGGCGAAACCCTTCACCTAGCACACGATGCCCGTGACATGATCAACACCGAAATGTTTGCCAACCGTCAACGCGGAGATCGCCGACATGGCTGATTTTGTAACCGTTCCGCATCCGGAGTATTGCTTGCGCACCCTCGCATTTTGACGGCGCTCGAGCGGCCTACAGAGGAAAGCACTGAAATGGGTTGCTGTTGTCAAGACAACGCCGCTTCCCCTCGAAGAGTCAAAATCTCCATGAACTGAAAGAAACCGCGCTTATTTTTTTCAATAGTCATCAGCTAAGGTCGCACCGATGCTCCTCAAAGACCAGCAACGCTTTGAGCAAATCAGCACTCTCTGGATCACGAGAGCCAAGGGTTTCATTACCCACATGAACTTGCGGATTGAGGGGCACGGGCCTGACGGCGTAACCGTCCGGATGCCGTTCAATCCCGCTTTTTGTATCGACGAGCCACCAACTCTTCTCCATGGCGGAGTGCTGACTGCGCTGCTGGACAGTGTATTCGGGCTGGTCAATTTCATCGCGATCGACGACATCAGCACGATGGCCACGCTTGATCTGCGCGTGGATTATCTTCGACCGGCACAATCCCGCGCCGACGTGTTGGTCCGCGCCAAATGCTATCACCAGACCCGCCATATTGCCTTCAATTCCGGCGTTATCTGGTTCGATGATGACAAGGGCGACGAAGTCGCACGTGGCTGTGCTACCTTCGCTCTCACACGAGGCGAGAGAAATCTTTTCGATATCCAGACAACACCGCGGAAACCAGAATGACGCCCGAGGAAACGAACACGCTACTGATGAAGAGGCCCTTCTTCAGGTTCCTCGGCTTTACCATCGTGAACATTGAGGAGGGACACGTCGCTGCCCAAATGCCCTTTTCCGAAAGCTATATAGGTAATCCTGTCATGAACTACTATCATGGCGGCATCATTGCCAGTGTTATGGAGGCGGTGGCATCCGTCGCAGTTTGGCAAGATCTTAGGAATCGAAGTCCGAAGCCAATCAACCTTACGGTTGACTACCTGCGGCCCGCCATCGCAGAGCCGTTGAATGTGCGGGCGACGGTCTTACGAAAAGGGCGTCGGATGGCAAGCGTCGAAGCCGTGAGTTGGCAGGCGGAGCCGGAGATTTCTGTCGCCAAAGGGCTATTTCATTTTCTGCTCGCTTGAGAGCGCGATCGCTTATCGCCCGACAATAACGCAGGTGACAGACCTTGGCACTAACCGGCCTGCAAAGAACAAATACATTATCAAGTACGATACAAAGGCCTCGTAGTTCCGCCGAAAGCCTAGATCGTCATAGCAGTTCCGATCAGTCAGCGTTACGTGTTCGGCTGCCAGAAGCTTGATCCTTCAGCCGATCTTCGAGAACGTGACGCTGGACTTTGCCGCTGGTCGAACGCGGAAAATCATCGAACGCAATGAACCGGATCTCCCTTGGCCGTTTGTATCCGGCGAGGCGTTCGCTGCAGAGCCGCAAGATTTCATCGGCGGATATGTTTGCCTCGTCACAAGCGACGAACGCTACGGGCCTTTCTCCCCATTTTGGATCACTAGCCTTGACTACCGCCGCTTCCAAAACTGCTGGATGAGCCAGTAACACTCGCTCGATCTCGGCTGGGTAAACGTTTTCACCTCCGCTCTTGATCATGTATTTTACCCGGTCAACGAAATCCACACGTCCATCAGGAAGCCGCCGAAATGTATCGCCCATATGGAACATACCGCCTCTGAAATCTACAGCATTGGTTTCCGGCGCATTCCAATAGCCCGAAAAAAGCGTGGGTCCTCGGACCACCATTTCACCCGGCTCGCCATCAGGTACGTCGTTGTCAAGCGGATCGACCAGCCTGATCTCGCAGAATGAAGAAATGCGTTTGGCGAGATCGGTCGGCGTCACTCCGACCTCTATTACAGAACCGCTTGCTGGCGGAAGACCGGTCTCCGTTGCGCCGAAGGAATTCAGATAGGGAGCGTCAAGCAGGCGGGTCAATTCCGCAATTTGATGCCGCGGTACGAGATCCGCCATGGCGCCACAGATTTTGATGCCTTTGATGGGTGTTGGTCGCGCTTTTCGCTCTTCGATGAATGCGTCGACCACACCCGGCATCATCACCAGCCAACCAATCTTGTGCTGAGACAACGCCATATTGATCGCTTCCGGCTGGAAGCCGTTTATGATGACGACCGTACCACCCCGCATGAGTGTCGCCAGCATATGGTCGGTCGATGCCATATGAAACATGGGCGCCCAAGCAACGAACGCGTCACGTGGGTCCAGCATTAATTCAGCCGAAAAAGCCATCGCACGCGCCACATGTGCGCGATGGCTGACAAGTGCGCCCTTGGGCAGTCCCGTGGTTCCTGAGGTGAAAAGAATGGTCAGCCCCTCCTCATCACTTTCAAGCAACGTGCCGAGCCGAGAATCGAGGGCGGCCGACGAGCTCATTCGACTCAACTCAGGGCCGACTTGGATTGTCGGCAATTCCGACACGGCTGCAAACGTCGCATGTAATTCCGGCTCGACGACAGCCATCACCGGTTCCACCAGTTCGATGCAATGCTTGAGTTCAGCCGGCGAAAGTCGCCAGTTCAAGCAAGCAACGATGGCCCCGATTGCAGCTGCAGCCAGCTGCAGTTCGACGTAATCAGGACGGTTATGCGAAAGGATCGCGATACGGTCGCCAGGATTGACACCTCGGCCGAGCAGCGCGGAAGCAATCGCGTCGACCCTCTTCAGAAGGTCACCGTATGAAACGGTTAGCCCCTCATACTCGATCGCGGCACTGGATGGCTGTTTTCGTGCACAGGTTCTGAACAGGCCATAGACGTTGGCCTGACCCGCAGCCAGGAGTATTTCCGGCATCAATTCCTCCCTCGGTCACTCTAACCAAGTCGCATTCCTGCCGTTGTGATAGATCGCTCTGCGATTTGGCCGCCCTTTTCGAATGAACGCTAACACCGCCGTCGACGTACGGTTTGCAGCATATCTAAAATTGAGTTGCCGCAGCACCACTTCCGTCGAGCAACTTAGCCATCTCGGTTTTTTCCTCAGCTAAACTTTACGGTACTTATCGAGTCCGCCGGAATGCATCACACGGCCCATTAGTGGTGAACCAATTATCTTTTCGGCATAAACGGAAGCGGCAATGAGCTTATCGAGATCGACGCCAGTCGCAATGCCCAGTTCATGGCACAAAAAAACTGCATCTTCGGTGCAGACATTCCCGGCCGCGCGCGCATGGCCGTGACCGGCAAACGGGCATCCGCCCAGTCCAGCGACGGAGCTCTCAAACATGTCAACGCCCATAGAAAGCGCCGCATAGATGTTGGCTATGCCGAGGCCCCTGGTGTCGTGCAGGTGCATGCCGATGCGCGCATCCGGCTTGATTTCCCTTATCGCCCCGATCATGCGCTTAACTGCCTCAGGATTGCCCCACCCCATCGTGTCGGCGACAACAAGGATCGGTAGCGGAATATTTTCTTCTGCGCAGAGATCCAGCACGAAACGGAAATCGTCTAAGACCCGGTCCTGCGGGATCGGTCCTTCGAAGTTGCATCCGAATGCGGTCATCACATATGCCGTGTCGACAGTGTAGCCCTCCTGCTTGTAGAGGTTGACCCATTCGCGCTGCTTCTCGCGCATCTCCATCGAGGAAGCATCGTTGTTCTTTCGCGAGAATGTGTCGGATGGATAGAACAATAGCCGCGGATCGATATCGACTTGAGGCGCTGCGAGCGCCTTGCGAAAGCCCTTGTCGTTCAGCCAGAGCGACGTGTATCTTACGCCATGCACCCGCCTAATGCGCTTGAACAGCTCGGCTGTATCGGCCATTTGGGGCACCTTTTGGGTGTTGACGAAGCTACCTACCTGAATCCGCTTCAGCCCGGTTTCGCTGAGCATATCGATCAGTTCGACCCGTTCTTCGATCGGGTAGATCTTTTTTTCGATCTGAAACCCCTCGCGGGGTCCCTCTTCTCTAAACTCGACGAATTTTGGAAAATCGCTCATGAACTCTCACTTTCTAAGGGAGTTATCTCGACGATTGGCTGCCCTCGGTCCACCATTGCGCCTCGCGAGATGGATATATTTTTCGCCACTCCCGAAACCATCGCCTTTATCGAGATCTCAAGCTTCATGGACTCCAGGATCGCCACAACCTCGCCGGCCGCTACTGAGGCCCCCTCGTCGATCAATACCTTCACAATTGTGCCGGTTAGAGGAGACACGAGAATGCGGTCCGCAGTGCTATCTACTTCAGCGAAAGCCAGCGATGTCGACGCTTGGTACAGCAGACGGCCGCCAGGCGTGTCGATTTCGATCGAATTGCCTCGGACGCGCGCTTCGATGGTAATCGTTTCGTCCTCATGCGTGATCTGCAAGCGGCCGCATCGAAGCTCAGTTGCGTTCAGCGCCAAGGGCATGCTGTCGTCGCTGTAGACAACAAAGAGGTTGTCATTTCCCACCGGGCTGACGCGCAGCTCTTTGCCGGATGTTCCCGGATGCGCGAGGATCACACGCTGGCCTGCCTCGTCCAGAGCGCCGCCAAGGCCGAGCCGCCAACCGGTAAACCTATCACGGTTGCGCCAAGGGTTGGCATCGCCGTCGGCGCGGCCACGGGTGACGAACAGAACGGCGGCCACCGCCTGCCACAGCCGCCCATCCGAGCGCTGCGGAGCGGCGGTTAGTGCATTGATGCAACTGTCGATCCAGCGGGTATGCACCTGCATTCGCGCAAAATCGGCGTCTCGGGTGAGTGCAGCAAGAAAGGTACGGTTCGTCTCGACCCCGTCCACAACCACGTGATCCAACGCTTGAGCCAGGCGCGCCAGCGCCGCATCCCGATCGGAATGATGCACGATGAGCTTTGCAATCATCGGATCATAGAAAGGGCTAACACTGTCGCCTGCCTCAACGCCACTATCAATCCTAAGACCGTCGGGCAGCGAAATCGCCGTGATCCGCCCTGTTGAAGGAGAGAACTGCATCCGCGGATCCTCGGCGTAGAGCCGAGCCTCCACAGCATGCCCCGTGCAGGTGATCTGATCTTGGGTCAGGCCCAAGCCTGCGCCCTCTGCGATGCGCAGCTGCAGCGCCACGAGGTCCAATCCGGTGACCGCTTCGGTTACCGGATGCTCGACTTGGATTCGGGGATTGACCTCCAGAAAAAAGTACTCTTCGCCTAGCACTAGAAACTCGACAGTGCCTAGCCCACGATAGTTCAGCGCCTCCGCAAGCCGGACCGCATCCTGGGCGATGTGATCGAGAAGTGGCCGCGGGAGACCCCAGGCGGGAGCTTCCTCGATCACCTTCTGATGGCGGCGCTGTAGCGTGCAGTCGCGTTCGAAGAGGTGCACCACGTGGCCTGTGCCATCACCGGCGATTTGTATTTCGACATGGCGCGCCGCAGGCAGGAAGCGCTCGAGCAAAAGTCCCTCGGAGCCGAAAGCGGATTTCGCCTCGCGCTGCGCGCTCTCGATGTCGGCCTTCAGCGTAGCCTCATTGTCGATCAGCCTCTGACCGCGCCCACCGCCGCCCCCAACGGCCTTCAAAAGAGCCGGAAGCCCAACTTCTCGTACCGCCCGTGCGATTTGATCGGGGTCGGACATGACACCATGGCCTCCGGGAATGACCGGCACGCCGGCGGCTGTCGCGGCCTTTTTAGCACTGGCCTTGTCGCCGAACCGCTGTAGTGTCTCGGCGGTAGGGCCGACGAAGATCATACCGGCGGCCTCCACCGCACGAGCGAAGTCCGGATTTTCCGCGAGGAAGCCATAGCCGGGATGGATTGCGTCCGCGCCGGCTTGCCGAGCGGCCGCTATCACCGCGTCGATCCGCAGATAACTTTCGACAGCCGGTCCGCCTCCGATCCTGAGCGACCGACCGACTTCGCGCACATGCAACGCCTCGGCGTCAGCGTCAGAATGGACGCCGATCGGAACGATTCCGAGCGAGCGAGCCGTGCGTGCGATCCGGCATGCGATTTCGCCGCGGTTGGCAATGAGAAGAGACTTAATACGCATGGTGTCGCGCACCTAAAACCGAAAAACGCCGAAGTGACTGTCGACCTTCGGACGTCGGGAAGCTACATCCAGAAGCAGCGCCAGCACATCGCGCGTTTCAGCGGGTTCGATAACGCCGTCGATCCAAAGATTCGAAGCGAAATTGTACGCGTCTTGAAATGTCTCGTACTCCCGGCGAATTGGAGCTTTAAAGACCTCTTCCTCTTCGGCCGTCCAAATTTTACCTTCGCGGTCATTGATCTGGGCACGCACTTGGGCCAGCACGCTCGCTGCCTGCTCTGGCCCCATGATAGCCGCGCGTCCGTTCGGCCAGGCAAACATGGCGTCCGGCTGAAACGGTCGGCCCAACATAGCGAGGTAGCCCGCGCCGTAGGAGCCGCCGGTAATCACCGTAAACTTCGGCACGCGGGCCGACGACATAGCAGTGATCATCTTGGCGCCAGCCTTAGCGATGCCCGCCTGTTCCACTTCGCGACCGACCATGAACCCATTAACGTCGACGAGAAAGACCAGCGGAATGTCGCGTTGCACGCATAGATTTATAAAATGAGCCGCTTTCAGAGCTGCCTCGACGAAAAGCACTCCGTTGTTGGCCAGGATGCCGACCTCATGGCCGTGAATGCGAGCCCAACCAGTTATTAATGTGTCGCCATACAGCGGCTTGAACTCGTGCAATTCGCTGCCATCGACCAGCCGCGCGACGATTTCGCGATTATCCGTCGGTACCTTGGCGTCACGACTGACGATGCCGTAAATTTCATCAACCGGATAAACGGGAGGCTTCGGAACGATGGGGATTTTCCGAGGACTGGTCTTTTCGCCCAGATGTGCCACGATTTGCCGAGTAATCGCCAGCGCATGGGCGTCATTCTCGGCCAAGTGGTCGGTCACGCCGGAGATCGCGCAATGCATCTTCCCGCCGCCCAAAGTCTCGGCGTCGACCTTCTCGCCAGTCGCGGCAAACGTTAATTCGGGCCCGCCAAGATACATAAATCCTTGCCCGCGCACGATCACGACCTCATCGCATAATGCCGGGATATAGGCACCACCCGCGGTACATGGTCCCATCACAACAGCAATCTGCGGTATGCCATCGCCCGACATGCCCACTTGGTTGTGGAAGATGGAGCCGAACTGGCCTTCGTCGGGAAAAATATTTGCTTGTTCGGGCAGAAAAGCCCCACCACTGTCGACCAGTGTGATCACTGGCAGCCGGTTGGTCCAAGCGACGCGCTGGGCGCGAACGTGTTTCTTGCTCGTCATCCCGAAATAAGTGCCGCCCTTTACGGTGGCGTCGTTTGCAATAATCATGCAATGCCGGCCCTCGATCATGCCGATGCCGGTAATGATGCCAGCGCCAGGGGGCACGCCTTCATATTTATTCAAGCCCGCAAGTTCACCCAGTTCCAAAAAGGGGGTGCCTGAATCAATCAGCCGTTCGACGCGATCACGCGGCAGGACCTTGCCCTTCTCCTCGTGTCGCTCCCGTGCCTTCAGCGGGCCGCCGGCACGTTGCTCCAGCCGCAGTTCGTGCAGCCTTTTGATTCTCGCGCGATAGTGCGTCTCATTGGCCCGGAAATTCTCCGAACCCTTATCGAGAAGTGATTTAAGGATTGTCATGACAGATCGGGGTATTTGCGAAGAGTGAGCGCAACCTTCGCCGCGCCGGGTTTCTCGAATGTGTCGGGCTTCACAATGCGGACGTCGGCCTTGAATACCAGCGCATCGCGAAGACGCGTCTCGATCTTGTTTCTTAGTTCGTCGTCCCTGTTGGGCGGACGGTGGGGTCCGCGTTCGACAATGATTTTGAGTGCCGACTGCGTCGTATGCCCCTCGAAATCGGCAACAACGCGGACAACCCCGTTGGTCTCGGGCATCATTTCGTTGATGATGCTGTGGATGGCTGAGGGGAAGACGTTGGCACCGCGGACAATCAGCATATCGTCGGCGCGACCGATACAACGGATCTTTGGCCCTGTTCGCCCGCACGAGCAGCTGGTGGCCAGGACGTCAATGTAGTCGCCGGAGCGGAAGCGCAGCAGCGGGCTCGCCTGACGGCCTATCGCCGTATAGACCATCTCACCACGGGCCCCGTCCTGGAACGGGATAATCTTGCCAGTTTCGGGGTCGAGCAGCTCGGTAATAATGTAGTCCATACTGACCATGTGCATGCCCGACTGTTCGTCGCACTCGGCCCAATAGGTCACACCGAGGTCCGTGCCACCAAGTAACTCGGTGCATTTTGCGCCCCACAGCTCCTCAATGCGGCGGCGGACGGTGGGGATGCCACCGCCCGGCTCGCCACCCACGATGACCCGCTCGACGCCAAGCTGCGATGCGGGAATGCCAAGGATCTCAGGCGCTTTCTCACCCAAGTGCAGAACAAAGTTTGGCGCACCGACCACGCAGCGCGGGCGGATGTCGGCACAAGCTCGGATGAGACGGTCGGCACCGCCATCGGCACCAATCGGGATGTCGATGGCGCCCAAGTATTGCAAACCTTGCATGACCGGGATGCCGCCAACAAAGCCTTTGGCCAGCGAGAAGGCATGCAGCACCATGTCGCCGGGCCGCACGCCGGTTGCGAAAAAACAGCGTGCCGACATTTCATGCCACATTGCGGCGTCGGATTCGGTCAGAGCCACGTAAGATGGGCTGCCTGTAGTGCCGGAGGACGCCTGCATCTGAATTATATCTTCGGGCTTGGCCGCGAGGTGGAGGCCGAAAGGCTTGCGAGCGGCAAGACTGTCGCGGATCTCCGCTTTGAACGTGTAGGGCAGCTTCTGCAGATCATCGATAGTGCGCACGTCGTCGAACCTCGCACCGGCCGCGCCCAGCTTCTTCTGATAGAATTCCGAGTTGGCCTGCAAGTAGGCCATCTGCGCGATCAGCTTCTCTTCTTGAATGCGTCGGACTTCGCTGAGCGGCGTTGTTTCGATCGCATGCCAGCAGCGCGCGCTTGACTTGTCGTGAGCGTCCGCTCGTCGGAAACGCATCCCGAGATTCATTGCTTAACCTCCTTGCCGATCCGCAGCTCTCAGTAAGAGCGTGGCAGGCCCATGATCTTTTCGCCGATGAAACTCAGACAAAGCTCGCGGTTCACTGGGGCCGTGCGCAGCAAGCGCATCAGTGGATATAGCTCGTAAATGCCGGTATCTTCGGTAAACCCCGATCCGCCATGAGCCTGGAGCGCCGCATCCACCGCCTCGATGCCAGCCTCCGCCGCAGCATATTTGGCCATATTGGACGAGGCGCCAGCGGGTAGGCTGTTGTCGAATTCCCAAGCGGCGCGGCGGGTCATGAGGCTCGCCATTTCGACTGCGGTGTGGGCCTTGGCCATCGGATGTTGGACACCCTGATGCGCACCGATCGGCTGGCCGAAAACGTTGCGCTGCGACGCATAGGCGACGCCTTTATTTAGCGCGAATCGGCCAATTCCGCAGCATAGAGCAGCCAGGATGATGCGCTCGGGGTTAAGCGAGTCGAAAAGAATCGAAAAGCCTTCGTCCACTTGGCCCACAACATCTTCGGGACCAAGATCAACCTCGTCGAAAAATAGCGTCCATTGTTCTTCGGGTAGTGGAATCGAAATCTTCACCCGTTGTTTGTCGACGCCTTTCTTTTTCAGATCGACCGCAAAAAGCGTGAAGCCATCGGTCTTGCGCTTGACCTCTTCGTGCGGCTTGGTACGGGCTACTACCAAGCAGTAGTCCGCGACATCAGCGCCGGTAATAAAGGTCTTTTCCCCCGATAATGAAAAGCGGTTACCTCTTTGCCTTGCCAATGTTCGAGCCTTGATCGTGTTCGAACCAGCTCCGGGCTCTGTGATCGCAAAACAGAACTGGATTTCGCCACGACAAGCCCGCGGCAGGAGCTCCTTTTTCTGGAACTCGCTTCCATGGTTCGCAATATGCGCCAAGGACATGGTCGGCCCGACGACCATCATCAGAAGCGGAATACCGTGATTGGCCGTCCCCTCCATGAACAAAGCCATCTCAGTCATGCCGAGGCCGGCCCCGCCAAACTCTTGAGGCACCATAAGCCCCAGAAATCCATCATCGGCGATCTTAGAGAACATCTCTCGCGGAAAAACATGCCGACGCGCATGATCGAGCCAATAGGCGTTGTCGAAACGCTGTGCCAACTGGGCGCCGTATTCGTAGATCTGGCGCTGCTCATCGTTCAAGTTGAAATCCATATTGAACTCCGACGCGGTGTTATTGTTCAAATCTCGGCTCGCGGCGATTGGCGAAGGCATCCAGCCCTTCGGCCACCTCCGCTCCCGGCAGGTGACGCAATGCAGCGTCGCGCTCAAGACGCATGCTTTGGTCGAGCGTCAGTTCCAGACCCTCGCGACCCAGCCGTTTCATCTCAGCCATGCCCTGCCGCGAGCGCGTGCCGATCTTCTGGCAGTAAGCCAAGGCCGCGCTGTGGAGTTGATCATCGGCCACGACATAGTTTACGAGTCCAGCCTCCTTGGCCTCGTCCGCCTTCAACCAACGCGCAGAGAACATCAGATCGAGCGCTCGGCGCAGTCCCATAAGACGGACCAACCGCTGACTGCCGCCCCAACCCGGAATGAGACCGAACTGCGCATGCTGATCACCAAATTGCGCGGTCTCCGCCGCGAAGCAGACGTCGCACGACAGCATCAATTCGATGCCCCCCGCCAGGCACAGCCCCTGGACCGCCACGACCACCGGTAGGGGACTCTGCTCGAGCCGGCGCAACACGCCTATGCCGAAACCAATGAAGCGATCCAGCGCCGCCGGATCGTCCATCTTGCCTTTCACTTCGACGAGGTCAGCTCCGGTGCAAAAATGTTTGCCCTGGGCGCAGATCAGAACAGCGCGAACCGAGCGGTCGGCCTCAAATTTCGCACGACCGGCATCGATAAGCTGATGTACCTCGAGCGAAAGACAGTTGAGCTTCTCCGGCCGGCTCAACTCGATGATCCCGGTGCTGCCTTCGGTTCGGATCTTGACCGGAACGCTCATTTTCCCGCCCCCTTCGCTCTCTTGTCGTATTGGAGCGCCACGCGCCCTACCTTCTCGCGCGCTATGACGAGCTTCTGGATTTGCGCCGTGCCGTCGCCGATTTGAAGCCCGAGCACGTCGTTGTGACGCTGATGGTGCGGCAGGTCGGTTGTGTAGCCATAGTGCCCGTGCAAAATCAGGCACTGGTGGATGATCTCGCAGGCAGTCTTTGGCACATACCATTTGCACATGGCCGCCTCGGCCGTATGCGGCATGCCGCGATCGCGCAGGTCGAGGGTATAGTAACAGAGCTGGCGCATCATCGTCAGTTGCGTCTCGGCCTCGGCGAGCGGAAAGGTGACGCCCTGATATTGAGCCAACGGCGCGCCGAACGCCTCGCGTTCCTGGACATAGGCCCAGGTCTCGTCGACAGAGGCCTGCGCCGGACCGAGGCACTCCAGCCCGATCAGCGCGCGGCTATAGTCGAAGCCCGCCATGATGGTCCCGAAGGCTCGGTCCTGTTCGCCCATCAAGCATTCAGCCGGCACATGGACATCATCGAAGAAAACCGAGCCACGGCCGACCGGCTTGGTGCCGATGTCGTCAAAATGGGTCCGCTTGATCCCCTTTTCCGTCAGGTTAACAAAGAAAGCGCTGACGCCACGCGACCCGCCTTTTGGATCGCCGGTGCGGGCGAAGACAACTGCAGCGTCTGCCTGCGCAGCAAAGCTCATGGAGGTCTTTTCGCCATTCAGCCGCCAGCCATTACCTGACTTCTCGGCGCGCAGCTGAAGATTTGCCGCGTCCGAACCGCCGCGTGGTTCGGTAAGGCCAAGTCCGATCACCGCGTCCCCTGCAATCACTCGCGGCACCCAATCGCGGGCGATGTCCTCCGAGGCGTGTTTTGCGACCATGCCGCCCATGAGCGAGCCCAGGAGTTGCACGTAGCTGACGTTGAAATCGGCATAGGCGATCTGTTCGGTGATCAACCCGGCCGTGACGGAGCTTTCACCCATTCCGCCAAACTTCTCAGGAAGATCCGGCGCAATCAGACCGAGCGAGCCCATTTCACGGATCAGTCCCCGATCGAGGACATGGCCTTTGGCGCGCTTTTGATAGCCATCGGCCAATCTTTCGCGCGCAAAACGCCGTGCGACCTCCCGAAAGGCGAACTGATCTTCGGTCGGCTGAAAGGGCATTGAATGATCCTCCCGCGGAGCGTCTTAAATCGACTTTCCAAGAAACCTAACAAACGTTAGAATACCCGGCAAGTGCCAAAGGGAGGAAAATTATGAACACGACGGCTTCGTCGACCTACGCCAGATTGCTCTCACCGCTCAAGGTCGGGCGCCACGAAATGCGCAACCGGATCATCATGGGTTCAATGCATACCAAGCTCGAATGCAAGCCCGACCCGATCGCCGCGCAACTTGCCTTCTATGTCGAACGTGCGCGCGGCGGCGTTGCGCTCATCGTCACCGGGGGGTTTTCGCCTAACGCCGAAGGCGTGCTTGACGCTCAAGGACCGCGGCTCGACGATCCCGAAGAGGCCCAGGCGCTTCGCCCGATCTGCGATGCAGTACATCACGAGGGCGCTCTCATCTGCGCGCAGCTCCTTCATGCAGGGCGCTATGCAAAGATTGCGGGCTGCGTGGCGCCTTCCCCAATTCGGGCACCAATCAACCGCCATATCCCGCGCGAGATGCTCGATAGCGACATTCTCCGCACAATCAGCCAATTCGCCGAGGCGGCAGCGAACGCGCAGGCTGCAGGCTTTGACGGTGTGGAGATCATGGGATCCGAGGGCTATCTCATTAACGAGTTCACGGTGACCCACACCAACAAGCGCGAAGATGCTTGGGGCGGCAGCGCGGAGAACCGCCATCGTTTTCCTGTCGAGGTCGTGCGCGCGGTGCGCCAGCGCTGCGGTCCGGATCTACTGATCATCTATCGCATTTCGGCTGCCGATCTCATCGAAGACGGCGCACCGGCGGATGAGATCGCCGCCCTTGCCCGCAAGGTGGAGGCCGCAGGTGCCGACATTATCAACACTGGAATTGGCTGGCACGAGGCCCGCGTGCCTACTATCGCCTACCCCGTGCCACGAGGAGCTTGGCGCAAGGCCGCCGCACGGGTCCGCGCTGCCGTCTCCATCCCCGTGGTCGCGTCCAACCGCATCAGCACCGCGGAGATGGCCGAGGACATCCTCGCGAGCGGCGATGCAGATCTCATCTCTATGGCGCGGCCAATGCTGGCCGATCCGTTCTTCGCCAACAAGGTCCGCGATGGACGAGTGGACGAGATCAATACCTGCATCGCCTGCAACCAGGCTTGTCTGGACTACATCTTCTCTGGCCGCGCGGTGAGTTGCCTTGTAAATCCTCGCGCTGGCCGCGAGTCCGAGCTGCGCGATACGCCCGCGGAGGTCCGGAAAAAGATCGCGGTGGTCGGCGGCGGCGCGGCGGGGATGGCTACCGCAACGGAAGCGGCGCGACGCGGTCACTTTGTTTCGTTGTTCGAAGTTTCTCAAACGCTCGGAGGACAGCTTACGCTGGCGCGCGCAGTTCCTGGCAAGAATGAGTTCGACGACACTCTGCGTTACTTCCGACGCCAGGTAGACAAGCACGGGGTCAACCTGCATCTTGGCCGCCGCGCCTCCCCCGAGGATCTGAGCGGGTACGATCATGTGGTGATTGCTACCGGCGTCAGCCCCCGCATCCCCGATCTGCCGGGCGTTGACCATCCCAAGGTGGCAACCTATGCGGAAATCCTATCGGGCACACGGGTCGCGGGAAAGACCGTCGCCATCGTGGGCGCTGGCGGGATCGGCTTCGACGTGGCCGAGTTTCTCGTCACTCCTACCGCCGAGGCTAACGGCAGCGAGGCTTTTTTCGACACTTGGGGCGTGGATGGAAATTTCTCCGCGCCCGGCGCGCTCAAGGCTGATCCGCAAGCACCGGTGGGCGGCACCCGCAAAGTCGTCATGCTGCAGCGTAAGACCACTAAGCCCGGTGACGGACTCGGCGTTTCCACGGGCTGGATCGTTCGCAACGCGCTACGCAAATACGGCGTCGAGATGTTGGGCGGCGTCAGCTATGAGCGAATCGACGATGAGGGCCTACACATCAAGATCGCCGGCCGACGTCAGGTCATCGCAGCTGACACGATCGTGCTTTGCACCGGGCAGGAGTCTGAGCGCGCGCTTCACGCCGCACTGATTGAGCGCGGCATCCCGGCCACAGTAGTCGGCGGGGCCAAGGAAGCCACCGAACTGGACGCCTTACGCGCGATTGACGAGGGCATCCGGCTGGCACAATCGCTTTAAGGGTGGATGATATCGTCTGTTGACATTGGTCTATGTAGGGCCTCAAGAGGTTGTTCCTGGCTAAACCGAGTCGGCTGATGGGAGTGTTGGCCTTCAGACTACCATGCGGCCGATGCCAATTGTAGCGATGAGCCAATGCACCAGCTCGGCTGATCGTTGATCTGAGTTCTGGTAGGCGCGGGCATATGCCCATTCGCGAAGGGAAGTTTGGATGAAGCGCTCGGCCTTGCCGTTGGTCTTCGGGGTATATGGCCTGGTGAAGATTTGGTGAAAGACCAAGGCGCCTGCAAGCTGCTCGGAACATCCTTGAGCGGTAGCACGAGCCATTATCAGTCATCACGCGCTCGACGCGGACTCCGAGCCTGGCAAAGTAAGTGACAGCGGCCTCAAGAAAAGCCACTGCACTTTCCTTGCGCTGATCGGCCATCACCTGCACGAAGGCGATGCGTGAAGCATCGTCGATGCAGACATGGACGAACTCCCAGCCGATGCCATGGTGGCGATTGATCGCGCCGGGATACCGCCCGGTGATGCGATGTCCCACAGAGCCGATCCGGCCGAGCTTCTTGATGTCGAGGTGGATAAGCTCGCCGGAGTGCTCGCGCTCATAGCGGCGGATCGGCTCGGCCGGCTCCAGCTCGGCCAACCTGTTCAGGCCGAGCCAGCGCAGGATGCGGCTGACGGTTGCGGGCGATATTCCGACTTCGGCAGCGATCTGCCTGCCCGTGTGGCGCTGCCGACGCAACGCCTCGACAGTGGCACATGTAGCTGCCGGGGTTTGGCCTGGCAATGAATGGGGCCGTGAGGAACGATCCCGCAGCCCATCCACGCCTTCTGTGCGGAAGCGGGTGACCCACTTGGCGACAATCGTTGGTGATGTTGAATTGGCGCGTGGCTGCGGCCTTGCTGAGCCCTCCTTCAACAACACTGCGCACCATGGCCTCTCGACCTTTGGGCGTCAGAGGCGCATTCTTGTGAGTGTCCATTCGATCCCCCGCGAATCACTGTGTGTTTGGCGACATCAGCGTTCACGGTTGCGGTCGAATGGACAACCTCCTGAAAGCTCACAGCTAGCCCGCTCGCAGCGGGCCGTCGGCATTGCGGCCAAGCTATCGAAAAGAAACCTGTTGGGGCACCGCGCCTCGAAGGACCGACAATACCATACCAAAGCGGCGATCCCCCTTGGCGGGGCGGTCGATGAGTTGCAGCCTGTCGCTCCCTTCCAAGACGGCGTTCAGCGGCCTTTGTTCCTCAATGCAGCGATGGGAGCAATGACCTCGGGATTCTGCAACGGCGACAGGTCGCCCCGGATTCTCGCCCAGAAACGCCGCGCGGACGACGCGGCGCATGGTCTTCATACTGCGAGTCTTTGGCAGCGCCTCGACAAAGTGTATCTCGCGCGGGCGGAAAGGTTGGGAGACCGCGGCGGCTACATTGTCCTTCAGTTGCTCCACCAAGGTGTCGTCGGTTTTCACGCCGGGGGCGAGGACGCAGACGCAGACCACAGCTAGGCCCTTTAGATCATCCGGCGCTGCAATTGCAGCGGCGTCGATTACATTACCAGTGGCGGTTAGTGCGGCCTCGATCTCGGTCGGGCCGATACGCTTGCCGGCAATGTTGAGTGTGTCGTCCGAACGGCCGAGAATGAACCATGTTCCGTCGGAATCGCGGCGCGCCCAATCGCCATGCCGCCAAACGCCGGGGTAATCGGACCAGTAGGTCTCGAGATATCGCGAGTGATCCCGCCAGATCGTCGGGGTCAGGCCCAGCGGCGGCTTGGTGACCACCAGCTCGCCCATCTCGCCGTCTGTCGCCTCGGACCCATCCGGTCGCAGCACTTTCGCCCCGACGCCCAACGCCTCGCTGGAAAAACCGCAGGGCCGCAACGTGTGCAGCACGGTCGACGTCAGGATTGCGCCAAAAAGCTCAGTCCCGCCGGAGATGTTGAGTGGCACCGCCCTGTGGCGGCAGATGTGTTCCAGATGCCAGAGCCAGGCATCCTCGGTCCAGGGTTCGCCGGTGGAAGCGACGATGCGCAGAGCGGAGAGATTGTACCGCGCCAGCGGACCGGGATCGCTTCTCATAAACTGTCGCACCAACGTGGGCGCGACGCCAAGATGGGTAACGCCGTGTTCGCTCGCGAGGCGCAGCAGGCGGAATGGATCGTCCGGCGTGGAGGGCGCCCCTTCGGCCAGCACCAGTGTCGCGCCCGCCAGAAGCGTCGAGATYAGGGTCAGCGGGCCCATAACCCAGCCCATATCGGTCATCCACAGGTGCCGGTCCTCGCGCTTCAAGTCGAGGCACAACAAGAAATTGGTCGTTGCCGCCGCCTGCACACCGAGATGCGTGTGAACCACCCCCTTGGGCCGGCCGGTTGTCCCAGAAGTGTAGGCAATCATCAGCGGCGCCTCTGATGCAACCGGAACAGGTGCAAAATCCGCCTTTGCGGCCCCGACTGTGGCAGCCCAGTCCAGATCCCGCCGTGGGTCGGCGGCGCTGCCGCCGAAGCGGCGCAGGCTGATCACCGTGTGCACGCTGGATACGTCGGCCAGAGCCTCAACCAGCACGGATTCCATGGGAACAGGCCTGCCGCGACGCCTACTCGCATCGGCCGTCAAAACCGCTTTGGCCGTGCAGTCGTTCAAGCGTGCCGCCACGGCCGGCGCCGGGTATCCGGAGAACAGGGGGACGGCGATAGCGCCGAGCCTCGCAACGCCCAGGAGGGCCGCTTCGATCTCGGGCACCATCGGCATGTAGATGCCAACCGCATCACCCGCGCCTACGCCGCGGGCGGCCAGGGCGCTGGCAACCCGGGCGCTTTCGCAGGCGAGATCGCGGTAGGTCCAGACGCGCCGTTCCCCGTCTTCGCCGATCCAGTCGATGGCGGCTTTTTCCCCGAGCCCAACTTCGATACGAGCGTCAAGGCAAGTCTCGGTGAGGTTGAGAGTGGCGTCCGCGGCCCAACGGATTCCGGCTGGCCCACCGCTCACGTCCCGCAACGTTCGGTAACGACGCGAAAAGCGCACGTTCGCAAGATCGAGAATTTGTGACCAGAACCAATCGGGTTCAGCGTCGGCCCGCGCGACGAGACTTTCGTAATCTGTCAGGCCGCAGCGCGTGAGAAAAGCTCTGATCGCGCTGCAGTCCTGGATGTCTTTAGATGGCGTAAACATACCATTTCATCCGATACGGTATCTCGGCACGGTCCGGCCGTATCAATCCACAAGTTGAGGGCGCCGCCGTCGCGCGCGTCATCCATGCATCGTCAGCCCGCCGGAGACCGAAATCACTTGGCCGGTGATGAAACCAGCGTCGTCGGAGGCAAGGAAGCAGATGATCCCCGGGTAGTCGGTCGGTTGCGCGAGCCGTCGCATCGGAATGGAACGCTTGAGACCTTCCGCGATTTTCTCGCCACCTTCGCCCTTCGAGAATTCGGCGAAAAGCGGTGTGTCGGTCGGCCCTGGGGCCACGGCATTGAGCTGTATTCCCTTGCGCGCCAATTCCCGCGCCACTGTCTTGGTGAAGGCGATAATGCCGCCCTTGCAGGCCGAGTAAACAGCTTCGCCTGAGGAGCCAACGCGGCCCGCGTCGGAACTGATATTGACCACGCGCCCGCCTCCGTTTCTAACCATGCCCGGAAGTACCGCGTGATGCATGTTCAGGGGACCGTAGAGGTTAATGTCAATAACCTTTTTCCAGAGCGTTGCGTCGGATTCCAGGAAAAGTCGAGGGACGTCCCAGCCGGCATTGTTGACCAGAACATTGATGGGCCCGCCTTTCTCCACCTCGGCCACAGCCGCATCGACTGCCGCACGTTCGGTGATGTCAACGGCGTGGGCAGTCGCTTTGCCACCTGCGTCCCCTATGATCTTCACAGTTTCAGTCGCACCCGCGGCATTTATGTCGAATACGGCGACCTCGCTGCCTTCTTCGGCGAATCGCTTGCATACTTCGCGTCCGATCCCGCTGCCGCCGCCGGTTACGATTGTCCGCTTCCCTTTTAGCCCGCGCATGGTTATCACCCCTCCCTTCCGCGGATACGCCATAGGTGTTCTAACCTTAGGCGACCAAATTCTAACGTATGTTAGATTATCGCACTTGCTATTTCGATGTCTAGAGGCAAATTACACAATATGAATTCGCCCTCACCGCAGCTTGGAACTACTGGAAAAAATCATGGCAAGTCGGAGCAGACGCGCGCCCTCATCCTGAGCGCCGCCGCGAAGCTATTTCGAGATGAAGGATACGATGCCACGACGCTCCGCAAGATCGCGAAGGCTGCGCGTATGGAGGCGGGTAGCCTATATTATCACTTTGCGTCGAAGGAGGCGATCTTCGACGAAATCCTTCGATTGGGCGTACGGCACGTTTTCGACGCCGTGCAGAAGGTCCGAGAGGATTGCCGGCTCTCCGGCAGGGATTTCCGACAGACATTCGCCTTGATGATCGACGCGCACTTGACGTATTTCCTGAAAGAAAGTGATTTCACTTCGGCAAATATCCGAAATTACTCGAGGCTTCCTCAGGACATGCGCGTGACCCATCGACCACTGCGCCAAGCCTACACCTCCGTGTGGGACAATTTCTTTGCAGAGGCTCAAACGGCCGGGGACATTCGGAGCGACATCAAAGTCGTACCGCTGCGACAGTTCGTGCTGGGAGCAATGAATTGGACAGTCGAATGGTATGATGCGACGCGCTATCCCGTAAGCATGCTGTCTGAGCGCTTGTGTAAACTTCTTTTGGACGGAATGTCCACCGCACGCGGCATGCCATTGAAACAGCCAGGTCCAATCGAACTGGAAACCCTGGACCTGATTGATTCCGACGACAGCAAATCATCCCGCACCCGCGTCCAAGTGCTCTCCGCTGCAGCGCGGATTTTTCGCGACAGAGGGTACAAGGCTGCAACAATGCGAGATATCGCGCAAGAAGCCGGCATGGAAGCAGGCAGCATCTATTATCATTTTAATTCAAAGGATGAGATACTCGACGAAGTGCTCGATATTGGATTGCGAGCGGTCCTGCGCGGAATGTCGTCGACCATTTCGAAGACACATCAGTTTCCCGATCACCGCAGCCGGATCGCCGCAGCGATCCGTACCCATATGGAGTACCTCTTTCGTTTGAGCGAATTTACGTCTGCGAATATCCGCATTTTCGGGCAGCTACCCAAGAAGGTGCGAGCACGTCATCAGCCAATACGACACAAGTACGCGAACCTTTGGGATGACTGCTTACGCAAAGCGCAGGAAGCGGGTGAGCTGCGCTCCGATATCAAGGTTGTGCCTTTGCGGCAGGCCATGCTGGGAGCGCTCAACTGGACTGTAGAGTGGTTCAATCCAGAAAAGGGCCAACGCGATGGATACTATTCGCTGTCTGAATTGATTGTGATGTTGCAGAGCCTACTGTTGGATGGCCTTCAGTACGATGCCGGTCCTTCGCTTCACCATCGCGACTTGCCCTCTACGAGCAAACGAACGAGGCGGCGCGCCTTGCGCGCTGGATCTCACGCCGGCTAAGCGTCTTTCTTGTTTACAATCAGCGACGCGTTCTCCTCCAGGAGATCGATAAATTCCACGCCATCGGCCCGGATTCGTGCACTGGTGGCAAAAGCTTCGATGGCACGTGTTTGGGCCATGATACGATCGGCGCCGGGCTCGGCGACGAGCAAGAGGCGCACGGTATCCCGATCGTTCTCGCATGTCACAACCGCCTGGGCGGCGCGCACGCCTGGGGTCGCGATAACCACTTCTTCGATGGCGCGGGGGTAGACGAAAATCTCACGGACTTTTACGGCCGCGCCGACTCGTCCCTGCAAGGCCGAAAGACGCGTAACGCGACCATCTCCGTCACTCTCAAGAGCGAAGCCGCTATCTCCGGTGCCGAAGCGGATCATCGGCCAGTTGGCGTCGCGTGCGGTCACCACGATCTCACCGGTTTCGCCGGCGGCCAAGGGTTCCCCACTGATGGGATCGCAGATCTGCACCACGTGATTGGGATGCGCAACATACCCTTCGCCGTCATCCTCATAAGCCACAAGACCCAGATCGGCCGTCGCATAGGCGGCCCAGGTTGTAACGCCATAGTCCGCTTCGATACGACGCCGTTTCGCCATCCAGTCGCCCATCTCGCCGCCGAGGAATGCTGATCTGACCTTCCAAGCGTTCCGCCCATACGCCTCGATTACCGTATCCGCCAATGTAAGGAAGAATGCCGTGCTGGCGCAGACCGCGGTCACGCCGGTTTCAACGATGATCTGCGCCTGCAGCTCACGGTTTCCCGTACCACCGGGAATGACCGTCGCGCCGACTGCACGCGCTGCTTCGTCGAACAAAAGACCTGCCGGGACCAGATGATAGGACCATGTGTTCAGGAGGAGATCGCCCACCGTGATCCCCGCAGCCTTGAACAGCTCCTTGAGGCCGTGCCCGCCACCTCCCGCCAATGAGGGCTCGAAGATCGGTCCGGGCGACACATAGATCCGCGACAGGCTTTCGAGATCGGCTGCGAGAAAGCCTCCAAAGGGCGGATTTTCCCTTTGGAGTGCCAGGAGCTGTTCTTTCTTCAGAACCGGCAGGCGAGAGAGATCCCTCAATGATCTGATGCTTGCCGGGTCGAAACCCGCCGCATCGAAGCGTGCCTTTAGGCCGGGCGCCTTACGTGCCGCCTGGCCATAGGCTGCAGCGATCTTCCGGTAAATCGCGTCGGGCATATGCTCGCTACCTCTCTCCCGCGCAAACTAAATAGGGCAGTCCTTGCGAAAATTCGGAGCGCGCTTCTCCCGATGTGACAGCACGCCTTCCTTGACGTCAGGGCCCATGAAACCCAGCATCTCGAACGCAGTGGAAGCGTCGAAGATTGGCCCGGCCTGGCGCAACCAATTATTCAGTGAATATTTCGTCCAGCGGATCGCGCTTTGCGCGCCGTTTGCCAACTCAACTGCAGTGTCGAGAGCGACTTGCTGCAGTTGATCATCGTCGACACACATGGATACCAAGCCAATGCGCTCGGCCTCTTCGCCGGAGATTGCCTTGCACGTCAGAAGATAATACTTTGCCTTGGCCATGCCGCAGAGCAGCGGCCAAATGATCGCCGCTACGTCACCTGCGGCAACCCCCAGGCGGGGGTGCCCGTCAACAATCTTGGCTCGCTTGCCTGCGATCGACACGTCAGCCAGAATTCCGACAACGAGCCCCGCACCCGCGGCTGGGCCATTGATCGCCGAGATGATAGGCTTGTTGCAATTGATGATGTTGTAAACGAGATCCTTGGCTTCCTTCCAGGTTCTCATCATCTCGTCGAAGTTGCCCGCTATTCTTTCGATCAGGCTGAAATCTCCCCCCGCCGAAAACGCCTTGCCAGCCCCCGTCACGATAACCGCGTTGATGTTGGGGTCGCGGTCGACATCAATCCACATGTCGGTCATTTGCGTGTGCGTTTCCGCATCCACGGAGTTGAAGGTTTCGGGACGATCGAACGTGATCCGAAGAACACGGTCCGCCGGATAGTCGAATTTCAGTTTGTTGTATTTGGCATAGCGGTCAGACATGGTGTGTTCTTCCTCCTTCAATGTACGGGCAATTATCTATCAGCCAGGCAAGCCGAGAACGGCTTTCGACAAGATATTGCGCTGGATCTCATTCGTCCCGCCGTAGATCGTGGTCGGTCGCGCCTTGTAGAAGTTCGCCAGCACGTCAACACCGACATTGCCGAGCTGTAAGGGACCGATCAGGCCGCCGTCAGGTCCGGCGGATTCGATCATGAGTTCGGTAATCTCTTGGAACGTCTCAGTGACCCAGATCTTCAGCATCGACACGTCGGGACCGAGCATTTCGCCGCGCTTGAGTTGGTCGGCGAAGCGGCTATAGAGCGCCGCGTGATCCTCAACATCCAGAGCGACTTTCGCAAAGCGATCGCGGAACACCGGATCGTTGAACATGCAGCGCCCTTGCGCAATCGTCCGTAACTGAACAAGTGCGTTTTGCGCCAGGTTGGGCGCACCGATGAAGATTCGCTCGAAGCCGAGCAGGGCCTTGGCCATCGTCCAACCCTTGTTCAGTTCGCCAACCAGGTTTTCGCGGGGCGCGCGAGCATTGTCGAAGAATACCTCGCAGAACTCGTCTTCACCCGCGAGCGTCGTGATCGTGCGAACTTCGATGCCCGGCTGGTTCATTTCGGCGAGCAAGAAGCTGATGCCCTCCTGTTTTTTTCGCGCATGAGAATCGGTGCGCACCAGCATAAAGATGTGCGTGGCGTCATGAGCCATCGTGGTCCAGATCTTCTGCCCATTGATCACGAAATAATCGCCGTCGATCACGGCACTCGTGCGCAGACTGGCGAGATCGGACCCCGAGCCCGGCTCGGAGTAGCCCTGACACCAGATGTGCTCACAAGTAAGGATACGCGGCAGCCAGTAGTGTTTCTGCGCCTGGGTGCCAAACTTGATGATAAGGGGGCCGACCATCTGCACACCCATGTCGCGGCCCCGCGTCACGCCCCAGCGCTGCTGCTCTTCATAAAAGATGAGGAGCTTCGAAGCTTCCAGACCCATGCCGCCATATTCGACCGGCCAAGCAGGCGCGACCATGCCCTTGGCGTAGAGCTTCTCGTGCCATTGGCGGATCTCGGCGAACTTCGCCCGATGCGGCAGATGGCGTAGCTCTTCGGGATACTCGGTCTCGAAGAAGGTGCGAACCTGGCGGCGGAACGCTTCGTCACTCAGTGCATTCCAGTCGGTCATCGACCTGCCTCATTTGCCTCAAGAGCGTCCATCCAACGAGCCCGGTGGTAGGCGGCATCCCCGAGCCAGGCCGAAAGCACAAGCGCACGGTTCAGAAACAAGCCGATGTCGAACTCGTCCGTATAGCCGACTGCACCGTGGAGTTGAATCGATTCCCGGGTGATCCTCTTGGCCGTGCTGCAGGCGCGAGCTTTGGCGCGGCTCGCCTCACGTATGCGCGCGCCCTGATCGGCGCTCACATCCATCCGTGCCAGCGCCTCGCTCACCCCCGCCTCGGCCACCTGCTGAGCGACATACAGGTCTACGGCGCGGTGCTGGATGACCTGAAACGACCCGATTGGCTTGCCGAACTGCTCGCGCGTCTTCACATAATCGAGGGTCAGTTCGAGTGCTTTAGCGCTGACGCCGACCAGCTCGGCGGCGGCGAGCGCCGTGGCGTCGGCGACGACGGTGGACAACGCTTCCGATACCACCGAGCCTTCGGCCAGCAATTTACCTGGGGCGTCGACAAAGCCGATGTCGCAGAGCTGGCTTCCGTCGGACTGTCGCCGCAGCTCCGAGTAGATCCCCTTGCCATCAGCGTCGAGGGCAACGAGAACGGGCTTCGAATCATTTTGCGCAACCACGAGCAATTGATCCGCGCCGACGGCCCCGGCAATCCAGGCCTTTGAGCCGTTCAGCACCTTACCGTCGAAACGGCATGCCATTTGGTCAGAGTAACCTCGAAGACCACGTTCCTGCCAAGCGAGGGCGCAGGCGATTTTGCCACTGATAGCCGTAGCGAGCATCGCATCGCCAGGACATACCCGTTGAATCATTCCGATCGCAAGTGCGATGGCTGACACCACCGGTTCGGGCGTGAGCGCGCGACCAACTTCTTCCACGATCACACCGGCCGCTGTAAGTCCCATGCCAAGTCCGCCGACCGCTTCTGGGGCGGCGACACCGAGCACGCCAGCATGGGCCAGTTCGTTCATCACCTGTCGGTCCCAGCCCTTGTCGCGAGCGTTACGGGCGCGTGCGATGCCGCCCGCGCGCTCAAAGAGTGTGCGCACGCTTCCGCGCAGCATCCGCAAATCGTCCTGTGAATGCGCCCTCACATTGCTCATGACGGCGGCGCTGCCTTTCGCTTAACCATCGCGGCGGTATCGACGGTCAGCACGGGCTCTCCTGCCATGTTGCGCGCTTCGACACGGTAGCTGACGACACCCCGATCGGGCTTGGTTTGGGAGGGCCTCACTGCCTGCATCTTCAATGTAACATCAAGCGGCTCATTCGCCCGCACAGGCGCGTTCCAAGATAGTCTCTCGAAACCCAAACCACCGATGTTTGCGACCCCCGTCATGAAGTCCCGCATAATCGGCCTGAATACGAGGAGGAGTGTCTGGAACCCCGATGCGATCAGACCGCCATGGATTTGCTTGGCATAGTATTCATCCGTATGCAGCCGCTGCGGATCCCATTCCCTGGCGAACGAAATTATCTCGTCCTTGCTTAAGGGAGGGGTGCGGAACGCAAAAATTTGTCCGACCTTGAAATCCTCCAAGTACTTCACGGCCGATGCCCTTCCTCCGTCGGCGCAAAACCATCGTCAAAGCCGCTCTGCCCCGCGATCCGGCAACGGTTGAATTCCTCCAGCTTGGGATAGGTTGCTTTGAACGCCGCCAGGAATTCGTCGATTGGCGCATCCACGTACAAGCCCCGGTCATGAACATATTCCATGTGCCTCTGATTCTTTTCGTCGAACTCGTGAAACAGAGCGTCAGACGTCCCGTCGAAGAGAAGAGGCTTTACTCCGAAGCGCTTGCATAGCTCCATGTTGAAGGCCGGCGTAACCTTGTAGGGCCTCCCGTCGAGCCACAGCTGCACGTATCCGTGGTAAATGAAGAGATCCGTTTGCATCAGCTCGGTTAGCTTTGGCGTATTCAAATGGTTACGAACGTCGGCGAAGCCCAATGCAGCGGGAATGCCAACAGCACGTAGGCAGGCGGTCAGCAAGATCGCCTTGGGCACACAAAAAGCAGACTCCGCCCCTGCCACCACGCTAGCGCGATAAGCATCGGGGCTCAGTTCAAACGTGTAGGGATCATATCGGATGCCATCGCGCACCGCTTCGAACAGTCGGATTGCCTTTTCGGTATCGGAAGCGCTGGAGTTCAGGTTGCGCAAAGCAGACTCTACGAAAGCCCTCACCTCGGCGCTATCGCTATCGACAAAGTTTGTTGGGGAAGTTAAGCACGCCGGATCTGCCGGCGGTCGATGATCCGCGCTAGACATTATCCACCCCTTGAAGCAGCTTTTCTAACATACGTTAGATTTACTCCATCGTATGCAGGCCTGTCAACGGTGCACGAAATCTTGATTTCCGCTTAATGAGATGGACGTTCGATCCGCCTCGGCCGCTCCCTCAATTGTGGAAATCTATTCGCAGCGGCCCCACTGGCAGTTCCGCGTCGACCCTATTGAAATGCGGGCCCTCCGTACAGATCGACAACCTCGGCGAAGCGGTCCGGATACCTTCACCGGCATGTTTCTCGATCGAGGTAAGTGCGCGAAGCCAGGCTACCGTCCTGCTAGTTTTAGGCTTGACTGGCTGTGGCGGCGCGCCGCATCCGATCGATGAGACGGTCAGCGAGATCCTCGACCACGAGCCGGTACGGTCTAGGGTGACCAAGACAAACGCCGTGCTTATCAAATTCCGCGATGATCATCCGCTGCGCTGTGGCGGCTGCTGAGGTCTGCTCGAGCTCTGTTTTTCGGGCAACACACAACCCTCAAATTTCTCGCGTAGTGACGCATTCCGATTTCCCCGTCGCCGTCATCGGCATCTCTTCAATGAACACGACATCATCCGGCATCCACCAACTGGCGATTCTCGTCCTTAGATAGTCGAGCCGGAGGCTACCCGTCGCCTTTACGAATGTCATCAATGGAATCAACTGCCCTCGACCACAGCACGTCTTACGTCCGTGACAACCTCGATCTTCACCTGGTGAACGGCCGTTACTCTGCCGGTCTTGTTTGCGAACTCGCCAACGTGTACGAGGGGCGCACCGGCAGTGTGTTTGCGGTCTTTGATGAAATAGCCACTCTGGAGGAACATCCCATCGCCCGCCCGAGCCTCACCAAACCCCCGTCACTGTTTACAAGGCCACCGCTGCGAGGCCTGCGGCATAAGCATTATCATCAAGCCGCCTTAATTCCGACGAATGTCGATAATCACTGGCGCGCGAACAGCTTCGCCGACCCCGTCGAAGAAGCGGCCACCAACATGTCCGTTCCCGACGACAAGCTGATCGGCTTCATGCTGCACGAATTCGTCACCTCGGATATCATGATCGCAGTCAAGCCCGGCGGCTGACCGGTGAATGGATTGTCTACGCCCGGCAGGACGAAAGACATACCTATCTCACGCTGGGCACCCCCGGTGACGATGGTGCCATCTATGAAAGGGTGCGTGCTTGCGCGAACGGGTTCCCAGATCTCAATTTGACCCAATGCTTATAGCAGAATCGCGCGGTTTGGATACGAAGTCCATCCAGACAGCGCCCATGGGCTCCGATTCATTGAACGCAGCGATCGACCGGTTTTTCCGATCCTACTTCAACCAGCTTCAAGAGCCGGATCCCGACACACTGCTCAATTTCCTGAATGCCCTTTACGGATTGAATGACAAGCTCAAAAAGCAAGCCGGTCGGGACCTGTTCGGATCCGCGAACTTCCTTGCCCTGAAGGCGCTGCGCAATCTGTTCCATCACCACGTCGAGCCCGTCCATGAAATCAAGCTCATTCCCCTCGATGAGCTCCCGCCAATGACGACAGACCTGATGATCGTGTGTCTTGTGCCGCGTTCGCTCATCGAACGCGCGCAAGTTGAGACCGAGCGGCGGCATCAAGAAAATCCGCTCCGCATTTGCCGCATTCAAATGGTACGGAAATATTGTGAACATTCAGCCCTGCATGTTCAACGTGGCCGTGGATGTTTTCGAGGCAATTGCTGATCTCGATGTTGATCCCTCGTCTGACGCGTACGATGCCTTCGAGGAGGCATATCGGTTGGATGAGCAGAGCGGTCGACCTACACGCGCCACCGGTGATATTTGGTGCGCCGCCGGGTCCCTGAAACCGTTTTTGATCAAACGGCCTCCGGGAAGAACTAACCATCCGTTAGCTAAGAGACGCTGCGGCTACTCGGCTCAGCCGCTTTGGTCGCGCAGCACAGACGGCAGCGGCCGAGGTGCCTGGAGCCCGGAGCAGATTGCCCGACGCTTGCCGATCGACTTCCCGGACGACAACACGATGCGCATCAGCCACGAAGCCATCTATCACGCTCTCTTCGTTCAAGGTCGGGGAGCGCTACGCCGCGAACTGACGGCCTGCTTGCAAACGGGACGTGTGCTAAGAGTGCCCAGAGCGCGCGTAAGAAGGCGAGGCAAGGGCTTTGTTTCGCCGGAGATCATGGTCAGTCAACGCCCCGCCGAAGCAGCCGATCGAGCAGTGCCGGGACACTCGGAGAGGGACCTCATCCTTGGTCTTGGCAGCTCAGCGATTGGTACGCTGGTCGAGCGCACAACGCGGTTCACGATGCTGCTGCATCTTCCACGGCTCATGGGGCACGGCGAAGCTCCGCGCATCAAGAATGGGCCTGCGCTCGCGGGACACGGAGCTGAACGTGCGGGACGCGATTACTCGCACCATCATCACCTTGCCACAAGAGCTGCGCCGTTCGCTGACCTGGGACCAAGGGGCCGAAATGGCCCAACAAGATCGTCTCAAGATCGATGCAGGCGTGCAGGTCTACTTCTGCGATCCGCAAAGTCCATGGCAGCGCGGCACTAACGAGAACACTCTGCTGCGTCGGTACTTCCCGAAAGGCACAGACCTGAGCGTCCATAGCGTTCACGAGATCGCCGCCGTTGCTGCCGCCCTCAACGCCCGACCGAGAAAGACGCTGGGATGGAAAACGCCGGCGGAGGCGCTTGACGAGTGGCTACCATGAGTAACAAAATCGATGTTGCGACGACCGCTTGAATCCGCCTTTGCTGCGTCGGTCGCTATGATGCACGAGCCCGCCGCGATGGATCGGCCGCCGATCGTGCAGTGCCTGTTCCAGCGTATCGAGCACGAAGCCGGCATGCGCAGTGCGCGAAGCACTATAGCGCGACAAAGCATGAGCGATCGGGATTGGATAGGTTGCAAAGCAGCCAGGAGGACGCGTCGTCGCAATAACGCGTAGTTTGCCCGGCCATACATTTGTCGTTTGATGGCTTTGATCCTGCTGATCTGGCCTTCGATCGGACTAGTGCCAAAGCGCGCCGCACGCTTGTGCCCTTTCACAGCGTCATCGCACAATCCGAAAGAGGGGCTGAGTCGCGAGGCTCCTTGTGCCGGGGGCAGCCTCGCCAAGGCGGCATTCGTTCAAGAAAAGCCATTCTGGAGACGTCGGCGGACCACCTGGCTCCTAACCGATTGCGGACTATCGTATCGAGCTGCCTCTTGGTAGGATTGGTCACCGATACTTCTCGCTGGTGCTAGCTGTCCATGCTCCCCCATCTCGAACGGCCAACTGATAGACCGTCAATATCCGGAAAGATCATTTCTGATTTTGGGTTGCTGTACGCCTCGAACGGATTCATCGGCTGGCTCTTTGCCGCGACTGCTCCGATGGCCATCATCCTGACAGCCGGTTTGCAGGGTGAACTTTCGGAAGGCGAAATTGCGTCCTGGATCTTCGGTGCCTTCTTCATTAATGGCTTGATCACGATCCTGTTCTGCTGGCTTTATCGACAGCCATTAGCTTTCTTCTGGACGATTCCCGGCACGGTTCTGGTCGGACAGTCATTGACGCACCTGAATTTTCATCAGGTCGTCGGAGCATACTACGTCACGGGCGCTCTCATCCTGGTGCTGGGTGGAAGCGGCTGGGTGAAGCGCTTGACGGAATTGGTTCCGCTCCCGATAGTGATGGGAATGGTTGCCGGCGTGTTTTTGCGTTTTGGCCTCGACCTCGTCCGTGCGGTATTCGCGGACGGCGCTGTCGCCGGACCCATGGTGGCGGTCTGGCTGCTCCTGTCCTCGGTCCCAGGGCTGGGCCGCCGCTGCCCGCCCATCATCGGAGCGCTGGTGGTTGGCGCGCTTGCCACGATCGTCCTCGGCAGATTCGAGGATTCGTCGCCGCTGGAGTTCGAGTTGATCCGACCGGTCATTCAGGACCCGGCTTGGTCGATCGCTGCTTTGGTCGAGCTTGTCTTGCCGCTGGCGATCACCGTCTTGGTCGTGCAGAACGGTCAGGGCTTCGCTGTACTCAAGGCAGCGGGGCACAATCCGCCGGTCACTGCGGTGACGATCGCCTGTGGGGTCGGCGCGTTCGCCAGCGCCCTTGTTGGCGCCATCAGCACGTGCCTGACAGGGCCGACGAATGCCATCATCGTCGGCAGCGGCGAGCGCAAACGCCAATATGTCGCCGGGATCGTGGTTGGTCTTCTGTCGATCATGTTCGGGCTGTTTGCGCCAACTTTCACCCGACTGCTCCTCAACACTCCAAAGTCCTTTGTTGCAGCATTGGCAGGCCTCGCGATGTTGAGCGTGTTGCAGACGACTTTCGTTACGGCGTTCGCCAACCGCTTCTCCTTCGGCGCGCTGGTGGCGTTTCTCGTGACCATTGCTGACATGCCATTGTTGAATGTAGGGGCCCCCTTTTGGGGATTGGTCTCCGGCATTGTCATATCCGTCCTGTTGGAGCGGGCGGACTTTGCGTCGCGGCCGATGTCGTAAGACGGATTTCTACTGGTCAATTTGTTCTTGGCCAACAGCGGTAGCCCGAGAAAGCATGCAATGATGTCGCCTGAGAAATGAAGAAGCGGTATTTTCGCGAAAAGCAGGTCCGCGATCACCCGGAGCACTCCGCTGAATATCTGAGACATGAGCACTGTTGGCGCAGCCGGTCGAGGCCAAAGCTGCAGTCGTGCTAAGCAGCATGCCGACAAGCTCACCGAGGATGGCCGCCAGGGGTTGGTGCGCCACGGGCATCTCCTGAGCCGGATTATGACTGGCATCGGGCTGTGCGCTCAGCGTGTGCGCGAACACGTCGGTGAAGGTTCGGCGCGCATCCGCTTTTCGTCGGCGATTCTGCCGCCGATGCACCGAGATCGAAGAGCCTCGAAGTGCTGATCCAATCCTTTATCTCTAGGGCGTTTCAACCGGCGACTTGGGGCGGACTTCTGACCGAGCCGCGCCGAGGATCATCCAAACACGCTCGCCCCGACTTCGCAACCCGGGCCTGCTCCGACAGTCGGAGCACTAACGCTCGCCGAATGGCTCTAAAAGGAAGGGAGAACTTGAAAACAAAGCATGCCGATGGGCACACCGTTTTCGGTAGCGACGACGAACTCACGTTGAAGTTTGAAGGAACGTGCGCCGGAGGCAGGATAGCTCGTCACCTTGGCACGGCCGAGCAGTTCCCGCGGTAGTTCTCGAAGGAACGTTCATCTTTCGCGAAGAGTAGCCGGCCCCCGGTGGCGAAGCCGCTGACGCTAAAGTTCAATCCTGCCAAACTTCCGACGCTGCCGAGCGCTCTCGCTGAAAGCGTTACCCAGCCTTGTTGTCGCGCTGCTTTGTCATGGACGAAGTCGGACGAGCCATGCTGCTGCACAGCATCAAGGTCACAAAAGATCTCCCGTGATTGCTCACGGGAGCCTATTTGTTCTACCCGCCGGAGAATCATTCCGCAGGCACGTCACCGTGAATGGTGTCGCCGAACAATTCCCATTTCTTGCCTTTGAATCTCATTAGTTGGAGCGAACTGATCGGTGCAAAATCGGTCGGCCCGGTGTTGATCCTGATGCCCGGCAGCAGCGTGTCAGGCTCAAAGTCCTTCAGGTTCGCGGCCTGCTTCATGATATTGGCACGCGTGAGATCATCGCCGCACATCTCGAGCACCTTCGCCAGTGTTTGGGCAGCGCCGTATCCATAGATGTGGCCGCTGTCGGTCTTGTCGGCGCCAGGCATGTACTTGTCGACGAACTCGGCCCATTTCTTCATGCCGGGATCATTAGTCCATTGCGGATCGGTCGCGTCCTTTGCGTAGGCAGCTGAAATCACTCCTTGAGCATTGTCGAAGCCCGCAGGTTGCATCACGCTACCTACCGATGCCGAGACGTTGGTCATGATTTGCAGCGGTCTCCAGCCGATCTCAGCCGTTTTCTTTATCGCCTGCGCGCCGAATTTCGGGGTTGTGTAGATCAGGAGAACGTCTGGGTTGGCAGCCTTGATCTTGACGATGTGGGAGTCGATAGTCGGCTCGGAAACTTCGTGACTCTCTTCCATGATGATATTGGCAGCCTTGGCGCCGAACCCATCCTTGGTGCCCTTGACATAGTCTTTGCCGAAGTCGTCGTTCTGATAAAGGATGGCCACCTTCGCATTTGGTTTCTCCTTCATCAGATACTTGGCGTAGATGTGGGCCTCACTCTGGTAGGAAGGCTGCCAGCCCATCGTCCAGGGAAAATTCTTGGGATCGTTCCACTTGGTTGCACCCGTCGCAACGAACAGCTGCGGGACTTTCTTTGAGTTGAGATACCTCTGGATCGCTGTATTGGACGGCGTGCCGAGTGGGTTGAAGACGAGCAAGACTTCGTCGCTTTCGACTAGCTTGCGGACCTGCTCTACTGCCTTAGGAGGAGAGTAGGCGTCGTCATATGTTATGAAGTTGATCTTACGACCGTTGATCCCGCCGCGATCGTTGATCATCTTGAAGTAGGCTTCCTCAGTCTTGCCGATAACGCCATAGGCGGATGCGGGGCCGCTGTAAGGCATGATATTCCCGATCTTGATTTCGGTGTCGGACGCGCCTGGATCGTATTTCTTTTGGGCGAGTGCCGCCGATGGCGAGACCGCAAGCATCGTCAGGGCGAGGGACGCTGCGGCGAATCTGCAGGTGACTGTCTTCATTCCATTCTTCCTTTGCTTTTGATGGATCAGTTCTATGCGAAATCTTATTTGGCGGACCGCAAGTGAACCGTGCCTTGCTGGGGCCCAGTGAAGATCGGGCCAGTGACGCATGTGACGAAACGGCCTGACGGCATCCTATTCGCAAACATAGGCACCTCTTCCACTTGCCAGAAGGGCGCCGTCGGTACCGACAACACGTGTTTCAGCAACACTGATTTGACGCCCCATCTTTACTAATCGGCCAATTGCGCGCAGCTGACCAGGTAATGCAGGTCGATGGAAATCGACATGCAGATCGATTGTCGCCCGCGGTGTCCCTCCAGCTGCAAGGATGGTGTAGAGTCCCGTCAGGTCGATCAACGCGGAAAGAATGCCGCCATGCGCCGATGCGATTTTGGGATTGGAGACAATCTCGTCTCGCCAAGGCATTTCGAGCACGAGTTCGTTCATATCGAAATCAATCAAATTCAGCCCGAGCCAGCGATGAAAGGGAGCAATCAGCAAACGCTTCCGCAGTTGTTCAATATCGTGGGGCTTCCTTTCTCGGTTCACGAGACCACCTCCGCGCCATGCCTTCGGATCAGGAATTCAACGATGGCTTGACCGAAAGCATCGTTCTGATCGCCCACCACCATATGTGTAGCATCCGCGATGTCGGTGTATTCAGCGTGGGGAACCAGCGTCTTGAAATGCACCACAGCTTCGGGAGACACGAGGTCGCTCAAGCCTCCCCGTATCAAATGGACGGGCAGACGCAGCCTGCCGGCCGCAGCGTTCAGCGCGCAGCGCCGACGATCGATCGCCGCTGCTTCCATCACTTTCGGTCGAACGATTTGATCGATGAAGGCGGGATCCCAATGCCAATAATATCGTCCGTCTTCCTTGCGGCGAAGATATGTTTGAAGTCCGGATGAGGCTTTTCGGCTTGGGCGATGGGGCAGATAGTTGGAAATCGACTGCGCAGCCTCCTGGGGAGAGGCGAATCCCTCGCGTGCATGAGCCGCCATAAAGCCGACAACGCGCGCGATGCCTGCCGGCTCCATTTGTGGAGTGACATCAACGAGCGTGAGAGATGCAAAGCTGAACGGGCTCAGTTCGCCCTCCGCGAAAATGCCCGCCAAGCCCCCAAGCGAGGCGCCGATGAGCGCCGGCCTTCGAGCTTGTGCGCTTGCGATGGCCACAAGATCGCTCGCAAAATCTCGGATGTCATATGCGCCATCCTCAGCCCAAGCGCTATCGCCATGTCCGCGCAGGTCTATTGCAATTGATCGAAATCCATGCCGGGCCAGCAGCTGCGAGACGACGAGCCAGCTTCGCCGTGTCTGGCCTCCGCCATGTGCCAGCACGACCGGAAAGCCATTCTCTGGCCCTTCCGTCGATGCGGCAATTTGGTGGCCCTCGTGCCCGGCGAGCATAGTCGCGCGCTGCGTCATCGTCTCAATCCTGAGTAACCTTACCGTCGATCGACGTTTCGTGACAGGATCCGACGATCGGCAGCGCGGCGATCATCGATATCGCGAGCGGCCCCGCGCGGGCGGCCTTGCAGGCATGTTCGGGGCTCAGGTTGATTCCGGTCTGGGCGAACAATTGCAGGGACCCTCCTGATGCTTAAGTCCACACGCCTTCGCAGAGCGCTGACTTTTGGCGACCGGCTTTTTGCCAATGAAGGTCAGATGGAGAATCCAAAGCAACCGTCCCATTCAAAAAATAGCAGAAGCACCGCAACCGAGAAGGGGGCGACGACGCCCAAGACCACGCCGCAATGACTACCGCGATCGTTGATGCCGGGCCCTCCCCAGCTTGCCACTCTATCCGTGCGCGCCGCTCTCTCATTGGACCGGTTGAACCGCTAAGCAAGGCAAGTACTTAATCCGGCACGCCTTAGGCATGGAACGCGCACCCGCGTCGTCCCTTTCCGTCATAGATAAACCCTTTTCTCGAAAGAAGCAAGCAAGCTTATGATAGGCTTGCGCACGGATTTGCTCGCGATGGCCGCCATAGGGCTCGCGCGAGAAAGAAGTGAGAGAATTGAGGAAGGCAACAAGCAGAGGTTCGTCCGCGTCGGAAATTGCTTGCAAACACAGGTTTGCGACCTTGTCGGGGGATTTCGTCCCGGGATTCGGCTTTGGTTAGAGATGTGTAGTCGCATACTTTTCTTAATCGGCCTTCTGGCGCTCGCGCACCTATCGCCAGCTCGAGCGATGCTGTGGTCAAACGTCGCGGCTAGCGAAGACAATCCACCGGCTACTGGCGACGCTGATCAAGGGACAACTCGGGAGTTTCAATTCTTTCGTGAAGCCCGAGTTTCGTTACGGCGGGCGATCAAAATAGCAGAGAAGCTGCATAGTGGATCAACGGCACTAGAAGTCAGATTCGATATCTTGGCTGGTTCCGCAGTCTATTGGGTCAAGACCATGCGCAGGACGCTGATCTGGGAGAATGCCATCGACGCAAAAACTGGAAGCGTTGCAAGGAAAGAAAGCACCCTCTCTTTGGAGAGTTCCGACAACCGGAATGAATTGGTGGCTCTGAAGAATGTACGGCAGGAATTATCGGATGCAGTCGCTATTGCTGAGAAAGTTACAAAGGGAAATGCAATCAGTGCAACTTTGATGAAAAGGGACGGCCGATTGAACTTCATCATCCTGATCGTGAGCGGCGACCAGTTAAGAGAAGTCATCCTTGAGCCACCGACAGCGCGGCGTCCTTGACCGTCGCCATTTTGTGACTTTGGCGGCGTGGTTGGTGCCATGGAGTTCCATGTGCTTCGGTAGGCGGCCACGATCGTCCATCGGGACGGGCGCGTGCAAGCTTTACCGATGGCTCTCGGGGCCTTGCCCTCGACTTCCCACGGCGTAGATGGAACTGTTTGTTACCTAACGGGTTTTTGAAATTGTGCGGTAGTCTTCGGTGGCTGAAGTGAGATCTGAGCCATGGATAGCGTTGGCCATCGGATTAGGGACATAGTCAGCCGGCATCTTGACGTTCCGCCGGAGAAGGTCGTCGACAATGCTCGCTTCATCGAGGACCTGGGCGCTGACAGCCTTGATACGATCGAGCTTCTCATAGCTTTTGAAGAGGCATTTGGCTGTGAGATTCCTGACGAGATTGCCACATCTGTCCTCACCGTAGGAGATGCGCGGAGGTATCTCGAGGACAAGGCAAACACATAGCCCAATCTTCTTGCAGGCGATTGGAGTCATTCGATGAAAATGCCTGCTCGCACGCGATTCAGCGACCCTACACATCCAGCGTCCCGCCGCGCATCATTGCATCTTGATCGGCCGCTCATAAGCTTGACTATCACATAAGCAAGCTTATAATATCACATGCTTATCGGAGATGTAAATGAGCCGCGCTTCCGTGGATCAGGATTTTTTGTTCACTCTCGCCGAACTGGCGCGAATGCTACGTGTCTATGCGGACAAGGAGGCAGGGCGCTTTGGCATAACCCGCGCACAGTGGGCGGTTTTGGCCAAGGTAGGACGCAAGGAGGGCATGAGCCAGGCGGAACTCGCCGAAGAAATGGAGATGCAACCGATCACGTTGACGCGATTGGTCGATAAATTATGTGAGAACAATTGGCTCGAACGCCGGGGCGATGCCAATGACCGTCGGATCAATCGACTCCATCTTTTGAAGGCCGGACGCCAGTTGCTTAGCAAACTGAACGGCCTGCGTTCCGAGCTTACTGCCACTGCGCTTAACGGCATTCCCGTCGCGGATGCTTACCGCCTGCTTACACAACTTGAGGAAATCAAGGAAAACGTTCGTAACGCGGTGCAGGGTGCGAACGAAGATTTGTCTAGAGAGGAGCAGCGTTATGGCTGATCCGATCCTCAAATTCCCACCGGAGCACAAGGGAGATCCGTCCGCGCCCGGCCGATCAAAGCTCGCCGGCGAGCCACGTCGACGACTGATGGCGGGCTTGCGCCGCTATCGCCGTTTCCTGCTGCTCGTGGTTCTGCCGCTGGTTGCGGTGGTGGCCGGACTTACGGTCTATCTGAACGGCGGCCGTTACGTCGGCACGGACGATGCCTATGTGGGCGCGCAGAAAGTACTGATCACGCCGGATGTCTCTGGCAAGATCGTCAGCGTTTCTGTCAAGGAGGGCCAGCTGGTGGTGCCCGGCGACACCCTCTTTCAGATCGATCCTGTGCCATACCGGCTTGCGCTGGCGCAGGCGCGCGCAAAACTCGAAGATGCCAAGACCAACCACGCCAACCTCGTCGCAAACGTCAAGCTATATTCCCAGACGCTGGAGATCGTCGGCGCGGGCATCGCCATCAAACAGCGCGACGTCGAACGCAAATCATCGCTGGTGAAAAATAATGTCGGATCGCAGCTCGATCTCGACAACACTATGACCGCGCTGGTAACCGCACAGGCGCAGCAGCAGCTGGTCCGGCAGCAGCGCTCGAATGCGCTCACCCAATTGCTTGGCAATCCTGATTTGCCGTTGGAGGAGTTCCCCGCCTATTTGCAGGCGAAAGCGGCGCTTGACGACGCGCAGCGCAATCTCGACCTCACCACGGTTCGTGCGCCAATCAACGGCACGGCCACTCAGGTCGAGCAGATCCAGCTCGGCCGCTACGTCACCGCGGGCACGCCAGTGTTTTCCGTGATGGACGTCGCCAACCCGTGGGTCGACGCCAATCCCAAAGAAAGCGACCTGACGTATGTTGCGGTCGGCCAGCCCGTTTCGCTGCAAGTCGATGCGTTTCCCAACCACGTTTTCAAGGGAAAGATTGGTTCGCTGTCCCCGGGCACCGGCGCGCAATTCGCGATTCTGCCTCCGCAAAATGCCACTGGCAATTTCGTTAAGGTGGTTCAGCGCGTGCCGGTGCGCATCTACTTCGAAGAGAACGACAAGCAGGTGCGCAAGCTGAAGGCCGGCATGAGCGTTTATGCCACCATTGACACCGGCCACAAGCGCACGCTTGCCGGCTTGCTGGGGCTGTCGGCGACGGCAAATCAGCACGAGGATTGAACCATGTCGGGTCCGTTGCCTTCGGGGCTGCGCCGTAACATGGTGACGACCTGCGCCATGACGGCAACGATCATGCAGGCGCTCGACACGACCATCGCCAACGTTGCCCTTCCTTATATGCAGGGCACGCTGTCGGCCTCGCAAGACCAGATCAACTGGGTGCTCACCTCCTACATCGTCGCTGCCGCCATCATGACCGCCCCGGTAGGATGGATCGCCAATCGCTTCGGACGTAAGCGTATCTTCATCATCTGCTCGGCTGGTTTTACCGCGGCATCGGTGCTGTGCGGGCTCGCGCAAGACATTACTCAAATGGTGTTGTTTCGCCTGTTGCAGGGTGTATTCGGTGCAGCGCTCGTACCGCTCTCGCAGGCAGTGATGCTCGACTCTTACACTTTGCAGGAGCGAGCAAAGGCGATGGCTATCTGGGGCATGGGAGTGATGTTAGGCCCGATCATGGGCCCGTCCCTCGGCGCTTGGCTTACCGAAACTTATTCCTGGCATTGGGTGTTCTTTGTCAATTTACCTTTCGGTGTACTGACAATCCTCGGCCTGTTGGTCTTTATGGACGAAACTGAGAAGGATTACACGCTGCGGTTTGATTGGTTCGGGTTTACTGCATTGGCAGTCGCCATCGGCGCCCTGCAGCTCGCGCTTGATCGTGGCGAGCAGTTGGGATGGCTCGAATCCAACGAGATCATAGCCGAGTTCATCATCTCCGGTGTAGGCTTCTACTATTTCTTCGCGCACTCGTTCACGACCCCGAGCCCGTTCATTCAATTCGCGCTGTTCAAGGACCGCAATTTCGTGACGGGGTGTATCTTCATGACCGTGATGGGATTGGTCCTGTACTCAACCATGGCGCTCGCCTCGCCCTATCTGCAAAACGTGATCGGCTATCCCATCATTACCGCGGGTATGCTGCTGGCAACCCGCGGCTTCGGGACCTTCTTGGCCATGATGATGGTCGGCCGGTTGATGCGCTTTATCGAGGCTCGAACGTTGATTGTCAGCGGCTTGGCTATGACTGCGGGCTCGCTGTTCCAAATGACAGGATGGACCGACCTGACGCAGGTGCCGGAGATCGTCGCCGTCAGCATCATCCAAGGTTTTGGCTTTGGGCTCGTGTTCGTGCCGCTCTCGACTGTTTCGTTCTTGACGCTTCCCAGCCACCTTCGAACCGAAGGCACGTCGATGCTGACGCTATTGCGCAACGTTGCCAGTTCGATCGGCATTTCCATCGTGATTGCTGAGCTCACGCAGGGAACCCGGCGCAGCTATGCCATCCTGTCCGAGCACATCAACCCATTCAACCATGCCCTTCAGATGCCCGACGTGCGCGGCATTATCAATCTGTCTACCGATGCGGGACGGGCGATGGCCGACAAGATGGTTGCCGTGCAGGCGCAAATCATTGCGTTTTCCCAAGACTATCAATTGGTCATGTTGTTTGTTGTGGCCACGATCCCGCTCGCGATCATGATCGGCTCAACAAAGGCCATGTTGCGCAAGCAAGCAGCAGGACCAGAGCACGCGGCCATGGAGTAGCGGACTCGGCCGGAGCAACGCCTTGGAAAGGTCGATCTGATCTCAATGGCGCCCACCGCCAGCCCCCGACTTCTCTCTGCCACGAATTGTTCAGGAAGAGAGGCCAATCTGGCCAACCTGGTCCGAGAGGCGGAACAGGAGCCGGTGCCGTGCAGCGTGCGCAATGATATCAGGCGCCGCAAACAATCACGGAAAAGGCTACCGCATCGAAGAAGAACTCGGCACCAAGAGCCTTCAGGCTCGCCTTGATGGCCGTGCCAAAGCCTAGGTGCCGAGGTCCTGCCGTCTCGATAAGGCAATAAGGCCGATCAGGCTGAGCTCGTTTTTCGATATTCGTGACGTCGCAAGTCGGTGCGACCGTCAGGCTTTCAGGCGCCGAGTGCTGCTAGGTGAAAGCGGGCCAGAGCTGATGGGCCGGATAACTTAAGACAGCCGCCCATCAAGGCAGAGAGCAAAGCCCGCAACTAGGTGCTCCGGACAAGCAGACGATCGACGTTTACTTTGCGGGGGCTTGGACGACGTCTGTCCGCTTAGTGTCAGTCACAGGACGCGCGCGGGTTACCAAGCGAAAGAACACCGGCACGAACAGGATAGCGACAAAAGTCGCGGCCAGCATACCGCCGATCACGCCCGTGCCGATCGAATGGCGGCTAGCGGATCCGGCGCCGGTGCTGACCGCTAGTGGCAGCACGCCGAGCACGAAAGCCAACGAGGTCATGATAATGGGGCGAAACCGCAAGCGAGCTCCCTCCACAGCGGCTTCAAAGACTGTTGCCCCCTTGCGCATGCGCTGCGCGGCAAACTCCACAATCAGAATGGCGTTTTTGGCGGCCAAGCCGATCAGGGTCACAAGCCCGATCTGGAAATAAACATCGTTGTCGATGCCGCGTAGGAAGATGGCGAGCACGGCCCCGAATACGGCAAACGGCACGGCCGTGATCACCGCAAGCGGCAGTGACCAGCGCTCGTATTGAGCGGCAAGTATGAGAAACACCATCAGAATTCCGAATAAAAAGCCCTGATAGCCGGTGCCGGCAGTGGCGAGTTCTTGGTAGGCTGACCCGATCCAACCGATCGAATAATCTGCTGACAGCGTTTTGGCCGCAATATCCTGCATCGCGGAAATGGCCTGACCAGAGGAGTATCCAGGCGCGGGCTCGCCGAGGATCTTCGCGGCTGGAAAGATGTTGAAGCGATCGACGATGTCGGGGCCGACAACTCGCTCAAGCGATACGACCGCGTTTAGCGGTACCATCGCGTTGTCGAGCGATCTAACGAAGACATGGCGCAGATCGTCAGGCGTTCTTCTGAACTCCGCCTCGGAGGAAAGGCTCACGCGAAACGTACGCCCCAACAGCGTGAAGTCGTTCACGTACAGGCTACCGAAAGTGCTTTGCATGGTGTCGAAGATAGCACTGATCGGAACGCTTAACGCTTTTGCCTTCTCGCGGTCCACATGGATACGGTATTGCGGCACGGCCGTGCTAAACGTGGTACGCACGCCGCGCAACTCAGGACGCTGAGCTGCTGCTTGTATCAAGCTGGTTGTGATCTGCGCCAGGCGATCAAGACTGCCTCCCGAGCGGTCCTGCAAATAGGCTTCGAAACCGCCTGTTGTACTGATGCCTTGGATCGGTGGCGGATTGAAGCCGATGACTACACCGTCGCGAAAGCGCGCATTCAGTGCCGAGAAGCCGGGCACCAACGTGCGGGCATCTGATCGTGGATCGGTGCGCTCGGCCCAATCCTTAAGGGTTACGAAAGCAATGCCTGAATTGGTCTTTTGAGCCAGCGAGAGCAAATCGAAGCCTGAAAAACTGATCACACTAGCAACGGCCGGGTTGGCCTTAAGCCCTTCCGTGATGGTGCTGTTGACCTCGCGCGTGCGATCGACGGCGGCGGCTGGCGGAAGCGCTGTGACGAGAAACGCATAGCCTTGGTCCTCAGCCGGCGCGAGCCCTGTCGGTACTCGGTAAAAGAGGTATGCTGTGCCGGCAAACATCATTGCAACGAGGGTCAGCGACAGCGGCACACGGCGCAGGAAGAAGCCCACAGCATCGCTATAGCACCGAGTGAGTCCTTCGAAGGCGCTATTGAACAGTCGAAAAGGCAGCCACGGTTCAGAATGACCACTCTTGAGCAGCAGGGCGGCGAGTGCAGGTGTAAGAGTAAGTGCAACGACGCCGGAAATCACCACGGACACAGCGATTGTCACGGCAAACTGGCGGTACAGTTCGCCTGCCAAGCCCCCCAGGAACGACACGGGGATGAACACAGCGCACAACACCAGCACGATGGCGATGACCGGACCACTTACTTCCTCCATGGCCTGGATCGCCGCTTCTCGCGCCGACTTCGCTTCCGCGCGCATGATCCGTTCCACGTTCTCCAGCACCACGATGGCATCGTCAACCACGATCCCGATCGCCAAAACCAAACCGAACAGCGTGAGAAGATTTATGGAAAAGCCGAGCACATACATGCCGGCAAAGGTACCGATAATAGAAACCGGGATGGCGATGACCGGAATCAACGTAGCTCGGACATTCTGGAGGAACAGGAACACGACCGCCACGACCAGAATGATAGCCTCGACGAACGTCTTGATCACTTCGCGAATGGACGCTTCGACGAAGCGGGTGGTGTTGAACGGAATATCGTATGTAAGCCCCTCCGGAAAACGCTGGGCGAGGCGGTCCATGGTTTGCCGCACTGCGGCGGCCACCTCCAGCGCATTGGCGTCCGGCTGTAGGTAGATACCGATGGGGACCGCTGGCGCCCCATTGTAGGTCGCCGAAAAAGCGTAGTTGAGCGCGCCAAGCTCGACGCGCGCGACGTCCTTTAGCCTCAACGCCGCGCCTTTCTCGTCGGAACGAAGGATGATGTTCTCGAACTCGCGGGTATCTATGAGCCGCCCCGGGGTACTGACGGAATACGTGAATGGCTCAGCGCCGGGCATCGGTTCTTCCCCGAAGCGGCCGGCAGCGAACTGCGCATTCTGTTCGCGTATCGCGGCGGCGATGTCTCCGATGGCGAGATTGTACTGCGCGACCTTGTCCGGACGAACCCAGATGCGCATGGAGTAGTCGGACGCCCCGAACAGCGAGGCATCGCCGACACCGGGGAGCCGACGAAGCTCATCGATCACATTCACAAGCGCATAGTTGCCGATGAAGATCGTGTCGTAACGACCAGCGGGAGACGACATGGTCACAAGCTGCAGGATCGTGCTCGAGCGCTTTTGCACCGTTACGCCCTGACGGTTGACCTCAATCGGCAGGAATGGAGCCGCACGCTGGACGCGATTGCTGACGTTAATGGTCGCCTGGTCCGAGTTGGTACCGATCTCGAATGTGACGGTCAGGCGCATCGTCCCACTATCCGTTGACGTTGATCGCATGTAGAGCATGCGCTCAACTCCATTGATCTGCTGTTCGAGCGGCGCCGCGACCGTCTCGGCAATGGTTTGTGCGGTAGCGCCCGGATAACTGGCGGTAACAACGACTTCGGGAGGCACGATCTGCGGATACTGCGCGATCGCAAGCACACGCATTGAAACCAGGCCTGCAAGCACGATGACGATGGATAGTACGGAGGCAAGAACTGGCCGGTCGATGAAGAAGCGGGAGATCATTTGGCGCCTTTCTTCGGCGGGTTGCCCTCGCGCGACGGCAGGTTGGCCGGAACTGGTCGGACTGGCGCCCGAGGCCGCACCCGCATGACACCGTCAACCATTAGTTGTTCGCCCGCCTTCAGGCCATCCTCAATCACCACACCGGCGTCGAGCTCTCGGCCGATTTTAATCGGCCGCGCCTCCGCCTTGTCGTCGGCGCCAAGCACATAAACAGAGGCACCGCGCGGCCCCTGCATGACCGCTTGTTTGGGAATGATAATCGCATCAGGAAGGGTGACGCCATGGAGCCGGACCCGCACGAATTGGCCAGGCAGAATCGTGCCGTCGGCATTCGGAAAGATGGCGCGGAACTGGATCGTTCCCGTCTGAGAATCGATAATGCTGGCTGACAAGTCGAGCTTCCCGGTGTGCGGATGTTTGGTTCCCTCGGCATAGTGAAGCTCGACCGAGACGTCCTTCCGCGCGATCGGAACAGCGCGCTTTCGGTTCATGCTGCGTAGCGACTGATAGTCCGCATCTGTGAGCGCGAAGTGGACATAAGCCGGATCGAGTGGGGTGATAGTCGTCAGCAAGGTCTGCTGCGCAAGAATGAGAGTGCCCTCCGGTGGCGAGCGCAGACTGGTCATGCCGGCTACTGGCGCTTTGATGGTCGTATATCCGAGATTGAGCGTCGCATTGCCGACCTCGGCTTGAGCGAGCTTTACCGACGCTTCGGCGGCATCACGCGCGCCACGGGCGTCGTCGAGCTGCTTTTGAGTGGTCACCTGACGGATCGCCAGCTCTTCGACGCGCCGAAAATTCTGCTCGGCCTGGACGAAGTTGGCCTGAGCCTGCGCCAGTTGAGCTTGCGCACGATCCAACGCAACTTGGTAAGGACGGGGATCAATGCGGAAAAGGACCTCGTCTTCCTTCACCCGGGCACCTTCCGCATACTCGCGCTTAAGCAAAATGCCGCCCACCTGCGAGCGGATCTCAACGTCGCGGACACCGGCAACGCGACCAGCATAGATCAGGGGAAGCTCGACGGTCTGTGGTGTGACGGTGATCACCCCCACCTCGGGCGGTGGCGCTGGCCTCGCCGTTGTCGCAGGCGGTGCCGCGCGCATAGCATGCCAAGCGTAAGCCGTCGCGGCTATGCCTACGGCGACTAACAGCAGCGCAAGGCTACGTCTGTACATCTTGGCCGACCTACGTCATTTAGACTGGGCAGTCTAAATGGGTACCCAACCTATGCCAATGCGTCAAGAAACGGAACCGACAAGACGACGGTCATCCGGTCGACATGACATCCATGTGGCCATACTCAAAGCGGCATCAGAACTCTTCGGTCGACAGGGCTTTTCCGCCACTTCCATGGACGAGATCGCGCTTAAGGCAGGGGTGGCCCGCCAAACGATCTACAATCACTTCTCAGGAAAGGATCAGGTGTTCCAAGCCTTGGCAGAGTACTTCGCCGATCTGGTAACCGCCTCGCTGCCCGAGTTTGCGGACGGCTCGGACCTAAGCTCTAGCCTCATCGATCTGGCCCGTCGCATTCGTTCGCAACTGCTCGCCCCCACTTCGATCGCCTTGCACAGGGTGCTAATCTGGGAGGCGCCGCATTTTCCAGAACTCGCCAAGGCGGTGTATGCGGCTGGTCCCCACCGGTTGATTTCCCAGCTCGCGACGCAACTTGCGGCGAAGTCGTCAAGGCGCCTTTCGCCGGCCGAAGCGATGCACGCGGCAGAGCAGTTTGTAGGTATGATCCTCGGGCGCAGCCAACTCCGAGCCCTCCTCGGCGTAGGCGAGCCCACTGAGGCCCATGCCGCAGCACGTGTCGAACAGACGGTGGAAGCGTTCCTAAAAGGATGGGATCTTGGCTGATCTTGCCCCTGTTTGCCCTCTGTACCGGGTTTGGCCCCGCTTGGGGCGCCGCGCACCCGTTCGGTGCGAGCCCGTCGAGGCTCGTGCGGGGTCGGCTGGTGTTTTAGTCGATCCTTCCATTCCTTGATGATCTGCGGGCCTCGATGACATTGGTGAACAGGTGCTCGTCGGGACGCTGGTCGCGCAACCAGTCCTTGAAGCTTTCCACAAACCCATTCCGGCGGCTTGCCGGGGGAGATGTATTGCCACTTCATCCCGAGGTCTTCCTGCCTGGCCGACATGGTGTTTGAGGTGAACTCGGTGCCTTGTCGCTGACGATCATGCGGGCTTGGCCTCGCGCCTCGATAACGCGGTCAAGCTCGCGGATCACCCGCAGTGCGGTGAACGAGGTATCCACGTGCGTATTCCAGCCGATCGTGATCACCCATTCCAGGCCATCGTGATCACCCATTCCAGAGCATCGTGATCACCATTTCCAGCCGATCGCGATCGCTATTTCCAGCGATCGCGATCGGGGGCAACCAGGCGGCGCGCACCGCTGACAGTCTGCAATCCGGAGATGCCCGACCGAGAGACTGTCCATGCGCCACATTCGCGAAGTTCTACGCCTGCATTACAGCGTCGGCATGTCGCAACGCGCCGTTGCCCGCAGCCTCGGGCTGGCCCAGGGCACGGTCAGTCAAAGTAACGGCTGCCGTGTTCGGATTCTTGAGGACGAGTACTTTCTTGGAGTTGACCTAGCGAAAGCGCTGAGACCACTTGGTGCAGAGGTCATCGGGCCCATTCCTGAGCTTTCCGGGCGATCGAGCCGGATAGCTTTGATGTGGCCGTACTCGATATCAATATACGAGGAAGCTCATCCTATTCGCTGGCGGACGAGCTCATGTAGCAACACCTCGGCACGGTCTGGTAAGGGCTAGACTGAAGCGCCCTTTTCAGCGGTGTAGCGCCTCAGAACTCGTCCAACGAGCAAGGCACCCCGCCACGCTGAGTACAGCGGTCACGCAGCTCGTTGGCAATCTCCTGTGTGACGTCGCGTGACCAGCCGCCGGCGGGATTGAAGGCGATTGCGCGGGCTGGATTTAGATGTCCAGTAGGTCTCGGATCAAGGCGGGCCGCTCTGTGTCCGCTTCGCGGTTTCGCGCCAAGCCCGCCCGTACTTCCCCCCAAGGTCGTCCAGCACGAGATAAATATCCCGATCGATTTGGTCTGGTACGATCGACGGTGAGCCAGCCATTACGCAACTCCATCTAGCTCTAAGTCAAAATAGCTCCTATCGTTCGTTCCTAATTAGTAAACAATCTCCTGTAACGTTGGTGGCAGCCTTGCTTGAGCTACCTCGACCACCGGCTACACGGCTTGCCGCACAGAGAGTCGCGCCTCACTTACTTGCCGTAGGACGCGTCTTACTCTCCTTCGCCCCGGTCCTCTTTCGGCATCCCTGACCGGACTTTGACGGCGGTCCGCCGGCGATGGCCAAGCCGGCCATGAAGGCTGGCGGATCCGCCGGAAAAGTTTGCTCAAGGGCAAGATCGAGGTCTTCGTCGCGCAAGGGGCTCTCCTAACAGGCCAGAAAGAACGCGAGATTGCAGACGCGGTTTCTGATCTGGAGGCGGGAGATCGGGACTGCACTGCCTCTCCTCCGTGGTGCCTTCATAGCGGCCCGGGTTTACCCCGCCTCTAGATCAGCGCGCGCCGGTGATCTAGGCAAGACACCTTGGCACGCAAGACCCCTCCTCTTGAAACCGAGGCCTCCGAGCTAGTTCATAAGTGCCGCGCAGCGAAGCGGCGCCGGATGTCGGCAAGGGCCCGGCCAAAGGCGTCGGGTCCTGGCCCGATGGGACTTGTATCCACGTTGCTCAACGAGGATGTGGTATGAGAACGCACGATCCAATGTCGCTCTGGTGGTCAAATACCGCACCGACGATCAACTCTGGAGATCACCGTCATTTTCGAGCGGAACTCGTCGGTGGCGAAGGGCCGCAAAGGCCAGGATAAGACCTCGAGCAAGATTGCCGCAAGAGAGGGCGCGTGCACCGCCCCGCGCCGTCTCCCGCTTTTGCTGAGAGAGAATGAACCAAAACAGAGTTACGCGTGCCACCTACTGCGCTCGCCTTTCGGTTAAGGGAGGTTTGACCATGGCAATGCTGCCCCTATCTCTCAAGAAGAGAGGCTAACTTGGGCAGCCGGCGCTGGGCGTCCGAAGTGGAGCGGCTCGCGCTCCAGCGGCTTCGCTGTCTCAGCGGCCGGTATAGATCGAGCTTGCATGTTCATGTTGGTCTGCTCCCGGGCGAGCCGCGCTTCGCTTGCGTAACTCGTCGAGACGGCCCGCGAGGCTTCTGGGTCACCTGGCTGGAACCGCTTCGGTTTCTTCATGGTACGCCACCGTCTTCTACCAAACCAGCGACGCACTTCTGCGTTTGCTCCAAAATCAGGGCTGTGGCCCTCGTTGTCTAGCAAGCCGCGCAGAGATCACTGTGAATGTCGGCAAGCGCCTCGTTGAATGCCTCGAGGCAACTCATCAGTTGTCCTACGTTCTGCAGGCGCGCGTGCACATGATGCCGAGCAAACGGAAGACCATCACCGGCGGCTCGCCATGCGCCATGCGAAATTGCGGTCCGACTGATTCGAACAGGACATTCACGGCGGGCAATGCCTGCTTGATCCGGTCCAAAATGCCTTCGATGTCTTCAGGCTGCAGCCGACGAGATGGGCGATCTGGCGCTGCGGTGCGGCAGGCGGCATAGGGCCAAGCTCCGTCACGATCTGGTTCTCGATTTACTGCCGGACTTGCTATGGCGCATTGCGGATCTGGTCCGCCGTCAAGGTAGGTCCGATCTTCTAAAGGCACCCTGCCGAACAGGCCGTTTTGGCTACTAATCGGAATCAAGCCCGCAAATACCGCATAAACCCTTGAACAGTTCGCGCTCCGGCCAGCCACGGCCGGCACCGTGGTAAGGCACCTGTTAGGCGCTACAAGCCAGGTAAAACGACTCGGCCCTTCTGACGTCAACATTCTTCAGACTCACCCTGAATAGCAGCCCTCTGCAGGTAAGATTGGTTCGCCATGCCGGCCAACGAGATCAGATTCGCGGTAGCCGATAGGCAGGACAGTTTGCTGGCGATAGTCATCGCCTATCGCTCAATAGGCACCGGGGCTCACAAGTCGCTGGCAGCTTATCACCACTGCAATCTACAACTAAGAATCGTCTCAATCTTGTGTACAACCGATGCACCTTTTTTCTTTCATATGGATGGTGCGGTAGTCATGGAGCGTCCCGGGCTGCTGAGGGGAGGACGGCCCCTTGGCTTGAATTTGGATCAACTTCAACAGGCAATCACAGCGGCAGATTACGGCAGCTTTCGGCAAGCCGCCGAAGTACTGTCAATCAAGCAATCGACCATTAGTCGTTCAATTCAGCTGCTCGAACACAGCTTTGGAGTCCATATATTTGAGCGATCAAGTGGGGGAGTGCGTGCGACCCCGGCCGGCCGTCACTTCTTGAGCGTAGCGCGCTCGATAGTCGAGCAGCTGGATGCGCTTGCTGCTACTATGAGGGCAAGTGGCCGTGGCGAAGCTGGCCGACTTGCAGTTGGCTTCTGTACATCTCTCGCCGCGGGCAATTTGAGAGCATCGCTGCTGGACCTTCTTCAGAGATTTCCTCAAATCGAACTCTCTACCGTGGAACGACGGCGCGCCCATCTGATGGCGGCGCTTCGTAATGGTGCGCTGGACGTTCTGATCTTGACGGGAGGGACATCATCTCAAAAAACCAGCAGAATGCCGCTTTGGAATGAGCGGGTGTTGGTCGTCTTGCCTGCGGAACATCCTCTGGCGCAGCGAAAAGTCATTTATTGGACGGACTTACGAGACGAGACGGTTATCTTGAGTCACTACGATCCGGGAAGTGAAATTGAAGATCTGTTGGTTTCAAAGCTTGTATCGCCCGATGATCGACCGAAGATTGAACGTCACGATATCAGTCGTGGCATTGTAAAGAGCCTGGTCACAATGAAGGTCGGCATCAGCCTTGTTCTGGAATCGGACGCAGGTGCCACTCTTTCCGGTCTCGTATATCGAGAACTACGGGACGGCAGTGGACCGAGCGTGTTGAACTATTCAGCCTATTGGCAAAAGGATAACGAAAATTCGGTCCTAGAAACCTTCCTGAAGCTACTCTCTGAGCGCTACCCATCACCTTGCTCGGGAAATTGACGCGCTCGGCGGGCCTTTGCAAAAGCTCGATCGGTCGCCATGAACCGAGCCAGCATCGGCGCAATCAACTTGGCAGGATCGCTTATGGTCTGTCCGGTTTGGCGGGCCAGAACCTCAGCGTAGGTTACCAGATCGCGATGTATGTTCGTCGGCAGTTCGAACGTGAGCTTGACCGGCTTAGCATCCTCGAATGCTCCTAGCTTAAGCTTCGCCATCGACCTTATCCCTTGTAAGTCTCAAGCACCAGGTCCCGATTGACGAGCACTCTCACGGGAAATCCCGGACGGATCGTCAAAGTTGGCTGGATGTTGAGATTGCGACGAACGACCTGTTGGCCGGTCTGGTTTAGAGAATCACCTGCCCCACGACGCAGCGCTTGAAGGATGGCGCCGTTGGTGCTGCTAATGTCCGGCCCAGAATTCGCCTCGGTGCCCACGGCGAGCAGGGTTGAAAGCGCAGCTGCTCCGAGCATCTCTTTCCAATGATTATCGATCTCATCCTGAAGACCGGAATATCCCAAGGCATCCACGCCGGGTTGGCGCTCCAAAACGATCGAACGCCCGTTCGGCATGATGAGCCGTGTCCAAACCAGGAGGACTCGTGACTGTCCGAACGCAATCTGGCAATCGTAGATCCCAATCAACCGCGCGCCCTGCGGGATAAGACGAGCCCGCCCTGTCGGGGTATCGTAGACATTCTCAGTTACCTGAGCCGTGATCAGACCGGGCAGATCGGAACGAATCCCAGTAATCAGAGCGGCGGGAATGATAGTGCCGGCTTGAACAACAAAGGGGGAGGCCTGCTTCATCAGACGGTCAGGGCTAGTGGTGCGTCGATCGACCGATGCATTGACGAACGCGAGTTTACGATCCTGACCGTTTTGGGCAAATGCGTCGTCAGTTGAAGTGGCTCCCGTTGGCGGCGCTTCGGCTGACGGCGCTTGACTAGGCGATGGTCGGGTAACGGTAGTAGCAAACACTTTGCTGGTACGAGCAGCTTCGCTTTCCTGGATGGCTCGTTGCTGCTCGGCATCCACTGCAAGCGGGCCAGCTTGAGTCTGTGCCGCGACAATCGGACGGCCAAGATCACCTGGTAAAGGCGGCCCTAGTCGTGGCACGTCCGGGGGAATTGAGCCGTAGTCCTTGGGTAGGCTTGCAAGCTTATCCGCCACATTGTGGTGATCGGTCGAGTAGAGTTCGTCCGAGACGGAACCCCGCTCGCGTGTTTGCAGCGCCAGAAAAACAGCAGCGGACATGAGGATCAGCGCCAAAGCAGTGCCCCCGATCAGCGCTTTGCGCGAGAGCCGTGCGACCTGCTGGCGCTCCGGCCGCAACCGAAAAGAACTCGCCATCTCTGCCTCGGGCCCCGGCCGAACGCCGTTCGTGGGCCCCTGTTCGGTGTTGCTCATCAATTTCTCCCGTCGGTTCTGACGATGCGGACCTTCTGCTGGTCTTCGCCCCCCAGCCGCAGTTCGGCTGCTGCGAACAATCGGTCGACAATCAGGACGTTGCCGAACGCCCGGTAATTGACGAGTCCCGTCTTCCCGTCGGAGTTGATGACAAACAGTGGGGGCATCTCGCCTTGCCCGATACCAGGCGAGAATTCGATGTAGACCTTGCGGCCGTCGTCAAAAGCGCTGACGGGGCGCCATGGAGGATTATCGCCCTCAAAGGCGTATCGATAGCGCCGATGGGCAGCGTCCGGAATGAAGGGTTTTGGCGGAAGCGCACGACCGCGAGCGGCCCGGTCTTCAGGATAGAACCAGGAGACCGATGGCATGTATGATTTTTCACGCGAGCGCAGTTCGATCAGGTACGTCCGCCGATCTGTGTTGAGAACGAGGTTGGTTTCGATGGCGGCTCGTGTCGGCTTGACCATGATATGGACCCGCCGTGTATCGCCACTGCCGCTCTCGGTATCGCCAACGACCCAGCGTACGGTGTCCCCTGCGGCCACGGGTCCTGAGCCGATCAACTGCTCACCCGGCTCCAACGCGATATCGGTGATCTGTCCTGGCGCCGCATAGACTTGATAAAGCGCGCCAGGACTATACGGAAACACCTGCACGGCGTTGAAATATCCGGCCTTCCGAGGTTGAATGCGGGCCGCATCGTTGGCGCTTTCGATCCGATCAACGGGTGCTTCAGCTTCCTTCTCCTTGCCACCGCGCGCCGGCGTCCAAACGGGTGGGACGTGAAGGGGGCGCGGTCGGTCGTCCGTGAGCTGCGGCTGATCTGGCAGCGTCGGGATTTCGTCGTCATAACTGATCTGCGGAGGTTTGAATGTTGTGCATCCCGCGAGGGCATATGCGCAGATCAGGAGAACCGGAAACCCCTTCCCCATTTTCATTCGCAGTGAAGGTTGGTCTGTCGACGTCACTGTCAAAACTCCTTGGACCAGTTGATAGCGTTGACGTAGATGCCAAGGGGGTTTTTGCGCAGCCGATCGATGTCGCGCGGCGGTTCTACGACAACGCTGACGATGGCACTCCACCGCTCGGTGGCGGCAAGCTGACCATTCTCGTAGCGGCGTTCGATCCAGGCGATGCGGAAGCTCTCAGGCGAAGCCCTGATAACGCTGGATAGTTCGACGGCGACCTGGATCTTCCCGACTTTTGTGAACGGGTCGCTGTTGCGGGCGTAGTCGTTCAGCGCGGCGGCGCCGCGATCGGTCGTGAAATCGTACGCTCGAAGCCAATCTTCACGTAGCACGATCGCGTCCATGGGGAGGGCGCGGACATGCTCGATGAAGCGGGCGAGATGGAAGGCGATTTGAGGGTCGGTCGCCTTATATGTCGAGGTTGCCGGCGCGACCATCTTTGCTTCGCCGAGGCGGTCGACTTCAACAACCCACGGCGTAATTGATCCCTGTGCCGACTGCCAGACGAGAGCAGCTGCAAAGCCAGCAGAGAGGAACAGACAACCAAACGCCATCAGGCGCCAATTCCCGGCCTGGACACGCGCCGAGCCGATCCGATCATCCCAAACCTGCGCGGCTTTTTGGTAAGGCGTAACCGGCTGAGGTGTGCGGCCATAGTGAACGGCGGATCGTTTGAACATGCTTGACCTCGACATACGAGAAATCGGACGTGGGCGGTGTTTGCTGCGTTTGAAGAGTTCTGAGAGGTGCGCCGATGGCGCTGATCTCAGCGCTCTGTATCCCTGAGATCGACGGAGGCCCCACCACCGCCGTGGTCCCCAGACCGCAGCGCCTGCGTCGTCGCGGAGACACCATGACTGACCGCCTGTCCACGCATGCGGCGAACCCAGGCGGGTGCGCCTCCAGATGACGCATCCGCGCCGCCGGCTTCATCGCCCGCGGCATTTGATCTGCCAAAGCGGGCGGCCAGCGATCGCAGGGGACTCGCTGCCGAAGTGGCGCCCGCCTCCCCGGTTTGCGCGCCCGTCCGAAAGGCGGATGCCGCGCCGCCTATGAGCGCGCTGCCTCCCCTCGCCGCGCCTCCAACCATGCTGCCGGTGAGAGCAGCCCCGCCTGCTGCGAGTGCTGCTCCGGCGGCAACCACACCACCTGCGGCCATCGTGGTTCCGACGGCCGCACCGGCCCCAAGTTGAGGACCGCCAGATACAATGCCGTTGGCAATTCCCGGCCCGAAGATACCGAGGCCAAGCAACGAGAGAGCCGCGAGCACCAGTGCCATCGCATTTTCGATAGTCGGCTGGTTGCCGCCAAACCCTGAGGTGAACTGGGAGAACAGCGTCGATCCGATGCCAACAATTACCGCCAGCACCAGGACCTTGACACCCGACGAGATCACATTTCCCAAGACCCGTTCGGCTGCGAAGGCCGTCTTCCCAAACAGGCCAAAGGGAATCAGCACGAAGCCGGCCAGGGTAGTCAACTTGAACTCGATCAAGGTAATAAAGAGCTGGATGGCGAGGATGAAGAACGTCAGCAGCACGACAATCCAGGCAAACAGCAGCACCACGATCTGTACAAAATTCTCGAAGAAGCTGACGTAGCCCATCAGTCTTGAAATCGATTCCAGGATCGGCCGTCCGGCCTCCAGGCCGACCTGAGCGATCCGTCCAGGCCTGAGGAACTCTGCCGATGACAAGCCGGTGCCAGAAGCCTTTAATCCTAAGCCGGCAAAGCTCTCGAAGACGATGCGTGCAAGGGTATTCCAGTTACCGATAAGGAAGGCGAAGACGCCGACGAACATCGTCTTCTTCACGAGGCGAGCGATGATGTCCTCATCGGAGCCCCAGACCCAGAACAGGCCCGCCAGCGTGATGTCGATGGCTGCAAGCGTGGACGCGAGATACCCGACCTCATTTCCCACCAGGCCAAAGCCGGAGTCGATATAGCGGGTGAACGTTTCCAGAAACTGGTCGATGATGCCTGTACCACCCATCTATCGCTCCGTCGGCTGAGGTGCCGGAAACAAACCGGGCGGCAAACGGCTCTGATCCTTGACGGACGCAGGCGGTGTGGCGTCTGGATCGGGCCGGGCGGGATTGCGCGGAGTGTCGATGTTCTGCCTTATGAAGTGGCGGCGCTGTTCCGCCCAAACCTTTCGGCATTCGGCAAGTCTGTCTTTTTGCTCGTATCCAACTGAACGACATCGCTCGAGCTCGGCTGTCTGGGGATCGCCTTCTCGGACGACCGAAGAGGCAGGCTGAGGCTGATTGTCGTCGTCACGCAGGTGGATGGTGCAAGCAGCAGCGAGCACGACGACAAAGATTGTCACGCCGAGAGACAGCGCCTTGAACGCCCTGAAATCGCTCATTGGTGAAACATCTGCACGCTTGTGGGTTGGTAACCTCGGCTCTGCGTCAGGAAACGCCGGAGTTGCTCCCTGCCTTGGTCCTGAGCAGCCGTTCGCTGAGCAGATTCCAGGTTTTGGGCGCGTCCTTGAGCGGCGACTGTTGCCGTGAGATCGGCCAGTTGTTGTGCCTGAAGCGCGAGAAGCTGATTGCCGGCCTGGCTCGCTTGCAGCGCTCCAGTTGCCCCTTGGCTCGCACCAACCAGCGCCGCCATCTGGGCGCGATTGGTGTCGAGGTTACCTACCACCGTCGCCTGGACCCGCATGGCGTCTTGAAAGCTCGCAACGGAGTTTTGCCAACGCACCTGCGCGTTCGCAATCAGCGCCTGGTCCGTAGCGTCGGGGGATGCCGGCGCATACGTGGCAGAAAACGCGCGATCGATTTGCTGGATGTCGAAAGAGATGCGCTGGGCTTGGGCGAGCAATTGCTGGGTACGCTGGATCGACAGCTCCAACTGCTGCAGCGACGAGTATGGCAAGCTCGCGAGATTCCTGGTCTGATTGACCAGCATCTGCGCCTGATTTTGCAGCGATGCGATCTGGTTGTTGATCTGCTGCAAAGCTCGAGCGGCGGTCAGAACGTTCTGGGCATAGTTGTTGGGATCAAACACAACCAACTGCGTGAAGGCCGGATTGGGACCGACGAGCACGGCAAGTGCGACCACGCCAGCGGCAGCGAAACGACGGAAGCGGTTCATTTAGAAGCCTCCAGTTCAGCGAGGTGTGGGATGAGATCGGTCGCCCAAGCGACGTCGCGGGCCTTCAGCCATCCACTCACGAAGCTCTCGCGGCTATGTTCAGCCAATACTCGATCGATCAGAGATTGGTCGGCCTTGGAGGAAGCGGCGGTGAAGGCAAGCGCGACCTCGCCAAGTCCGAGTTCGAACAGGCGATTGCCCCGGCGTGACTGGCAGTAATAGTCTCGCTTGGGAATCGCCCGCGCCAGGATTTCGATTTGCCGGTCATTGAGCCCAAATCGCCGGTAGATCGTCATGATCTGCGGCTCGATAGCGCGATCGTTGGGCAGCAGGATCCGGGTCGGGCAACTCTCGATGATAGCAGGCGCGATTGCTGACCCATCGATATCTACAAGCGATTGGGTCGCAAACACGACCGACGCATTCTTCTTGCGAAGCGTCTTCAGCCATTCACGGAGCTTGCCGGCAAAGTCCGCATCATCAAGCGCGAGCCAACCCTCGTCGATGATGAGCAGCGTTGGGCGCCCGTCGAAACGGCTCTCGATGCGGTGGAACAGATAAGCCAGGACGGCCGGCGCGACGGCAGTTCCGATCAATCCGTCGGTCTCAAAAACCTGGACCGATGAGCTACCGAGGTGCTCATTCTCGGCATCGAGCAAGCGGTCATAGGGACCGCCAAGGCAATAGGGCTGGAGCGCTCGCTTCAGGATATTCGATTGGAGGAGGACCGAGAGACCTGTGAGGGTCCGCTCCTGACGAGGAGCCGATGCCAACGAGGTCAGCGCAGTCCAGACATGATCCTTGGTCTCTGGGGTGACGTCGATCTTTTCTCGCGACAGGATCGAGGCGACCCATTCTGCCGCCCATCCACGCTCCGCGACCTCATCGATCCCCGCAAGTGGCTGCAGGGACACAAATTCATCCGTCTCTCCCGCGACCGCACCGCCGAGGTCATGCCAGTCCCCGTCCATGGCCAATGCCGCCGCGCGCATCGACCGGCCGAAATCGAAGGCAAAGACCTGTGCGTCTGGATAGCGGCGGAACTGCAGGGCCATCAACGCCAGGAGTACCGACTTGCCCGCCCCGGTCGGGCCAACAACGAGGGTATGCCCTACATCGCCAAGGTGGAGCGAGAACCGAAACGGCGTGGACCCTTCCGTCTTGGCAAAGAACAGCGGGGGTGCCTTGAGGTGATGGTCCCTCACCTCGCCCGCCCAAACCGCCGACAAGGGGATCATATGGGCGAGGTTGAATGTCGAGATCGGCGGCTGGCGGACGTTGGCGTAAACGTGGCCCGGCAGGCTGCCGAGCCAGGCCTCGACCGCATTCACAGTCTCGATCATGCAGGTGAAATCACGCCCCTGGATGACCTTTTCCACTAGGCGCAGCTTTTCGTCGGCAGCTCGGGGATCTCCGTCCCAGACCGTGACAGTCGCCGTAACAAAGGCTTCCCCGATTTGATCGGTGCCTAGTTCCTGCAGGGCCGCATCGGCATCGATCGCCTTGTTGTGGGCGTCGGTATCAAGAAGGGCCGATGCCTCGTTGGTCATCACCTCCTTCAGGATCGCAGCGATCGACTTGCGTTTGGCAAACCATTGGCGCCGGATTTTTGTCGCGAGCTTCACGGCGTCGTTCCGGTCGAGCATGAGCGCCCGCGTCGACCAGCGATAAGAAAATGCCAGACGGTTCAGGTCATCAAGAATCCCAGGCACGGTCGCGGTCGGAAATCCGACGACTGTCAGCACCCGCAGATGGGCCGCTCCCAGCATCGGCTCAAGACCGCCCGTCAGCGGTTGATCGGCAAGCAGCGCGTCGAGATACATGGGTATTTCGGGGACACGAACCCGATGGCGCCTGGTCGAGATCGTTGAGTGCAGATAGGTCAACGTTTCCTGATCATCGAGCCAGCCACATTCCGGCATGAAGCTTTCAATGAGTTGCAGGACACGGTTGGTCCGATCGACAAAACCGGCCAGCGCCTCCCGCGCGTCTGCACCGAAGGTCCGGTTGCTGCCCTCGTAAAGCAGCCGCTCGGCCAGGGCCGCTCCTTCGGCAGGCGGCAGATAAACCAAAGTCAGGTAGTAGCTGGACTCGTAATGGGCGCTGGCCTCCTCGAACTGCGCCCTGCGCTCGGCGTCGACCAGGGCGGACGCCACATCCGGGAACGTGTTCGGAGGGTAGGCTCCCGCGGCATGCCGTTGTCCCTCGACAAACAGAGCCCAGCCGGATCCGAGGCGACGCAGGGCATTGTTCAGGCGCCCGGCGACGGCGACGAGTTCGGCCGGCACAGCGCTGTCGAGATCCGGTCCTCGAAACTTCGCCGTCCGCTGAAAGGAGCCGTCCTTGTTCAGGACAATGCCCTCGTCGACAAGAGCAGCCCACGGCAGGAAGTCCGCCAGGCGCACATTCGAGGAACGGTATTCGGCAAGATTCATCATGGAAGGACTCACGTGGAGAGGTGACCAGGGATACGGATGTGCCGGCGCGTGACCTCGACGAACTCCGGATCGCGTTTCGCAGCCCAAACGGCGGCCATATGACCGATGAACCAGAGCAGAAGACCGGCAAGCCAAAGCCGCAGACCGAGACCGAGTGCGGCTGCCAAGGTGCCGTTTAGAATGGCAACGGCCCGCGGTGCGCCACCCATCAGGATCGGCTCGGTCAAGGCGCGATGCACGGGGGCAACAAACCCTGGGATCTGCTCATCCATCAGATCACCACGCCGCCGCCGAACGAGAAGAACGACAGAAAGAAGCTCGATGCGGCGAACGCAATCGACAGACCAAACACGATCTGGACCAGCCGACGAAAACCGCCCGACGTGTCACCGAAAGCCAGGGACAGCCCGGTCACGATGATGATGATAACGGCGACGATCTTGGCGACCGGGCCTTCGACCGACTGCAGGATCTGATTGAGCGGTTGCTCCCACGGCATATTCGAGCCTGCGGACCAGGCCGGCGAAGCGAACAGGCAGAAGGCCGCAATTGATGCGGTCGTAACGGCCCTTCGGCCGAGAGGCGATCGGCAGTTCATCACTGGTCTCCTGATGCTGAGAGGCTGTAGTCGCCCGACGTCCCGAGCCCGGCGACGTGAGCAAGTTCGGAAACGCGGCGATCAGCGCCACGGCCAGCAAGAACGGCTATGACGTTCACGGTCTCGGCGATCAGGGCGCGCGGTACCGTAACCACCGCCTCCTGGATGAGCTGTTCGAGCCGGCGTAAGGCTCCGAGCGCGCTGCCTGCGTGGATGGTACCGATTCCCCCGGGATGCCCGGTACCCCAGGCCTTGAGCAGGTCGAGAGCTTCGGCCCCGCGGACCTCGCCGATTGGAATACGATCGGGACGCAAGCGAAGGGATGAACGCACGAGATCCGAAAGCGACACCACGCCGTCCCTGGTGCGCAAAGCGACAAGGTTTGGCGCCTTGCACTGGAGCTCTCTTGTGTCTTCGATGAGAACGATGCGATCGGAAGTCTTGGCGACTTCCGCGAGCAGCGCGTTCGTGAGCGTCGTTTTGCCGGTTGATGTTCCGCCGGCAACCAGGATGTTCTTGCGTGAACTAACGGCTTGCCGCAGCGCTATAGCCTGTTCTGACGTCATGATCCCTGCCAAGACGTAGTCATCAAGCGTAAAGATAGCGACGGCCGGTTTGCGGATCGCGAACGCTGGAGCCGCAACAACTGGCGGCAACAAACCTTCAAAACGTTCGCCAGTTTCAGGTAGCTCGGCCGATACACGGGGTGCACCCGCATGCACTTCACCACCCACGTGGTGAGCGACCAGCCGAATGACGCGCTCCCCGTCTGGCGCTGACAGGATCTCACCGGTGTCCGTCAGACCGCTCGACAAACGGTCGATCCACAATCGGCCGTCAGGGTTTAGCATCACCTCGACGACTGAAGGATCTTCCAGAAAGCGCGAGATCGCGGGGCCAAGTGCAGTGCGCAGCATGCGCGCGCCGCGAGATATTGCCTCCGATTGAATGGAATGGATTGTCACCACCGTCCCCACAAATGAAGTCGCCTGAACGACCTCAGTGGGATCAATTAGAAAAGGCAGTAAACCTCTTCGCGCAACAAGCGGGATGTTTGGTTCGCGGCCTGGCGTAGAAAAAGAAAAAGTGGGGAATGTCGAAATCCCAACGTAGCACCGATCGCCGCAAAAGACGGCTTGGAAACCAGGCTCAGGCCGGCCAGTCTACCATTCCGCCGCCTCACGCGCCTCGAGGATAGATCCCTCGACGGGCACCATGACAAATTCCGCTTGGCTGTCTCGCTCTGCAAACGGCCGCGTAAGCGACGCGTAAAGGTGCCTGCTCAACGTTCGGAGCCAAGGCACAGCGAACCAGAGCAATGCGGCTGCCTGAAAGGCTGCACTGAGACCAAACGCAAACTGATACGCCATTACCGGATAATGACCGTCTTGAGGTGCCCATTGTCCGACAACAAGCCCGATCCCGTACTGAACCGCGAACGCCGAACCAAAATGTGCAAGGTTCAACGCCCCATTTGCTCGCGCGGCAAGGCCTTGCGGAAAATAATCGGCGATCATCGCATAGCTGAGAACTGTTGCCGCTCCCATAACTGACACGGCACACCAGGGCAGTAGCGATGGCATTGGCACCCGGAGAATAAGTGCAAGTTCGGCCGCAATGAACACCCCTGCCATGCCAGCTATCAGGATTTCGGTTGTTGTGCCGCGTCTGCGTAGACGATCCGCCATCACGCCCAGCAGCAACGCTCCGAAACTGATTGCGAGAGCCATGATGAACGTCTCCCTCCGGTGAGGGCCGTCTTGCCGGATTAAGAGGAGTGCTGTGTAACAGCCCTTATGGACAGCAATAAGTTCAGTGCTCAGATTGAACGGTTCGAGGTTGTCGAGACCGGCCGTCGCCGTCGCTGGACCGATGATGAGAAACTCAAGATCGTACTGGAGAGTTTGCAGGCACCGCGCGCGGTCTCGTTGACGGCACGACGATACGGTATATCGCGCTCGCTTCTGTTGACTTGGCGACGATCGTTTGGGACGCGTTCGAGCGACCAACCTCAGCCAGCCTTTGCGCCGGCGATGGTGATTCCGGACCAACCATCGGCGCCGCCCATAGCTTCAGCGGGGCCAGCGAGCGGACGCATGGAGATTGTCTCCGGCAAAGCTTATCGAGTGATCGTGGACGCCGGCGTTGATATGACGGCGCTGTCTCGCGTGTTGGATCTGCTGGAGCGGCGATGATCCCGATCGCAGCAGGAGCGAGAATCTGGATTGCAACCGGTCATACTGACATGCGCAAAGGCATGCAGGGTCTGGCGTTGCTGGTGCAGGAGGGGCTGGGGCGAGATCCTTTTGCCGGCGACGTCTTTGTGTTCCGTGGTCGTGCTGGCACCCTGATCAAAGCCCTTTGGCACGACGGGGTGGGGCTGTCGCTTTACGCCAAGCGACTGGACCGTGGCCGCTTCATCTGGCCGGCGACGGTGGACGGGGTGGTGTCGCTGACGGCAGCTCAGATGGGCTACTTGCTGGAGGCGATCGACTGGCGCAACCCGCAACACAGCTGGCGGCCGCAGAGCGCAGGATAGGTTGCGCAATGGTCCCGTGAGATTGCAAAAAGCGCGCGCCAAATCGCGGCTTTTGTGATTCCATCGAATGTATGGGGGACGGTCCCGAGAAGCTGCCGGAAGACATTGAGGCGCTGCAGGCGGCCTTGCTGGCAACGCGCGCCGAACTCGCCAGCGTTCGCGCCCAGCAGTCCGACGACCATGCGCTGATCGCCGCGATCGAGAAGCACCGGGCCGACGAGCGCAAGCATTATGTGATGTTCAAGCGCTGGTTCGAGCTGCAGGGCAAGATGCCGCTCCAGGTCTGTCTCTTATACACATCTGCTCACCTGAAGCTGCAGATCGAAAAGCTGAATCGGGATCGTTATGGCCCTCGCTCGGAGCGTACCGCAAGGCTGCTGGATCAACTCGAACTGACGCTCGAGGAGCTCGAGGCCTCAGCGACTGAGGACGAACTCTCTGCCGAAATGGCCGCGGCCAGGACGACGAAAGTGGCCTCGTTCACGCGCAAGAGGCCGTCGCGCCAACCGTTCCCGGACCATCTGCCTCGCGAGCGGGTGCTCGTGCCGGGACCTGTGGCATGCGCCTGCTGCGGCGGAGCAAGGTTATCCAAGCTCGGCGAAGACATCACCGAGACGCTCGAGGTGATCCCGAAATCCTGGAAGGTGATCCAGCACGTCCGGGAGAAGTTCAGCTGCCGAGATTGCGAGAAGATCAGCCAGGCCCCGGCGCCGTTCCACGTCATCGCCCGTGGTTGGGCCGGCCCCAGCTTGCTGGCGATGGTGCTGTTCGAGAAGTTCGGCCAGCACCAACCGCTGAACCGGCAGGCCGAACGCTATGCCAAGGAAGGCGTGCCGATCAGCCTGTCGACCCTCGCCGACCAGGTTGGTGGCTGCACGGTCGCGCTGACGCCCCTGTTCCGGCGCCTCGAGGCCCATGTGCTGAGTGCCGAGCGATTGCACGGGGACGACACGACGGTCCCGGTCCTGGCCAAAGGCAAGACCGACACCGGCCGCATCTGGGTCTATGTGCGCGACGACAAGCCTTTTGGTGGGCAGGCCCCGCCGGGGGCAGTATTTTATTACTCGCGCGATCGCGCCGGCGAGCATCCCCAGGCTCATCTGGCCGGCTACAGCGGCATCTTCCAGGCCGATGCCTATGGCGGCTATGGAAAGCTTTACGAGGCGGGCCGCAACGCAGGTCCGATCCTGGAAGCGGCGTGTTGGGTCCATGCCCGACGACCGTTCTTCGTGATGGCTGATTTGGCGGAGAATGCGCGCCGCAAGGTGCAAGGCAAAAAGCCGGCGGTGATCTCGCCTCTGGCATTGGAAGCAGTCCGCCGGATCGACGCCTTGTTCGAAATCGAGCGCGGCATAAACGGCGAGACGCCCGAGCGGCGCCGGGCCGTCCGCCAGGAGCGCAGCGTCCCGCTGGTCGCGGATCTGAAGGTCTGGATGCGTGAACAACGCGCCAAGCTCTCACGGCGCAACGATGTTGCCAAGGCGATGGACTACATGCTCAAGCGCTGGGACGCGTTTACCCGCTTCCTCGACGATGGTCGCATCTGCCTATCGAATAATGCCGCCGAACGATCCCTACGCGGCATCGCCTTGGGACGGAAGTCGTGGTTGTTCTGTGGCTCCGACCGAGGTGGTGACCGGGCCGCGATGATGTACAGCCTGATCGTCACGGCCAAGATGAACGACCTTGATCCACAAGCTTGGCTCGCCGACGTCCTGGCGCGCATCGCTGCACATCCGGCCCACCGGCTCGACGACCTCTTGCCCTGGAATTGGCGCGACCGGAACAAGCAAGCCAATCAGGCTGCCTGAATGACCGCTACGCGGTCCTCACCGGATGCTTACTGATGAACAGCTGCGTCATGAGACTATGCCGATCAAGCCCTTCCACATCCGTAAGCCAGGGCGCAGCCCACAGAGATTGCAGGGCCCATGACGAGCCGATGCAGGCTGCCGACAGTGGCGCAAGTCTCAGGAATCTCGCGTCGGAATACACAGACCACAAAGTAAGCCGGGAGGTCGTCGACGCTGCTTCATTGCTGGAGCTTTCCGGTACGCCAAAGTAAGTGAAGGCAGCTACGGCGATCGTTGCAAAAGTCAGGACTTCGAAAAGACCTCGCCAACCGATCCAATCCAATACCCAATCGGTCGGTGCCGTTGCGGTGACGGCTCCAAGCGACCCCAGCATGATCATGCAGCCGTTGACGAGGGCGATACGCTCCCTGGGAAACCAGATGACCACGGCCTTGAGCCCTGCCATCAATGAGGCTGCAACCCCAAGTCCTATCATGGCGCGCGCAACCAGAAGCTCCGAAAATCCCGTTGCGGTCCCGAACAGGGTCGCGCCGCCGGCCGCCATCACCAGCAACACGCCCTGGACACGACGCGGTCCATACCTATCGAGAAGGACGCCAATGGGAATTTGGACACCTGCGAAGACGAGGAAATAGACCGATGCGAGCAGCCCGGTCTTTGCGGCATCAAGTCCAAATTCGGATGCCAGCGCTGGAGAGATGGAGGCGTTGATGGTTCGGAAGAGGAAGGAAAGATAATAGCCAGCGGCAAATGGGAGGAAGGCGGCCAGGATCAGGCGCCACCACTTCCGGCTCAGGTGATCATCGACGTGTTGACATTCATCCGCGTCCGGTTCGGTGCTTGTCGCCGCTCGTATTGCGTCTTCGTATCCAGCTTGATCATGCCGGCCAGCAGAAGGCGTTCGGGAGGTGACGAAAGTTGGAATTGCTGCCGCCCTCCTGGGCGGCAGCGGATGATTCCTGCTTTATATTTGCATCGCCTCGCAAACCGGCGCCGTTTGGGGTGTCTGTCGGCTTGAGGTCGACTGTCTCATCCTGATCGAGTATCGATTTCAAGCCGTTAAATCGTGTCGCATTGAGGCGATCGATCGTCTCCTGGATAAGCGAACGGTCCTGCTGAACCCGCTGATCGACTTGCTCGGCCAGGACCTTGAAGCGCTCATCACCGAGCTGGCAGGCTTCTCGCTGTTGCTGTTGCGACAGCGGCGGCATCACGGCGAGGTGATATCGCGCATGCAGCGCGACCGTCTCAGCGATTGTCCGTAAATTGCGCTCCAGAGAATCGAATCGGGCGTGTATGTCGTCAAAACCGTCATGCACCGCATTTTCTGGAGGGCGCGGATTCAGAAATTGTGCAAGCGCAGCCTCCACGATCATGCTCTTGCCCACGCCCGGACGTTCAGTCGCAGCTTCGAGTTGCTCGTGAATCTTCTCGGTGATCCGGACGGTTACCTTGCGGGTTGCCGCGGAATTCCGTTTGTGAGGTGGCGATTTTGCCACCGCGGCCTGGCTGGCCTCCAACTCGGGTTCGCCGCGGAGCTGCATTTTCGCTCTTCTCCGTACTCTGAGCGCACCGATCAAGGCCGCAACGATTGCGGTGCGACGGATTTTGCCAAGGGGTGATTGAGTCTGATGGAGGCAACAGAAGAGCAGCATCGTTGGCGCTGCAACCGTCGACGATAGCGATCGTACCTTGGCGTAGCGAAAGAAGGGATCGGCGGGCTGATTAGCTCGCGCCGGCGCCGGCGTCGTCGTTGCCACGCACGGCGTTCTCCCCGTCGTGCGATTCGATACTCACCTCCTTCAGCATGGTCGACCCGCTGGATAGCCTCCGCCCGAGAGCTTCGACAAAACGATCATAGCGCTCCGCGCCCTTGGCGCGCGCTGCTGGGCTCGATTGCTCCGGCAGCGCTGGCGTTGACGTTAGCCAGAAGCGGATGAACAGCGCGATCGTCTCCAGCGTGACGGTATCGTTTCGTTCGAGCCGTTCGAGCACGCGCACGATCCGGTCTAGCCGCTTGGCGATCGCGGCCTCCCTTCGGTCGGATTCGTCGGGCGAAAGGAAGGAGGCGATGGCAGCCTCGGCGACCAGCGACTTGGGCTTGCTGTGACGCTTTGCGAAGGCCTCCAGGCCAGCGAGCGTCTCTGGATCGAGGTAGATGCTGAGCTGGACTTTTTTCATGCTCACTAGCCTAGAGATCCATCGGATCGTCGGGGTCGATGGTGACGGAACGTGCGATGCCCTGCATCGAACGGCTCAGAGCCCTCGCCTGCACGGCATCGGCGTCACCATCATCCGGCGCGGCATCGAACTCGTTCTCAGCCAGCGGTACCCCAATGACGACATCCTCGTGTTGCGGCAGTTCGGGCTCACGGCGAATGCCACCGTTAGGATCACGGGACCTCCGCGTCACCTTCGCGAGGAGTTCGGCAGAGGGCGGGATTTGCGGACGGCCTGACCAATCGTCTGCCTGCGCGACCAGGGCGACCGGATTGGCGCGGGATGGATTCAAGACCCGGCGCTTTAGCTGCGTATCCTCATAGTATCGGACCTTGCTGGCGCGCACGGGGTGCACCCCCGAGACCATTACAATCGCCTCGTTAGGTGAGAGCTGCATGACTTCCCCCGGTGTAAGCAGCGGCCGCGATGTTTCCTGGCGGCTGACCATGAGGTGCCCAAGCCAAGGGCTTAAGCGATGCCCGGCATAGTTCTTCATCGCGCGCATCTCGGTCGCGGTTCCAAGGGCGTCCGACACGCGTTTGGCGGTGCGCTCATCGTTGGTCGAAAAAGCGACCCGGATGTGGCAGTTGTCGAGGATAGCGTGGTTCGGCCCGTAGGCGCGTTCGAGCTGGTTCAGGCTCTGGGTGATCAGAAAGCTGCGAATGCCATAGCCTGCCATGAAGGCAAGCTGGCTCTCAAAAAAATCCAACCGTCCGAGCGCTGCAAACTCGTCGAGCATCAGAAGCAGCTTCTGTCGTCGCCGATCGGTGTCCAGGCTCTCGGTCAATCGCCGTCCGATCTGATTAAGCACAAGCCGCATCAGGGGTTTTGTGCGGGCGATGTCGGATGGCGGGACGACAAGAAAGAGCGAGATGGGCCGGGGTCCGTCAACGAGATCGCGGATGCGCCAGTCGCTCCGTCCCGTGACCTTGGCGACGACGGGATCGCGATAGAGCCCCAGGAAACTCATCGTGGTTGACAAAACACCTGAGCGTTCATTCTCGCTCTTGTTGAGGAGCTCGCGCGATGCCGAAGCCACCACGGGATGAACGCGCTCTCCGAGGTGCGGCGTCGCCAACATCGCATTCAGCGTCGTCTCGATCGGGCGTGACGGGTCAGACAGGAAGTTGGCGACGCCGGCGAGCGTCTTGTCGGCTTCAGCGTAAAGGACATGCAAAATCGCGCCAACCAGCAAAGAATGGCTGGTCTTCTCCCAATGATTGCGGCGCTCGAGCGCGCCTTCGGGATCGACGAGGATGTCTGCGATATTTTGGGCGTCCCGTACCTCACAGTCGCCTTTGCGGATCTCGAGGAGAGGGTTATAGGCCGCGCTTGCCTGGTTGGTGGGGTCGAACAGAAGCACGGGCCCAAAGCGCGCGCGCCAGCCCGAGGTGAGCTGGAAATTCTCGCCCTTGATGTCGTGAACGATGGTGGAGTTCGGCCAAGTAAGAAGAGTCGGAATGACCAAGCCGACGCCCTTACCCGAACGGGTAGGAGCAAAGCAAAGGACATGCTCAGGGCCGTCGTGCCGGAGATATCGGCCATCAAAGCGGCCGAGCACGACGCCGTCGGTCCCCAGAAGGCCCGCCCGCCTGACCTCACGTGCGTCGGCCCAGCGCGCCGAGCCGTATGTGGTCACCTGCTGAGCTTCCTTTGCCCGCCAGACCGACAGCATGATCGCGATGCCGATAGCGGCGAACCCGCCGCTTGCGGCGATGCAGGCCCCCTCGATGAATATTTTTGGCGCGTAGGCGTCGAACTGGAACCACCAGATGAAGAAAGCAAGCGGCTGATAGATCGGCCAGCGCCCGACCATGAACCAGGCAGGTCCGAGCTGCGGTTGGTAGGCGAGACGCCAGGCCGTCCACTCGGTCGCCGTCCAAACAAAGGCGAGCACGACGATCGAGACAAGGAACAGCTGCCCCCAGAGTATCTTGGTCGCGGACATAGGCCCAGAAGCGCTCGCCCTGTGCACCCACGCAACGACCATATCTCTGGTGTCGCGGTCGCGCGCGCCGCAGCGCAGAGATCGGCGGGTCAGAGGGAAAGATCGCGCTTGCGTCCAAAGCTCCAGTCGACGCCGCCGGGACCGGCGATGCCGCTTACTTGCCTGCCAAGTTCGCGCTCAAGGGACGGTATCCATGGTACAAGCTGGAAGCCCAGGCCATTGTCGATCATGGCAAAGCGGCCGGAGGCAAGCGACAGCCGTCGGCGATAAATCCCCGAAATGGGCTCGCCTGCCTCGGCGGGCATATGCGCCAGCCCCGTTTCTTCAGCCAAACGCTCACCCGCTGAATCGAGCTCGCGGGTACGCAGGGTACTGATAAGATTGCGGCCGATGATGACCTTGTCTCCGTCCCGGCGCACGAGGCCCCGTTCCGCCAGCGCATCAATCCGACGATCAAGCGCGCGGCGGACCTCGGCACCGAAACCGGCTCGCGAGAGATCGGCAGGTTCGCGGGCAACGAGGCGCCGATCGAGCCAGGTCGCCCCTTCGGCCACTACCTGTTGGTCGAGGTTGAGGTCGGAGCGGACGGCAAGCGCGATCCGCGGCCGGCCCCTCGCATCCTCAAAACGACGGAGCTCCACAATGCCCCCGATCGGACCGTCGCCGGCTGTATCGATGTCGGGGAGCTTCAGATGATGCACACGCCCGTCGATCCCGTCCACCACGGCAAACGCTGTTCCCCTTAACTCGTCATCCAGCCCGCGGGCGATGAGACGGCCGATCACGGGTCCGCCATGGCCTTCGCCCTCGATCGCCCAGGACGACGGCGCGCGAGATGTACCATCCCTGGCCAGGCTCCTGTGCAGCCGCTTGATGATATCGCCGCGTTCCCCAAGTGCGCGCAAGCGCTGTTCGGCATCCGGCGCCAGAACCCAGCGCGCGGGCCCGGCCGGCTCAGCGAGTCCGAGCCGCTCAAGGGTCCGCATCCGACCAATCCGGATCTCCCGCAGCGGATCGCGCCCCGCGTCACGTTCGGGGCGAAGATCGACCACCCCTTCTGCCCTGCCCGCTTCCCGGGCAAGCACCCGATCGAGCCGCGTCCAGCGTTCGCTCGTGACCTCTGCCTCGAGACCGCGCCGCATCTCAAGCTCTGATCGCGGGCCGAGCTCACGGGTCACGAGGTCACCTGCGCGCGCCCGAAAGCCGGACCCGATGTAGTCCCGGCTGATGACAAGGTCGGAACCGTCGTCCGCGCGGCCGCGCATAAGAATGTGGATGTGAGGATGCTCGGTGTTCCAGTGATCGACGGCGACCCAGTCGAGCCGCGTGCCGAGATCGCGCGAGGCCTGATCCATGAGCTCGCGAGTAAAGCTCCGCAGGCTCTCTAGTTCGGCGGCATCATCCGGCGAGACGATGAACCGGAAATGATGCCGGTCGCCATCGCAGCGTTCCGCGAAAGCCCGGCCGTCTGCATCATCCCCGGCAGCATCGAAGAGTTTGCCGGGCGATCCATCGCGCGCGACACCGTCCCGTTTGAGATAACCGATATGAGCCCGCAGTGCGCCAGGCGACCGCGTCCGGCGTACGACACGTGCCTTGACCATGGCGCCCCGGGCGCGGTTGTTGAGGAGCCGTGCCGCGGCAACGCTCGCCGCACGGCCGCGCCCGAAGGACCCACTCCTAGTAACTCCGCCGTGTGAGAGACCGCCTGCCTTCTGCGCGGCTCTGAGGGCCTGCGCGAGAAACGATTTTGCCTTGGGCGCGCGCGTCGAACGGATACGGCCTGGACGGATGCGGAAATCGTCGTTGCGGCTCATCTTGCCCGCCGCAAGGTGTCGAAAACCGAGCAAGAACAGCGCCATGGCGAAACTCGCAAGTTGCGCCGGTCCTTCGCAATGTTCGGAGCATGATTGAGATTGCTGACATTTCCCAACCGACCGACCGGCCGCACCTTGCGGCTTTTATCCTGCC